>OHUQ01000001.1_pt1 | contig 437545 bp, 387 predicted proteins | sample 1579261 | NCBI WGS metagenome assembly OHUQ01 (sample SAMEA3882541, study PRJEB24775) | human gut metagenome | biome: human-associated habitat; feature: intestine environment; material: feces | place: Netherlands | collected 2009/2010
TCTTGTATCCCGCAATATATGAAACAGCCGCTTGACAGTCCGGCTTTCTGACTTGAGAAATAGATTTTTAACGGCAAAAATATAATAATTTAGATTAAAATATACTGATGTTTTTGCCGATAATGTGGTATACTATATAATAGATTAACAAGGTTATTTAATATAATTTATGGCGGAGGATAATAGATGCGATATCTTTCAGTTGCTGAAATAGCAAAAAAATGGAATATGTCAGAGCGCAGTGTTAGAAATTACTGTGCTAAGGGGCGTGTGAACGGTGCATTTCTTACAGGTAAGACATGGAACCTTCCTGAAAACGCAGAGAAACCGGAGCGCATTAACAAAAGAAAAGAAGAACCGATTACGCTGTTGGATATTCTGAAAGAGCAAAAGGCAAGTAAATATTCCGGTGGAATATACCATAAGACACAGATTGATTTGACATACAACTCCAACCATATGGAAGGAAGCCGTCTGACACATGATCAAACCAGATATATCTTTGAAACCAATACTATTGGCGTAGAAAAAGAGGTGCTGAATGTGGATGATGTGATTGAAACGGCAAATCACTTTCGTTGTATCGACATGATTATTGATCATGCAAAAGCAGCTTTGACGGAGAAATTCATCAAAGAACTTCACTTGATTTTGAAGAATGGCACCAGCGATTCCAGAAAAGATTGGTTTGCTGTTGGTGATTATAAGAAACTTCCGAATGAAGTCGGTGGCATGGATACAGCCCTTCCGGAAGAAGTTGCCGATAAAATGAAGGCATTGCTGGCGGAATACAATGCCAAAGAAGAAAAGAATTTTGAGGATATTCTGGACTTTCATGTGAAGTTTGAACGGATTCATCCGTTCCAGGACGGCAACGGGCGTGTGGGCAGATTGACTATGTTTAAAGAGTGTCTAAAATACAATATTGTTCCGTTTATCATTGAGGATAATTTGAAAATGTTCTATTATCGTGGATTGAAGGAATGGGACAACGAAAAAGGATATCTGACAGATACCTGCCTGACCGCGCAGGACAAGTATAAGGCGTATTTGGATTATTTTAGGATTAAGTATTAATAAATGCTTTTAAAGAATGCTTATATGGATTTTGAAAAAATTGAATATTCACAAAAAATCTGGCTGAAGGATACAGGATGAGGAACATTTTGCAACTATGGCACAAGTTTTATTTTCATCGAAATCCTATATTGCTTCGGTGTCATATGATAATGTTCTTTGAAGCACTTATAAAAATGTGTTGTATTCGTAAAATGCAGTTCATCCATAATTTCAGATATAGAAGCGGTCGTTTCAAGCAGGAGAGCAGCCGCTCTTTTCATACAGAAAGTCTGACTGTAATCGAATAGGCATGAATTTGTATATTTCTTAACTATAGAGTTTAAATAATTTCCACTGTAATTTAATAATTGTTCAAGCTCAGAACGTGTAATGCGTCCATTGGTGTCCTCTAAAATGTGACTTATGTGTGTGAATAGAAGAAAATCATTGTCTGCTTCTACATGGACGGGAGTGAAGTGAAAGTGTTCTGGATTGGACAGATAATCAAACAATTCTAAAAGCATTCCTTTGATGACATAAGTAGAACCAAGCTTTGGAAACATAATGGCACGAAGTATATTGTCAGTTATGGCGTGGAGAGTATGGTGCCAGTCTTTGTTGTTGAGCGATGGCATAAAATCAAGATATTCCTTTGTGTCAGGATTATCGAGATTATCTGAAAGAAACCTAAGAATAGGGTTATGACCGGGTCTTTCTATATCCGGAAAATAAACTTTTGGTTCATCTTCTGAAAGCTGTTGGACAAGCTCTTTTGACATTCCGATAAACAAAAGAGTTGCATCGGAAGAAAAAATTTCTTTGTGTACTATATTGTGGTTCATCAGGCAACAGCTTCCACTGTGGAACACAAAATCAGTCTTTTCAATCAGCTGATGGATTTCGCCATCCAATACAATAAGAAGTTCGTAAAAATCATGAATATGTGGAGGCCTCATATTAAAATGATTGATTTCCTTTTCTGTTTTGAAGCTGTAAAATGTATTTTCACGTGGTGAGGTCATTAAAAAATTTAGATATTTGTCATCGTTAGCTCTGTTACATGTTTCGAGTGTGAACTGTATTGGTGTAAGTATTTTGATGTATGAATTGATTGTACTGTTTATATTATCCTGCTCTATGATATTTTTGACAGTATATGATGAGGTCATAATGGTATATTTTTCTCCTTATCCACGAATATGATAAAAACCAACTGATATTTTATCACATATGTTATAGAATTGTAAGCAATAATTTATTAAAGTAACAGTATACAAAACATAAGCGTTTATGAAAAATACAATACAAACTATTATTGTTAACAGGAAAAAGGAGGTTGCATTTATTATGCAGGAAACAGAAAAGAAATACCTGAAATGGTATCAGAAGATAGCGTATGGAGCAGGAGACCTGGCTTCAAATACCAGCTATGGACTTGTATCAAGCTTTGTCCTTTTATATTTATCTGATACAATGGGGCTTAACACAGGAATTATTGGAACTTTAATGCTGGTATCGAAATTTCTTGATGGAATTTCAGATGTGATATTTGGAAATTTAATCGATCGCACTAAGTCAAAGCTTGGAAAGGCAAGACCATGGATGCTGTATGCACAGATAGGCGTATCACTTTGTCTGGTGCTGTTGTTTTCAATTCCGGGTGGAATGAGTGAAACTGCACAATATGCGTATTTCTTCGCATTTTATACAGCACTCAATGCTATCTTTTATACAGCAAACGGAATAGCATATTCAGCATTATCAGCTCTTATTACCAGAAACAAGAATGAAAGGGTTCAGCTTGGATCAATACGTTTCATGTTTGCAGTTGTCACAAATATTGTAATGGGATTTGCAGTAACAGGTGCAGTTGATGCCTTTGGCGGTGGAGCATCAGGATGGCGTATGGTTGCTGTTATATGTGGTGTAATCGGACTTGTTGTCAACACAATAAGCTGCCTGTGTGTTAAGGAGTTACCGGAAGAAGATAGTGTGGCAGTTGAGGATACACAAAAACCGAAGGATGACAAAATAGGTTTTGTTGAGTCTTTGAAGTTACTTATAAGTAACAAATACTATATTTTAATCGTAGCAATTTATATTGTTTATTATTTCATGAGTAATCTTACAACAGGCTCAGCTATTTATTTTATGAAACATGTACTTGGAAATGGTTCATTACTTGGACTGTTCTCAATGATGAAGATGTTCCCTGTAATAATTGCACTTATTTTTACTCCGATTCTTGTAAAGAAGACCGGAAGCATGCAAAAGGTTAATTTCTGGGGATATGTAATCAGTGATATTTTAGGAATATTTCTAATTATTTTTGCGATGCAGAAGAATTTACCAATGATGTTACTTTTTATGTTCCTTAAAGGAACATTTGCCGGAACAATGTCGGGAACATTAAATGCCCTGATTGCTGAAATCAGCGGATATACCTATCGTACGAAAGGGGTACATATTGATGGAATGATGTTTAGCTGTTCATCACTTGGAGTAAAAGTTGGTGGTGGAATTGGTACTGCGGCTGTAGGCTGGCTATTGCATGCAGCAGGATATGCCGGAAAAGCTGCAACTCAGACCGCAGCAGCTACAAATATGATTTTCAGTATGTATATCACAATACCTGTAATTCTTGGTGTCGTAATTACTATTCTTCTTGGTTTAATGAAGGTGGAAAAGGAAAATAAGAGAATTGACATGGAAAGAGCAGAAAAAGCAGACTAACAGATTGAAAGAGGAATGAAGTATGCAGTGTCAGAAATTTAATGAGGACTGGACATTTGAAAAAGCTGATCAGGCTGACAGATTAAAAGCCTTTTACGGGAACAGTGATGCAGTTGCTGTTACACTCCCTCACGATGCAATGATTCGTGAAAAAAGAGATAAGGACTGTCCTTCCGGAGCACAGAGTGGCTTTTATCCCGGAGGTGTGTATACATACGAAAAAGCTTTTATGGCTCAAAATGAGTGGAAAACGCAGGATGTATTTCTGGAATTTGAGGGAATTTATGGAATTGCAAGAGTCTGGATAAATGGAGCTCTTGCGGCAGTGAATCGTAATGGATATATGGGGTTTTCGGTTGACTTAAAGCCATGGATAAGCTATGAGCATGAGAATATTATAAGAATAGATGTCGATAACAGTAAACAGCCTAACAGCAGATGGTATTCAGGCTCAGGAATTTACAGAGATGTCAATCTGTGGACAGGAAAAGGTGTATATATTTCACATGATAAGCTGCGTATTACGACATTGTCAGTGAATGATGACATGGCGGTTTTAGAGGTGTGTGCACAGTTGAAAAACATTATTGGACATGGATTAGAGGCAGAATGTCTGATTGAAATAAAAAAAGATGGACAGAAAGCTGCATCGAATACACAGAGAGTAGTATTTCGTTCAGAGCAAATGCAGACAGTGCGTGTACAAATACCGATTGAACAACCAAAGAAATGGAGTCCGGCACAGCCAGCTTTATATGAGTGTCATATAACGACAAGGTTTGATGATGAAATATGTGATGAAGCAGTTTCTAATTTTGGAATCCGAGTATTGGCGCTTGATCCTGTACATGGATTGCAGATAAATGGTGAGACAGTTAAGCTTCGAGGAACCTGTATACATCATGATAATGGCGTGATAGGTGCTGAGACATTTAAGGAGGCAGAATGGTACCGTTGCAAGAGATTGAAGGAAGCGGGTTTTAATGCAATAAGAAGTGCACATCACCCAATGAGCAGAGCAATGCTTGATGCGTGTGATCATATTGGAATGTTGGTTATGGATGAGCTGACGGATATGTGGGACAAGGAAAAAAATACATATGATTTCTCTGATATTTTTGAAGATGAATATAATCAGTGGATTAATCATATGGTTGAAAAAGACTATAATCATCCATCAGTTGTTATTTATTCAGTTGGAAATGAGATACAGGAAGCTGGAACTAAGCAGGGAGCTTGGATAAACAGAATACTATGCAATAAATTTCATGAGCTCGATAATACCAGATATACAACGAATGCATTGAATGGATTAAACTGTGCAGGCAGGCGTCTTGGCGTTATTATGAGGGATGTTGCAGAAAAATTTGGAATGGATTCACATGGAAGTGGAAGCGGTGGAGGAAGCAATGCATTAAACAGTTTTATGAGTCTGATGTCGGGCGAAAAAGGAGAGTTTTTTGCAAAGCATCCGCTTGTTTCAGAAGCACTTGAAGAATGTTCGCAAAGCTGTGATATAACAGGACTCAACTATTTAAGTGGAAGATATGAGCTGGAGCATGAACTGCATCCTGCAAAAACAGTTCTCGGTACTGAAACATATCCGGCTGACATAGAAAATCTCTGGAAGCTTGTTGAAGCTTATCCACACGTGATTGGAGACTTTACATGGACAGGATACGACTATATAGGTGAAGCTGGGGTGGGAATATTTCATTATGATGGAAATGCCAATTTCACAAGCATCTATCCTGAGAGATTGGGATATATCGGAGATATTGATTTGATTGGAAATCGAAGACCAATCAGCTATTTCAGGGAAATAGTGTATGGTCTGACAGATAAACCATATATTGCGGTCGAGAGACTTGAACACGCAGGACAGACAGCAGGTAAAACTGCATGGATGTTTAAGGATAACATCAGCAGCTGGACATGGAAGGGCTTTGAAGGGACAACGGCAAATGTGGATGTTTATTCATCAGGTGATGAAGTAGAGCTTTTTCTGAATGATAAATTGCTTGGAAGAAAACCGGTAGGAAGAGAAAATCATTTTACAGCATCTTATGAAGTGCCATATGAACCGGGAACTTTAAAGGCAGTTGCATATCAGAAAGATAGGAAACTGGGTGAATATGAGCTTTCTACAGCAAAATCAGTAACAAAGCTAAAAGTGTGTCGTGTAACTGAGAATGAGAGGAATATAGCATATATCAAGATATGGCTTGTAGATGATAATGGCACAATTAATTCACAGGAAGCTGAAAAAAGACTGCTTCATGCTAGTGTTGTAGGAAATGGTGTGCTGGAAGGATTTGGTACAGCTAATCCTTCTAGTGAGGAGGACTATTTTTCTGATTCAGTAACAACATTTGATGGAAGCGCTCTGGCAGCAGTTCGATGGAAGGATGTCAAATCGAAGGAGCCGGCTGTTCTTAAAGTATGGACGGATGATGGTTGTCAGGTGATGATAAATATAGAAAATAATTAAATATTAATGGTGTATGTTATACTTAGTGAGTATGGCATACACCATTTTTATTGAAGTCAAATAAATGTATCAGGGCTTCCTAAAAAAGTTATTGACAAAATAAAATGAACGGTGTATATTTTCAACGTGAACATTGTTCATTTAATGAAATAGCTAAATGACATTACATTGAAAAGGAGTGAATTCGTGAACCATCTTGCAACTTCAAAAGAAGACATATTAGCTGCAAGCAGAGAACTAATCAAAGAAAACGGATGGACTGCTGTAAGCATACGAGCTGTTGCATCCCGATGTTCTGTTTCGGCGGGGACAATCTACAATTACTATGAATCCAAGGCCGATTTGCTTGGGGATACAATTGAGAGTATTTGGCGTGAAATCTTTTTTAACCCTGAAGATGAGCAGGTCTTTAAAGATGTTGCTGCCTGTATCTCATGGATTTATAAAAGACTGGAATATGGAAATGAGCAATTTCCGGGCTTCTTTTCTCTGCATTCGCTTGGATTTATGAAGGATGAAAAAATGGATGGAAAGAAGAAAATGCTGCAGACATGGGGGCATATTCTTAATGGATTGTGCGATATATTAAAGAATGATTCTAAGATTCGTCCAGATGTATTTGATGAACAATTCACGGAAAAACAGTTTGCAGATATATTATTTTCTTTAATATTGGTATCAATGATTCGTCAGGATTATAATCCGTCTTCGATTTTGATGTTGATTAACAAAACATTATATTAAAATTCTCCCACATTAGAGTGTGGGAAATTTTTTGAAACAAAATGAACAATGTTCACTTATACGTTTAAAGATATATCTAAGTAGAAAGGATTTTTATTATGCAGGCAATTGTAGAAACTTTATTTGATACCGTATATTTGTTTTCGGTAATCACAATCGGAATTTTAATGATTCGAAAAAGCAAAGGAAACCGTCAGTTTACCATGTTTGGAATTATGGCAGTTATTTTAGGAAGTGGAGATGCATTTCATCTGGTTCCTCGTGCAACAGCGCTTTGTACAACAGGTCTTGAGAACTTTACCGTACAGCTTGGTTTAGGCAAGTGGATAACCTCCGTCACTATGACTATTTTTTATGTAGTTCTCTATCATATATGGCGTGAGCGTTATCAGATTAAAGGCTATAAAGCAGCTACAGCAGCTATTTATGGTCTTGCAGGATTAAGAATTGTTCTGTGTATGATGCCTCAGAATGCCTGGCTCAGTGCAGAAGCTCCGCTTTCCTGGGGAATCTACCGAAATATTCCGTTTGCACTGATGGGATTATTTATCATCGTTTTATTCTATAAAAGTGCAAAAGAAAATAACGATAGCTCTTTTCGTTGGATGTGGCTGACAATTGTCCTGAGCTTTGCATTCTATATTCCGGTTGTACTGTTGGCTGATGTAATTCCGATGATCGGCATGCTGATGATTCCAAAAACCTGTGCATATGTTTGGACAGTATTAATTGGCTACAAGGCAATGAAAAAAGAAATAGCTTAAGATAATCATATGATTGGAAACGAATTATGTAAATGGAGTATTTAAGAGAGTATAGGGAGAACGCAGATGAAAGATAAATTTTGTGTAAAGAAAAAAACGTTGCTGCTGATTGCCGGCATTGTGTGGATGATAGCCGGTTTTAATGTTGCAAGGCTGGGAGTGCTGTCATATTTGAATATTGACAGAAAATGGTATATGTACATTATGTCAATAGTTGTATTTCTTCTCTTTGGGATAATGTTTTTTAAGATGAGCCGGAAGCATACAAAGAGGATACTCGGATATGAGGATTATAGGCCATTCTGGCATTTCTTTGATTGGAAAGCATATTTAATTATGACCTGTATGATGAGTGGTGGAATCGGATTCAGGGCAGCAGGGATATTCCCGGAGAAATTTATTGCATTTTTTTATTCAGGGCTGGGGCTGGCACTGGCATCTGCGGGAATTATTTTTACAAGAAATTATTTATTTTACAGGCAGTTGATTGAGAAGAGAGAGGGACAATGAGCCCTCTCTTCCTTTGGATTTAAATTCCATGAACAAGTCTATAATTCCTTGATTTTTTCATTCATTTTTCTGACATCATTGCGATAGTGAAGCATGAAGCCTCCCCAAATTATAAATGCCAAAGCTATTTGAAATATGGCTGCAATAATTCCGTGAATGATAGAACTTGTTCCTCCTATCCATCCGACAGTATATGCGACGATTGTATAAATAATACAGCCTGTTCCCATGTGAATAATTATTTTAAAAGGCATTGGAAGATTGTCTTTGTGATAAATCATGGCCGGAAGTCCAAAACTCAGACCTACAATTATGCATCCGATAACCATTTTGGAAAATTGGTAATTATCTAAACTGAAATTACCGTCATAGGCGATGTCAAATACCATTCCTGTAACGCAGAAAACGGTTAATGCTATACCAATGCTGGTTATAGTGTTTTTAATCAAATTTTTCATAGTTTCTCTCATTTTCGTTTTTAAAAGCTGTAATGGGGCTTTCATTTGAACCGAATATATCAATGGTACGCTGGATGCTGTTAGTGATTTTATCGGCATATATGATGGCATATGGTTCGCTGTATTCAGGGGAAAGTTCTATACTTACCTTCATGTAAAATCCTCCTTTCTTTTTGGTGAGTTAATCATACAATATTTCATATATAATGTCTTGCATTTGGATGTAAGTGGCGAAAAAACATGTGTAAGATGCGTTAAAGAGTATACAAAAGTATTCGGATTAAAAAGGCCTTCCAACGGTTGACATAACTTATAATACACTATATAATTTCCATAAAAATCCTCATAAGGATAAATCGGAAAATGAAGTTAAAGAATAAAAAAAGCAGAAATATAATAGGTATTATACAAAGCTGTCTCATTGTTGCATTGGTTATTCTTGTTATTTTTATGATGATACAGATTAACCGGCTGCAAGGAACGGCAAGGGTAATAAATTACGCAGGTCTGGTACGTGGAGCAACACAGCGTGAAGTAAAATTGGAGATTACAGGATCCCCAAATGATGAGCTGATTAAATATTTGGATGATATTTTAAGCGGATTAAAATATCAGGACGGAAATTATGATCTGGTAAAGCTTCGGGACAAGGAATATCAGGACAAATTGCAGGTTCAGATTGATTACTGGAATAAAATAAAAAAAGAAATTGAAGCTGTAAGAAGCAGCGGATATGAAAATACAGATATTGTCAATATGAGTGAGACTTATTTTAAGCTTGCTGATGATACTGTGTCTGCAGCGGAAAATTATTCAGAAAAGATTGCTACAAAGATCCGCACGATAGAGCTTTTGTCAGCACTTGATATGCTGTGTCTTGTGATATTGATTATTGTACAGACCATAATGGCAATGAAGATGGCAAGGCAAAATAAACTGTTAGAGCAAAGAGCATATACTGATGCCCGTACAGGATTGCCTAATAGAAGTGCCTGTAAAGAAATTCTGAACAATAATGAGATAATCAGTTCACCTACGGCATGCATTATTTTTGACTTAAATAATTTGAAGTTTATTAATGATACAATGGGGCATTCGGCAGGAGACCGGCTGATAGTAAAGTTTGCCGGACTTTTGCGCAGCGTATTTCCTGAAAAAGATTTTGTGGGAAGATATGGCGGCGATGAATTTATGGTAGTCATTTATGACACAGATAAAGCGGAGGTTGATGAAATCCTGAAATGCTTATGTCTGGAAAAAGATAAATTAAACAACACCGGAAATGAACTGCAAATTGATTACGCTTGCGGATGGGCGATATCGGAGGATTATAAGGAGAGTACATTACAAATATTATTTGATAGTGCTGATTCTTATATGTATGAAAATAAACAGTTATGTAAGAAGCAAAATCAATGAGTAAAAGCAGATACCATAATTACCGCTGATGCAGTATACTTATCCTTACCGGTCCGTTATTGTGCTTTATCAGGTGTCTGTATATCACAATCCCTGCGATTATGAAGCAACCAATCTGGATTGAGGCTGTTTTTATAGTCAAAAGGACATTGAATGCAAAAAAACCAAATGTCAGAATAGATCTGAGCGAATGTGGATTTATTATTACTACAACTGAAAAGAATATAAAGAAAAATGCCAAATAGACAGCTGGATGCAATTCCGGAAACAGACCCAAAAGGACTCCGAAGGAGGCGGTAATAGCTTTACCGCCTTTTTGTTTTTGTAAAAAAGGAAATGCATGTCCAAAGACAGGTGCAACTAAAACAGGTACAAACAGAAGTGAGTTTATATCTAAGCATTTCTGACCAATATACACCGGGATAAATCCTTTTGCAAGCTCACATATGAGTGAGAGTATTCCGCATAAAAAGCCACCATACATAAATGCGTTGCTCACACCCGGATTGTGGTCATCGGGAAGTGTGCAGATATCAATGTTTTTTAATAGTTTTGGTATCCAGTAAGCAAAGAGAGTGCTTCCGAGTACGAAGCCTAAGAGTGTAAATAAAAAATATTGCATGATAATTTCCTTATAGTTTTATAGTTACATGGTTTTATAGTCAGTCAGTTGTATCAGTGTGAGCCAGTTCTTCAAGCAGACCAACAATCTGTATGGCAGCATATGGCTTTCGCTCACGGCGCTGTGCACGTATCATTTCTGCATTTAGTTCTTTATTTTCTATCATTATTTTCCCAAGCTCAATCTGCTTTGACAGACGCTTTGATGAGACAGACAGATGACGTTTTTTGAAAAATGCAACATTTGCCGCCTCACATCCGGGGATTGGAGCAGTGTGTACAATCGGTATATTTTTTACCAGTGCCTCAGTTGATGTGAGGCCGCCGGGCTTTGTATAGATTACATCACAGGCATCCATGAAAAGTGAAACCTGATTGGTGTAGCCTATTACGTGTACACGTTTGTTGAACTTAAACTCATTTTGCAGTATGCGTTTTATTTTAGTATTGTTGCCGCAAATGATTACAATATGCTCATTATTATGGCATCTTATTGCAAGCTCTGCGGCAAAGACAGCAAGCTTGCCAAAACCCATGCTGCCACTCATCACAAGAAAGATAGGCACATAGGATGGCAGATGTAATCTTGTTCTTGCATCAGCTTTAGCAGTTCTTGTACAGAAGGCCTGTCGTACCGGGATGCCTAATGGCAGCAGCTTGTTTTCAGGAATACCACGTTTTGCAAATTCATCTGTCAGATCATCGTGTGGAATAACATAATAATCCATATTTGTCTCTTCCCAGAATGGGATACAGGTGTAGTCGGTTCCCACAGCGACGGCAGGGATATGAAGCAGATTTTTTCGCTTCATGCAGCTCAGAGTCTCAGCAGGGTACAGATGAGGTGTGACGACAGCATCAAAGCCGTTTGATTCAATGTATGCTGATAGCTTTTTACAAAGCAGGGCATTGGCAAAATAGACAGGGGATTTACGTTTATCACTCGATATCAGCATGCCAACCTTATAGAGTAGTCCGAAGAAAAACGGAATATGCTTTACAATGCCTATATATGCTCCTGATACTGCGTGCGATGTTCCTTTACCCGATAAGAGAAACATATCTATCATTGTCACAGAATGTCCTTTATGCTCTGCCGCTTCTTTTATAGCTTTACCGGCACTGTTGTGTCCCTCGCCGGTGTCACAGGATAAAATAAGAATTTTCAAACCGTTTAGTTCCTTCCTAAATAAAATATGCGATAAGTGTACCATAATTTTTTAAAATAATCTACAGTGCAATAAAAGGTTGACATATCTAAGTTCAAAGCTTATTGTGGTAGCTGGAATGTACAAAATAGTATAATTATAAACTACAGATTACTGATATGACGGAGGCTTAATTTGAGATGGAAAATTTAATGTTTTGTCTAAATGCCACAGGACCTATTTTTCTGATGATGGTGTTTGGACTTTTTCTTCGCAAGGTGGGGATTTTGGACGAAGACTTTGCAAACAGGATGAATAAGTTTGTGTTTAAGATACCTTTACCTTTTTTACTGTTTAGTGATCTTGCGTCAGTTGATTTTTCAAGGGTTTGGAACATTAAATTTATAGTATTCTGCTTTGTAGTTACGTTGATAAGCATTACAATATCAACACTTGTTTCCTGTCTGTGGAGGGATAAATCTATACGGGGCGAGTTTATACAGGCCTCATACAGAAGTAGTGCGGCACTGCTTGGAATTGCCTTTATCCAGAATATTTATGGAAACGCAGGCATGGCACCTGTCATGATTATAGGAAGCGTACCGCTTTACAACGTGATGGCTGTTATAGTGCTTTCATTTTTTAAGCCGGGGCAAAACGGCATAGACAGGGCAGTACTCAAAAAGACATTTAAGGGAATAGTGACCAATCCTATTATTTTAGGAATTGTTGCAGGTCTTCTGTGGTCAGCTATAGGTCTGCCGTTTGCGGGAATACCGGCAAAGGCTGTGACGAGCATTGGCAATATGGCAACGCCTATGGGACTTATGGCCATGGGGGCCACCTTTGATTTGAAAAAAGCATCAGCAAAGGCAAAGCCGGCATTTGCAGCCACATTTATCAAGCTTGTAGGCTTTGTGGCAGTATTTCTTCCTATTGCGGTAGCTTTCGGGTTCAGGGATAGTGAGCTTATTGCAATTCTTGTGATGCTTGGCTCAGCTACTACAGTAAGCTGCTTTGTCATGGCAAGAAATATGGGGCATGAGGGCGTTATCTCATCGACCACGATAATGCTCACGACACTGCTCAGTTCGTTTACGCTGACACTCTGGCTTTATATAATTAAAAGTCTGGGGCTTGTATAAAATGGAAGAACATAACTGTTGATTTGGTGGATAATTCCTCTTTACTTTAGCGTGATAATTTGCTAATATGTTAAAAGATTGTAGTTATTGGATGATTTTGAATAATTACAATGATTATTTAACATATGGAGGAAATGAGTATGAGAAGAGGATTAGCACTTCTTTTGACAGCAACTTTAGCACTTTCAATGACTGCCTGTGGTGGCAGCAAGGGTGCAGGAACACAAAAAAGCGAAAAGGGCGACGGCATGACCTACGCAGTTGAGGCAGGCTCAGCAGGAGAGGCTGTGGCAAAGGAAAAGGGCTTTAATTACAATTCGGTTTCATCACAGGCTGATGCGCTTATGGAGGTTAAATCAGGTACATCTGATGCGGCAATCATAGACCTTTTAATGGCAGGAGCCATGATTGGAGAGGGCACAAGCTACCCTGATTTAGTACATACAACAGAGCTTACATCAGAGAAGTATGGTGTCGGATGCCGTAAAGGTTCTGATCTTGCTTCATATATCAACAGTGTACTCGCAGATTCATATGCTGATGGCAGCTCGCAGGAGATTGCAAAGAAATACGGAGTACAGGATTCACTTCTTGAGCAGGAGCCTTGCGAGTTCAAGCAGTCTGAAAGCGACAGTGATGTGGATTATATCAAGTCACAGGGCAAGATGATTGTCGGTATCACAGAGTTTGAGCCTATGGATTACAAGGATAAGGATGACAAATGGATTGGCTTTGATGCTGATATGGCAAGACTTGTCGGTGAGAAGCTCGGTGTGGATGTTGAATTTGTAGTTATCGACTGGGACAACAAGGTTATGGAACTTGATTCAAAGAAGATTGACGTTGTCTGGAATGGTATGACACTCACAGATGAGGTTACAAAGTCTATGGAATGCACAAATGCATACTGTAACAATGCACAGGTAGTTGTTGAGCGGGAGAAATAAAATGTTCTGGACTGTTACGCAAGCACTTATGAGTGGTCTGTGGACCACCTTTGAAATATTTATACTGACACTTATATTTTCACTGCCACTGGGGCTTATATTTGCATTTGGGCTTTTGAGCAGGTTTAAGCCTGTCAAGGCTGTCATGAATGTGTTTGTATGGGTTATCCGCGGCACACCGCTTATGCTTCAGCTTATCATTATATTCTACGGACCGGGTTTGTGGCTTCATCAGGCTATATGGAGTGGTGACGAGACCGGACGTATTACAGCGACGGTTGTAGCGTTTGTCATCAACTATGCATGTTATTTCTCTGTTATATTCAGAGGTGGCATAGAGGGTGTTCCGGCCGGTCAGAGAGAGGCTGGACAGGTGTTAGGCATGACAAAGCAGCAGATTTTCTTTAAAATCACTCTGCTTCAGATGATCAAGCGTGTTGTTCCGCCTATGTCAAATGAGATAATCACTCTTGTAAAGGATACTTCTCTTGCCAGAATTATTGCGGCATACGAGCTTACCTTTGCGGGAGCGGCGTTTATGAAATCTGACGGACTTACATGGCCGCTGTTTTATACAGGTGTATTTTATCTCGTATTTGTCGGAATCCTTACACTTTTATTTAATTATATCGAGAAAAAGCTGGATTATTTCAGGTAGGAGGAAGACATGGCAATTTTAGAGGTTAGAAATATAGAAAAACACTTTGGAAGGACTAATGTACTTAAGGATGTCAGTTTTTCCATGGAGGAGGGCAATGCTCTTGCCATAATCGGTTCATCAGGCTCAGGAAAGACTACGCTGTTACGGTGCCTTAACTTCCTTGAGAGACCTGACAGTGGCCAGATTATTGTAAATGGTGAGACTCTTTTTGATGCTTCCGAAGCGGGCAAGGATAAAGACGCAGAGCTTCGCAAAAAGAGACTGCATTTTGGTATGGTGTTTCAGCAGTTTAATCTTTTTCCACAGTACACAGCGCTTGAGAATGTCACTCTGGCAGAGCGGCTTCTGGCACAGGAGACACCTGAGTTTAAAAAGGATAAAAAAGCAATCCTTACACGTATTGATGAGCATGGAAAGGAGCTTCTGGACAGAATGGGGCTTGCTGAGAGGATGAACCATTATCCGCATCAGCTCTCGGGTGGACAGCAGCAGCGTGTAGCTATAGCAAGGGCACTGGCACTTAAGCCTGATATACTCTGCTTTGATGAGCCTACTTCAGCTCTTGACCCGGAGCTTACCGGAGAGGTGCTTAAGGTCATCCGTTCCCTTGCGCAGCAGAATACCACAATGATTATTGTCACGCATGAGATGGCCTTTGCGCGTGATGTTGCGGATCAGGTGATCTTCATGGACGGTGGTGTGATTGTTGAGCATGGCGACCCACATGAGGTGATTGACCATCCGAAGGAGGAGCGTACCAGGCAGTTTCTCACCAGATATGCGAACGGCTGATGTGTGGGAAATATATTATACATGTCGAAAAAGTGTGAAATAAGTGTAAATTGAAAAGTAGATATTGATTTTTTTTTAACAAACATATATACTAACAAAAGAAATGGATGTAAATCCATAATTTATAGAAAAGAGGTTTATTCAAATGGCAAATGTTGATTTAACAAAGTATGGCATTACCGGAACAACAGAGATCGTTCACAATCCTTCTTACGAGACATTATTCGAGGAAGAGACAAAAGCCGGCCTTGAGGGTTACGAGGTTGGTAAGGAGACAGAGCTTGGTGCAGTTAACGTTATGACAGGTATCTACACTGGACGTTCTCCTAAAGATAAATATATCGTTATGGACGAGAATTCTAAGGACACAGTATGGTGGAATACACCTGAGTATCCAAACGACAACCATCCAATGAAAGAGGATGTTTGGGCAACAGTTAAGGATCTTGCTAAGAAAGAGCTCTGCAACAAGAAGCTTTTCGTAGTAGATGCATTCTGTGGAGCAAACAAGGATACACGTATGGCAGTTCGTTTCATCGTTGAGGTTGCTTGGCAGGCTCATTTCGTAACAAACATGTTCATCAAGCCAACTGAGGAAGAGCTTAAGAACTTCGAGCCAGATTTCGTAGTGTACAATGCTTCAAAGGCTAAGGTTGAGAACTACAAGGAGTTAGGTCTTAACTCAGAGACATGTGTTGCATTCAACATCACATCAAAAGAGCAGGTTATCATCAATACATGGTACGGCGGAGAGATGAAGAAGGGTATGTTCTCTATGATGAACTACTACCTCCCACTTAAGGGCATCGCTTCAATGCACTGTTCAGCAAACGCTGACATGAACGGAGAGAACACAGCAATCTTCTTCGGTCTTTCAGGAACAGGTAAGACAACACTTTCTACAGATCCTAAGCGTCTTCTTATCGGAGATGACGAGCACGGCTGGGATGACAACGGCGTATTCAACTTCGAGGGTGGATGCTATGCTAAGGTTATCGACCTTGACAAGGATTCAGAGCCAGACATCTACAACGCTATCAAGAGAAACGCTCTTCTTGAGAACGTTACACTTGATGCAAACGGCAAGATCGATTTCACTGATAAGAGCGTAACAGAGAACACTCGTGTATCTTACCCAATAGATCATATCAAGAACATTGTAAGACCTATATCATCAGCACCGGCTGCAAAGAACGTAATCTTCCTTTCAGCAGATGCATTTGGAGTACTTCCTCCAGTGTCAATCCTTACACCAGAGCAGACACAGTACTACTTCCTGTCAGGATTCACAGCAAAGCTTGCTGGTACAGAGAGAGGTATCACAGAGCCAACACCTACATTCTCAGCTTGCTTCGGTCAGGCATTCCTCGAGCTGCATCCTACAAAGTATGCAGAGGAGCTTGTTAAGAAGATGGAGAAGAGCGGTGCTAAGGCATACCTTGTCAACACAGGATGGAATGGAACAGGCAAGAGAATCTCAATCAAGGATACAAGAGGAATCATCGATGCAATCCTCAGCGGTGCTATCAATGAGGCTCCTACAAAGAAGATCCCTATGTTCGACTTCGAGGTTCCAACAGAGCTTCCTGGCGTAGATCCAGCAATCCTTGACCCACGTGACACATACGCTGATGCTTCAGAGTGGGAGACAAAGGCTAAGGATCTTGCAGCAAGATTCCAGAAGAACTTTGCTAAGTACGAGGGTAATGCAGCAGGTAAGGCATTAGTTGCAGCAGGCCCACAGCTCTAAGATATAGCTTAGGATCATATAGAAGAAAGGAACTGTCATAGTCCAGAGCCTTTCGCATAGAGAAGACCGGATACATTCGTTCAGAGTGTGTCTGGTCTTTTTTTGTCTGCGCCATCCATAAGTAATATTATGCTTTAACCGGCAACCAGAAATTACCTCTTGCAATATCGAACAAATGTTCGTATAATATTATGCATGAACGAGATAATTACAGGACTTACAACGAAGGAAAAACTGAATATACTGGCGGATGCGGCGAAGTATGATGTGGCGTGTACATCCAGTGGAGTGGACAGGAAGGGACAGAAGGGAGCCCTGGGCAACAGTGTATCATGTGGTATATGTCACAGCTTTGCAGCGGATGGAAGATGTATATCGCTGCTTAAGGTCCTTATGACGAACCATTGTGTATATGACTGCAAGTACTGTCTGAACCGCAGAAGCAATGATGTGCCAAGAGCGACATTTGAACCGGAGGAGCTGTGCGATCTGGTCATAGAGTTCTACAAGAGGAATTATATAGAAGGGTTGTTCCTGAGCTCTGGTGTGCTCAGGGATCCGACATACACCATGCAGAGGATGTGTGAGACTCTGTATCTTCTCAGGACGAAGTACAGGTTCAATGGATATATCCATGTGAAGACCATTCCGGGGGCATCGGATGAGCTTATAAGCATGGTGGGATATTTAGCGGACAGGATAAGTGTTAATATGGAGCTGCCGACTGAGGAGGGTTTGAAGAAGCTTGCCCCGAACAAGAGCTTTGGCACCATACTTGATCCCATGGGCAAGCTGACCAGCACTATAGAATCCCACAGACTGGCGGTGGGCAAGACTGCGCGTATGGAGAGGAGCGGTATCAACAGATACCTTACTGGAAGCATATTCAACGAGAAGAATCTGCAGAAGGATCTGACCGCATACAAAGCAGAGCTGGCAGGGCAGGAAAGACATGGTGCTCTGCAGATGTCAGCAGAAGAGACACTCACAGATGGAATGACCTCTGATAAAAGAGACATCGGTGCTGCCTCTTCGCCCCTCCCTGTCATGTTTGGAGATACAGACAGGAGACAGGCATTTGCCCCGGCGGGACAGAGCACACAGATGATAGTTGGAGCCAGCGGAGAGTCGGATTACACGCTCATACACACAGCCCAGAGACTGTATCAGCGATACGATCTGAAGCGTGTGTTCTACTCCGCGTATATACCGATCAACGAGGACTCGGCACTCCCTGCGTTGGATACGGCGGTTCCATTGCTCCGTGAGCACAGATTGTATCAGGCGGACTGGCTGCTCAGATATTATGGATTCCACGCTGAGGAGATATTGTCTGAGAACGAGCCGAACCTCGATCAGAGAATGGATCCGAAGTGCAACTGGGCAGTGAGGCATCTTGACCAGTTCCCGGTGGAGGTGCAGACGGCACCGTATGATCTGCTTCTCAGGATTCCCGGCATAGGGCCGAAGTCGGCGGGCAGGATAGTGAGAGCCCGCAGATACGGAAGTCTGGATTTCGATAATCTGAAGAAGATGGGGGTGGTGCTTAAGAGAGCACATTATTTTATAACGTGTGGCGGACGTATGATGTACAGGATCCCTATAGAGAGGGATTACATTGTCAGGGAGATGACGGATCTGAGCCGGGGAGAGAACTGGCAGGCATCACACGGCAATGAACAGTATAGACAGATGACTTTATTTGATATAGGAATGAAGGCGTGAAGGTGGAAGTTATGGACAATATGAAGGTTTTCACATGCAGAGACAGATATGACGATATGGCTACATGCATATATGAGGCGTGGAGTATGGCACTGCAGGTCGGACACGACCATGTGATGCTTATGAAGGAGCCTGTGGAACAACTGGATATGTTCGCTGACTATATACATGTCGAGCCGGATGCGGACAAGGTGAAGAAGTTTACCCGGTCTGTGAAGAAGGTATCCTGGCTGGTGTACCGCAACGTATTCAATGCACTATTGTCGCATCAGGAGGATGCACTGGACACTGTGTACAGATATCTGATACTGGCATTTGCCGAGGGCCGAAAGGTGGAACATATGCTCATAAGTCCGGAGGTGATGCGTATCATGGAGCTTGGGCGGAGTGTGAGCAACGAGGCACATCTATTCAGGGAGATAGCCAGATTCACTGCTGTCCAGGGGCGGGTGTATGTATGTCATATAGAACCAAAGGACGATGTTGCGCTTCTTGTCGCCAGTCATTTTGCGGACAGGATGCCGTCAGAATACTGGCTGATAGTGGATGATGGCAGACGTTACGCCGTGGTGCATCCGGTGGATTCGGATATGTATGTGAGGCGGCTTACAGATCAGGAGATGGAGACGCTGGGCAGTGCAGAATATATGGAGGATGATTATACAGATATGTGGAGAACATTCTTCAGCGCGGTGAGCGTGGAGCAGAGAGAGAACTACAGATGCCAGAGAAGCATGTTCCCTTTGTGGTCGAGAAAGCATGCCACAGAATTTTTGGGATGATCATAGAAAAAATGCTTGAATTGGCTGGAAAAATATGATAGTATCTGAACTTGTGATGTATTAATCATATTTTCCTTGCTCACAGATGACTGTGGGCCAGAGACCATAAGGAGGTGCAATGTAATGAACAAATATGAATTAACTTTAGTTGTTAGTGCAAAGATTGATGAGGAAGCCAGAACAGCTGTAGTTGATAAGGTTAAGTCTTATATTGAGAAGGCTAACGCAACAATTACAGAAGTTAACGAGTGTGGACTCAAGAAGCTTGCTTACGAGATTCAGAAGATGGGCGAAGCATACTACTACTTCATTCAGTTTGATGCAGAGGCTGGAGTTCCAGCTCAGCTTGAGGCTAACATTCGTATTATGGAATCAGTTCTTAGATATCTTTGCGTTAGATTAGACGCCGAGTAATAGGAGGTATTCTATAATGAACAAGGTAATATTGATGGGTCGTCTCACAAGAGACCCGGAAGTTAGATATTCACAGTCAAACACAGGTGATGGCCAGATGGCTATTGCAAGATACACATTGGCTGTAGACAGAAGATTCAATAGAAATGGCGACCAGAGTGCAGACTTCATCGGCTGCGTTGCATTTGGCAGGAGCGCTGAGTTTGCAGAGAAGTACCTGAAGCAGGGAACGAAGATTGCTATAACAGGTAGAATCCAGACTGGAAGCTATACGAATAAGGATGGTAACAAGGTGTACACAACTGATGTTGTTGTTGAGGAGCAGGAGTTTGCTGAGAGCAAGGCTGCAAGCGGACAGGCATCAGGCGGTGGATATCAGCCAGCAGGAAGACCGGCACCTGGCAATGCAGGAGCTGAGGGCTTCATGAGTATACCGGAAGGTATTGAGGACGATTTACCATTCAAGTAAAATAGGAGGTAAATACAATGGCTTACAATAAGACTGATAGAGCTGACGCTCCAATGAAGAGAAGAAATATCCGTAGAAGAAAGAAAGTCTGCGAGTATTGTGCTAATAAAGAGGCTGTGATCGATTACAAGGATTCAAACGCACTCAGAAAGTATATCTCAGAGAGAGGTAAGATCCTTCCAAGAAGAATCACAGGAACATGTGCTAAGCATCAGAGAGCAATCACAATTGCTGTTAAGAGAGCTAGACAGATCGCAATATTACCATACGTTCAGGATTAATTCTTATCATTGATAAGTATATAAAGGACCCGTTGTTCAGCTATGTGCTGGATGACGGGTTTTTGTGTAAATTCATAGAATATTATTTCCTGTAGGCGTATTTTATGAGGACAGAAAGGTGGGGGATAAATGGCAGAGAATGTTGTGAGAGTAAGCGGACTCACGAAGACATTTGGAAAGAATACTGTTTTGTCCAATGTCAATATATCTCTTGAAAGGGGGAAGATATATGGCTTTATAGGACAGAACGGGGCAGGAAAGACTACCCTGATCAATCATATCAATGGTCTGTTGTTTCCTGACGAGGGAGAGATAGAATTATTTGGCGCCAGTGACAGCAAGGGGCTGGTGAATGCCAGAAAGAGGATAGGAACGGTGTGCGAACATGCCGGACTGCACGACAATTATAATGCTGTAGACAACATAAAGCTTAATATGAAGCTGAGGGGGATAAAGAACGACAAGCTCATCGAGCAGACCATAGCAAATGTTGGATTGCAGGGCGTTGGCAAGAAGAAGTTTAGGAATTATTCGATGGGAATGAAACAGAGGCTGGCGATTGGCTGTGCCATGCTGTCAGGTCCGGATCTCCTGCTATTGGATGAGCCGATAAACGGACTTGATCCGGTTGGAATAGTTGAGATAAGAAATCTTCTCAAGCAGATAAATCAGAGATTTGGTGTGACGATACTTATATCCAGCCATATACTCACAGAGCTTCACGAGCTGGCAACGGACTACATAATGATAGACAGAGGACAGATCATAGACTGCCTCTCTGCAACGCAGCTTGACGCGAAGTGCCACAGGAGACTGAGATTGCGCACCAATGATGTGAAGAAGGTTCTTGATATACTTGCTATGAGATACAATATAGTGAATGTGTATGTGAATGGCGATGAGATAATCGTGGACCAGCCGGTAAACTCAGACGAGCTGGCATGGGTTCTCTACAATGAGAGGGTGTTTGTCAGTGAGTACCATCTCGAGGAGGAGAGCCTTGAGAACTACTTTATTCACAGGATAGGGGGTGCTCATTATGCGTGAACTGTTGTCGGCTGAATTTTATAAGCTGTATAAGAGCCTGGGCTTCAGGGTGTGCCTGATAGTTTTCTTTGTCCAGGATATAATATATCTGATCTCGGTGGGATTGGTTGGAGATATTCTCGGAATAGAACTCACGGGAGATTTTCAGTTCCAGTATCTGCTGGGCTCGTTTTCTGGAAGCTCAGTGTCCGGCATGCTGTTTGGATTTATTGCGGCGTCGCTCATCACCAGCGATTACAAGTCCAGGGATATCCAGTGTGCGATAGCCCAGGGACACAGCAGGGCACATATAATGTTTTCGAAGATCATAGTATATATAGTGGCGATATGGATACTCTCTCTTGAGGACATACTTGTATATACCATAGGAGGATGCATTTGTGGAGGCTTTGGAAAGGCATTTACCCTGAATGTGGCGGGATATATGCTGAGATCGATAGCGTGCGAGGGCTTTGTGCTTACGATGTTATATATGACATGCGTATTCCTTGCATTTGCGCTGACGTCCAAGGCAGCGTCCGTATCCGTGAATCTGCTGCTGTTTTTCCTGGTGGATCTCGGCGTGCAGATCATGCCCGTGCTGTTCCAGTCGGATGTTCTGGAGAAAATACTGGGCTATATGCCGTTCAGCTCTGTGAGGGAGATGAGCCAGGTCGATATAGACTGGAGTCACGCGGGAATATCCCTGGCAGTGGCCGCTGCGTATGGCGCGGTGATGATAGTGGCAACGTGGTTGACATTCAGGAAGAGAGATCTTCGATAGAGAATTATGACAGAATATACATTTGCTCAACCGTTCATCTGTGTTGACAAAAGTTCTGTCAAAGTTTATTATAACTCTAGCTATGAGAAAAACTCATAGGGATTTACATGCAGAGGATCAAACAATGTGTAGAAAAGGAGTATAACGATGGGAAAATACACAAAGGAAGACATACTGAAAAAGGTCAAAGAAGATGATGTTGAGTTTATAAGACTTCAGTTCACAGATATTTTTGGTGACCTTAAGAACGTAGCGATAACCTCAAGCCAGATAGAGAAGGCACTTGACAACAAGATCATGTTCGACGGTTCTTCTATAGAGGGCTTTGCGAGAATTGAGGAGTCAGATATGTATCTGTATCCTGATTATGATACATATGAGACATTCCCTTGGAGACCACAGCAGGGAAAGGTTGCAAGACTTATATGTGATGTATATAAGCCTGATGGAACACCATTTGAGGGCGATCCAAGATATGTACTTAAGAGAGCTCTGGCTGAGGCAAAAGAGATGGGTTACACTATGAATGTAGGTCCTGAGTGTGAGTTCTTCCTCTTCCAGACAGATGAGAACGGAATGCCTACAACTAACACATACGAGAGAGCAAGCTATTTTGATCTCGGACCACTGGATTTCGGTGAGAATGCGAGAAGAGATATGGTTCTTACTCTTGAGCAGATGGGATTTGAGATCGAGGCATCACACCATGAGGTAGCTCCTGCACAGCATGAGATAGATTTCAAGTACGGTGAGGCTTTGAGAACCGCCGACAACATCGAGACATTCAAACTGGTTGTAAAGACTATTGCCAAGAGACATGGTCTCTGCGCAACATTCATGCCAAAGCCAAAGTATGGCGTATGCGGTTCAGGTATGCATATGAACATGTCGCTCCAGAAGGATGGCAAGAACATATTTGCAGATGAGAACGATAAGCTCGGACTTAGCCAGGAGGCTTACTGGTTCATCGCCGGAATCATGGAGCATATGAAGGAGATGACAGCCATCACCAACCCGCTTGTAAATTCATACAAGAGACTTGTTCCAGGCTATGAGGCTCCTATTTACATCGCATGGTCAGCAAAGAACAGAAGTCCACTTATCAGAATTCCAAGTGCACGTGGTGCAGGAACAAGAGTTGAGCTCAGATGTCCGGATCCAACAGCTAACCCATACCTTGCCATGGCAGTATGCCTTAGAGCAGGACTTGACGGAATCAAGCGTCAGCTTCCAGTTCCACCAAGTGTAGATACAAATATATTCAACCTCACTGCAGAGGAGAAGAAGACACGTCATATCCACAGCCTTCCTGCAAACCTCAGAGAGGCAACTCTTGCCATGAGCGAGAGCGACTTCATGAAGGAGGCAGTTGGTTCACACATCTTCGAGAGGTATACAAGTGCCAAGATGGATGAGTGGAATGAGTACACAAGACAGGTTACAGACTGGGAGATCTCAAACTATCTGTACAAAGTCTGATCTTATACACGAACAATATAAAATGATGAGTAGTATAGGTAAGCGGAGCGAAAGGTCTGCTTACCTATATATTTGATAATAGCTATACATACACGATTGAGAGGGCTTTGATTTGGTAAATGTTATAATAGTTTTTCCGAAAATAGAGGAAGCAAAGAGTATAAAAAACCTGCTCATTCGCAATGGTATAAGTGTTACAAAGGTGTGTACAACCGGAGCCCAGGCGGCGCAGGCTGCGGATGCGTGTGACGATGGAGTCATAATATGTGGATATAAATTCCTGGATATGATGTATTCAGATCTTGAGAATTATATTCCGAAATATTTTGACATGATCGTGCTCAGCAGCAAGAAGAATTATGAGGAAGTCCGGGACAGCGGCGTGGTATGTCTGTCTATGCCGATAAAGTCCATGGACTTTGTGAATACCGTAAGTCTCACCATAGAGAATCTTCTGTGGGAGAGAAAAAAGAGAAAGTCCAGGCCAAAGGAGAGAACCGAGGAAGAGAAGAAGGTCATCAAGGCGGCAAAACTCAAGCTTATGCATGACTTTGAGTATGATGAACAGGACGCTCACAGATATCTGCAAAAGAAGAGCATGGATAACGGTATAAATATAGTCGAGATGGCATATATGATACTGGATAATTCAGATTGTTTCTAAAACAGATCAAGAGGGAGGCTTTCTATTGCGATTCACGAAGATGGAAGGACTTGGAAATGACTACGTGTACGTGAACTGCTTCAGAGAAAAGGTGTATGATCCGGAGATCCTTGCCAGGCTTGTCAGTGACAGGCACAGGGGCATTGGGGGCGACGGACTGATACTTATAGGACCTTCGGCCAGGGCTGATTTTAATATGGATATATACAATGCGGATGGCAGCAGGGCAGAGATGTGTGGAAATGGCATAAGATGCCTTGGCAAGTATGTATACGACCATGGAATGACGGAGAAGACGGAATTTACTGTGGAGACACAGGCGGGTATAAAACGGCTCAGATGCATTCTGCAGGATGGAAGAGTGGTTGCGGTGTGTGTGGATATGGGCAGACCGGATATAGGTGCGGCTGTCGAGATGGCTGTTCTGCCTGATGAAACCGTGGATTTTGTCCGGGTATCCATGGGCAATCCCCATGCGGTTGTGTGGGTAGATGATATATATGTCTGCCAGATGGAGACTCTGGGGCCTGAGATGGAGGTGCATCCCATGTTCCCGAACAGGACAAATGTAGAATTTGTCCAGATCGTTGACGAAGATCATATGAGGATGCGAGTGTGGGAGCGCGGCTCCGGCGAGACATTTGCGTGCGGTACAGGCGCGTGTGCGGCTGTGGCGGCGGGGATAGCTGCCGGCAGGACGAGAGATTCGGTAAAGGTCTCGTTGCTCGGAGGAACTTTAGATATTGATTACGACAGGCAGAATGAAACTATGTACATGACAGGACCGGCAAGGGAAGTATTTGAAGGCTGGACTGATATATATTAGGAGGAAAGATATGTTTAAGGCAAATGAAAATTATTTAAAGCTTCCGGGAAGTTATCTCTTCTCAACAGTTGGAAGAAAGCAGAGAGAGTACAGCGCAGCACACCCTGACAAGAAGGTTATAAGACTCAGTATCGGTGATGTGACTCAGCCACTTGCACCGGCTATCATAGAGCGCCTTCACAAGGCTGTAGACGAGATGGCAGTTGCGGAGACATTCAAGGGATATGCTCCTGATCTCGGCTATGAGTTTCTCAGAAACACCATAGCAAAGAATGACTATGCTGACAGAGGCGTGGACATATCTGCTGATGAGATATTTGTCAGCGACGGGGCAAAGAGTGACTCAGCAAATATCCAGGAGATATTTACAGCAGACAGCAAGATCGCAGTATGTGATCCTGTATACCCTGTATATGTTGATTCAAATGTAATGGCAGGAAGAACAGGAACATACGACAAGAACACAGAGTTGTGGAGCGATGTAATTTACATGCCATGTCTTGCGGACAATAACTTTGCGCCAGAGCTTCCAAAGGAGACACCTGACATCATATATCTGTGTTTCCCAAACAACCCTACAGGAGCAACGATCAAGAAGGATCAGCTTCAGGAGTGGGTAGATTACGCAAATAAGGTCGGAGCAGTCATCATCTACGATGCTGCATACGAGGCATATATCAGCGAGGAGGATGTTCCTCATACAATATATGAGTGCGAGGGCGCAAAGACATGCGCTATCGAGCTCAAGAGCTTTTCTAAGAACGCAGGATTCACAGGAACACGTCTTGGCTATGCTGTAGTTCCAAAGGATCTGAAGGACGCAGATGGCGTGTCAATGCACAGCCTGTGGGCAAGAAGACATGGAACAAAGTTCAATGGCGCTCCATACATTGTTCAGGCAGCAGGAGACGCAGTGTACTCAGACGAGGGCAAGGCTCAGACAAAGGCTCAGATCGCATACTACATGAACAACGCAAAGGTTATCTCACAGGGACTTAAGGATGCAGGCTACACTGTATCAGGCGGTGTAAATGCGCCATACATCTGGCTTAAGACACCGAACAACATGTCATCATGGGATTTCTTCGATTATCTGCTTGAGAATGCAAATGTAGTCGGAACCCCAGGCTCAGGCTTCGGACCAAGCGGTGAGGGATATTTCAGACTTACTGCATTCGGAACTTATGAGAATACAGTTGAGGCTATAGAGAGAATCAAGAATATGTAATACAGCTATAAGCTGTGGCGTATACATGCATGGATCAGCGTGTGTGATCCGAGATATATACGTTACAGTACATAGTGTCTTTGGCATGCCTGCAGGCACTCCGGTAAGGGGAGTCTGCGGGCATGTTTTTTGTTATTTGTCGGTCTTTACTCATATATTCAGATTTGATATAATGATTTATAAGGGTGATTAAAAGCCAATAACGGAGGTATTGAGATGAAGGATAACGGACTTTTGGTACAGTATTTTACAGCGAATACGACCGACAGCCAGGATTTATGGAAAAAGGCAGCAGAGGACGCTGCGGTTCTGAAGAAGATGGGGGCTACGGCTGTATGGTTTCCGCCTGCTACAAAGGGAGCACAGGGCAAAGAAGATATGGGGTATGCTCCGTACGATCTGTATGATCTGGGAGAGTTTGACCAGAAGGGTTCAGTTGGAACCAGATATGGAACTAAGGATGAGTATATAGCTGCTATAAAGGCTATGAAGGATCAGGGGATAAATGTCTATGCGGACATTGCGGTCAGACAGAAGCTCGGCGCTGACAGGATAGAGAAGGTTACAGCAGCCGACTTCAACACCAAAGATATTCCACAGATGATCGGCAATAAGAAGACTGTGGGAGCACTTTCAAAGTTTACATTCCCTGGAAGAAAGTCAAAGTATTCCAAGTTCAAGTGGAACTGGAAGCATTTTGCGGGAATAGACTGGAAGCAGGAAGAATTCAAGAAGCGTGTGTGCGCTCTTGAGGGCAAGGATTATGACGAGGCGGACAAGGAATATTCCAAGTATGATTATATAATTGGAAGCGAGATTGATTTCTACAATCAGGAAGTGTATGACGAGCTCATGGCGTGGGCTCAGTGGTACGAGAAGACCACTGATGTGGACGGATTCAGATTCCAGGAGGCGGAGGCTATCCCTGCATGGTTTGTGAAGGATTTTATTGAAGCGACATCTGATGTCCCTGTAGCCGCTAAAAAGAAGGGCGCAGATGAGGCTCCGGAATATGTACATAAGGACATATTTGCTGTCGGTGATTTCTGGCACTGGAATACAGAATATCTGAATGGCTATATCAAGGCCACAGACAATGAGGCATCCATGTTCGATGTGCCATTGCACTTCAATTTCCACGATGCATCTGTGGCAGATGGAGAGTATAACATGGCAGATCTGCTTAAGGGTTCACTTATGATGAGCAATCCGGAGAAGGCTGTTACATTTGTAGATAACCACGAATCCCAGGTCGGAGGAGTTCTGGAATCGTACGTTGAGGATTGGTTCAAGCCTCTGGCGTATGCGGTCATACTGCTCAGAGAGCAGGGCTATCCGTGCCTGTATATCGGCGACTATGCGGGAATACCACAGGTTAAGGTAAAGTCGAAGAAGACGATACTGAATAAGCTGCTCAAGCTCAGAAAGAAATATGCATATGGAACTCAGCACGACTACTTTGATCACAGCGAGGTTGTTGGATGGACCAGAGAGGGCGACGAGGAGCACAAGGATTCAGGACTTGCGGTTGTCATGTCCGATGGAATGGGCGGCACCAAGAGAATGTATGTGGGCAGACAGTTTGCGGGAGCACATTTTGCAGATGTCATGGGTAATGCCAAGTATGACATCAAGATAGATGACGAGGGCTGTGGCGAGTTCTATGTCAACAGAAGAGGCCTTTCAGTCTGGATCAAAAAAGATTGCAAATTATAAGAAAGTGGTATATAGTATATATTACTTTATCACGCTAAAGTCGTGAAAGTCAAAAAGGAGCTTAGACATGGGAAAAACAGTACATACAGAGGCAGTACAGGATCTGTTTGAGGCAATACTTACATTGGAGACAGAAGAGGAGTGCTTTAATTTCTTTGAGGATGTATGCACGGTGAATGAACTGTTATCTATAGCACAGCGTTTTGCAGTGGCCAAGATGCTGAAGGAAGACAACACATATCTGGAGGTTGCGGAGAAGACCGGAGCATCCACAGCCACGATAAGCAGGGTCAACAGATCCCTGAATTATGGCAAGGACGGATATGAGCTTGTATTTTCAAGAATGAAGAGCTTCCAGCAGAATGACAAGCAGAGCAACGAGAAAACCGACAAGTAGTCAGACAAAACCCCTGAACGATTACATTTTATCGTTCAGGGGTTTTATTTGTGTTACAGGCTGGAGTCCTGTGAAATCTGGTCGCAATACTTGTTGGTTGTGCGTAAGCTGACTATTTTTTCTTGCCCTCGGCTGCGGCGTTTGCCTGTGGCTGCTTAGCCTTTGCGGCTTTGGCTGCTGCCTGCTCTCTGGCTTTCTGTGCCTGGGCTTTAGCCTTCGCCTTGGCATCTTCCTCAGATTCCTGTCTGAGCTTGTCTACCAGATGCTCCACATATTTCTTCTTGGCATATATATCAACTGAGAGAAGTGAGATCATGCTGAGATCGTGGAGATAGGAGTCCTTCTCAGGATCGTACATGGCATCAGCCTTGTTGGCTGTTCTCACGATATCCTTGATGATGTCACCGTAATGCTGGGATAGATGCTCATACAAGTGGGCGTATATATCAGAAATATCCTTTCCGTCCTTGTTGGAATCAAAATAACCATCTATAAGAGGCTCAAGCAGAGTCTGTATATCGTTGATGCTGAGCATGTTCTTCAGGTAGTATATATAAATGAGCAGTATAAGGTGCTGCTTAGAATATCTCTTCTTGTTAGGCGATGGCAGAAGATTGTTCTTTGTGTAGTTGTTGATCATGGTCTTGGTCATCACCTTGTCCTCGTCATTGCGCCTGTTCTTTCCAAGCTGATCCTCCATGAAGGTGGTCAACTGATCCATGTACAGGTCAATGGAAGGAATATCCTTAGGGTTTATATAATCAAGGCCACCGGCCATTGATATTATGTCTTTAATATTTGTCTTTTTATCCATATAGACACCTCTTATATTAGTTGGAGCACGCACAGGAACTGCTGTGCGAAAAAGCTGTTCATAAATACCGTTCACAAATTGACATATTCCAACAGTTGTACGTGCTGTGTATGCAGTATGCATTGTTTACGCAGCATGTGCTGTTTTGTGCAGTATGTGTTGTTTATGCAGTGTGTAATACCGCATATAAACAGTTGATTTTGAATCAACACGACATATTATATAGTATTCAAAACTACATTACAAGGTTGTTTTACTATAAAACGTATTAATTTGTTAAAAAATCAAGAGGAAAGAGAATGCTCAGGACGCTAGCTGGCTGCAAGTTTGACGATTGTATCTTTTTGAGCCGAAAAAAGAGAAAAGCACACAAGCTTTTGCAAGCCTGTGTGCTTTTCGTAAATTCCTTCGAGAAATATCACAAAATTGTATCTTTTTCAACGAAAATGTCTGTTTGCGCATAACCCCGCCACCCGGCGCTGACTTACTCGCCATCGGCGTCGCCTGGCTCCTGCGGAGCCAGCGTGATAAGCACTCTGGCGACTCGCTTTTTGTCCATCTCAAGTACCTTGTAGATGCATGAGATGTCGGTGACGGACTCGCCCTTGGCTGGAATGTGATCCAGCAGCTCGGTTATGTAACCGCCGAGGGAGTCGTAGTCCTCTGATTCTATCTTTAGATTCAGTGCATCATTCAGATCATCCAGCTTGATGGAGCCATCGACGTTGTAGTGGGTGTCGTCGACCTTGATGATGTTGTTGTGTTCCTCCGTGTCGTACTCATCCTTGATGTCTCCGATGATTTCCTCAATGAGATCCTCAATGGTAATAAGTCCTATGCAGATTCCGTACTCATCGAGCACTATGGCCATGGTATTGGAATCCGACTTCATGGAGTGCAGAAGATCATTGGTCTTCTGATATTCATATACATACAGTGGCTTTCTCATGATGTTACGAACGCTGAAATTATTGATATCATGGGTTGCCTTGTAGAAGAAGAGATCCTTAACATGAAGGATACCGATCACGTTATCTCTGGAGTCCTCATATACAGGAATTCTCGTATACGGTACTTCCATGTAGAGCTTCAGCAGATCATCATAAGCCATATCAACAGAGGCGATGGTCATATCTGCTCTTGGGATCATGACATCCCTTGCAATGGAATCTCCGAAGTCCACCACATTGGTTATCATTTCCTTCTCTTTGTCCTCGATGACGCCTTCCTCCTCACTGACGTTCACCATGCTTATGAGTTCATCCTCGGTCATCTTCTGGTTCCCGCCGTCCTTGTCGAGCCTTATGATCCAGAATATAAAATCAGCGATCTTATTCACTATGAATATCACAGGTGTGAGCACTATCATAAGGAACTGGATTATGTCAATGTATAACAGCGATATCTTCAGGTTATAACGCTGAGCCAGGGTCTTTGGTGTGATTTCTCCGAAGAGGAGAACGATCAGTGTCAGGGCTCCGGTTGCAATACCGACAGCAGAGCTTCCAAATGCCTTTGTTACGAATGTGGTCGTGAGAGAAGATGCTGATATGTTGACAATGTTATTTCCTATAAGAATAGTGCTTATCAGCTTGCTTGAATTCTCTGTGACCTTGAGAACCCGTGAGGCCCGCTTGTTGCCGTTGTCTGCAAGAGACCTGAGCGAGAATTTACTCACCGTTGTGAGTGCTGTTTCAGCTGAAGAAAAGAATGCGGACAGTGCAATCAGCACTACCAGAATGATAATGTTTATTATGGAACCTGCGTCCAAGATTTCATCTCCAATCATTTAAAAAATTTTTAATTCTGATTGTACTTAATATATAGCATATTGTCAAGAATCCGTACCTTGATGTGGCAAAGAATCAGCGAAGAATGAAATGTGGAATAAAAAGCAGAAAAAGACACACAATAATAAGGCAGCAGAAAAATGCATAGCAAAAAGGAGAGAACATCATGAGAAGTTCAACAGAAACCTACAAAGAAGTTGCAGAGAGATGCAGTGCGTATGAGAAGAAGTGTTCTTGTAAGGGTCTTTCAAACGATGTGACGGGTAAGAGTTGTCTTAACTGCGATCATTTTACAGACACAGAGTACTGTGAGCTTGATCTGTATGATCCTATAGTCAAGAATCTCTAGCTGGCAGCCAGTAATCTCTGGTAAATGATATCAGAATGGAAGAGTGGAGCGGGGCAGGAAAAGCACCGCTCTGTACATAAAGTAAAGTTGACACATCTGACATGTATTGATATACTTAATCACTGAAAATGGAGACGTTTGCGTGTGCAGACAGAGTAAATAGTGAAAGGTATATACGTCGATGATTAGTGCGAATAACGTAACATTGAGATTTGGTAAGAAGGCTTTATTTGAGGATGTAAATATCAAATTTACAGAGGGGAACTGTTATGGACTGATCGGTGCAAATGGTGCCGGCAAGTCAACTTTCCTGAAGATCCTGTCAGGAGAGATAGAGCCGTCAAAGGGTGATGTGACCATGAATGATGGAGAGAGACTTTCAGTTCTCCAGCAGGATCACTACAAATACGATGAGTACCAGGTGCTTGACACAGTAATCATGGGTAACAAGCGTCTGTATGAGATAATGAAGGAAAAAGATGCTATATATATGAAGGAGGACTTCTCAGACGAGGATGGAGTCAAGGCTGCAGAGCTTGAGGCTGAATTTGCTGAGATGAACGGCTGGGAGGCAGAGTCAGATGCTTCCACACTCCTGAACGGACTTGGAGTAGGCACAGAGTATCACTACAGCCTGATGAAGGATCTGGATGGTGGACTCAAGGTCAAGGTGCTTCTTGCCCAGGCCCTTTTTGGCAATCCGGATGTACTTCTTCTGGATGAGCCTACAAACCACCTTGATATGGATGCCATCGCATGGCTTGAGGAATTCCTCATCAACTTTGAGAACACGGTTATCGTTGTATCACATGACAGATATTTCCTGAACAAGGTATGTACCCATATAGCAGATATAGATTACAGCAAGATCCAGCTTTACGCAGGTAACTATGACTTCTGGTACGAGTCAAGTCAGCTTATGATCAAGCAGATGAAGGAAGCCAACAAGAAGAAGGAAGAGAAGATCAAAGAGCTCCAGGAGTTCATTCAGAGATTCTCGGCAAATGCTTCCAAGTCTAAGCAGGCTACATCCCGTAAGCGTGCCCTTGAGAAGATCGAGCTGGATGACATCAAGCCATCAAGCAGAAAATATCCATACATTGATTTCAGACCAAAGAGAGACATCGGTAACGAGGTGCTTACCGTATCACATATCTCCAAGACGGTTGACGGAGAAAAGCTTCTGGATGATATCTCGTTCACAGTTGGTCATGACGACAAGATAGCATTTGTTGGACCAAATACAAAGTCAACGACCATGCTCTTCAAGATACTTGCAGGCGAGGAAGAGCCGGACGAGGGAAGCTATAAGTGGGGAGTTACTACCTCACAGGGATATTTCCCTAAGGACAACACCAAGGAGTTCGACAACGACCTCGTGATAGTTGACTGGCTGACACAGTATTCAGACGAGAAGGATGCCACATATGTAAGAGGCTTCCTCGGAAGAATGCTCTTTGCAGGTGAGGATGGAGTTAAGAAGGTCAAGGTCCTCTCTGGAGGAGAGAAGGTAAGATGTCTTCTGTCCAAGCTGATGATCATGGGTTCAAACACTCTGATTCTCGATGAGCCTACAAACCACCTCGATATGGAGTCCATCACGGCACTCAATAACGGACTTATCAAGTTCCCTGGTGTAGTACTGTTCTCCTCACAGGATCACCAGTTTGTACAGACAACTGCAAACAGAATCATAGAGATTACAAATACAGGTCTCATAGACAAGCAGACAACATACGATGAGTATCTTGCAAATGACGAGCTTGCCAGAAAGAGACAGGTCATGAACATGGATTCAGAGGACTGATATATTGATATATGATCACCTGAATACAGATCATGACAGAAAAAATGGCTGTGACACAACAATATGTCACAGCCATTTTTTCTTATTCTATACCAAGATCAAAAATGTAATTCAACAGCTTGATAATGTGGTCAACATTCTCCTCGCTGTTGCCCGGGAATGAGAGATACACATCGTTGTATCCCAGGTTCATGCGGTTGGCAAAATCCGTTCCGCTGATGTTTATTGCGTATGCGGAAGTGTGATTTGCGGAATCCTGCGCCGTTACTACACGATCCTTGAGCTCTCCCTCGAAGAGAGTTTTGAGAGTGCCATCATATGTATCAAGCGGATGTATCAGATTTATCCAACTGCAGCACTCAACTCCGGCCTTGTCGGATATCAGCACATCATATACATTGTCCTCGCACAGCAGCGGGAAGGAAGAGTATTCCGTTCCATTTGCATCGTAGTCAGCGTCAAATGTAGTCGGATCGTAATGCAGGTTCTGCATATATTTGATCTTGTCCGAGTCCTTATAATTATAGTAGCTCTTATAGTCGTCTATAACGGATGTGTCCACGCTCCATGGATCAGGACTGTTGACCACCGCATATGCAAATACCGTCGGCCGGGTATTGGAATATACCGCCAGTGAGATCCAGGCCAGTGACACTACGATCATCAGTATTCCTATGATCTTCCATTTGTTGCAGTCTATAAAATAATGAAAACGCTGTGAGCGTGTCATGTCCGCTGTCTCAGCCTTTTTTTGTGCCCGTCTGTATCTGCGGCGCTCTGATCTCGTCATGGCGTGAAGCTCAAGACTGTTTTCGGTCGCAAGGTCCGCTTTGGGCGCTGCAGATCTAGGATCTGAGAAACCGTCGGCCACCTCACGCTTGACACCCCTTGGCTGGATCAAAATGTCATCCGGGGCATCCTTCTGTGTGCTTTCCAGCACCTCTTCCTGTGTATTATCTTTTTTGCTCATTCAAAACTCCTCTGCACGAAAAGAGCCGGAGGGCGTCCGGTCTTCCGCGTCAAATATATTTAATAATAGTATACTAACATATAGAAGAGGAGAACAGAACCCCTCCAATAGTGAAAAAAGTCTAAAATTTAAAATTGCACAATAAAACAGATCGGTTTTGCATGCACTGTACATAATGACTAAAAGAAAACCTTGTAAATAAGCTGTTTTCTATATATAAAGTACAGTTGCCATATTAGCCGGAAAGGCGCATGGAATGTACGAAAAATAGGCTATTTGACAAAAATGATAAAATACACGCCTTATAGATAAAGTTTAATTAGTTATTTTTTTAGCTTAAAAAAAGGCGAATGTGCAAAAAAGATAAAAAAACTCAAAAAAGGGGTTGCCAAATTAGATAATATGCCCTATAATAAGCCTATGTTGACAAGGACGTTGTCAATAAAATCACAACAGAGGTCATGAAAAAGCATGACACGGCATTCCGGATATGCTCGATAAGGTGATTTTAGAGCATAGCATTGGAATAGCACACATATTTAAAAGGAGGGTTTTTTTGTGAGAAAAATCAAAAAGGCGTTAGCACTTTCATTAGCTATGGCAATGGGATTATCACTCGTTGCATGTGGCGGAAATGATGATGCTACAACAGAGGCAACAACAGAGGCTAAGACAGAGGCAACAGAGGCAGCATCAGATGATGCTACAGAGGCAACAGAGGCAGATGCTTCAGCAACAGGAGCAATTGCAGCACCTAGCACAGATGGTTGGGATGACAGCAAGAAGATCTACGCTTACTCATGGGATGAGGATTTCTCAAAGAAGATGAACGTCGTTCTTGACAAGTTCCCAGAGTACAAGGACTATGTTGAGTTCGTAACACTTGGTGTTGGTGGAACAACAGATGAGTACAAGACAGCTATTGATACAGCTCTTACAAGTGGAGATAAGTATCCTTCACTTATCCCTGCTGATAACGATGTAGCTAAGTACTGGTCAGAGGATGACACAAAGACAGCTAACCTTACAGATCTTGGTTTCACAGATGATGTTATGGCTAACTCATATGACTTCGCTAAGCAGTATGGCACATACAACGGCGAGCTTAAGGCTGTTACATGGCAGGCTACAGCAGGTTCTATATTCTACAGAAGAGACATTGCTAAGGAAGTTCTTGGATCAGATGATCCTGAGACAGTTCAGGCAGCTCTTGCTGATTGGGACAAGTTCTTCGAGACAGCAGAAAAGTTAAAGGGTGCTGGATACAAGATCGTATCTGGTCCTTCAGATGTTAAGTACGCTATCTGGGATACTCAGTCACAGCCTTGGGTAACAGATGACGGTTCATCAGAGAAGCTTACACTTGACGGTGCAGTTACAGAGTACCTTGAGACAGGTAAGAAGATCTATGATGGTGGATATTCAAACAACACAGCCCTTTGGGATTCATCATGGGCTGCTGATATGGCAAATGATTCAAAGGTATTCTGCTACTTCGGATGTCCTTGGTTCATAGGTTCAATGCAGGGTAACGGCGCTGTAGATGGTAACTGGGGAGCTGTTACAGGCCCTACATCATACCACTGGGGCGGTACATACGTAATGGTCGGTAAGGATACACCAAACCCAGAGCTTTGTGCATTCCTTCTTTACGAGTTAACATGTGATCCAGATGTTGGTGTTGATATCACAAACAAGACAGGTGACTGTGTAAACAACAAGGCAGCTAACGAGAGACTTATCAATGGTGAGCTTTCAAGCGACAATGCAGCTCAGAAATTCCTTGGCGGACAGAACCCAATCGAGGTATGGGCAGCATCAGCAGAGGGAATCAACCTCAGCAACACAACATACCAGGATGCTTCAATCAAGGCATTCATCGATGAGGCAGCTACAGCTTACAACTCAGGTACATACACATCAGTTGATGATGCTGTTAAGTACATCGAGGACAAGTGTGCTTCAGAGCTTGGTATCTCAAAGTAATCTATCCCTAAAATAAAGGATAAAACTATAAAGTAACAAAATGCACGCATCAGTAATGAAAGTTGCTGGTGCGTGTGTACTATAGACCAATATTTTAAGGGGGCGTATCACACTATGAAAAAGAACAAGACAGTTGAATATGGCAAGTATGGTTTGATGTTCCTCATTCCGTTCTTCCTTGTTTTCCTTATCTTTCAGCTGTATCCACTTATCTATACGTTCTACAACTCATTTATCTACTCAGCTAAGAATGGTAGATATGTGACAACAAGCGTAGGACTCGGTAACTTTACCAATTATGTGTTTGCAAAGACCGGAAGTGAGTTCTGGCAGGCACTTGCTATAACAGTTGTTCTGTGGTTGGTAAACTTCGTACCTCAGATCCTTCTCGCACTTGTTCTTGCTGCCTGGTTCACAGACATCAAGGTTAAGATAAAGGGTCAGGGTGTATTCAAGGTAATCATGTACATGCCTAACATCATTACAGCAGCTACAATCGCCGTTCTCTTCTACGGTATGTTCGAGGTTCAGGGACCTATCACGAGCCTGTTCAGAAGTTGGGGATGGTGTGATGAGGGTGGTATCCTGAATCATGGCTGGGCATCACTTATAATCATTGCTTTTATCCAGTTCTGGATGTGGTATGGTAATACAATGATCGTCCTTTGTGCAGGTATTCTCGGTATCAATCCATCACTTTACGAGGCAGCCAGTGTTGATGGTGCTACATCAAAGCAGCAGTTCTTTAAGATAACACTTCCACTGCTCAAGCCGATCTTACAGTACACACTTGTAACATCAGCTATCGGTGGTCTGCAGATGTACGATATTCCACAGCTCTTCAACGAAGGTAACCCGGTTGTAAGAGTAGGTGGATCAGATGTCAATTCTACAACAACAGTAGTTATGCTTATCAAGAAGTACGTAAGTGCAGGTCCTACACAGGATTATGGTAAAGCTGCAGCTTACTCAGTAATGCTTTTCGCATTCACATTGATTATAAGCTTACTGTTCTACAAGCTGACATCAGAGAAAACAGAAAAACAAGGAAAGTAGGTGAACAAAGTTGGATCAGACAGAATCAAAAGCAACGGGAACGAGGGTTTTAAGATATGTCATCTGTATCATACTTTGTTTCCTGTCAATCATACCGTTTTATATTTTGTTAATTAACTCAACACTTAAGTCCAGTGATATTCTTACAGGAATAAAGCTTGTTCCTGGATCACAGTTCATCACTAACTTCAAGGGACTTTTAGAGGGTGGTGCGAAGACGAGTGGAGTAAACGTACTTCAGGCTATGCTCAATTCGTTAATTATCACAGTACCTGCAACAGCTCTTCAGATCTACTTCGGTTCTCTGACAGCTTACGCAGTTACAGTTTACAATTTCAAGGCAAAGAATTTTGCATGGGGCTTCATATATGCTATCATGATGATTCCTCAGCAGGTATCTATCGTAGGTTTCATCAAGATATGTAACCTCACACATATTTATGGTTCATATCTTGCAATGATCATTCCAGCGATCGCAGCACCAACAACTGTTTACTTTATGAAGCAGTACATGGAGACTGGCCTCTCAGTAGAGATCGTAGAGGCTGCCAGAATTGATGGATCAGGAGAAATTCATACGTTCAACTCGATCGTACTTCCTCTTCTGAAGCCAGCTATGGCAACTCAGGCAATCTTCGGATTCGTTGCATCATGGAATAACCTGTATACACCTTCTATCATACTTGCTACAGAGAGAAAGAAGCAGACAATGCCAATGTACGTTCAGGCGTTAAAGGCAAATGATAAGTCAAGAGATTGGGGTCAGATCTATTGTGGACTTTTCACAACTGTTATTCCAATCCTCGTAATGTACTTCTTCCTTTCTAAATATATTATTGCAGGTGTTGCACTTGGTGGTGTAAAGGAGTAATATATATTGTAATCAATTAAATATAATGTAGGTATCGATGACTCTTGGGTCGATCGATACCCGCATTATATTATTTTTTTTTACGAAACAATAAGCGAAGAGGACATTTTGAATGAGCGAGATATCAAACAACAGGGAAGAGAGCAGAGAGAATGACAGGGGAAAAGAGAAAGAACCACTTCTGAGACGGGCAATGGATGCGTTTGGAACTATATTTGCACTTAATGTGTGCTTTGTAGTTGGCTGTATACCTATATTTACAGTGGGAGCATCGCTGTCAGCTCTTTATGCTATGTGTATAAGACTGCAGGAGGATGAGGAAGAGACGGTTGTCGCCGGATTTATCCATGAGTTTAAGAGAAACTTTAAACAGTCGACCATAGCGTATTTCTTTATTCTGCTTGCGATATTTGTAATGTATTTTGAATTCCTGCTTGTCAAGAGAGTGACGGGATTCATATCTACATTCTACACAGGAATTCTTGTGACAGAACTTATATTTATGGGACTTATTGTTCCGTTTTTGTTCCCGTTGATAGCCAGATACAACAATAAGCTGGGAACCACGGTGAGAAACTCACTGGCTTTGGCTATCACATATAAGGGCTCATGGTTAAAAGTATTTATCGCATGGTTTGCACCTATATTTATATGCGTGAGATACCCTATGATATTTGTTAATATATGGTATCTGTGGGTTTTATTCATATTTGGTGCGATTGCATACGGAACCAGTACGACGATGAGGAAGATATTCAGACTCAACGAGAAGAAACTGGAGGAAACCGCCCGAAAAGCCGAGGAAGAGGCGAAGAAGGCAAAGGAGGAGGCTGAAGCTGCTGCGAAACTGTTAGAAGCCGAGGCTGAAGCTGAAGAAAAGGATAAAGAGGATACAGGGAATAAAGAAGACTTGGATTCGGAACAGGCATAAAGCCTGAAGATAGTGATATTTCCCATAAAAGAGGTTAAAGAGAAATCTTTAACCTCTTTTTTTATGAAAAAGTGTCACATTTATGATAATGTAATCGTTATATATAGTGAACGTTCAAAAAAGACAGAATATCAAGGGGTGTTCATGGCGGGGAACACATGAAAAAGGATAGGGAAATTATGCATAATGATAAGAAAGACAGCGAATTGATAGCAGAATATTATGACAAGTACGAACAGAAGTTATACAGGCTGTCGTATGCCGTATTGGGAGATATATGGCAGGCGGAGGAGGCTGTACAGGAGACATTTCTGAAAGTCATAAGATACAGGAATATGATAAAAAGGATGCCGGAGGAGAAGAGGTCGGCGTACATAACCAAGACTGCAAGAAATATCGCTGTTGATATGTACAGGAAAAATAAAAGAGATAAAGAGGCTGTGTGCAGTCTGCAGGGGGATGACGATTCCACGGAACTTGCAGACAACATCCTGTGGAGTCATGCCGATCCATCGGTGAAGAGCAATATGGCTGATGAGGTGGAGAACAGACAGTTGATAACAGGCATACTTGGAAGATTATCTGATGATGATGCCCTAGTGCTCCAGCTAAGGATAGTGCGGCAGCTCAGTGTAAGAGAGACAGCTGATCTGATGCGGCTGACAGAGGCTGCGGTCCGGAAGAAATATGAGCGGGCGGTAAAGAGAGCGCGAAAACTGCTGATGAAGGAGATGATGCTGGATGGAGAATAGGAATATGGAGAATGTTGATAACACGGACAATACGGATAATATGGACAAGCTGTCTGAACATGAATTTTCGGCAGAATACAAAGCTAAAAAGGAAAGTCTGCTCGCCGGAATGAGAGATATGGAGGAGTCCGGCAGACCGACAGGCCTCGGGAAAAGACATGGAGGAATGGAGAGAATTATCAAGGTTGCAGCACTGCTGCTGTGTGGTGTGATCCTTATACCGGTATCGATCCATGCTGCGGTCAGCGTGTATAGATTTACGATCGAGAAGAATGGTGGTTATGCAAGTGGAACGATAGAGCTCAATGACGATGGTGTTGCCACAGCTGCAGATGACACCGAGAGCACGGAGACTCTGGACGCGATGAAAAAGAGAATGGCGGAGGAGGAAGAAAATGGAACACAGAGCATAATGAAAGGAAGCGATGGTAATTCATACATGATAAATTCTGGCAAAAGATACGTGGAGATCACTCTTGATTATCTGCCGGAAGGCGTGGTTCAGGTCGAGGAATGTAAGTATGACAGCCCGGACAGGAAAGGATATATGGGAATATCCATAGCGGCAACCCAGTGGAATGGACAGTCGAATACTGTGATAAACCGAAGCATCGAGGATGCCACAGTCAGACAGGCGGGAAGTTATGAGTACCTGTTGTTTGAGAGGGGAGGAGTTGATTGGGGATTTGATAGAGTGCTGTACGTTCCGATAAAAGAAGAGTCCGTTATTCTGACTGTGTATATCGGCTGCGATATAACGGATGAGGAACTGGACAAGATCGTGACCGGAATAAATGTCAAGGATGCTGAGGGCGATGATCCATCTAACTGGGTCGGAGTTGACTCAACATTTTATGATGACAATCCGGATAATGTTGATACGATCCAGGTGGATGACAAGTACACATTTATAGGATTGGACGAGTCGTTTGTTGTGGATGGCGTAGAGATGACGGTAAACAGTGTGAACGTATACGATGACACCCGGGGAATAGATCCTGCGGATATGCTCTATGTTGTGGGAGATCTCAAGGAGAAAGGTCTGGTGGATACGGACGGAAACTTTGTGGATGTCAGATGTCGGAGGATGAACGAAGCGACAGATAACAGCTTTACAAGCTGGGGAGATTATAATAACAGCAGCTTGCGGATGGTTGCGGTGGATATCACATATAAAGCGGACTACAGAGCATATCCGTATGACGATATAGTTATAGATCTTGAGAGGGGAGAAAAACTCTCGGGGGACAAGCTGGCGCCACCGGTTGACACGAATTATTATTGCGGAGATGGTGAGCCTCGTGCGAGTTATGAAAGACGGATGACATATGGAGTACCTGCGTATGTAGTAGATGACGGCACAGAGATTACTGAAAAGAGCGTGGATGGCTACTGCTGCCTGAAGAGGGATGGCGAAGAACATTTGCTGACGGTGTATTTCCTTGTTGACGAGAGTGAGCTTGAGGATTGTTACATGCAGGTAAGTCCGAGCAGTTCAATGGCAGGTTATTATGAGTATATGACAATATATCTTGGTGAAGGAGAGTAAATATGAGGAAAAGAAGATGGATGATATGTGCAGCTTTGGTTTGCCTTGCGATGGCGTGCGGTGGCTGCGCGGATAAGAAAAAGGAAGCAAACACGGCGGTCATAGAGGGCGATGATATCAAGGAATACAGCAGCGGAACGGACACGTCCGGGGACACCGAGAAGGATGCAGATTATGATGACAGTGTGGGTGGACTTGCCAGAACACTCAGCATTCCGACCAGCGTAAGTGTTGATATACCTGTTGAAAATTGCGGAACTTTGGAGTCTGCAAGCATCAAAGCGTCGGAGATCAAGACTCCGGATGCCGATAAGATGTATACGAAGAAGTTCACCATGGGCAGCATAGGAGCTGAAGACAGGGAGACGATACTCAAAAGCATATTTGACGAGGAGGATGGAGTTTTCGAGTATCCATATGATATGAAGGACAGTGTGACACAGGAGCAGAGAGATGAACTGTTCGCTCATAGGGGTGCCGATGTGGATTACAGCAAGGATTATTTTATTGGGAAGATAGATGGAGTTGAATACATACTGTATTTTTATGATCTGTCGTGGATATCAGATGAGGGATTTTCTATCCAGCTTGCGGTGACGGACCCTGTTCCTGAAGATATGGCGGACAAGGGTGCGACATTCACGGAGTATACCTCATGGGATCCCGCGGAACTGATAACGGCAAATGAAGGGAATCCGTCGGACGTTCAGACTGATGAATCCAATATGAGTGGCATGGATGAGGATGCCGGAATGGTAAAAGCGCTGGACTACATGGACAAATGGGGCTTTAATGATGTGGTCCCTACATCACAGTCGGAGCTTTACCGCCAATATAGTGATGAGTATGGAGAGGTTGTAGGATATGAGAAGGATGGATACTCTGTGACATTTCAGGCGTCCGTGAATGGACAGCCGCTCTATCAGCCGGATGCATTTGGCATAGACACCATCTCAAACCAGAAGAATGCGGAGGACAGTGGTTCGTTTTCTGCAGAGAAATACTACTATACGGAGCAGTCCACATACAGTATCGCATTTACAGGAGAGAAACTTACGGGATTTACATGTACTTGGCCGATGAAGTCCGCGGGGGATATTCGGGATGCAGGGACACTGATCACCTGGGATTCTGCGGTGACAAGCCTCAAGGGAGTCATGGAGAGCCACTTTGCGGATTATACCGGATATAATTCAGTGGAGTTCAACGATGTGAGACTCACATATTTCAGGATAAAGACAGGGGACGGCGAGTATGAGGCTATACCTGTGTACTCATTTGCACAGTTGGATTCGGATCATTCCGACACTTACCCGATACAGCTTGTACTGATAGATGCGAGGGATGGAAGCGAGGTCAGCATGGTTCAGGATGAGGCGAGATTCCTGAATAAATAGACCACAAATGAGTTGCATATTTGGCTGTGTAATTGTGCATGTCTGCTTGACAACAGAGAGCGTACATAAGTATAATTAATTGCGATAAAATAAGTCATATTGACTATATTAGGAAAGGAAAAACATCGGTTTCGGTGTTGCAGAGGGTTTATATGGTTTACAGTGTTACGGTTACACAGCTTATAGAGAAGATGGATCTCAAGAACCATACTCCGGAGATCGATACGGATAAGATACTTATCCAGGATCCGGGTATGAACAGACCGGCAGTACAGTTTGGTGGATTCTTCGAGCACTTTGATGCAGGAAGAATACAGATTTGTGGTAATGTTGAGCATGCCTATGTGGCAGCTATGCATACTGAGGAGGAGAACAAGCGCATCATGGATGAGTTCTTCTCATACAAGCCGCCATGCCTTATATTCTGCCGAGGCCTTGAGCCATATCCATTTATCATAGAGATGGCGAAGAAGCATGGGGTTCCGGTACTCACATCCGATGCGGTCACATCTGCATTTGTACATGAGGTGGACAGATGGCTGCATGTGGAGCTGGCTCCAAGAATATCGGTGCATGCGGTTCTTGTCGATGTATACGGCGAGGGCGTACTGATCATGGGTGAGAGTGGAATCGGTAAGTCGGAGGCGGCGCTGGAGCTTCTGAAGAGAGGACACAGACTTGTTGCGGACGACGTGGTTGAGATCAAGAAGGTCAGCGATGCAACTCTTGTAGGAAGAGCTCCTGACATAACAAGGCATTTTATTGAGCTCAGAGGAATTGGAATAATAGATGTGAAATCACTGTTTGGTGTTGAGTGCGTTAAGATAGATCAGAATATCGATCTTGTCATCAACCTGGAGGAGTGGAGCAAAGATACAGAATACGACAGACTCGGACTTGAGGACAATTATATGGAGTTCCTGGGAAATAAGGTGGTAAGTCACAACATACCTATCAGACCGGGAAGAAATATCGCGATCATAGTTGAGTCGGCGGCTGTAAACCACAGACAGAAGAAGATGGGATACAATGCAGCTCAGGAGCTTTATAACAGAGTTACACAGAATATTATGAAGGGCAACGGCGGTGGTGACAAGCAGTAAATGACTGCCGGCCGTGATATTACAATAAAAAGCGGAGAATGTGGAAGGAGAAAAAACATGGCTAAGTATGTATTTGGAGTTGATGTTGGAGGAACTACAGTAAAGATGGGACTTTTTACCGTTGAGGGCGAACTGCTCGACAAGTGGGAGATCAAGACCCGCACAGAGGACGGTGGAAAGAATGTTCTTCCGGACATTGCTGATTCTATAAAGGAAGTTATTGAAAGCAAGAAGCTTGCAAAGGAAGATGTTGAGGGCGTTGGAATCGGAGTTCCGGGACCTGTCAAGGAGGATGGAACGGTTCTCAAGTGTGTAAACCTCGGATGGGGAATACTGAATGTTGAGGACGAGCTGGAGAAGCTGATCGGATATCCTGTAAAAGCTGGAAATGACGCAAATGTCGCTGCGCTCGGAGAGATGTGGCAGGGCGGTGGCAAGGGCCACAGCAATCTGGTAATGGTAACACTTGGAACAGGTGTTGGCGGCGGAATCATACTCAACGGCAAGATGCTGTTCGGCGTGAATGGTGCCGGCGGTGAGATCGGACATATATGTGTTGACGATTCAGAGACTGAGACATGTGGATGCGGAAACAAGGGATGTCTGGAGCAGTACACATCTGCAACAGGCGTGGTAAGACTTGCGGGCAGAGCTATGGCAGCTTCAGATAAGAAGTCAACTCTCCGTGAGCTCGAGGCTGTTACTGCAAAGGATGTATTTGACGCAGCAAAGGCAGGAGACGAGCTTGCACTTGAGATAGTTGATACACAGGCACGTATCCTGGGTCGTGCGCTTGCACAGATAGCATGTGTAGTTGATCCTGAGATATTTGTAATCGGTGGAGGCGTGTCAAAGGCGGGCTCCATACTTACAGATTCGGTAAAGAAGTATTTCGAGCATTATGCATTCCATGCATGCAGACAGACAAAGTTCGCACTTGCACAGCTTGGCAATGATGCAGGTATTTATGGAAGTGCATGCAGCATACTTGGAAGGTAATTGACCTGAATGTAATTTCGGTAAAATTTACCAGTAGAATTTGTGAAAATATCCAAAGGTTTTGCAAAAGATGGTAAATTTATATTAAATTTTAATATTGAATTATAAAAGTCTTTAATGTATGATGAATTTAATGGTGATGAATAGTGCCGTAAAATTCAATATATTAAAGACTTTTATTGTGTATGTTAAGAAAAAAGCAGTTCTCTGTGACAGAGGGTGCTTTTACTTTTGTTTTAAAATACATGCACATGTGAATAAAATATAGAAGACAGATTGTATGAGGTTGACATGTCAGATTTAGAAATATTGAACAGTATTCGAGAGATAACCGGAGAGAAGAATGCAAGCGCAGATGAGGTGATGAGCGCACACACTACCTTCAGGGTGGGCGGTCCTGCCGACTATTTTGCGAGTCCTTCTGATGCAGATCAGGTTGCGGGGCTTATAGAACTTTGTCGGAAATGTGAGATACCGTATTTTGTTCTTGGTAATGGCAGTAATCTGCTTGTGTCGGATGCTGGCTACAGGGGCATGATAATCAATATAATGGACAATATGAATGGGATAACAGTTGACGGTGATGTGATAACAGCCCAGGCCGGGGCAAAGCTGGTGAGAGTCAGCAGACTGGCAAGGGATAATTCGCTGACCGGTCTTGAGTTTGCTTCCGGGATTCCCGGTACTATAGGCGGTGCGGTGTATATGAATGCGGGAGCTTATGGTGGTGAGATGAAGGACGTTGTCACCAGTGTCAAGGTGATGGATGCCGATGGACATATATATGATATGTCGTCGGATGAACTGGATTTTTCGTACAGACACAGTGCTGTGGAGGCTGAGGGGCTCATAGTTCTTGAGGTTACCATGAAGCTGGCAGCAGGTGTGCAGCAGGATATAGATGACAGAATGAAGGAATTGTCGGATTCCAGAAGAACAAAGCAGCCGCTTGAGTATCCGTCGGCGGGCTCTACATTCAAGAGACCTGAGGGATATTTTGCGGGTAAACTTATAATGGAAGCAGGACTCAGGGGATATTCTGTGGGAGGAGCACAGGTGTCCGAGAAGCACTGCGGATTTGTTGTGAACAGGGGCGGTGCAACCGCTGCTGATGTGACAGGTCTGATCCATGATGTACAGAAGAAGGTTATGGATCAGTTTGGCGTGATGCTGGAGCCTGAGGTGAAGATGCTTGGCGATTTCTAGCATTTAGTGAGACAGGGAGAACAGAGCATGAGATTTGTTATTGTGACAGGAATGAGTGGAGCAGGAAAGGCAACGGCGCTTAAGACGCTTGAGGATGCCGGATTTTTCTGTGTTGATAATCTGCCTATCCAGCTTATAAAAAGATTTGCCGAGATCGCTTATGATGAGCAGATCCAGGTGGATGATGTTGCTATCAGTGTTGATATCAGAAGTGGAAGGGCTTTGTCACAGCTCAATTCGTGCCTGGCGGATATCAGAAGAGAGGGCATGAATTATGAGATCCTGTTCATTGAGTGTTCCAATGCAACTCTGGTAAAGCGTTATAAAGAGACTAGAAGAAACCATCCTCTTTCGGTCAAGGGTGGGCGAATAATAGATGGAATAAACAAGGAGCGTGAGCTTATCGGCTTCCTCAAGGAGGAGGCTGATTATATAATCGATACTACCAACCTCCTTGTGAGAGAGTTTAAGGCGGAGCTTGACAAGATATTTGTGCAGAATGAGGAGTATTCGAATTTCATAATTACGGTCATGTCATTTGGCTTTAAGTATGGAATACCGAGGGATTCTGATATAGTTCAGGATGTGAGATTTCTGCCTAATCCGTACTATGACCTTGAACTCAGGGAGAAAACGGGAAACGACAAAGAGATACAGGACTATGTTATGAACTGCAAGGAGGGCCCTGAGTATCTGGAAAAGTTTATAGATCTGATAACATTTTTGATACCGAATTATATCAAGGAAGGCAAAAATCAGTTGGTCATTTCCATCGGCTGCACAGGCGGAAAACACAGATCCGTCACGATAGCCAATGCTGTCTATGCCCGTTTGCAGAAGTCAAAGTATACAGTGAGGATAGTTCACAGGGATATTTTGAAGGATTCAATAGTCAAGAAGTTGTAGCATGTAATAACAGATAGTATAGCAGGTGGAATATGTCATTTTCTTCAGACGTTAAGATGGAGCTGGCAGGGAATGTCCCGGGAGCGAGGCATTGTCAGATAGCTGAGCTGGCTGCGATGATCTCAATGGTGGCATATGTGAGATATTGGGCTGGCAGACCGGCCGGGCTGGTGATAGTTACAGAGAGAAGTGTTATCGCAAAGGAGATAGCTTCCCTGATAAAGAGGCTGTTCAGATATATTCCGGACTCAAGTGTAAGAAGGACCGGAGCTGACAGCAGAGTATACAGGATGGAGATCAATTCTCCAGAGATTGTCAATACGATACTGATGACCTTGAAGATAGAAAACGAACATGAGTGTGAAGGACTGATACAGTGTCAGCTCATGAAGGTCAGCAGGATGGATGTTCAGCAGGATTGCTGCAGAAGAGCATATATAAAAGGAGTGTTCATGACCTCGGGATCAATCAGTGATCCGAACAAGGGCTACCACATGGAGGTGGTGTGCGAGAACGAGGGAAGGGCACAGTTCATACAGGAGATAATAAACGAATTTGGTGTGGAAGCCCGCATAATACAGCGGAAGAAATACTACGTCGTCTATCTGAAGGATGGAGAGATGATAGTTGATATGCTGGGAATAATGGGGGCACACATATCCCTGATGAATATGGAGAACATAAGGATCAGGAAGGATATCCGTAACAATATCAACCGCAGGGTCAACTGTGAGGCCGCAAACCTCAACAAGACCGTGAGCGCTGCTGTAAAGCAGATGAATGACATTAATTACATAATAGAGACAAAGGGCATAGGATATCTGCCCGATAACCTTCAGGAGCTGGCGCTTGCCAGACTGGAGAATGAGGATGCTTCCCTTAAGGAGCTTGGTGAGATGATGACGCCGCCGATCGGTAAGTCGGGGGTTAATCATAGATTAAGAAAAATAAGTGAAATCGCAGAAGAAATGCGGGGCTGTTGATGAGCCCAAGGAGGATGTAATGATCGAAAAGACAGTTGTTGTATCAATGATGGGAGAGGCAGAGGAAAGACCTGTTGCAGTTCTTGTACAGATTGCAAGTCAGTATGACAGCAAGGTTCACCTTGTTACCGGAGATAAGAGAATCAATGCTAAGAGCATTATGGGTATGATGAGCATGAACTTCGAGAATGGCAGTGAGCTCACTATAGTTGCAGACGGTGCTGACGAAGAGGCAGCAGTCAATGCACTTTCAGAATATCTGACAAAAAACAATAAGTAATTTGGATGATTTATTGCACCTCGGATGTGTATGTGGTAAAATAAATTTATCAATGGACATTTGTCGGAGGAACAGGATATGGGATTTTTTGACGGATTATTAAAGAAGATACCATTCGTATCCAGATTTTCCAAAAAGAAGGAACCGGTCAACAATGTGGAGCTCCAGTTCAACAAGGCCATGAACCTTATGGACAACGGAGATGCTGAGGAATCAGTAAACATACTTGAACAGGTTGCAGACATAGGAATAATGGATGCGCAGTATAAGTCATATGGGGATGATGCTCTTCTTGCACTTGCAGAGTTTTATGAGAAGGGAAAGTACCGCAACGCAGTTGTGGATGTGGATCTGAATAAAGCTACCAAGTATTACGAGAAGTATGTGAATCAGAACCATGACGGCGATGTTATATTCAAGCTTGCCAAGATGCTTCTGGAGGTTCAGAACTTCTCAAAGGCAATCAAGTATTATGAGCTTGCAGCCACAGATTACGGTATAAAGGCAGCGTATATGAGCCTCGGTTCAATATACGAGAGCGGACTTAACAGAGTGGATGAGTACGGCAACAAGAGTGATTATGTTGTGCCTATCGATCTGGACAAGGCCATGATGTGGTACAAGAAGCTTGCTGATACCGGTGATGCCAAGGCAAAGGCTTCATACGAGAGAGTTGAGTACATGAGTACCCATGGTGACAGCCTTGAGTTCGAGGAGAAGGACAAGCTGTACACGGATATAGCAGAGGCCAGAAAGGCAAAGGGAAAGGAGCCGCGTTACAAGGTTATCGAGGCTTCAAGACTTCAGTATCAGTACACATATGTACATGATCAGGTTGAGGGATTCATACACAAGCTTCCAAAGGGCTGGGTGAAGACGATCAACGAGTCGACAGGCGAGGAGTATTACGCACCAAGTCTTACATATAAGGATTTTGCAATGTATGTATATTATGACAGTGTGCCAAAGGATTCAAAGATGACTCTTGAGAACTACCTGAGATACTGTAACGATGCGTTTGACGAAGAGCTGCAGCTCAAGGCGTATGTCACAGAGTATGCAGATGGAATATGTACGACTTACTATCACAAGGACATGGAGAAGGGAATCGTGTCATTTGCTTTCTATCATGGACGTAGACTGGCATGTATGAGATTCGTATGTGCTACTATGGAGATCATAGAGCAGTACGAGGAGATCATATTTGAGACAGCCAACTCATTTGCGTTTGTAGATCCTACACTGGCCAGTGACCACAGTGCCAACAGAAAGGATATGCAGTATTATAACGAGGCTATATACTGCTACTACCTTGAGGATTATGAGGGTGCCATGAGAGCCGCAAAGCAGGCTCTTAAGCTTGGAAGCATAAAGGCAAGTTACCTTCTGATAGAGCTGTACTACGATGAGGACAGCCCGTACAGGGATGTTGAGAAGACTATAAGCTATGCAAAGCAGTTGTTTGAGGCGACTAAGGATCCTGAGCTTGCATTCCTTCTTGGAATCGTATACGACCAGCAGCTCAAGGATTATGTGAAGGCAGTTAACTGGTATGAGAATGCAGAGCGTCTTGGACACAAGAGAGTTGCATTCTATCTTGGAAGAATATATTACTACGGTCTGCTCAGAACGAAGAGAGACGGAGGCAAGGCACTGTCTTACTTCAAGAAGGCCAGAGAGAACGGTATTCAGGAGGCTGAGGGCTATATCAAGGATCTTGAGGATCTCAAGGGAGAGGACCTTCAGACAGCCGTTGAGAAGTGGGAGCGTGCAGTGGAGGCCGGAAGCGAGTCGGCGGCTATCAAGATAGCCATGATGAAGCAGAGACAGATCTTCTACATTGCAACACCATATGAGATTGAGAAGGCTTATCTTGAGGCACTTGGCCTTGGAAGCGCCCGTGCCGGATATGAGCTCGGAAGAATCTATCAGGTACAGGAGAAGCAGGATAACTACAGGGGCGAAATCAAGAGTATCAAGTATTTCGAGAAGGCGTTCAATGCGAACTTCGATGACTGGGATAAGGAGAACCTGTTCAAGGTCATCAATTACAAGGTTGAGAAGGGCCTGGCAAACGACGAGGCCATCAAGTTGTACATAGAGAATGCAAGTATGGGATATGTTCCGGCTATAGAGAAACTTATCGGACTTGTGCCTACAACTACCCAGCAGATATGGAGCCTGTATGACGCTCTTATCGATCTTGCTGAGACCGGCGATGAGTCAGCGATAGTTGCCATGAACAAGCTGGAGATGAACTATGTAGACCTCATACTCAGAGAGCCGGCCAAGGGACAGAAGGTTGTGGAGAACAAGTTCTTCAGACTCTGTGTTCCAAAGGAGTGTAACTCAGTCATCAACGATGACGGCGGTACTATCAAGATGGCTGATTCAGTCGTTGAGTTTGCAGTTGCTGAGATGCCTGTCAATGCTACGGCAGAGCAGGATTACCTGAAGATCTACAAGCTGATAGTTTCAGAGTATCTGCCTGATGAGAATGCGGATGTGATCATTGCAAACTCAAGAATGATCGGATCTGCAATAAGGGCTTCAAAGGATAACGTACATACATTCAGCATCCTTCTGATAAGCTCCAAGAACCAGTACATATTCAAACTGAGTTCCAAGGACAGGCGTCAGATGATGCAGTTCAAGGATGTCGTAGTTGCAATAGCCAAGTCTCTTGTTGAGACAGGTGAGATCTACAAGGCGACAGAGGAGGGCAAGAAGAACATCGGTCTTGCATTCCTGCTGAAGGCTAATGAGAGTGGATTCCTGTCGATCGGCAAGGGAGAGTAATACAACAGGATATCAATTAGATCAGAATGATCCCGGAGGACATATCTCCTCCGGGTTTTTTACCCCATAGGGATAGAGAAAGGGAGCATATTATGCCGGGACTTAACAAGAGAGAGCTCACGAGCAAGCCTTTGAGAATGGATTCCAGAATGGCGAGGGATTTGGAGAGATTATCTGATTATACCGGTTATTCTCAGAATGAGATCATTCTCATGTCCATAAAGAAATATCTCTTTGAAAATCGTGGGTATTTCCTGCGGGATATGGTTGAGGAGAAATGCCTTTTGCGCATTGAGAAGGAAGTAAGGATCATGCGTGGAGAGACCCATCTGAAGTATGGAGACATGACGGTGGATGTGGTGAAGTCAGAGAATGCAAATGGTAATATCAACTTATATGTAGCGACTATAAGACTTCGTAATAAGCTTGGAGAGATATTCTATGAGGATGTACAGGAGCTGGATATGTCGGGAAAAGACTGGGAATATTATAAGGAGTTCCTGTATGAGGTTGTGATGAAGTATATGGATATCGATGAACCAGCACTTAAGACGTATTTCAGGGAAAAATTCCTGTATGAATAGTATAAAGTGATAAAAAATCAGAGAGTGCAATGATATGGGTTTAACTATTTACATTGCAAATTTTTAGTGGTATCCTATAATAGATTTGGAAAAAGTGGTCGAATCGAGGTGAGATGCTTGTTTAGAAATGTTATGAATGACCTTGCAACATGGTATGAGACCGGAGCGGATAAGATTGCAGTTGTCCGTGGTGGCAAGTTTGTTGGCAAGACATGGGCTGTGGCTGATTTTGCCATGGGATTTTTTGAGGATCATATAATAATAGATATGGACAAGTATCCGGACTTTGCCGCATATGCAGCAAAGGAGAGGAGGCCGGAGAAGCTTCATGCCAAGCTTACAACGTCGCTTGACAAGTATGATTTCAAGGATAAGCTTCTTATATTTGACAATGCGCAGAACTGTGTGGGACTGCTCGGCAACCTTGTTGAGTACAGCAGATACAATACTGACTGCAGGATCTGTGTCATTGCGACATCCTGTGGACCAATCCCGGGAGAGGAAGAGTGCCAGGATGACATATGCGTATATGAGATGATGCCTATGAACTTTGAGGAATTCCTGAAAGCGGGAAAGGGCAGAAAGCTCTGTGCATTTATAGAGAACCAGAAGATCACACCGATGCCGGATGAGGTCAGGGACAGCGTCCAGACAATGCTTGAGACTTTCTTCGTGACCGGAGGAATGCCGGAGGCGGTGGATGAATATTATAAGACAGGAGATCTCAGAAGAGTTGATGTGGTTTTGAAGTCTATACTTGACAGAACTACTGAATATCTGATAAACTCCACTCCGAAGAGATATCTTACCAAGGTCATGGCGATATGGAACAGTATTCCGGTTCAGCTTACCAAGGAGAACAAGAAGTTCATGTATGGATACGTTGATCCGAAGGCCCGTGCCAGGGAGTACGAGGCGTCAGTTGATCAGATCGTCAGGATGGGCGTTGTGCGTCAGGTGTACAGAGTCAGGAATGGAGTGCTTCCTCTGGCAAACCAGAAGGATGACAAGTCATTTGAGCTGTATCATCTTGATCATGGTCTGCTCAGGGTCATGGCTGGTATTCTGGTTCAGGATATTGACACAGATAATGTTCTTGATATGATGGATGGAGTTATAGCAGAGCAGTACGCTCTTGCAGAGCTGTATGTGAACAGGAGTATCGGTGATCTGTATTTCTGGATCTCATCGGCCACAGCGAAGGTTGATTTCGTGTATGAGGGCGATGGAGAGGTCATTCCAGTGGATGTTCAGACAAGTCCGCACACCAAGGCCCAGAGCTCCAGAGTATTCAAACAGAGATATGACAATCAGACTTCAGTGAGGATATCTACAGATGACATGTTTGTCGATAAAGGATTGGTAAATATACCGCTATATGGTATCTGGTGTTTCTAACCGATAGCGTATGGTAGTAATTTATAGATGCCGAAATAGCTCAGTTGGTAGAGCAACGCATTCGTAATGCGTGGGTCGAGGGTTCGAGTCCCTTTTTCGGCTTCAATATTGAGGAAGGCTGCCTGCAAAAGTTTTTGCGGCAGCCTTTTGTACTCAGTGGGAAAGGACGGGATGATATGGATGCTCCAAAATGGTACAGACATTTGAAAACCATAAACAGACATAAGAGAATGGTCATGCATAACTGCTTTAAGTGCGGATTATACTGGCAGGGGCTTGTGCACGATCTGTCAAAGTATTCGTGGACTGAGTTCTCAGTCGGGGCAAAGTATTATCAGGGAACAAGAAGCCCGAATGATGCGGAGCGCGAGAGCAAGGGATATTCAAGCGCATGGCTGCACCACAAGGGAAGAAACAAGCACCATCTGGAATACTGGGTAGATTACAGTGTTGACAGGAACTGTGTGGAGCTGGTGGGAATGCGCATGCCGGAGAAGTACGTTGTGGAGATGTTCTGCGACAGGGTGGCTGCCAGCAAGAATTATAATGGTGATAAGTATACGGATTCATTTCCGCTTGAGTATTATCTGAGGGGCAGATCCAGACATCATCTGCACCCTGAATCGGCGGATCTGCTGGAGGACATGCTAACGACTCTGGCTGAGAAGGGCGAAGATTATACATTTGACTATATAAGGCGGGAGATACTGCATAACAAATAAGGAGGAGACATATGGAGTTTACACATCTGCATGTGCATACAGGCTACAGTCTGCTGGACGGTGCGGCGAAGATAGACGGACTTGTGCGCAGGGCAAAGGAACTGGGATATGATTCCCTCGCAATAACGGATCACGGCGTCATGTACGGTGTTATAGAGTTCTATGAGACTTGTCTCAGAGAGGGGATAAAACCTATTCTCGGATGTGAGGTGTATGTCAGTCCGGGATCACGATTTGACAGGGAAGTTGGAAAGGGTGATGACAGATATTATCACCTCGTCCTTCTGGCGGAGAATGATCTGGGATATCACAATCTGTCCAAGATCGTGACCAGAGGATTTACCGAGGGCTTTTACTATAAGCCGAGGGTCGATATGGAGGTGCTGGAGAAGTACCATGAGGGAATTATAGCGCTCAGCGCCTGTCTTGCCGGTGAGGTTGCGACAAAGCTCAGAAAGGGCGACTATGACGGTGCGAAGGAGACTGCGATAAGATACAGGAATATATTTGGCGAGGAAAACTATTTTCTGGAGATGCAGGATCACGGAATACCTGAGCAGGCAACTGTGAATGCGGGGATCATGCGTCTGTCAAAGGAACTGGGTATCCCTATGGTCGTGACAAATGATTCGCACTACATCTATGCCGAGGACTGGGAGGCACATGATGTTCTCCTGTGTATACAGACTAATCACAAGGTTCAGGACGAGAACAGAATGCGCTATGAGGGAGGTCAGTTCTACCTCAAATCAAAGGAGGAGATGGCTGAGCTGTTCCCATATGCCCTGGAGGCTCTGGAGAATACACATAAGATCGCAGAGCGGTGTAATGTGAATATCGTATTTGGCGAGCAGAAGGTTCCGAGATTCGATGTGCCGGAGGGATATACCGCGGAGGAATATCTGGATCATCTGGTATATGAGGGTATGGAGAAAAAGTACGGACTTATATATGAGGAGTCCGGTAAGATGGCCGAGGGAACCCACGGCTACGAGGTCAGACAGAGAATAGATTATGAGCTGTCTGTCATAAAGAGCATGGGATTTGTGGATTATTTCCTGATAGTGTGGGATTTCATTCATTTTGCAAAATCGCAGGGAATCGCAGTTGGACCTGGAAGAGGTTCGGCGGTTGGCAGTGTGGTTGCTTACTGTCTGGATATAACGACAATTGAGCCTTTGCAGTACAACCTTCTCTTCGAGAGATTCCTGAACCCGGAGCGAGTATCCATGCCGGATATTGATATAGATTTCTGTTATATCAGACGTCAGGAGGTTATCGACTACTGTGTAAGGAAATATGGCGAGGAGTGCGTGACACAGATAATAGCATATCAGACCATGGGCGCAAGAAACGTCATAAGAGACGTTGGAAGAGCCATGGATCTCCCGTATGCGGTGTGTGATTCCCTTGCAAAGGCAATACCTGCAGAGAAGGATATGACTATAGATATAGCACTCAAGACGAGCAAGGATTTCAGGGATATGTACGAGGGCTCGGACGAGATCAAGAAGCTTGTGGATATAGCCAGAAAGCTTGAGGGACTCCCTAGAAATGCAGGAATGCATGCGGCGGGAGTGGTTATAGGCCGTGAAGCCATAGAGGAGTACGCGCCTTTGTCAGTCGGAGCCGAGGGCGCGGTGGTAACCCAGTTTGAGAAGAACACGGTGGAGCATCTGGGAATGCTCAAGATGGACTTCCTGGGACTCCGTACGGCGACTGTTGTGCAGGATACAGTCAAGCTGGTCAAGCAGACAACAGGCAAGGATATAGACATAGACAATATAGATTACGATGATCCGAATATACTTGGACTCATGGGACAGGGAAAGACCGAGGGTATGTTCCAGCTCGAAAGTGAGGGCATGAGAAACTTCATGATGAAGCTGAAGCCGCAGAGTCTGGACGATGTAATTGCCGGTGTTGCTCTGTTTAGACCGGGTCCTATGCAGTTCATAGACGACTACATCAGGGGCAAGGAGAACCGTGAGCTGGTTCACTATGATACCCCTGAGCTTGAGGAGATACTTGAGCCGACTTACGGATGTATCATTTACCAGGAGCAGGTAATGCAGATCGTTATGAAGCTGGCGGGCTATACGCTGGGAAGAAGTGACCTTGTGCGCCGAGCCATGGCGAAGAAGAAGCCTGAGGAGATGGAGAAGGAGCGTCATAACTTTGTGTACGGCAACAAGGAGCTCAATGTTCCGGGATGTGTGGCAAATGGAATCTCGGAGACCGTGGCAAATAAGATATTTGACGAGATGATGAAGTTCGCGGAGTACGCATTTAACAAGTCCCACTCCGTGGCATATGCGGTACTTGCGGCGCAGACAGCGTACCTGAAGTATTACTATCCGGTGGAGTTCATGGCTGCGCTGATGTCATCGGTAATTGACAACAATGGCAAGGTTGCAAAGTATATAAGCGTGTGCAAGCAGATGGGTGTTGAGGTGCTCCCTCCGGATATAAATGAGGGAGTGGCAAAGTTCTCCATAAGCAACGGCAAGATAAGATACGGCCTCTCCGGTATCAAGAGTGTCGGAGGCGCTGTTGTCGACAGGATAGAGGCGGAGAGAACCAAGAATGGACCGTTTAAGGATCTCAGGAATTTCCTCACAAGGATGCCTTCAAAGGATACAAATAAGAAAACTGTGGAAGCTCTGATACTCAGCGGTGCATTTGATGATATGGGAGCAAACAGAAAGCAGATGATGATGGCTCTTCCGGCCATAGCGGAGGAAGCAGCAAGGGAGAGAAAGAGCAGGGAGTCCGGGCAGATGTCTCTGTTTGACCTGATGGGAGACGATTTTGTGCAGAGCAATCTTGTACCTTACCCTGATGTGGAGGAGTATTCGGATCAGGAGAAGCTGGCGCTTGAGAAGTCTGTGCTCGGAGTGTATATATCGGGACATCCGCTTGGCAAATATATCGAGCTTATGCAGAGAACATGCACGGCTCAGGCGACGGATTTCGTGGTGGACACCGAGGATGACGATGAGATGAGCCGGGATCAGGGTGACGGAGATGGACAGAAGCTTCAGGACAATGCAATGTATGTCATCGGCGGACTCATATCAAGGGTGACGGTGAAGCTCACCAAGAACAATCAGAATATGGCGTATGTGACGATAGAGGATTTGGTCGGACAGGTCGAGGTTATAGTATTCCCGAGGGATTTCGAGAAGTTCAGGGACAGACTTCTGGTGGATTCCAGAGTGTTTGTCAGGGGCAGGGCGAATCTCGGTGAGAAGGAAAACAAGCTCATATTGTCGGATATGATAAGCTTTGAGGAGGCAGAAGGTGGCAAGAGCTTTCAGTCGGGGAAGCCATGGAACAACAGACAGAAGCCTGTTCAGAGCAAGAGCCAGCTCTGGGTATTGTTCGATGATGTGGACGAATACATGAAGAACGAGTCTGCATTTATGTCGATCCTTGAGGAGTACAAGGGCACATGTCCAGTGTACGTGCAGCTCAAGAAGTCCAGACAGGCGAAGAATATGGGCCGGGGATTCTGTGTGGATGAGAATTCCGGCGTGGTGTACGCGCTCCAGATGGAATACGGCAAAGACAGGGTATTGCTCAGAAAAGTGTGACAGAAATACCGCAAAAGGAGAAAAAAGTGGAAGTAATTACAGCAAACAGTAATCCGAGGATAAAAGAACTTAATAAGCTGAACAAGGATGCAAAGCTCAGAAAGGACAGAGACGTGTTCGTGGTCGAGGGGATACGCATGTTCAGGGAGCTTCCGCTTCAGAATGTTCAGGAGGTGTATCTGTCGGAGAGTGCGCTTAAGGAATACAGGGATGAATTCAAGAGCATGGGTGTGCTTGATGGCAGGAATACCTGGATACTCAGCGACGGAGTGTTCGCAGGGGTGTCACAGACCAAGACTCCACAGGGGTGTATGGCTGTGGTGAAATGCATGCATTATCAGCTTGATTCCGTGCTCGGCAGGAATGACAGAGAGACATTTCTTGTGCTGGATACGCTCCAGGATCCCGGAAATATGGGAACTATATTCAGAAGCGCAGAGGCAGCAGGTGTGACCGCCGTGCTTATAGGAAAAGGTTCATGCGATCCGTACAATCCGAAGGTAGTCAGATCGACGATGGGTGCCATATTCAGGGTGCCATTTGTCATGTGCGATGACCTGCCCGGGACCGTGGAGGAGCTGAGACGGTCAGGCGTTGTGGTGTACGGAGCACATCTGGACGGCGACGATCTCTACGACATAGGATTCCCGGACAGGGTGGCGTTCCTCATAGGAAATGAGGGAAATGGCCTGACGGATGAGGTGGCGTGCAGAGCCGACAGACTTCTCAGGATTCCGATGGAGGGCAAAGTCGAATCGCTGAACGCTGCAATATCGGCGACTCTTTTGTCGTATGAGGTAATGAGACAGCGAAAGAGAGACCGACAAAACTAGATTAAACAAGACAGCATATTTTTGTACTGCGTGGCATAACTTTTAAAGTATGCAAAAGTTTGTTATAACGGAGGGAGAAAATATGACTGAAAAAACATTAAACAACAATCAGGTAGTGGTGGCAGGAGAGATAGCATCAGAGTTCGTGTTCAGCCACGAGATATTTGGCGAGGGCTTCTATATGGTGGATCTCATCGTCAGCAGACTCAGCGATGCTTACGATACTATTCCGCTCATGGTGTCTGACAGACTGTTCGATGTGAACGAATCCCACATAGGGGAGCGCATCATGGCAAAGGGACAGTTCAGGTCATACAACAAGCATGAGGAGACCAGAAACCGCCTTATACTGTCTGTGTTTGTGAGAGAGATCGAGACCATAGACGAGGATGATGCTGAGGAGGAGAACAGACCAAATCAGATCTATCTTGACGGTTACATATGTAAGGCACCTGTGTACAGGATGACGCCCCTTGGAAGGGAGATCGCGGATGTGCTGCTGGCGGTCAACAGAGCATACGGCAAGAGCGATTACATACCATGTATCTGCTGGGGCAGAAATGCGAGATTTGCCGGAAAGCTCCAGGTAGGAGAGCATGTAGCCATTTGGGGAAGGATCCAGAGCAGGGAGTATCAGAAGCGTATCGACAATGACCAGGTGATCAGCAAGGTGGCATACGAGGTGTCTGTGAGCAAGATGGAATGTCTTGAATGATATTTCATAAGGAGGGGCCCACGTCAGTGGGAGGAACCCTTGTGAAGCACGCAGTAAAATATATGGTTGACATGGCCTGGATGCGGTGATATAGTAGCACTATCTAAGATTAAACTGAATACAATATAGTAGAGGCGCGGGATTAATGATTAAGCAGGCTGATGCATGTGGATGCAGAAGATGCCTGACGAAAGGGAAGACCGCCGAAGTGATGGATATTCCACAGGATCTGTTGCTGGTTGTGCAGTTAAGAACTGTATGACTGTCATCTGAGGATGGAGAGCTACTTGTAAGAATGAGATGTTTTTATGGGTTGGCTTTTTGCCAGCCCATTTTTATGCTATATTGTATCGACTATTTATTTTTAAGGAGGACGACAATATGTCAATTTTTACCGGTTCAGCAGTTGCACTTGTAACACCATTTCTTGAAAATGGAGATGTGGATTATGATAAGCTCAAGGAGCTCGTGGAGTTTCATGTAGCACACAAGACGGATGCCATAGTTATCTGCGGAACAACAGGCGAGGCTTCAACACTGTCACACGAGGAGCATCTTGAGTGCGTGAAGAAGTGTGTAGAGTTCGCTGATCACAGAATAAAGGTAATAGCAGGAACAGGTTCAAACTGTACTGCAACAGCAATATATCTCTCAACAGAGGCAGAGAGCTACGGAGTGGACGGTCTGCTCGTGGTTACACCATATTACAACAAGGCTACACAGAAGGGCCTCATCGCACACTTCACAGCCGTTGCAAATTCAGTAAATGTGCCTATAATCCTTTACAATGTGCCATCACGTACAGGCTGCAATATCCAGCCGGAGACAGCAGTATATCTTGCACAGAATGTTGAGAACATTGTCGGTATCAAGGAAGCTTCAGGTAATATAAGCCAGGTCGTAAAGCTTGCAAGTCTTTCAAAGGGATGCATAGATATCTACTCAGGAAATGACGATCAGGTTGTACCTCTTCTCTCACTTGGCGGAAAGGGAGTTATCTCAGTAACAGCCAATATAATCCCTGAGGACGTACACGATATGGTTCAGAAATATCTTGACGGAGATGTTCAGGGAAGCCTTGATCTTCAGCTCAAGGCCATCGACCTCTGCAACGCACTGTTCTGCGAGGTCAATCCAATACCTGTCAAGAAGGCTGTAGAGCTTCTTGGTATGTGTGATGGAACAATGAGAATGCCGCTCACTGAGATGGAGCCACAGAACGTGGAGAAGCTCAAGAAGGCAATGGAAGAGTACGGAGTTCTCTAGGACTGTAATTATCATAGAAACAATACAGATGTCTGCGGTCTCAACTGGCTGCAGACATTTTTATTTGCCGAGGTGGATATAAACGTTGCACAATGGACAGCAAATGTGTAAAATGGAGTACATGTTGAAATATATGCGCATGTCAGCGTGCATAGACCACACAAAAGACGACAACAAATGACAAAGCTTATATATATGGAGGATAGACAGACATGGTAAAGATCATAATGCATGGTTGCAATGGAAAGATGGGACAGGTAATAACAGGTATCGTTGCAGGCGATCCTGATGCCGAGATCGTAGCGGGAATAGATGTTGTGGACAACAGGGATAACGGATATCCGGTATTTACAGATATAGATGCCTGCGATGTCGAGGCTGATGTCATCATAGATTTTGCAGCGGCTGTAGCTGTTGACAAGCTCCTCGATTACGGTGTGAGGACACAGACTCCTATAGTTCTCTGTACAACAGGTCTCTCAGATGAGCAGCTTGCAAAGGTAAAGGAGTGCAGTGCAAAGGTTGCCATACTCAAGTCAGCGAACATGTCACTGGGAATCAATACACTCATGAAGCTTCTGAAGGATGCTGCGAAGGTATTCTCACCAGCCGGATATGATATAGAGATAGTTGAGAAGCATCACAACCAGAAGGTGGATGCTCCATCCGGAACAGCTCTTGCTCTTGCTGATTCAATCAATGAGGCATGCAATGAGCAGTATGAGTATGTGTACGACAGAAGCCAGGTGAGAAAGAAGAGAGATAAGAAGGAGCTCGGAATCTCTGCTGTCAGAGGCGGCACTATAGTTGGAGAGCATGAGGTGATATTTGCAGGTATTGATGAGGTTATAGAGTTCAAGCACACTGCATATTCCAAGTCAGTATTTGCAAAGGGTGCTGTTGAGGCAGGAAAGTTCCTCAAGGGCAAGCCTGCAGGAATGTACGATATGGCGGACGTTATAGGATAGGAGCGGTTATGGAGATTTCAACTAGGACAGAGGATGGCGAGCTTGTTCTGTGCGCCAGCTCGATATATAATCAGAAGTTTTATCTGAACAAGGAATTTTCAAAGCTTCCTGATGAGATAAAGGACGAGCTTCACGCCATGTGTGGAGCGTTTACACAGGAGGTCGGAGGAATATTTATGTTGGTGTTTGACGACGCCGGCAATCTGAAGATACAGACGAGGGCACTTGAGGATGACCTGTTATTTGACGACATAGGATGCGGACTCAAGGTCAAGAAGCTGCAGAATGAAAAGAAGGAGCTGTTCCAGAGTCTGGAGCTGTTCTATAAGATATTTATACAGGGTGTTGACATTAACAGTCTTGTAAATGAATGATATAAAATAATTGGAAGATCAGGAAGGAAAAAAGGGCATGTTATTTGCTATTGATGCTGGAAATACAAATATTACGATAGGACTGTTTGACGGAGAACGCCTGGAGAAGACCTTCAGGATGACCACCGGGATATCGAGAACATCGGATGAGTACGGAGTATTTCTGTGCGACTGGCTCAGAATGAGACAGTTGTCAACTGATGTTATAGATGAAGTTATAATCGCTTCGGTTGTTCCGAAGATCATGCATTCACTGGTGAATGGCATAAAGAAATATTTTGGAATAACACCACTCATAGTTGAGCCGGGAATAAAGACGGGGATCAATATAGCGCTGCCAAACCCGAAGCAGCTTGGAGCTGACAGAATAGTTGACGCAGTTGCGGCTTATCACATGTATGGCGGACCGGTTCTCACGGTGGACTTTGGAACTGCCACAACGTACGACCTCATCAATGCCGATGGCGTGTTTGAGGCTGAGGTCACATCGCCGGGTATAAGGCTTATTGCAAATGCTCTGTGGACGGGAACAGCCAAGCTTCCTGAGATAGAGATAAAGGTGCCTGAGACGATACTGTGCAAGGACACGATATCCAGTATGCAGGCCGGTGTGTGCATGGGCTATATTGGCCAGACAGAGTATATAGTGAAGAGAATGCGCAAGGAGTCAGGATACGACAACATGAAAGTCGTGGCTACCGGCGGACTTGGAAAGATGATATATGAGAACACGGACTGCATAGATGTGTATGATCCGGATCTCACACTTCACGGACTCAGACTTATCATGGACAAGCAGAAATAAGTCGGATTTTGCAAATTATATATTATTATAGAAGCAATGGAGAAATTTATGGATTTCAGAGATAAATTGATCCTGGCGCCGATGGCTGGTGTATGTGACCAGCCATTTCGTCTTTTATGCAAGGAACAGGGCTGTGATATCCTGTACAGCGAGATGGTGAGCGCCAAGGCAATATATTATAAAAATAAGAACACGAAGCCGCTTCTGGCTATGGATGAGCGGGAGAAGCCATTTGGGCTGCAGCTCTTTGGCTCTGATCCTGAGATCATGGCGGAGATGGCAAAGAGGATAGAGAGCAACGGTTATTCGTTCATAGATGTAAATATGGGCTGCCCTGTGCCGAAGGTGGTCAACAATGGAGAGGGATCTGCGCTGATGAAGGATCCGGTTCTCGTTGGAAGGATAGTCGAGGCCATGGCAAAAGCTATAAGTATACCGCTGACCATCAAGATAAGAAGCGGATTTGATTCAGAGCATATAAATGCGCCTGAGATAGCACATATAGCCCAGGAGAGCGGGGCTGCCGCTGTGGCGGTGCACGGAAGGACAAGGCAGCAGTATTATCAGGGACATGCGGACTGGAGCGTCATAGCCAGGGTGAAGGAGGCGTGCATCATCCCGATCATTGGCAATGGCGATATAAACACTCCTCAGGACATCATAGACATGAGGGCGCAGACGAACTGTGACGGCTTTATGATAGGAAGAGGTGCGAGGGGCAACCCGTGGATATTCCGCGATATGAAATACTACTACGAGCATGGCGAGCTGCCGGACAAGCCTGACATATATGAAGTGAAGGATATGATGCTGAGACATGCGAGACTCATGGTTGAGTTCAAGGGTGAGTACACAGGTATCCATGAGATGAGAAAGCACGTGGCATGGTACTCAGTCGGAATGTATGATTCGGCAAAGCTCAGGAGCAATGTGAACCAGGTTGAGACTTACGAGGAGCTTGAGGAACTGCTCTGTAGATGGGCTGACAGCGCACCTGAAAAAGTCATTGTGAGTTAACATAAAAATAAAAAATGTAACAGAAAACAAAGATTTTATTAAAAACTCTAAAGTAAAAATATACAAGATGCTGATTTGTTTCAAAAATGTTACGGTACTAAAATGTAAAATATGCACAAAAATAGCATTTTAAAATGTTGCATGTTTACATTAACTGAATTAAAGATTTTATGCGAGTTGTGCATGATTTACAAAAATATCCACTTTGCTTGACCTTTCTTTTGACAGAGATTATAATAGCGTCATGAGTTAAATTTTAACGGTTTTGTAACAATTCTGAAACCGTAAAGAAATTAAGGAGAAAAGGTTATGCAAAAGTTTTCAGATTCATCACGTATGAAATCACAGAAACTAATGAAGACATCACTGAAAAGGAACGTAAAGAAGATTAGCATAGGAGCAGTACTCCTGGCAGTTGGATTTTCATCATACGCAGTTATCGCATCAGATGACAGCATGGTTTCATCCAAGGGCAAGGGAGTGTCAATCGCAGCAGCAGGTAATACATTATACGCAGACAACACAGCAGACTATGGAGAGGCAACATCATCAGTTGCACTGGCAGATGGTACTCTGTCAGATGTCAACAAGACTGGTTCAGTAGCCCTCTCAAGCAAGAAGACAGTTAAGAAGACTTCAGCCATAAGCGGTGGAGTTCAGGAGAGCACAACAGAGGCTCGTGCAACAGAGGCTGCACAGCAGGCAGCAGATACAACAAAGTCAGAGCCTACCACACAGATGAAGGTTAAGGATAAGGATAAGTCAGCAGCAGGACTTCCTGACGATCAGATATCAGTTGATCCATCAACAGAGAAGTCAACAGATGGACTTCCTGATGACAAGGTTATCTATGTGAATGGTGAGACATCAGGTACATATCTCGGAACATTCTGGATTACGGCATATTGTCCATGTCCAATCTGCTGCGGTGAATACAGCAACATGGATAACCCGACAACAGCTTCAGGCGCACCTGCAGTCGAGGGTGTGACATGTGCAGCGCCAAGTAACTTTGCATTTGGTACAGAGCTTATAGTTGATGGTCATACATACACAGTTCAGGACAGAGGTGGAGCTATCAATGGCAATCATCTTGATATCTACTTCTCAAACCATCAGGCAGCTCTTAACTTCGCAACAGGCTACTATGATGTATATGTAAAGTAATAAAAAGCAGAAATTGTATACAGATATATTAAAGACCCGCCGTAAGGCGGGTTTTTAAATGCAGTGAGATAAGTGTTGGGAAAGTGTTGGAAAAGTCGCATGAATGAGACGGGCTATAGCTTGTTTTTTATAAAATGCTGTGTTATAATGCACACGATTATTTGTAAGAATACAGGTGATTCTTGAGTTTAGTACATAACGAAATGTTTAAATATATTTATTAAGGAGATTGGCAAATGGAACTTATCTACAGAAGCACAAGAAATGCAAATGAGACAGCAACAGCATCACAGGCTATACTTAAGGGACTTGCTAATGAGGGGGGACTCTTTGTACCAGATTCTATACCAGCACTTGATGTGTCTCTGGAAGATCTTGCAAAGATGAACTATCAGCAGGTTGCATACGAGGTTATGAAGCTTATGTTCACAGACTTCACAGAGGCTGAGCTTAAGCATTGTATAGATTCAGCATATGATTCAAAGTTTGATACACCGGTTATAGCACCACTTGTGAATAAGGCAGGAGCATATTATCTTGAGCTTTTCCATGGATCAACAATAGCATTCAAGGATATGGCACTTTCAATCCTTCCATATCTTCTCACAACATCAGCAAAGAAGAATGGCGTAAAGAATGAGATTGTCATCCTCACAGCAACATCAGGAGATACAGGTAAGGCTGCCCTTGCAGGATTTGCAGATGTTCCTGGAACAAAGATCATCGTGTTCTATCCAAAGCACGGTGTAAGCCCAATCCAGGAGAAGCAGATGGTTACACAGAAGGGTGACAATACATTTGTTGTTGGTATCACAGGTAACTTTGATGATGCCCAGACAGGTGTGAAGAAGATGTTCTCAGATGCTGAGCTTGCAAAGTACATGGATGAGAAGGGCTATCAGTTCTCATCAGCAAACTCCATCAACATCGGACGTCTTGTTCCTCAGATGGTATACTATGTATACGCTTACACAAGACTTGTTGCAGACGGAACCATCAAGGCCGGCGACAAGATCAACGTGGATGTTCCAACAGGTAACTTTGGTAATATCCTTGCTGCATACTACGCAAAGGAGATGGGACTTCCAATCGCAAAGTTCATCTGTGCATCAAATGACAACAAGGTTCTGTTTGATTTCTTCCAGACAGGAACATATGATAGAAACAGAGAGTTCATACTCACAACATCACCATCGATGGATATCCTCATTTCAAGCAACCTTGAGAGACTGATATACAAGATTGCTGGCAATGATGCTGAGAAGAACTCAGAGCTTATGAAAGAACTCACAACAGATGGAGTGTACACCATCACAGACGATATGAAGGCAAAGCTTGCTGAGTTCTATGGTGGATATGCAACAGAGGCAGAGACAGCAGCTACCATCAAAAAGGTATATGAGTCAGATGATTATATCATCGATACACATACAGCAGTTGCGGCTACAGTATATGAAAAGTATGTGGCAGAGACAGGAGATAAGACACCTACAGTCATCGCGTCAACAGCAAGCCCATACAAGTTCACAAGAAGCGTTATGAACGCTATAGACGCTGAGTATGATTCCAAGACAGACTTTGAGCTTGTCGACGAGCTTGAGAAGCTCTCAGGTGTAAAGGTACCTCAGGCTATAGAAGATATCAGATCAGCAAAGGTTCTCCACGACACAGTATGTGACAAGGAGGATATGCTTGCAGAGGTTAAGGGATTCCTTAATATCTAAAGCATAGTAAGAGACATAAGCTGGTATATCTGATAGGAAATAGGCAGATATAATATACGAATAAAGCATAAATACAATATTATAGATTGACAGTTCATTAGTACCATCCTGTCACTAAACAAAACTAGGACATAAGAAGATCAGAATGTCCTATTCTGGTCTTTTTTTGTGGTGAACAGTTGGATGCTTATAGGAGGAGTTATGTATAAGTTAAAGACAAAGGCAAGTTTTGACAGCGCCCATTTTTTGAAAGATTATGACGGCAAATGCAGCAATATCCACGGACACAGATGGACGGTGGAGATCAAGGTCGGTGCGGAGACTCTTGAGAGCGATACACAGAACAGAGGAATGGTGGTTGATTTCTCCAATCTGAAGAAGGATCTGAAGGAGATTGCGGATCACTTTGACCACAGCCTTATCATGGAAACGGGAAGCCTGAAGCAGGCGACGGAGGATGCGCTGTTAGCGGAAAATCTGAGAATCGTGAAGGTTGATTTCAGACCTACTGCTGAGAACTTCGCAAAGTATATATACGATGAGATGGCAGGCCGGGGCTACAAGGTCATAGAGGCAAGTGTGTATGAGACACCGAACAACGTGGCTTCTTATTGTGAGTAAATATATATGATAGGATTCCGGTGAGAAGCTGGCAGGTCTAAAAATCTGGAAGATGTGAGAGAATGGAGAATATACACCGGGAGAAAGGAAATACAGTCGTGAGCACATACAGAGTAGTAGAGAGATTTATAAGTATCAACGGTGAGGCTGCAAGAGCCGGAGAACTTGCCGTGTTCATAAGATTTGCGGGATGCAATCTTGATTGCGGTTACTGCGATACCAAGTGGGCAAATGAGGCAGGCGTTCCTTACGAGGAACTCACAGAGGATGAGATCATCGATTATGTCAGAAGAACAAAGGTGAAGAATGTAACCCTGACAGGTGGGGAACCGCTGATACAGAAGGACATAGATAAGTTGCTCCTTGCATTTGAGCTGGAGGATGATGTAAGGGTCGAGATCGAGACAAATGGAAGTGTGGATATCGCAGAGTTCAAGGCTCTTGGGGGAAATGTATCGTACACGCTGGATTACAAATGTCCATCCAGCGGCATGGAAAGTGACATGTGCCTTGCAAATTATAACTATATAGACAAGAATGATTCGGTGAAATTTGTGGTCGGTTCACAGGAAGATCTGGAGAAGTGTCTTGAGATAGTTCAGGAGTATGCGCTGGATGAGAAGACGAGAGTATTCATCAGTCCTGTGTATGGCAGTATAGATCCTGCGGATATAGTGGATTTTATGATCGAGAACGATATGAATGATGTGAAGCTTCAGTTACAGCTTCACAAGTTCATTTGGGATCCGGAAGAAAGAGGTGTATAAGATGGCGATAGATAAAGAGGCTATAAAGGAACACGTAAGAGGAATATTGATTGCCCTTGGAGATGATCCTGACAGGGAGGGACTTGTAGAGACTCCTGACAGGGTTGCGCGTATGTACGAGGAAGTATTTGAGGGAATGAACTACACCAATGACGAGCTGGCCGAGATGTTCGGCAAGACATTTGCTGAGGACGGAGTGGCAAGGCAGGCCGGTGACATGGTGTTTGTCAAGGATATAGAGGTGTTCAGCTACTGTGAGCATCACATGGCGCTTATGTACGACATGAAGGTGTCAGTCGCATACATTCCAAATGGAAGAGTGCTCGGACTTTCTAAGATAGCGAGGATTGCGGATATGGTGGCGAAGAGACTTCAGCTCCAGGAGAGGATAGGCTCGGACATAGCCTACGTCATATCCAAGGCTGCTGGAACTGAGGACGTGGCGGTCATGATAGAGGCACATCACAGCTGCATGACGGCAAGGGGCATCAAGAAACCGGGAAGCAAGACCATGACGACCACTCTCAGGGGAAGATTTGAGAGCGACACAGCTCTGCAGAACAAGTTGCTGATGATGTACAATGCGGGAAGATAGTCATCGATACACTGAATTGATAATGGTGAATTGGTTTATACGGGACTGTTATAATGCGGCCTGGAATATCATATTTGATTATATATGGAGGATGAGATTATGCAGAATTTGAAGAATAAGGATGAGGCAGTTGTAGTATTCAGTGGAGGACAGGACAGCACAACGTGTCTGTTGTGGGCACTCAAGAAGTATAAGAAAGTGTACGCCGTATCATTTGACTATGGACAGAGACATGCGTTAGAGCTTGAGTGTGCTAAGGAGATCGCGGACAAATTCGGAGTGGAGCATCACATACTCGACATGAGCCTGTTGAACCAGCTTGCGCCAAATTCACTGACAAGAACAGATATGAAGGTTGACGAAAATGCACCTGAGGAGGGCACGCCGAATTCATTTGTCGATGGAAGAAACATGGTATTTCTTACATTTGTAGCAATATTTGCCAAACAGAGGGGAATATCTGATATAATAACAGGAGTGTCCCAGAGCGACTTCTCAGGATACCCGGACTGCAGGGATATATTTATCAAATCGTTAAATACAACACTTAACCTTGCAATGGACTACGAGTTTGATATAATAACACCATTGATGTGGATCGATAAGATGGAGACATGGAAGATGGCTGATGAGCTGGGCGGACTGGATGTTATCAGAGATATGACACTCACATGTTACAATGGCATCAAGGGCGAGGGCTGCGGACATTGTCCGTCATGCAAGCTCCGCAAGAAGGGGTATGATCTGTACATGAAGTACAAGGAGGATCACAAGTAAATAAGCAGTTTCAAAGGGAAAGGTTGTGTTATTGAAAGTATGAAGAATATGCTGTTCATCATGAATCCCAAAGCGGGTAGGACTACTCTGAAGAATTCTTTGGTGGATGTGCTGGAAGTGTTCTGCAACAACGATTATGCGGTCAGGACATATCTTACGAAATCGGCAGATGACGCAGAGAGAATTGTTCAGGAGGAAGGCGCAAACTACGATGTGATCGTATGTGCGGGGGGCGATGGAACCCTGGGCAACACAGTTACAGGATATATGAAGAGCGGGATAAGGGTTCCACTTGGATATATTCCGTGTGGCTCCACCAATGACTTTGCAAGGAGCATGGACATACCGAGAGAGACGGTTGAGGCGGCTGAGATGATAGTGAAGGCAGAGCCGTTCTCCATAGATATAGGAAGTCTGAACGACAAGAACTTTGTTTATGTCGCAGCTTTTGGAATGTTCTCAGATACATCATATGCAACGCCGCAGAATATGAAGAATATATTTGGGCATGCGGCATATGTATTGCAGGGGATAAAAAGCTTGGCAAATGTACCATCTTACAAGATGAAGGTTACAATAGACGGGGACGAGCAGGAAGGCGAGTTCATATTCGGTATGGTGTCCAACTCGGTATCCGTTGGAGGGTTTAAGAGTATAACCCGAAAAGGAGTTGAGTTCGACGATGGACTTTTTGAGGGAGTACTGATAAGGACAATGAAGACACCGGCTGATCTGGAGAGAGTGGTCAGGGCACTCCTTACAGGTGATGTGAATGAGAGGAGCATGGTTTCATTCAGGGCTCACAGGGTCAAGTTTGATGCAGAGGATCCGGTTGCATGGACATGTGATGGTGAGTTCGGCGGAGAATATAAGGAGACCAAGATACACATCCACAGGAGAGCGATAGATCTTCTGGTCGTTCAGGAAAGCGAGCAGGATGAGGTTATAGAATAATAGAATCGAGGATTTTACAATGGGTAAATATTTTGGAACAGATGGATTCAGAGGCGAGGCAAATGTAGACCTTACAGTGGAGCATGCCTATAAGGTTGGAAGATACCTTGGCTACTACTATGGCAAGCAGCATGATGATGGGAAGGCACATGTCGTCATCGGAAAGGATACGAGACTTTCTAGCTACATGTTCGAGTATTCCCTGGTTGCGGGACTTACAGCCAGCGGAGCTGATGTATATCTGATGCATGTAACACCTACACCTAGTGTGTCTTATATAGTCCGCACAGGTGATTTTGACTGCGGTATCATGATCTCAGCCAGCCATAACCCATACTATGACAATGGAATCAAAGTAATCAATGGTCAGGGCTACAAGCTTGAGGCTGCCATCGAGAATGAGATCGAGCAGTATATAGACGGTGAGCTTGGCGAGATACCATTTGCAAAGAAGGACAGCATCGGTAAGACCACCGACTACACAATGGGAAGAAACAGATATATAGGTTATCTGCTCACGATCCCTACCAGACCTTTCAAGGGAATGAGAATTGGTCTTGACTGTGCAAATGGTGCGTCATATCTGGTTGCAAAGTCGGTGTATGACGCTCTCGGAGCAAAGACATATGTCATCAACAATGAGCCAAATGGAACAAATATCAACACAGACTGTGGTTCAACACACATTGAAAAGCTTCAGGCATTTGTCAAGGAGAAGGGACTTGATGTGGGATTTGCATTTGACGGTGATGCGGACAGGTGTCTTGCAGTGGACGACAAGGGCGAGATCGTGGATGGAGACAAGATACTCTATGTCTGCGGTCGTTATCTGAAGGATAAGGGCGAGCTGAACAACAATACCATCGTCACAACTATCATGTCCAACCTTGGACTTTACAAAGCACTTGACAAGAAGGGCATCAACTATGAGAAGACGGCAGTCGGTGACAAGTACGTGTTCGAAAATATGATGGAGCACGGACATTCCATCGGCGGCGAGCAGTCAGGACATATCATCTTCTCCAAGTATGCAACAACCGGTGACGGTGTCCTCACCTCACTGATGATCATGGAGACTATACTTGGACGTAAGGTTAAGCTCTCAGAGCTGTTCCACAGCCTGACGATATATCCACAGCTTCTTGTGAATGTCAAGGTTTCAAGCAAGGATGCAGTCATGAATGATGCTGATGTGGTGAAACTTAACGATGAGATAGCAGCAGAGCTTGGAGACGACGGAAGACTTCTTCTCAGACAGAGCGGTACAGAGCCTGTCATCAGAGTTATGGTCGAGGCAGCCACAGATGAGCTGTGTGAGAAGTATGTATACAAGATGGTGGATCTCATAAAGGCAAAGGGATACGCAGTGGAGTAGAGCGTGGTATAAAAGCTCAAAAGATACAAAGTACGTAAAATTTGTATCTTTTGGGCTTTTTTCAATTCCAGGTGGAAGCCTGAAGGACTACGTGGTAACCTGTCGTGTCAGGAGAGAAGCACAGCGCGACCGGTGAGGCGAGGTTGTGACAGAGAGATGTGGATTTTCTCAAGTTTAAATAGATAAATACTTGCGAAATATACTGCTGTTGGTGAAAATGCATGAAAAAAGTGGGGTATAATCCTAAAAATGATAGAATTTATCTGTTGACATGTTGTGGTAAAACAGATAAAGTTTTATGTGGTGAAAGATATGACTGTTACCAGACATACGATGAGAATTATGTGGCCGTGACAGTTACAATAATATAACATGAGAGGCATATATTTATGAACGAATGTTTAAGATCCCATTATTATGACGAGGACGAGATGCACGAGATGCACGAGGAGTGCGGAGTCTTCGGTATCTATGATTTCGATGGAAATGATGTGGCGAACACGATCTATTATGGTCTGTTTGCATTGCAGCACCGTGGGCAGGAGAGCTGCGGTATAGCGGTGTCAGACACTGCTGGTCCTAAGGGCAAGGTCAGCTCCTTAAAGGGCATGGGTCTTGTGAATGAGGTGTACACACCTGATTCACTGAGCAAGCTAAAGGGAAATATCGGCGTGGGTCATGTGAGATATTCAACAGCCGGTGCCAGCACTATAGAGAATGCACAGCCACTGGTTCTCAATTATGTAAAGGGAACTCTGGGACTTGCACACAACGGCAATCTGGTAAATGCTCCTGAGCTTAGACGTGAGCTGGAACTCACAGGCGCTATATTCCAGACTACAATTGATTCTGAGGTAATAGCTTACCATATAGCCAGGGAGAGAGTTAAGTGCGGTTCCGTTGAGGAGGCTGTCACTAGAGCTCTCAAGAAAGTAAGGGGATCATATTCACTTGTCATCATGAGTCCTAGAAAGCTTATTGGAGCCAGAGATCCATTTGGTTTCAGACCGCTTTGTATAGGAAAGCGTGATAACGCATACATACTGGCATCTGAGAGCTGTGCGCTCGATACAATAGGTGCCGAATTTGTCAGGGATGTGGAGCCTGGAGAGGTTGTAACCATATCACCTGAGTATGGAATCCAGTCGTACAAGAACATGTGCCAGGAGCAGCATGCAAGATGTATATTTGAGTATATATACTTTGCGAGACTTGATTCAGTCATAGATGGAATGTCTGTGTACGATTCGCGTATCACAGCCGGAAGATGCCTTGCAAAGGACAGCCCGGTTGACGCTGATGTGGTAGTTGGCGTTCCTGAATCGGGAAATGCAGCGGCCATGGGCTATTCACTTGAATCGGGTATTCCATATGGAACGGCATTTGTCAAGAATGGATATGTGGGAAGAACATTCATAAAGCCACAGCAGAGCCAGAGAGAGTCCAGCGTGCGTGTTAAGCTGAACGTCCTTAAGGAGGCTGTAAATGGCAAGCGTGTCATAATGATAGATGACTCTATAGTTCGTGGAACTACGAGTGACAGAATAGTTGGCATGCTCAGGGAGGCAGGAGCGACAGAGGTCCATGTAAGGATCAGTTCACCTCCATTCCTGTATCCATGCTACTTTGGAACTGACATTCCGGACAGAGAACAGCTCATAGCATACAACAGGTCTGTAGATGATATATGCAAGATCATAGGTGCCGACTCTCTGGCGTACCTGAAGATGGAGAGACTTCCGGAGCTCTCAGGCGGAAGACAGTACTGCCATGGATGCTTCAGCGGCCAATATCCTATGAAACCGCCTACAGAGGACATCAGAGGCGACCACGAGAATTTTAAGAGAGGCTCGGAGTCACATATTATATCATGAGGAGGAGTCCTGGTGATAGCGCACGAAAGTGCGCACTTGTCGCAAGACAATAATGTAAAATTCGGAATCATATCAGCGGAAAAGCAGATATTGATTCCGAATTTCTGGTTTATGCAAAAAAAGCATGGAAATAATCTGAAACCCATGTATAATAGTTGTGTGATAAGATATAAAAGCATTTGTCAGCTGGCAGATGCGGGAGACTACAGGAAGAAAGAGGTAAAGACATGAGTAAGGACAAGTACGAAAGCCCACTGTGTGAAAGATACGCTAGTAAGGAAATGCAGTATATTTTCTCACCTGATATGAAGTTTAAGACATGGAGAAAGCTGTGGATAGCTCTTGCTGAGACAGAGAAGGAGCTTGGTCTTAAGGACGAGAATGGCAATCCAAGAATCACGGATGAGCAGATCGAGGAACTCAAGGCTCACGCTGATGACATCAACTATGATGTTGCCAGAGAGAGAGAAAAGCTGGTTCGTCACGACGTAATGAGCCACGTATATGCATACGGTGTTCAGTGCCCTAAGGCAGCTGGAATAATCCACCTTGGAGCAACAAGCTGCTATGTAGGCGATAACACAGACGTTATCGTTATGACAGAGGCATTAAAGCTTGTCAGAAAGAAACTCATCAATGTTATAAATGAGCTGGCAAAGTTCGCAGATCAGTACAAGGATCTTCCAACTCTTGCATTTACACATTTCCAGCCTGCACAGCCAACGACAGTCGGCAAGCGTGCAACACTCTGGATGCAGGAGCTGCTCCTTGACCTCTCTGATATAGAGTACATGATCAGCCAGCAGAAGCTTCTCGGATCAAAGGGAACAACTGGAACACAGGCAAGTTTCCTTGAGCTCTTCGGAGGAGATCACGAGACAGTGAGAAAGATAGATGGAAAGATCGCTGAGAAGATGGGATTTGCTGAGTGCTATCCTGTATCAGGCCAGACATATTCAAGAAAGGTCGACTCAAGAGTTCTTAACGTGCTCTCAGGCATCGCACAGAGTGCACACAAGTTCTCAAATGATATCAGACTTCTCCAGCACTTAAAGCAGATAGAGGAGCCATTTGAGAAGAACCAGATCGGTTCATCAGCTATGGCATACAAGAGAAATCCAATGAGAAGTGAGAGAATCGCATCACTTGCCAATTATGTAATGTGTGACGCGCTCAATCCTGCTATCACAGCCGCAACACAGTGGTTTGAGAGAACACTGGATGACTCAGCAAATAAGCGTATCTCAGTTCCAGAGGCATTCCTTGCAGTTGACGGAATCCTTGATCTGTACCTGAATGTTGTAGATGGTCTTGTGGTATATGACAAGGTTATCTACCAGTGCTTCATGAAGGAGATTCCATTCATGGCAACAGAGAATATCATGATGGATGCTGTTAAGCGTGGCGGCAACCGTCAGGAGCTTCATGAGAAGATCAGAGAGTACTCAATGCTTGCAGGCGAGCAGGTCAAGAAGTACGGAAGAGAGAATGACCTCGTTGACCGTATCGCAGCAGACCCTGACTTTGGTATGACAAAGGAGGAGATCGTATCTATCCTTGAGCCAAAGAACTTCGTAGGTCGTGCTCCTGAGCAGACAAGAGAGTTCCTTGCAGAGGTCATTCAGCCTATCCTCGATGAGAACAAGGATATCCTCGGTGTTACTGCGGAGATCAATGTATAAAGATCTGAATTAAAATGTATATAGAGTAAATAAGACGCTGGCGCATTTACGATGGTGGTATGTCCGCTTAATATTGGATATATCCCAAGGTTTATGTGCTGGCGCTTTTTGTATTCAAATTTATAAGTGATTGTGCCAATATGGTTAGAAAAAAATAACTAGAGAAGACTAAATTTACTTAAGTTATCTTTTGATATAGTAATGATAGTTATTGAATAGCCTTGGAATGATATAGTATAATATTATAAATAATAATTGGAGGTTGATAGTATGCCAGAAATATCACTGTTTTATGGAATCAGAATAACTATGTATTATGATGATCATAATCCACCACATTTTCATGCAGAATATAACGGAAATAAAGCTATAATAGATATAAATGAAGCACGGGTTATAAAGGGTGCATTGCCTTCAAGGCAGTTAAAGCTCATACTTGCATGGTGCGTAATTCATCAAGATGAGTTAATGCAGAATTGGGAATTATCGAAGGATGGTTTGCCATTAAACAGAATAAATCCATTGATTTAAAAGTTATGTATTATACAGAGAGGGGGAATTGGCATGATATATGATATAGTACAGGTAGTTCCATTTGAAGATTATACAGTATATGTGTATTTTGAGGATGGCAAAATTGTATGTTATGATGCAAAACCACTACTGGATAAGAAAGTGTTTGAACCACTTAGAGACAAAGATTTCTTTTTGAATTCATGTACAATTTTGAATGGAACTTTGGCATGGGATGTGACAGGAACGAGGGATACATCGAAATGTCTGGATATAGATCCGGATACGTTATATGAATTGGAAAATGTAAAAGATAAAATAGCATAACATAAATTGGTATACAGTAAACTATAAATGGCTGGTGTATGGACGAAACGTCTGTGCGCCAGTTTTTTTGTGCAGACAACAATACAGAGTTTGTATATGCACAGGATTTTGGTGGCTGGCGGGGTAACTATGAAAAAAATGATCAGCGTGATATAATGAGCATTGTTCGTTGTATTTATGAAATATAAGGGGATATATTATTATGATGAAACTGACAAAGGAAGAACAGCACAGGCAGTGCATAAAAGAGATCAAAGCGACGCTGCTTGTGGTATTTATATGTTTTTTATGGCATGTGCTAACCGCGTTTCTGCTAAATGGCACCGGGTGGACGGTATTCCATATGCCGGCGTGGTTTGTGGTCTCGGTGCTTGGAACAGTGGTGCTTGCGGTAATCGGGGTATTCTGGCTGCTTAAGTTTGTGTTCGTAGATTTCCAATATGAAGAGGATGAGAGTGAGGGTGAAAATGAACAGTAATCAGATATTGATCTTATCGGTTTTTCTCGGATATCTGTTATTCAATATTGTGGTGAGCTTTGTCTACAGCAGAAGGGCGGAGAAAAGTCTGCACACAACGTCCGAGAAGAAGTATTTCATAGGCGGAAGAAATATGAACGGAATCGTCCTAGCCATGACGATCATGGCGACATATACCTCCGCTAGTTCATTTATATCAGGACCGGGTGCAGCGGGTCTTACATATGGATATGCACAGGCGTGGATAGCTGCTATTCAGGTCCCGGTCACATTTCTGGTGCTCGGTGTGCTTGGAAATAAGCTTGCGATAGTGTCCAGACGAACGGGCGCTGTGACAGTGGTGGGATACTTCAAGGCGAGATACAAGAGCGATGCGCTGGTGGTCATCACGAGCCTTGGACTTATAGTTTTCTTCATAGCACAGATGATAAGCCAGTTTACAGGCGGGGCCACACTTATAGCATCCATAACGGGAATGGATCATGTGACTTCACTTTTGATATTTGGCACAGTCGTGATATTGTACACAGCTATTGGCGGATTCAGTGCGGTTGTCATAACTGACACGATTCAGGGAATAGTAATGTGTATCGGAACATTCCTGTTTATATTCTTTGTCTTAAGGAGCGGGGGCGGTCTTGCAGCGATAGATGCCGGTCTTCAGACAAATCTGCCGGAGGTGTACGATGACATTTTCTCGAAATACACGCCAGGAGGACTGCTCAGCTATTGGGTGCTTGTGGGATTTGGAACGTTGGGACTTCCCCAGACTGCTGTGCGTGCCATGGGATTTAAGGATACGAAGAGCATGCACAGAGCGATGTGGATCGGAGTTCTCACATGCAGCTTTGTGATCGTGGGAATGCATCTTGCAGGAACATGGGCTGGCGCACTTGTCGATACTGATAATCTTCCAACTTCGGATTATTTTATACCATATATAGTACAGAAGATCATGCCGCCTGGAATAGCAGCGATATTCCTCGCAGCGCCGATGGCAGCAGTCATGTCGACAGCGGATTCGCTCCTCATACTTGCTACAGCAGCTATAGTGAAGGATCTGTGGAAGAATTACGTGGTGGGTGATGATCCGGTGAAAAATGAGAAATACGACAAGAATGTCAAGCTGGTGAGCACGATACTTACGATGTTGCTCGGCGTGGTGGTGATGGTTCTCACGATCAATCCGCCGGATATAATTTTCATGCTCAATATGTTTGCATTTGGCGGACTTGAATGCACATTCTTTTGGCCCCTTGTGGGAGGTCTGTTCTGGAAGAAGGGAACTAAGCAGGCGGCGGTGTGCAGCAGCGTAGGCGCGATCGCGACATATATATTTGCAACGTATTTTATCAAGATCGCTGGGATAAATGCGGTCGTGTGGGGACTGATGGTAGGTGCGGTGCTGTACTTTGGAATTGGATTTGTAACGGGAAGAAAAGGACTTGATCCGGATATTCTGGACAAGTGCTTTTGATATGTGCGCAGGATGTATGAACATGAAAATAGAGTTGAAAGGTAAAACTAAGCATGAATGAGATAAACGACAACAAAAAAGCTATGTCCGAGGATGTGAAACAGGCGCTGATAAGGTTTAACAAGGACAACATCTATGTCCAGAACCTGAAGATAGAGTTGGTCGATATGAGCCTTGGATATGTGAAGGGCAAGATGATGGTCACAGAGGATGTCCTGAATCCATATGGTTCTGTGCATGGTGGATGCCTGTACTCACTTGCGGATATAGTGAGCGGGATCGCAGCATGTACCTACGGAAAGTTTTCTTCAACTATAGATGGAACCATGACATATATAGCTCCGGCTATGAACACGGAGTATCTCATCTGTGAGGGAATCGAGATCCGCCAGGGCAAGAAGGTGTCACTGTACGAGGCAAATATTTACGATGACAAGGGACAGCTTGTAGACAAGGCAAGGTTCTCATTCTACATGATGAACCGCTCTGTTGTGGAATAGATGGGAGATGTAAGGCAAGGTGAAATATACAAATGTTATCTCAGGCAAGTTCGTAGACAGGCCAAACAGGTTCACAGCCCATGTGGAGATAGACGGAGTTACAGAGACCGTGCACGTAAAGAACACAGGGAGGCTTAGCAGTTTGCTGATACCGGGGAACACGGTCAGCCTTGAGAAGTCTGCAAATCCAAACCGCAAGACAAAATACGATCTCATAGCGGTGGAGGATCCAAAGCTTGGCTGGGTGAATGTGGATAGTCAGGTGCCGAATAAGGTGGTTTTGGAATGGCTTAAAACTAAGGATTATGACTTTATAAAGCCGGAGTATGTATACGGGAATTCCAGGATTGATTTCTATATGGAAAAGGATGGCACGAAGTACCTCATGGAGGTCAAGGGCTGCACTCAGGAGATTGATGGGATAGGATATTTCCCAGATGCACCCACCGACAGGGGAGTCAGGCATTTGCGGGAGTTGATGAAGGCGGTCTCCGAGGGATATAAATGCTATGTGGCATTTGTCATTCCGATGACAGGGATAACTGAGGTCAGGCCAAATGCGGAAATACACAGGGAGTTCGCGGAGACTTTCTATGAGGCGAAGGCTGCCGGTGTGGAGGTGTTAAATCTCATATGCCGGGTTACACGGGATGAGCTGGAGATAGTGGAGCGTTGGATTCCAGATCGTGGACGAGAATGATGAGGAATATATAATGATTTGCAGGCTGTCGTAGATGGTAAGTGATTTAGAAGATATAAGTAGCTTTGGTAAGAAATAGGTGATAACAGATAAATAGATTAGTCTACGAAGCGTAGAACCCGCATAGATTCACCATATTCTACGCCTCGTGGGTGTGATTGGCAATAAAATGGGGAGATAATTGAGCCAGAAAGGAGGAAAACATATGGACCAGATTAAAATTGGACGATTCATCGCTGATGAGAGAAAGAGAAAGGGATATACTCAAAAACAGCTTTCTGAAAAACTTGGAATCAGCGATAAAACAATTTCAAAATGGGAACGAGGAAATGGTTTTCCGGAAGTTTCATTACTGTTGCCGTTATGTGATGAATTAGAGATAACAGTGAATGAATTACTATCTGGCGAAAGAGTATCTGAAGAGGATTATCGAAAGAAAGCGGAGGTTAATATGGTGAATTTAGTTAGAGAGGCACAGGAAAGCAAAAAGAAAATTATTTTGTCTGCAATGGTCGCGACACTTACGATAGTTGCGGCATTTCCATTGTTTTTATTGTCAGGAATTCTGGAGATGGAGAATTGGCTGAGGGTTCTGCTTATCGCAATAGGGTTAGTAGTGGTATGTGGTGGAATAGTGATTGCGTGTATTCTTGATAGAGAGGCAGGAGCATTTGAATGCCCTGATTGCAACACAAGGTTTGTTCCGGATATGAAGTCATATGTAATGGGAGCACATACATTAACAAAGCGTAAATTAGTTTGTCCTCATTGTGGTGCACATAGATATTGCAAAAAGGTGCTTACAAAATAGATTTAAGGAGAGGTCATGGAGATAAAAAAGATTGATGAAGAATTTTCAGTGTGTCAGGTGGAAGCTTATACATATGCGAATCTCGATTCTGATTATTGTTTTCTAGGAAAAACTGATGAGGAAAAGTCTCTGGTATGCCCGGTGAGTGAAGTGCCGGCAAATGTTATAAAGCGTGATGACGGCTGGATGGCCTTCCGCATTCAGGGCGTATTGGACTTTTCTTTGATCGGGATTCTGGCAAAAATCGCATCTGTTCTGGCGGATAACGGAATTTCGATATTTGCAGTATCCACATACAATACGGATTATGTTATGGTGAAGAAGGAGAATTTTCAAGATGCACTTGAAGTTCTGGCGGCAGCAGGGTATGAAATTGTGGATTGAGAGTTGATAAACCGAAACTTAAAACCGGGATGAGAATCAGGGAGAAATGTAAATGGATTATGCCTTATTACAAAAAATATACAATATCAAGTCATTTGTAGGATATACAGATGAGGAGATAAAAGAGCTGAGAGCGGGATTTGAGAGCATCCCACATACGCTATATGAGATATGGAAGAAATGTGGTAAAACAAGCGAGCTGTTTGATCATAGCAATGATCCCTGGATTACTCTTGATTTTCAGCGCAGGTATAAATGGACAAGGAAGACAAAAGGATATTTTTATATCTTGAATGAGAATCAAGGCGTATATCAGGTCGCGATCAGAAGGGCTGATATGGCTGAGGATGATCCACCTGTGTATGTTGTGGAAACTGATGAGGATGGCACTGTAAATGAGATCGGCCAGGCAGAAAGTAGTTTGTCTGCATTTATGATGGGAATGTTGATATATGAGGCGGCAATATCCTGTTTTGAGTTTTGCGCAGAGGATATTATCTGGTATGATGATGGTGACATTGAAAAGATAGATGGCATATTAAATAAATATCCGTATCATGTTTATAACTGGTATTCTGACAGAATTGATTTATACACGAAAACTGATGAAGAGATCTTGTTTGTTATGCAGGGAGATTCTCCGAATGGTACATATTCAGCACGGACAGAAACGGCATATAAGGAGATTGACAGACTGATAGGTGGTATTGGGGAAAGATAAGGAGCAGATTATGGTAGAGATACTATTTGGAGAAAGCTCGGCAGGCTCCATGAAAGCGGCAAAATGCGAGAATGTGGAATATAAGAATGGCCAGCCACTGTGGATACAGGGTTCTTCTGACGAGGTGATCTGCCTTGGTTTCATGCTGGACATGGGCTACATAGGCGAGGCAGTTGACAGTCAGTACCGCAAGGATTTTATCTACTCAATGTATGCTAAGAACCAGTGGGAGCAGGACGAGGAATATGACAATGAACTTAAGAAACTTGGTGATGTGTATGCTGGGGAACTGGTAAGGCTTATAAGATTTCTTGAGGGTGGTGAGCCGGTAAGAATATGGTACAGTGACGCTCCGTATTCAAGGTGCGGATTTTATCATGTATGCAGCATCCTGAAGAACTATCCAAATGAAGTGTCTGTTGTTACGCAGCCAGAGCATGTTGTGAAGAGAAATGTCATAGTGTCGTATCATAGCTGGAGCGAGGTGGCGGCGGAGGAATTCGCTGGGTTCCTCGGAAATGAGAGGAAACTCACATTAGATGAGATAAGAATGTATGCGGAGATGTGGGGCGAGCTTGTCCTTGAAAATGCACCGCTCAGGGCTGTGGTAAACGGAACTGTGCTCAGTGTGTCAGAGGATTTCTACGATTTTATTATTTGGAACAGGCTGACGGACAAGCCGGTTAAGGAGTGCAGGCTGATCGGAGATATTCTAGGACAGGTTCCGATTGGAATCGGCGACTGGTGGTATGCGGCGAGGATAGAACATTTCATCAGGCAGGGCAAGATAAAGGTTGTGGAGGATTCGGAGAATAAGTATGCACGTTTGATAAAAGGGTATTTGTAGAATGGAGACTGAGAATAGCGTGGATAAAGAAAAATCCAATAAAAATGTATCCGTTTGCTCTGTGCAAAAAAGCAGAAAAGCATCCCGGAAAACAAGGACAATTTATGATCGGGGTAAAGAAGGTTGTTGAATCAGAAGTAGCTGTGCTGATGGATATGCTGGGGGATCTCCCTATGACACATATTTTTCAGGAAGATGGTTTATATCTTGATGGAGTAGTACAGGGGATAAGGGCCTTTGGAGATAACCCCAAGGTGGTCTCAAAGGAAGTATTTTATCGCGATGCGGCAAAAATAAATGGTTTGTCAACCAAATAAAGAGAGTTCTTTGAGAATTTCTATCTTAAAATAGAAGAAATTATAGAGGGTAGGGAATAAAAGATATTACGTGTTGGACATTATAATAAATGGAGTGTTGAGGGCTAGATGCCAGCAGTCTGGATGATGTTCAAATATATAGTGGCTTTTCCTCTCGGGGCATGTTAGAATCACATGTATATGCAAATAAATGTGGAAGGAAAGATTACGGGGATTAGTTCCAGGTAAACTATGGTGAAGGTATATGGAAGATATGAAGAATGGTAAGCGAAGTTCATTTTCGGGCAAGCTGGGGTACGTGCTGGCGGCGGCAGGTGCATCGGTGGGCCTTGGAAATATATGGAGATTCCCTTATCTTGCGGCAAAGTACGGAGGGGGAATTTTCCTCATAATATACATCGTGCTTGCACTTACATTTGGCTATACTATGATAGTTGCGGAGACGGCGATCGGACGAATGACGAGAAAGAGTCCGGTTGGAGCATTCAAATCATTTGGAAAGAAGAAATGGCTGTCGTTTGGCGGCTGGATAAATGCCGTTATACCTGTGCTTATAGTGCCGTACTATTCGGTTATCGGCGGCTGGGTCATCAAATATCTGGTGGAGTATTTCAGAGGAAATGCAAAGCTGCTGGCTGAGGATGGATATTTCACCGATTTCATATCGAATGGTGTGTCAACGGAGCTGTGTTTCGTGGCGTTCTGCGCATTTACACTTATCATTATATTTGCCGGTGTGCAGAATGGAATAGAGAGGGTATCCAAGATCATGATGCCTATACTGATCGTTTTGTCTGTCATAATTGCGGTATATTCCGTGACAAGACCAGGCGCACTTGCGGGAGTAAAATACTTCCTTGTGCCAAATGTGAAGAACTTCTCGTGGATGACAGTGGTTTCTGCCATGGGGCAGATGTTCTACTCGCTTTCCATTGCCATGGGAATACTCATAACATTTGGCTCTTACATGAAGAAAGATACTGCGATAGAGGATTCGACCAGAAATGTAGAGATATTCGACACTGGTATAGCGATCATGGCGGGACTTATGATAATCCCGGCGGTATTTGCATTCTCTGGGGGAGATCCGGATACCCTTCAGGCCGGACCATCACTGATGTTTATTACTATTCCAAAAGTATTCCAGAACATGGGATTTGGAACTGTCATAGGAATTGTGTTCTTCCTGCTCGTACTATTTGCTGCTGTCACAAGCTCCATAGCACTTACTGAGAGTGCAGTGTCAACATTTGAGGATGAGCTTGGATGGGGAAGAAAGAAGGCAACGGTGCTTGTGGGAGTTATCATGCTTGCGCTTGGAAGTCTGTCATCCCTGGGATATGGCCCGCTGGCAGGAATCAAGATCATAGGTATGCAGTTCCTTGACCTGTTCGACTTCCTCACCAATTCGGTGATGATGCCTATAGCGGCACTCCTCACAAGCCTGTTTGTGTCAAGGGTAGTTGGAATAGATAAGATAGAGGCGGAGATAATTCACGGCGAGAGTGCCTTCAGGAGAAAGAAGGTATTTGTAGTCATGATCAAATATCTCTGCCCTGTATTTGCCATCATCATCCTGCTCAGCTCTGTTGCAAATGCACTTGGCTGGATAAAGATGTAGAATTATTATAAAAGGGAATGAGGTTCTCCCTTGGAAAACCTGAATGGGCAACCTAAACTGCTAATATAGCTGATGACTTCTACGATTATTTTTGTCGCAGAAGTGTCAGCTTTTTTGTTTCCATAAGAAGAAAATGCTTTGATACATTTGCTAAATTAAGGAGGTATTGTCTATCATGTTGACATCACTTGCACTCATTTTCATAGTCGGACTGGCGATGGGCGCCATCTGTCAGAGGCTTAAGCTGCCGCGCATCATAGGAATGCTGGCGACGGGAATCGTTCTTGGCCCGTATGTGCTGGATTTCCTTGATCCGTCCATATTGTCCATATCTGCGGATCTCAGAAAGATAGCGCTTATCATCATACTTATCAAGGCAGGACTGTCCCTTGACCTTAAGGATCTGAAGAAGTCGGGACGCTCGGCGGTGCTGCTATCATTTGTTCCGGCATCATTCGAGATCATCGGATACATACTGTGCGCACCAGTTATACTTGGAATAAACCGCACAGAGGCAGCGGTCATGGGCGCGGTGCTAGGCGCGGTATCACCGGCGGTCGTTGTTCCGAGAATGGTGAATCTCATAGAGAAAAAGTACGGAACTGACAAGGCGATTCCGCAGATGATACTTGCGGGGGCGTCCTGCGATGATATATTTGTCATAGTGCTTTTTACCACATTTCTCAGCATGGCGCAGGGCGGAAGTGCTCATGTCATGGATTTCGTGAATATACCAATATCCATCGTGCTTGGAGTACTGCTTGGCGTGGACGTTGGATATGGACTTTATCTGTTCTTTGAGACTTCCTATGCAAGGAAACACTGCGTGAGAAACAGCATGAAGGTCATCATCGTGCTGGGATTTTCGTTCCTGCTTATAGCGATAGAGGGTTGGCTTGAGGGAAAGGTGTCGGTGTCGGGACTCCTTGCGGTGGTGGCTATGGCATGTGTCCTGAAACTCAAATGTCCAAAGTCGGTGTCGGGAAGACTCTCACAGAAATTTGGAAAGCTGTGGCTTGCGGCGGAGGTCATATTGTTCGTGCTTGTGGGTGCGGCTGTGGATATCAGATACACCCTTACAGCAGGACTTCCGGCACTACTTATGATATTTGTCGCACTGGCATTTAGAACGGTTGGTGTTCTGATCTGCGTGGCACATACATCACTCACATGGAAGGAAAGGCTGTTCTGTGTCATCGCGTATCTTCCGAAGGCTACAGTTCAGGCAGCCATCGGATCAGTTCCGCTTGCGGCAGGGCTGGCATGTGGTAATATAGTATTGTCGGTTGCCGTGCTGGCGATCGTGGTGACTGCGCCACTTGGAGCGATAGGAATAGACGGAACGTACAAGCATTTGCTTAGTGAGGATAAGTGATGTTTTGCGTTCGGTAGATATAGGAGACAAGTATGAATAGATTGAACAGTAAGATAAAGAACATTATATTTGACATGAACGGCACAATGATATTTGACGGAAAGTATCATGAGATAGCCTGGAAGGATTATGCGGAGAAGCTTGCTGGCAGACAGATGAGCACGGAGGAGTTTCAGCATCATGTGCTGGGGCACACGAACAAGGATATTCTGGAATACCTTATGGGAAAGGGCACGCTCACCGAGGAGAGGATACTTGAACTTACCGAGGAGAAGGAGGCTATGTACAGAGAGATGTACATGGAAGATACTGCAAACTTCAAGCTGGTGGACGGCCTGGTGGCATACCTTGATAAACTTAAGGAACAGGGGATAAATATGAACATAGCCACAGGGTCAAATATGACAAATCTCGCATTCTATTTTAAAGAGTTTGATCTCGGAAGATGGTTTGACATAACGCTGTGCGCATACGACGATGGAACCATGAATGCTAAGCCGGCTCCTGATATGTACATCCGGGCCATGGAGCGCATCGGAGCAGTGCCGGAAGAAACCATGGTCATAGAAGATGGACCATCGGGAATCCGGGCAGCGGCGGCAGCCGGAGCCGGATATATAGTTGGAATTTACGGCGACTCATCGAGAGAACTGCTTGAAGAGACAGGGCTGTGCGATGAACTGATTCCAGATTATAGAAATATGTGATAAGAATAGGGCGTGTTCAAATGGACGAACATGCTCTATTTTACTATGATATATGGGTGTGGGGATGATTCCTACAACAACTCCATAAGTTTATTTGCAGCAACGCTCATACCACGGCGCCTGTCACTGATGATACACATGTGACGCTTTGGTATGGGCTTTTTAAATTGCAGGCGGAACAGGTCGCCGCGGTCTATATAGCTCTGGGCGAAGTCTGCCATGATGGAGCCGATGCCGAGATTTCTCATGACGAACTGGGCAATCATATCGCTGGTAGAAAGCTCGAATTCGGGCTGCAGAGTCACGCCCTCATGGCTCAGAAATGTGTCGACATATGCGCGTGTGCTTGTGTCATGCTCCAGACAAATGATCGGAAGCTCGTCAAGCTCGTGGTAATCCAGAGTTTTGCCCTGAAGATATGAAAACCTTGGTCCGGCGATGAAGATGTCCTCGATCTCCCTTGCCTGCCTGATCTCCATGTGAGGATCTGCAGGAAGAGGACTGGTGACGATACCGAAGTCTATGTTGCCTGATAGCAGATGATTTATCGTGCTGGGAGTCGGAGCATTTGTGACATGAACCTTGATCCCCGGATATAGCTGGTGGAAATGCTCCAGATATGGCAGGAGATAGAACTGCAGTGTCATATCGCTTGCACCTATCCTTATCTCACCGGTCTCCATGTGGAGGAGCTGTGAGAGCTGCTGTTCACCCAGGGAGATGGATTCGTATCCCGCTGCAACGTGGGAGTAGAGGAGTTCTCCGGCATTTGTCAGTGAGACGCCCTTCTTGGTTCGGATGAACAGTTCTATGCCGATCGCCTGTTCCAGAGCTTTGATCGCCTGACTTACGGCTGGCTGGGATATACACAGTTCCCTGGCAGCGGCGGATATGCTGGATGCTTTGGCAACATGGTAGAAGATTTTGTAATATTCGAAATTTATGTTCATTTATAATTTCCTCCAGATTCAATAGAGATCGTTTAATATGTGTGTGTCAACAATATGTTTTATTGCAAAATAATTCAGAACTTTTTACCGTTCTATAATGGTACGATTGAAATAATTTTGCTTAAAAAATTATGCATATATAATATAAGTAAAATGGTGTTTGAGGTGGACAAAATCCATTATATTTACAGTTTATGTTGGTTTCTACAAAATGTAAAGATAAATATAAGATACACTTATAATAAATATAAATAATATTGATTTTACTTATGACATTATAGTGTTATAATGAAAAGGTATTGTGAGTGATCTGCTTATAAATATTATGTATAGGCAGAAACATTTGAACAGCCACAATACGGATATCAGAAAATATTTCAAAATGCTGCGAAAGCGAGGAAAAGTATTATGGTAAGAGCGGTTGTAGGAGCCAATTGGGGCGACGAAGGAAAAGGTAAGATCACAGACATGTTAGGCCAGGAGTCAGACATAATCGTAAGATTCCAGGGTGGTGCCAACGCAGGTCACACAATTGTCAATGACTATGGTAAATTTGCTTTACATACACTTCCATCAGGAGTGTTCTACAGTCACACAACAAGTATCATTGGAAATGGTGTTGCACTTAACATCCCTCTTCTTTTCAAGGAGATAAAGTCCATCACAGACAGAAATGTACCAATGCCTAAGATCCTTGTATCTGACAGAGCACAGATGGTTATGCCATACCACATTCTCTTCGACGAATACGAGGAGGAGAGACTTGCAGGTAAGTCATTCGGATCAACAAAGTCAGGAATCGCTCCATTCTATTCAGATAAATATGCAAAGATCGGTTTCCAGGTAAGCGAGCTCTTTGATGAGGAAGCACTGAAGGAGAAGATCGAGAGAGTTATAGTACAGAAGAACGTTCTTCTTGAGAACCTGTATCACAAGCCACTCTTAAAGGCTGACGATATATTCAACACACTCATGGAGTATAAGGAGATGGTTGCTCCTTATGTATGTGACGTATCAGCATACCTCTATGAGGCGATCAAAGAGGGCAAGAACATCCTTCTTGAGGGTCAGCTTGGTTCACTGAAGGATCCGGATCACGGAATCTACCCTATGGTTACATCATCATCAACTCTGGCAGCTTACGGTGCCATCGGTGCAGGTATACCTCCATACGAGATCAAGCAGATCATCACTGTATGTAAGGCATACTCAAGCGCAGTAGGAGCAGGCGAGTTTGTAAGTGAGATATTTGGCGACGAGGCAGATGAGCTCAGACGCCGCGGCGGTGATGGCGGTGAGTTTGGTGCAACAACAGGAAGACCTAGAAGAATGGGTTGGTTCGACTGTGTGGCATCAAAGTATGGCTGCCGTATCCAGGGAACAACAGACGTTGCATTTACAGTACTTGATGTACTTGGATATCTCGATGAGATCCCGGTATGTGTAGGCTACGATATCGATGGTGAGGTTACAACAGACTTCCCAACAACATCAAAACTCAAGAAAGCAAAGCCTGTATATGAGACACTTCCAGGCTGGAAGACAGATATCAGAGGAATCAAGAAGTACGAGGATCTTCCAGAGAACTGCAGAAAGTACATTGAGTTCGTTGAAGAGCATATCGGATTCCCAATCACCATGATCTCAAACGGTCCGGGAAGAAACGATATCATCTACAGAAACGCAAAGTAATTTGACCTGATTCACAGGGAAATCAAATAACAGAAAAATAACAGGGACACTTTCCAGTAAGAGATTATTAGGGAGTGTCTCTTTTGTTGTTGGAAATGGATTTCTATTTGTGGTGTGAGGAGATTGTGGAATATTATTATATTTGTTATGATTATTTTATCGGCTTTCCGATAAAAGTTCTAGTGGATAGGGCGATGTGCAAAAAAAGCATATTGCAAATTTATTGCATGGAGGAGAAAAATGAAATACATCAAAATCAATGAAAACGGAATTCATATTGTATTTGGAATTACAGATAAAAATCAGATCAAATTGCTGCATTTTTCAAAAGCAGAATTTGATGAAAATGATATTTGCAAATTTGGAAAGGAATGTAAGGCAGAAGATCTGGTAAGAAAAGAGCAATTTATCGATGAGGCTTTTCAACTTGTACAGGTAAACCTTGCCGGATATAATCGCCCATATGAAAAGCATGGAAATAAACATATTTGTACAGCACCGGGATATTTATTGACCTATGCGGGGATGGAAGACAGTTGGAATGAGATTGGACGTAAGATAACCATTTATCAGGAAGATAAGGAAGAGACACATGTCCGCGTAGAAACAAGAATGCAGTTTTATAAGGGCACTTCTATCGTTCGTATGGTCAATAAAGTAATCAATGAAGGCGATAGTACACAGTGTCTGGAATATCTATCTTCATTTTGCTATACAGGAATTGAAAAAGAGGGAAAAAGCAATTCCGATGCGAAAATGAGAGTGCGCATTCCTTATAATGGATGGCAGAAAGAGATGAGTATCAAAGAATATAAGTTCGGAGATGTAGGACTGGCGCAAACACAACCCGGGGTATACCAGCGTACTTCACAGGTGCTTGAAGTATCGAATACCGGAAACTGGTCTACGAAGAAGTATTTACCATTAGGGTATGTAGAAAATACAGAGGCACATACAAGCTTATTCTGGCAGATTGAACATAACGGTTCCTGGCATTATGAGATCAGTGATCAGAATACGCATTTTTATGTCTGTGTCAGCGGACCGACCGAAGTACAGTCTCACTGGTTCAAAAATCTCGCGCCGGGCGAATCATTTGAATCGGTACCGGTTGCTGTGGGTGTGGCAGATGACAGCTTTGAAAAAGCAATGGGTGAGCTGACAAAATATCGCCGTATGATTCGAAGACCAAATAAAGATGATGAGAATTTACCGGTTATTTTCAACGATTATATGAATTGCCTGTTTGGTGATCCGACAACGGAGAAAGAACTTCCGCTGATTGATGCGGCTGCGGAATGCGGTTGTGAATACTATGTGATAGATGCCGGTTGGTATGCTCCCGGAGAATGGTGGGACAGTGTCGGCGAATGGCAGGAAAGCAGGGAGCGTTTTCCGAATGGAATTAAAGAAGTAACAGATTACATTCGTCAAAAGGGAATGATACCGGGCGTCTGGCTGGAACTTGAAGTGATGGGAATCAATTGTGAGAAAGCAAAGAATGCTCCGGATGACTGGTTCTTTATCCGTCATGGAAAGCGTGTATATGACCGTAGCAGATATCAGCTCGATTTTAGGAATCCGGAAGTCATCGAACATGTCAATGAAGTGATCGATCGGGTAGTCAAAGATTACGGAGTGGGATATATCAAGATGGATTATAACATTGAACCGGGCATAGGTACTGAACTTGGCGCGGAAAGTGTGGGGCAGGGACTGCTTGAACATGAAAAAGCATATCTAAACTGGCTTGATGATGTATTTGCACGTTATCCGGATCTGGTAATTGAAAACTGTTCCAGCGGAGGCCTTCGCATTGATTATGCGTTGCTCTCCAGATATAGTATCCAGTCTACATCGGATCAGGAAGATTACCGGAATTATGCGACGATAGCAGCAAATGCTGTGGCAGGAGTTACTCCGGAACAGGCGGCAGTCTGGTCGTATCCGATGCGCCAGGGAGACAAGGAAGAAGTAATTTATAATATGATAAATGCCATGCTGCTTCGTATTCATCAGAGTGGTCATCTGGCACAACTTCCGCCGGAACGTCTTGCATTAGTGAAAGAGGGAATTGCCTGTTATAAGACGATTCGTCAGGATATCAAATATGCGATACCTTATTGGCCGATTGATATTGCTGACAATGAGGATATGTGGGTATGCGGAGGCCTTCAGCTTGAAAACAAAGCATATCTTGCAGTATGGAAGCGGCAAATGGAAGGAAAAAATAATGACAGGTACATGAAAGCCGGCATAAACTGCACAGATGATAGTTTGTCCATACCATTGGACAGTATTCCTTTTATCAGAGACGATATGCAGGTATCCTGCATTTATCCTAAGAAGGAACCGGTTGATTTTGAATTCAAAGGAAATGTATTAACGGTGCATTTTAAAAAGCCTGTTATGGCAAGACTTTTTGAATTAAGAAAGGGTATTGTTTAATAAGGCGGAATCTGATTCATCGTTTTGAATTTTATAGATTCCACTTGTAGATGTTTGAAAATGTGATACTGGAAAATGAAACAATAGAGGACGCAGAATTTGTTGGCTGTGAATTTAAAAAATGGTATTTGTTGTAAATAAGGACAAGTGGATTAATATTCAATTTGGAGGAATAACATAATGTCAAAAGATGAGTATTTGATCACAGATGCACCGCTTAAAGCGCTGACTGTTTTTGCAATGCCTATGATCTTGGGCAGCTTTTTTCAACAAGTGTATAATATGGCTGATTCAATAATAGTTGGCCAGTATGTCGGATCATCTGCACTTGCGGCTGTTGGCGCATGTGCCGCCCTTACAAATGTATTCATTTGTGTGGCACTCGGTGCCGGCATAGGTGCGGGCGTGCTTGTGAGCCGCTATTTTGGAGCCAGGGATTATAGTAAAATGAAAACAATAGTATCAACATCGCTGATAAGTTTTATGGTTTTGAGTATACTTTTGGGTGTATGTGGTCTTATCTTTTCACGTTCGATGATGACGCTGCTTCAGACACCTGCTGACATACTGGATGAAGCGGTGCTGTATCTTCGTGTTTATTTTGCCGGATTTCCATTTTTGTTTATGTATAATATTCTTTCAACAATGTTCAATTCAATCGGTGAATCAAAGATACCGTTGGGCCTTTTGATATTTTCTTCTGTCTTGAATATTGTTATGGATCTTTGGATGGTGGCAGGCCTCGGCCTTGGCGTTTTCGGTGCAGCCCTTGCAACTCTCATTGCTCAGGGAATATCCGCAGTGTTTTCACTGTTGATTTTTCTTTGGCGGATGCGTCAATATAAAGGCCGTTTTGATTGGTTTGACAGGCACGAGTTACATTCCATGCTTAGAATTGCCGTACCATCGGTTCTTCAGCAGTCCACAGTGTCGATTGGTATGATGATCGTTCAGGCAGTTGTAAATCCATTCGGCACACAGGCGCTTGCAGGTTACTCAGCAACGATGAGGGTAGAGAATGTTTTTTCACTGATATTTGTATCCATTGGAAATGCAGTTTCACCATATGTTTCTCAGAATCTTGGTGCAAAGAAAATCAAACGTATCAAAAAAGGATATCGGGCTGCGCTGGTGTTGGATATGTGCTTTGCGATCATCGCATTTATAGTCATTGAAACACTGCATACTCAGATTTCATCTTTATTCCTTGGCAAAGATGGAACCGCTTTGGCATATCAGGTGTCTGGGGGTTATATGAGATGGCTTGGCTACTTTTTCATTTTCATGGGAATCAAGATGGCAACCGATGGGGTTCTTCGAGGACTTGGGATCATGCGCCCATTTCTCATTGCAAATATGGTCAACTTAGCGATCCGTCTGTCAGTTGCCCTGATTTGTGCGCCCCGTTTTGGTATCGAATTTGTCTGGCTTGCGGTGCCGGCGGGATGGCTTGCAAACTTTCTGATCTCTTATATGGCTCTCAGAAAGTCGTGGCCGGTTGATAAAGCAATTGGCGAATGATCGGTTTGGTGCAAAGGGATGTCTGTTTTGCAATAGTACCGGCAATCATTGAGGAATACATCTTCCGGGGTGTGATACTCGGCGCTTATCTGAAAGTGGAGATGATGGCGGCGGTTCTGAATAGCAGCCTACTACAAAGCATTTGATTTAAGATGGTATGGGTGATATAATCTGAAATGTAAATATTTTGCTTAACTATAGGGGTTGATGGAAATGCGATTGATTTATTATTCTTGGATATTGATTTGATTACGACCAGCGGCGTAGATATAGGACAGTATATTCGGCATAGACTGAATAATTACAGCATGGAGATTGTGTTTATGTGTCTTCTGAGAAGGATAATGCAGAGCAGGAATGAGCAGCAGATAGTGCCGAGTGTGGCTCTGATAATTGTGCCGATTATCAGTATATGGTCAACTGCGTAAATCAGGGAGACATTTCCTTACCACCAAAGATGATTCGTATAATCATGGCATGGGTTTACAGAGAGTACAGGATGTTGTGAATCAAAATAATGGCGAGATACAGTTTGAAGCCACTGAAAATACTTTCATAGTCAGAGTTATATTGTTCAATTAACGTAAAGGGGGTATCGTACATCTGTTGTGTGCGAGAAAGAGAAATGGGAACATTGGAAGTGGACAAGAGTCTTAAAGCGGCATTTAAGGAAACGCTGGAACCGCATGGGTTCAAGAAAGTTAAGGGGAGGTATCCGCACTTTGTGAGGATGGCAACGCCCGAGATTATTCAAGTAATTAACTATCGGCTGGAGCAGGCGCTGTCGCCGCAGTTGGAGGAAAAACGGTTTGAAGTATACTGTGCGGTCGGCAGTATATACCGCCCGGAAATCAATCTGAACCGGTCTGTGTATGCCAGCATGGACTGGATAAATACTACGCATCTGGATATGTATGTTAAGGCGAAATGCAATGGCATACAAGTGTATGAGAATGAACAGCCGGGAGTTGACTATATCATCAAAAAGGGAGATGAAGCATCTCTTAGGGAACAGATTGCGTTTGCCATGACAGGCATAGAGCATTATATAATTCCGGCGTTTGACAAGGTGGTGGATTTAAAGACATGCGTGGATTATCTAGAGTTATATGATTCTATGTGCTTAACAGTATGGAACAGGTATCAGTTTGAAAATAGCGAGGAAGCTTTAATTTTACCAGCCAAATATCCTAATCAAGAAAGCTACAAGGAGAATGTGCTGAATAAGTATGAAGCAATAAAGGAAAGAGTGTTTCATGATATTGATGAAGGTAAAATGTTGAGAGCGGATGGAGAAATAAAAATGCTGCGCTGTAAAAAAAGAGCTGATGATACAATAGAGCGATACGAAAAATTTTTTACAGATGAAGAAACTAAAAAAGAACTTGTACGATTAAAGGCAGAGCGTGCAGAAAAAAATATAAATGCAATACGTGCGATGGGAATAGAAGTGTAAAAAACGAGGGTAAAAAAGAAGGTTGGCTCTGAACAGTTACATTAAATTTAACGAAAAGGAGGTATCGTACATCTGTTGTGTGCGAGAAAGAGAAATGGGAACATTGGAAGTGGACAAGAGTCTTAAAGCGGCATTTAAGGAAACGCTGGAACCGCATGGGTTCAAGAAAGTTAAGGGGAGGTATCCGCACTTTGTGAGGATGGCAACGCCCGAGATTATTCAAGTAATTAACTATCGGCTGGAGCAGGCGCTGTCGCCGCAGTTGGAGGAAAAACGGTTTGAAGTATACTGTGCGGTCGGCAGTATATACCGCCCGGAAATCAATCTGAACCGGTCTGTGTATGCCAGCATGGACTGGATAAATACTACGCATCTGGATATGTATGTTAAGGCGAAATGCAATGGCATACAAGTGTATGAGAATGAACAGCCGGGAGTTGACTATATCATCAAAAAGGGAGATGAAGCATCTCTTAGGGAACAGATTGCGTTTGCCATGACAGGCATAGAGCATTATATAATTCCGGCGTTTGACAAGGTGGTGGATTTAAAGACATGCGTGGATTATTTAGAGTTATATGCTTTTAGTAATTTGTATATCAGCAGAAAAACTGAATGTAATGGGGATGTATTTATTTTGCCGGCAAAGTATCCGAATAAAGAATCCTATAGAGTGAAAGTGCAAAATGATTTCCATGAGGAAAAAAGAATAGTGATGCAACGTGTTTCAGAAGGGAAAATGACAGAAGAAGAAGGTAAACAGGAACTGCTTTGGTATGAAAGGCGGTTTTGTGACAATATTGAAAGATATGGGAAATTTTTTGAAGATGAAGCAACCCAAAAAGAAGTTTCGCGGTTAAAGGCAGAGCGCGCAGAAAAAAATTTAAATGCAATACGTGCGATGGGAGTCGAAGTGTAAAAAACTAAGGGAAAAAGGGAGTAAGCATATGAAATTTTATTGCACGGGAAAAGGTCATCTGGTTTCTTGAAAACCAGATGACCTTTTTTTAAAAAGCAGAATGGCTTCTTGTCATTTCATTAGTATATTCAATTTAAAGTCAACTATAATTATTTATCCTTGTTATCAGCGTCGATCACTGACTGGATCTGTTTCATGAGAGAGTCGTAGTTAGCCTGATCGTCGATCCCTCCAAGCATAGGCTCTCCGACAATATTACCATTTCTATCGACTAGTATGGTTGTAGGAAATGCCATGATGTCGGAGGCATATTTGCCTACGCTAGAATCAGAGTCAACGGAGATATTGCGGTATTTTGCACCCTGGCTGTCAAGAACGGCTGCGGCTTCCTTGATAGCATCTTCGTTTCCGTCAAATGTCTCTGTGTTGATACCTATTACCTCGCCGCCCATCGATTTGATGGCATCATTTAATTCATTAAGCTTGGACAATTCTGCGACACAAGGCTTGCAGCCGGTAAACCAGAAATTAACGACAGTTACTGCATTATTGGAAAACAGGCTTTCGTCAACAGAATTACCGTCAAAATTCTTGCCGGAGAAACTCTTGAAAGGCGTGATTTCTTCGGAACTGTCGTTCTGGTCGGTGCTTTCTGATCCTGCGTTTTTATTTTCGATTTCATCTATCTGCTTTTCAATCTGTCTGATAGTTTCGATATCATCGTTAAGTGTTTTCAGTTCATCATCCGTAAAGGATTCCTTGTTCGATTCTATTATGCCGGCCAGATAATCGGCATAATCTCCGCTTGGATCGGCATCGCTTTTATTCGCCATGCCAAATGCCTTGTTCCATACATCCTGGTGATCTGCAAAGATCTGGTTCTCCTGCTGATATAGATCATCCAGCTTTGTGTTGGAATTGTTCACAGCTTCAGTGGTGGATTCTGTCTGGGTTTTTTGTGAATTCTCAGTGGTGGCAGATCCTGATCCGTTACATGCTGTGAGAGATAATGCTGCACAGAGAGTGATAATAGATATTAATGTTCTTTTTGTCTTCATAAATAATTGCTCCTTTAAATAATAATTTAAATAATATTAGTGTGGTTGATTGTTACATGTTGGTTTTGGAAGCTTGCTTATGTTCTTTTTGGGAACACGGCTTTCCCATAAACTGATAGTGGATCGCATCTTTTGGACATGCCTTCATACATGCTCCGCATCGTATGCATTCCGGATGATTTGGTGTTTTGCATACATCTACATCCATTTTGCATGCCTTTGAACACTTACCGCATCCGACACATTTGCTGCTTTCAACCTTGATACTCATAAGGCTGACCTTGTTGAATAATGAGTAGATTGCGCCGAGAGGACAAATCCATTTACAGAAGGGTCTGTAGAACAGAATACTCAGAACGACAACTGTAATTAAAATAAGGCATTTAAATGAAAACAGCTTTCCAAGAGCAGAGCGTATAGCTGCATTTCCGAGTGAAAGTGGTATAGCACCTTCCAGAACACCTTGTGGACAAATATACTTACAGAAGAACGGGTCTCCCATTCCTATGGAGTTCGTTACAAGCATCGGCAGAAGTATAACGAAAACAATAAGGATTATATATTTCAGGTATCTTAGTGGTTTCAGCCTGGCTGTGGAAAACTTTTTCCCGGGGATTTTGTGAAGCAGATCCTGAAACCATCCAAATGGACACAAAAACCCACATATAAATCTTCCGAGGATCACACCGATTAAAATGAAAAAACCGGTTATGTAGTAAGAAAATTTAAATTTGGATGATCCGACGACCGCCTGAAATGCACCAATGGGACACGCTCCTGTTGCAGCAGGACAGGAGTAACAGTTTAGTCCTGGTACGCATACTGTTTTTGCATTGCCCTGATAGATCTTGCCTTTAAATAAATTGGGGATGTGAATATTGGTAAGCAGCGTGGCTGCTGCCTGTATCCATCCGCGTATTCTGGCTGTTTTTTTTGACAGTGATTTGTTCTTATCCAATTCCTACACACTCCAGACATAATTTTATTGCTTTGCTGAGCACGGCAGCCGCTTCACCTCTGACTGCACCATAGCTGATCATTGCCATACCCGTGATGAGTAAAATGATCTGAGATATTTTCCTGTACTTCAAGTTATTGCAGCTCCTTTCATGATTGTGTTTGTTGACCAGCTGACTTGGATATTATACAATAGCTGTTGTAAAATTTTTGTTAAGAAGGATTTTTGTTAAGAAACAGGTGACAGTTTTGAGATTATTGATAGTTGAAGATGAGAAGCAGATATGTGATATGGTTGCGAAAAGCCTGTATGATGCCGGGTATGAGGTGGATACCTGTTATGACGGAGAAGAGGCTCTTGAATGCATTCTGTCAGAGGAATATGACCTGATCGTTCTGGATCTGAATCTGCCGGGTATGGATGGAATGGAGATTTTAAAGGAACTCAGACAGAAAAATGAGGAGACAAAGGTTATCATATTATCTGCGAGGGGACAAATTGCGGATAAGGTTGAAGGGCTGGATGCAGGTGCAAATGATTATATGGAAAAACCATTTCATCTGCAGGAGCTTGAGGCGCGTATCAGAAGTCTTACAAGAAGAAAATTTGTACAGAAGGATGTATGTCTGGAAAGTGGCGGGATAAAGTTTGATACGATAAAACGTGAGGCATACGCAAAAGGAGAGAAGGTTCCCCTTACAAGAAAAGAAAATGGAATCCTGGAATATCTGCTTCTTAATCTGGGCAGACCGGTAAGCCAGGAGGAATTGATGGAGCATGTCTGGGATGCTTCGGTTGACAGCTTCAGTGGAGCAATCAGAGTACATATGTCTTCGCTGAGAAGAAAGCTTAAGGCAGTGCTTGGATATGATCCGATTTTGAACAAGGTGGGAGAAGGCTATAAAATACGAGAGGAGTCCGACAGATGAAAAGAATGTCGCTGCAGTGGAGGCTTACCTGTATAATCACATTATATATTGCGCTTATATGTGGATGCCTTACTTTGCTTGTCTATAAAAATGGCGTGTATTATATTGATTCTCTGCAAGAAACCGTTGATGCCCAGGGAGATGATAATGGGAGCGGTACTGATGAAATATATATCAGTATTCCGGAGGATAAGTGGGATGAATTTGCAAATGATTTTTCTGTTAAGGTGTACAATAATAAGGCAGATTACAAGAAAAACAGCCTGATAATTTCTGCCTTGCTGGCCCTGCTTGGCGGAGTAGCTACATATTTTATAAGTGGGCATGCACTAAAGCCGATCAGTGAGTTTTCTGATAAAATTGAAGATGTACAGGCACAGAATCTGGCGGATTCACGAATAGAAGAAAACAGTGTTAAAGAACTGAACCAGCTCAGCGTTTCATATAACAAGATGCTTGAACGCCTCTCGGATGCATTTGAGATACAGAGACAGTTTACTGCAAATGCAGCACATGAGCTCAGAACTCCACTGTCTTTAATGCAGATACAGCTTGATTCATATAATTCTTCCCGGCATCCGGGAGATGACGAAGTTACTCTGCAGACGATAAAGATGGTCACTGAACAGAATGAGAGACTCAGCAAAATGGTAAAGACACTTCTTGATATGAGTGAGCTTCAAACTGTGAGCCGGGATGATAAAATAATGGTCGACGCGCTTGTTGATGAGGTATTGGCGGATCTGGAACCTCTTGCACAGGAAAAGGATATAGAACTTATTGGAGAATGTACGGATGTAACGATGATAGGAAGTGACATCCTTATTTACAGGATGTTATACAATCTTGTTGAGAATGCTATAAAATATAACCGCACAGGAGGACGGGTTACAGTGACAGCGCGTCAGAAGGAAAAACACGTTTACCTGTCAGTAGAGGATACCGGAAATGGTATCCCGGAAGAACTGAAGGATCGCGTGTTTGAACCTTTCTTTCGCGTGGATAAATCCAGAAGCCGTGAGCTTGGCGGCGTAGGACTGGGACTTGCTCTTGTCCGCGAGATCGTGATAGTGCATGATGGCAATATTGCAGTTAAGTCTAATCCGTCTGGAGGAACGATTTTTGAAGTCGTTTTATAAAGTGAGCATTACAGCCGTTACATATAACAGACTTACCCACTTACTTTCCGGTAACAGCATATTGGCTGTCATACATAGCCTTAAGATTTTCGTTGGAATTGAATTTTTCTCCTATGCAGAATTCTTCAGACCATGTCATGTAGTATGCCCATGGAGTGTGTGACTTCTCCAGAAGATGTATATCCGGTATATATCCAACTTCGGTAAGGGCGGCAACCTTGTTCGGAGAGGTAGCTTCTACAAGCTTTGTGTATTCTTCACTGTAATCGGTTGCTGTGTATTCCGGCAGATATATGTCCATGGAGACAATATCAACGAAGTCATCTCCAGGGTATACGCCTTTTGTAGGACAGTTCCATACCCATATAAGGTTGTTGATGTTCAGTACATTTGTATAGTAGTCGAACATGAGTCTGTAGAGCTTTGCCGCAACAGCAGGACCTTTGGCACCCCACCAGAACCAGGTGCCCTCGGACTCGTGGAAAGGTCTCCACAGAACCGGGATATCTTCAAGCTGGAATCTTCGGAGTTCCTTTGCGATGATGTCCATATCGTGGTAGAAAGCATCACGTTCTCTTGTTCCTGGAATGAGCACCTTTTCAGCGTCGAAGTCAGTGTGCTCTGTGTAGAAACTCTTGTCACGACCTCCAATCGGAGAGAACCAGTGAAATGTGAAAGTGACAATGCCATTTGTTTTCTTTGCCCATTCGAGAGCGGTGTCAAGGGTATCCTGATTTTCATATACCTCTGTGAGACATTCTGCGGATGCATCATTATAGTTTATGTTTGGCGAGTATCCAAGCAGCTCGAAACCTCTGAGTGCCGGACATTTGCCTGTCTGTTCGTATATATAGTCAATCTCCTCCATAGAATTGGTCTGTGTGTGCTGACCTGTTATTATCTTTTTACCAGAAATCTCCGATAAATAATCCAGCAGATTCTGTGCTGAATGCGATATGTGCTTGTTTGCTGCTTTCTGCATCTTATTTTCTCCTTCATTAGTATGTGTTTGATATGCTTTTATCATATACAAATAAATGTAATAATTGTATTATATAAAGAGCAAAAAATAGTATAAACCTATCATGATACAACTTGGATCGTAGGGGGAGACTGCTATGGAAATATTTGAGTACATTGATGAGATGAAACAGCCATATGATATATTTTACACAGATTGTGTGCATTCTGAATTGCACTGGCACTATTACAGTGAGATGCTTTATATAGTCAGCGGATCTATCCGGGTGATCTGCAATGATGGAGAGACGGTTCTCAGAAAAGGGGATATGTGCTATCTATATCCGCTGCAGCTCCACAGTATAAAGGCGGATAAGACCTGTAAGGAGCCGGTGAAGTATGCGGTCATAAAGTTTAATATGTATACACTGGGCATTCCCCAGACTTATATAAGGAAAATGTATGATTGCTTTGTATACAGGACGGAGACTACAGATTTCTGTATGGTTATAAGGTCTGAAAAACTAAAAGAAAGTATGGCAGATATTGTTCAGGATATATTTGAGGAGTATACGGAAAAGCGGGAGATGTACATGCTTGCGGTTCAGTCTGGGATATATAAGCTGCTCATCATCATGGCAAGACAAATGAAAACAAATGGAGATTTTAAGCATAAGAGGTCGGATGGTGATGTGTATTTCAATCACATACTGGAATATATAGATGCGCATTCGTCAGAACAGATAGAGGTTCAAGATCTGGCAGAAATGTGCAGTATGAGTTATTCACACTTTGCCAGATCATTTAAGGCTCGTTATGGAAGATCGTGTAAGGAATACATATTGTATATAAGGCTCAACAAGGCGCAGAACATGCTGCTGTATTCGGATTATTCCATGGAATATATCGCGCAGGAAAATGGTTTTTCGGACAGCAGTTATTTTATCCGTGTGTATAAAAAGTGGAGGGGAATCACTCCGAAACAGGAAAGGATGCAGAACAGACTTTAGTATCCCAATAGGGTGCAAATGAAACAGACTCACATGTGATCGAGACACAAGTGAGTCTGTTCATAAACCGATTATATTGTTGCCGTTGCGGACTTTGCACGGCTGATTTTATTTCCCCCGAATTTTCGTCTCAGCTGTTTCATAACCCACAGGTACGCAGGTATCAGGAAGAGATCAGCACATACCCATGCAAGCGGACTTCCTAGTGATACGCAGATGAAACCGAAATGAGGCACCAGCACGAAACCGGCAACAGAACGGGCAATCATCTCACATATGCCTGCAAGTATGGCGAAAGTCGAGTATCCAAGCCCCTGTATCATGAATCTTACGATATTCACAAGAGCCAGGAATATGTAGAATGCGGCGTTGATAACTACGAATTCATATATGTAGCCGATAAGCTCAATCTGTTCCTTCTTTACAAAGAGAAGTGCAAGCTGCTTTCCGAATACGATGGAGAAAGCCAGAGCCACGAGGGCATATATGATTCCCATCTTGATACAGGCTTTAAGTCCCTGATCAACACGGTCAAGACGTCTGGCACCAACATTCTGACCTCCGTATGTTGCCATGGTGGAGCCCATTGCATCGAAAGGACAGCACATGAACATGGAAATCTTGCTTCCTGCTGATACGGCTGCAACATATGTTGAACCCATATCATTGACTGCGGTCTGAAGAATGACACTGCCTATGGCGGTTATGCTGTACTGCAGGCCCATAGGCAGACCCATACCGCAGAGCTTAAGGCAGTGGCGCATGCTGAATGTCCAATCCTCTTTACTGAATTCAAGATACTTCAGTTTCTTTGTCATGTATATCGTACATATGATTCCTGACACTGCCTGTGAAGCTACTGTGGCAACTGCAGCTCCGGCGACGCCCATAGGAACAACAAGTATAAGATCAAGTATTATGTTGACAATTGATGAACCCACAAGGAATATGACAGGTGTGATACTGTCTCCGAGTGATCTCAGTATTCCGGCAGTCAGGTTGTAGAGGAAGGTTGCCGGAATGCCCAGGAATATTATAAATATGTATATATATGCATCATCGATGATATTCGAAGGTGTTCTGAGAGCCTTGAGTATCTGCATGGTAAAGATACTTACTGCCACTGTTATAACAGCAGCCAGTGCAACGGATGACCATATACTGTTGATTATATAAGCCTTAAGAGCCTTGAAATCCTTCGCACCGTAAGCCTGTGCAACAGGTATTGCAAATCCGTTGCAGATTCCTATACAGAAACCGAGTATCATGAAGTTGATGCTTCCGGTGGAACCCACAGCCGCCAGCGCGTCAGTCCCAAGCTTCTGCCCGACTATGACAGAATCTACCATATTATAAAACTGCTGAAATATCAGACCAAAGAGAAGGGGCAGACCAAAGTTCAATATAAGCTTTGAAGGCTTTCCTTCAGTGAGGTCTTTTGTGCCACTGATGCGCGCAATAAAATTCTTCATGTGATTCACCTCTCAAAAATCTAGTTGTTTGTTTATAAATTGCTTGTTTTCACGATATCGTGTGTTTGCTAGTTAATCACCTTTTAATGATTTTATATATGGAAAAAAGGTGATTAAACGTGGTAAAATGTAAACACTTTTGTAATGCTGGAAACTTGATATATATTAGTCTCTGAACTAATATAAGTATAGTCGTAAAAGTGATGAAAAAAGAGAAAATAATTGTGCATAAAGCGCATGGATACAAACCAGGGTAATGTCGATAACGATAATGACCTGGCGGGGGATATGGAATGAGTAGAGATAGTGATAAAAAAAAGAACAATAAAAAACACAGAGAAGAGATTAGAAATATAAGCAGCATAGAGAATGGTACTTCGAGAGCCTACAGGCAGAAGGTGCTTGTCAGACAGGCTGGAAAGCTCGTGGACGAGCTGGAGCGCGCAAGGCGTGAAGAACAGGAAACTCAGGCAGATGGAATCATCAGACAGAAGGTAGTCAAGAGAAAGAGCACCAGGATAGCGTACAGGGTGGTTGGCATAATATTTGTACTGGCAGGTATAGCACTTGTGTGGTGGGCTATGGGAGGTCACTACAGAATGATAAAGGCTGCTATTGCGATTGCGGCCATGGCATATGGATTTTATGTGGTCAAGGCTTCATTTAGAAAGTCTGCATATGATATGACATATCTGTTTGGTCAGGATGTTGTAACGATCATTCAGAAGAGAGGCAGTAAGGTGATACCGTATGAGACTATTACAGGGTATATCATGATAGAGCCTGATCCTGAATTGAAGTATTATATAATTAAGTTTGACAGAGGCAGGGAGAGTTACATAGTTCCATTTGCCGGAGCAAAAGGCAAATGTGAGGCGGTATACGATATCCTGAGAGAGAAGGTAAGAACTGATGAAGAATAAAATACTTGAAAAGCTGCAGAACAGTGATGGATATGTGTCAGGACAGGAGCTCTGTGAGCTGTTGGGGGTATCCAGAACAGCGGTGTGGAAGAACATACAGGCACTCAAGAATGAAGGTTATGTGATCGAGGGCGTGAACAACAAGGGATACAGATTGGTGAGTGAGCCTGATGTAATGTCTGAGGAGAAGATCTCAAAGTATCTTGAGACCAGAACATTTGCCAGAAAGCTTTACTATTATGATGAGACGGATTCAACGAACACCCGTGCCAAGATAGTCGGGGAAACTGACTGTGTTCACGGAGCTCTGTTCGTGGCAAATGAGCAGACTGCAGGAAAGGGACGAAGAGGCCACAGTTGGAATTCTGATAAGGGCACGACAATATCCATGTCGTATCTGCTCAAGCCGGACATAGATATTTCCTGTGTGTCAAGGATAACTCTGGTGTCGGCGGTGGCACTTGCCAGAGCGTTCAGCAAGGTGGATGGAGTAAAGCCTCAGATTAAATGGCCGAATGATGTGTTGTCTGATGGAAAAAAACTGGTCGGAATCCTCACAGAGATGAGTTCCGAGGGAACTGACATAAGCTATGTTGTTGTGGGAATAGGCATAAACGTGTATAACCGAAGCTTCCCTGAGGACATAGCAGACAAGGCCACATCAATACTGCTGGAAAATGGCAAGGGCTGTGACAGGTCATGGTTCATTGCACAGGTGTCAAATGAATTTGAAAAGCTATATGACGAATTTATAAAGAATAAGGACCTGGGATTCCTTGTTGATGAGTACAACAGTTATCTTGTGAACAGGGATAAGCAGGTGTATGTAATAGAGGGGGATAAAAAGACAGAGTACACGGCGCTTGGACTTTCAAAGGATGGCGGACTTCTGGTGAGGGATGCCGATGGCGAGGTTCACGATATAATATCCGGGGAAGTATCCGTGAGAGGAATATATGGATATGTGTAAGGCTGAAAAAAATAGCTGATCAAGAATATGGTTATAGGGCTTAAGAAAATTAATAATTGGTATGTATAATTCAAAAAAACTAGAAATATAGCCCCTTATAGTTTATAATCGGCAGTGAGTATATAACAAAACTTAGAAAACACAAAGATGGAGGACATAAAACATGGAAAAGATTCAGATGACCACACCACTTGTAGAGATGGATGGAGATGAGATGACCAGAATTCTCTGGCAGTATATCAAGGATGAGCTTATTTATCCATTTATCGATCTCAAGTCAGAGTACTATGACCTTGGACTTGTACATAGAAATGAGACAGATGACAAGGTAACATTTGACTCAGCATACGCAACACAGAAGTATGGCGTAGCTGTAAAGTGTGCTACTATCACACCTAATGCGGCAAGAGTTAAGGAGTACAATCTCAAGGAGATGTGGAAGAGCCCTAACGGAACCATCAGAGCGATCCTTGATGGTACAGTGTTCAGAGCACCTATCGTAGTAAAGGGAATCGAGCCATGTGTTAAGAACTGGAAGAAGCCTATCACCATCGCAAGACATGCATATGGTGATGTATACAAGAGCGTAGAGATCGATGTTCCAGGTCCTGGAACTGCAGAGCTTGTATTCACAGGCGATGACGGACAGGTTATAAAGGAGACTATACATAAGTTTGATGGCCCTGGTGTTCTTCAGGGACAGCACAACGTGGACAAGTCTATTGAGAGCTTTGCAAGAAGCTGTTTCAAGTATGCGCTTGATACCAAGCAGACACTGTGGTTTGCCACAAAGGATACCATATCAAAGAAGTATGACCATACATTCAAGGATATCTTCCAGGAGATATTCGATGCAGAGTATAAGGAGCAGTTCGATGCAGCAGGTATTGAGTACTTCTACACACTTATAGATGATGCGGTTGCCCGTGTTATGAAGAGTGAAGGCGGTTACATCTGGGCATGTAAGAATTATGATGGAGATGTAATGAGTGATATGATCTCATCAGCATTTGGTTCACTTGCCATGATGACATCAGTTCTCGTATCCCCTGATGGAAAGTATGAGTACGAGGCAGCACACGGAACAGTTATGAGACATTACTACAAGCACCTTGCCGGTGAGGAGACATCAACCAACTCAGTTGCAACTATCTTCGCATGGTCAGGAGCACTCAGAAAGCGTGGAGAGCTTGATGGAATCCAGGCACTTCAGGATTTTGCAGACAAGCTCGAGGCTGCAACCATCAAGACTATAGAAGATGGCAAGATGACAAAGGATCTGGCTCTCATCACAACTCTCGAGAACCCAACAGTCCTCAACAGTGAGAACTTTATCAAGGCTATCAGAGAGACACTTGAGGGTATGCTCTAAGAATGAAATTGTGTAACGGGCTGATTACAGACGTTGCTTTTAACGGGATATCACCTTTATTCATACAAATGGATAAAGGTGATATTTTTATGCCATTGTGTAAAATGTGGCATTGGGTTAAAATAGCTTATATAGCATGCCTATAGCAGCATGCATATAGTAGTTTGTCTATCTGAGTGTAGCGTATAAGATAATGAGGAGTTGCATTTATGAGAATTGAGCATGTTGCGATGTATGTGAATGATCTTAAAGCTGCGAAGAATTTTTTTGAGAAATATCTGGGAGCATCAGCAAATGAGGGATATCATAATAAAACGACGGACTTCCGTTCATATTTTCTCACATTTGATGATGGCGCAAGGCTTGAGATAATGAACAGGCAGGGAATGGATGATTCTGAAAAGACACTTAACAGAACCGGATTGATACATATAGCATTCAGTGTGGGAAGCAAAGAAAAAGTTGATGAGCTTACCAGACAGCTTGCGGAGGATGGCTATGAGGTGACAAGTGGACCGCGGACGACAGGCGATGGATACTATGAGAGCTGTGTGGTCTGCATAGAGGATAATCAGATAGAGATAACGGTATAGGAATGACAGAATAGGAGGTAAAAGACAATGGATAATCAGGTATTAGAGGTAATAAAAAAGAGAAGCTCAGCGAGAGCATACAGTGATGAAGAGGTTATGAAGGAGCAGCTTGAGAAGGTCATCGAGGCTGGGCTTCAGGGACCTACAGGTATGAATAAGAAAGAGATACATTTTACAGTTGTTAAGGGTGATGCTCCAATTCTGGAAGAGCTTGATGCAGAGAAGCGTGCACTTCGCGGACAGGATAAGCAGCCTCACAATTTCTATTATGAGGCTCCGGTGCTCATATTCTTAAGCGCTGAGGATGACTTCAAGTGGAGCAAGGTGGATTCAGGAATTGCAGTTCAGAATATGGCTATAGCGGCAGAGAGCATGGGGCTCGGAAATCTGATAATCGGTTGCGTGTATGATGCACTTCACGGGGAGAAGAAAGCATATTTTGACAAGGCACTTGCAATACCGAAGGGATATTCATTCCAGATAGCTCTTGCCGTTGGACACAAGACTGACAACAAGACACCACATGATTACGATGTTGCTGCGCAGGTAAGTTATCTGTAGTATATATGGGGAGGATATTGCGTATGGGAAAACTTGTAATGGGGTATTGAGACTGCCCATATTGTAGTACGAAACATATAGAAGGAACGAAGCGTGAGTGTCCGTCCTGCGGAAAGCCGAGGGGACAGGAAGTTAAGTTCTATATGGATGGAGTGCGGTATTTGTCCGCGGAGGAGAGTCAGACAAAGGGAAAAGGTGCCGACTGGTTATGTGATCATTGTGGCAATTACAATTCAGCTCTTAACACACGGTGCAGCAGCTGCGGTGCTGAACGAGGTGCGAAGGATAAGGGGTATTTTGACGTCAGGAAAGAGCAGGACGCAAGGAATGCCAGGAATGCATCAGGTACAGGAACGGCTGCCGACGGACAAAAAGGCGGGCAGGGCAATCGGAAAAGAGGACATTCATTTGGAGCATGGAAGATAGTGCTGATCGGCATGCTTGTGATAGCGGCTATAATCGGACTTACGGCGATCATAGCCATGCCAAAGAAGAGGACAGTCACAGTCAGGGATATGACATGGAAGACCAGTGTTGATGTGGAGAAATATATTCTGTGTGATGAAGACGACTGGGAACTCCCCGAGGGTGCCACGCTAAAGACCACGAAACAAGAGGTGCACCATACTGAACAGGAATATGTTGGTGAGCGTGAGGAGACCTATGATTCATATGAGGTGATAGGTTCCCATGTGGAGTACAGCTATGAGGACAATGGAGATGGAACCTTCTCTGAAGTTGCAAATGATGTGGACGATTATGGATATGTGACGAGAACGAGGTCTGTTCCGGTGTATAGAGATAAGCCTATATACAGGACGAAGTATTATTATACAATATGGCGGTGGAAGTACGACAGGACGGAGACCGCCGAGGGCGGTGGAAAGACACCGGAATACCCAGATCCCCAGCTCACAGACAAGGAGAGGCTAAGGAAAAAATCAGTTGAATATGAAGTCACATGTGAAGTGAAGGATAAGGAAAAGACATATAAAGTTGAAAAGTCTATATATGACAAACTTGACATAGGTGAGACATATAAAGTCAAGGCTGACTCTGAGGAGATAGTGAGTATCATAGAGTAAAGACTTAAGAACACGGAGGCGGGCAAAAGTGACAAAGCAGTCAAAGCCTGGTAAGGATAAAAATTCAGATATTGAGAGATATCCGTATCTGGTGGCTGAGCTGTCATGACAGATTGCGGGATATGCTTATGTGGGACCATTTCATGACAGACCGGCATACGACTGGTCAGTGGAGACATCGATATATGTGGATAGGAATATAAGGCATATTGTTGATCCTGAGAGACCATTCTGACCTGCCTGGCTCATCCCCGGATGGATAAGACATAGTGAAAATTATGTCGAATCTGTTCGGGGATTTTTTTATTATAACGAATATGCGGGAAGTCTGTTGAATACTATGTATTTGAGACGAAATAGTTAAGGCGGACATTGAATGAGAGGTAACCATGATAATGGGATGTGCTTTCAGACTATGCAGCTCATAGCAGTTGCAGTGGCGATGGTTTTTGTGCTTTGCGTGACGGCGGGGACTATAGGAGCACTTGCAAAGGCGGATGATGGCAGTTATATGCTGCAAAGCAGCTCTGCAACGGAGCTAATGGGGGACTTTGGTGTGATATGTTTTGACACACTGTATGCACAGACACATCTTCACAGTAACTTTATCACAAGGACACTCAGTGCAAATTCAAACTCGGGACTCAGAAATTCGTATGGAGTATATGAGGAATTCTACTTTGAAAATGCTGAACGGATGTGTGGCTGTGTGTCGGATGCAGGAACTGATATGCTTTATACAGGAGCGAAAGTCAGGAGAGCAGATGGCGGTGAAATATATATCCGCATGAATGATGGTACCCAGACAAAGCTTGACAGTCCGGCAAATGTCAGAACCGATGCAGAAATTGAAGATGATGGTGAATATTCTAAATATGCAGATATGGCTGATATACAGAGAAAGTTTATTGACTATAGTCAGAAACTTAGGACTTATGCAGACACAGAGGGTACTGTGGATGTTGATATAACAGGTGATATGAACGATAGAAGTGTGTCAGTAAATGGTAGCGGACTGCATGTGGTATCCATGGATTACAGTCAGCTCGCCGCGGGCACAAATCCGATATATTTTGAGTTCCCGGATTATGGTGATGATACGGTGCTGCTCATGAATATTGATCTGGCAGGTATCCAGAATGCTGTTCTGGGCGATCTGATACTTGGAAGCAAGAGCGATGCAAAGGCAAACGATAATGGTAATTTTTATAATGCCTACAACAGAATGTATTTTAACTTCTATGACAGCTCGGCAGCAGATGGACAATTTGGCGGAAGCATAACATTTGCGGGCAGGGGATTTGGAACAGTGATAGCTCCAGAGGCAGCGGTAAATCTCGGACACAACTGGGATGGTTGTGTGGTGAGTGAAGTATTCTCAAACGGAGGAGAGTTCCACAGAGTACCGGGAAATGATTTCCTGGATGAAGAGCCAACGACAGAGGGTACGACGACCGAAGATACGACAACCGAAGATACGACAACGGAGGACACGACAACCGAAGACACAACCACGGAAGACACAACGACAAAGGATACGACAACGGAAGATACCACAACAGAAGACACGACGACAGAGGACACGACAACAGAAGATACCACAACAGAAGATACCACAACAGAAGATACCACAACGGAAGACACGACAACAGAATCAACAACAGGAACAACAACAGAGGATACCTCAACAGAAACTACGACGGGTACAACTACAGAGTCGACCACGGAACGTACTACATGGAGCACAACAGGAACGACAATAACCATGACAACTACGCGCAGCACTCCGCCGGTGAGACATCCAGATACTGGTGACAGGCTGCCCGTGAAAGAAGTGGCAGGTGTGGTCATTCTGGCGCTTATGGGAAGTGCGGGGATATTAATATATAAAAAAATAAGAAAGTAGACATATTCTATTGAAATAGGACATAGAGCTGGGCTACAGCTTGGTCGTGTTCAGGAGATAGTCAGGCCAGGGAGACATTAGTAAAATACAGTTAGTACTGTATATAATTTAAATAGAGTTACAGCACCGCCATGTATGCAGCGTTTTACATGGCGGTGTTTTGCGTAATACAGGTAAAAATGCCCATAGTCTTGCATAATATCCCAGGATGTGATATATTTTAGGGGAATTTTGTGGTACAAAATACCATGGCGGGAGAATGTGTTTACATTATTTGACACAGAATAATAAGAAGGCACATTCTTTATTTTTGCTCATTAAAGATAGGAGAACAAGAACATGACGATAACTGATGAAACAATTGATTATGTTGGAATCCTTGCAAAGCTTGAGCTCTCCCCGGAGGAGAAGGAGCAGGCAAAGAAGGATATGTCAGACATGCTTGATTATGTCAGCAAACTGAATGAACTTAATACAGACGGTGTGGAGGCTATGAGCCATACATTCCCATACAACAATGTGTTCCGTGAGGACGTTGTTGTAAATGGAGACGACAGAGAGAACATGCTGAAGAATGCGCCAGAGCAGAAGGATGGCTGCTACAAGGTGCCAAAGACATTTGACTAGGAGGTAGGCTGAAGTGAATTTAATGGGTATGACGGCTGTAGAGCTGGGAAAAGCTATTAAAGATGGACAGGTGAGCGTAGTTGAAGCGACACAGGCCTGTCTTGACAGCATCGAGGCGTGCGAGAAAGATTATAATAGTTTTGTCACGGTTGATCGTGAAGGAGCACTTGCCCAGGCGGAGGAAGTGCAGAAGAAGATAGATGCGGGAGAGCTCAATGGTCCTCTTGCAGGAGTTCCGATAGCAATAAAGGACAATATGTGCCAGGAGGGTGTGCAGACAAGCTGTTCATCCAAGATTCTGTCAAATTTTGTTCCGACATATACAGCTGAGGCCGTTGTGAAGCTCAAGGAAGCAGGAGCGGTTATAGTAGGACATACCAACATGGATGAGTTTGCCATGGGAAGTACAACCGAGACATCATATTTTGGTGAGACAAGAAATCCATGGGATACAAATAGAGTTCCAGGTGGTTCATCAGGTGGATCAGCGGCAGCAGTTGCCGGTGAGGAGGTGCCATGTGCCCTCGGTTCAGATACCGGTGGATCTATCAGACAGCCGGCTTCATTCTGCGGTGTTACCGGAATCAAGCCAACCTATGGAAGAGTGTCAAGATACGGACTTATAGCATACGGTTCATCACTTGACCAGATCGGACCACTTGCGAAGAATGTAGAGGACTGTGCGACGATCCTTGAGATCATATCACAGTATGACAAGAAGGATTCAACATCAGTTAACAGAGATGACAATGATTTTACAAGCGCACTTGTGGATGATGTGAAAGGCCTTAAGATCGGTCTTCCAAGAGACTATTTCACAGAGGGACTTGAGCCTGAGATAAAGGAAGCCGTGTATGGAGTAGCTGAGGCTTTGAAGGCAAAGGGAGCTATTGTTGAGGAGTTTGATCTTGGAATGGTTGAGTATGCTATTCCTGCTTACTATATCATTGCATCGGCGGAGGCAAGTTCTAACCTTGAGAGATTCGACGGTGTAAAATATGGTTACAGAACACCAGAGTACACAGATCTTCACAACATGTACAAGAAGAGCCGTTCAGAAGGATTTGGCCCTGAGGTCAAGAGAAGAATCATGCTCGGTTCATTTGTGCTGAGTTCAGGCTATTACGATGCATATTATGTAAAGGCCCTCAAGGCAAAGGCGCTCATCAAACAGGCGTATGACAAGGCGTTTGAGAAGTATGATATCATTCTCGGACCTGTTGCACCTACAACAGCACTGAAGATGGGAGAGTCACTCTCAGATCCTATCAAGATGTATCTGGGAGATGTGTACACAGTCCCTGTAAATCTTGCAGGACTTCCGGGAATATCACTTCCATGTGGAACTGATAAGGATGGAATGCCTATAGGTGTGCAGATGGTTGGAGATGCATTTGACGAAAAGACCATTATTAGGGCAGCGTATGCATTTGAGCAGACTAGAGAGTACAAGAGACCTGCACAGGTTTCAGAAAGGGGGCTGTAAGAGATGGCAAAGACATATGAGACAGTCATCGGACTTGAGGTCCATGTAGAGCTTGCGACCAAGACAAAGATATTCTGCGGCTGCAGCACAGCATTTGGAGGAGCTCCTAATACACATACATGTCCTGTATGTACAGGAATGCCGGGCTCACTTCCGGTACTTAACAAAGAGGTTGTAAATAAAGCGATTGCGGTCGGTCTTGCAACAAACTGTACGATCACACAGAACTGTAAGTTTGACAGAAAGAACTATTTCTATCCTGACAACCCACAGAACTACCAGATATCACAGCTCTACTATCCAATATGCAGGGACGGTAAGGTTGAGATAGAGGTTGACGGAGTTAAGAAATATGTGAGGATCCATGAGATACATATGGAGGAGGATGCAGGTAAGCTTGTCCATGATCCATATACAGACAGCTCACTTGTGGATTTCAACCGTTCAGGTGTGCCTCTTATAGAGATAGTATCTGAGCCTGACATGAGATCTGCGGAGGATGTAATAGCATATCTTGAAAAGCTCAGAGAGACGATACAGTATCTCGGAGCTTCAGACTGTAAGCTGAATGAGGGATCCATGCGTGCTGATGTCAATCTTTCGATCAGAGAGGTTGGCTCAGAGGAGTTTGGCACACGTACAGAGACCAAGAACCTGAACTCATTCAAGGCCATTGCCAGAGCCATAGAGAATGAGAGAGAGAGACAGATCGATCTCATCGAGTCTGGTGAAAATGTTGTCCAGGAGACAAGAAGATGGGATGATACTAAGGAGTATTCATATCCTATGAGATCCAAGGAGGATGCACAGGATTACAGATATTTCCCTGATCCTGACCTTGTACCTATCCACATCAGCGATGAGTGGCTCCAGCAGGTAAGGGATGCACAGCCTGAGTTCAGAGACGAGAAGAAGATAAGATACAAAGAGGAATATGCGATTCCTGACTATGATATAGACATCATCACGGCCTCCAAGAAGCTGGCAGATCTGTTTGAGGACGCGATTGCACTGGGAGCACCTGCAAAGAAGGTTTCCAACTGGATCATGGGAGAGACCATGAGACTGATGAAGGAGAACAGTGTTGATGCGGAAGACCTGAAGTTTTCAGCGGAGAATCTTGCGAAGCTCATCAAACTTGTTGATGACAGGGTTATCAATGGCGGTGTTGCAAAGGAAGTGTTCGAAAAGATATTTGCAGATAATATAGATCCTGAGAAGTATGTCAAGGATAACGGACTTGCAACTGTTCAGGATGACAATGCACTTAAGGAGGCATGTCAGGTAGCCATAGATAACAATCCAAAGGCTGTTGATGATTACAGAGGCGGCAAGGAGAAGGCTCTCGGAGCACTTGTCGGACAGGTTATGAAAGCTATGAAGGGTAAAGCAGATCCTGGATCTGTCAACAAGATGCTTAGGGAGATGCTATAAATATGGAAGAAAACAGAAGAGTTAGAAAGAGGGACAGATACAAACGTCTCATAACAGTGGGTGAGGCCTGTGTACTCATCGCTGTGGAGCTGGTGCTGTTTGGACTCATGTGGTACCGGGACTATGAGGTAACGCTTACGCTTCCGTTCTGGAGAAGAGGAAACTGGGCAGTTATCGGAATGTATGGAATAATCATCATACTTTTCACCAAGCTTTATGGTGGTTACAGAGTCGGATTCTTCAGACTGCTTGATATAGTTTACTCACAGCTGCTGGCTCTCGTGTGTGCCAATGTAGTTGGTTACCTGCAGCTCTGTATAATCTGTCGTGACTATGTAAATCCGGTACCATTGTTAAAGGTAACCGGGCTTGAAACGATAGTGATATTGATTTGGATATTTGCGTGTAGATTTTTGTATGCGAAGATGTATCCGCCAAGGCATCTGCTGCTGGTATATGGATATAAGACTCCGATAGAGTTCATAGACAAGATCAATGCCCGTAAGGACAAGTATGTAATAGAAGACAGAATACATGTCAGCGAGGGCGAGCAGGCGATCAAGGAGAAGATACTCCAGTACGATGGAGTAATCATTTGCGAGACAAAGGCTTATATAAGAAATGAGCTTGTGAAGTATTGTTTTGAACACTCCATCAGATCGTATGTTGTGCCAAAGCTTTCCGACATAATCATATTAGGAGCTGAGCCTATTCATTTGTTCGATACGCCTATCCTCTTATCACGAAATCAGGGACTTACCGGTGACGATATGATCATTAAGAGGATCATGGATGTTATATGTGGATTTATACTGCTTGTCATAGCTTCACCATTTATGCTCATATCAGCACTTGCGATATGGCTGTATGACAGAGGACCGATATTCTACAAGCAGGACAGACTGACACTGAATGGCAAGGTGTTCAAGATCATCAAGTTCAGAAGTATGAAGATGGACTCCGAGGCAGGTGGAGCACAGCTTGCAAAGAAGGATGATGACAGAATAACCCCTGTGGGAAAATGGCTCAGAAAGCTGCATCTTGATGAACTGCCACAGCTTTTCAACGTACTCAAGGGTGATATGTCACTTGTCGGACCGAGACCTGAGAGACCGGAGATCGCCGAGCTTTATAAAAAGACATTCCCTGAGTTTGACTACAGACTCAAGATGAAGGCCGGACTTACGGGATATGCACAGGTTTACGGCAAATACAACACAACCCCTAGAGATAAGGTTAAGCTGGATCTTACCTATTATGAGCAGTATTCAATATGGCTTGATCTCAAGCTGATGCTCCTGACGGTAAAGATCATGTTCCAGAAGGAGACATCAGAGGGAATCGCATCAAATATGACCACGGCACTCAGGGATGGCGAGAAGGTACAGATACCTTCACCTGTAAATGTGAAGCCGGAAGGGCTTGATGAGTCTGAGGATGCATTCTATGACCTCGGAAAGACTGTGCAGAAAACAGATAAATAATAAGCGATATATATCGATGTAGGTGTGTGTGATGACTGGAGAAAAAGTATCGGTGATAATTCCGGCGTATAACAGCAGCAGAACCATTTATTCTGCGGTGGATTCAGTTATGAAGCAGGGGATTCCTGTGGAGGTCATAATAGTTGATGACTGTTCGACGGATGATCTGACAGGAGCACTTGATGGATACGCGGAAGATGACCGTGTGAATATCATCAGAAATGAAAAAAATATGGGAGTTGCAGCTTCGCGTAACCGCGGGGTTGCGGCTGCAACTTGCAGATACGTTGCATTTATAGATTCGGATGATCAGTGGCAGCCTGATAAACTGGCTAAACAGTTGAAGCTTATGGAGCAGACAGGTGCGGTTCTGTGTTCTACGGCCAGGGAGCTTGTGAACGAAGACGGATCCAGAACGGGAAAAGTGATCGGAGTTCCTGAAAAGGTCACCTATAAGATGCTGCTCAGAGGAAATGTGATCAATTGTTCATCGGTTGTGATGGACAGACAGGTTGCACTCAGATATCCGATGGGCAACGACGATATCCATGAGGATTATATTTGCTGGTTGCAGATACTGAAGGAATACGGAAGCTCGGTTGCGATAAATGAGCCGTTGCTATTATACAGGCAGATGAGAAACAGTAAGTCTGGTTCAAAACTGTCGTCTGCAAAAAAGACATTTGCCGTATACAGAAAAGTTGGATATGGAGTTATAAGAAGCTGCTTTTACTTCATGTGTTATGCGGTAAATGGTGTTGTAAAATATCTGTTCTGATAGGAATAAATTATATGGCGGAGAAAAGAAATGACGGATGGCAATAAGAAGAGAGGCCCGGGAAGGCCGACGGAAAAGAGAAAAGATACGATCCTGAGACTTAGGATAGATACAGATACTCATCGGAAGCTCAGTGAATGTGCGGCGGTGCGACAGGTATCTATGTCAGAGCTTGTCAGGGAAGCGATAGATGAGATATTCCGAAGAGAAAAAGAAAAACAGCAGAAGAATGAGGCAGAATAAAAATAACAGGTCGATGGCATATACCATCGACCTGTTATTTTGTTATATATTCATGGATTAAAGTGTGTAGCCGTTCTTTTTGAGGAGCTCTCTGGCTGAGTCTATAGAATCATTTCCTGTAGCATTCTTTATAGGAGCAAATTCCTTCTCTCTGTCGACCTCAAATGGAAGACATGTTCCCATATAAGCGATCATATCGAGAGCCAGTGTCTCAAATTTGTAGCCGTTTGGCTCTGATGGCTTGACGATCTCTCCATCCTCACCGACATAAGGGATAGCCTTCTTGACGATGTGGAGAGGCATACTTTCATTCATGATCTTCATCAGTCTGTCAACCGGGAAGATATAGTTTAATGTAACTCCATAGTTGTAAGCGTAATCGCCGTTGGCATCGCGCTCATCACGCATGGCATCTGTGAGTTCATAATACTCGACGATATATGGCTTTCCGTGGTTAGTACACAGGACGCCAACCTTCTCGTCAGGGTATGCTTTTTTGACAACCTTTCCGCCGGAGAGGAAGCCCTCTGTGAGAACTGCTCCGAGGAATACTGGGTCTGCAATTCTCTGAAGTACATTGTCAACTGAGAATACATTTATATACTTGATTCCGTATTTCGTGAGCTTGTCGAGGTGGCCGGCCTTGCAGAGGGATGAGAACCATCCACCGTTGCCGTTAGGAGACATGGCAACCTTTCCCTTCTCCTCGAGATATATCTTGCCGTTGAAGTCCACTGAAGGAACCATTTCCTGTTTAAAGAAATGAACATATTCAGGATTGTAACCGAAGTAGTCATGCTCTTTGAAGAATGATGTTGTGTCATCGTGGTTCTTCTCATTGGTCATGATGAAGAAATGGATCCAGGTATCTGCCATCTTCACAATATCGAGGGTGTGCTCGATGAGAAGCTGGAATATAAACATATCCTTGGTGACACCGACGTTGAAGGTTCCCTTAGGACCGGAGAATCCAAGACGGGTGCCCTGACCACCTGCCAGGAGGACCAGTGCCAGATCGCCAGCTTTGATGGCTTCAAGGCCTGCGTTCTTGTATATATCATATTTTTCTGCAATGCTGTCCATCTGGAGAGCTGCAACGGGAGCGATATCAGAATCACTTCCTGATGAATTGTGTCCGATCATATCGATAAGTGAGAAATCAATTTCACTGATCTGGTTCAGGAGTGCTGCCTGTTCAGCCTCGCTGAGAGTATCATAATACTTTAATAAGTGTAGCTGTCCTTTTTCTTCGAGAAGCTTGTAAGCGTTTTCGTAATTCATAAAAATCTCCTTAATAAATGTGTAGTTTGTATTTATTTTCTCTATCCGTGTATAATCCCTAAATTAATGATATTTCTTCTTGATCTCAATAGTGTCTGTGAATACCTTCCAAATGTCCTTGATCTTGATCCTTCTTCCATCTGATGCATCGTCCCTGCTGTAATTCAGGACGATAGGAGCTTCGGATATCGAATATCCCTGTCTGTGTGCAGCCACAAGGATTTCAATATCAAAAGCATAGCCCGATATGGAAAGGTTCTCGGCAATCGGCTTTATGACTTCTGCTTTGAAAAGCTTTATACCGGTCTGGGTGTCATGGATACCAAGATGAAACAGCATTTTGAGCATAATATAATAGCTGTAGCTCATGACTCTTCTAATAGGAGGATAATCAAGCTTGGATTCAGGGTGAAGCTTTGATCCTATGACTATGTCAGAACCGGTGTCCCTCATCTGCTTCATAAATGGCTTGAGAAGAGATGGACTCAGTTCAAGGTCTGAATCAAGGAATGCTATATATTTGCCGGAAGCTTTGGCAATTCCGGTTGTGATAGCATGTCCCTTTCCCTGATTGACATCATATCCTGTATCTACAATATGAGAATCCATTTCGGCTGCCTCGGCAATAAGTTTGCCTGTGGAGTCCTTGCTGCCGTCATTCACAGCGATTATCTCATAATGATGAAGAAAACGGCTGAGTATTCGGCTAGTCTCAAGAAGATTATCTTTGATGTGCTGTTCTTCATTGTAGGCGGGCATAACCACCGACAAAGTAATATTGTTAGTATCCATTTCCTGCTCCTTAAAAAATAAGCATTGATATTTAGACATTATTAATACGAGTATACTTTTTTATACATCATGTGTCAAATAAAATAGTGTTAATATGAAGGTGTTTATACTAATTAAGATATAATACATGTTGTAAAAGGAAAAAATATAATGTATTATAAATCGAGGTAACGACATTTTTAGATATTTGAAAAAGGAGTTCCAATGGATAATAAGAAGAAAAATGGAATGAGATCCAGGTACGATGAGGACATGGATTGGCTGGATGACGATGATGATTATCTTGATGATGGTGGATTGATAGGATCATTGTTGTTCGGGGATAAAAAGAAGAAAGAAAAAAGGCGTGATCCTGAGCCGGAGAGAAAGGCTGATAAGAGACCGGAAAAGAAGCCGGAGAAGAAGACTCAGAAGAATATTTCCAGACCTGTGAAGCCGGAAGAGAATTATGACGAGTATTATCACGAGGACAGCAGGGCAAGAAGAGTGAAGAGTGAGGCCCGGGCAAAGCAGAGACAGACCGGACAGCCTGTAGCAGACAGAGCTGTGGACAGAGGTCCGGTGAAGAGGACACAGGGCACTGTACCGAGGACACAGAGCAATCAGAGTACCGTGCAGAGACCTTCAAAAGCTGCCCAGAGACCACGCAGGAGTATACAGAGCACAGGAAGCTCATCTGTGGACAATCTGCTCAGAGAAGTTGACAATATTGAGACAGATGTGCAGACAAGACATGAGGAGCTTAGACGTGAGGCGTGGGAACGCACCCAGAGAAATGTTGCAAAGGCAAAGGCTGAGGTTGAGAGGCTGGAGCTCGAGAGAGAGCAGAATGCCCGCGAAGAGGCAAGAAAGCTTAAGGTTCAGCAGGAGCTTGAGCGCCGCCAGCAGATGAAAGAAGCTGAGAAAAAGGAAGAGCCTGTTGAGGAAGATAACAAGATCACTGAGCCGCAGGAGAGTGATGCGGAAGTTGTAGAAACTGCCACACAGCCAGTAGAAGAGCATGAACAGAAGACTGAGCCGGCAGATATTCTGGAGAAGAATACGGAGCCTGTCCTTGACGATGAGGTCGAGGAAGCTGCAGAGGCAGAGCCTGTGGAAGAGGATTCGACAGTATCATCCCGAAGAACAGATGACATGCTGGACATGGATGAGCTTGAGCGTATAGAGAAGGATATTGATGAGGATAAGCTCAGTTATTCGGAATCAGATACGGCTGATCTGGGACTTGGAGACATAGGCAAAGCATTGGGCTTCGATGAAGTGGAGCTTGAGGATGATGAGGAAGAGCCTGAGGAGGACGAGGAGTCAGACAGCGAAAAGTTCTTCAGGGAGAACCTTCTCGATGAGGCTGATCCAAAGGTTGTCAATCCGGAGAGAAAGAAGCTTAACATCAGTACAAGAGTGTGGGCGATAGCGTTCTTTGTCCTGCTTGCGCTGTTTATACTCATATGTATAATATATGTCAAGAATTATGCCAGAATGAAGTACAATGAGATGGATATCAATGAGATAAGTGCAGATCAGATACTTGTCAATGACGGTGTCAAGGATGCGACCAAGGGATATCGTGCCATTGCACTCTACGGAGTGGATTCCAGAGATTCGAATATGAATGCAGGAACTAACAGTGACAGTATAATGATAGTGAGCATCAATGAGAGCACCAAGGAGATCAAGCTTGTATCTGTATACAGAGATACTCTGATGGAGATAGCAAGCGGTTCCATGGATACCACACAGAAGGTGAATTACGCATACCAGCTCGGCGGTGCGGTTACAGCCATCAACACACTGAATACCAATCTCGACCTGAATATCACAGATTATGTGGCAGTTGATTTCAGTGCAATGGCAAGTATAATCGATGCCGTTGGAGGCGTTGATGTCAAGGTCATTGATGAAGAGGTGAACAACTTCAATAAGAACCTTGCAGAGCAGATAAGCCTGTCAGGCAAATATTCATCAGGAATAACTGAGGCAGGAGAGTATACTCTTGATGGACAGCAGGCAGTTGCATATTCAAGAATACGATCCACTGGCCAGGGAGATATAACAAGAACCGAGAGACAGAGAATAGTCCTCATGAAGGTTATAGACAAGCTGCTCAGCGCAGACACAGGTTCACTTGATTCATTTGTTGATGTTTCATTTAAATGTATATCAACAAGTCTTAACAAGGACGATATACATGCTCTTGTCAAGAATGTGGCTGGATATAAGGTTGTAGATACCGCAGGATTCCCATTTGCATATGAGGCAAAGGAACTCTCGGACAAGGGTAACTGCCTTGTGGCTGCTGATATGGCATCCAATGTGGAGGCATTACATGAATATCTGTATGGTGCTGACAAATACGTCATATCAGGCACAGTAAAGCAGATAAGCAGCAATATAGAGAGCATATCAGGTGTTAAGTCACAGAAGGTCAAGGTGACGACGGAGGCTCCGGGTGATGGAATATCAGACGGAAGCGACGAGGATGGAGATCTTAGGACGATAACAACTCCTCCAAAGGGAATGATCGTCGAGGAATAAAAAACTAAACATAATAATTAAGCAAGGAAGCTTCAGATATGGGGCTTCCTTTTTTTATGCATCGGAGACATTGAGATATGAGACATCCAATGCTTAAAGAAAGGCTACAATATAAAGAATTGTATATACATTACAGAGCATTGTTTTTTAATCGAAAACTGTCAGATAATTTATTGAAAAAAGTTGTTTACAAACAGTGTAAATGGTAGTAATATATCCAAAACGATAAATGACTTGAGAAAAATACAAAAATAACAATATTTACTTGAGAAACAAAAGTTAAAATCAAAATATCGTTGTGAATGACAAAAACATGGAAAGGACGGAACAGGACATGATTGAGAATAAGAGAGCGGAGAATACCGGATTATACGACCCAAGCTTTGAGCACGATAACTGTGGTATCGGTGCCGTTGTCAATATCAAGGGTATAAAGACACATGACACAGTGAACAATGCACTCAAGATTGTTGAGAATCTTGAGCACAGAGCAGGAAAGGACGCAGAGGGCAAGACCGGAGACGGTGTAGGTATACTCCTTCAGATATCACATAAGTTCTTCACCAAGGCTTTAGCAGAGCTTGGATATGACCTTGGAAAGGAAGGCGATTATGGAATAGGAATGTTCTTCTTTCCACAGAAGGAGCTGGCGCGCAAGCAGGCTATGAAAATGTTTGAGGTCATAGTGGAGAAGGAAGGACTGGAGTTCATTTGCTGGAGAGAGGTTCCTACAACACCTGGAATCCTTGGCAAGAAGGCAATAGATGTCATGCCATGCATCATGCAGGCATTCATCAGAAGACCTGAGACAGTGAAGGCCGGTATGGACTTCGACAGAAAGCTCTACTTCGTCAGACGAATATTTGAGGAGAGCAATGATGACACGTATGTTCCATCACTTTCCAGCAAGACTATAGTATATAAAGGAATGTTCCTCGTCGGTGAGCTCAGAATGTTCTACAACGACCTTCAGGATCCTGACTATGAGTCAGCCATAGGACTTGTTCATTCAAGATTCTCAACGAATACAACGCCATCATGGCTCAGAGCTCATCCGTACAGATACCTGTGCCACAACGGCGAGATCAATACAATAAGAGGAAATGAGGACAAGATGATCGCCCGTGAGGAGACCATGGAGTCCACCATCATGCAGGATGAGATGTACAAGGTTATGCCTGTTCTTGATCCGGATGGATCGGATTCAGCAAGACTTGACAACTGTCTTGAGTTCCTTGTACTGAATGGAATACCGCTTCCTATGGCAGTCATGATCACGATCCCTGAGCCATGGGAGAACGATAGAGCCATGAGTCAGGAGAAGAAGGATTTCTACCAGTATTACGCAACCATGATGGAGCCTTGGGATGGTCCTGCTTCTATATTATTCACAGACGGTGAGCTCATGGGAGCAGTTCTTGATAGAAATGGACTGAGACCATCGAGATACTATATCACAGATGATGATTACCTTGTACTTTCATCAGAGGTCGGAGTTCTGGACGTAGATCCATCCAAGATCGTAAAGAAAGACCGACTCAGACCTGGCAAGATGCTTCTTGTCGACACAGTGAATGGACGTCTTATATCTGATGAGGAGATCAAGGAGAAATACGCGCTGGCAAAGCCTTACGGAGAGTGGGTAGACAGCAATCTTGTACATCTCGCTGATCTGAAGATTCCAAATATCAGAGTTCAGGAGTATACAGACGAGGAGAGAGCAAGACTTCAGAAGGCATTTGGATATACCTACGAGGATTTCAAGAATACCATATATCCTATGGCAGAGAAAGGTGCAGAGGCAATCAGTGCCATGGGTACTGATACACCACTTGCAGTTCTCTCGAACAGCCACAAGCCACTGTTCAACTTCTTCAAGCAGTTATTTGCACAGGTTACAAACCCACCTATCGATGCGATCAGAGAGGAAGTTGTCACATCCACATCGGTATATCTCGGAAAGGATGGTAATATCCTCGAGGAGAAGCCGGAGAACTGTCATGTGCTGAAGATCAACCATCCAATACTGACAAATACGGATCTTTTGAAGATCAAGAATATGAATGTTCCTGGCCTTAAGGTTGCGACACTTCCTATTCTTTATTATAAGAACACATCCATGGAGAAGGCTCTCGACAGACTGTTTATCGAGGCCGACAAGCTCTACAGGGACGGTGTAAATATCCTCATCCTCTCAGACAGAGGTGTGGATGAGAACCATGTTGCAATACCATCACTCCTTGCAGTATCAGCCATGCAGAAGCACCTGGTAAGAACTAAGAAGAGAACTGCGGTTGCGATCATCCTTGAGAGTGCTGATCCAAGAAACGTTCACCACTTCGCAACACTTCTCGGATATGGTGCATGTGCAGTCAACCCTTATCTTGCAATAGAGACAATCAAGCAGATGGTAGATTCGCATCTGCTGAACAAGGATTTCAATGCGGCTGTCGATGATTACAACAGTGCAATATGCCACGGAATAGTAAAAATCGCATCCAAGATGGGTGTATCAACGATCCAGTCATACATGGGATCACAGATATTTGAGTGTATCGGTCTTTCAAAGGACGTTGTGGACAGATACTTTACAAATACAGTAAGCCGTGTTGGCGGTTCTGGTATAAAGGAGCTTGAGAAGACAGTTGATGATCTTCACTCATCAGCATTTGATCCGCTTGGACTTAACACGAACCTTGCCCTTACAAGCATCGGTGCACACAAGTTCAGAAGCGGCAAGGAGGAGCATCTGTACAATCCTGTCACGATACATCTTCTTCAGGAGGCAACAAGGCGCGGCGATTACAAGCTGTTCAAGCAGTACACAGCAGCGCTCCACGATGAGCAGAAGCCATTCCACCTTAGAGGTCTCATGGACTTCAAGTTTGCTGATAAGCCGGTTCCACTTGATGAGGTTGAACCAGCAAGTGAGATAGTCAAGAGATTCAAGACAGGTGCCATGAGCTACGGAAGTATATCACAGGAGGCACATGAGTGTATGGCCATCGCCATGAACGAGCTGGGCGGTAAGTCCAATTCAGGAGAGGGCGGTGAGTCGATAGAGAGACTTACGATCGGCAAGGATGGCAAGAATAGATGCTCAGCCATCAAGCAGGTAGCATCAGGAAGATTTGGCGTTACATCGAGATATCTTGTGAGTGCCAAGGAGATACAGATCAAGATGGCACAGGGAGCAAAGCCTGGAGAGGGCGGACATCTTCCTGGCGGAAAGGTATATCCATGGATCGCAAAGACAAGACTTTCAACACCGGGTGTAAGCCTTATCTCTCCACCACCACATCACGATATCTATTCGATAGAGGATCTTGCACAGCTCATCTACGACTGCAAGAATGCAAACCGTGATGCGAGAATATCAGTAAAGCTTGTGTCTGAGGCTGGCGTTGGTACAGTAGCTGCCGGTGTTGCAAAGGCCGGAGCACAGGTCATCCTGATCTCAGGTTACGACGGAGGAACAGGTGCAGCACCTAACAACTCCATCCATTACGCAGGACTCCCTTGGGAGCTTGGACTTGCAGAGACACATCAGACACTTATCATGAATGATCTCAGAAATAAGGTCATCCTTGAGGCAGACGGTAAGCTGATGACAGGCCGTGACGTTGCGATAGCTGCAATGCTCGGAGCTGAGGAATTTGGATTTGCAACAGCACCGCTTGTAACAATGGGTTGTGTCATGATGAGGGTATGTAACCTTGACACATGTCCTGTCGGAATAGCAACTCAGAACCCAGAACTCAGAAAGAGATTCAGAGGTAAGCCTGAGTACGTGAAGAACTTCATGCTGTTCATAGCAGAGGAGCTTCGAGAGTACATGAGCAAGCTCGGCGTTAGAACAGTCGATGAGCTGGTTGGACGTTCAGATCTCCTCATGAGCAGCGACAGAGCAGATGAGAGAAATGTCATCCTTGATAAGATAATTAACAATCCTTATATAGATATGCCACAGAACAAGGTAAAGTATCACGAGAAGAATGTCTATGACTTCCAGCTTGAGAAGACAGTAGATATGAGAATTCTCATGAAGAAGCTTGGACCTGCACTTGAGAAGGGACAGAAGAAGAGCGTTGAGCTTGATGTGGTCAACACAGACAGATCTGTTGGAACGATATTCGGTTCAGAGATCACAAAGAAGTACGGCGAGTCACTTGATGAGGACACATACATCGTCAAATGCAACGGCGCCGGCGGACAGAGCTTTGGAGCATTTATTCCAAAGGGACTTACACTTGAGCTGGTGGGCGACAGCAACGATTACTTCGGCAAGGGTCTGTCAGGTGGTAAGCTGATAGTTTATCCGCCTCGTTCAGTTAAGTACAAGCATGAGGATAACATCATCATAGGAAACGTTGCACTGTACGGTGCCACAAGTGGTAAGGCATTCATCAACGGTGTTGCCGGCGAGAGATTTGCAGTTCGTAACTCTGGTGCCACGGCGGTCGTTGAGGGTGTTGGCGATCACGGATGTGAGTACATGACAGGTGGTAAAGTAGTAGTTCTTGGAACAACAGGCAAGAACTTTGCAGCCGGAATGAGCGGTGGTATTGCATATGTACTTGATATGGGCAACGATCTGTACAAGAGACTTAACAAAGAGATGATATCCATAGAGGCTGTGACAGACAAGTACGAGGTGAGCGAGCTGAAGCATCTCATCATGGATCATGTAAATTATACAAATTCAGAGATAGGCAAGAGGATTCTTGAGAACTTTGAGGGATATCTTCCAAAGTTCAAGAAGATCATACCAAAGGATTACAAGAAGATGATGAATATGATAGTTGCATTTGAGGAGAAGGGCCTGAGCCGCGAGAAGGCAGCTATCGAAGCATTCTACAAGGTTAAGAACGGAGGTAAGTAGGAATGGGAAAACCAACTGGATTTTTAGAATATGAGAGAAAGACAAGCGCAGAGCTTGCTCCTAAGGACAGAATCAAGAATTTCAATGAATTCCACACTCCGCTTAGCCGTGATGAGCAGAGAAAGCAGGCTGCAAGATGTATGGACTGTGGCGTTCCATTCTGCCAGGCAGGTATGAACATATGCGGAATGACATCGGGCTGTCCGCTGAACAACCTGATCCCAGAGTGGAATGATATGCTCTATAACGACAATCTTGAGCAGGCATTTGCAAGACTCAGCAAGACCAACTGTTTCCCTGAGTTTACAAGCCGTGTGTGCCCGGCTCTCTGTGAGAAGGCATGTACCTGTAACTTAAACGGTGATCCAGTGTCGGTCCGCGAGAACGAGAGAGCCATCATAGAGTATGCATTTGCAAATGACCTTGTAAATGATAAACAGCCAAAGGTTCACTCAGGCAAGAAGGTGGCAGTCATAGGTTCAGGTCCTTCGGGACTGGCCGTGGCAGACCAGCTGATCGGCAGAGGCCACGACGTGACTGTGTATGAGAGAAGTGACAGACCGGGCGGACTTCTCATGTATGGTATCCCAAACATGAAGCTTGAGAAGCAGATCATAGACAGAAGAATAGATGTCATGAAGAAGAGAGGAATAAAGTTCGTACTGAACACAGAGGTTGCAACCGGAAAGGCATCTGCGAAGGCTGTGTGTCCGAAGGATGATCAGATGACAGGTTATCTTAAGAACAAGAACCTCAAGTATGTGAAGGCTGAGGATTTGCTCAAGGAATACGACGCAGTTGTGCTTGCCTGTGGTGCAGCCAATCCAAGAGATATAAAAGCACCTGGAAGGGATGCAAAGGGAATCTACTTCGCTGTTGATTTCCTCAAGACTACGACAATGAGCCTTGTAAATTCGGGCTTTGCTGACAAGCAGTTCGTGAACTGTAAAGGCAAGAATGTTCTCGTCATCGGTGGTGGTGATACAGGAAATGACTGTGTGGGAACAGCAGTCCGCGAGGGCGCTGTCAGCGTTACACAGCTTGAGATGATGCCAAAGGCACCTGATACAAGAACACCAGACAATCCATGGCCAGAATGGCCGAAGATCTGCAAGACAGACTACGGTCAGCAGGAGGCAATAGCAGTATACGGACATGATCCTAGAATATATGAGACTACAGTCAAGGAATTCGTTAAGGACAAGGACGGAAATGTCAAGGCAGCCAAGTGTGTGAAGCTCGATTGGAAGAAGAATTCTGAGACAGGAAGAATGACTATGACAGAGATAGAGGGAAGCGAGTATATCGTTGACTGTGATGTGGTACTCATCGCAGCCGGATTCCTCGGATGTCAGACATATGTGGCAGAGAGCTTTGGCGTGGAACTCAACGAGAGAACAAATGTCAAGACTCCATGTCCAAACTCATATACAACAAATGTTCCAAAGGTATTCGTAGCCGGAGATATGCACAGAGGCCAGTCACTGGTCGTATGGGCCATACGCGAAGGCCGCGAGGCCGCCATGGCAGTAGAAGAGCTGCTGCTCGGATACACTAATTTGCAGTAGGATATACAAAATAAAAAAAATATCCCTAACACCACAGATATTGAGGTGTTAGGGATATTTTATTCTTTAAAGCAGGTGGTTTACCGGCAGGTACATAGGAAGTCCATCCTTGTACTGAAGGGAAACCTCGCCGATTATAAGAGGTCTGAGATATGCTTCCATCTCAGGTGTGACGTCATTCTTCTCAGGTGTGATCCACTCAAGCGGAATTGTCTTAGCCTGGTTGGCGATGAGAGATACATTCTCAGGTTCAATGATCCACTGGTATGGATCGTTAGAAACTCGCTTGATCGTGGACATAACAGCAGTCATTCCCTCGGCGGCGTATTTTACAGCAGCCTGGCCAAGTGCAAATGACTCGTTGATATCTGTCCTTGAGGAAATATGCGCTGCACATCTCTGGAGAACATTGAGCTCGATGGAACGAACCTTTATATCCATTCTGTCCTTAACAAGACTCTCGAGAGCCTTGCCGGTTCCGCTGAGCTGGGCATGTCCGAACTTGTCTGCCACAGCAGAAGTTGCGCTGATGTAGTTGCCATCCTTATCATGTATACCCTCAGATACGGCCACGATGACACATCTTGAAGTCTTTAATACATTTTTGATGTCCTCTATAAACTGATCCTCATCGAAGTCTACCTCAGGAAGATATATGAGATGAGGAGCAGGACTGTAGTCATTTCTTGCCAGACAGGATGCAGCGGTGAGCCAGCCTGCATCACGGCCCATGATCTCCACGATGACAACACTTGGTATCTGGTAGATGTAAGTGTCGTGGGCAATCTCCAGCATGGTGGATGCAACATACTTGGCTGCAGAGCCAAATCCCGGAGTGTGGTCGGTATGGCACAGGTCATTGTCAATGGTCTTAGGGATGCCGACGATCTTCACATCCGATCCGATCTTCTTTGCATATTTGCTGAGTTTATCCACTGTATCCATAGAGTCGTTTCCGCCGATATAGAAGAATGCGGCAACCTGATATTCCTCAAATCTGTCAAATATTATCTCATAAGGTTTTGAGTCAACCTCAAAATCAGGAAGCTTGTATCTGCATGAGCCAAGGTACATTGCAGGGGAGAGCTCCAGAGTATTTACCAGAGGAAATTTTGAGAGAGCCATGAGGGACAGATCTATGAAATTATTGTCCAGCACTCCCTGGATCCCGTGAATTGCACCGTAAACTCTGGTGAATTTGTTGCTTTTCTTAACTCCGTCTATGACACCTGCCAGCGAAGCATTTATCGCTACGGTAGGACCTCCTGACTGAGCTACTATACAGTTATCTTTCATTTTGTAAATCTCCTTTGAAAGGTTTTATTTTATTCTGGACTGCGCAGGAGTATGGTTATCTTTTTGCGGCCATAAACCATAAGTGCGTCCTTGATTATATCTTTGTTGGCATCGGTTGTGTGTATCTCAACAGTGTCCAGAAGCTTTTCAACATATGAGCACCAGAGGTCATAGATGATCTTCTGGTTCTTCTCACTGACAGGCGGAAGTGCAGCCTTTGCCTTTTCCAGATCGCAGTCAGCATCTGTCATGTAAATGAATGAATCAGGTGTGAGTGCTTCCTCACCGTATGCTGCGACAAATATCTCTTCTGTCCTGACAAATCCACAGTCATACATCTCAACTATGAGATCGTGGATACATTCATCGATATTATCGAAATAGTGGTAGTAACGGAGCAGATGAGCCTGATTCTCGTCCTCGATGTCATCACGGTTTATCCAGTACCCCTTGCTCTGGCTCTGTTCCTCCCTGATAGCCTCTTCCTGCATGAGATCGAGATCTCTCAGTGCCTCCTCGCGCTTATCGGCAAGCTTTCTTCTGACATACACCACAGTGATGACTATGAGTGCAAGCAGAAATACTCCGAGCAATACGCCGAATAACATTTGTAAGCTGGTTTTATCCATTTGGTGAACACCTGCCTTTCATGTTTGGAAATAATTATAAATTCCCATAAGTATCTACATTCTAACACAGGTAAGATTGGTATTTCAAGAAGGCATATAATGTCAATTATAGTGGTTAAAGTTCACGTGAAAAATTCTTGCAAGAGATGTAAAGGTAAGGTATAATGTGCTCATAGCTGAGATGTATTAAGTCTCTTGTGATTTTGAACCTACATTTGAATAAACGGGATTCCTATATCATTGTTATTGAAGTCAAGCCTCGTTATATAAGTTCTAGTGGAAGGCAGATATACAATTGCGGTTGCCCACCTAGCGCTGCTAGGACTCAAAAGCAAGGGCGCATTTCAGTTTATTACACAAGATGAAGAAGCAGCATGTATATGCTGCTTTTTCTCTGTATGTGGATATATTTGCGGAGAAATGGAGACAGGGGAATGCGAATAGATCAGAGGAAGAAATGGTATCAGAAGATCAAATACAATAAGAATTTTAAGATAGTGAGTTTCATAACTATAATTCTGGTATGTGTTGTCGGATATATGATGATAACAGGTAAAAACAGAGTAGGCGAAGAGACTGATGATAACAACGATGGCAATTCAGTGGAGACCATAGTTATAGAAGCTCCGGATGATCCGCTGGGAGATCTGAAGCAATATGTTGAAGCCGACACGGACAGTACAGAGATCGCGGAGTATGACTACACAATTCAGGGAGCAGGAACTGTGGCTTCAAAGAAGAAAGAGGATAAAGGCAGCAGCTCGTCCGGCACCGACAGAACCAGCGGGGGCAGCGGCTATGGCGGATCGTCAGTCGTTATATCCGGTATGGAGAACAGTGTCAGAGTCATCCTGACAAATGGCGGAGATTATTATCAGAGCTATGTGGAATTTACCTGCAGTACAGGATTTAACGTGACGAGCGATGGCAAGAAGAAAACCTACAAGGCGGATGAATTTGTATCACTTGGCAGCGACAACAAGGCCTCATCCATCATAGTTGAGCCTGAGAGTTCGGATGGAATGATAACAGTATCGAGTCTCAGCAAATCAAGCGGCACCCCGAGGTATCACGGAGCCCTTGAGATAACAAAGGATTCGTCGGGATACATGATCATCAATCAGGTAGATATAGAACAGTATCTGTATGGGGTAGTGTCAAGTGAGGTTTCATCGAACTACAGCCCGGAGGCGCTCAAGGCTATGGCAATCTGCGCCAGAGGATTTACATATAGAAAGCTTGGAAGTAACTACAGGGGATACAATGCAGACCTTGATGACACAACATCGTGCCAGGTCTACAATAACTTCCCTGAGACGGGAAATTCCATAGATGCAGTCCAGTCCACATCCGGAATTGTACCTACATATAACGGAGAGATCATAAATGCTGTATATTTCTCAACATCGTGCGGAACGACTACCACGAGTGACCAGGTGTGGGGCGGAAGCATGCCATATACCTGTACACGTATTCAGAATACGGCGCTGGACATCCCATATTTCAGCGATGAAGCGGCATTCAGGGATTTCATGGATGGCAAGACGGACACAGATGTGGTTGAGAGAAATCTTCCTATGTACAGGTGGACGGTTACATACACAGAAGATGAGATGAGAAATGCGGTTGAGACCGGCCTTTCAAGATGCTCGGATGTGTCTGCGACATCGGTTGGCAAGATCAAGTCAATAATGGTGACGGGAAGAGATGACAGTGGACTTGTGAAGGAAGTTACGATAACAGGCGACAAGGGAAGCGTGGTAGTCAGCGGCCAGAGCAATATTCGAGTTCTGTTCGCCACGGATGGCAAGGCTATAACAGAGCAGGATGGATCAGAGCTCACGGGCTGGACAGGCGTTCCAAGTAATTTCTACTATGTAAAGAAGGATAATGACACAGGACTCTACACACTTAAGGGCGGCGGATACGGACATGGAGTCGGAATGAGTCAGAATGGTGCAAATGAACTGGCAAAGCTGGGATATACTGCAGCGCAGATAATAAGCCATTATTACAACGGAGCAGTTCTCAGTTCGGTTGAAAAGTAACGGAGAGAATCACTAATTATGAAGTTAAAGAAGCGCATAGTGCTCATATACCATAAAGTCAGATTGTTTATGGCAGAGATGAATAAGGATCAGGTGGCGGCATTTGCGGCACAGTCTGCTTTTTTCCTGCTGCTGTCACTGTTTCCACTGGCGATGACGCTGCTTACATTTGTCAAATATCTGCCATTCACAGAGACACAGGTGTTGGAGATAATAAAGGAACTGTTCCCGGAGGAGATCAATTCCAATTTTGAATTCATGTTTGCAGAGATTTTCAACAGCAAGAGCTCACTGCTTGCCACCACAGCAACCATATTGCTCACAGTGTGGTCGGCGTCAAAGGGAACAATGGCTATAGGCCGCGGACTCACTTTCATGGCAGGCAAGGAGGACAGCGTCAATTATTTCCTCAGAAGAGCGATACACACTCTGTATACATTGATATTCTGTGTGATGCTGGTGGCGGTTATGGTCATATATATCCTCGGCGATGTAGTTGTGTCAAAAATGCTGGTGCGGCTGGATTCGGTGGAGAGATTCCAACTGGTGGATACCGTTGCGAATATCCTGTCGATCGTCAAGATAGCATTTGCCCCTACGGTTTTGTTTGGGGTTATGATCGTGGCATACTGGGCATTGCCGGTTGAGCGGGTGAGGATCAAGACCGCTGTGCCGGGAGCTGCATTTACGACCATACTCTGGATGCTTTTGTCATTTGGCGTATCAAGCTATATCAATATAGTGGGAATCAACACATATATGTATGGAAGCCTTGCAAGTGTGATATTGCTTGCGCTGTGGCTTTATATGTGTATGTACGTCATGTTGATAGGCGCGGAGATCAACAAATTCATGGATAATGGAATCCGGGGAATAAGAAGGCGTGCGCACAAGGCCGGGCGTAAGAAGAGACGACTTGAGAGGAAGAAAAAGCGTGCGGAGAAGAGGCGGATGCGAAAAAATCGACATTTAAATATGGACGAAGAAGTTGATGTAGAAGTAGATAAATGAAATAAAAGCCTCCTATTCTGGTGGAGTGGCAATTGATATTTTGGTAACTAAGGGGGCAGTCACAGCAAGTCTAGCAACAGGGTATACATTGTCTACGCTTCTTTCAGATATAATAAGTAACTATGGAAGTACTGATATTAGGTCTCCTGGTATTGAAAACTGGGGATATAGATTTAAATATGTAACAAATAGCAGTAAAGATGGATTTGATATTTATTTACTTACGTATAATAGTAAAGGAAGACTTGCAGATACAAAGAAAATAAAGAGTGAAAGATATAAAGCGATTTTGATATAAAAAGGAGAAAATATATGAGAGAAAAAAAAGCTATACTTCTGTTAGTGCTTAGTGCATGTTTGTTTGCAATCGATTTTATCTTAAAAGGAGATTTTGGTAAGGTGATGTTTTATATAATCTTATTGATAGGCTGGATATTACTTTTGGCATCAATTGCTTTACAAATAAAGAAAAAGAAACGGGAAGATGATTAAATAGGAGTATGGTACTCGTAAGGTTTATTTTCACAATCAAGTTATATAATATTTCTGAAAATTGAATTGTTGTTGATCATGACAGTATGACAAAAAAGATGTTGACTAACACCCACATGTAGGTATATTATCTCTACAGGCAGTGACGATGCAAAAGATACGTATGTCGCCATCAGAGAGACCGGGTCAGCGGCTGAAAGCCAGGTCAGGTAAGAGTGCGTATTTAATTTCACATCAGAGCCACCACGGCTGAAGGATTGAAGATATCTGTTTTATCAGATGACAGATGTTGGTCTGTGTAGGGTGTGGCGTGTGACGTGCGACAAACGTCTAATGAGAGTCAGACATGGACAAGATACATAGAGTGTCTGGAATCAGGGTGGTAACGCGGATATAATTCGTCCCTAGTATGTATAACATGCTAGGGACTTTTGCGTTTACAGGGTGACAAGCGGCTGCGATGCGCGAGCTTGCTCGCATGCATCAGCAGACATTTGTCACCCGCGCGCGACATGAAACACGGAGCCCGGGAGGGCGGAGTGTGAATGCCGTGCAGGGATTGAGAGAGCGCGCAGCGCGGAGCAATCCCGGTAAACGCCAAAAAGAGGAATGAGCGCATAGCCCGATAGGGCGGAGCGCGAATTACTGTAGGAATTGCGGAAGCCGTAGGCGAGCAATTCCGTGACTTATATATGGAAGTAATTAATATAGGATCCACATTGAAATCCCTATAAATAGAAAAAGGAGAAACACGATGAGAGACAAGTTGGAAGCCATCAAGGCAGAGGCTCTTGCCAAGATCGAGAGCGCAGAGGTTGTATCGACACTTAACGATGTGAAGGTGGCGATACTCGGTAAGAAGGGAGAACTCACACAGGTTCTCAAAAGCATGAAGGATGTAGCACCGGAGGACAGACCAAAGGTAGGCCAGATGGTAAATGAGGCGCGTCAGGCCATCGAGACAGCCCTTGATGAGAAGACAAAGTCCATCAACAGGGCACTCCGTGCAGAGAAGATGAAGAGAGAGACCATAGATGTAACTCTTCCAGGAGTGAAGAAGCTTACAGGACACAGACATCCAAACCAGATAGCACTTGAAGATCTGGAGAGAGTATTCATCGGTATGGGTTACGAGATAGTTGAGGGACCAGAGGTAGAGTATGACAAGTACAACTTTGAGCTGCTGAACATTCCTGCAAATCACCCTGCAAAGGATGAGCAGGATACATTCTATGTTACAAAGGATATCCTCCTTCGTACACAGACATCACCTGTTCAGGCAAGAATCATGGAGCAGGGCAATCTTCCGATCAGAATCCTCTCACCTGGACGAGTATTCAGAGCTGATGAGGTAGATGCAACACATTCACCATCGTTCCATCAGGTAGAGGGACTTGTAATAGATAAGGGAATCACCATGGCTGACCTCAAGGGAACACTGGCGCAGTGGGCAAAGGAGTTCTTCGGTGAGAACACAAAGGTCAAGTTCAGACCTCACCACTTCCCATTCACAGAGCCTTCAGCAGAGTGTGATATCACATGCTTCAAGTGCGGCGGCAAGGGATGCCGAGTATGTAAGGGCAGCGGCTGGATAGAGATCCTTGGCTGTGGTATGGTTCATCCAAAGGTTCTCCGCGACTGTGGAATAGATCCTGAGGTATATTCAGGATTTGCATTTGGAATCGGACTTGAGAGAGTAACGCTTCTCAAGTATGAGATAGATGACATGAGACTTCTTTACGAGAACGACATGAGATTCTTAGACCAGTTTTAAGTATGTGTCAAGTTTTCTGTGAAAACTTGACATGCAGCTCCAGCCATTTGCCGAAGGCAAATTTTGCATGGCTGGAGTTCAATGATAAATAGGAGGACAAATAGATGAATACACCAATTTCATGGATAAAGGCATATGTTCCTGATCTGGACGTGACAGCTCAGGAGTTTGTAGACGCCATGACTCTCTCAGGATCACATGTAGAGGGTTACGAACAGAAGGATAAGAATCTTGACAAGATTGTTGTCGGCAAGATTCTCACTATGGAGAAGCATCCGGATGCGGACAAGCTTGTAGTATGTCAGGTAGATGTTGGACAGGCGGAGCCTCTTCAGATCGTGACCGGAGCAAAGAATGTAAAGGTCAATGATCTCATCCCACTTGTACTTGACGGTGGTAAGGTTGCGGCAGCACACGGCGACAACAATGAGTACCCTGACGGAATCAAGATCAAGAAGGGCAAGCTCAGAGGCGTTGAGTCAAATGGTATGATGTGCGGTATAGAGGAGCTTGGTTCATCAAGAGACTTCTATCCGGAAGCACCGGAGGATGGCGTGTATGTATTCCCGGTGGAGTCAGGTGTGAAGCCGGGCGATGACGCTGTGAAGGCACTTGGACTTGACGATGTTGTTGTCGAATACGAGATCACATCCAACAGAGTTGATTGTTTCTCAATGATCGGTATGGCAAGAGAGGCAGCAGCTACATTTGACAAGTCATTTTACCCACCAGTGGTAACAAAGACAGGAAATGACGAGGACGTCAATGACTATATATCAGTAGAGGTAAAGGATCCTGACCTCTGCCCTAGATACACAGCAAGGGTTGTCAAGAACCTGAAGATCGGACCTTCACCAAAGTGGATGCAGCAGAGACTTGCTTCACAGGGAATCCGTTCGATCAACAACCTTGTCGATATAACAAACTACGTTATGGAAGAGTACGGACAGCCAATGCACGCATATGATCTCAGCACCATAGCTGGAAACAAGATCGTTGTCCGCCGTGCAAATGACGGAGATACATTTGTAACACTTGATGGACAGGAGAGAAAGCTCGACCATGATGTTCTGATGATCTGTGACGGCGAGAAGGAGATCGGTATCGCCGGAATCATGGGTGGAGAGAACTCCATGGTAACAGACAGCATCGAGACACTGCTCTTTGAGGCAGCATGCTTCGATGGAACAAATATCAGACTTTCATCGAGAAGAATCGGACTTGCAACTGATGCGGCAGCCAAGTTCACAAAGGGTCTTGATCCAAATCTTGCTATGGAGGCAATAGACAGAGCATGTCAGCTCATTGAGGAGATGGGCGCAGGTGAGGTAGTCGGCGGAGCTGTTGACGTGTATCCAAATCCTGTACAGGACAAGAAGCTTCCATTTGAGCCTGACAAGATGAATGCGCTTCTCGGAACAGATGTTGAGCCTGAGAAGATGCTGTACTACTTCGGCAGACTTGGACTCACATATGATGCAGATACTAACACACTGGATGTGCCAAGCTTCAGACAGGATCTGAATTGCATGGCAGATCTGGCAGAGGAGGTTGCAAGATTCTACGGATACGACAACATTCCTGTATCACTTCCAAGAGGTGAGGCAACAGTTGGTAAGCTCCCATACGACCAGATGATCAATGCCATCGCAAGGGATGTCCTTGAGGCAAATGGTTTCTCTGGCGGCATGTGCTACTCATTCGAGAGCCCTAAGGTATTTGACAAGCTGCTTCTGCCTGCTGACAGCGAGTTTAGAAAGACCGTTACAATAGCAAATCCTCTCGGTGAGGACTTCAGTATCATGAGAACTGTATCACTGAACGGTGTTCTCACATCACTGGCAACAAATTATAATAGAAAGAACAAGATCGCAAGACTTTATGAGTTCGGAAATGTATACCTTCCAAAGTCACTTCCACTCACAGAGCTTCCAGAGGAGAGAATGAAGCTGACTATCGGTATGTATGGTCAGGGAGATTTCTTTGATCTCAAGGGAGTTCTCGAGGAGCTTACAGACAAGGTTGGTCTCAAGGGACAGGTGACATACGAGCCTGAGTCAGAGTACACATTCCTTCATCCGGGCCGTCAGGCAAAGCTCAAGAAGGGCAACCTGACAATTGGATTTATCGGACAGGTACATCCTGAGGTATGTGACAACTACAACCTTAAGGGGGAGGTATATGTTGCAGTTATAGATATGCCTACACTGGTTATGCTGTCAAGCTTCGACATCAAGTATGAAGGAATTGCAAAGTTCCCTGGAAGTACAAGAGATCTGAGTCTTGTTGTGGACAAGGAAATATTTGTCGGACAGATAGAGGAAGTCATAAAGAAATGTGGCGGCAAGCTGCTTGAGAGCTACAAGCTCTTTGATGTATATGAAGGCGAGCAGATCGCCAAGGGCAAGAAGTCAGTGGCTTACACAATGACATTCCGTGCTAAGGATAGAACACTTGAGACGTCAGAGGTCGATGGAATCATTGCCAAGATTCTCAAGGAGCTTGGAAAGCTTGGAATAGAGATCAGAGCGTAATAGGCGCTATCCTTGAAAAATTTGTGATAGTAGTATAATATGTAACTGTTTGGCGCGGAGATATTGTATATATCCAGCGTCAGACAGTTATTTTTGTGTTAATAAATATGTGAGGAATTACGATATGATGAAATTAACAGACTTTTACTATGATCTGCCACAGGAGCTTATAGCACAGGATCCACTCCTCAAGAGAAGTGAGTCACGTCTCATGGTCCTGGACAGAAAAGATAATACGATAGAGCACAAGCACTTTTATGATGTGATAGACTACCTGAATCCGGGAGACTGTCTGGTCATCAACGATACAAGGGTTCTTCCGGCGAGACTTATGGGCGTCAAGGAGGATACGGGAGCATCCATAGAGGTTCTTCTTCTGAAGAGAAAGGACGACTGTACATGGGAGACTCTGGTAAAACCGGGCAAAAAGTGTAAGGTGGGTGCTCGTATAGTATTTGGTTCAGAGTCAAATGAACCTGACCCTGAGACAGGACTTATAAAGGGCAAACTTGTGGGTGAGGTCGTCGATATAGTTGAGGAGGGCAACAGACTCATCAGATTTGAGTTCGATGGAATATTCGAGGAGATCCTTGACGAGCTGGGACAGATGCCACTCCCTCCATATATCACACATAAGCTTGAGGACAAGAACAGATATCAGACAGTTTATGCAGAGCATGACGGTTCTGCGGCAGCACCTACCGCCGGACTACATTTTACAACAGAGCTTCTTGAGCAGATCAAGGCAAAGGGAATAAAGATCGCGCATGTAACACTTCACGTCGGACTTGGAACGTTCAGACCAGTGAAGGAAGAGAACATACTAGATCACCACATGCATTCTGAGTTCTGTATCATAGAGCAGGATGCTGCTGATATGATCAACGAGACAAAGGCTGCAGGCGGAAGAGTTGTGTCCGTTGGAACGACAAGTACCAGAACTCTTGAGTCTATGTCGGACGACGATGGAACAGTTCATGCAGGCAGCAAATGGACGGATATTTTCATTTATCCGGGATACAAGTTCAAAGTTATTGACGCGCTCATCACGAATTTCCATCTGCCTGAGTCAACGCTTCTTATGCTTGTTTCTGCGCTCTACGACAGAGAGCATATACTTGAGGCGTACAAGGTGGCGGTTGAGGAGAAGTACAGATTCTTCTCATTTGGCGATGCTATGCTGATAAAATAGCAGAAGGATCAGGACGATTAGAATAAAGGCATGATGTAATAGGGGTGCTGATAATTTATATACTCTGGATGGGCCTTATATCCGGAGAGGAGACAGATACATGGGAAAGAAGATATGTGTGGTATTCCCGGGAATAGGATATCACACCGATAAGCCATTACTTTACTATAGTAAAAAATATATGATGGCACATGGATATGAGATTGTTGATGTGACATATGGCAAGCTTTCGGGACAGCTTCCGGAGAAGATACAGAAGGTATTTGATGATGGCTGGAATAAAGCACTTGATTGTCTTAAGACTGTGGATTTCTCGGAGACTGAGGATATAGTATTTCTATCAAAGAGTATAGGTACGGCTATATCTGCAAGATATGTGGCAGAGATGGGGCTGAAGGTGAGAAATATATACTTCACTCCGCTTGAGATCACCATGCAGTATGCCAATTCAAATGGCATAGCTTTTCATGGCACAGCAGATCCGCTTGTGAACACGGGTGAGCTGACAAGACTTTGTGAGGCTAAGAACATCCCTCTGTATAAATACGAGGGCGGAAATCATTCAATAGAGACAAAGGATATTCTATGGAACATAAGAACGCAGGAAGACATAGCGGAAAAATATATAGATTATTTGAACTTCTAGGACATACAGAGGGGCAGTTATATATTGCGGAGATAGCAGTGCTCATAACACTGCTTATTGGCACGGCGGTATATATACTGCTCCTTCGTGTCCTGCCGGATACCTCATGGCTTGAGGGGTGTCAGATACGCCGGTTTACAGGGGTGATATGTCCCGCATGCGGTACGACAAGGGCTGTACTTGCCATGCTCCACGGACATATTCTGACGGCTATGTATTACCATGTGGCGACTGTGTATCTGGCGTGCATCTGCATCATATATTTGGTGGGCAATACGATCAGGCTTGCCACAAATGGCAGGACACCGCTTGTGAGATTCCGGTTGTGGTATGTGTATGTGTGGCTTGGGATATTTGTGGTGTCTTACGTGGTGAAGCTGGTGGTGCCGGGGTATGTCATATAATGAGCGCAAGTTGAGTAGGCGTGCGCATGTCATAGCGCTTATGCACGTCGACATATGATATAAGGAGTGGTTTCATGAGACTTATGATAAAACAACGGGTATTTGCCTGGACAGATACCTACGATATATATGATGAATGGGGAAACAAAAAATATTTTGTGAAGTCGGAGGCGTTCCGGCTGACGCATCAGGTTCACGTATATGACATTGCGGGAAATGAGATAGGTCTTATCAGTCAGAGATTATTCACATTCCTGCCTACATTTGACATCAGTGTGGGTGGCAGACCGTGTGGAAGTATCAGGAAGGAATTTACATTCTTCAAGCCATCGTACAGTATTGAGTATGGTGGATGGCAGTGTGATGGAGATTTCCTTTCGTGGAATTACAGTGTCACAGCTGGAAGCAGGCTGGTGGCAAATATAGCAAAGCAGCTTCTCAGCTGGGGAGATACATACACACTTGATATCTCAGATCCGGGTGATGAGATCATGGCACTTATGCTTGTGATTGCCATTGATGCGGCCAATTGTTCGCAGAATAATAATTAATTTTTTAGAATTTTATATAAACATGAAGAAGATAGGAATGTATGAGGAGACAGGCAGGAAATAGTCATGAATAAGATACCAAAGTATGTTGTTATCATAGCCTGCATATTGGTAATGGTGGTGTTGCTACCATTAGGTTATGTTAGATATAAGACGCGTTACGAAGCTGAGCAGATAAGTGTGTCAACGTCTCCAGATGGTGATTATGAGCTTGTGATCTATTCTGTTGGTGACCCGGATTTTCCATTTGGAGCTGCCCATGGAAGACTGGTGCTGAATGGCAAAGAGAAGACGGTTGCATATAGGTCATTTGAAGTGGCAAATGACGGTGCAAGGTTTTACGACGGCGATCTCGAGACGACATGGTATATTGATCGTGTGGAGGTGGTAGTGTCCGGCTCTGAACAGCGAGACGAGCTTGTGACCATGCGTTTTAATGGGCAGACCAGCAGTAGACGTCTCACGACCAGATATAGAAGAGAAGATACGGATATAGAAAAAGACAGCGAACAAGACTCTGCGATAACGGAAAAAGCTTCGGGTGACAGCAGGGAGAATGCAGAGAGCTCCACTGATTCCTCTGTTGATCCTGATGTAAATGATCAGCCAGAAAATAAGGAAATTACAGTCGGGTATCAGGCGATCTTTGAGAAATATTCAGATGCCACAGCTGGAAAATTCGAAGTATATTACGGCGCCTCGGAGTCATCATCAAGATGTATATTGTCTGAAAGTGACACTACAGTGGAATACATTGTATATGATGGCAAGTCAGAAAATGAGAAGTGCGGTCTGTATGTAAGGTATCGTACTGAAAAAGGCGGTGATGGAACATATGATTATGGCAGCGCCGAAATAGAAGATATCTATGCATATGTATTTTCCAGTGGAGAAGTGATAAGTAGTGGAAAGACAAACTGGGAAGATACTGGAACGGATGAGTTTGAGAGGGCAACGGAGTAAGCTGTTGTGAATAGTCCATGAACTGTGGTAAAATGAATTATAAAATAAGACTATTTAAATCATGAATTATATATATAATAAAAAGTATAAAGGCGGTGATTGTATGACAACAGTGAGCACGAAAAGTGGGAAGATAATAAATGTAGTATCAAGAGAAGAAGAAAGTAAAACGTTAACGTTGTCTGATCGGGAGATGGATGCCAGAGCTGTTGAGGCGGTTAAAGCTGCAATAAATAAAGCCAGAGTATGTAAAAAACCAATAGCGGGATATGATAAAGAGAATAAAAAAGCATATATTGAATATGCAAATGGAGATATAAAATATGCAAAATAGAAAACCGATGGTTCTTGTATTTGCTGGTCCAAATGGTTCTGGTAAAAGTCAAGAGCACTGGGTGAAATAAAGGCGTCACTGTTATCGTAGGATGCGAAGCATCATAAACAGCAGTGACGCCTTTACTACTGATGAAAAATTTAACGTTCCAGCCCACCCAGATCATCATAAAATCCCGGATATGAGATGTTCACGCACTCGGCTCCGGTGATCTCTGTATCGCCATCAGCGTTAAGTCCTGCGATGGCAAAGCTCATGGCGATTCTGTGGTCCAAGTGACTGTCAATCACTGCACCGTGAAGAGGCTTTCCACCGCGTATGATCATTCCGTCATCGGTTGCAGTTATGTCTGCGCCCATGGATGAGAGAGCGTTTACCATGACATCTATTCTGTTTGATTCCTTGACCTTGAGCTCCTGGGCATCCCTGATGATGGTCTCACCGTCTGCAAAGCATGCGAGAACTGCGATGGCAGGGATCTCGTCAATGAGCTTTGGTATGATGGAACCCTCAATGACACAGCCCTTGAGACTTGATGTCCTGACTGTTATGTCAGCGGTTGGCTCACCGCATCCGCTCACTACATTGGAGTATTCCATATCGCCGCCCATTGCCTTGATTACTTCAAGTATTCCGTCTCTGGTCGGGTTGATTCCAACATTCTTGATGGTGATGCATGAGTTCGGAGTGATAAGTCCTGCAACAAGGAAGTAAGCAGCTGATGATATATCTCCAGGTACAAGTATCTTCTGTCCAACAAGCTTATCCACAGGCTTTACGGTAGCCGTAGTTCCCTCTGTTTTTATATTGCCGCCAAATGACTCAAGCATGAGTTCAGTGTGGTTTCTTGACACATATGGCTCGGTGACACTTGTCTCGCCGTCTGCATAGAGTCCGGCAAGGAGTACACATGACTTTACCTGTGCTGACGCGACAGGTGAGTTGTAGTGTATTCCATGGAGTTCCTTTCCGTTTATAAGGAGCGGTGCACAGTCATTTCCGAGTTCGGATGTGATGTCGGCACCCATCATGGAGAGAGGCGTCATGATTCTCTTCATAGGGCGCTTACATATAGAAGCATCACCTATAAGCCTGCTTGCAAATGGCTGAGCGGCAAGTATACCTGATATAAGTCTGGTGGTTGTTCCGCTGTTGCCGACATCGAGTGTGCCTTCAGGCTTTGACAGTCCATGCAGTCCTTTGCCGTGTACAGTAACGACACAGCCGTCGTAATCAATATCTATACCCATCTGCCTGAAACAGTTCATGGATGATATACAGTCTGCTCCATTTAAAAATCCGTGTACCTCGGTTATTCCATCTGCGATTGAGCCGAACATGATGGAGCGGTGGGAGATGGATTTGTCCCCCGGTATTGTTATCTCTCCGTTAAGTGATTTTACTCTGTTGATCTTCATAAATTCTCAGTATTCCTTTATTCTAGTGTAATATGTTTTACCTATCGGTTATAAATCTTATAGCCTGCGGCCTTCAGCACATCCTGTGCATTCCGTCTTGCATCAGCATCGTAGAATGAGAGTCTGAGAACCCCTTCCTCATCCTCCCGGTTGTGGGAGACTCCGATGTTCTTGAGGCTTATCTTTGCCTCTGCGATAAAAGCTGTCACCTTTGCCAGCGCACCAGCCTCGTCAGGGATATCTACGAACAGTTCATGGTGCATTCTTATGACACCGCTGCTGTTGTTAGGAATGGAATCCCTGTAATCTCTGGCGGATGCAAAAAAAGCATTTATCCCAGCCGCATCGCGCTGCTTAATATGATAAATCATTTTGTCTATAAGCTCAACATATTCCTGAAGACCGTTTACGATATTGTCAGGATTTGCCAGAAGAATGTGCTCCCATACCACCGGATTGGAGGATGCGATCCTGGTTATATCTTTGAAACCACCGGCTGCCAGTGACTTGAAAATATTGTCTGGGCTGTCTGCCGCTGCGACAAGGTTGACCAGTGAGGCGGCTATGACGTGGGGCACATGACTTATGTAAGAGGTTATACGGTCGTGCTCAACAGGTGAGTATGTGATCGGTATCGCTCCAAGATCTCCGATAAATGTGGAGAACTCCTCAGTCTTGCCCGGCAGAACTCCGTCTGCAGGTGTGATGAAGTAATAGGCATTCTCTATGAGCCTGTCGGTGGCCGCCTCGTAGCCAGATCTCTCAGAGCCGACCATAGGGTGTCCGCCGACAAAATACCTGGCAAGCCCAAGCTCCTGGACTGCTTCGTATATGTCGAGCTTTACGCTTCCGACATCAGTCAGTATGGTGCTGTCTGTAAGAAATGGCTTGAGCTGGCGCAGGTATTCTATATTATAGTGGACCGGTGCGCACAGAAAGATATAGTTGCATTCTGCTATGGTATGGATATCATCTGTATATTCAGTCAGTGTCCCATCGGAGACAGCTTCCTTGAGTGTAGATAGATTATTGTCAAAGCCGACTATTCTGTAATCAGGGAAAATGCGGTGGATGGATTTGGCAATAGATCCTCCGATAAGTCCCAGACCGATAAATCCTATTGAAAAATCATTCATTTTACGTTCTCCTTTAACAGTTTGACGCATAAAAGCGTTAAAGTATCTATTGGCGATTATACAGCCTTTTGAAGGACAGGGCAAGAGAAGATTCACATTGCGATAAAAAAACTTGAATATCAGATGTGGATATTAAGCTAAAATAAGAAGTAAGGGAATTGTATAAGCTGAAGATTTGTACTAAAATCTTTGTGGAGAACGCAGACGATGCACATAAGAAAGTATACTGATGTGTGCGTTTGTCGACCGACCATTATAAGGAGGATAATTTATTATGATAGATACACTTTGCAGACTACTTGACGCCGGTGTCACACAGTTTCATGTAGTGAAGGAATGTGAAGCCATGCTGCAGGATCACGGTTACATGGAGCTAGATATGGGAGAACGCTGGGAGCTCACGGCCGGAGGAAGATATTATGTGAAGCCATACTCATCTATGATGGTGGCGTTTGCCGCAGGGGAGATGCCTGAGTATGGCAGGCTGAATATCGGCCTTGCACATACAGATTTTCCTATGCTCAAGATCAAGACTCAGCCGGATATGAACAGAAGCGGCTACCAGACACTGAATGTAGAGCCGTACGGCGGACTTATCAAGGAGACATGGTTTGACAGACCGCTTGGAATCGCGGGCAAGGTCATGGCGCAGACCACGGATCCGTTCAGGCCGAAGACGTATCTGTATGATTCAGAGCGTGCCATGTGCATAGTGCCAAGCCTTGCACCGCATCTGAGAAAGGATGCACCCGGGGAGAAAATGAATGTGCAGAAGGAGCTCATACCTGTATATGGTCTGGATGGTCAGAAGGTGAAGGACAAAGATATATTACAGTATGTGGCAGATGACCTTGGGCTTTTGAAGGACGATATTCTTGATTATGATCTATACCTGTATAACATGGCTGGAATGGAGATAGTTGGGGCAGATAAGGATATGATAGCTTCTCCGAGACTTGACAATGTAACTTCCGTGTCAGCGCTTGTTGACACCATGTGCAGAGAGACAAATGGCAATAATACAAATGTTATAGCATTGTTTGACAATGAGGAGATCGGCAGCAGATCAAAGCAGGGAGCAGATTCGGTGCTTCTGTCGGAGATAATAAAGCGTATCATGGAAGGCTTGGATATTGAGGCTGGAGCAGGAAGACGCCTTATGAGAGATGCATTCATGCTGTCACTTGATGTGGCGCACGCAACCCATCCGAATTATTCAGAGAAGAGTGATCCGACAAATCAGATTGTCATGGGGCGCGGAGTGGCACTCAAATCAAGTGCAAGTCAGAGATACGTGTCAGACAGTGAGGCATCTGCGGTCATCATGGCTCTTTCAAGAAATCAGGAGATAAAGATACAGCGTCAGGTGAACAGGTCGGGTATGGCAGGAGGACAGACTTTAGGTCCTATAGCTTCATCTTATCTGCCAGTCAGAGCTGTAGACATGGGAATACCGATACTGGCTATGCATTCAGCGGTGGAGCTTGGAAGTGCGGAGGATTATGCACAACTTGAGAAGATTTGCGGTGCAGTATTTGAAATGTAGTATGGTGAAATCAGGTATTTGAGCAATTTACTTGTGCAGTTATTACGATTGTGTTACAATAAGATGATGTATTTTAACTTCAATAATCACTTACGGAGGATACTCATGAAGAAGAAACATTTAAAATATGCAGTGCTCTGCTTTGGACTTGCTTCCATGCTGGCATTTGCCGGATGCGGAAGCAAAGGTGACGATGCTACCACAGCCAATCCGACGGAGACAGAGGCGACCACAGAGGCAGTGACGGTGGCGACTACGGAAGCAACCACTGAGGCAAAGCCGGAGAAGGACAAGGATGGCTTTACAATATGTAATGACAAAGTAAAGACTCTTGACTATGTGAATGTCAGAACGAGCCCATCAACTGATGGAGAGATATATCAGGAAGTTGCAAATGATGTTGAGCTGGACAGAATCGGTTATAACGATGAGTGGAGCAAGGTATCTATAGATGGTGGGGAATACTATATATTCTCAGAGCTCCTTGAGGTCGTAGGCGGAGGAGATAAGTCTGATGCATCGACTGAGGCGACAACAGAGAATTCATCGGATGCATCCACAGAACAGGGAACTACATCCAATGTTGGTGAGGGCAAGATGATAGTTATAGATGCCGGACATCAGCAGAATGCAAATGAAGAGACCGAGCCGATAGGCCCTGCTGCTACAGAGACAAAAGTAAAGGCAACCGTTGGCAACACAGGTGTATCAACAGGAATAAAGGAATATGAGCTGAATCTTCAGATCGCACAGAAGCTTGAGGCAGAGCTCACATCCAGAGGCTATACAGTTAAGATGATCAGAACATCGAATGATGTTGATATAAGTAATGCGACGAGAGCAGAATATGCGAACAACCTTAAGGCAGATGCAGTTATAAAGATCCATACAAATGGATCGACAGACGGTAATGCGACAGGTGTGATGACAGTATGTCAGACATCATCTAATCCATATAATTCAGCTATCTATGATCAGTGCAAGAGTCTTGCCACGGATGTTTTATCAGGACTTCTGGCTTCCACAGGAGCTAAGAGCGATGGAATATGGGAGACGGATACCATGAGCGGAATAAACTGGAGTACAGTTCCGGTAACCATAGTGGAAGTTGGCTATATGACTACAGCATCTGAGGAAGCACTTCTTGTAACAGACGATTATCAGAACAAGATCGCCAAGGGAATAGCAGATGGCCTTGATAAATATATTACAGAATAGAAGTCAGTAACATAAATAAAAATAGAGAACAGGATTTCCTGTTCTCTATTTTTATTGTGGCATATCGAACCGGAGAAGACTGACCTCTTCTTCCGAGAGACTTCTGTAGGCACCTGTTGGAAGCGATTCGTCTATCTTCAGCTCACCCATTGCAATTCTTCGCAGAAAAGTAACTTTCATGCCGACGGCCTCAAACATTCGCTTGACCTGGTGAAAACGTCCCTCTGTTATTATGAGTTCGATCTCCGATCTGGCAGCGGTGCTGTCGGAAGATAATATGCGCAGATCTGCGGGCAGTGTAGGTTTTTCATCTCCGATATCCACACCTGTGGCGAAAAGGTTTATGGTATCATCTGTTACATATCCGTCAATCTCTGCGTAATATGTCTTGGGAATGTGGTGTGCAGGAGACAGAAGATGGTGGGTCAGTGCTCCGTCATTTGTCAGAAGTAGAAGTCCTTCTGTGTCTATATCCAGCCGTCCCACGGGTGACAGGTCTTTTGTATTTTCTCCTTTTAGCAGATCGATAACGGTCTGATGCACGTTATCTTTGGTGGCGCTTACACACCCCGCAGGTTTGTTCAGGAGAAAATATCTGTATCTAGAATAATTCAGAATCCTGCCATTATATTTTATAGTATCGTTGTTCTCATCTATCTTTACATCTGAGGATTTAACCGGGGCACCATTGACGGTGACAGTGCCTTTTTTCACATACTGCTTTACCTGACTGCGGCTGCCGATCCCCATTTCAACTAGAAATTTATCAAGTCTCATAATGTACTCCTTTTGTTGACTGTATGATGTCATATGATACCACGAAAATGCGCTTTTTTCAGCAGAAAAGTTAAATGTTACAAAACACAACATGTCGTTACAAACAGTTGTGTAAAACCACTAGAAATTGGTATTTTTTTGTCAGAATCAGTTGACACATGCACATGTGTAGTGTATTATATTTAACAGAAATGTAACAAATGCGGTAACTTTGTAAAAATTAGATTACGAAATACTACATAGAAAATAGCTTGGATTAAGGGTAAAAGAGGAAAAATTAATGACTAGATCACGCAGTAAGTTTGGAAGATTTGTAGATCACATGAGAAGGAATGTTCTCAGTTATAAATATTTAAGACATAACATTTTGATGACAGCACTTGTGGTTGTAATGGCTCTTTGTGTATTTGCTGTCATAAGTTTTGGAGAGAAGGCTGACCCGCTTGCGGATGAATTATATGCGAATGATAGTGTGACTATCAACAAGAGTCAGGCAGTGATGATGGCAGACAGCAGTGTGCAGCTTGCCATCGACGCAGTGGTGCCTGCAGGAAGTTCAGTATCGGCCAACGATACGGCCAGAGTTGCCAGCAATGCATCAGGTAGTATACAGTCTGTGACTTCAGCGTCTACCGAGGCAGTGACAACAGAGGAAGCGACAACAGAAGAGACCCCTTCAGAGGTGCTTCCGGGCGTAACAGCATCAGTGATATATGATGGTGTGTATGTCCATACAGAGCAGTCATCAGAATCAGATATCATAGCTACAGTGAACAGTGGAGAGATGTTCGACGTTGTATCACAGGATGAGAGCTGGATAGGAGTTCAGTTATACGATGGCTCGATCGGATATATTTCAACAGAATATGTAAGTGTGGATGCCTCACTTCAGTAGTAGTGTATATGAGTACCCCTCACCCAGGTACGACCCAGTAAGACAGAAAAAGCAAGCCGCATGTCATTCAAGGATGGCGTGCGGCTTGCTTTTTTATTGTTGTATTGACTGTTGCTCAATTGGTTAGCTTTTTGTAGTAGAAGCACGCCAGCTGTGTGCGGTCTCTCAGCTGCAGCTTGTCAAGGATGGAACTGATATAGTTTCTCACTGTACCCTCGCTCAGATACAGGCTTGATGCGATTTCTTTGTTATTCAGACCATCTGCAACAAGTCTGATAATATTCATTTCCTTGGAACTGAGTTCGTATTCCATTCCGGCAAATGGCGATGGCTGGACATCTGATGAGGTAGTGTCCATATGTCCAATAAGATCAGGGAGTTTTCCAACTATCTCATCCCCGAATACAGTCTGTCCATTGTATACTGCTTTTACTGCCGGTGCGATGCTCTCAAAATTCTGCTTCAGTATATATCCCTTTGCCCCGATACTCAGTGCTTTGATTATATATTCGTCATCTGAAAATGTTGTCAGGAGAAGAATGCGGGCATCCGGGTGAGAGGCCATGATAGTCTCAGAAGCCTCAAGGCCATTTATGTTCTCCATGCGGATGTCCATGAGTAGAACATCCGGTTGATATTCTTCGTACAGTCTGATCGCATCAGCTCCACTGCCTCCCGTGGCGGATACCTGTATGTCGTCGCAGGCTTCGAGTATGGTCTGAAGTGACAGTGCCACCAGTTGGTCGTCATCTATTATAACTACATTCATTTGTCGGTTTCCTCCTATTTATAATCAGGATATTTTGCATATCTGTTTGGAATTCAGTCTGTAAAATCTCTTTTCATGATATTGATCAATATGGAAAATCCGTCGTCGGTTGATATCTTCATTGTGCCTCCAAGTTTGTTTACTCTTTCCTGGATACCATTTAAGCCCATACCGCCAGAAGCGCTTCCTTGTGCCGGGGATGGATCGGAGCGGATGTTCTGTCCATTGTCTGTTATATACAGTTGATAAAATGCCGGGTGTTCCCGCACGCGGATATCCATATGGTCGCCGTTGCTGTGCTTCAGCGTATTGTTAATGGCTTCCTTTACTATGTTGATGAATGAGTATTTGATCTCTCTTGGAAGCTTATCTGACATGTCGTAATCCATGTAGATGTCCATGTCGCTGACGTTGTTGATCACATCATCTAGGGCAGTGCGCAGGTCTATGGATTCATCGTGTAGATCGTGGACACTTTTTCTCATGCTGTCCATTGCGGTATCCAGCGTAGATTGCAGCTGTGCCAGGGGCTTCTCAAGACGCTCGTCTTTGTTGATAACTTTGATGGCACCGGTCTGAAGTATGGATCTGGTGAGCATATGACCGACATTGTCATGAATCTCCCGGGCAATCCTGTTTCGCTCTGACAGGGTGGCGGTGAGCACCATGTTGTCCTGATTTTCCAGCAACTGGCGTGTGTTCTGTGCAACCAGCATGTCGTGTTCTGCAGTATTGTCCCTCATGGCAAGAAGCTCCGCCCTCAGCAGATTTATCCGGCAGCAGTACACGCTCATAGCAAATGAGAATGCGATGAGGCATATCTGTGGGAGAACTGACATCAGAGGATAGTTGACGCACATGTATATGGATAACAGGACAAGTATGACTGGTGACAGCCGTTGTCTGTATCTGTACATGTCGTAGCTGACTATGGACACGAACATATAGACTGGGTGCAGCCAGAATGCGGATACAAGATACGCGCATACCAGTGCCTCGCATATGTATGGATATATTCTGCTGTGGTTCTCGGCGCCCTTCGTGGTGGCTCTGTTCACTGCGGAGATCCCGGAAAGTGCCGGATAGACCGCACCGGCAATGAGCGACAGGAGTAGTGCGATGATAATCCAGGTGTCCGTGGCAGTATTATGCGCATATATCATGACAAATGCTGAGACCAGCAGGAGTCCTTTGTTGATGAGGTGTTTCATAATTATTCTCCATAATGTAGAAAATGCTGTAGTATATATCGTGCTGTCTGAATAGCCGTGCCAGGCAGTGTGCGCAGCCTAGTGTAATAATTATTATAAATAAATATGAGGGAAAAAGAAATATGACAAATGTCACATTGTGAAGATGACGTTGTTCACTGTGAAAACAGATCAAGGGTGTATATAATGAGAGCATGTAATAAAGAATGTAGCATGCTGATGCGTGCAGACTATCATGTTATGAACGACACTCATAAGATAATGAGGGTCAAAAAACAGGATATCAAAACAGGAGGATATATATGAGTAATTCAGAAAATGCAATAGAGGTTACCAATCTGGTAAAGCGATATAAAGATCTACTGGCGCTGGATCATTTCAGTTTGACGGTGAAGGCGGGGGAGATACTTGGACTCCTTGGACCAAACGGCTCCGGCAAAACGACAACTATAAATTGTATACTGTCCCTGCTCACATTTGACAAGGGCGATATAAAGGTATTTGGCAAAGAGATGAAGCCCGACAGCTACGATATCAAGAGAGAGATAGGAGTTGTAATGCAGGATGTGGCGGTGTTCGATGAACTGACTGTATATGAGAATATTGATTACTTCTGCGGCCTTTATATAAAGGACAAAGAGAAGAGACGCAAATGTGTTGAGGAGACAATGGATTTCGTGGATATTGCGGATTACAGGAAATTCCTTCCAAAGAAGCTCTCGGGTGGACTGCTGCGAAGACTGAATATTGCCTGCGGAATAGCGCATAAGCCAAAACTTATATTCTTCGATGAACCGACAGTGGCGGTCGATCCGCAGAGCCGTAACAGAATACTTGAGGGGATCAAGCGTCTGAATGAGGAAGGTGCCACCATCGTATACACATCCCATTATATGGAGGAGGTCGAGCAGCTCTGTGACAGGATAGTCATCATGGACAAAGGTAAATCTGTTGCAGTCGGAACGAAGGATGAGCTTAAGAAGATGATCAAGAATACAGAAACCATAAAGGTTGAAGTGTTTGGACTTACAGGCGAACAGATGTCGGAGCTTCGCAGTCAGCCACATGTGTATGAGAACGAATATAACGGAAGCATGCTTACACTTAGATATTCCGGCGGAAGACACAATCTGGTGAGACTCATGGAATTTTTCAAGGAGCACGATATATCATTTGGCAGGGTTGTCACGGAGCTCCCAACGCTTAATGATGTATTCCTTGAGATCACAGGCAAGGAGCTCAGAGACTGATTTGAATGTAAGTTGGATTATGGAGTTGTTGAAAGAATTGATATTTGTATATTTCAGATGAACCGGGATTAAAAGGAGAGAAATATGTTTATACGGGATTTTCTATATACGATAAAGATATTGATGCGTGCCAAGGTGTCTCTTTTCTGGACACTGGTATTTCCGATACTGCTTGCCACATTTATGTACATGGCATTTGGCAACATATATGAACAGGATGAGATGTTTAGTAATATCAAGGTGGCGGTGGTCACTGAGGATGAATCGGCAAATGGACTTAATTATATGCTGGATGCGCTGTCGGATGGCGATGACGCCCTTCTGTCGGTTACGAGGATGAGCGAAAGCGATGCGGAAAAGTTACTGGCTGATGAAGAGGTCGAGGGCATCATATATACGGATGATGTGAAGCTCACGGTTGCGGAGAGTTCTGTCAATGCGAGCATACTTGAGACAGTGCTTTCTGAGTACAAGCAGTACGAGCATGCACTTAAGGATATATATAAGGATGGCATCGGACTCCAACAGTATATGTCTGGAACTTCCGGCGTGGATGATATGTCGGACATTGTGGAAAAACTATCAGAACAGAGATCATATTATACAGAGAAGGCCAGCACTGAGGGCAGCCAGAATGTGTATAACAATTATTTCTATGCCATATTTGCCATGAGCTGTCTGTTTGCATCACTTTCATCTATAGAGATGATGGGCAATCTTCAGGCAAATGTGAGCGCTACGGGAAAGAGAAAAAATGTGTCCTCACAGAGAAAAATGACCTTTGTTTTGGCAGAGTTTGCTGCACTGCTGATTATACATTTTGTGGTCGAGGTCATAAGCTTTATATACATGTCCTGCATAGGAGTGGATTTTGGCGACAGAGTATGGGAGATCCTGCTTACTCTGTTTGTGGGCTGCTTTATCGGTCTGGCAATAGGAGTCATAGTTGGGGCTATATCAAAGCTTGCTGAGGGGACCAAGATAGGTATTGTGATCGGAATATCCATGGTGATGTCCATCCTTTCTGATCTGTGTATAAACGGAGTAAAGTATGAGATACAGCAGCACGTGCCGATTATAAATAAACTCAATCCCGCGGCTCTGATATCGGATTCATTCTATGCGCTGAATGTTTACAGTGACCACCAGGTTTTCACTGAGAATATCGTCATAATGACTATTGAGGCTGTGGTGCTCATAGCAGTTGGGATTCTCATGGTAAGGAGGAACAGATATGCAAGTGTTTAAATCTTTTTTCAAGGTTTTGAGAAAATATATTGGGCAGATGATCATGTATGTGGGAATCCTGTGTGGAGTCATGATTGTGTTCATCAATGTGGGAAACACAGATCCACAGAACTATTATAAGGATAAAACGATCAAATATGCGGTGAGCGATGAGGATGGCAGTGAGATGAGCAGAAAATTGATGGCTTACCTGAGTGATACGCAGCAGCTTGTAGATGGCGTTGATATGGACGAACGAGGTATTCAGGATGCTCTCTACAACAGGGCGGTGGATTGTGTGATCAGGATACCAGATGGCTTTGGCGATGCATGGGCAAATGATACTGCGGATGGTATGCTTGAGATAACGACTATCCCCAGAAGTCAGGCGTCCATGCTGTTTGAGGCAAGGCTTGACAGCTACATGAATATGGTGTCTCTGTACAAGAGGGCCGGAGATGATGTGAACGATGCCGATAAGAGAGCGAGGATGGCACTTGAGCAGAAGGCTGAAGTCGATATGGCCGAAGGAAAGACCTCAGGACATTCCATGTTATATAATTTTTACAACTATCTGGGGTGGGTCATGATATGCGTTATGATAATTGGGGTAGCGCCTGTTTTGCAGGTATATAACAGGAAAAAGCTTAGAGCGAGAATAGAGTGCTCATCATACAAATTTTTCAGGCTGAACAGGGAACTTGTCCTGGGGATGATGTTTACTGGATGCGTATTGTCTGTAGTATTTATAGTACTTTCCAGAATACTTATAAAATATGATATAGTCTCAGCAAGGAGCGGAATGTTCATACTCAATATGCTGGTGTATGCCTGTGTAGCACTCTCGCTGGCATTTCTGGTTAGCAAGCTTACCCAGAGTGAACAGATTCTTTCCATGTGTGCAAATGTCATATCACTTGGAATGGCATTCCTCTGCGGGATATTTGTGCCGAGAGAGTTCTTAAGTGACACTGTGATGGCGATAGCACATTTCCTTCCAGCATATTGGTACGCAAATGCAACGGATGCCATCGACAATTTCGCATCCGGCAGTTCTGTGTCAGGCATATTTGTAAGCATGGGGGTGCAGATGCTATTCGCCGTACTGTTCATACTTGTTGGAGTGATCGTTGACAGGTACAAGACCGCCGGCAGGGCTATGGCTTAGAAAATACACTGGAAGTTATGAGGCATGGTCTGTTATAATGTTCTTTGGAGGGAGTATAGGAGGAACGAGAAAGTGCTTAAAAAGAAAGTGCTGAAACAGAACAACTTACTCAGACTGCAGAAGAGACTTGCAGTGGTTATGCTGGCCCTTACACTTGGACTCGGTACAGGGTGCGGCAAAACAGATGACGGAGCGGACGGTGCTGCGTCGTCAGAAGCAGAGACTTTGGCGGATGGTCAGACAAACGATCAGACAGATGTCGGAGCCGAAGAAGAAAATAGACAGGAGTCAAAAAAAGCTACGGAAGACAAGGATGAGCCTTATGTAGAGGGAACATACTCAAGTGATTCGTATGACGTGGCGGAGTTTACGGCAGAGCCTCGTAAGAAGACCGACGAAGAGGGTAATCGCGGTGTGTATTACGAGATATTTGTCAGATCATTTGCCGATTCAGACGGTGATGGTATAGGCGATCTGAATGGCGTCACGGAGAAACTTGACTATCTGAAGGAGCTCGGGATCGATGGGATATGGCTCATGCCGATCACTGCATCCGATACCTACCACGGATATTCCGTGACGGATTACATGGCGGTGAATCCCGATTACGGAACAGAGGATGATCTTAAGAGATTGCTTGACGAAGCACACAGCAGAGACATGAAAGTCATCATGGATTTGGTCATCAATCACACCAGTATCAATCATCCGTGGTTTCAGGCGGCAAAGTCCGATGAGAACAGCGAGTACAGAGATTATTACAGGTGGGTGTACAAGACCGACAAGAAAGACTGCAATCATCTTCTCGACAAATCAAGCTGGGGAGATATGGTGTGGCACCAGGAAGGAGACTTCTATTATTATGGTGTGTTCGGCGCGGATATGCCGGATCTGAACTATAACAATCCGGATGTTAGACAGGCTGCGAAGGATGCCGCCGGTCACTGGCTGGAGCTTGGCCTTGACGGTTTTCGTATGGACGCCGCAGTTCATATCTATGGGGCGCACGAGTTCAAGCAGCAGGAAGATTCTGAAGCGGCAAATATCACCTGGTGGAACGAATTTGCCGGTTACTGCGAGAGCATAAATCCTGATGTATATCTGGTGGGTGAGGTATGGCAGGATGACAAGGTGCTGGAAAATTATGTCCAGCCATTTGACACGAAGTTTGATTTTGCGATTCAGCAGAAGATACTGAACTGCGTACAGAAAGGCATGGCGGTGCCAGGATTTGGCGATTCTCTTTCCGTGGCGATAGAGAATATACAGAATAAATATGACGGCGTGGATGTCAACTATCTGAATGGAGTATTTGGAGCAAATCACGATCAGGACAGGATAGCATCGTCGGTGAACAGCCTGGATAAGGCGAGACAGATAGCAGCGGTATATATGACACTTCCAGGCAATCCATATATTTACTATGGCGAGGAACTCGGAATGTACGGCAGCAAGCCGGATGAGATGATAAGGACACCATTCCTGTGGGGAGATGACAGTACATACAACACGTCATGGGAAAAGGACGATCAGAATGCAGAGACAAAGGGACTTGACCAACAGATGAAAGATCCGGATTCAATGTATTCATATTACAAGACACTGATAGCGCTTAGAAAAGACAATCCTGCCCTTATGAAAGGAAACTATAGAGCGGCAGCGCTCACAAGCGACAGTGTGATAGCGTACTTCCGTGAGGCGGATGGACAGAAGCTGCTGGTAGTGCACAACTTTGCAGAGGGCGATCAGACGGTATCACTTGCTGAGTGCGGAGACATAACAGTTACAAATGTACTTTATTCAAGTTCTGGTGAGACAGGTGTGTCAGACCTTAGTTCAGTGAAATTAGCTGGAAATGAGAGTGTGGTACTGGAACTTGGTGAGTAGATAAAAAATCCCAATTTAAAGGAGGCTCTCCATGAAGAAAATACTAATAACGGGTGGTACAGTATTTGTAAGCCGGTATGCGGCGCAGTATTTTGTGGACAAAGGCTATGAGGTGTATGTGGTCAACAGAAATTCAAGACCGCAGGTTCCAGGTGTGAAACTTATAGAAACGGACAGGCATGACCTGGGAGACAAACTCAAAGACATCTATTTTGATGTTGTGGCGGACATAACCGCATATAATGCGGAAGATATCACAGACTTATGTGACAGCCTTGGTTCATTTGGTCAGTATATCATGATAAGCTCAAGTGCAGTGTATCCAGAGTATGGAGATCAGCCATTCCGTGAAGATTCAGAACGGGCACTCAACAGATACTGGGGGTCATATGGTACGGATAAGATTGCTGCGGAGGATGCATTACTTGACAGAGTGAGTGATGCTTACATACTCAGACCACCATATATTTATGGACCTATGAACAATGTATACAGGGAGGCTTTTGTATTTGACTGCGCCAGGGCGGACAGACCATTTTATCTGCCCGGAGATGGTGGAATGAAGCTGCAGTTCTTCCATGTGAAGGATCTCTGTATCCTGATGGAGAGAGTAATAGAGGAAAAGCCGGAGACTCATATCATGAATGTGGGAAATGTGGAGCCGGTCACTATAAAAGACTGGGTGACGATGTGTTACGCCTGCTTTGATAAGATCCCTGCGTTTGTAAATGTCAGTGAGGATATAGAACAGAGAAATTATTTCAGTTTTTATAACTATGAATATTATCTCGATGTGCAGCAGCAGAACAAAATATACTCGGAAACAATATCATTGGAAGATGGATTGAAAGAATGCGCAGAGTGGTATGTGGAAAATGAATCAGAAGTTGGAAAAAAGTCATATATGGAATATATAGACTGTAATTTAAAATAATGTACGTTGGTGCAGCGATATTGTAAATGATATGTATTTAGGGAGATCTGGAGCTTCGGCTCCGGATCTTTTTTTATAGATATACATTCAAATATCGTCGAGATATACGATGTGTATAAATTCATTAAGAAAGTGTAAATTCGTTATAAGTGGGTTTACATCTTCGCTAGCATTGATATAATGCAGATACATAGTGAGAGAGTTCTTGACAATGATGGAGTTTTACTCATTGTTCTCAAATAAGATTTTAGTTCTTTTTTAGTAGAAATAAGTGATCTGAAATTTCTATAGTTTAATTTCCATAATGATTTTTGGCAAATATAAAATAATAAAGGAGTTACTGAATGATAAAAAACAGGAATGTTAGTATAATAACGGACGAAAATAATAATCAAATAGTAATTATTAATGACAAAAAATTTAAAGGCTTATCAAAAGATGATTGGCAGCAGATAGAAAAATACTTAAAAGGCTATATATCGGATTGTTATGAAATTACAGAAACAAATGATGTTGTTTATATTGGAAAAGAATTTCCGTCTGAATATGCAGGTTCGAAAAGCAGAATTGCATTAAAAGGTGCAAGAAAAAAGGCAAAGGCATCAGCATCACAGGGAATTCCAGAGCTAATAAAAATAGCCAAAAATCCACGTTGGGAAGAGAATAAAGAGCAAAAGCATAATAAAGATGCTAAATATGGTTGGTATAGATATGATATAAGGTTTGGACTGCCTGTGTATGATGATAAAACGGGCAATTTAGATAGATATAATATATTCACAGCTATTCTTCTTATAAAACATTCAGAGGATGGTAATAAGTACCTGCATGATATTACCACAATAAAAAAAGAAACGAGCAGCCCGCTTGAGTCGTAAAACTGCACGGTGAAAACCCATTTCTTTTGATATATTCTATTTCAGTCTTTTTGTTTTGTCAAGAAAAAAACATCCTCCATCATATTCATAACGAGTATGATGGGGGATGTTTCATGTCTACACTATAATAAATTACTTATTGTTAGCGTTGTCCTTCTCCTCACGCTTCTGATCCATCATAGCACGAACCTTCATTGAAAGACCGAACAGGTTGATGAAACCTGAAGCATCCTTGTGATCGTAGAGGTCGCCAGTTGTGAATGAAGCAAGGCTCTCTGAGTACAGAGTATAATCTGATGTAGTACCAGCCTTGATGATGTTACCCTTGTAGAGCTTCATCTTTACATGACCAGTTACACGCTCCTCAGTCTTGGCAACAAATGCTGAAAGGCTCTCGCGGAGAGTGCAGAACCACTTTCCTTCATATACAAGTGCTGCGAACTTTGTTCCAACAAGCTTCTTGTACTCCATAGTATCACGGTCAAGTGTGAGCTCCTCAAGCTGCTTATGAGCCTCTGTGAGGATAGTTCCACCAGGTGTCTCGTATACACCACGTGACTTCATGCCGACAACACGGTTCTCAACGATATCGATGATACCGATACCGTGCTTTCCGCCGAGCTTGTTCAGCTCACGGATGATATCAGAAGTCTTCATCTTCTTGCCGTTGAGTGCTACAGGGTAGCCCTTCTCGAAGTCAAGGTCAATGTACTCAGGCTCATCAGGTGCCTTCTCAGGTGTAACTGAGAGAACCAGAAGGTCATCGTAGTTTGGCTCATTTGCAGGATTCTCAAGCTCAAGGCCCTCATGGCTGATGTGCCAGATGTTACGGTCACGGCTGTAAGAATGCTTTGCATCAAATGGAAGATCGATGCCGTGTGCCTTACAGAATGCGATCTCATCCTCACGTGACTGCATAGTCCACTCAGGCTGTCTCCATGTAGCGATAACCTTGATGTCCGGTGCAAGAGCTTTGATAGAAAGCTCAAAACGAAGCTGGTCGTTACCCTTACCTGTAGCTCCGTGGCAGATGGCAACAGCGCCTTCCTTACGTGCAACCTCAACAAGCTTCTTTGCAATGATAGGTCTTGCAAATGAAGTACCGAGAAGATACTTGTTCTCATATACAGCGTCAGCCTGAACTGTTGGCATGATGTACTCATCACAGAGCTCATCTACAACATCGATGATGTAAAGCTTCTCAGCTCCTGAATACTTTGCTCTCTCGTCAAGTCCCTCAAGCTCGCTCTCCTGACCTACATCTATACATGCACAGATAACATCGTATCCGTATGTCTCCTTTAACCATGGGATGATGGCAGTGGTATCAAGACCGCCTGAATAAGCCAGTACAACTTTTTCTTTAGCCATTTTAATAAATCCTCCTATAAATATAGTGTTTTGAAAAATTACTTTATAATATATTCCATTTTTCGCCTACATGAACTATACAACGCAAATGTATATTATGCAAGCAATTTTTCAAAATATCCATTTAATCAGCGTATAATATGCATGTGATTTATACATGGATACATAGCTAAATGGCGGCAAAAACGTTGATGAACCGTATATTTTTAACGATTATGCAAATATTCAAAAAAACCATTGCATAATATGCAATCAAAATGTATAATTATAAAAAGTTTTTTGTAGGAGGGATAACATATCGTCTGATTAGATGAATGTTGACTAGGCTGACTAAGTGGGTATACAATCAAACAGGATATGCCTTAAGACAAATCCGTGGGAATGGAAATATAAATTTTTACATATGTATGGAGGCAGTTATGATTAAGGTAGGAATTATCGGATCGACAGGATACGCAGGACAGGAGATAGTAAGAATCCTTCTTGGACATAAGGAAGCGGAGATCGTATGGTACGGTTCAAGAAGCTTTATCGATCAGAAATATTATCAGGTATACGGCAATATGTTCCAGATCGTGGACGCAAAGTGTATGGACGACAACATGGAGGAGCTTGCATCAAAAGTAGACGTCATATTTACAGCTACACCACAGGGACTGTGCGGATCACTGGTGAATGAGGAGATTCTGTCAAAGGTGAAGATCATAGATCTCAGTGCAGATTTCAGAATAAAGGATGTTGCTACTTATGAGAAGTGGTACAAGATAGAGCATAAGAGCCCACAGTTTATTGACGAGGCTGTGTATGGTCTTTGTGAGATCAACAGGGAGGATATAAAGAAGTGCAGACTTCTTGCAAACCCTGGATGCTACACAACATGTTCCATCCTTTCACTCTACCCACTGGTTAAGGAAGGTCTGGTTGATGCCAACTCCATCATCGTTGACGCCAAGTCCGGAACATCAGGTGCAGGAAGAGGCGCGAAGATCGCAAATCTTTACTGTGAGGTCAATGAGAGCATAAAGGCTTATGGAGTTACGACACACAGACATACCCCTGAGATAGAGGAGCAGCTTGGATATGCGAATGGCAGTCCGATAGTTATCAACTTCACTCCACACCTTGTTCCTATGAACAGAGGAATACTTGTGACAGCATATGCCAACCTCAAGGAGAAGGTCGATTACGATACAGTGAGAACCGCATACGATAAGTACTATGCAAATGAGAGATTTATCAGAGTCCTCGACAAGGATGTATGTCCTGAGACAAGATGGGTTGAGGGCAGCAACTATGTGGATGTCAACTTTAAGATAGATGAGAGAACAAACAGAGTCATCGCCATGGGCGCACTTGACAATCTTGTAAAGGGTGCTGCAGGTCAGGCGGTTCAGAACATGAACATCATGTTTGGATTTGACGAGGCAGAGGGTCTCCGCATGGCTCCTGTTTTCCCATAAATTTGGAAATAAGGTGGTAGGATGAAGATAATTCCGGGAGGCGTGACAGCTCCTGCTGGATTTCGTGCAGCGGGACTACATGTTGGAATAAGAAGAAATAAACTGAAAAAAGACATGGCACTTCTGGTGAGTGATGTTCCTGCACATGTAGCGGGAGCATTTACACAGAACATGGTTCAGGCAGCACCGGTCATATACGACAGGCGGCTTTGCCAGAATGTGGGAATGTGTCAGGCACTGGTTGTAAACAGCGGTGTGGCAAATACCTGTACTGGCGAACAGGGAATCCACGATGCTGAGGCCATGGCGGCCCATGTAGGTAAGAGCCTTGGCATAGATCCAAGTACGGTTGCGGTGGCTTCTACAGGAGTCATAGGAATGAGACTTCCGATGGATGTCATACAGAGCGGTATAGATATGCTGGTGCCGGAGCTTTCATATTCTATAGATGCCGGAGTGGATGCCGCGGAGGCGATCAAGACGACTGATATCTATAAGAAGGAGATAGCCGTAACTTTAGAGATCAAGGGGCAGCAGGTCACCATAGGAGGCATGTGCAAGGGATCCGGAATGATCAATCCAAACCTTGGGACCGTACTCAGCTTCATCACGACAGATCTGAATATCAGCTCAGAGCTGCTAGGCAAGGTGCTGAAGTCAGATGTGGTCGATACATACAATATGGTGTCTGTGGATGGAGACATGTCTACAAATGACACGGTAATGATATTTGCAAATGGCATGGCGGGCAACGAGGAACTGCTGGAGACCGATGACGACTTTCCTGCATTTGTCGAGGCAATAAGATATATCAACCGCGCATTTGTCAGAGCGATAGCCTCGGACGGCGAGGGTGCTACCAAGATGTTTCAGGTGGATGTGTCGGGCATGCCGGATAAGGATACTGCAAGACATCTGGCAAAGGCGATAGTGGCCTCCAATCTTGTAAAGTGTGCCATGTACGGAGCTGATGCCAACTGGGGCAGAATAGTGTGCGCCATGGGACAGAGCGGCGTGAAGTTTGATCCGTACAGGGTGGATATAGAGATAGCCAGTGTGGCAGGACATCTTGAGATCGTAAAGCATGGAGTGACAACTGATTACGATGAGAAGGAAGCAAGCCACATACTCTCAGAGAAGCAGATAAAGCTCAAGGCGCATATGAATATGGGGGATGAGATGGCCACAGCGTGGGGCTGCGATCTCACATATGACTATATCAAGATAAATGCGGATTATAGAAAGTAAAATCCAGTGAGATAAGCCATATAAAAATGGAAGCAGGTTATAAGATAAAACATATTGCGTAAATTTAAAAATAGATTGTAGTCAATAAATCAAATAAGACTAAATTGAGACGATGCGTTAATCGTTGACATTGATCAGGCTGGAAGATAAAGTTGAAGGCAAAAGACAGATAAACCTAAGGTAGATAAACCGAAGATATATAAATATAGAAGAAAGAAGGACAGAGAAATGGTTATAGGTGATTACACAGTAGATCAGGTAATTGAGAAGGCACAGACACTGATAGAGGCTATGCCATATATCAAGAAATTCCAGGGCAAGACAGTGGTTGTAAAGTACGGCGGAAGCGCTATGCTTGACGAGAATCTCAAGTACAACGTTATCAAGGACGTTGCCATGCTGAAGCTTGTCGGCATGAAGCCGGTCATCGTACACGGTGGCGGCAAGGAGATCAGCAAATGGGTAGAGAAGGTCGGCAAGGAGGCAGAATTTATCAACGGTCTCCGTGTTACAGATGCAGAGACGATGGAGATCGCAGAGATGGTTCTCGGCAAGGTCAACAAGAGTCTTGTAAGTCTCATGCAGAAGATCGGACTTAAGGCAGTCGGAATCAGCGGCAAGGACGGCGGAATGTTCACAGTCAAGAAGAAGTTCCCTGGTGGCAAGGATATAGGTTATGTGGGAGAGATAACAAATGTTGACACATCCATCCTTACATCACTTATCGAGGATGATTTCATCCCGGTTATCGCACCTATAGGAGTGGATGAGAACTACGAGGATTACAACATCAATGCGGACGATGCTGCTTGTGCAGTAGCAACAGCTCTTGAGGCTGAGAAGCTTGTATTCCTCACAGATATCGAGGGAGTATTTATTGATCCAACAGACAAGTCAACACTTATCTCAGAGATGGATATACACGAGGCAAAGGACATCATAGAGAAGGGCGTTGTCGGCGGTGGTATGCTTCCAAAGCTTAACAACTGTATCACAGCCATGGAAAATGGAGTTTCAAGAGTGCATATACTTGATGGCCGTCTCCAGCACTGCCTGCTTCTTGAATTCTTCACCCAGAAGGGTATCGGAACTGCTATCCTCAAGGAGCCTTTATTCTAGGATGCATGGCAGAATATAACAAAGCTTCAAATAATAAAATAGTAAATTATAAAACAGTATATATGACCATGGTGGACAGCCATCTGTAAGGATGGAAGATTACCGGTCATGTATGCTGTTTTTTATGTCTGATCTGAATCGGGGAGTTTATAAAAATGTTACATTTTTATGTATTGTAAAAAGTATCAATGAATAAGGGATAAAAGGGCTCTTTTGTGAAAAAAGTAACAAAAATGAAATAAAATAGAAATATATTGTTGTAAATTCAGAGGTGTTTAGATACAATAAACCTGTGTAATTCTGTGCTGACACAGGAGGTGTCGCACGATGAAGAAAATAATTAAAAATTTAGCATATTTATGCGTGCTGACAATGACATTATTGTGTTCCGGCTGTGGAGAAGAACAGGTAACTATATCCGGTAATTCAGAAGAGAATGTTACGGAGAAAGCTTCGCAGCAAGGCGCGGAAGAAGCCGGAGCAGACGAGAGTGTAACGATACATTCAGAAACTCCAGAATACATAACAGTTTTTGTATGCGGAGCAGTGAAGAATGAGGGCGTATATGAGCTCGAAGCCGGATCCAGGGCGAATGATGGCCTTGAGGCGGCGGGAGGATTCTCCGATGACGCAGATACCGTTGCGGTGAATCTTGCAGATGTGCTTGAGGATGGTCAGAAGCTGTACTTTCCTGTCGGAGGTGAACAGCTTCCGGATGAGAGCGAAGCCGGGACAGATGCGTCGGAACAGAGACTGGTCAACATCAACAGTGCAGATGCTGCGGAACTTATGACGTTACCGGGAATAGGCGAGACGAAGGCCTCGCAGATTGTTGAGTACAGACGGAAGAATGGAGCATTTGCCTGCAAAGATGACCTTAAGAATGTCAGCGGCATAGGAGACAGTATATATGAGAAACTGGAGACATATATATCGACAGAGTAAATGAGTCTCGGGGTAGAAAGGATGTTAAGATGAAGAAAGTTCTTGTTGTGGATGATGAGAAGTTGATCGTTAAGGGGCTGAAGTTCAGCCTGGAACAGGACGATATGGAAGTGGATACAGCCTACGATGGCGGTGAAGCTATAGAGAAGATAAAGGCAAATGATTACGATATAGTTCTGCTGGATATAATGATACCTGTATACACAGGAATAGAGGTTTGCCAGATGGTCAGAGAGTTTTCCAATGTTCCTATTATCATGCTCACTGCAAAGGGTGAGGACATGGATAAGATCATGGGACTCGAGTATGGTGCAGATGACTATATAACAAAGCCATTTAATATTCTTGAGGTGAAGGCCAGGATCAAGGCTATACTTAGAAGAAGCAACCGCAAGCAGGCACCTGCAAAACCGTCAAATGTAATGGAGATCAACGGAATGAAGGTTGAGCTTGACAGCAGACGTGTATTTGTCGGTGGTAAGGAGCTTAATCTGACAGCCAAAGAGTTTGACCTTCTTGAGCTGCTCATGGCGCATCCAAACAAGGTATATTCAAGAAATGAACTCCTGAATACGATCTGGGGAGATTCCTACCCGGGAGATGCGAGAACAGTTGATGTGCATGTTAGAAGACTTCGTGAGAAGATAGAAGCTAATCCGGGTGAGCCGGTATACATTCATACAAAATGGGGAGTAGGATATTTCTTCAAGGGCTGATATGAAAAAAAAGAAACGTGCAACAGTTGAAACAGAAAAAATTGAAGAGAAGAATACCGCCCAGGAGAGATCCAGAGTCAGTATCAGAGTGGGGCAGAGAACGATCATATCGCTTATAGTGGCAGTCAGTGTGGCGGTGATCGCCTATGCAGCACTGTGGATACTGGCGGGCACTGTGAATTCGAAGAGTGAGAGAAATCTTGACAGACACGCACAGGAGTGTGCAGAATACATTGCCCATATAGTGAATGAACACAAGGCGGAGGATGATATAGGGAGAGCCGTGGACGAGATAAAGACCATGGCTTATTCTCTCTCTGCCCGTATAGTTATAGTGGATACTGATTACAAGGTCGTGGTGGACTCCTATGGAAAAGACACCGGAAGATATCTGGTGGATGAGAACGTGTTCAGCGTAATGAAGGGGCAGCAGAAGTATATATCAGAGACAGAGGAAAATGTGTACAGACGCATAGTTCCAGTGATCAACAGTGAGGGCTATACAGATGCGGTGGCACTGATATCTCTTGAGACCGATGCTCTCGAGAACCTGTCAATATATATGAAGAGAAATGCAACTTATCTGTTTGCGATATCGTTGATACTTGGATTGATAGCTGCTTATTTTGCGGCTAAGTTATCAGTCAGGGATGTGAACCATGTCAGAAACGAGATAGAGGGAATGAAAGGCGGCAGCCTTGAACCGATGAGCGTGGACGGTATGTTCAGGGAGACACAGGAGCTGACAAAGGATATAAACGATATATTCAACAAGGCACAGCTTCTTGAGGAGTCCCGTCAGGAATTCGTGTCAAATGTCTCACATGAGTTAAAGACACCGATAACATCCATGAAGGTTCTGTCAGAGTCGCTGCTCACCCAGAGTGATGTGCCGGCGGAGATGTACAGAGAATTCATGGAGGATATAGTTCAGGAGATAGACAGGGAGGCAGAGATCATAAGTGATCTGCTTACACTCGTTAAGACTGACAAAGGCCCTGACAGCCTGAATAAAGAGCCTGTGGATATGAATGAATTTATGGATCTCATACTCAAGAGACTTAAGCCTCTGGCGGAGAAGAGAAGTATACAGCTTTCATTTGAGAGCTTTGGAGACATAAAGGCAGAGATAGACAAGGTGAAGTTTACTCTTGCGATCTCGAATCTGATAGAGAATGGAATAAAGTATAACGTTGATGGCGGTTGGATAAAGGTTTCGCTCAATTCAGACCACAGGAACTTCTATATCAAGGTAGCAGACTCCGGTGTAGGAATACCGGAGGATTGCATAAATCATATTTTTGAGAGATTCTACAGAGTAGACAAGGCGAGAAGTCGAGACACTGGTGGAACCGGTCTGGGACTAGCCATCACGAAGAATATAATTATCATGCACAAAGGAACTATAAATGTGTATAGTGAACCGGGAAAAGGAACTACATTTACGGTAAAGGTTCCATTACAGGCTCACGAGTAAGGGATTAATATGACGACGAAAAAAAGAATTATGCTCACTGCCGTGGTCATGGCTGCAGTGGTGATTCTTGTGGCGTGTGGAAGCGACAGCAAGAATGGCAGAAAGAAAAATTCAGCAGACAATTCAGATGAAAATCTGACTCTGTACTACGCAAACTCAACGTGGACTGATCTGTTCCCGGAGGTTTTCACCCGAGACCAGCTCGTCACGACGGAGAATCTTATCGACACTGTGATGAACGCATTGATGGACAGTGGGGAAATGACGGATAAACAGGTTCCGGTTCCCCAGGGCGTTACGTACCAGAGATATACATATGACGGTCAGGCGACGATCAATCTTATGTTCAACGTTGACTGGGAGGCCACTGACACATATGAGATGGTGCTAAGCAAGGCGGCATTTGTGAGAACTCTGACACAGATCGAATCGGTGAAGAAGGTTGTGTATGAATACACTGACATTGCAAATGAGAACAGTATCGTGCGTGAGGAGCTCACAAATGATTCATTTTCAGATATGGACAACTTCATGAATCCACATGAAGAGTACAACATATATATGCCGGACAGCACAGGACAGAAGCTGGTTCAGAAGACCATAGATCTGGACAGATCAGCGCCTGAATCACTGGAGGAACAGATGGTTGCAGGACTGAGAATGAGTTACGATGGAACAGTTGTACCGCTCAATGAGAAAACTGTGGTTAAGAGTGTCACTGTGGATGATGCTGACGATGTGTGTACGATAACATTTAATGAGAGCTTTGCGGATGGAACAGCAGGTGTGGACGATGAGATACTTGTGTATTCTGTTGTGGATTCCCTCATGGAGCTTGAAGATGTCAAGAGTGTACAGATAAATGTGGATAATACAAATAACAGATTGAACAACATCGATCTCAGCAGGAAATTTACTGCTGATTATTCAAAGCTTGAGATATAAACAGAAGTTTGAACAAAACAGGAGGATACGAATATAAAGAGACCATTATTCTGGATAGCAGTATGCTTTGCGCTTGGAGAGGCGTATAAAGAGGCGGCTGACAGTTCAGTGCTTATAATTGGTCTGATCATATTGGCTGCACCGGTATTGTCGGTTTACATGGACAAAGCCGGTACAGCCATGTTTTTTTATAGTGGCAAAGCTCATGGTGATAAAGACAGAAAGAACAGGATCGTCAGATGCGTTCTGAGTATGATGATATTTGGAATGATCTCTTTGACCGGTTATATGAATGGTTGTGCTATGTCGAAGCAGGAGAGACTCGCAGAAGAGCTCGATGGGCAGCAGCCGGGCGGTATAGAAGGAAAGGTGTACGAGATCAGGCAGTCCGGCGATGAATGGCGGGTATATGTGTATGCGGAATGGATAACATTTGGCGGAGGCGACTCAGAAGAAACTGTGGAATACCGGGGAAGATCAAAGGTATTGCTGTACATGGAAGACGTGGGAAGCCTGAAGACCGGAATGAAGCTGACCTTAAGCTGCAGTCTGTCAAGGCCGGACTCTGCAGATAATCCGGGCGAATTCGATGCGCGGGAATATTATTCGCACAAGGGAATATATATAGTAGGAAAGGATATCTCCATTCTGGAGTGTGGAGAGGACTACAGCCGTATAGGAGACATTCTGTTCAGGCTGCGTATAAAGTCCGGGGAGATCACAGACAGTGTGTTTGGAGAGACTGATGGCTCGGTGATAAAGGCAATGCTACTGGGGGATAAGAGCGGCATTGACAGGGATACGAAGAAGCTGTTTCAGATGAATGGAATAGCTCATATCCTGGCGATATCCGGTGTTAAGACTCTAAAGTTGGGTATCCCCCTAGTGCCTGAAACCCGCATAAACTGGGCATTTGTGCCACTACATATCGCTATAATTTACATTCTAAAACTGTGCTTAGACGAGGAAATTATTCCCCGTTGTCGTTTCCCTTGTTCAAGGGGGTATCTCACAAATTATATAAATTGGCAAAAGAAGCAATAATTCAGCGTAAGTTTAATCTTATGGCAGAAGTCTAAAAAATAGCAAAAGGAGAAGATGAATATGGCATATAAAAAATATAGGGAAATGAAGGTTTATGAAGCGAGCGGATACCAGTACAAGCGAACACCAAGTATTATCCTGAAAGGAAAATGGCTCTCAGAGTTGGGATTTGACATCGGAGAGCAAATTGAGGTGAAGTGCGAAGACGGTCGATTGATTATAACAAAAGCAAATGAAATATGGAGTGCTGAAGCCTGATGTAGTGTCTTGACCGACTTAGTTAAAGCTGCTAAAATTAACATTATTATGTATACTAAGGAAGTGATGAAGTGGCAAGAGGAAAAGTGATTAGCGTTTATCTTATAGATGGTGTGGCTAATGGAAAAATTAAAGCAACAATATCCAATTGGAATGGCATTGCTTACAAAATTCCAAGAAGGCTCTTGGATGAATGCAAGGAGTTGGAGGCATTTAAACAGAGCGGAGTTTACTTCCTTTTTGGTAATAATATGGTATATGTAGGTCAGGCAGAAGTTAGAAAAAATGGGAAAGGGATACACCAGAGAATACTTGATCACGAAAATGATAAATATAAAGATTGCTGGGATGAAGTTGTAATTTTTACAAGAAAAGATAACTCACTCGGTCGTACAGACATTTCTTATTTGGAAAACCGCTTTTATAATAAGGCATTGGATGCAGGACGATTCCATGTACAAAACGGAAATGAACCAACCATAGGAACAGTAACGGAAGAAAAAGAAAGTGAATTAGAAGAGTACATAGATCAGGCTGAACTGGTTTTAGGCGCATTGGGGTATAAGGTTTTTGAACCCGTGGTGGCATCTGTATCTGAGCCGGAAGTTGAACAGGAGCATTTGGTTTCCGATAGGTCAGTTCCAGATTTGCCAGAAGGTGTTATTGGGGTAGGTGATTTTATATTGCAATCGATGAGAAATTTGGAAGCCTCAGGATATGTTTTTTCTGATGAGCAAATGCAGATTTTATTGAATCCGACAGAATGTAATAAAAAAGAACTTTTTAATTTACAGAATTCGAATGTGGCTTTCTTCAAATTATATGATCCAGATGAAGAAAAGCCACATTATCTTAGCGGTATGCAGAGATATTACACCCCAAAAAAAGTTGTACTTACATTCGGAAAATATAAGGTTCTGTTGACAAAAGAATGGTATGATAAATATAATCACCGTGAGTTATTTAAAAAATGGTATATGTCTTTAAAAAATCAATAGAATGCAAAGAACGGGCAATGCAAAAAGCACTGCCCGTTTTCATATTAAAAATTAAGCATTAACTGCATTTGAGAGTCGATTTGAGAGAAATTTGTACAAGAAATTAATTTATCAACAGCCCATACAGGTCCGAGCATTGGTGATACAATAGAACCTACTAAACCAGTGTTTAACGCTTCTGTATCAGCATTTGAAACATTGGATAATGATATTGCAAAAAACTTTCCATTGAGATCATTGTAAGTCAATGCGGTATCAAGAGGGGCCATTCCCATAGCTGAATAAACTTGAATCCACTGCAAAATAGTTTTAACGTGATCTCCTTCATGTACCCATTGATACCTTCGGTCAGGACGAATTGAATTTTTTATAGATAAAAAACACTGAAGGTTGCTGGATGGAAGGACCGTGTTTCTAAAATAATTAAATAATGAATCCAGATGGCAAGTTATATCTGTACTCAAATTAGGAATGTCGGAGTATGGATCAAAGTTTGTAATGCCAGTGTTTTGCCATAGTGTTCGGATAGTTGAACTATCATATTTTAAGATTACAGCATCTGGATTGCTAGAGATAAGCTCAAAACGTCTACCATAATTTGAATTGGCTGGCGATACAATTTTAGCACTTTGTGTTTGGGGGTAATTTGAAAGTGCTTGTGTTATGTTTGGAAGAAGAAGCTGAGTCCAGTCATTATTTTCAGAATTACGGTTTGGTAATTTTATATAAACATAAACACTATGAGTACCATTTTGAGCGGTTGTTTTATTGGTCGTATTTATTTTGGCTAAACTGTTCCATGCGAATGCAGCATAGGCATATTCAGTCCATTTACCATTACAGTTATTAAACGCCGATCCTGAAGGCAATGAGATATCGCTAGAACCGATGGATGCTAAGTAAACATTGGCATCGTTAAAATTTTGCAGAGCCTGTTGATGCAATGAATGTACAAAGTCACTTATTTCCATCGTAGAAGATGGGAGTCCTGTTCCATATACATCAGCTAAAGTCTCTGTTGTTGGAATGCCAGACGTGACATTATTATTTTTTTGATCTCTAGTATTGATTATAGTTTGAATTGTCGTTGACAGAGCTGATCCAGTAAAATTTATTTTAGGAATATGTGCCATAATGTTTTCCTCCCTGTGTGAAGATGAATAATAATATTTTATCACGAAAGAATGAAAAAGTATATTGGATATTCTTTTAGACGAATAAAATGGTCATGATTGAAATAAAGAACTTGATTTTATTCGCTTAAAAGTATAAAATAAGATGAAATTATAAGTGAGAGGTATGCATATGGAATATATGACTATTCAAGAAGCTGCAAGGAAATGGAGAATTTCAAGCAGACGAATTCAAGTATTATGCTCAGAGAATAGGATAAACGGTGCTGTTAAGTTTGGACGGCAGTGGGCAATTCCAGTGGAAACGGAAAAACCATTGGATGCTAGAATAAAAACAGGAAAATATATCAAGGGAGACAATAAAAATGGCACAGAAGCGTAAATTGAAAATCTTTTCTTTTTTTTCAGGAAGTGGATTCCTTGATTTAGGGTTTGAAACTAATGGTTTTGATATAGAATTTGTTAATGAATTTCATCCAGCCTTTATGAAGGCATATAAATATTCGAGGGAAAAAATGGGCTTAAAGAGTCCGACGTATGGATATTTTAATGGAGATGTAAACGAGTTTTTGGAAAATAAAAAAGATGATATGCATTCGTGGATGAGAGATGCACAAAAAGATGGAAGTTTAATTGGCTTCATAGGAGGGCCACCTTGTCCAGATTTTTCTATTGCAGGAAAAAATAAAGGTAAAGATGGAGATAACGGAAAATTATCACTGTCATATACAAATTTGATTATAGAAATGAAACCAGATTTTTTCCTTTTTGAGAATGTAAAGGGACTTTGGAGAACTGCTCGTCATAGAGCCTTTTATGAGGAATTAAAGGAAAAAATGCAACACGCAGGTTATGTGTTAACGGATAGACTTACGAATGCATTAGAATATGGAGCACCACAGGACAGAGATAGAATATTACTTTTTGGTATTCAAAAGCAAATATTGGCAGATAATCAAATATCAAAATTTTCGTGGGAAAAATATCAAAAGTATTCATTGGAAGAAATTAAAACAATGCCGTGGCCAAGTACTGATATATTTAAGGAAAATAGTAATACTGAGTGCCCAAGTGGAATTCCAAAAGAACTTACAGTGGAATATTGGTTTGAAAAAAATCATGTAATTAAGCATCCAAATGGAAAGGATTATTTTACACCACGAGGGGGATTGGCTAGAATGCAGACGATAGAAGAAGGAGACGTTAGTAAAAAATCATATAAGCGTTTACATCGGTGGAGGTATTCTCCGACAGTGGCTTATGGTAATAATGAAGTTCATTTGCATCCATATAAAGCTAGACGATTATCAGCAGCAGAAGCGATGTCTTTGCAGACTTTGCCGGAAGCATTTGAATTACCGTCGGACATGACTCTTACAGATAAATTTAAAACGATAGGAAATGGTGTTCCTTATCTTCTTTCAAGCGGTATAGCAAAAACTGTTTATGATTTTTTGGAGGGACTTGTTGAATGAAAAAAACATTTAATGATGTACTTGCCGACATCGAGAAAAATCTGATAGGAAAAACTTTACATGGGATATCTGGAACTGCTTCTGCATTTACTATTGTAGAAGTGGACTATCAGAATAATAATGTAGTACTTGATGTGCAAGGAAAAAGAAAAACTTGGACATTTGAAAGGCTGGAAAAGGTCTGGAAGGAAATGTATTATCGACCAGCGGCAAATGTTGAGGTAGTATTCGGTGGATCGGGTTCTAGCAGAAATCAAGTGGAAACCATATATGCAAATTTAGGGTATGTGGAATGGCTTTATGTAAAGAGTAAAAAATGTATAGCATATGTAGGAGATGATACGCATCCATACGGTGAATTAAAACATATGGATGAAGATAAAGAAGTAGAGTACCAAGGATTAATGATGTCAACTAATCCACGCAATCCAATTTTATCTACGGATGAAAATTTTAAAGATGATTCAGATAATGAATATGTACGTGCAGCAGGAGAACTCTGCGAGTATGCGGATGAAAATGGCGTTGCTTTAACTGTAACAAAGGACGAAATTTACAAAGCATTGCAGGAATTTCAGAATCACTTTTCTCCAGAAAAATTACAAGAGCTTTCAGAAGATGACATATTGCAGTATATTTTTTATACTACTGGAGATAATACTAATTCATTATGTTGTTGGCTCGAAATGAATAAAGATTGCCGTAATTATTTTGGAAGCATTTCAGGTGGATCAGCATATAAATTTGGACTTTTTCAAAAAAAAGAAACAGGAATATGGATGACAGGAAGTCCTCAAAAACCACAGGAATTATCGGAGGAAGAGGCCAGAAAAATTGGTATAGATATGCGAGATGCTCTCGTCAGAGGGGCAACAATAATAAGAAATGCATCTATTAATACATTAGAGGATTGTGAAAAAATGGATGCTGATCTTCAGGCTGCCATAGGAATACAATATTATAATTGGTCGTGGTTTCACAAATATTTTTCTATGATTTGTCCTGAAAAATTGTCTGGATTTCATTCTACTGATTGGCAGATGCATATTTTAAGAGCAATGCGAATAGTACCGAGTGAAAAATATTATGGTAGAAGTGGCCAAATTGCAATGGTTCAGAATCATGCAAAGTGGCTTTATAGAGAATTTTTTGATGTTACATATGCGAAATTTGGTAATCCACGTCAATTTGTTAGGTTAGGGACATCTGATTCAAGCAAGAATTATGCTGCAGAATGGGCAAAACGTGGAGTTGTAGGAATTGGCTGGAGAGAGCTTGGAAAGTTATCGGAATATATTAAAGGGGAAAGTATTGACAGGAAAGAAATTCAAGAAAAATTAAGCGAGATTTATTATCCAAATGATGAAAGAACGGCTTCCAGAAAAGCAGGTGAGGTATCTAATTTCTATAAATCTGATATAAATACAGTATTTGTTTTGATGGATGGAGAACAATTGATTGCGTTAGCGGATGATGTTGGTTCTTATTTCTACGATGAAACATCTCCGATGGCTCACTTAAAAACGGCAAAATGGAGATTTCCTTTTGAAGAAAATGAGAAAATGCCGGAGAAATCAGAGGGAAAAATGACCTCTTGTTATCCGTTAACAAAAGAAGATAATATTTTGTATTTATATGATAAATATTATTATAGTGATGATCTGGGTAATCATCTTACAGAAAATATAGTAAGTGAATCAGAAAAAAAGGTACGAGGAAGAAAACCGAATTATCATACGGGGTTATATTCAATGCATGAAAGAAACCGTATTGTTTTTGGTGCGCCGGGAACTGGAAAAAGCTATCAGCTAAAAATAGATTGCGAAAAAGAACTAAATGGGACAGTTGGTGATTACGAGCGTGTAACATTTCACCCGGATTATTCCTATTCAAAATTTGTAGGAACATATAAACCTGTTACTGACTCAAATGGGACAATCAAATATACTTTTGTTCCGGGACCTTTTATGCGCCTGTATGTACAGGCTATTAAAAGTGGTTGGACTGAAACACCACAACCTTTTCTTCTTATTATTGAGGAAATAAATAGGGCAAAGGTAGCAGCAGTGTTTGGAGATATATTCCAATTATTGGATAGGGATGATGATGGCGTTAGTGAATATGATATACATGCATCTGAGGACGTAAAAAATTATTTAGCCGGAGCATTAGATGGAAGACCAGAGGATTATCAAAAAATCAAAATACCAGATAATATGTTTATCTGGGCTACAATGAACAGTGCCGATCAGGGTGTATTTCCAATGGATACTGCATTTAAGAGAAGATGGAACTTTGAATATCTTGGTATTAATAAAAACGAGGAAAAGATTTCTGGCATTGGAAAAATAGAACTTGCCGGAAGTGATGAACCTGTTGAGTGGAATATTCTCCGCAGAGCTATCAATGCAAAAATGTCATCAGATCAGTTTAAAATTAATGAAGACAAGCTGATGGGGCCATTCTTCCTTTCAAAGAAGGTACTTGCTTCTGATGAGAATGGCATGATTATTGATACAAAAAAATTTGTAGATGCATTTAAGAGTAAGGTAATTATGTATCTGTATGAAGATGCAGTTAAACAGGGCAAGCACAGATTCTTTGATGGATGTGATAACAGCAAATATTCATCTGTGTGTGATGCTTTTAATGAAATAGGAATGGGAATCTTCGGACCAAATTTCAAGGAAAACTTTTATGATAAACAAAAGGATGAGGCATAATGAGAGTTGTTTCACGGTATGTCAGGGAACAGAAGCGTTATACGAAAAATGACCTTAAAAGCAAGTTTTCCTTTGACGAAGACGGAGTAGAAAAATTTATTAAAAATCTCAAAGCCTATGGTGTCTTGAAGAGTGTAAAAAATACCGATGACCAGCTCGAAATGTCAGACCTTGTAGATGACGATGTGGAAATTACGGATGAAACGGCAGAGAGTGGTGACTGTCTGTATGTATTTACATATGTCGGAGTCATCACCTGTGGAAGCCGTGTCATAAAGGTTTATCCAAAATATCTGCTGTCAAAGAAAGACGATAATGTTCTGGATGAGATGAAACAGGTTGTTAAAGTACTTGAGCGTTACAGCCGTTCCGAAGAGCAGATTATCAATGTTTTCAATGGTGATGGAGAGAACAGAAGTTTTAATATACTTGCGGTTATCCTGTTCCTGATTAATGATTATTACGAATATGGCATCTATACGAACAGTGAGGATATAATAGAAGTAAATGGAGAGGGCGAAATCCTCTGGGGAAAAACCATTGATGAGAGCTTTGCCATGATCGAGGATAACCGTCCGTATTATATGGAACTCTATACGGAGAAATCTGTAGAAGATGACATGGATTATTTCAAACGTCTGCATGAATGTGTGCTTACGGAATGTTCCAGACAGCTTCGTGATGCACAATTAGATGCTCTTTTTGATATGGATGTCATAGAGCTTTCCGAGGAAACACTGGCCGATTTTGGTGACAAGGAATATGTGTTAGAACGGATTATAAAGGAACTGAATCTTCAGTTTAATACGCACAGGCAGATTCTTCTCAAAACACTATATGCTTATGTGTCCCAGGACAGAAGAATGCTTGATGAGAATGATGGTATCAGTATGTTTGGAACAACAGCATACCATGCGGTCTGGGAGAAAGCCTGTGCGGAAGTGTTTGACAATAAGCTGAATACTACCCTTGCACAGCTTAAGATGACTGTTCCGCTTGCAGATAAGTATAACAGCAAAACGGCAAAGAGACAGAAGCTGATAGATATTATAGAAAAGCCTATATGGCAAGGAGAAGATACGGAAGCAAAGGCAGCAGATACCCTTATTCCCGATTTGATCAGTATTCCGTGCATAGACGGAAAGGACTGGTTCATAATATTTGATGCCAAATATTATAATCTTCAACTGGAAAAAGGAAAGTCCCTCAGGGGAAATCCGGGAGTCGGAGATGTAACAAAACAATATCTGTATCAGCTTGCCTATAAGGATTTTATTAATGCACATGGCATTGCAGAAGTCAGGAACTGTTTTCTGATGCCAACGGAGAAAAAAGATATTGTAAAAAAAGGCTGTGCCAGAATGGCTATGCTTGAAGCACTCAATCTGAAAAACATACAAATTCGTCTGATTCCGGCAGCAGAGTTATATGATAATTATCTGACCGGAAATCATATGGATATTACACGATTGGAGTTGTAATAAAGGAGGGACGGAATTATGGTCGTTTGTCCAAAATGCAGATCAGACAGGACTGTACCAATATTATATGGTTATCCGTCCCATGAAGCGTTTGAAGCAGAAGAGCGGGGAGAACTTATCCTGGGCGGATGTGAGATGATAGACGGAATGCCACACGAGGATTATGGCTGCCTTGACTGCGGATACCGATGGTCAAAGGAACTTCTTCCAGCTACTCAGATTACAAAAATACGATATAAGGTTGTGGAGAATGGTCCGTGTACGATAGATTCCCAACAGTCATGGGTATATGAAATATATCCTGATGGAAGGTGTAAAGAATATACATATCAAGGGCAGAATCGTAAATATCAGTTTAAGACGGAAGAGAAGGTATCTGAAAAGAAGGTATACAGACTTGCATGCAGTCTGCAGAAAATCATAGGAGCTCCCTTATGGGAGAAGAATGTTATTGAAGGACATGTGTGTGACGGTTGTAGTTATTACCTTCAGATAACTTATGCTGATAAGCGGAAAGAAATAATAAATGGTGATGTTGCCGGAGGAACGTTTGATTCTATACTGGAGAAATTCGTCCGCAGCGTATTTCCGGAATAATCCAATGGGCACGTAAATGAACTATTGACAACAGAACAGATGTTCGATATAATAACCTCAGGTTCGCTACCTGAGGTTATTAATGTTAAACAGAGACAAATTTGACACCAAGGTTAGGTCAGCCTGACTTTCCCTTAGCTGGCCTTCAATTATTATATGGAGGCGATAACGTGGTTACCAAACTGGAAGTGGGCGATAAAGCTTTTATTATAGAAAGCAATCGCATTGTCAGAGAAGTGATTGTTCTGAAAAGGAGCAGAGATTTTTTTACTGTCCGTTTTGTAGAAAATACATCAGGCGGTATACAACTTAGGGCAAGCAGGCTTTTTTCTTCGAAGGAAGAAGCACAAAGTTGCTTACCTAAGAAACAAGTACAGAAGAGAACAGGATTTCGTTCTCCGTATGATTATCTATAGAGAAATGGGGGATAGCATATGGGAGAGCAGATTCTGAAAGTATCATGTCCATGCTGCAAAAACGGTAGATTGTTTGATGTGCTGCCTGATACAGAAGGCACTATACAAATCAAGTGCCCGTGCTGCAGAAAAATAATACAGATATCATTACATAATAAAAAGATTCGTACTGAGCGAATAGGTGCATGAAAATCATAGCAACCAATGCCTGACGAAGCAATGAGTTATTTACTTTTGCTTTTGTCAGGCATTTTGCATTTTATTCACATACAAATGCAAAGAAAAAAATAATTTGCATATATTGACAATAGATACAAAAGGTACTATAATTTGCTCATAGATGTGAAAAAAGGAGATGATTATCATGAATAATGAAGAATTTGAACTTTTATTACAAAAAGCATCTCTGGGATGCTGCCCAAAAGAAGATTTGTTGGATGCCAAGGAGAGACTTGAATCTGCAGTTGAGGATAAGAATGCGGAATGTGCCGATTTTGAACAGGTTTTACAGATGATGAGTTTTGAGGGAAAAGATAATACTAATCCTGACGAAGTAAAAAAGGCAATGGAGTCACATGGAGTTGCTGCTATATCAAGGGATGAAATAAAAGTATTGCAGGAACAGAGAAACCGTTTAGCGCATTATCTTACAAATATAACAGATGCATTAGATGACTTTAAAAATTTTAACAAGTACACATGCTTTAACAATATCCGTGCTTTATTAAAAGTAAATCCAGATGTAAAAATCGGAATGATAGAAAAGGAAGCAGGTGTCCGCTTGGGATATATGTCAAGACTGGAAAAACCGGATAATTCATCCGAACCAACATTGGAATTTGTGGCAACGGCAGCTAAGATGCTTGGAGTCAGCATTGACTTTTTGATATCAGCTAATATAGATGAGGTAACACCGACAGAAAAATATGTCCTGGAATTTATAAAGAAAATAGCTGATGATTCCAAATGTGGGAATTTGTACTGGCATAGAGAACCAAATCAGAAGCTGAATAATCCGACTGATTTATACTCTGAATTTGGTCCAGCACCACATCCATTGCAGAGTCCTGATGATGACAGCATGGATTGTAACGGAAATTATAGAGTAGCCAGTTTCTTTTCAAGATTCTATCCTGAAAAAGCAATACAGGTAACTGGAAATGTATATTGGTCACGATTGGAAGATGCAGAAAGTGATATGTACATCCTTCCGTGTACAATTAATATGGATGATAATTGCGTAGAAGGACAGGCATGTTATGAAATTTATCTTGTAGCTCCTGATAAATCCGTAGTTCCGTTATGCAATACGATTATGGCGTGTGATCTGATTAAATCTGCTGTGATAGATTTATACATGCAGATAGAGGTATTGGCATCTCACGTAAATATTGATAACAAGGCAAGGAGTGTTATTGATGCATATTTAAATAAGGACAAAAAGGTTCTCTCAAAGACTTTTAAAGTACCAGAACCTTCAAGTGATGATTTTATGACTGATATAGATCTGCCGTTTAAATAGGAGGTGGTGCTGATGCAGAGAATTGAAATCAGAAATCTTAACAGCAACAAACCCACAAAGCCAAGAATGTTTGATGCATTGATTGACGATGAAGGAAAGATATATTTTGAATCAAAAGTACATAAAAATCCGGAAAGGATAGCACTGACGGATGTTATGAAACAAATTGAAGAAGCACAGACAAGCTACTGAGCCCTGATCCATAATTTATGAGATACTATATGCCAGAGTTGTTACTGCAATCGAAAGATTGCGTAGCAACTCTATTTTTTTGTCCTTTTTTAGGTTGGTCCAGAAAAGTTTACTTGCTCTTATACATTGCAGTGAACAAAGAATTAAAGATTTTTAGGAACAAAAGGGAGAACAAGTATATAGATACCAGATTACGATACGCATTTGGGCAGTATGGATGTTCTTCTGACCGATGAGATTCAGTTCAGGATTGGAGATAAAAAATACCTAACCTTATATATTCTCCGTTTGAAAAATTCAAAACACGTTTTTTTTCAAAATAAAAAAGCGAATAAAGAGAAGAAGGTAATAGGAAAAAATTTTCAAGAAAAAAATCGAATAGGAAATTAGTCTTCCTATTTGGATTTTATATTTCTATCAGACAAGGACGAAGGGAGGTGAAAAGCTGTGAGTGCAAATGAGCGAAGAGCTGAGATCATGCGAATCATGGTCGCACGAAGACAAGAAAATATGCAGGTTTTAGCTGCTGAGCTTGGTGTTACGGATAGAACTATCCGAAATGACATTCTTGTGCTTACGGCTGAGTATCCTCTTGAAACTACTAGAGGTAACGGAGGCGGTGTCCGTATCGCTGACTGGTATCATCCACATAAAAATATTTTTTCACAGGATCAGATTTCGGTTTTGGAACAGTTGATGGACAAGGCTGATGATGAACAGAAAAAAGTGCTTGACCAGATGCTCCGTGAATACGGCTCTAACAAGTATAGTCCTGCAGTCTAGGACAGGCGGATGACGATCTGCCATCCAAGTACATTATTGACGAGTACCCACGGCCATGAGAGCCGAATGTGAAAGGATGATTTTATTATGAAAAAGAAGATCTTTATCTGCAGCCCTTATCGGGGCAGAGTCGAGGAAAACAAAAAGAATGCAGTGAGCTATGCAAGGATCACTGCCATGTCAGGTGACGTTCCAATCGTACCACATCTCTATTTCCCATCATTCCTCGATGACAATATTCCAAACGAGAGAATGACAGGCATCGCAATGGGTCTTGAACTCATGGATATATGCGATGAGGTGTATGTGTTCGGTTTCGACATCACGGAAGGCATGAAGTTTGAACTCGACCATGCAAAGGAAACAAGGAAGCCTGTAAGGCTTTATGATACAGATTTCAATCCCGTGAATGTCAGAACCATTCCTGTGGATGAACGTGCGGATGCCAGATATAAGGGCATCATCAGAAATCTGAAGGTGTTGAAGTAGGAGGTCCGCCATGTCAGCAGTCAATGCCCGTTACGGACTGTATCCGGATGACCGTCTTATGATCACTGCCGGAAAGAAAAAGAAGAGAGCAACTGTAGTAAAGGAGTACCCGTTCCATATTCTGATGGACTGTGGGAAGTACAAGTCCAGCGTAAACAAGATCGATGTGTATACAGGTGATGTGAAGCTGGCACGCATTTGAAAGGAGAGAACGCCATGAGTGAGGCATTGTTATTAGTGGCCGAGGGCTACGAGCAGATTGCTGCCGGAATCAGAAAGATGGTTGCAGCACAGAAAGATACACCAAAGAAAGTGGAGAAGCCTGTGAAGAAGGAAACTCCTGTGGAAGATACACCGAAGGATGAATCTGCCCCAGAGGAGAAAACAGTGGACAGAAAGACGGTCCGTGCGTTCCTTGCAGAAAAGTCCAGAGCAGGAAAGACATCGGAAGTTAAGAACCTGATCGAGCAGTTAGGATTCCAGAAACTGTCAGACGTTCCTGATGAGAAGCTGCCGGAACTGTATGAGAAAGCGCAGGTGCTCTAATGGGCGGACACGCAAGGTTCTCCCCATCGTCCGGCAAAAGACGTCTGGAATGCCCTCCATCGTTACTGTTGGAGGAGCATTTCCCGGACGAAGAATCTCCCTTCGCAGCAGAAGGGAGTGCCGGGCATGCGATGGCGGAGTACCTCATCAATAAGTATCTGAAGAAAAGGACTAAAAGACCTGTATCTGATTATTATTCGGATGAACTGCTCGAAGCCGTGGATGATTACGTGGAATATAACATCACCCAGATCGAGCAGGCAAGGAAGGACTGTGATGAACCATTCATTGGAGTGGAACTGAAGGTCAGCCTTGCACACAGAATCAAGGACTGTTTCGGCACGGCAGATATGGTGGTGGTCGACTCCCATAAGATCCATATTATCGATCTGAAACTCGGCAAGGGTGTGGTGGTCGATGCAGAACAGAATGTCCAGCTTATGATCTACGGACTGGGAGTCCTGGACATGCTCGGTTTCTTATATGAGATCGACACGGTGGAGCTTACCATCGTCCAGCCGAGGATCGAGCATTTCTCCACCTGGGAGATATCAGCCGGGGAACTGCTTGCATGGGGAAAGGACGTTCTTGAACCTGGAGCAGCAAAGGCTCTTTCAGGTGAAGGAGAGTTTAAAGCCGGAGATCACTGCCGATTCTGCAAGGCAAGATTTACATGCCGTGCAAGGGCAGAGGAATATTTAAAACTTGCCCAGATGGAATTTGCCGAACCGGCCCTTATGTCGGATGAAGAGATTGCAGGAGTCCTTTCCAAGGCAGATGCACTGAAGAAATGGGCAGAAGAGGTTTACACCTATGCACAGAACGAGGCAGTTCTACATCATAAGACATGGCCGGGCTATAAGCTGGTTCTGGGAAGAAGCAACCGTAAATATACGGATGAAGAGGATGTGGCAGAGGCGGCACAGAAAGCCGGATACACGGATATCTTCAAAAAGAGCCTGATCGGCATTACCGAGATGGAAAGGCTGATGGGCAAAAAGAAATTTAATGAGATCCTTGGTTCACTGGTGTACAAGCCTGACGGCAAGGTCACACTGGTGCCGGATTCAGATAAAAGAGAAGCAGTTAAAACAGCAACCGCAGAAGCGGATTTTAAGGAGGACTAAATTATGACAACAGCAAATGTAACAAAAGTAATCGTACCTTGCAGACTCAGCTATGCACACCTGTGGGAGCCGGATTCCATCAACGGAAGCGAACCGAAGTACTCCGTATCCTGCATCATCGATAAGAATGATAAGGAGACCATCGCCAAGATCAAGAAGGCAATCGAGGTAGCAAAGGATGAAGGAAAAGGCAAGTGGGGCGGTAAGATCCCGGCAAACCTGAAAACGCCGTTAAGGGACGGTGACATCGACAGACCGGAGGATGAGGCATATGCGGACAGTATGTTCTTAAATGCCAACAGCAAACAGGCCCCTCAGATTGTGGACAGACAGGTACAGCCGATCCTTGACCAGAGCGAGGTATATTCCGGTTGCTACGGAAGGGTATCCATTACATTTTATGCTTACAACAGCAACGGCAACAAGGGCGTTGCAGCAGGACTTGGAAATGTACAGAAGTTAAGGGACGGAGAGCCTCTCGGTTCCAGAGCAAATGCCAGGGATGAGTTCGAGGCAGTGGATGCGGAGGACGATTTCCTCGCATAGGAACAAAGCAGCAGATCATAGGAAGGGCGGTGGCATACACCGCCCGGATACATAAAGGAGATGTACTTTCATGGAAGAACTGATGAAGGAGCTTAACAGCATAAAAAAATATATCCCGTATAACACATACCGCACCATCAAAGGACAGATGAAGTCTGGCAATGTGGAAGCAGCAAGAACGGGAATCAGCAGAATAAAGAAAAGAGCGGAGGGACAGAAACATGGACACACTTGCAATTGATATTGAAACATACTCAGATATGTCACTGCCGGACTGCGGGGTACACAGGTATGCAGCATCGGAGCAGTTCGAGATCCTTTTGTTTGCATACAGTCTGAATGACGAACCGACACAGATCATTGACCTGGCATCTGGGGAGAAGATACCGGATGAGATCATGGAATATCTTACGGATGATTCCGTAATAAAGACTGCTTATAATGCAGCATTCGAGCGGAACTGTATCAACCGATTCTTCGGTCTTTCTTTAAAACCGGAAGGATGGAGATGTACGCTTGTCCAGGCATCCATGCTGTCGCTTCCGTTGTCATTGGAAGGCGTGGGCGAAGCATTGAACCTTGATAAGAAAAAGATGTCCGAGGGAAAAGACCTCATCCGCTATTTCTGTATGCCGTGCAAGCCTACCAAGGCAAACGGGGGCAGGACAAGAAATCTTCCGTCCGATGCACCGGAGAAGTGGGAATTGTTCAAGACATACTGCATCCGTGACGTGGATGTGGAAAAACAGATCAGGAATAAACTAACGAAGTTCCCGATACCGGACAGGGAGCAGGAACTCTACTGCATGGACCAGAGGATCAATGACAGGGGTATCATGGTGGATCAGGAGTTTATCGGACACGCTGTGGCATGCGACCTTCTGTATAAGGAGACGGTAACGAAGAAGGCATATGAGATATCAGGACTGGAAAACCCGAACAGCGTATCACAGCTTAAGGAATGGCTGAATGAAAAGGGCATCGAGGTGGATTCCCTTGCCAAGGCTGCCGTGGAAGAACTGGTGGAGAACACACAGGGTGATGTAGCAGAAATGATGAAGCTGAGACTTGCCATGTCAAAAACATCCGTAAAGAAGTACGAAGCAATGGAGCGTTCGGTATGTCCTGACGGAAGGGTGCATGGATTATTACAGTTTTATGGGGCCAACCGCACGGGCAGATGGGCCGGCAGACTCGTGCAGATCCATAACCTTCCGCAGAACCATATGGAAGACCTGGAACTGGCACGCTCCCTTGTAAAGGAAGGCAGATATGACCTGGTGGAGCTTTTGTATGATTCCACGCCGGATGTGCTTTCAGAGTTGATCCGTACCGCATTCGTGGCAAGACCCGGATGCAGATTCATCGTCAGCGATTTTTCGGCAATCGAGGCGAGGGTCATGGGCTACCTTGCCGAGGAGGGATGGGTCATGGAGGAGTTCCGTGGTGCCGGAAAGATCTATGAGCAGACGGCATCCAAGATGTTCCATATCCCGATTAGAGAAATCACAAAGGGAAGTCCTTACCGTGCAAGGGGAAAGGTGGCATCACTTGCCTGTCAGTATGGCGGTGCGGAAGGTGCACTCATCAGCATGGGAGCACTTAATTTTGTGGAAGAAGAGGAGCTGAAAGGGCTGGTACAGTCATGGCGGACTGCAAATCCGCACATCGTAAATTACTGGTATGAAATTGACGGTGCGGTAAAGGCTGCCGTGAAAGAGCGGAAGATGACAAAGGTCGGAATAGTGACGATATATTACCAGTCCGGGATGTTAAAGATTGCACTGCCGTCCGGAAGGGTGCTGTCCTATGTAAGACCAAGGATGACCGTGAACCGCTTCGGCTCGGAAAGTGTCAGCTATGAAGGAATCGGCACGAACCGAAAGTGGACAAGGATCGAATCTTACGGTGCAAAATTCTGCGAGAACATCGTCCAGGCAACCGCAAGGGATGTACTGGCAGAGGCAATGCTCCGTCTGGAAAAGAAGGGATTTGATATCGTGTGCCACATCCATGATGAAGTGGTGCTTGAAGTGCCGGAGGGAACATCCTCGGTGGAAGAAGTCAATGGGATCATGGCGGTATGCCCTGACTGGTGTGAGGGGCTTCCGCTTAAGGCTGCCGGATTTGAAAGTCCGTTTTACAAGAAAGATTAGGAGGAGCTTATGGGAGGATGCAACAGGGAAGGATATCCGGATCCGACCGCAGGTATTGCAATCGGACGGGTCATGAAACAGGAAAAGCGTAAAAAGAAGGAGGTAAAGAAGGATGTTCGTATCGATCGGAAACTCAAGAATGGACAAAAAGTTTAACAGTACGGATATGACATATGAAGATTTTGTCAGCCGTCTGTCCAAGACAAAATATACTGCGGAAACAATGGAGCAGTACAGGAAGATGCCGAAAGGGCAGCAGGACAATATCAAGGATGTCGGAGGATTCGTCCTTGGAAAGCTGAAGGGCGGACGAAGGAAGAAGGACTGTGTAATCTCCAGATCCGCCATCACGCTTGATATGGATTACGGAACACAGGGCATCATTGATGAACTGGAAATGTTCTTTGACATGAAGATGGTGGTGTATTCCACACATAAGCATACGCCGGAGAAGCCGAGACTGCGTATCATCATATTCCTGACAAGGGATGTGACACCTGATGAGTACGGGGCAGTCAGCCGTATGCTTGCATCGGATATCGGCATCGAACTTTTTGATGATTCCACCTATGAACCATCAAGACTCATGTACTGGCCGAGCACTTCCAGTGACGGTGAGTATGTGTTTCAGGAAATCGAAGGGGTCGAAGTCGATCCTGATGAAGTGCTGTCCCGTTATAAGGACTGGCATGATGTATCAGCGTGGCCGGTCAGCAACCGTCAGGCATCTGTTGTGCAGAGGGATATCAAAAAACAGGCTGACCCGCTTTCTAAGGACGGACTGATCGGGGCCTTTAACCGCACATACACAGTGACACAGGCAATCGACAAATTCATCCCGGAGGTGTACAGGCATTCAAGGGCGATCCCCGGAAGATACGATTATATTCCGGCGGACTCTGCTGCCGGAGTCGTGGTTTATGATGACCTGTTCGTATACAGCCACCATGCCACAGACCCATGTTGCGGAAAGCTGATGAATGCGTTTGATGTGGTAAGGCTTCATAAATTCGGAGACAAGGATGCAAGGGCAGCCGAAGGGACAGAGCCTGGAAAACTCCCGTCTTTCAAAGCCATGCAGGATTTTGCTTCTGCAGATGAAGAAGTGAAGAACACGCTTGCCAGGGAAAGACAGGAGCTGGCGGTACAGGAATTTTCTGCAGAGACGGATGAGGACTGGCAGAACAAGCTGGCACTTGACCGCAGGGGAAATATCAAGGATACACTGCAGAACATTGCACTGATCATCCGCAATGATGAGAATTTCAAGCACATCGTGTACAACGAGTTCAAGGATACCATTGATGTCATCGGTCCGCTTCCGTGGAAACAGGTAAAGCCCGGATGGAACGATTCTGACCTTGCGAATGCAAAGGTGTATTTCGAGAGGGTGTACGGGATCTGGTCACCGACCAAGTTTAAGGATGCACTGCTTGCCGTGGTGTCATCCGACAGGCTCTACCACCCGATCAAGGATTATTTCGCAACGCTTCACTGGGATGGACAGGAGCGTATCGATACACTGCTCATCGACTATTTCGGTGCGAAAGATTCACCGTACACAAGGGCAGTCATCCGCAAGACACTGGTGGCTGCGGTAGCGCGTATCTATAAGCCGGGAGTAAAGTTCGACTCCATTCTCGTGTTGAACGGTCCGCAGGGAATGGGAAAATCCACCTTCTTTGCCATCCTTGGAAAGCAGTGGTTCTCGGATTCCTTATCCATTTCGGATATGAGGGACAAGACTGCTGCCGAGAAGCTGCTCGGAAACTGGATACTTGAGATCAGCGAGATGAACGGTATCCGCAAGACGGAAGTCGAGGTTGTAAAGTCCTTTGTCACCCGTCAGGATGATAAGTTCCGTCAGGCATACGGGGTCAATGTAGAGTCGCATCCGAGAAAGTGCATCATTGTGGGAAGCACCAACTCTGAGGGCGGATTCTTACGTGACGTGACAGGAAACAGAAGATTCTGGCCCGTGCATGTGTCGGGGACAGGAAAACACCATCCGTGGGAGCTTGACTGTGTCGACCAGATCTGGGCAGAGGCAATCCATCTGTATAACGAAGGTGAGGAGCTGTTCTTAAAAGGTGCGGAGGCAGAGGAAGCATATAAGATGCAGCAGGAGGCAATGGAGTCGGATGACCGTGAGGGCATCGTGCAGGACTATCTTGACAGACTGCTGCCGGACAACTGGTCATCAATGGATATCTACCAGAGAAGGGCATTCCTTGGCGGAGGAGAGTTCGAGACGGTAGGTGTTAAAGGAACGGTCATGCGTGAGCGTGTGTGTATCATGGAGATCTGGGTGGAGTGCTTCGGTAAGGAGCGCCAGAACTTAAAGAAAGCGGATTCCTATGAGATCGAAGGCATTTTAAACAAGATCGGGGGATGGAAGAAGTATGATTCCAATACCACGGGCAAGACCAAAGTCCCTCTTTACGGAGTGCAGAAGACTTTTGTGCGGATGGATGAGAAACCAGAGGAAACCCGTTAGGCGGTTTCCGAGGTTTCCCAGATGCAGATGGGCAACGGTAGTCGGAAACCGTGCTGACACCTTGGAAAATAAGGGGTTGCGGTTCTTAGTTTCCCAGTTTCCCATTAAATCCAGTTGAGAATTAAAAATAAAGATAAAAAGAGCAATTCATGTATATATGCGCGTATAGGAGTTAAAGGCATATGGCAACCGCAATCGGCAAAGGAGGTATCTGGTTTTGCTAGAAAGTACAGTAGAGAGACATTTGAGGGAAGAAGCAAAAAAGCGGAAAGGCATGGCGCTGAAGTTCGTATCACCCGGTATGAATGGAGTGCCTGACCGCATCGTCCTGATGCCGGACGGGAAAATGGCATTTGTGGAACTGAAAGCACCGGGGAAGAAGCCGAGACCGCTTCAGCTAAAGAGAAAGAGGATGCTTGAGAGGTTAGGCTTTCCCGTTTATGTAGTTGATAATATTGAACAGATCGGAGGTATCCTTGATGAAATACAAAGCACATGATTACCAGCAGTATGCGACAGATTTTATAATCAAGCATCCCGTGAGCTGCCTGATCCTTGACATGGGACTTGGCAAAACGGTCATCACGCTTACGGCACTGTGGCTTCTGCTGTATGACTATTTTGAAGTAAGGCGGATCCTGGTGATCGCACCGAAGCGTGTGGCAGAGACCACATGGCCGGCAGAGATAAAAAAGTGGGAGCATCTTTACGGCATGACATTTGCCGTGGCAATGGGAACTGCAGGGCAGAGAAAGGAAGCACTCCTGTCAGGAGCCGATGTGACCATCATCGGAAGGGACAATGTTTCCTGGATGACAAAAAACATATTTTTTGATTTTGATATGGTCGTGATCGATGAGCTGTCGAGCTTCAAGTCCCCAAAGGCACAGAGGTTCAAAGACCTGAAAAAAGTAAGGCCGATGGCAAAACGTGTGGTCGGGCTTACGGGAACACCGGGAAACATCATGGACTTATGGGCAGAAATCGGAATCCTTGATATGGGGCAGAGGCTTGGAAGATATATAGGTGGCTACCGTGACAGGTTCTTCCTTCCGGATAAGCGGAATCGTGAGATCATCTTTTCGTATAAGCCAAGGGAAGGAGCAGAAGAAAAAATATATGAACTGATTTCCGATATCAGCATTTCCATGAAAGCCGTGGATTATCTTGATATGCCGGAATGCATAAGCAACCGTGTGACCGTATCCATGTCGGAATCAGAACAGGAACTTTATGACAGGATGGCAGATGAAATGATCCTAGAATACGGGGAAGGACAGGACATCGATGCGGTAAATGCAGCAGCCTTAAGCAACAAGCTCCAGCAGATGGCAAACGGTGCGGTCTATGATGAATCTGGCAATGTCCGTAATATCCATGACAGAAAACTGGATGCTCTGGAAGACCTGATCGAATCGGCAAACGGAAAACCGCTTCTGGTTGCATACTGGTTCAAGCATGACAGGGAGCGGATATTAAAACGGTTTCCGGCAAGGGATATCAATACCAAGAAAGATATCGAGGAATGGAATGAAGGAAAGATCCAGGTGGCGCTGATCCATCCGGCATCGGCAGGACACGGACTGAATCTTCAGGAAGGCGGTTCGACCATCGTATGGTTCTCGCTTACATGGTCCCTTGAACTGTATCAGCAGTTAAATGCCAGACTTTACAGACAGGGTCAGAAACACACGGTCATCATAGAGCATCTGGTGACAGAAGGCACGGTCGATGAAGATATCCTCCGGGCAATCGAAAAAAAGGATACTACACAGAATGCAATGATAGAAGCAGTAAAGGCAAGGATTGGAGGTATGACGGATGACGGCAGAAGTAATGATGAAGGAATATAAGAATATGAAAAAGGAACTGACCGTGACTGAGTTCCAGCTCCGTCAGTTTCAGGGAGTGAGCGAACAGGATATGATCGATTCCATGTTTTACTCCCATCAGGAAGGGGAAAGGGTGCAGACGAGCACTCTTTCCGATAAAACGGCAAACATAGCAGTCAAGTATAAGGCTGCAATGGAAAGGGAAAATGACGAGTGGTATGATTTCCTTTTCCACAGATATATGTTCCTGAAGGAAGAACTGGATTTTTTCGAGCATGCAGTGAACGGACTGGATGAAAGACATAGAAGCATTATCACGGATCTTCTGGATGAGGACATGACATGGGACATAATGATGGAAAGATACCATGTGAGCCATACAATGATAGCAAAATACAGAAAAGCAGCATTGAAGGAACTTGATAAACAGTATGAGCTGAGGGACAGACAGGTGGAAGCCTTTGTCCTCGGATAGGAGGTTTTTATGTGTAAGCGTGGAGATATTTATTATGTGGATTTTGGAGAAAAAGATGGAAGCAAGCAGGGCGGTGTCCGTCCGGCACTGGTGGTAAGCAATAATAAGGCGAATAAGCATTCCCCTGTGGTCACGGTCGTTCCGCTGTCAGCCAGGGTGTGGAAAAAGAAGTATCTTCCGACCCATGTGCAGATCCCCAAAGGTAGCGGTCTGAATAAGCCGAGTATGGCACTGGCGGAACAGGTGGAAACACTTGATAAAACAAGACTTGGAGAAAGAATTGGTGAAGTGCTGGATGACATGGTCATGGAACAAATCACAGTGGCACTCCAGATACAGATAGGTGCATATGCAGAGTATAATTAAGGCAGTCAGACGGCTGTCTTTTTTGTTTGTGTTATGGTAAAATCTTAATATGTTTTTATATGTTTGGGACTTGGGAAGGAAGTGATGTTCTATGTCATATGAAGAAGATTACAGAAGACTATATAGTGCAAAATGTGCTTGTGGAAAAGGCTATTTGCAATTTTACAGAATATATTTGTCAAATGACTGGGGACAGGAAAAAGAGAATGATACGGCAGTTGAGATTTTCTGTGACAGTTGTAAGGAGAAATATCATTACGAAAGAAATTATGGCAATGATTATCTAGTTCCGAATGGGTTAGCGTTCCCAAAGCAAAGACCCGAATTGGATAGAAAATATTCGTATGATGATAAAGAAAAACTTGTAAAAAAATATGGCAGAGAAAAAATAGCTGCTATGGTGGCGGATATGACCGCACCAAAACATAGATTTATAAAGAATCTGGAAAACGAAGATGCCATTAGTTTTGCAAATTCGTGGGCACAGTGGTACAGAAAGAAGTCACTGGCACCGATGGTGTCATATTTACAAAAAATACTGGATGAATATGATGATATAGAAAAGAGTATTGCAGCTAAACAACCATATAATAAAAAATATAAACAGGAATGCAATATCTTTTCAAAACAGATAATGGAAACAGTAGAAAAGAGTTGTAAGCTATCATTCCGATATGATAAGGAGCGAGACGAAGCTGAACGAGAGCAAAGGAGAAAAGAGCAGGAACAATACGAAGAAAAGCACAGATATGATGATTTTGAGGCTGTAGTTCATTATGATCCTTCGTATAAAAGAGATTTTTCAAATCAGTATTGGGACAGCTATTTTATAAAAGAGTGTATAGATCCACAGCATTTATCGTTGGACAAATCGGGGTATGGAAAACCTATAATAACAATTGCAAAAAAATATGCATGTGTCTGTCAAATCTGTGGAAAAGAAGAGGACATACTTTCATCTAATATGAAAGTCCTTTATGATGAGGACAGAGGCTATTATTTGGCTAAATGCTGCAGTTGTCATGAGATATCATCTTTTGAAGCAAAAACAATGGATCTGTTGGATCAGTTAGGAATTACCTATATTAGGGAAAAATCTTTTGACGGCTTAGTAGGTGATTCAGGCAGAGGGCTTCGTTTTGATTTTGTGTTGTCTAAATCTTCTGAAAAAGATGGAAAACCAATCTTTGACCTAGCTATAGAATTACAGGGACCGCATCACTATAAAAAAGGTTATTATGATGAATTTGGAACTTATGTGGCAGAAGATAACAGCTATGCATCGGATAGATTTAATCGGCAGATAAAGTACGATGATAGAAAAAGACAATATTGTGAGCAGAACGGTATCAGTTTAGAGTGTATCAAATATACGGCATCAAATGATCAGGAACGTTTAGAAAAAGCAATTAAAACAATTCTTAAGGAGCATGGTTATAAATACTTTGTGGAAAGCGAGAAACATGATGATTGGATGGTGTACTAGAGGTGCACTAAAGGTGTACTAAGGGTGTACTGACTTTTTGGTTTACATCTGCTATGATTAAGATGGCAAAAAAGAAAGGGAGCGGAAACGCTCCTTTTTATGTTGCCGTAAGGCGGTGTCTTTCCAATCCTTTCACACCGCCCGTGTACATAGAAGGGAGGAATGGCGGATGCCGATGAAACCAAAGAAGCCGTGCAGACACCCCGGATGTCCGAAGCTGACAGATGGACTGTACTGCGAGGAGCATGAAGCACTGCACAGTGGTGACAGGGCGAGCAGCAGTAAGCGTGGTTACAACAGGCAGTGGCAGAAGGCAAGGGCAAGATACCTGAAGGCACATCCTTTGTGTGTTCAGTGCTTAAAGGAAGGTCATGCAGTGACAGCAACCGTGGTCGATCATATCAGACCGCACCGTGGTGATCCCGTCCTGTTCTGGGACGAGAAGAACTGGCAGAGCCTGTGCAAACCATGTCATGATAAAAAGACATGGAACGAGGATAACAATCCAGAGTATCGGTTCTGACGGCAGACCGTGGGGGTATCTGAATCTCTACAGTCTGAACCGCTGAAGACCGATGGCCCCCTTTGCGTGAATTTTCGCAGAATTAAACAGGGGGGATATAAAAAGGGTATGGTAATTTTCGCAGAATGTACTTAAAACACGGCAAAAAGGGGTATTTCCTTTTGCCGGAAAATCAGAAAAAAAGCATTATTTAAGGCTGGAAAACAGTGTAAAAACATTGTTTTTCCGGTCTTTTTTGTGTGCCGGAAGGAGAGTGGAAAGGATGACGGACGCACAGGCAAAGCAGATCAACGAAATGCGGATGAAGGGGATGGGCTATAAAGCCATCGGAATGGCAATCGGACTGTCCCGTGACATCGTAAGGAATTACTGCAAGAGACACAACCTTGCCGGATACGCTACGGTGGTTTCAAAAAATATGAAACTCATGGTGGACGGTAAAGAGGTGTGCCACTTCTGCGGTAATCCGATCACGCAGCCGAAGACTGGCAGACCGAGAAGGTTCTGCTGTGAAAAATGCAGAAGGGAATGGTGGAAGGCACACCCGGAAGCAGTGAAGAAAAGCGAGAAGGCTTCCTACACGCTTGTATGTGGGCAGTGCGGGAAGCCTTTCATTTCCTATGGAAACAAGAACAGAAAATACTGCGGCCGTGAATGTTATTTCCGGCACAGGTTTTTAGCAGAGGAGGATATGGAAGATGCAGTTTCAGAGTTATAAAATAGCAGACCTTATCCCGGCTTCCTATAATCCGAGGAAGAAGTTAAAACCGGGTGATAAGGAATATGAAAAAATCAAGAACTCCATTAAGGAGTTCGGTTATGTCGAGCCGATCATCATCAACTCAGACATGACCATTATCGGAGGACACCAGAGAGCCACGGTCCTTGCAGACCTCGGATACACGGAAGTGGAATGTATCGTGGTCGATATCGACAAGACCAAGGAAAAGGCACTCAATGTAGCACTCAATAAAATTACGGGCGAATGGAACAAGGAACTTCTGGCCGACCTCATCAAAGACCTTGAGGATTCAGATTTTGATGTCGGCATCACGGGTTTCGAACCGCCGGAGATCGAACAGCTTTTTAATTCCGTACATGATAAGAAGATCACGGAAGATGATTTTGATGTGGAAGCGGAGCTTGCAAAACCGACCGTGGCAAAGACAGGTGATGTATGGCTGCTTGGAAAGCACCGTGTCATCTGCGGTGATTCCATTCTGCCGGAAACTTACGATAAGCTGATGGATGGACAAAAAGCAAATCTTGTCCTGACGGATCCGCCATACAATGTAAATGTCGAGGAGACGGCCGGCAAGATCAAAAACGATAACATGCCGGATGAGGATTTCTATAAGTTCCTGTTTGCTGCATTTGTAAATATGGAGCAGTCGATGGAACAGGATGCATCCATTTATGTATTCCATGCGGATACGGAGGGGCTGAATTTCAGGAAGGCATTCAAGGATGCGGGTTTTTATCTTTCCGGGTGCTGCATCTGGAAGAAGAACGCACTGGTCCTTGGAAGAAGCCCGTACCAGTGGCAGCATGAGCCGTGTCTGTTCGGATGGAAGAAAGGCGGGAAGCACCAGTGGTATTCCGACAGGAAGCAGACCACCATCTGGGAATATGACCGTCCGAAGGCGAGCAAGGACCATCCGACCATGAAGCCAGTGGCGCTTATGGCATACCCGATCCAGAACTCCTGCATGAGCAACTGCATCGTGCTTGATCCGTTCCTTGGTTCCGGCTCTACGCTGATCGCCTGTGAACAGACACACCGTATCTGCTACGGCATCGAACTGGATGAAAAGTTTGTGGATGTGATCGTAAACCGTTACATTGAACAGTGCGGTTCGGATGCGGATGTATTTGTCATCCGTGACGATATGAAAATTTCATATCAGCAATTATGCAAGGGAGGGCAGTATAATGAAACAGATGACCTTCCTTGATCTATGTTCCGGCATCGGCGGCTTCAGGCTCGGTCTTGAAACTGCCGGCCATAAATGCATCGGGTACTGTGAATACGATAAATTTGCAAGAGCCTCATATGAGGCAATGTATGATACGGAAGGAGAGTGGAAAGCTCATGATGTCACAAAACTCAAACCCGGAGATGTCCCCTATGCAGACATCTGGTGCTTCGGATTCCCATGCCAGGACATCTCCGTTGCCGGAAAACAGCGGGGACTGGTCGGAAAAAGAAGTGGAATATATTACAACATTATTGACCTCCTCAAAGGCAAAGAAGAAAGTGCTAAACCCACATACCTACTTGTTGAGAACGTTAAGAACCTGTTATCGATCAATGCAGGATTCGATTTTGCCTCAGTTCTGTCTGAAATGGACGAAGCAGGGTATGACTGTCGGTGGCAGGTGCTTAACTCCAAAAACTTCGGAGTGCCACAGAACCGTGAGCGTGTGTTCATTATCGCAAATCTTAGAAGCAGAGGTAGACGAGAAATATTACCTCTCACCGGAGAAAACGCAGCAGCTCTTAACCAGCTTATAGGCGGTATGCAGGGTTACCGTGTTTACGGGACGGACGGCATCTCCGCAACGCTTGTCGGCAATGCTGGGGGCGTGGGTGCAAAGACAGGACTTTATTTTATCGACCAGAGCAACCATGATCCGAAGATCACGGATACGGCAAGATGCCTGACGGCACGGTACACTGCCGGGATGACGAACCACACGGCAATGAACTCAGCGGTGCTTGAAGTGCATCCGGTCCTGACACCGGAACGTATAGAGAAACGGCAGAACGGAAGACGCATGAAGGATGATGGAGAGCCGATGTTCACGCTGACCTCCCAGGACAGGCATGGTGTGTATGTCTGTAAGAAGGCTGATTCCGTGAAAGTCAGGAATGCAACAAAGACAGGATACGATGTTGCCCGTGAAGGTGACGGCATCAATCTGGCATATCCTGACAGTGCGACCAGACGGGGCCGTGTAGGTAAGGGATGCTCCCAGACACTGGACTGCTCCGGTCAGATGGGAACGCTCATGAGGGGCGGACGCATTAGAAGACTGACACCGAGGGAGTGTTTCCGCTTACAGGGATTTTCCGATGAGCTGTTTGACTGTGCTTCGGCTGTCAATTCGGACGCACAGCTTTATAAACAGGCAGGAAATGCAGTAACTGCAACCGTGGCATATGCGGTTGCGATGTCCCTTCCTGAGTCCAGAAACTGACCTTACATTTTCTTTTGGAAAGTACCATTATCTGCTTGACTATATGGGCATTCAGAGTGATATATGGTACTACCAAAAGGAAAGGAGACCAGCAGAATGGAAATTATTACAAACGCTGAGAACAGGAAAGAATTAGTAAAAGCCTTATCCGGACATTTCGGACAGAGGTCAGAATACCTTGGACCGCCATCCTTTGCATACCGCATCGGAAGCATCACGGTGGACAGGGATGCAAAGGTCATACTTGAAGATGACAGCATGGAAGACGAGGTGAGAAGAGTGCTTTTCCAGAATGATGTGGCAGAAGAGACACAGGAAACACAGACGGAAGAACTGGAAGCGGAGATCAAAATACCAATCGGCAGCATGACACCGCAGGGCATCATCAACCTGATAAATATGATGCATTCCAAGCAGTATCTTATCAACAGGGCATCCGGAAGGGAGTGCATTTCCATTACGGATACGCTGACGGATGCACTTGCCGAAAGAACCTTTGAAAATACGGAAGAAGCGGTAAGGTTCATTACGGAACAGGGCGGATGCAAGGGAGTCGCATTTAAGGATGGAAACATTGACTTTACGGGCTTCCCGCATACAGACAGCATGATGGAATACTGCAGACTGGCATCGGCCATTGTAAAGAAGGCATCGGAACAGAAGCGGGTGAATCCGAAGCAGACCATCGAGGAAAACGAGAAATATTACATGAGGGCATGGCTTGTTTCCATCGGATTTGGCGGGAGCGAAGGAAAGGAAGTAAGAAATTTCTTCCTTAAGGGACTGAAAGGACATACGGCATTCAGAACCCCGGAAGATGCGGAAAAATGGAAAGCTAACCGCAGGGCAGAAAGGGGGACAACGGTATGTTCGGAGTAAGCAGACAGACACTTGAAAGACTCAGAAAAGAATATCCTGCGGGAACCAGGGTGGAACTTATCCGCCTTGATGACCCATACAGAAAGATACCGTCAGGAACCATTGGAACAGTTGAGTTCGTGGATGATGCGGGACAGCTCCACACGGTGTGGGAGGGACACGGTTCTCTTGCAATGATCTACGGAGTGGATGAATGGAGAAAGGCGGATACCAATGAATAAGATAACGACAGTATGTTACGGTAAGGAAGATACATGGGAAACGAAGGAAGCTGCGGAGCAGTTCTTCCTTCAGGCCATGATGGGTTCTGATGGAAGTGAACGGGAACGGTATACAAATATATACATAAAACTGCAGATGGGGCTGACCTACTGCACGGATGAAGAATTTTAAACGAGGTGGATGATGAAAGAAATCAGAAGAAAGCTGATGGCTCTGATGAAGAAGCGTCAGATGGGAATAACAGAATTTGCAGAGAAATGCGGTATGGAAGAGGGAAGGCTGGAAAGAATCCTTCACAGCAGGGGAAGGCTTACACCGGCCGAGGCGGTACAGATTGCAGCAGCCTTTGATCAGACAATGGACGAAGCGTTTGATATTGAACCCCTTCCAATGGACGAAGTCCGTGAAATGGAAAATACGGAGTTTCATAAGATGGTGACGGAGCATCTTAACACGATAGCAAAGATACACAAGACAACTCCTGCAGAATTTGCAGAACAGTGCGGCCTGAAGGAGCGCAGGGTAAAGAATCTGCTGGACGGCACGGCAAGGATGAGTGTTGTTGAAGCGGTTAAGATTGCGGATGGATTCAATGTGTCCCTTGATTATCTGCTTGGGTATTATCCTTATCCGCTGCCGACACCGAAGACGGAAGAACAGGTCCGTGCCTTTGAAGCAATCGGAAAAATGAGCCTTGATGAACTTGCGAAAATTGCAGAAAAATTAAAGGAAGAACTGCTACAGGAGGAGTCATAATATACACAATTCCAACCGCAGATGTTTGTGCAGTTTATGGTTCATATATAACTGGATATATGTGTGTTTTAGAGCGAATATGTACCTACCGAAAGGGAAGAAAACAAACGGAGGTACAAGCCATGAACGAAAGGATTGCAAGACAGATTGAGGAAATGAAGAAACAGACCATCGGAGTTGAGGTTGAGATGAATAACATCAGAAGGGATAAGGCAGCAGAGCTTGCAGCCGCATTCTTTGGAACGGGAAGATTTGAAAACACGGCTTCCAGAAACGGATATTATACATGGTCAGCATGGGATGCGGACGGAAGGGAATGGAAATTCCAGAAGGATGTCAGCATTGCGGGACCTGATAATAAGAAATGTGAGCTGGTGACACCGATCCTTACCTACAACGACATTGAAACACTGCAGGAACTTATCAGAAAGCTCAGACATGCAGGAGCAAAGAGCGATGCAACAAGGGGATGCGGGGTACACATCCACATCGGTGCAAAAGGGCACTCACCGCAGACACTCAGAAATCTCGCAAACATCATGGCGGGGCATGAGAACCTTCTGGCGGATGCCTTAGATCTTGACAGGGGAAGGATGAACCGCTACTGCAGAACGGTAGCCCCAAGATTCCTCAAGGAACTCAACAAGAAGAAACCGAAGACGATGGCTGCCCTTGCAGACATCTGGTACACCTCGAACGGAGCAAGCTACGGACGGAATCAGCATTACAATGACAGCAGATACCATATGCTGAACTACCATGCAACCTTTACAAAAGGAACGGTTGAATTCAGACTTTTCCAATTCGATGCCCCGGCAGACGGAAAACTGAACGGACTGCATGCGGGACAGCTTAAAAGTTACATCCAGCTCTGCCTTGCACTCAGCCAGATGGCAAAGAAAGTAAGGACGGCAAGCCCGAAACCACAGCAGACAGAAAATCCGAAATACGCAATGAGGACATGGCTTTTAAGACTCGGATTCATTGGGGATGAATTCAAGACGGCAAGGGATATCCTCACAAAGAGACTTGCAGGAGACACCGCATTCAGAAGCGGAAGGGCTGCTTGAAGAGAACAGCCTCCTGCCACCTTGTAGCATTGACCGCCACGTGCGGTCTTAAGGTGGTAGAAGGGTGTTCCCTTCGGAAAGGATGGAAACATTATGCAGAAAAGATATTACATTGCTTATGGCAGCAACTTAAACATCAGACAGATGCGGATGAGATGCCCACATGCAAGGGTGATCGGAACTTCAGTCATTAAAGATTATGAACTGCTTTTCAAGGGAAGCCTTACGGGTGCCTATCTTACCATAGAACCCAAGAAGGGCGGAGAGGTTCCAGTTGCAGCATGGGAGGTCACGGAATCGGATGAGGCGGCACTTGACCGCTACGAAGGATTCCCGACATTTTATTACAAAAAGGAAATGGAACTGGACATCAAAGGAATACGCACGGGAAAGATACGGAGAAGGAAGTGCTTTGTGTATATCATGCATGAAGAACGGAAGATAGGAGTACCTTCCCTTTCCTATGTAAGCACATGCCTTCAGGGGTATGTCAGCTTCGGATTTGATGAGCACTACCTTTCCGAAGCACAGATAAAAGCGGTGGAGGTGGCAGGACATGAAGAGTGAAATATTACGGATACGGATATGCCCCCGATGCGGGGAAAGATACGCAGCACCGCCCGCCTTATCAAGGACTGACGGAACAACGCTTATCTGCCCCGACTGTGGCACACGTGAGGCTCTTGAGAGCATCGGTGTCGGGGCAGTGGAACAGGACCAGATCCTTGAAACCATCCACAGGTCACAGCGGTAATATGTACAATTCTTCCGGCAGATCTTTGTGTACATTACGGGCAGATATGACTGGATAATATCTGCATTCAGAGCGAATATGTACCTACCGAAAGGGAAAACAAAGAAAACGGAGGAACAAAACCATGAAGAAGATTGAAATTTTTGAAAGAGCCATCAAAGAGGGAGGAAGCCTTAAGGATTACGGAATCAATGCAACGGTGTTTGCAGCATACAGAAACCTTGAATACACAGGAAACGAAGACCTCGATTTTGCTGATACCATCTGGGATCATGACATTGCAGAGATCACAGAGACCTTAAGGGAAAACGGAATCAAGGAATTTACGATAAGCAGCACCTTTTCAGGACTCATCGAAACACTTGCAGCTTTTGAAAAAGAAGGAATAAAGATGGCAGGACTTACCGAGGTGAACGCAGGATACACAGATTTTATGACCGGGGAAAAAGCAAGGATCCCGGCAATCAGAATGACACTTTAAAAACACACGGATAACAAAGCAAAGGACCTCTCCGGAGGTCTTTTATTATGCCCATTTTTACGAGGAGGTGAGGACAGTGGCACAGAGAGGAAGAAAACCAAAGCCTACGGCAGTAAAGGTGCTTGAGGGAAATCCGGGCAAGAGAAGCCTTAACACGGGCGAACCGAAGCCTGAGAAAAAGGCCCCGCGCTGTCCGGCATGGCTTGAGGACGAGGCAAAGAAAGAATGGAAAAGGATGGCGAAACAACTGGAGCATCTCGGCATCCTGACGGAAATAGACATGGCAGCATTCGCAGGATACTGTCAGGCATATGCAAGATGGAAAGAAGCAGAGGAATTCATCACACAGCACGGGGCAATCGTGAAGACTCCGAGCGGTTACTGGCAGCAGGTACCACAGGTATCCATTGCCCAGACCTATCTGAAGATCATGAATAAGTTCTGTGAGCAGTTCGGCCTTACACCGTCCGCAAGAAGCCGTATTTCAACGGATAACGGGGAAGACAAGCAGAATGATGAAATGGAGCTTCTGCTTGTGAAAGGCGGTGCAAAGTAATGTTTGATAAAGCAAAAGCGGATCATGCGGTGAATTTTATCAACTGCCTGAAACACACCAAAGGACGGTGGAGGGGAGTTCCTTTTGAACTTCTGCCTTGGCAGGATGAGATCATCCGCACGATCTATGGAACAGTAAAAGAAAACGGATACAGGCAGTACAACACCTGTTATTGTGAGATACCAAAGAAAAACGGAAAGTCTGAACTGGCAGCAGCCATCGCACTGTATATGACATGCGGTGACGGTGAGTGGGGAGCAGAGGTATATGGATGTGCTTCCGACAGGCAGCAGGCTTCCATCGTATTTGATGTTGCGGTGGACATGGTGGACCAGTGTCCGGCACTGAAAAAGAGGATAAAGCCTGTCATGTCAGTAAAGAGACTTGTCTATAAGCCGACCAACAGTTTCTATCAGGTGCTGTCGGCAGAGGCATATACCAAGCACGGTCTGAATGTCCATGCGGTGATCTTTGATGAGCTGCATGCACAGCCGAACCGTGAGCTGTTTGATGTCATGACCAAGGGTTCCGGTGATGCAAGAACACAGCCGTTGTTCTTTCTGATCACGACAGCCGGAACAGACCGGAATTCTGTGTGTTTTGAACAGCATCAGAAGGCTCTGGATATCATCGAGGGGAGAAAAATCGACCCGACATTTTATCCCGTGATCTACGGGGCATCCGATGAGGATGACTGGTCGAGTGAGGATGTGTGGTATAAGGCAAATCCGTCACTCGGATACACGATTGACATTGAGAAAGTGCAGAATGCATATATCAGTGCAAAAGAGAATGCAGCAGAGGAGAACGTGTTCCGGCAGCTCCGTCTGAACCAGTGGGTGAAACAGAGCACCAGGTGGATGCAGATGGATAAGTGGGATGCCTGTTCCTTTGCCGTGAATGAGGATGAGCTTCTCGGTAGGGAATGCTATGGCGGACTCGACCTTTCAAGTTCCACGGATATCACGGCATTCGTGCTTGTGTTCCCGCCAAGGAACGATACGGAGAAATATGTGATACTTCCGTACTTTTGGATACCGGAGGATAACATGAGACTACGTGTCCGAAGGGATCATGTTCCTTATGATGTCTGGGCAGCCGAAGGGTGCTTAAAGACCACGGAAGGAAATGTCATCCATTATGGATTTATCGAGCAGTTCATTGATGAACTTGGCACGAAGTTTCATATCAAGGAGATTGCATTTGACCGATGGGGAGCTGTGCAGATGGTGCAGAATCTTGAGGGCATGGGATTTACCGTTGTCCCGTTCGGACAGGGTTATAAAGATATGAGTCCACCGACAAAAGAACTGATGAAACTGACATTGGAAGAACGGATCGCACATGGCGGACATAAGGTACTGCGTTGGATGATGGATAATGTGTTTGTCCGTCAGGATCCAGCGGGAAACATCAAAATGGATAAGGAAAAATCCACGGAGAAGATTGACGGGGCCGTTGCAACCGTTATGGCACTTGACCGTGCAATCAGAAATGAAGGCAGTGACGGAAGCGTGTATGATGACAGGGGTATTCTTGTATTCTGATGCAGCCGTGTATGATTCTGTAAAATCATAATCCGGCTGCATGTTTCTGTGTTAAGATATAGGAAAAGCACAGGGAGGCATTTCGTATGCAGGAAGAATTTTTTATGAACAGTATGGAAAAAGACCCCAAACTTAGCGGTGAGCACGGGGCGCAGACAAGGAAGTCCCTTGCACTGAAAGCAGAGGAGATCCTCGGACTGGATCTGGAAACAGTGGTAGCGGATGATGACCTTATGTATGATTCGCTGATGAAACTGAAACCGATTGAGAACCCAAAGAAAAATCCAATGCAGAATGCACTGAGAAAATATTATTACTACAGGAATGGGAAAGAGTTCCCACGACTGAACAATTATCAGAGATGATCAGGAACGGCACTTCTTCGGAGGTGCTTTTTTTGTACCCATTTTTAGGAGGTGTCACATGGGAATTAAGAGTTTATTCGGATTCGGACAGGCAAGGGATAAGCCTGTGGATAAGGCAGCAGATGCAGGATATTCGTTCCTGTTTGGAAGGACAACTAGCGGAAAGCCCGTCAATGAAAGAACTGCAATGCAGACCACGGCAGTGTATGCCTGTGTGAGGATACTAGCAGAAGCAGTCGCATCCTTACCTCTTCATGTATATGAGTACCAGGATGACGGAGGCAAGAAGCTGGTGCATGACCATCCGCTATATTATCTGCTCCATGATGAGCCGAACCCAGAGATGACTTCATTTGTGTTCAGGGAAACACTGATGAGCCATCTGTTAATATGGGGAAATGCTTATGCCCAGATCATAAGGGACGGGGCAGGAAGGGTGCTTGGACTGTATCCGCTCCTTCCGGACAAGATGGAGGTGCAGAGGGATGACAAAGGAAACATCTATTATGTGTATTCCAGAAACAGTGATGAGAACCCCATGTTCAAGGAATATGGAAATATCAAACTGAAAGCCGAAGATGTGCTTCATATCCCCGGACTTGGGTTTGACGGACTGATCGGGTATTCTCCGATTGCGATGGCAAAGAACGCTGTCGGCATGACGCTTGCCTGTGAGGAATACGGGGCGAGTTTCTTTGCAAACGGGGCGAATCCGGGCGGTGTCCTGGAGCATCCGGGGGTCCTGAAAGACCCGTCAAAGGTGAGGGAGTCCTGGAATTCCGTGTACCGTGGCGTGAGTAACGCACACAAGATCGCAGTGCTTGAGGAAGGCATGAAGTACCAGCAGATAGGCATCCCGCCGGAAGAAGCACAGTTCCTTGAAACAAGGAAATTCCAGATCAATGAGATTGCAAGACTGTACAGGATACCGCCACATATGGTCGGTGACCTTGATAAGTCGAGCTTTTCCAATATCGAGCAGCAGTCCTTGGAGTTCGTTAAATACACACTTGATCCGTGGGTGATCAGATGGGAGCAGTCCTTACAGAGATCGCTCCTTCTGCCTGGTGAAAAAGGAAAGTATTTTATCAAGCTGAATGTGGACGGTCTGCTCCGTGGGGATTACCAGTCGAGGATGAACGGCTATGCAGTCGGAAGGCAGAACGGATGGTTTTCTGCCAATGACATCCGTGAGATGGAAAACATGAATCCGATCCTGGATGAGGAAGGGGGAAACCTGTATCTGATAAACGGTGCAATGACCAAACTTGCGGATGCGGGAGCTTTTGTAAAGACGGATACGGGCCAGCAGAGTGCTCCGGCACAGGAAAACAGCGGAAAGAGAGGTAAACGATGAAGCGGAAGTTTTGGAACTGGATAAAGAATGAAGATGAGAGCGTACCTGACATGGAAAGGACGCTCTTTTTAAATGGCATGATCTCAGATGAAACATGGTACGGGGATGAAGTGACACCGCAGCTGTTCAAGGATGAACTGAATGCCGGAAACGGAAATATCACGGTGTGGATCAATTCTCCGGGAGGTGATGTGTTCGCGGCAGCACAGATCTACAACATGCTCCGTGACTACAAGGGAAGCGTGACAGTAAAGATAGACGGCATTGCAGCTTCGGCAGCATCCGTGATCGCAATGGCAGGAGACACGGTCTGTGTATCCCCTGTTGCAATGATGATGATCCACAATCCTGCGACCATGGCAATGGGCGAGACAAGGGATATGCAGAAAGTGATCGCCATGTTAAACGAGGTCAAGGAATCAATCTTAAATGCCTATGAATTCAAGACGGGGCTTACCCGTGCAAGGCTCTCCCACATGATGGACGATGAGACCTGGTTCAATGCGAAGAAGGCAGTGGAGCTTGGATTTGCGGATAAGATACTCTTTTCTTCCGGTGAGACGGATGAAGAGAAGAAAAAGCCTGATAAGCCGGAAAAAGAACCGGAGGAAGGCAGTGATGGAGAGGAAGGAAAAGAAAAGGAAGACGAGGATAAGGACAAGAAAAAGAAGTTCCCGTTCCAGCAGGATTCCATGATGTATTCCACCAAGGCGATGAATGAATCGTTCCTTTCCAGGGTATCCCGTGTGGATGCCATGATACCAGTCAGCCAGTTAGAAAAAAGACTGAGTCTTTTAACACATTAAGGAGGATTTTAAGATGAGTAAGATTTTAGAGTTAAGAGAAAAAAGAGCAAAGGCATGGGAAGCAGCAAAGGCATTCCTCGATGCCAAGAGAACACAGGAAGGTTTTGTGTCCGCTGAGGATGCAGCCACCTATGACAAGATGGAAAATGATGTCGTAAATCTCGGAAAGGAAATCGAGAGACTGGAAAGACAGGCTGCCATCGATGCAGAACTTTCCAAGGCAACAAGCACACCGATCACCAACAAGCCGGATGCAAAGACTGGCGGTGACACAAAGACCGGAAGGGCAACCGATGAGTACAGAAAAGCGTTCTGGAACGGCATGAGAAACAAGGTGCTGTCCTATGAAGTACAGAATGCCCTTACCATCGGCACGGATTCCGAGGGCGGTTATCTTGTACCGGACGAGTACGAGAAGAAACTGGTAGAAGCACTGGAAGAGGAGGTATTCTTCCGTAACCTTGCAACCGTCATCAAGACATCGAGCGGTGACCGTAAGATCCCAATCGTTACATCCAAGGGTGAGGCGGCATGGATCGATGAGGGCGGTCAGTTCCCGGAATCTGATGACAGTTTCGGACAGACAACCATCAGTGCCTTTAAGCTGGCAACCATGATCAAGGTGTCCGATGAACTCTTAAATGACAGTGTATTCAATATTGAGCAGTACATCTCAAGGGAGTTCGGAAGAAGGATCGGTACAAAGGAAGAGGAGGCATTCTTTATCGGTGACGGCAAGGGAAAGCCTACCGGAATCTTCAATGCAACAGGCGGTGCTGAGACGGGCGTGACATCCACCGGAACATCCATTACGTTTGATGATGTCATGGATCTTTACTATTCCCTCCGTGCCCCTTACCGTAACAAGGCGGTATGGCTTTTGAATGATTCGACCGTAAAGGCAATCAGAAAGCTGAAGGACGGAAACGGAAATTATATCTGGCAGCCGTCCGTAAGGGAAGGAGAGCCGGATAAGATCTTAAACCGTCCTTACCGCACATCCATCTATGTGCCGGAACTTGCAGCCGGAAACCGTGTCATGGCATTCGGTGATTACAGTTATTACTGGATCGCAGACCGCCAGGGCAGAAGTTTCAAGAGACTGAATGAGCTTTATGCCACAACCGGACAGGTCGGATTCCTTGCTTCAGAGCGCGTTGACGGCAAGCTGATCCTTTCCGAGGCAGTCAAGACACTTGATATCAAGGCTGCCGGAAAGTAGGGGTGGCAGGATGTTCGTAACGCTTGAGGAAGCCAAAGGGTATCTCAGGGTCGATTCGTCAGACGAGGATGAACTCATCCTCTGTCTGATGGAAACATCCGACCGCCTGATCTTAGATGTGACAAGACAACATCCGGAAGAACTCAAAGAGTATGAATCTGTTGTCCGTACTGCAGAACTGTATGTTATTGCTTACCTGTATGAGCATCGGGAAGAAGCAGATCATAAGACAATGACGGAAACACTGAAGTATCTGTTTTTTGGAATCAGGAGGGAGATATTCTGATGATAGAACTTATGCGTGAACGGATCATGATACAGAAAAGCAGCACGAAGAAGGATGGGACAGGAAACCATACCCTTGTATGGAGTGACCATTATAAATGTTATTCCTATGTGAATAATCTTTCCGGTAAGGAGTACTGGGAAGCAAAACAGGTCAATGCGGAAACGGAACTTGATTTTGTTATCCGTTACTGCAGTGAGATATCAGCTCTTGATACGGAGCATTTCCGCATTCTGTTCCGTGGAAATATTTATAATATTACGTTTATTGACAACGTGCAGTATAAGAATAAGACAGTGAAGATCAGGGCTGCCCTGGCAAAGAGGTGAGGAGATGGCAGAGAGAAGAACGACCGTTGACGGTCTGGCGGATGCGATCATGGATGGCCTGAAGGAATATGCAGACCTTGCCACGGATACCGTCAAGGATGCGGTAAAGGATGTATCCAAGACCGTGAAAAAGGATATACAGGCAAATGCCCCAAAACGGACGGGAAGGTATAAGAAGAGCTGGGCGGTCAAAAAGACAGCGGAGAGCAGCAACTCCCTTACCATGACGGTCCATTCTAAGGACAGATACCAGATCGCCCATCTTCTGGAACACGGCCATGCAAAACGCGGCGGGGGCAGGGTAGCCGGAAGGGAGCATATTGCCCCGGCTGAAGAAAGGGGAAACAGGGAGCTGGTGCAGAAGATAGAGAGGGGGTTGCGTTTGTGACGCATGAAGAAGTCATGGCAGTGATGGAAGAAATCGGACTTCCATATGCCTATCATCATTTTGCGGAAGGGGAATCCCCTGATCCGCCTTTTGCAGTATTCCTGTATCCGGGAAGCAACAATTTCTCTGCAGACGGGAAAGTCTATTTTAAGGCAGACCGTCTGAACATAGAGATCTACACGGATATAAAAAATATAGAACTGGAACAGCAGACAGAAGCCGTGCTTGACGGGCATGGCATTTTTTATGAAAAAAGCGAAGTATGGATCGAATCTGAAAATCTGTATGAGGTGCTTTATCAGATGGAGGTATAGAAGATGGCGAATAAAAAGAATAAAGTCAAATTTAATATCTGCAACGTGCATTACGCACCGATTACGGTTGCAGAGGAAGGTACGGTCAGCTTTGGGACACCCGTGCCGATGCCCGGTGCGGTATCCATCAGCATGGATCCGACCGGAGAGCCGGAGTCATTTTATGCGGACGGCATTGAATATTACGTGATCAATAACAACCAGGGATACGATGGTGACCTTGAACTTGCAATGATCCCTGAATCTTTCCGCACGGATATCTTAAAAGAGGAGCAGGATGCCAATAAGGTGCTTGTGGAGAATGCAAATTCCGAGACAGGCAGTTTTGCACTCCTGTTTGAATTTGACGGTGATATCCGCAAAATCCGCCATGTGCTTTATAACTGTTCCGCATCCCGTCCGACCATTGAGTCCAAGACGAATGAGGAAGATAAGGAAGTGCAGACGGAAACACTGACCATTAAGGCAAGACCTATGGCAGACGGATATGTCAAGGCAAAAACGGGAGATTCCACAACTGAGACTGTTTACAATAACTGGTACAAGAGCGTGTATCTTCCAGCAGCTTCCACAGCGGAGCAGCAGTCAGCAAAATCAACCAAGAGTGTATCATAAGGAGGAATAAGACATGGGTATCAGAAAGGATATGGAAATTGATGGACAGATGGTTGCATTCAAGGCGAGTGCAGCCATCCCAAGAATCTACAGATTAAAATTTCAGAGAGATATTTATAAAGACCTGGCATTACTTGAAAAGAGCATCGGTGACGGAAAAGGAGAATCATCAAACCTTGATATGTTTTCCCTTGAGATGTTTGAGAACATTGCTTTTATCATGGCGAAACATGCTGATCCGACTATTCCTGATACACCGGAGGAGTGGCTTGATAATTTCAATACATTTTCAATTTATCAGGTTCTGCCACAACTGATCGAACTGTGGGGACTGAATGTAAAAACAGATGTGGAAGCTAAAAAAAACTTCGTCCAACAGAGCGTGAAATGACAACCCCGCTGTTTCTGCTCAGATGTGTACAGTTAGGTTTGTCAATGGCAGACCTTGGAATGCTGTCAATAGGACTCATCAATGATATGTACAGTGAGAGCCGGAACGATGACTATAAGTATGCCGAGCTTGCAACACAGGAGGACTTCGACCGTTTTTGATTGAGAATACAGTCGTTTTCTGTTATACTTATCAGCAGAAAACGACTGGGGCATTCTCAGTTATAAATTTGAATTTTACGCACTATTAACTTTTGGATATAAAGTGCCGATATTACAGATATAGAAACGGATTTCTGTATCAATTTTCAAGGAGGATGATACCATGATTAGAGCAGCTAATTTAACACAGGTAACAGATTATTATAAGAGCAATACTGTTAGTAAGCAAAATAACACAGAGAAAGCAAAAGATGTGCAGCCCAATGCACAGAAAATAAAATCCAGCGAAGATAAGTTATCTTCTAAGGCACAGAAATATCTGGAAACATTGCGTAAGGATAATGCGGATTTCGATTTTATTATTGCTGATAAAGGCGATGATTTCAGAGGATTAGTAGACCAAAGCGATAAGGAATTTACAGTTGTTTTTTCAAGTGCTGAACTTGAAAGAATGGCATCCGATGAGAAATATGCACGGGAAAAATTGTCTACGGTAAAAACTGCAGTTGAGATGTCAGATAAAATCAATGAACAGTTTGGGTTTGAACGTGCTTGGGGAACGACAGACAATAGTGGAACTGTATTAAATAAGTTAACTATGTCCTTTGATGATGATGGAAAGATGACACTTTTTGCTGATTTGGAGAAGATTACAGAAAAGCAGAAAGAAAGGCTTGAAGAATTAAAGGAAAAACGTGCAGAGGAGAAAAAGCAGGAAAAGAAGGATGTAACTGTTAAGCGGACTACAATTCAGGCAAATTCAAAAGAAGAATTACTTGAAAAGATTTCTGAACTGGATTGGAGTAAGATAACAGAAGAAAAGGCAACACAGGGTATGAAGTTTGATATCACTATTTAATCGTAGCATTAACCGGGAATTGGAGGTGTGCTATGATTGCAGGTACAATACGAAACGCTGTGAATCAGATGCAGTTAGTAAATGATTGGGAGCAAAAGAAGGCTACCGGGGATGTTGTAAAGAAGCAAGAGGGTATGACTGTAACAAGTCAGGAAGAAAGCATGATTCAGCATTTCCGAGAGCAACTTGAGCGAGACAAAGAAAGTTCTGCATATAGTCAGATTTATAACAAGATTGCAAGCGGTCAAGAATTAACAGCTTCAGAAGAAGATGCTATTCGTCAGAAAGACCCTAAAGCCTATATGGAATATAAAGCGGCAAGAATGGAACAAGAAGCTTATGAGCGTAGGTTGGAGAGATGTAAGACAAAAGAAGAGGCTCAAAGGCTTCAAGTAAATGAGATGAATGGAAATTTGGCAGAACTAAAAAGTATCGTGAATAATCCAAATATTCCAAAGAGTGAAAAGCTTAAGGAAGCTCAACGTATCATGGGAAATACTTTTAGAGCTGTAGAGTCATTCACAAGATTTGTAAAAAGTACAGAATATAGGGATTTGCCAACAGAAGAGGAAATTGTAGAGACATCTATAGAAAAGGGGCAGGTTGCAGAGGATTCAAACGATACTGAAATGTCTGAACAGTTAACATCAGATACAACTGTTTCAGTAGATGAGGCAGCAAAAATAGTAAATGATTCGAAGCGAGATTTACAATTAAGTGATGTTCACCAAATTGAAAAAGATGTTATAGAGGAAATGAAGGATATCGAAATAAAGCATTTTGGTGAGAAGAAATCATCGGTCAGAATAGACATTACGGTATAGGAATAGTCTGCGTGAAATTTCAGTTTGTAGCTTAGATAAAATCATAATATTACATAGAACATCTGTCAGGAATGGCAGGTGTTTTTCTTTTGTTACGGAGCAGAGATGCTCCTTTTTTTGTACCCATTTTTAGGAGGAGGTGAGAGGCATGGCAAGCCGTATTCAGGGTATTACCGTTGAAATTGGTGGTGATACAACAAAACTGCAGAACGCCCTGAAAGGCGTGAACGGACAGATTAAGTCCACCCAGTCACAGCTTAAGGATGTGAATAAGCTACTGAAACTTGATCCGGGCAATACGGAGCTTCTGGCACAGAAGCATAAACTGCTTGCAGAAGCAGTCAGTGAAACAAAAGAGAAACTGGCTACCTTAAAGACCGCAGCAGAACAGGCAAATACGGCACTTGCCAATGGCGAGATCTCAAAGGAGCAGTACGATGCCCTTCAGAGGGAAATCGTGGAAACTGAGCAAGACTTAAAGAATCTGGAAACACAGGCGAACCAGTCCGCAACGGCAGTGCAGAAGATCGCAGCAACAGGCGAAAAATTTAAGACGGTCGGTGACAACATTTCCTCTGCCGGACAGAAACTCCTCCCAGTAACCGCCGGGGTGACGGCACTGGGTACGGCATCCGTAACAACGGCAGCAAACTTTGAATCTTCCATGTCACAGGTACAGGCAACAATGGGAATCACAAAAGATTCCATGTCTAAGGTAAACGGGCAGTCTGTAAATACAATGGACACCCTATCCAAACTGGCAAAGAAGATGGGGGCAGAAACAGCCTTCTCTGCATCCGAGTGTGCCGAGGCATTAAATTATCTGGCTCTTGCCGGATATGATACGGAGCAGATGTGTAATACACTGCCGACTGTACTTAACCTGGCAGCCGCCGGGGATATTGCCCTTGCGGATGCTTCCGACATGGTAACGGATGCAATGTCCGCACTTGGCATGGGCGTGGATGAAGCGGAAACAATGGTCGATCAGATGGCAAAGACCGCATCTACCACGAATACATCGGTTGCACAGCTGGGCGAGGGAATCCTTACCATTGGTGCGACAGCCAAATCCATCAAGGGCGGTACGGCAGAACTCAATACTGCACTCGGAATCCTTGCCAATAATGGTATCAAGGGGGCAGAAGGCGGTACGCATCTCCGTAACATTATCCTGTCACTGCAGAATCCTACAGATAAGGCAGCTGCCCAGATGGAAGCACTAGGCATTTCCGTATATGATTCCGAAGGAAACATGCGGTCAATGAACGATATCCTTGGTGACCTGAATAAGAGCATGGATGGAATGACATCCGCTGAGAAGTCCAATATCATCGGCACGATCTTTAACAAGACGGACCTGTCTTCCGTAAATGCACTGCTTGCCAATACAGGAAGCACATGGGACAGCTTACAGAAATCCATCACGGAAAGCGGTGGTGCTGCACAGCAGATGGCAGATACACAGCTTGATAACTTACAGGGACAGATCACTATCTTAAAATCCGCACTGGAAGGTCTGGCGATATCTTTTGGGGAACTTCTGATGCCGGCCATCAAACAGATCGTGGGATGGGTGCAGAAATTTGTGGACTGGTTGAATGGACTGAGCGAGGGTACGAAGAAGACGGTCGTTACGATAGCCCTTCTGGCGGCAGCACTCGGTCCCGTGCTTATCGTGATTGGAAAGGTCATATCTGCAGTCGGTACGATCATGACGGTTGTACCGAAGATTGCCGGAGTCATCAATACGGTGAAGGGGGCATTTGCAGCACTGAATACCACGATGCTTGCAAATCCAATCGTACTTATTATCGCAGCCATTGCAGCTCTTGTGGCTGCTTTTATTTATCTCTGGAATAACTGTGACGGATTCCGCCAGTTCTGGATCGACCTCTGGGAGAACGTAAAACAGGTTGCAATCACGGTATGGAATGCAATCAAGGAATTCTTCTCACAGGTGTGGGAAACCATCAAGACGATCTTCTCGACCGTGTTTGAAGTGATAAAGACCCTGGTAACGACTTATTTCAATCTGTATAAGACCATCATCCAGACGGTTTTTAATACAGTAAAGACAGTCATCACAACTATCTGGGAAGCCATCAAGGGTGTGTTTACTACAGTTTTCAATGTAATAAAAACACTGGTGACAACGTATTTCAATATCTACAAAACGATTATCCAGACAGTTCTGACGATTATCCAGACTGTCATTACAACGGTATGGAATACGATAAAAACAGTCATTACCACTGTTCTGAATGCAATAAAAACAATCTTCAGCACGGTATGGAATGCCATCAAGACCATCATCAGTGCCGTGGTAAGCGGGATCAAGGGACTGATCACGGGAGATTTTACTGCGGTCAAGAACTCCATTACCACCATCATGAATACGATTAAGAGTACGATCTCCACCATATGGAACACCATCAGGTCGACCATTTCAACGGTCCTTGGTGCAATCAAGGGTGCGGTCACATCCGTATTCAATGGAATCGTAAATGCGGTGAAAGGTGCGATGGGAAATGTGCTGAATGCAGTAAAGACAGGTTTTTCCAATGTGAAAAACCATATCACGGGGCTTGCGTCACAGGCATTTACGTGGGGCAAGGATCTGGTCATGGGAATCGTAAACGGAATCAAGAGCTGCATCGGTGCGGTCGGGGATGCCGTTAAGGGTGTGGCAGACAAGATCAAGTCATTCCTTCACTTCTCCGTGCCGGATGAAGGTCCGCTGACGGATTATGAATCATGGATGCCTGACTTTATGGGAGGTCTTGCCAAGGGTATCGAAAAGAGCCGTGGCATGATCCAGAAGGCGGTAAGCGGTGTATCTTCCGATATGGTGGTCAGCCCAGAGGTCAGCAGAATGGAAAGCATGACGGGAACAGGAACGGCAGCACAGCCAGAAGGTATTTCCGGGATGCTTTCTGCAATTACTTCTGCAATCGAGAATATCAAACCGGACAGCGGTGACATCGTCATTCCTGTGTACCTTGGCGGTACGATGCTTGATGAGGTTATTGTTTCGGCACAGCAGAGGGCAAATTTAAGAAGCGGGGGCAGATAAAAATGGCATATATACAATATCTTGTTTTTAATGAGAAGTCTCTGCCCCTGCCGGATTCTTACGATATCGGATTGTCAGATGTCGAGGCGGACTCCGGCGGTGAAACAGAGGCGGGAACCACACAGAGGGATGTAGTAAGGACGGGAGTGGCTGACATTTCCGTCTCTTTTTCCGTGTCCCCGAAGTGGCTCGGACTGCTGACGGCATATTCCAAGATGCCGAAGATAGCAGTGAAATATTTTGACACGGAAACACTGGAACTGAAAGATGCAGAAATGTATATCACGGGATTTAAGGCAGCACTTAAAAAGGACACATCCTATAAGGGACTGTGGACGGTATCCTTTACCCTGAAAGAAATGTAGGAGGCAGATGCTGTGATCGAAGTATCAGAGAAATTCAAAAATGCCGTAAGGCAGAACACAAGAAAATATGAGTGGTACGGTTCGATCACGACAAAAGCCGGAAAGGTGCATGAATTCACGGCAAAGGATATCGTGAAGGGTTCCGGCTACATAAAATGGCAGTGCTGCAGTAACACGGAGATAGAACTCGGAACAGTGTATGCAGCAGAAATGGGAATCAGCCTGTTTTCGGAGATTGACCGTTATACTCTGGAAGATGCCGAGGTACGGCTTTATTACCGCCTGACACTTCTGGACGGGACAACGGAGTCCGTACCGATGGGGATTTACGAAGTTTCCGAAGCCAACAGGAAGGTGCGGACACTGGAACTGAAAGGCTATGACCATATGCTCCGTTTTGAGAAGTCCCTGAAACTGGAATCCTCAAGCGGAACGCCATACCAGTTCTTAAAGGCTGCGTGTGCTGCATGCAAGGTGGAAATGGCACAGACGGTTGCGGAGATCAGTGCCCTTCCGAACGGTAAGACCACGCTTGGTATTTATTCGGATAATGATATAGAGACCTTCCGTGACCTGGTCTTTTATGTGGCACAGGTGCTTGGCTGTTTCTGCCAGATAGACCGATACGGAAAACTTGTCCTTAAGCGGTACGGGAATGAATCCGTATGGAACGTGGAGCAGAAGGAGAGGTTCGACAGCAGTTACTCTGACTTTGTTACAAGATACACGGCAGTATCATCCACAAACCAGATCAGCCAGACGGCAGAATACATTGCGATGGAAAAAGACGATGCCCTTACCATGAACCTTGGCATCAATCCGTTACTTCAGTTCGGACTGAAATCCGTAAGGGAGAAGATACTGCGTGAGATACTTACGGCACTGCAGAAGATAAATTATGTACCGTTTGACAGTTCCACCATCGGAAATCCGGCATTGGAAGTCGGGGACATCCTGAAATTTTCAGGCGGACATGCGGATGAGACAAAGATAAGCTGTATTACGAGCATCGAATGTAAGATCAACGGGAAAATGACACTGAAATGTGTCGGGAAGAATCCAAGGCTTGCATCTGCCAAGAGCAAGAATGATAAGAATATTACAGGTCTTATCAATTCCGTGGAAAGCGGAAAGACCATCATTTACAGTTTTGTCAATGTTGCCCCGTTTGAGATCGGGCAGTCCCTTATGAACGTGATGGATATTGACTTTACTGCAACGGAAGAAACCACGGCAGCATTCCAGTGTGAAATGCTTCTGGAGGTGGTAAAGCCGGATACCGGGGGAGAGCCGGAAGAAGGCGTGGCAGCAGAAACGGAACTGCCGGAGCTGTCTATTGTCTACAAGATAAATAATGAGACCATAGACACATTCATGCCGGCCAAGACCTGTCTGTATGGGAAGCATATCGTGACATTGTTTTTCCCGATATCAAAGGTCATTGAGAACAGTTCCAATACATTTTCCATGTATCTGAAGATATCATCCGGGAGCGCAAAGATCGGTGAGGCGCAGATCAGGGCAACCATCAGTGGTCAGGGACTCGCAGCAGGACTGGGAGACTGGAACGGACGCATCAATATCAATGAGAATATTGGAAATATCAGCATTACGGATGTACCGTTTGTGGCTGATGTGTTTAAGGATACGGCATCCGTAACATTCCCTTCTAAAAAGACACAGGGACTGACACAGACAATTGGGAATATTCCAATCACAGACCAGAACTATGAAGCAGATGTATTTACGGACCGTGCATGGATCACGGAGATCCTCCGAACCTTTGTCCTTACAAGCGTGCGGGGAAATCCAAATTATAACGGATATATCACGGTTAATACGGAAGAACGGTTCATGCTGCGGAAACGGTATGTACAGAAGTCAGAGCCGGAATCCCTCGACCACGGATATGCAGAAGACCTCGTGATCGATATTTCATACTTCACAAAGGTGGACGGGGTGGAAGTCAATGGTTATACCGCAGCAGTCCGTCCGCAGTATGTGATTACCGCGGCAGAGACTTCCGTTAAGTTCCCGGATACCATTACCGTTGAAAACGGGTTCTTTGAACTGAAAGCAGTAACTGAACAGACACAGGAAGCCGTGACGGATGAAGTGGATGAAGGTTTCTTGGAAAGGACAACGGTTGATATATCCGGCTTTGACGGAGTGAAAGGAGTGGAATTTACACTATGAATTATGACAATATAAATGATATTTTTTCGGCCGGTGTCACCAATATGACCTGTCTGTTACAGGACAGCAACAGCTATGATGGCGGTACGCTTGCCGTGAGTGGTGCGGATTTTTTCACGTTCCTCGGAAAAGCCGTGCCGTACATTTATGCACACGGTGATTCTTACTGGGGAATCGGCAGTGATGCTACGCACCTTAAAGTGGATAACCGTGATACCAGAATGAGATCGCTTTACAGGGAAGAAGGGACTTTATACAGTTATTACCGTTTTCTGAAAATACGGTGGGAAGGATGGTCGCATTACAATGCATCCGGGGCGGACTACCAGTTAAAGTATGACCTTCTGTTCTGGGACACGGGAGATATTTCCCTTCATATGATTTCTGTTCCTGTCCAGTGTTATGATGGAGGTTTCGGTTTTAGTGCAGACAAGAACTATACTTTCACAAAGCCCGATACAGCTTCCCCGGATATTACTTTCCAGTATTATGCGGACAGTAAGACCTTTGAAGTGAAATACACACCGATTGACCTGTTGGTCCCGTTTAAACTCCTGATAAAAGACGGGGACGGAAAACTGTATACGGTGGAGAACCAGATCATAAATGAGGAGCTGTCAGAAACAGCAGATGTACTTGTCGGACTGGAAGAAACAGAGGTCAATGCACTTTTGTTTAAGAAACATGGATTTGCAAAGATGCCGGAGTGGGATCTGATAAAAGGGCTGACGCTTCCTTCCGTATTAAGCTGGAGTGACAGCAGGGCATTTCCGCTGAATGCCGTGATTACGGGAACACCGCCAAAACAGTATATTGAATGCACGGCGGATCTTTCGGACGGCACGGTTCTTGGAATCAAGGCACTGAATGCAGAATATGAGGGAGAGATCACGGTACAGTACAGTTATGACGGGGAGACCTTTACGGGTGAAACCCCGATGGCGGATTTTCTCACAATGGAGCTGGATGAATTGTATGCCGGACTGCTGGAAGCAAAGACGATAACCTTCCGTTTCTGGCTTGCGGGCGATGCAACGCTTACATCCTTTATCATGAATTATAGAAATGGAGATGATGACGATGCTCAAGGGAACAACAAGAATAGAACTTACTGATGTAAACACAGGTGAGGTGGAAACCTACCAGAACAGCAATATGGTCACCAATGCACTAAGGGACATCCTGAAACCGCTTGGACTTTCCAAGAGACCGAACAGGTTTTTGAATGAATTCGTGCCGTATTATGAAAAACTGCTCGGAGGCATCCTGTGCTTCGACAGGGAGATACCGGAGAATGCGGATGAATATTATCCCCCGGCAGATGCAAACCTTGTCGGCTGTGCTTCACATGGAATGCAGAACAACACAAAGAATACCTTCCGTGGCGGATTCAACCAGACAGAATCGGAAGTAAATCTGAAAGACAGGTATGTGAAATATGTATATGATTTTGCAACCAGTCAGGCGAACGGCACGATTGCCAGCATCTGTCTTACACATAAAAATGGTGGACTTACATCATACGGCAGTAAAAATACCAGTCCAATCAGGGATAATTTACTGATGCAGTCCATTGCAGAAGACAATCTTCAGTATGTGTACCCTGACAGGACAGGGGCAAGCACGAGCAGCAGATATTCCGGTATGACGATTGGAAAAACAGAGCTGATATTCCTAATCGATAGGGCAAAGGACTGTGTGTATTATTTCAAGGTGGCAGATAAGAACCATATCCACATCACAAAAAGACGTGCATTTTTAAAGACGGTATCTATTCTTGATAATATTTACACCACGAAACCGCTTATCGAAGAAATCGAACTGGCAGAACTGTCTTCGGAACTGCAGATTGGCTACTGGTCATATAATTATGATCCGTCAAATGATTGTCTGTATATCTGCACGAGCAGCAACAGCAGGACTGCCCCAGAGGGCAAGTTTCTTATAACGGAAATAAAAGTGGACACTTGGAAAATCAAGCAGTATGAAATAGCAAACACCACGGATAAATATCTCAGGACGGAAGGGAACTGGGGAATGTTCGTTACCGAAGGCTATCTTCTGCTGAGGGGATATGATGCCCCGTATGATGTGTATAAAATCCAGATCACGAATCCGGCAAATGTTGTAAAGCTGAAGCGGACCAATGTGACCAACATCAATGGCGTGCCGAAGTTCGTGATTAACGGACGGGTTTATTACGAATACAGTTATGAACAGCTTCTGATTGCGAATCTGGCAACGGATGAGATCATGCCACCGGAGACACAGACATTGTTTAATTCCAGTTATACGATGAGCGTGACTCCTGTAAGAAATGAACCACTCATCTATTTTTGTGATTATGGCACATGGTCAACGTCCGGGTGGTACATGATGTGTAATTATCTGGCAACCATCAATAACCTTGATGCCCCAATTACAAAGACGGCAGATAAGACAATGAAGATCACTTATATTTTACAGGAACAATAAAATACTTTTTGGAATCAGGCAGTTATCCATTACGGGTAGCTGCTTTTTTCATACAAAAAATCAAAGGAGGACAAGACAATGAAGGAATTCTGGAACGCAGTACAGTTTGTATTCACGGCAATCGGAGGATGGCTTGGATACTTTCTTGGAGGATGTGACGGCCTGCTCTTTGCACTGCTCGCATTTGTGGTCATCGACTACATCACGGGAGTTATGTGTGCAATCAGTGACCAGAAGCTGTCCAGCGCAGTTGGTTTTAAGGGAATCTGCCGTAAGGTGCTGATTTTCCTTATGGTCGGCATTGCAAACATTCTTGATGTATATGTCATCGGAACGGGGAGCGTTTTAAGGACGGCAGCCATTTTCTTCTACATCTCAAATGAAGGAATCTCCCTTTTGGAGAATGCATCCCATCTGGGACTTCCGGTTCCGGCAAAGATCAAAGCCGTGCTGGAACAGCTTCATGACAGGTCAGAAGAAGACAAAGACAACGGGGAAGGGTAGCTCCTTCCCTCTTTTATTACAGAGAATTGGAGGATCATATTATGAGTCAGAAATTTGGAATCGATGTAAGCCACTGGCAGGGCAGTTTTGACTTTGCAAGGGCTAAGAGCAAGGAAGGCGTGGAGTTCGCAGTCATCAAAGCCGGAGGTGCTGATGCCGGACTTTATAAGGACAGCCAGTTTGAATCAAACTATAAGAAATGTGAGGAATGCGGACTTCCAAAGGGCGCATATTTCTATGGAAATGCCAGAAGCGTGGCAGATGCCAAGAAGGAGGCAGAATACTTCCTTTCACTGCTTAAGGGAAAGAAATATGAGTATCCTGTCTTTTATGATGTGGAAGGCAGCATGATCACCAAGAATGACAGAAATACACTGACACAGATCGTAAAGGCATTCTGTTCTGCAGTAGAAGCTGCCGGATACTGGGTCGGCATCTATTCGTCCGAGTCATTCTTCAACAGCGAGATGAATGACGGGGAGCTTATCCGCTACAGTCACTGGGTTGCAAGATGGGGTAAGAGCAAGCCGGCCCCGGCAAGCGGTGCAGAGACACAGATCTGGCAGTTCGGAGGGGAGACAAACCTTATCCGGAGCAACAAGATCAATGGGCAGTCCTGTGATCAGGATTACTGCTATGTGGATTTCCCTGCAAAGATCAAGGCAGCCGGGCTGAACGGTTATGCCAAGGGAAGCAGTACACCCGCTCCGGTGAAGAAGTCCAATGAGGAGATCGCATCCGAGGTGATTGCCGGAAAGTGGGGGAATGGTGCGGAAAGACAGAAACTGCTCTCACAGGCGGGGTATGACTATTCTGCAGTCCAGAGTATCGTGAATAAGAAACTTTCCCCATCCAGGAAATCCGTGGATGAGATCGCAAGGGAAGTTATTCATGGTGACTGGGGAAATGGTTCTGACAGAAAGAAAAGGATCACTTCTGCCGGATATGATTATTCCGCAGTACAGAAAAGGGTTAATGAACTCCTGAAATAAGGATATGGCTGATGGTCAGTAATGGCTGTCAGCCGTATTTTTTTCCATTTATGCCAAGGAAAGAAAGGTGAAAGGTATCGCAGATTGTACTTGCTATTATTGGCTTTCAGAGTGATATATAGACTACCCAAAGAGAAAGGAGTGGCAGAATTTGGAGATTCAGATAAGGGAAGGAAACAGCAGACAGAAGCAAAAACTTAAGGTATGCGCCTACTGCCGTGTCTCAACGGATGCGGATGAACAGGAAAATTCATTGGAAAACCAGATCAGGCATTATAAAGAAGTCATTACCAGTAATCCTGATTACGAGTATGCCGGAGTTTACAGTGACTTTGCCATATCAGGATTCAAGGAAAAACGTCCCGGTCTGCAGAAGATGTTAGCAGATGCCCGTAAGGGAAAAATAGACCTTATATTAACAAAATCCGTATCACGGTTCGCAAGAAACACCTCAATCGTTCTGGAAGCTACACGAAAGCTGAAAGAACTGAATGTTGGTGTTTTTTTTGAACTCCAGAATATCAATACCCTGTCAGGGGAAGGCGAGCTTATGCTTACGATCCTTGCTGCATTTGCACAGGCAGAAAGCGAGAGCGGAAGCGTTGGTGCAAAGATGGTGTACCAGAGAAAGTACGAGGCAGGGATTCCCGTGCAGTACCTTGAGCGGTCTTTCGGATTTAAGAAGGATGAGCGGGGAGTCTATATTGCAGATGAAGAGGAAGCGGTATGGGTAAGAAAAATCTATGATATGGCAGCACAGGGATATACTCTTGCAGCTATTAAGCGCTACCTGAACGAAAATAATGTAAAAACGGTGGGTGGTGCAAAATGGCTTGATAGCACGGTGCTTCGTATTTTGGAAAATGAAATCTATAAAGGCGATTATATCATGCATAAGTATTTTGTAAATGAAGAAAGAAAACTGGTCAGAAACAGGGGAGAAGTAGATGCCTGGTACATCGAGGATGACCATGAAGCCATTGTTTCCCCAAAACTCTGGCAGAGAGCACAGGACGCACTGGAAGCAAAGCGGGATTATCTTGCGGAAGGCTCAGTGATCGAAGAATTCACGGAAGAAAATTATCCATACATGAACAGGATCTATTGTGCCAGATGCGGACACCCGCTTTACAAAAGGATCTACAGTAACGGCAACAGGCTGAACTGGGGATGCAGCGGTACAAAGCGGTATGGGAAGTCTTTCTGCGAGGGGATAAACATTCCGGACGGAGTCTTGCGAGGGGCATGGCATTTTGATGAAAATATGTATATAGGGGAAAAACAGACAGATAAGGGAAAAAAGGAATTTACCTATCTGAAAGAAGCTTCATGGAAAAGAAGGCATAAGAAGAAAGAGCCGGAGCCGATTCCTGAAAATACGGAAACAGAGTATCCGTACAGGGAGAAGATCTTCTGCGGATTATGCGGAAGCAGACTCGTGAGGCATGTAAACACCAAAAACCATAAGGTCATATGGGTATGCAACGGGAGAAAGCGGAAGGGGAAAGACTTCTGTGATGGGACAAGGGTTCCGGATACCATTATAAAGGGATGGGGAGAAATCAAAAAAGATATTTATATTCAGAGAAAGGATGATAAGAATGGCAAGAAGCGTTACAGTTATACCAGCAAGAAGCCAAAAGGTGCGGACAGGGCATAAGGCGGTACAGGAAAAGAAGATAAGGGTGGCAGCCTACTGCCGTGTGTCAACGGATCAGGAAGACCAGCTCCATAGTTTTGAGGCACAGGTCGAGTATTATACAAAATATATCAACGAGCATGAGAATTATGAAATGGCCGGCATTTATGCAGATGAGGGAATTTCCGGTACGAATACAAAGAAAAGGGAACAGTTCAAAAAGATGATCGCAGACTGCGAGGACGGTAAGATAGACCTTGTCATAACAAAATCCATCAGTCGTTTTGCAAGGAACACGCAGGACTGCCTGGCATATTCCAGAAAATTAAAGAACTTGGGGATCGGCATCATATTTGAGAAGGAAAACATCAACACGCTGGATTCCACGGGAGAGCTTCTGTTCACCATCTTAAGCTCCCTTGCACAGGATGAATCGAGAAACATTTCAGAAAACTGTAAATGGGGCATCCGCACGAAATTCAAGAACGGTGAGATGCATCTCAACACATTCAAGTTCCTCGGATACGATAAGGATGAGAACGGGAAGCTTGTCATCAATAAGGAACAGGCAAAGACAGTGAGAAGGATATACAGGGACTTCCTTATCGGAATCAATCCGGCACAGATTGCAAAGGAACTGACGGAAGAGAAAGTTCCGGGATGTCTGGGGCAGACAAAATGGTATCCAAGCACGGTCACAGGGATTCTAAAACAGGAAAAGCACATGGGTGATGCACTTCTGCAGAAGACCTATACGGCAGACTTCCTTACCAAGAGACAGGTCAGAAATAACGGTGAGATCGCACAGGTTTATGTAAAGGACAGCCATAAGGGGATCATAGATAAGCAGACATGGAATGCGGTACAGGAAGAATTCGACCGCAGGGAAAAGTTCATGGAATCGCACGGCACGGACAGGTACAGTTACGGTGCGGACTGTATGCCGTTCTGTGAGAAGGTGTTCTGCGGGGAATGCAAAAGCCTGTTCACGAGACATTCATGGAGCTCAAGGGGAATCGTACAGTGGCAGTGCAAGAACCACAGGAAAGACGGGAAAGTGGCATGCACGAATGCCTATGTGGATAATGCAGACCTGGAAAAGGGATTTGTAAAAGCATTCAACAGACTGGTCACGGACAGGGATAAGCATATGGAAAGATGGCAGCAGATGAAGTCGGACGGGACACCGCTTGAAAAGATCAGGGCGGGGCAGATGATGGAAGCCGTGGGAAATGAACCGCTTACCAGATTCGTCCCGGAGATCGCACAGCTTGTCCTCTGCGAAGTGACGGTGCTTGGTGCGAAAAAATATGAGTTCTTCTTTCTGGAAGGCAGCAGGGTAAAGGTTTCCGTGTAAATCACCCGGAAACCCCGCTGTTATGAAGTCCAAACAGCTCCATCTGGCTGCTTTCACCGTCCGCATCCCCAGGCTCAGGAATGTCGGACGGTTCTTCTTCCATGTCCTTTTTATGCGGAAGTTTATGAGTATAAAGTTTATCCCAGGTAAGCGGATTCCGGCTTTTTTTGTTGTAGTATATCAGTATGGCTTCCGCAAATCCGAGTGAGCCGGAACGCCTGTCCTTTGCAGTGCGGGCGAGTTCCTTGATGGATATCCTTCCGAGCTTTTCCTTAAATACATCATCTTTTATAGCATCACCATAAGCATTAAGGAAACGTGCCAGTCCGTTCATCATGTTTGCGCTGAAGGACTGGGATGCCCCTTCCCATGTGGCTGCAATGAGACGGATGACATGGTCGAGCATATGGTAGCCGTATTTGTCGTGGATGTTTTCCAGGGTTGCGACAGCACAGATACCGCCTGGGGTCGTGGTGGATGCGATGGTAAGGTCATAGGATTCCACCAGGTCACGGATGATGAGCTGTTTGTCATTGCCGGCCTCTATGTTTGCCATGAATATCTCATAAGGCAGCAGGGGCTTTACATATTTCATCTGGTTTGCAAAGATATCCGCTTCATGTTCATATCCGAGGTCATCGTATACCATGCACCACACGGGTGTCTCCCTGGATCCTGAAACGAGGGCAACGATCTCAATGGTGTGCTGCCCGTTGAATACATAGTTGATGCCGTTCCTCCGGCTGACCTTTACGGGATTTATCTGGTACAGGTCAAAGTTGGCGGCAGCACGCTGGACATGGTGCTGTGAGAGGTTGCGCTGGTATTCCTGGTTGGATACGAGATTCCTGATAGGGATCTGTTCAAAGTGTACTTTTGGGACGAACTGCATCAGGTCAATGGCCTGTGGCGTTTGTCCGGCTGTCTGTTCTTCTGTCATCTGGATCATCCTCCTCAAGCTGCGAAAGCAGTCTGGTTATTTTTCTTGTTAGGTTTAACAGCTGCATCTTCACTTCACGCCTTGCATTAACTGAGGTGGAAGGAAAATCTGTAAGTTCCATGGTCCTTGATATGGTCTTTGACCATGAAGGTATCGTAAATTTAAGGCTTTCGAGTTCTGCATCCGGGTCAGTGGCGGGCATCTGCTTAATTCCGGCTTCGGCACTTTCCTTTTCCCGTTTTATCCTTCTTGAGTCCGTTTTTCCGGTGGGAAGCCTCTGCCATCTGAGTTCGTGCCGGAGCTGGGAGTATCCGATGCGGTCTATAGATCCGCTGTCCAAGAGCCTTTTCAGTCCGTTGATATCCTCAATGGGAAGACGGGAGAGTTCTATGATATTTTCATGGGATACACGGAGTTTCCCGTTTAATATCTTTTCTGCAATCTCCGGGCTTTTCCGTTTCAGGTCATCGACAGCACGGGCATAAATATCATATTTTGTCACGGTGGAAAAACCAAAATTAAATTCATTGCCTATGATGGTGGCAATATCCGTCTTACGGACATATTTCTGTGACACCTGTCCGTCTGCATTTAGTTCCGTGCCAGGATGTTTTTTCATGAATTCATCACTGGCGGTATTCATGTCCGCACGGAACAGTCTGCCTATCAGGTATTTTTTGTATTCCCCGGTAAGGTCTGTACGTTTTAGCTGTTCATGGCAGATAAAAGAGACTGCCTTATCACGGCTTTCAAACATCATGCACCGGATGTTGAAATGGATATCCCATTTCGTACAGATCTTATACCGCAGACGGCCGTCAAGTATGATACCGTTCCATACACATACAGGTTCCAGGCATCCGTGGTCAAAGATGTTTTCTTCGAGTTCTTCCAGGTACTTTTCTTCCCTTGGCTGTATCAGCTCATCAAATTCCGGATCCGTCTGAAGTTCCGGGACTGGTCTGTTGTTCATACTGATTCCTCCGTTCGGGTCATATCATCTACAAGAACGCATTCATTCATGGAAAAGCTGGCAAGACATTCTTTTGGATTCAGTGCACCGTAGATACGGTAGCTGCGGTTGTCCTCCAGATATATGCCCGTATGCCGTAATGCCTGTAAAAGTTCCGTACTGTATAATTCGTAGCAGTAACGGCTGTCGGCTTTACTGTAGCGTACACGGTGGGCAAGGTAATCCTTACGCACACTTTTCCTTATGGCGATCATGCTGTCCTGTGGGTTTACAAGCAGCTGGATATACTCCGGGTCACCGAGCATATGGAGTGTGAGCTTGTGTATGCGTATTCTGTTTTTCTTTAAGTCAATGCATAGGACCGGCTTCAAAGAGGTTTCTCTGTTCATAATGCTGTTCCTCCTTTTCTGGATGTTCTGTTTTTTCTTCTTCTGGTTCAGCGGTATTGTTTTCGGAGATGCCGAACACCGCATAACCGTCAAACATGTTGACCTGTAAACTGCTCTGGTGTTCCTCGACAGGCACACCGAACTGGTTCTGCCATTCTTCCGGATAGCTTGGCGTGCGGGACGCTTTTATCTTTCCGTCTTCCTTCTCCTCACGCACGAAGATCTCAGGCGTGGTGAGGTCGAAGACAAAGAGCAGTTCATTGTCTGACCGTATCAGCTTCCCAAGCAGTTTATAGCGGTAGGATGAATTCCATCCCATAAGCGACACGACCTTGGCAAAAAAGATACGGCAGGTGATCTGCCTTGGAGAGCGTTTTGCCGTTGCGGAGCACCACCGGAAGGAATCCTTCTCATCCTCCTGGCATGGACGCACCGCCAGTTTCTTTTCATCCGGGTTTACGAGTATCTGCACGAAATCCGTATCCGGCAGCTTTTTTATGCATGCGGTGTTTACGGATACCTTGCTGGAATTAAAAGTAAAGGACGGTTCATAGGTATGGGCGAAGAACTCGCCGCGGACGACCTGATACCCGTCATAGCTGAAAGCATCATCCTCGGTCACGGGAATGGTATTCTTTTCATCGTTTGTCTGTATGTTCATCTGTGTTCTCCTTCATATCTGACATGATCTGTTTAATATTCTTTTCGATGTCATTTTTACTGGTGACCTGTATATCAGTGTCGTTATATGTTACCGGGGCATGGGAGGTATCTGGGTCTTTACGTCCGGTGAATCCGGCAAGTTCTTCTGCCTGTGCGTGGCTGTAATAATTGCTCCCGAATGTGTCTGCCCAGTCAGGCGGATAGGCTCGGACATTTCTCTGCTGGTTGTCTGTAAAGGGTTTTACGGCCGGATCCGCATCCGGTACACCGACCATGTCATTGGGGATGAATATCTCCGGTTCGGAAAGGTTGAAGAGCAGTACGGCATCATTCTCGCTGCCACGCTTTACCCCCGTAATGCGGTAACGGCAGTCATCATTCCAGCCGAGGAGGGAATAGAGCGTGGGAAGAAATGCAGTCCCGCTGATCTCACGTGGAGAATTTTTGCCGTCTTTCTTTTTAGACCACTGCATGGCATTCCGGCAGTCTTTCCCCGCATTCCTTACGGCAAAGACCAGTTTCTTTGGATGTATGAGCAGTTCCACAAGCGTACTGTCAAGTTTGCGGACGGCAGGAGCGGAAAAGCGGATATCTCCCTGGCTGAAGGTAACTGTTATACGGTCCGTGCTGTCAAAAAACTGTGAGCGTGCGATCTCATATCCGCGCAGGTCAAATTCACCGGATTTTACTTCCACATGACCGGAAGACGGGCCGGACTGTTCCGTGCCGTCATAAACACTGGAAGAGGCATTCCTGTAATCCGTTTCCTTAAATCCCGCCCATCTGGGGTTGATGGATACAAACCCTTTCAGGACACCTCCCGGAATGACCTTCAGCTGCGGAAGGATCCCTTTGTTCCCGTACTTGGCATTGCTGATCAGTCTCTGGACCGCAATAAAGTCATCCCTTGATATGATGGCTTCATGATGGTCACGCTTCCGGTACTGGGGACGGTTCTGCATATTCTTCTTTGATTTGTGGTTGAGATAATTCGGAGTGTAGGTCTTATGTGCAAGAACATCACCGCAGTGCCTCTCATTCTGCAGTATCTGAAGGATGGAACCAGGAGACCATACGGTGTTCCCCTTTTTGGTCTCACAGCCGAGTTCCGTCAGGGTATCGGCAATTTCCTGACAGGTGCATCCGTTTAAGTACATCATAAATATGAGTTTTACGATCTTTGCTTCCCCTTCATTAATAATGAGGTTTCCGTCTTCATCATGGTCATATCCGAGGAGTATCGGTGTAAGGAAGATCCCCCTGCGGAAACGCATCTCAATGGATGCATTCATGATCTCGCTCTTGGTATGGCTTTCTTCCTGTGCAAGTGTGGCCATGAAGGAAAGCACCATCTCACTTTTGGGGTCAAAGGTGTTGAGCCTTTCCGTTTCAAAGAAAACACCGACAGGATGGGGGAGTGCGAGAAGCTCCCTGACATAGCCGATGCAGTCCACCACATTCCGGGCAAAACGTGATACGCTCTTGGTCACGATGAGATCTATCTGACCTTTTTTGCAGTCTTCGATCATCAGCTTGAACTGGTCACGGTGCTGGAGTGAAGTGCCGGAGATGCCTTCATCCGCATAGATCTGTACCAGTTTCCAGTTCGGACTCTTACTGATGACATCATGATAATGGTTCTTCTGCAGTTCATATGAAGATGTCTGCCTTGGATCATCCGTTGACACCCTTGCATATACGGCAACACGCTGTTCATTTTCCACTGCAAATATATCTTCCTGCGGAAGGGCAGGGATCACGTCAAGTTCATCCGGGTTGATGCCTTTATAGCGTTCCCTTATCTTACTTTTCTGGTCGGCAACTGAGCCGGCTTTCTGCTCGTTTTCGTTCATGACTTACCACCTTTTATTTCTGTGCTGGATTTTATTATAAAATTTTCATGCCGAAATAAAATAGACTATACGGACAGCCATATCCCTATAGTCTATTTCAAAGAAAATTTATTTGTGTGAAAATAGTGTGCCTTTATCTGTGCCTGTCACTGGAAGCAAGCTCCCAGCCGTTTTTGTGCATGGTTTCAAGGCTTGCTTTTATAAGTTCATAGATGAATCTTTTCTCATTTTCAGAGCAGTCTTCCATGAGCATATCGATGTCTGTCTGGTATGCAGCCGGATTGTTCATCTGCACTCCGGCAAGCAGTTCATCCACGGTAATGCCGAGAGCATTCACGATACGGATGATGGATTCTAGGCTTGCTTTTCTTTTTGCATTTTCAATGTGGCTTATGTAGGAGACAGAAAGGTCGGTCATTTCCGCAAGCTGTGCCTGTGAAATATGATTCTGCTCCCTTACTTCCTTGATACGGTATCCTATCTGCCTGTGATTGACAGATATCTGCGTCTGATTCATAGATTGTACCTCCTGTTTTCTTTTTCTTACGCAAGGTAAATTATCTATCAATGAGTGCAAAAAAGTTGTGTAATTTAATAAAGCGTAATGGAGTAAAAGGAAAACAGGGGATAGGAAAGTGCGAAATATGTCGAACGATTTTTATTGAAGGATACGGATGCAGATGGTATGCTTATAACTGGAACAAGATGATATAAGAATGATGGAAACAAGGTAAATCAAGGTTCTGTCATGATACAAAACTGAACTGCATAAATCTGCCGTTCATATTTTTTTACCTAGATACTCCACTGCACTAGAGTAAATTACGAAAGAAATATGGTTCTAATAATTCTTCTGCGTAACGGTTACAATATGTATATCGTACAGATAGAAGAGAGGTGTAATTTACTTGCGTACAGAGGAGTACATACCAAAGAGGGTAAAAGAATTATGCAGCAAGCATAAAGTCTCCAAATACAGACTTGCACAGCTCACGGATATGTCGCAGACAGCGTTGGCAAATATAATGAATAAGAAGAGCATACCTACAGTACCGACCCTGGAAAGAATCTGTGATGCATTCGGAATTTCAATCGCACAGTTCTTTGCCGGAGATGGTATGCGGCCTGACCTGACGGATGAGCAAGGTGAATTATTGGAGATATGGGATGACTTAAATGCGGATGAACGCAGAATACTGATGAACTTCGTAAGGACGCTGAAGAAGTAAGGGGAAGCAGTTTGATTGTATCTGACAAGACTGGCTTCCCTTTTTCTATGCATTCCGGTGACCACGGAAAGTGATGAGGATGTATATGAGAGTACAGGATGAGGAATTCAAAACCATGATCTACGATCTGATGAACGGACATTATGATCTGGATAAATTTAATTGTGAGGAAAGCAGTGTGGTAGAGAATGAATTTGCAGAAGGCAGATACTGTGAAAAACTCTATAGTGAAATGCTTGCAGCCTATGGAAGGATATGCCAGAGACTGCATGAGCCGTCCGGTGAGGACAGGGACGTGGAAATCATAATAAATAATCTGCTGGATATGGGCAGATACCAGAGCATGAAGATGTTTAGTTATGGAGCATTCTTTACTGAAAAACAGAATCAGCAGTAAGACGGAACACAAAAAATAGTGTGGCTACGATTTGACAGCCACGCTATTTTTTGTTACAAATATAGTGGTGTTATACAATGCGTATAACAGAGAGCCGCAAACATGGTTTTGCGTGATTAGACAAATCTCAAGAATAAGCAAATCTGGGGTGTTCAAAGGGGGTATATCCCCTAGTGGGCTATCCCCCTTAGCATTGTATGCTGACTATCCCTTTATAATAAGTAGTTACGCCATCTATATTGGACAGGAAAAACCCCCAGACGGGTGTGCACATAGCAATAATAGGAATGACATTATTCGGCGTGCTGCGAAGGCTTACAGGGTCATATATGGCATCAGGTATAATGGCTATATCTGTGATCGTACTTTACGGAGTTATGACCGGGATGGCGAGTTCAACTGTAAGAGCCATGATAATGATGGTGATATCTGTGATCGGTCAGGTAAAGGGGCGAAGCCCTGATATGCTTACATCCGCGGGAACCGCGTCAGTCATACAGGCGCTGATTGATCCGGGTATCATCCTTGATGCCGGATTTCAGTTGTCTTTTGCCGCAGTGCTGGGGATGGCGGTGCCTGGAGCACTTATGAAAAAGCTTATTCCAACTAAGAATAAGGTAGTCAGCACACTTGTAATGAATCTGGCGATAACACTTGCCACCGGACCGCTTGTTATATTCTATTATTACCAGTTTCCGCTGTATTCGATCTTTCTGAATCTGCTCATAGTGCCATTGGTTTCTGTGATAATATTCGTGAGTATCGTCGTGATTGCGGCTATGCTTATTTTTCCCGGGATACTACAGGGCAATGAGATGGCGGTGGGCATAGGAGCGTTTCCTGTGAAGCTGATACTTGCAATATACAGGCAGCTTTGCGAATGGGCGATGAAGCTTCCATTTTACAGTATAAATACAGGCCATGTGTCGGTTATGATGATCGTAGTATTTTATATGGCTATGGTTGGAGTGCTGATCCTGCTTGTAAGAGCAAAGAGTGCAGACTGCGCCAGGGTGAGGAGGCGGATGGTCTGTCTGTGCGCTGCTGTGATCATTACCCTGTGCTGCGTGTGTTACGAAGCGGCTTCATTTGACCGGGAGTTCAGAGTTGTATTTATGGATGTTGGTCAGGGGGACGGCATACTTATAAGGTCTGGCATGGGAGTAAATATATTGATAGATGGGGGCTCGTCGAGTAGCAATAAGGTTGGTGAGTACGTGATGGCGCCTGTTCTAAAGTTTTATGGTGCAGCTCATGTAGACTATGCATTTGTGACACACGGAGATAAGGATCATGTGTCCGGTATCCAATATCTTCTAAGCGATACGAACTCCGGTATCAGAATAGATAATCTTGTGGTTCCGATGTATGGTGATATTGAAAATATGGGTGAACTGCTTGAGCTGGCAGAGAAAAGAGGCGTAAATATCATATATATGGACGGCGGTTCTCAAATGTCCTGTGGCAAGGATGCAGCTAAGGTGTGGTTAAATTTCTTGCATCCGTCCGAAAAAACTGATATAAAAGATGCAAATGATCTTTCTGCGGTTATCCGTCTGGAGTATCGAGGGTACAGTGTTTTATTTACGGGAGACCTGGGAGAAGATGGAGAACGGGAGCTTATCTCGGAGGGCGGTGATCTGAGTGCTGATGTGTTGAAGGTCGGACATCACGGCAGCAGATATTCTACGAGTGGGGAGTTCCTGAGAGCAGTCGACCCGGATCTTGCGATCATATCGGCGGGGGAGAATAACCGATATGGTCATCCGCACGGGGAGACACTGGAGCGTTTGGATGCCTGTGGAGCTGATGTAATGAGTACCATAGACTATGGAGCTATATGTGTAGAGATAACGGATGGTGGAATTTCGGTAACCGGATACAGATGATCAGGGAGTTATGAGAATAAGAATTCTGAAAGGAGAACAGGGGAAGGAAGAAACGACTATGATGTGGAAAGGAAGATGAGTATGACAAAAAAACTAAAATTACTGCTGGAATTTGTAATGCTGACACTTGGCGCAGTTATAGCTGCATTTGCTATCGAAGAATTTCTCGTGCCGAACACCATACTTGACGGAGGAGTCATCGGTATAGGTATCATGATCAATAATCTCACAGAAGTGTCCCTGAGTATTCTGACGATCGTTCTTAATGTTCCGTTTCTTATAATAGGTTCAAGACAGCTTGGTAAGATGTTCATGGTGAAGTCCGGTTATTCCATGGCTGTATTCTCAGTATTTGTGGAGATATTCAAACCCCTTGAAAATGCAACCTCAGAGACCATACTTGCGGTGTGCTTCGGCGGTGTGATACTTGGACTTGGAGTTGGTATCATCATCAAGTTCGGCGGGTGCTTGGATGGAACGGAGACCGTGGCCATCATGCTGAACAAGAAAAAAGACTGGCCGGTTGGAAGAGTTGTTCTGGGCATGAATCTGATCATATATTCTATTGCGGGAATGCTCTTTGGTCTGGACAGGGCGATGTACAGTCTTCTTACATACTTTATAACATCAAAGGTGCTTGATATGGTTGAGACCGGTCTTGAGCAGGCGAAGGCAGCCATGATCATAACTGATGATGCCAGAGAGGTGGCAGACAAGATATACAAGAAGCTTGGAAGAACAGTTACCATCATGCAGGGCAAGGGAATGATAAGCGGCAACAAGACAGTGCTCTACTGTGTTATCACGAGATTTGAGATCGGTGAGCTGAAGAACATCATCAATTCCATAGATACCTCCGCATTTGTCACAGTTACGGATGTGGCGGAGATCATAGGAAACCACATCAAGGACAATGAGTACAAGGAGATCCTTGAGAAGATAGAGGAGAAGGAAGAACCGCTCACAAAGCTTCCTGAGCATGAGAGTATGACGGACTTTGATGGCCTGGAGCATACTGGAAAAATAGATTAGAAAAAGCCTGTGACATATACCGGCAGATAACTGCTGTATATGTCACAGGCTTTTCTTTATTGATATATGTTTTAGACTGTAGTCAATATATTACTGGATACTGTCTACAAATGCCTTGTGGATCCTGTAGTCGCTGTCAAGCTCAGGGTGGAAGGAGAGGGCAAACTGGTTGCCGTACTTAACCGCCACGATCTTGTCATCAACTGTTGCAAGGACATCAACCTCAGGTGAAGCCTCAGCCACATAAGGTGCACGGATGAAAGTCATAGGAACCTCACCGATACCTTTAAGCTCGGCCTCTGTGTGGAAGCTTCCAAGCTGTCTTCCGTAGGCATTTCTCTTTACTGTGACAGGGAGAGTGCCAAGGTGTACAGTGTCATCACCTTCGATGTGCTGTGCCAGAAGAATAAGTCCTGCACATGTGGCAAGAACCGGCATGCCACCCTCGATCTGAGACTTTATAGTGTCGAACATGTCGCTGTCTCTGAGAAGCTTTCCCTGGACTGTGCTCTCACCGCCAGGAAGGATCAGGGCGTCATAAGGCTTGTTCAGATCTCCGGCATTTCTAAGTTCTAAGCATGATACGCCGAGCTCGGAAAGTACATGCTCATGCTCTGCGAAAGCTCCCTGTACTGCCAATACACCAACCTGCATATTACTTACCCCTTTCTGCCATGAGGATTGCGATCTCCTGCTCGTTGATACCAACCATAGCTTCACCAAGTCCCTCTGAAAGCTTTGCAACGAGATCAGCGTCATTGTAGTTTGTTGTTGCCTGAACGATGGCAGCAGCACGCTTAGCAGGGTCTCCTGACTTGAAGATACCTGAACCTACGAATACACCCTCAGCACCGAGCTGCATCATGAGAGCTGCGTCGGCAGGAGTAGCAACACCGCCGGCTGCGAAGTTTACAACTGGGAGACGGTGATTCTCATGTACGTACTGAACGAGATCGTAAGGAACCTCAAGCTTCTTAGCTGCCTCATACAGCTCATCTGTTCTCATGCTGACGATCTCAGCGATCTGGCTGTTCATCTTTCTCATATGTCTTACGGCCTGAACGATATCACCTGTACCAGGCTCGCCCTTAGTTCTGATCATTGAAGCACCCTCGTTGATTCTTCTGAGAGCCTCGCCGAGATCCTTGGCACCACATACAAAAGGAACCTTGAACTGTCTCTTGTCGATATGGTATACGTCATCTGCTGGTGAGAGAACCTCGCTCTCGTCGATGTAGTCGATCTCGATGGCCTGAAGGATCTGAGCCTCTGCGAAATGTCCGATACGGCACTTAGCCATAACAGGGATTGATACAGCGTTCTGGATTCCCTTGATCATCTGTGGGTCACTCATACGTGATACACCACCGGCAGCTCTGATATCTGCTGGGATTCTCTCAAGTGCCATAACTGCACAAGCGCCGGCAGCCTCAGCGATCTTAGCCTGCTCAGGTGTTGTAACGTCCATGATAACTCCGCCCTTAAGCATCTGGGCAAGTTCCTTATTTAACTTATATCTTTCTGTTGTCTCCATGTTGAACCTCCGTTATAATTAGATTTGTGTTTATTGGAGTGAGTGTACATAAACTCACAATCTGTAGGTGATTATAAAACTAAAGTGACATTATAGAAATAATCAATATGTGATTATAAAAACAGGTCAGATAACCTCTGATATTATCAAAATACATAGAAAAACAGGTCAGATTTGCCATATAAGATATAATTATGGTAGAAACTGGTACTGTATTTTGAAAATCATATTGTGAGACATAAGCTTGATGAAGGAGAAACGTAATGGCTGCAACAAAGAAAAAGGAAAAAAAGAACGCGATGGCGGTCATAAACCAACATATAAAGACGGGGGAGTTTGCCAAGATATATCTTCTGTATGGGGAGGAGAGGTATCTCGTGAACCAGTACAGAGATAAGCTGCTGTCGGCTCTGACTGATAAGGACGATAATCTGAATTTTATGAAATTTGCCGGAAATGGGATCGATACATCTGAGCTTCTTGCATTCTGCAACGAGATGCCATTTTTTGCGGACAGAAGAGTTGTCCTTGTGGAGAACAGTGGTCTGTTCAAGAGCAGCAACGAGGATTTTGCGAAGAAGCTGGTGGAGATAGAGGATACATCAGTTGCCATATTTGTAGAGATGGATGTGGACACCAGGTATAAGCTGTTCAAGGCTGTGGACAAGAATGGAGAGGCTCTGGATTTTGCGACCCCTGATGAGAAGATGATGGTCACGTGGGTGAAGTCACTGTTCCGTGCCGATGGTGTTGCCACCACAGACACGGCGATATACAAGATAATCGAAGCTGCTAACATGGATATGAACTGTATCAAGAATGAGGTTGACAAGATGATAAGCTACGCCGGAGACACGAAGCAGGTCAGCGAGCATGATGTGGATCTTCTGTGCAGTCAGGATGCGGAGAGCAAGGTGTATCAGATGATAGACTTCATCATTGCAAAGCAGAAGGAGAAGGCTTGCAGTATGTATCACGATCTTCTTGAGAATAAGGAATCGGCGATCATGATAAACGCATGTATCATGAGACAGTTCAACAAGCTCCTTCTGGTAAAGATGGCATTATCAGATGGCGCGCAGGACGCCAGCCTGGCGAAGATCGCAGGATGCCCGGTGTGGGCAGTGAAGAATTACAAGGCTCAGTGCAGGGGCTACAGCATGGCACAGCTTAAAGACATAGTGGAGAACTGTCAGGACATGGACTACAAGCTCAAGACCGGACAGGTTATGGATAACGCGGCGATGGAGGTCATGATCGTGGAGCTGTGTGAGATGCAGTAGGAGACTGGTGATGATATTAGATATTGAGGCAAAAAAATAACCACTGTGAAAACAGTGGTTATTTTTTATATAACTATGATTGGTTCAAATATATGCAGCCGTTTAATATATCCAAATCCTTGTGTCAAAGTTATGTAGTTATCAGCCAGATGCTTAAGCCATCTTGTTAACTGCAACTGCAAGACGTGATACCTTACGAGCAGCGTTGTTCTTGTGGTAGATGCCCTTTGAAGCAGCCTTGTTGATCTCTGATGTAGCAACAACAAGTGCCTGCTGAGCAGCAGCCTTATCACCAGCAGCGATAGCAGCCTCAACCTTCTTGATAACTGTCTTAACCTTAGACCTGATCATCTTGTTTCTAAGTGTCTTCTTCTCGATAACATTGATTCTCTTCTTTGCAGATTTGATATTAGCCAAAATTCTTACCTCCATAAAATCTAATTAAATATAATAAGGTTTTACATTAAAACCGGACACGGACAATTCAATGTAAACATACTCACATATAATAGATGAAACGCAATTCGTTGTCAAGACTAAAAAACAAAAAAATGCGCATTTTCGCGGATTATTTTCATGTTGTTTCCTAAGAAAAATGAAGTAAAACAACATGTTACTTTCCTTTACATAAAAAGGGGTAAATGGTATCATATATGCAGTGGGTCTTAATGATCCATACATATTATAATACAGGAAAAGCAGAGAAATATACAGATGTTTAAATATAGATTTTTTCAGGTGATAATGGCACTTTCGCTGGTCTTGCTGATCATCTCCACGGCGATAATGTGTTCGTTCAGCGTTTGCAGGGTTGCGGAGAAGAGCTACAAGCCGAGTAATAGCGGCACGATAAGTTCAGTCATGAATAACGGACAGACTGAGGAATTATCAGAATTTGATGCGTGGGTGGAATACAGTATCGTGCTGGATGCCCTGGATGGGGACAGCGAGCAGGAGTACAGGTTTGGCAACGTATATCTGTCCACTGAGAATGTGATGAGGCTTGAACAGCTTGCAGACATCAAATCCAAGGCAAGCAATGGTGTGTTCATATCCATTGTGCTTCTGGTGGCATGCTTTGTAGTCATAAGGAGAAGGAGACTGTATGAGTGTGTTGTATGGGGCGGCGCTGCAGGCGTTATAATAGGAATAATCAGCTTCATAGCCATGGCGGTATCCGGCAGCGGAATCATGTATGGAATAAGAAGAATGGTGTTTGGAGAAAGCTATGCGGAGCTTTTTCCGGGACACGATGTCCTGCCGGATATAATACCTGCCGGTACGGGAACGAAGGTTCTTTGGGTGTATGTTGGAACGATATTTGTTGGACTTGTGGTTACTATCATAGTCAGGGTTATAAGCTATAAGAAATCACGTCCACACAAATTCAGATAGAAGGTTACATAATGGGAGGTAGTTATGAGAAAAAGAATCGAGGAGTGGATAAACTGGGTGCTCTATGATGAGCTCATTGCCAGCAAGATCAATGCGCCAAAGCATTTGCTGGGAATCCATGATTATGGTGAAGGTCAGATAATCGTTGTGTACAAGCCGGGGGCGATCAGGGTAGAGGTTACATCGCGCACAGGTAAGAAGATACACACCATGGAACAGATGACAAATGAAGGACTGTTCGCCATTTATTTTGATAAGAAGGAGTACGATGGCAACAAGTACAATGTTGTCACCACATATGAGGATGGCACCATTATAAACAGTGCAGATCCATATTCATTTGAATCGCTTATCACGGATTTTGACACATACCTTTTTGCGGAGGGCAGACATTACAATATATATGAGAAGCTTGGCGCACACCCTATGACTATAGACGGTGTACGTGGAACCTACTTTGCAGTGTGGGCTCCTCATGCAAGACGTGTCAGTGTAGTCGGTGATTTCAATCTCTGGGATGGTAATGTAAATCCTATGCAGATCACAGCGAATGAGGGAATATACGAACTGTTCCTGCCGGGCGTGGAGCCGGGCGCTGTGTACAAGTATCAGATCATGACCAGATATGGTGAGATACTGTACAAAGCTGATCCATATGGCAACCAGTGTCAGATGAGACCGGAAAATGCCTCAGTGGTTGCAGACATAAGCAGCTATAAGTGGAAGGATACATCATGGATGAAGGATAGAAGCAAGATCAGCCGTACTGACAGAATGCGCATGCCTATGTCCATATACGAGATGCATCTCGGCTCATGGCACAAGAAGGTTGAGGATGACGATGCAGGCTTCTACACATACAGGGAGCTCGCTCCTATGGTGGCAGACTATCTCAATGAGATGGGATATACGCACGTAGAGCTCATGGGTATATCAGAGTATCCATTTGACGGCTCATGGGGCTACCAGGTTACCAATTATTATGCACCGACCAGCAGGTATGGTGATGCAGTAGATTTTATGTATTTCGTTGATTATATGCACAGCAAGGGAATCAGTGTTATCCTCGACTGGGTGCCAGCACACTTTCCTAGGGATGCGCACGGACTTGGACGTTTTGATGGGATGCCTCTCTATGAGCATCCGGATCCAAGAAGAGGAGAGCATCCTGACTGGGGCACATATATATTTGACTATGGCCGCAATGAGGTGGCAAACTTCCTCACGGCAAATGCTCTGTTCTGGGTCGAGAAGTTCCATATAGACGGACTCCGCGTGGATGCTGTGGCATCCATGTTGTATCTCGACTATGGCAAGCAGGATGGACAGTGGCTTTCGAATGAGCATGGTGGAAACGAAAATCTTGAGGCAATAGCACTTATGCAGAATATAAACCGCATCATGGAGGAGAGAAATCCGGGGGCATATCTAATAGCAGAGGAGTCAACAGCGTGGGCAGGTGTAACTGCTCCGGCATCCATGGACGGACTTGGTTTCCTGTTCAAGTGGAATATGGGATGGATGAATGACTTCCTTGAGTATATGCAGATGGATCCATATTTCAGACAGAACAACCAGAACATGCTGACTTTCAGTCTTTCGTATGCGTATGCTGAGAACTATGTTCTCGTCATATCCCATGACGAGGTAGTTCATCTCAAGCGTTCAATGATAGAAAAGATGCCTGGCAGCGAGGAGGACAAATTCGCAAATCTCAGAACTGCGTACGGATTCATGTATGGACATCCGGGCAAGAAGCTGCTCTTTATGGGGCAGGAATTTGCACAGCCTAGAGAGTGGAGTGAGGCGAGAAGCCTTGACTGGTTCGTCTTAGACAATCCGCTCAATCAGGGCATGGAGAGGTATGTCAAAGCGCTCAATAAGCTTTACAATACCAATGATGCGATGTATGCGAATGACACAGATCCAATGGGATTTGAGTGGACAGATTGCGATCACCCAGACATGAGCATACTTTCATTTGTAAGACGAGGCTCAACTCCGAAGAAGCAGCTGCTTTTCGTATGTAACTTCACTCCGGTTGAGAGAGATAATTACAGTATACCGGTTCCGTGCTACACGACATACAAGGAGATACTCAACTCAGATGATGTACAGTTTGGCGGAAAGGGCAGACTCAACGGCAAGCCGGTCAAGGCAGTGGACAAGAAGAATGCCAGAACTCCTTACAGTATAGACATCACGGTTCCGCCACTCTCAACAGTTGTGTTTGAGTACGATTACACGGATATGACACCTGAGCTTGAGAAGAAGGAAGCTGAGGCCAAGGCTGCTGCAAAGAAGCGTGTGGACGCAGCAAAGAGAAAGGCTGCAGCGGCACAGAAGAAGGCTGAGGAGATAAAGAAGGATGCCGAGAAGAAAGCGGCTGAGCTGAAGAAAGAGGCGGAGAAGAAGGCAGATGAGCTGAAAAAGGAAGCCGAGAAGAAGACTGCTGAGTTGAAAAAGGAGGCATCTGAGATCTCAGAAGAGGTAAAGGATGATATAGCAGATATAGAAAAGTCAGTGGTGGCTGTTGCTGATGACATCAAGAAAGATATAAAAGCACGCAAAAAATAAACTTGCAATATGAGACAACAGGTCATATAATGTCAGTGTAAGTGCAAAGGGGCACAGAACGATATCGTTCTGTGCCCCTTTTTTGTACATCAGGCGGGTGACGATCTTCCTGATCGTAAGAATCCGGGTAGTTTTTAAGGAGGAAGCAGTATGAAGACAGGAAAAGTAAAATGGTTTAATGCAAAGAAAGGCTACGGCTTTATATGTGATGAGGATGGAGCAGATGTATTTGTACATTTCTCAGCACTGAATATGGAGGGCTTCAAGGTTCTTGAAGAGGGAGATACAGTAGAGTATGAGGTTGTGGACGGTGAAAAGGGTCCACAGGCGGCAAATGTGACAAAACTGTAAATACAATGCGGTATATGTCAAAACAGCCATATATTTAAAGCGAATACATGTTGAATTAGGAGAACATCCCCGGGTTATGATTACAGATGATCAGGGGATGTTTTTTATGAGCAACGAATTGGAGCATGCTATTGCGTAGAACTGAGATGAATATCTACAAGGCCTCGTGTTACATAAATACAAGAATATTATAGATGTCGCCATATGCTAAAATTGTATGTCTGCTATAATAAAAACAACACATATTTAAAAATCATCTTGACGGCTGGCGATGATAAAATGTAGAATACACATATATGGTGAAACATGTTTCATGCATTTGTTGTTGTTGATAAACAGTTAAATAAACAGGCACGTATTTATTTTAGATTATAAGGGGGATATGTACCATGAAGAGATTTGATGTTGTGGCACTTGGAGAACTGCTCATAGACTTTACACAGAACGGGCTCAGCGGCCAGGGCAATATGATGATGGAGGCCAATCCAGGCGGAGCACCATGTAATGTTCTCGCTATGCTGCAGAAGCTTGGCAAGAAGACTGCATTTGTTGGAAAAGTAGGGGATGATTTCCTTGGAAAAATGCTTGCCGGTGTTGTGGCTGATGCCGGGATCAACACTGACAATCTGAAGTTTGACAGGGATGTACACACAACACTTGCATTTGTGCATACATACGAGGACGGAGACAGAGACTTTTCATTTTACAGGAATCCGGGAGCGGATATTATGTTAAGCGCAGATGAGGTGGATGAGAGTATCATAAAGGATGCCAGGCTGTTCCATTTCGGATCACTCTCACTGACATATGAAGTGTCACGTGCTGCAACACAGAAGGCTGTGGCTGCTGCAAAGGAGTCTGGATGCATTGTCACATTTGACCCGAACCTCAGGGAGCCTCTGTGGAAGACGCTGGACGAGGCCCATGATCAGATTGACTGGGGTATGAGACAGTGTGATGTGCTCAAGATATCAGATAATGAGATACAGTGGTTCACAGGAAGAGAGGATTTTGACGAGGGTATAAAGATACTTCAGGACACATACAATATACCTTTGATACTTCTCTCCATGGGAAGAGATGGAAGCAGTGCATACTACGGGGATGTAGTCGCTGAGGCAAAGCCGTTTATCCAGGAGAATACTATAGAGACCACAGGCGCCGGGGACACTTTCTGTGCATGCGTGCTGAATTATGTACTTGATAATGGACTTGAAGATCTTGACACTGATAAGCTTACAGAGATGCTTGTATTCGCAAATGCTGCTGCATCGATCATCACAACACGCAAGGGAGCACTCAAGGTTATGCCGGAGAGATCCGAGGTTGAGAAGCTCATTGCCGAGAGACAGTAATAGATAAAAATACGGCAACAGATTAAAACAGGTTGTGTACGGTAATGATACAGATTATGTAAATAAAATGAGAATGATAAGTTAATTGACTATAGTCAGAAAAGGAGAAGATAAATGGCAGGTTCAAAGACAGTGAAAAAGACTGCAGAATATACAAAGAGATTTGATGAGAGATATGACGAGCTCAAGTGGCTCTACTGCGAGCTCTATAACAACAATATGGAGGCATTTGACTGGCTGTGCGATTCTCTGTATGGTTATTATCAGGAGAGAAATGCTGATCTCAAGAAGCTGGACAGAAGCCGTGTCAAGAATCCGGACTGGTATAAGCAGAATGATCTGTTAGGTATGATGATGTACACAAATGCATTCGCGGGAACGCTGAAGGGTGTAAAAGAAAAGCTTCCATATGTGAAGTCATGTGGTGTGAATTATCTTCATTTTATGCCGCTGCTGGAAAGCCCTAAGGGCAGAGATGACGGCGGATATGCTGTTGCGGATTTCAGAAAGGTAAAGCCTGAGCTTGGAACCATGGAGGATCTGGAGGACCTCACTGCAGAGTGTCACAGACAGGGTATAAGCTGCTGTCTGGATTTCGTAATGAACCATACAAGTGAGGATCATGAGTGGGCAAGGGCAGCGAGAAATGGAGATCCTGTTGCAAGATCCAGATATTTCTTCTATGATGATTGGTTCGTTCCTAACATATATGAGGAGACTGTGCCTGAGGTATTCCCAACTACGGCGCCTGGTAACTTCACATGGATAAATGACTGCAATCAGGTGGTCATGACTACATTTTACCCATACCAGTGGGATCTGAACTATGCAAATCCTATGGTGTTCAACGACATGGTCGGCAACATGCTCTATATGGCAAACCGAGGTATAGATGTCATCAGACTCGACGCTGTTCCGTATATATGGAAGCAGATAGGCACAAACTGCCGTAACCTTCCACAGGTTCACACTCTTGTCCGTATGATGAGGATAATCAGTGAGATAGTATGTCCGGGAGTCCTTCTTCTCGGAGAGGTCGTTATGGAGCCTTCCAAGGTAGTTCCATACTTTGGAACAGTTGACAAGCCAGAGTGCCATATGCTCTACAACGTGACAACCATGGCATCCACGTGGAATACGATAGCCACGAAGAATGTGGGACTCTTAAAGCGCCAGATGGATCAGGTGTGTGCACTTCCAAAGGATTATGTGTTCCTGAATTACCTCAGATGCCACGATGATATTGGCTGGGGACTTGACTATGACTGGCTGGCACAGTTCGGCATAGATGAGGTGGCACACAAGAAGTTCCTGAATGACTATTTCACAGGAAAGGGATACAACAGTGATTCCAGAGGTGAGCTCTATAACGATGATCCTAGACTCGGAGATGCCCGTCTGTGTGGAACAACAGCATCCCTGTCAGGCCTTGAGGCCGGCCAGTACGAGGCAAATGCAGACAAGATCGAACAGGCCATTGCCTGTGATCTCATGCTTCATGGATACCTGCTGGCACAGAGCGGAATCCCGGTTCTGTACAGCGGTGATGAGATAGGACAGACAAACGATTATACTTATAAGAATGATCCGGACAAATGTGCGGACAGCAGATATCTGCACAGAGGAAACTTCCCATGGGACAAGGTTGAAAATAAAGATCCTGTAGCCATGAAGATATTTGACGCGCTGCGCCACATGGAGGATATAAGAGCATCGCATGATGTATTTTCATGTAATGCAAATGTCTACACCATAGAGACAGGATGTGCAAGCGTCCTCGGAATAGTGAGGGAATATGCAGGACATGAGCTGAGGGCATTTTTCAACTTCAGCAACATGGATCAGCTCATCTGGACTATGCCTGAGGATCAGGCTGACATATATACCGATCTCATATCAGGCAAGACACTCCGCGAGCTTGGAGCAGTCATGCCTAGATATGGATGCTGGTGGTTCTACAGATAGTTATTCGGAATCTTTTTTATAGAACATAAGAAGAGTATTTTTGATAGAAGGCTTAAAGACTGTGTTATGGTCATAGCCTTCTATTTTTTCGTAGGTTAGGTTTAAGCCAGAATAATTTCTCTCTTGTAAATCATTGTAGAAATCCTCGATAGAAGATATGAAGTTTTTATCCTCATCTGCACCTACGGTTACATAGACATTAGCATTTAGAGTCTGTGTTCTGTTGTAATATTCTTCTTCGTACGTAGACATAAATTTGCCGTCAGTATTTGCCCACATGGAAGGACTGCCAATATAATAATTTGTAAATGTATTCTTTCCTATAGTGTCATTATGAAACAGAGCGTAGTAAGCCCAGTATCCACCCAGGGAATGTCCTGTGAGAGTCATATTTTCAGGGTTTACAGAGTATATTTCTTCCAGGTAAGGAATCAGATTATCTACAATAAAATGCAGGAATGAATCAGGGTTAGTCTGGAGATCTCTTTTTCTGATGACATCATAATTGTAAGTGTTTGGATACCCTATGCTGACAAGGATAACGTCCTGTATCTGGCCAGATGTCATAAGAGGTCTGAGTTCAGGGTGATCACTGAGTCTCCAGACTCCATCGGTCATAACAACCATTGGATATGAGCTTGCTTCGTTATAATCAGGTGGAAGAGATATATGGACAACAAAAGTGTCATCTATCTCAGCATCATAAATGGATAATTCGTTGATATAGTCTGCACAGGCGGGATCAAGAGTTGTCACCTCGTTATAATACATGTGCTCGGGAGAGAGTTTTCCCATGGTTATGCTGGCACGTTCCTCTGGAAGTAAAACTGTTGGAGTTGGCGCTTCTGTAGTAAGCTCCTCAGTTGTGATTTCTTTGACTGAGGTTTCACTTGTTGTTGCTTCTTTGATTGACGTATCTTCGGATGAAGAATAGCTGGTGACCGATTGGGTGACAGTAGAGCCATTCTTAGATGCTGACGAGTGCTGACACCCGGTGACAACTAATATAATAGCTATGCTGAATGTGGTCAAAATTGTTAATTCCTTTTTCATAAAAGGCCTCCTTTGATTGTATTTAGTAATTATCACATAAGTGAGAAATACTATAAAAACAATATCACAGGAGTTGCATTATGACCTGTCAGCAATGGTTAAACCTTGTCGGGGCGGATTTGCAGGAGAAGGTAATTTTGTTCCTTTTTTAATGATACATTGCTACACTCTAAGGTTATGTCAGGCGCTATGTTATAATGAGAAAATGGTAGAAATTCTGTGTAAATTTTATACCAAAGTGACTGCTGCCCGGCAGGAGTAGTATCTGAACAGTCAAAACAGATCCATTCGCCGTCAGGAATGCTTGTTATCGAATAATCGGATATATTTAATCCGGAAATTTCTTGTTTTGTGATCATTCGTCCAAATGTGTAATTAAAGCATGAAATTTCATTATTGAACTTATCAATATTTATAAAATCATTTGATCTGTAACCGAATAAGCAGTTATTTGGTTTTTCATCAGTGGATTTAATTTCCATTAGTTTATCCCAGCTTTGACTGCAGCATTCTCTTGTAAATTTTGAAATCAGAATATTATTTTTCGCGGTATCGAGGCTTGTGAAAACCCTGGAATAACCGGCAATACACATGTTGTTGATCTTAACGATTCTGTAGTTGAGCATAGATCCCCCATCTGCTGTGACCCTTAATACAATCCGGGTGAAATTATGGAGACCGGACTTGTTATTTCGAACATAAGTTGGAGAGTTTCCATGAAAGCGTGTGAAAGCCTTCGTGAAGCTTTCGGGTGTGTCATATCCGTATTCAAGTGCAATATCAGTCACCGTGCGGTTGGATGAAATGAGTTCTTCTCCAGCCAGGGAAAGCCGGCGGTTTCTGATATATTCCCCTATAGTATATCCCGTGATTAGATGAAATACTTTTCTGAAGTTGTCGGGAGAGGAGTAAGCCTGCCTGGCTATTGTATTTTGGTCCAATACTTCACCGTCAATAAGGTGAGTCTCAATATAATCAATTGCGTTAATAAGTCCTTCGGTCCAATTCAAATGGTTTTCTACCTCCATGTAATGTATGTATATCACTATAGCACATATTTGTAGTAAATTGTTATAATGGACATATGAAAGTCATATCGGTTTGTTAATATGCAGGTCAAGGAGGTGATGATGTATTGCACTTTGGATGGAAAAGAGGTTAGCAATCTCAGCAGCTTTTATGCCAGGAATGTTCTTGATGAAAATGGACAGCTAGTGTTCAGAGATGATGAATTGGTTCAGAACTATGTGCTCGAGGATGGCAGCATGGAATATCATATTCTTCTTGACTCTGAGGGAAAGAAGGGCTTTCTCCAAGGTTAAAATGTTCTGGAAAACAACAACCGAAGATGAAGATGGCGAAGATGCGCAATATACTCTCAATGATTTCTACGAGGTGCCATTTAACTGACATTTAAATACATATGGTGTAATATGTATCAATCAGCAGTTCAGAATTAAATTAAAAATATGATTTGACGTTCTAATAATTAGAATATATACGGAAACAGAAAGAAAGCCCGCCCAGGGCATATATAACGATTGGTAGTGCAGTCGACTGAGTTTCAGCGCTTCTTGCTAAGGCGAAGCACACAAACGCCCTTATCGCGTGCGTAGCCGCATGCAGATAGAAGCAAGCTGAAACGAAGGAAGACAAACGTAATCGTTTATATGCCCTGGGCGGGCTTTCTTTCGTCCGTTCGTTAACTAATTCTTAGAACATCTATACAGCAGATCCTCCCAACGGCGGTCAACCTCCTGCTGATACTGAACGAGAAGGTGCTCGTTCTCAGGCTTGAACAGGTGCTTGAACCTGCCCTGCGTTCTCAGGAAGTCCTCGATAGGAAGCTTCTTCTTAGGAGAGTAGGAGAGGATCCATTTGCCCTCGATAACCTCGAACAGAGGCCAGTAACATGTCTCGACTGCCAGCTTGCAGATGTCCATGATCTTCTCTGTAGGGTATCTCCATCCTCTAGGACATGGTGACATGACGTTGAGGAAAGCTGCGCCAGGTGTGTATATGGCCTTCTCAGCCTTCTCATAGAGATCACGCATGTTGCCGAGAAGAGTAGACTGTCCAACATATGGGATGTCGTGGGCAGCCATGACCTGTGCGAGATCCTTTCTGTTCTGCATCTTACCATTTGACTGTGAGCCTACTGGTGTGGTTGTGGTGTCAGCATACATAGGAGTAGCTGATGAACGCTGGATACCGGTGTTCATGTATGCTCCGTTGTCATAGCACACATATACCATGTCATGTCCACGCTCCATGGCACCTGACAGTGACTGAAGTCCGATGTCATAAGTTCCGCCATCACCGCCAAATGTGATGAATTTATATGTGTCATCTATCTTGCCTTTTTTCTTCAGAACGTTGTACGCTGTCTCAACACCGGAGAGGGTAGCGCCTGCGTTCTCAAATGCATTGTGTATGTAGCTGTCCTCGTATGCTGTGTAAGGATACATGAAGGTTGAAACCTCAAGACATCCTGTGGCGTTACCGATGACCGCCTTGTCGCCCTCGTGAAGGGCGCGGAGTACAGTTCTGACAGTGATCGTACCACCGCAGCCTGCACACATTCTATGACCTGGAGCAAGACGCTCAGGCTTGTTCATTACTTCTTTAAAATTATATGCCATTTCATCTTACCTCCTACTGTCTAAGTCCTATGTACTGATACTGAGGAATCTCAGCACCGTTCTCTATCATGTCTTCAAGCTGTGCAAATACGCCCTTGGCGCTGTCCACAGTGTAGTCACGTCCGCCGAGACCGTAGATGTAGCTGACAGCCTTTGTGGTTGCCTGAATGTCATACAGGTGCTCCTTGACCTCTGCTGAGAGAGGACCGCCGCCTGCTCTGAATCCTTCCGATCTGTCAAGGATTGCCACAGCCTTGGTGTGGGCGAGAGCCTTTGCAATCTCCTCACCAGGGAATGGTCTGAACACTCTGATCTTCAAGAGTCCGACCTTCTTGCCTTCGTTTCTCAGCTCATCTATAGCTTCCTTTGTTGTTCCGGCAGCAGAACCGATCATAACGATGGCGTAGTCAGCGTCGTCAAGTCTGTACTCCTCAAAGAATCCGTAGTGACGGCCTGTCATCTCCTCGAATTCCTTTGCAACGTCAAGAATAACCTGCTTTGCATTCTTCATGGCAGTGTTCTGAGCCATCTTAGTCTCCATATAGTAAGGAGATGTGGCGTAAGGACCGACAGCCATAGGCATCTCAGGATTTAACAGATACTGCTCAGGGGTGTATTCACCTACAAACTTCTTTACGAGATCATCCTCGATGAGGGTGATGTTTTCAACGGCATGGCTTGTGATGAAACCATCCTGACATATCATGATAGGAAGTCTGACATCCTTGTGCTCAGATATTCTGTATGCCTGAACAAAGTTGTCATATGCCTCCTGGTTGTTCTCTGCGTATATCTGAAGCCAGCCTGTATCACGTGCGCCCATACTGTCTGAGTGGTCACAGTTGATGTTGATAGGGCCGGAGAGTGCTCTGTTTACAAGTGCGAGGGCAAGTGGAAGACGATTGGACGCTGCCACATAGAGCTCCTCCCACATGAGAGCCATACCACATGATGATGTGGCTGTGAGTGTACGGCAGCCGGCAGCCTCTGCGCCGATCGCTGCACTCATGGCACTGTGCTCACTCTCTACCGGTATAAATTCTGTATCGATCTCTCCATTGGAGATAAATGTTGAAACGAACTGAGGTATCTCAGTTGAAGGTGTTATAGGAAATGCAGGCATAACATCCGGATTGATCTGCTTTATAGCATGTGCCACAGCCTCATTTCCTGAAAGACGTTCTCTTATAGCCATTTATTTGCCCTCCTTCATAGTGATTGCTCCGAATTTGCACTGGTATGCGCATATACCGCAGCCCTTGCAGTGCTCCAGGTCAAATGCGAGACGCTTGCCTGATACGACCGGAATGCATGAATCCGGACAGACAGGTGCGCACAGAAGACAGTGTACGCATTTGCTCTCGTCTAGGACAGGGGTTGAAGTCCTCCACTCACCTGTGTTAAATGCCTTGGATGTGCCACCGCCGTATACGTGGTTTCCAGGTGTGAGCTCTGTCCATTTGCTATTGTCATGTATCTTGCTTATATCTGTTCTCATTACTTCATTACCTCCCTGAAGGCGAGCTTTAATGCTTCCATGTTGCCCTCGATAACCTCTGGTTTCTTGGCAAATTTGTGCTGATATGACTGTCTCATATCTTCGAGGAAAGGTCCCTCCTCCATGATTCCGCTGACAGCAACGATGGCTGCAAGCATAGGAGAGTTAGGAAAATTCTTGCCGAGAGTCTTCATGGAGATCTCCTTGGCATCAAGTGTGTATACCCTGCCCTTATAACCCTTGAGCAGTGGACGGACCTCGTCCGGAGTCTTAGGTGTATTTATAATGATGGCGCCATCCTCGGCGAGACCTGCAGTCACATGTACAGGTTCGATCAGAGATTCGTCAACTACAACCACATACTGTGGATCGTAAATGTTGGAATGTACTCTGATAGGTTCACTGCTGATCCTGTTGTAGGCAGTGATAGGTGCGCCCATTCTCTCTGGACCATACTCAGGGAATCCCTGAACATATTTACCTGTTTTGAATGCCACATCTGCGAGGAGCAGGGCAGCAGTCTTGGCACCCTGACCACCACGTCCGTGCCATCTGATTTCGATAGTATCTTTCACTTTCACATCTCCTGTCAAAAATTTCTCATTAAGTTCCGTTTATTAGGAAAAATAATCCTTTTGATTATACCATTTATAGATAATAAGTAAAGAATAAAATTAAGGAAATAAGTCGAAAAACAAAAAAATTTAACGCGGATAACAGAAATACCTAAAAATGTTGGATTTAACGATGGGATAAGTTATCTGAAAACTATAAAAAAGCATTTGGAATCATAAAATTTATTATATGCTGACGACAAAGTGGATACAGTTCTGTCCATCCACCGTCTGATTGTCCAACAGTATTTCACCATGGTACTTGGATGTGAGCTGTTTCAGCTTGTAAAGTCCGATACCTCTGGAATAAGCTCCATCCTTCAGAGGCTTGGTCGAGTAGCCCTTTGCGAAGAAGTTCTTGCGCATTTCCGCGGTGAGCTGCGATCCGACATTGAAGGTTTCAACGGTGGTAGTCTTGCCGTCAGAGTCTATGATGACTTTTATCATACCTCCGTCCTCAGTTGCGTCAAATGCATTGTCCACCAGAATGCTCATGACATCCAGAAGCTCAAATTCCGCTGCCTTGGATGTGAGTGTGGAATTTTTGACATCTATATCCAGATTAATATTATGCTCCTGCGCAAGGTTCATCTTGCTGAACAGAAAACCTGCGATCAGTTTCATGTTGATCCTCAGAAGATACGAATTCTTGATGACATGGTCATTGCAGGAGGTATCCAGCTCATTTGAAAGGGCAGCAGCGAGGGAATCATAATCAGTGTAACTGATCGGCAGCATGCTGATGGCCTGAAGCTCATTGTTGTAGTCATGCTGTCTCATGCGCACCTGATCTATCAGATCCTCTATAATAGGAAGATACTGTTCATATGACTGTAGTTGCTTCCGGGATTCTCTGAGGCTCATATAGTTCTTGTACATTCCCGAGTATAAAATGAGGATAAGTATGACTATAAACAGGAAAGTCATAAATATATTCATGAAGTCCTTAGGGGATATACGCTGGTATAAAACCATAGATACCATGAGGGCAAATACTGCGAGTATTATATTCCTGGATACCTGATTTTTCACTATAAGAGCATCGTACAGCTTATCCATATGTCCGAATTTGTATAAAAGTATAGCTATGATGAAAGCCATGGCTTCGGTTATATATGTTGAAGTGTTGGTGAATGGATTGTCCGTAAACTGCATGATGACAACCATCTGGATGAGGTTCAGTATAGTCATGATGATAAGTGTAATTGCGTATCCCGTTATGATCTTCATCGGCGGATATCGGAATACCAGAGAGTAGAATACAAAGCAGTATATGTATGTTATCAGTGTGAATATTAACATGGAGTCTGTAACTGTGGCAATCAGAGAGACTGGTAAAGTCAGCAGAAGCAAAGGTGGAAGTCTCTTTGCTATCTGGGAAAATTTTACATTATATATCGCCATCAAGAATACTAAAAATACAAAGGTATCAAACAGTATCTTGGAAAGAAAATCAAAATATGCAGCCATTATCTGTTCTCCTGGTAAGTTTCTATAATAGTTTTGTATTTGCGCCCGACCGGTATGGATTCTTGAGCCAGTTTCAGCGTTATAAGTGAATTGGATCTGTCGTAGCTCTGTATGTAGTCGGGATTGAAGTAATAGCTTTTGTGGCATCTGACCAGAGGTACATCACCAGCAGCCTGCAAAATTGACTCGAAGGTCGGGTTGGTGACGATAAAATCGCCGTCGGATGTGAAAATGTGCTTGTGGTGGCCGGATGCACATACATAAATTATTTCATCCATGCTTATATGGAAAAGTATTCCCTGGATATCCTTTACGCGGATCCTTGATGTCTGGTCGTCAGGCTGTGTGAGCACCGAGTTGATCCCTCCTACGACATCGATTCTGTCATAAGGCTTTGAGAAATAATACTGGCAATGATACTTGTTGATGACATCAAGGTTTGGAACGGTGATGTCGGTGATGAAGATGACAGGTGTGTCATTGTATTTGGGAATTCTTCGGAGATAACCACATACATCCAATCCGGTCTTTCCTCCACCGAGATCAATGTCCAGTAAAAAGATATCAATATCAAATGAATCTATTATTGTTATGGCATCGTTGTAAGTTGATGCAGTGTTGACAACAGCGTCTGCGTACTCTTCTTCAATTATATGTTTTAAGCCGGTAAGCTGGATATTGTCATCCTCAACAATCAGAAAATTCATAATCAAACACTCCTGTGAAAAATTGATAGATAAACAAAACTCTTAAATTATTAACATATCAGGAACATTCTATCATACAAATGGGAATTTCTACAATAGGTATAATTAAAGTATATGTGTGTTGTACACGAAAATTTATGTCGTTCAGGTTGTTATACGCGTCGTTTGTGTCGATTTTTGCCAAAACTATTGGAAAAATTATACAAATAGTATAGTGTATGTAACAGAGGATAATTAACTCTGAGGGGAGATTGATTATATAGTGTCAGATAGGATGTATCAGGTACAGGTATTTCGGTTAAGGGTATCTGTACAGTATATTCAATTTGATGCATAGGATCTGCCATATGTGCCTGAGCATGTATGGCAGATTTTTTGCGTTAAGCTGTAATATAATACTATTTAAAATTTGAAAATAATATGGTATGATGTAGAGAAACATGGGGTTTTGTATACATCTGTGTGCAATTCCATAAATGACAAAAAGCTATTACCAGGAGGAAGAGTATGATTAAATTATTTGACAACGGTGCTTATCTGTTACATGGTACAGAGCTGGTTGAGGATAATGCTGAGGCAGGTGCGGTTCTCGCATCAAAGCTTGGCAGTGCTCCATCAAAGGAAGAGGCATCAAAGAACACACTTGCTTACGGAATATTGGCTAAGCATAACACATCTGACAATATGGAGAATCTTAAGATCAAATTCGATAAGATGACTTCACATGATATAACATTTGTAGGAATCATCCAGACAGCAAGAGCATCAGGTCTTAAGGAGTTCCCTATACCATATGTACTTACAAACTGTCACAACTCACTGTGTGCCGTAGGTGGAACCATCAATGAGGATGACCATATGTTTGGCCTCTCATGTGCGAAGAAGTATGGCGGCGTGTATGTACCACCTCATCAGGCGGTCATCCATCAGTTTGCAAGAGAGATGCTGGCAGAGTGTGGCGCCATGATACTTGGATCAGACTCACATACACGTTACGGTGCTCTTGGTACTATGGCTATTGGAGAGGGCGGCGGTGAGCTCGCAAAGCAGCTCCTGTGTAAGACATACGATGTTGCAAAGCCGGGCGTTATCGCAATCTATCTCGACGGAGAGGTACAGAAGGGGGTTGGTCCTCAGGATGTGGCACTTGCCATCATCGGAGCAACATTTGGCTGCGGATATGTCAAGAATAAGGTCATGGAGTTCGTTGGTCCTGGTGTTGACAAGCTCTCAGCAGATTTCCGTATCGGTATTGATGTTATGACAACAGAGACAACATGTCTGTCATCAATATGGAAGACAGATGACAAGATAAAGGATTGGTATGACATTCACGGAAGAAGTGAGGCATACAAGGAGATGAATCCTGGCGATGTGGCTTACTATGACGGAGTCGTATATGTAGATCTGTCAACAGTTAAGCCAATGATAGCTATGCCATTCCACCCAAGCAACACATACACCATCGACGAGCTGAATGCCAACCTCATGGATATCCTTGATGATGTTGAGAAGCGTGCACTTGTAAGCCTTGACGGCAAGGTCGACTTCACACTCAAGGATAAGGTAAGAGATGGCAAGCTGTATGTTGAGCAGGGAATCATCGCCGGATGTGCCGGTGGTGGATATGAGAATATCTGCGATGCGGCTGATATCCTCAGAGGCAAGAGCATAGGCGCTGACGAGTTCACACTGTCAGTATATCCTGCAAGTACACCTATATATATGCAGCTCGCAAAGAACGGTGTCCTGGCTGATCTCATCGAGACAGGCTCTATCGTTAAGACAGCATTTTGTGGACCTTGCTTTGGTGCCGGTGATACACCTGCCAACAATGCATTCTCCATCAGACATTCAACAAGAAACTTCCCTAACAGAGAGGGTTCAAAGATACAGAATGGTCAGATCTCATCTGTTGCGCTTATGGATGCGCGTTCTATCGCAGCAACTGCAGCCAACAAGGGCTATCTGACATCAGCAACAGACCTTGCAGATATAGAGTACACACATCCAAAGTATTTCTTCGACAAGGCTATATACGACAGAAGAGTTTACAACGGTGTTGGAAAGGCTGATCCTTCGGTTGAGATCAAGTTTGGTCCAAACATCAAGGACTGGCCTGAGATGGTTCCTCTTACAGACAACCTTCTCCTCAAGGTGGCATCAGTTATACATGATCCTGTAACAACAACAGATGAGCTTATCCCATCAGGAGAGACTTCATCATACAGATCAAATCCTCTTGGACTTGCAGAGTTCACTCTGTCAAGAAAGGATCCTGAGTACGTTGGAAGAGCGAAGGCTATCCAGGCTGTAGAGAAGGTTCGTGAGGCAGGTGAGTGCATGGGTAAGGCATTCCCAGAGGTCAAGGAAGTTATGCATGCCATCAAGGAGAAGTTTGAGGACGTATGCGGAAGCAACACAGGTGTTGGAAGTACCATTTATGCTGTTAAGCCGGGTGACGGTTCAGCCCGTGAGCAGGCTGCATCATGCCAGAAGGTTCTCGGTGGATGGGCAAACATTGCAAAGGAATACGCTACAAAGAGATACAGATCAAACCTTATCAACTGGGGTATGCTTCCATTTGTCATCGATAAGGATTTTGACTTTGACAATGACGATTATGTATTCATCCCGGGAATCAAGGATGCGGTGAAGAACAAGACAGAGGTCATCAAGGCTTATGTTGTGAACAAGGATTTTGCTGAGATAGAGCTGAGACTTGGAGAACTCACAGACGATGAGAGACAGATCATAACAGATGGCTGCCTCATCAATTACTACAAGTACAACTAAATGATATATATGGTGCCGAGTGCGCCAGGTATGTACATTTGAATATAATGTATATACGACGATATAACAGGCATCATCATGGGCGCTTTAGTGCGGTTTGGTGGTGCCTGTTGCTTTCATATAGCCAGTGTGATCATGATGTGATAATCCACGATGTCAAAAAGAAACGGATTTACAACATGGCGGGTTTATGAAGACAAAAATAAAATACAGGAGGTATTTACAATGGGAAAATCAGAGCTGGAAAAGATGCACACATGTGAGCTTTATCTTCCGGGCGATGAGGATATCGCCAGAGAGCAGATAAAGTGTCTGGACAGATTATATGACTTCAATATGACCAGACCAACAGAGATGGTCAAGCGTCAGCAGATGCTCAAGGAGATGTTTGAGGAGATAGGAGACAACTGCTATATAGAGCCACCACTCCATGCAAACTGGGGCGGCAAATTTGTTCACTGGGGCAGCAATATATATGCGAATTTCAACCTTACAATGGTGGATGACACACATATTTACGTTGGTGACTACACCATGTTTGGACCAAATGTAACTCTGGCAACAGCGGGACATCCAATAAATCCTGAGCTCAGAAAACAGGGCTATCAGTACAATGCACCTATAACAATAGGCAAGAACTGCTGGATAGGTGCAGGAGTTACGATACTTCCGGGGGTAACTATAGGTGATAACACCGTCATAGGAGCTGGAAGTATGGTTGCCACAGATATCCCATCGAATGTTGTAGCTGTGGGTAATCCGTGTAAGGTACTCAGGGAAGTGAATGAGCGTGATGCAAAATATTATTTCAAGGATCACAGGATTGATTTCTTCCAGTATAACAATGTGAGCAAGAATGACTGATGAGGTATATTCAGTTGAGGATGGAGGGTACATACAGAAGGTGGAAACTGCGAGGGCTCGCTGGCTCCAATGTCTATGGTGAACAGCTATATGATCGTATCGGTAGAAAAGGGCAGGACTGGAAAGGTGCAGATCGTATATCAGTTGAATGATGTTGAGTCAGGAGAGAATATCAAATCTGTGTGGATAGAACTTCCGCAGTGATCATGATGACAGAAAAATACAAATAGTAATTACAAAGACGTGCACGAAAGATTCTTCAAAAAGAACTTTCATGCACGTCTTTTAATATCTGTCTTATTTATTTGTAATAGTCTGATATGTTACTGCTTTGATATGGCAGCAGTTTCAGTGCTCTTGGCAACCTCTACAATAGAAGAGGTGAGACCTGCGATTCCCTGTATCTCTGATGGGATGATGATCTTGGTAGCCTTGCCGTCTGCAGCCTTTGTAAATGCTTCCAGGCTCTTTAGAGTGATGACCTGATTTGTAGGCATTGACTCATTCAGTGCTCTGATACCATCTGCATTTGCCTGCTGTACAGCGAGGATAGCCTGTGCCTGACCTTCGGCTTCCTTGATAGTTGCTTCCTTCTTAGCCTCAGCACGGAGGATCTGAGAAGCCTTCTCAGCCTCGGCCTCAAGGATGACTGACTGCTTGTTACCTTCTGCGATGAGGATGGCTGACTTCTTCTCACCTTCAGCACGGAGGATCTGCTCACGTCTCTCACGCTCTGCCTTCATCTGCTTCTCCATGGCATCCTGAATAGCTGCAGGAGGGATGATGTTCTTGAGCTCTACTCTGTTGACCTTGATTCCCCAAGGATCAGTAGCCTCGTCAAGTGTTGCTCTCATCTTGGTGTTGATGGTCTCTCTTGATGTAAGTGTCTGGTCAAGCTCGAGATCACCGATGATGTTACGAAGTGTGGTAGCTGTCAGGTTCTCGATGGCCATGATAGGATTCTCAACTCCGTAGCTGAAAAGCTTAGGATCTGTGATCTGGAAGAATACGACTGTGTCGATCCTCATTGTTACGTTATCCTTTGTGATAACCGGCTGTGGAGCGAAGTCAACAACCTGCTCCTTGAGTGTAACCTTCTTGGCTACCTTATCGATAACAGGCATCTTCATGTGAAGTCCAACAGACCATGTTGCCTGATATGTTCCAAGTCTCTCAATTACATAAGCGTGTGCCTGTGGCACGATCTTGATCGTACTGCAAATAATAACGATTACGATCAGACATAAAATGATAATAAGTGAAATTCCTGCTCCGTCCATAATAATCTCCTTAATTAAAAATGTGTGTGTCTTAAGCTGATAAACCCTTAGCTTTATATTGCCGGCTTTCCTGCCTTTTCTACGATTGCTTTGACTCCGGATATCTCGTCGATCACGACCTCGGTTCCGGTTTCAATGGTATCGCCATGTTTGGATCTTGCTGTCCACTCAACTCCGTTGATCAAGACCTGACCGGTGGACTTGAGATTGTCTATGTCAGCAGATACGATAACGTGTTTGCCGATAAGACTTTCTACGTTTGTCTTCACCAGTTGGTTGTCAAGATGCTTCTTGGCAATCGGTCTTGTCGTGAAGAAAAGAATAGTGGTGACAACAAGAAATGCAACGATCTGTAGTGGCAGCGATCCGCTGAAAAAAGCGATGATCATTGCCACCAGGGCTCCTCCACATGCCCAGATGGTTGTAAGTCCAAGCGATATGATCTCAGCAATGAGACATACGGCAAATATGATAAGCCAGGTTGCAATCTCCCAATTCATATAGAACACCTCCCTCGTTTAGGAAATCCTGGTATGCGATAGTTTTCGCATTTGCCCTTGGCTAGTTCTCATTTTACTAAAAAACAGTAGGGTAAACAACATAAATTTTCTGAACATACTATCCCCTAAAGTGCATTATATGCACGAATTATAAATTTTATGAGATTAAATGATAAATGTATGGTTAATTTTGCGTAAGCTGTATTGAACAGGTTTGGAAAAACTAATATAATAAACACATGCTAAAGAATGGGAGAGAAGAAGTTGGCTGTTAATAATAAGAAGAAAAGAATTCTCAACATAAGTCTGGCGGTCATAGGAATAATCGTTGTCGGACTCCTTTTTAATAAGATACTGGAGCAATGGTCGGGATTTCGTGCGATACTTGACAAGATATCGAGTGCATTTGCACCGATCATAGTGGGCGCAGTCATTGCGTTTCTCATGAACCCGATACTTGTTTTTTTCGACAGATTATTTCATACGATATTCCAGGAGAGAGTCATATCGGATAAGAAAAAATTGTTCAAGGTTTCGAGAACTTTGTCGGTTATTTTAACTACCATAGTGTTCCTTGGAATCATAACCGGAATAGTGTGGCTGGTGGTTCCTCAGCTCTACGACAGTATCAAGCAGCTTGTGGGCAACATGGATACCTATTATTCCAACCTTCAGACGATGGTGGAGAATATAAATGAGAAGTTCCAGAAGCTCAATATACCTGAGGATCAGATTAACAAGTATATGAACAATGCATATCTCAAGGTTCAGGATATGCTGAATACCAAGATCATGCCAAATGTGGACAAGATCGTGGTGAATATAGGAAGTGGAGTGTTCTCAGGTCTTAAGTTCCTATACAATTTCCTCATCGGTATTATCGCTTCGATATATGTGATGGCAAACAAGGAATATCTTGCATCTAGGGGAAAGAAGATCATATATGCGGTATTCAAGGTGAAGAATGCAAATACTATCCTTGACGGACTTTTAGAGATGAACAGGATATTTGGTCAGTTTATTAATGGTAAGATACTTGATTCAATTATCATTGGAATGATCATGTTCATAGTTTCAACGATACTCAATCTGCCATATGCGGTTCTGATAAGTGTTATCGTCGGAGTGACAAATGTCATACCGTTCTTCGGACCTATCATAGGAGCTGTGCCATGTTTCTTCATCGTGCTCATTGCAGATCCTATAAAGAGTCTTGTGCTGCTCATTGTTATACTTGTACTGCAGCAGTTTGATGGAAATATCCTCGGACCGAAGATCATCGGAGATACCACAGGACTTTCAAGCTTCTGGGTGCTCACAGCGGTCATAGTTGGCGGCGGTTTGTTCGGATTCTTTGGAATGCTTCTCGGAGTTCCTGTATTTGCCTGCTGTTACATGTACATCAACAGGACATGCACTGCAAAGCTGCAGGAGAAGAATCTTGCGTTCAAGACATCCGAGTATGAGAAGATTCGCAGGATAGATGAGGAGACGGGAGAGCCGATATATATAACTGAGGAAGAAGAGGATATAAGGTTCAAGAAGAAGACGCCGGAGCAGAAGCTTGCGGAGCGTGAGAACAAAAGGAAGCTCAAGCAGAAGCAGCATATGCTTCAGTACCCATCAGATCTTCCAGATGATGAATATGTGAAGTCTGGCACTGCGCATGCAGATGATCAGTCTCAGGATGACGATGATTCGGATGATGATCCTATCAGTATATTTGATAAATTCATGCATGTTATGAAGAGCGTGGCCAGCAGGGCTGACGCTGAAAAGCTTGCAAATAATATAGTAGGAAGTGATGCAGAGCCTGATAAGGAAGCTGACAGCAAAGATGACGCTGAAGAAGTTGGAAATGGTCAGGCAAAACCGGAGAGTGATAAAAAAATTTCCGGGAATCAGGATAAATAAAACATAATATCAGCACGGGGAAAGCAGATGCTGTCCCTGTCTGACAAAAGAGAAAAGAACAGATTTGCTTTTACACAAATCTGTTCTTTTCTGCATCATATGAATAGTCGATGGATGCGAGCTTACTCTTGATATCATCTGCATTTACACATAGTGAGCTGCAGAGCTCGTCAAGACTTGGATAGTCATCTCTGAGCTTCGTGTTGATGAAGCTGAGAAGCACCATAGGATCCTTTGGAAGTGAAGAGTATTCCATGGTTAAAGTTCCTCCTTGTGGTATATTTGGTCATAATATGCATCGTGTTTATAAATATTATGGTTGAATTAACTGCATAAAATTGGTATATATATAGTTTGTGATATATATCAAAGATACAAATTGAATTTTACAACAGTGATTTAGAAATGGCAATAAGGAGTTAGATATGAGTACAAATACCGGTACGGCAAAGAAAGGAAAGCTATCAGGAAAGGGAAGTAATCTGGCGCTTCAGGCAGGAATCCTGGCGGGAGCCGGAATCGTGTCGAGGATCATCGGCCTTCTGTACAGATCACCTCTGTATCAGATACTTGGAGATGAGGGAAATGGATATTATGGTTCAGCGTATGCAATATACGCCATGGTCATAATGATCGCCACATACAGTATTCCTACAGCAGTGTCGAAGCTTGTTGCCGGTAAGATAGCTATGGGACAGTACAAGAGTGCCAGACGTATATACTACTGTACATTTATATATGTAGTCATAGCGGGTGCTGTGGCGGCACTGATCACGTACTTTGGAGCCGAATGGTTTGTAAGTGACCAGCCAAATGCAGTCTTAAGTCTTAAGATACTTGCCCCTACTATATTTATATCGGGCTTTCTTGCAATATTCAGAGGATATCTGCAGGCATACAACACGATGGTGCCTACATCTATATCACAGATCATAGAGCAGCTTGCAAATGCAGTAGTCAGTATCGTTGCTGCGTATATGCTTGCAAAGCCATTTGCCGCTGGAACAACCGAGCATGCAAAGTATGGTTCTGCCGGAAGTGCCATGGGTACAGGTGCCGGAGTCCTTGGAGGATTGATATTCATACTGTTCGCTTATGCGAGAAGAAGAAAGGGTATCATGGAGTCTGTGAAGAACGATACAAGTCCAGACACCGAATCCTATGGAAAGTTATTCAGAATAATCATTGCCACAGTCACACCTATCGTGGTGGCAGCAGTGGTGTATAACGTGCTCACACCTATAGACATGAAGGTATTCTATGTGGTCATGAAGATGAAGGGCATGGATTCCCTGGAGATGGCAAAGCTGTATGGAATTTACTCAGGACAGTATACAGTTCTCACGAACCTTCCGCTTGCCATAGCAGCTTCAGTTGGAATCGCATATATTCCGGGAATATCCGGTGCGTATGCAAGAAATGACATGCAGAAAACCAATAAACTTCTGAATCAGGCGCTCAGCATGTCCATGCTGGTCACCATACCGTGTGCGGTTGGAATGGGAGTCCTGGCTAAGCCTATAATACAGCTCCTGTTCTCAGGTGCGGATCCGATGGCAGCCAAATGTATGTATCTTGGATTCATATCCATAGTGTTCTTTGCACAGTCAACTGTAACCAATAGTGTGCTTCAGGCCATGGGTAAGGTGATGGCACCGGTTATCAATGCCACCCTTGCACTGGTGATACATGTGGTGGTTCTTGTGGTTATGCTGTACTGCACAGACTGGGCACTTTATGCACTGGTATTTGGTTCGATAGTGAACTCACTGCTCATATGTATATTCAACCAGCGTTCGCTCACAAAGTACAAGACCGGCAAGATGGACAACAGGCGAATATACGTTGCACCTACTATAGCATCTATCTTCATGGGTGTTGTTACGATCATTGTATATGAGGGCTGCAGGAAGCTTCTCGGCAACTGGGTGATCGCGATGTTTGTTGCAGTATTTGTGGCGATCATATTCTATGCGGTGGCTATACTCAAAGCCGGAGGATATACGGAGGAGGAACTTCTCAATATGCCTAAGGGAGGTCTTATTGTGAGGTTTGCGAAGAAGTTCAGACTGATAAAATAAAATGTTTGTATAAAAAATGTTTCCTAAATTTCTCGAATAGGCATATACTTGTACCTGGAGCGTGAAAACGTTTTCACGAGAAAGGTATATTATGGAAAGAGGAAAAAAGAGTAAGACTCTTCTGAAGATATTCATAACAACATTATATCTGAGCACCTTTACCTTCGGGGGTGGATACGTCATCGTGTCTCTTATGAAGAAAAAGTTTGTGGATGAAAAACATTGGATAGAACAGGATGAGATGCTTGATCTTGTAGCAATAGCTCAGTCGTCGCCGGGACCTATCGCAGTAAATGGATCGATAGCAGTGGGATACAAATTGTGCGGTATAGCAGGGGCACTGGTGGCTATAGTCGGAACTATCATTCCGCCATTTGTTATCATATCCATCATATCTTACTGTTACAGCGCGTTCAGGAGCAATTGGATGATAAGCCAGATGCTGGAGGGGATGCAGGCAGGTGTTGCTGCGGTTATCGCATCCGTCACATATGATATGGGAGCAGACATAGTAAAGCAGAAGGATGATCTGGGGATATTGTTCATGATAGCTGCATTTGTTGCATCCTACATATTGGAGATAAATGTCGTGTTCATAGTAATTGTCTGTGGACTTGTCGGCGTTTGCAGAGGACAGCTGGAGAAAAGAAGAGGGCGTGGGCATAAAAAGACAGAGGATACTTCTGACGGAAATCCTGAAAACCATCCCGACAAAGGGGGGATGGAATAATGATTTATTTGCAGTTGTTCCTAAGTTTCTTCCAGATAGGACTCTTCAGTTTCGGCGGAGGTTATGCCGCCATGCCGCTTATACAGGGACAGATAGTGAAGATACATGGGTGGATGACCATGTCAGAGTTCACGGATTTGATCACTATATCCCAGATGACTCCAGGCCCTATAGCGGTCAATTCGGCGACATTTGTGGGACTCCGGGTGGCTGGATATGTCGGCGCGGTGGTTGCCACGCTCGGATGTATACTTCCTTCATGTATCATAGTCACAGTCATAGTAAAACTTTATCTGAAATACCGCAAACAGGACATCCTTCAGGAACTGCTCGGAGGAATAAGACCTGCGGTTGTGGCGATGATCGCATCAGCGGGTGTTTCGATATTTGTGACGGCGGTCTGGTCTGGGATTGACATGATAAGTATCGCTGGAACTAAGTGGAATCTCGTGGTGATATTTGCGGTAAGTGTTGTTCTGCTTAGAAAATTCAAACTGAATCCTGTGTGGGTGATGCTGCTTTCCGGCGGGATGCAGGTGATCGTGGGGCTTGCTGGCAGATATCTGATCTGAGTAAAAGCATATTATAATTTTAATTAAATTGTAATGTGAAGAACTTTATTATAGTATGTAAAAAGTAGATGTGGTGGGGAGTTTGCATATGAAGAAGAAAATATTGATATGTCTGGTAGTACAACTCATATGCTGGAGCATTATGACGCTGTCTGATTACATGGAAGAAACATATAATGATAGTTATAATCTGGTCGTTGTATTTGCTGTACCCCTGATATGCGTAATTCTGTATATTATATTCAGAAAATGGATATACGATAATCAGATTGTGCGGCTGAAAGATGTCGCCATAATCTGTGCGGCGTGGATGATCAGTGGATTGATACTGGGATTCCTGATCGGTGCTCTGGTTATCAATGAAATGTGGATAGTGCCGCAGGCTACAGGAGGATGGGAGCATCTGCTGAATGGAATCGAATATATGATGTTTGCTATTACGCTTGCGGGAATACCATTTGTGGCGGTGGTATTGATCGAATCGGTTATAGGGATAGTAAAGGTAGTTAGTAAAAAGGATTGAATAATTAAATGCTTCATCTGTGAGAGAATCAGGTGGAGCATTTTTTTTGCATGGTGGTTAATGTATTAAACGGGCATATGAAGAGTTTGTATACCCCTTGACAAAAAGAAAAATATGAATATACTTACCAATGATAATTACCTAAAGTAATTATACGAAATAACAATAAAATAATATTTGATAAATTTACAGGAAGGAATGCTATGACAAAGGAAAAGATAAAACAGGTGATGGATGCCTGCTATCAAGCTAAGAGAGTCAGAGATATGATGCCAAAGCTGCCAAATGGAGTCACACCGACTCATATACATTATCTTGATGTGATAACGAGATTTGAGAGGTCTGAGACTGATGTAAAGGTCAGTGATATAAGTGATGAGCTGGGGCTCCCAAGACCGGGCGTGACAAAGACGATAAAGGATATGGAACGCTTGGGATTTGTGGAAAAGAAGGCTTCAGAGGCGGATGGACGTTTTGTGTATATCAGGAGCACTCAGGCTGGCAGAGATCTGGTTGGCAAATATGTTGATGAGTATTTCACAGGACTGGGGGAGTCTCTTACCGATATCACAGATGAAGATGCAGATATTATGATAGCGACCATTGAAAAAATTTATGATGTTATGAGCAAAAGGAGTCAAGACATAAGATGAGTGTACAGGATAAAACAGATTTTACACAAGGAAGTATAATTAGAAAAATGCTCCCATTCATGGGACCGATTCTTGGAGCACTGATACTTCAGGCTGCATATGGTGCGGTTGATCTGCTGGTGGTTGGAAGATTCGGTTCGACGGCGGGACTTTCAGCCGTATCTACAGGCAGCCAGGTGCTCAATCTGGTTACATTTGTGATAACAGCACTTGCTATGGGTGTCACAGTGCTTATTGCCAGATATATAGGCGAGAAGAACACGGATCAGATAGGAGAGCTTCTCGGAGGTGCCACGACCATATTTGCAATACTTGCGGTGGTGCTGGCAGTTGTCATGGTGACGTTTGCAAGACCTTTGTCTGTGTTGATGCAGGCACCGGCTGAGGCGGTCACTCTTACATCGTCGTATGTGAGGATATGCGGAGGCGGAATATTTTTCATTATGGCCTACAATGTGCTCACCGCGATATTCAGAGGTTTTGGAGACAGCAAATCACCTCTTATATTTGTGTTTGTGGCATGTATAGTAAATGTTGTCGGTGACCTTATACTGGTTGCGGGATGTCATCTGGATGCTGCGGGTGCAGCCATAGCAACAGTGGTTGCCCAGGCGGTCAGTGTTGTCCTTGCGCTTTTGCTGCTGAAGAAGAGAGAGCTTCCATTTAAGATATCAAGAAAAGATTTCAGATTAAACAGACAGTGCAGAAGATTGCTCTCAGTTGGGCTTCCGCTGGCGATGCAGGAATTTCTCACGCAGATGTCATTTCTAGCGCTGTGTGCATTTATCAACAGACTTGGCCTGGAGGCATCATCCGGATATGGAGTTGCCTGCAAGATAGTCAGCTTTGCCATGCTGGTACCAAGTTCGCTTATGCAGTCTATGGCTTCATTTGTATCGCAGAATGTCGGAGCTGGAAAAGAGGACAGAGCGAGAAAAGCGATGCTTACCGGTATGGGCATAGGACTATCTGTAGGCGTGGTGGTATTCATTGGTGTGTGGTTCTTTGGTGACAAAATGACATCAATTTTCACCACCGATGCGTCTGTTATCCAGAGGGGCTTCGAGTATCTGAGGGGATTTGCGCCTGAGACTATAGTCACGGCGGTGCTGTTCAGTATGATAGGATATTTCAATGGGCATGAGAAGTCGCTGTGGGTCATGATCCAGGGACTTATACAGACTCTGCTTGTGAGACTTCCACTGGCGTATTACATGAGTATCCAGCCGGATGCAAGCCTTACGAATATTGGACTTGCAGCACCTATAGCCACATGTGTCGGCATCGTGCTCAACGTCATATTCTACATCGTTATGTCAAAGAAGTGGAAAACGGAAAAGACCTGAAAATAATTAAATAAATGCTTGACAAATAAAACAAATGATTATAATACTTTAATCAGAAAATTGTAATCTATATGAAAAGAATTTGAAAAATAAATATTTAGTAAACCCGTTGAAAAGCGGTGACACAAAGCCATATGGGTCTAAGGTCTGAAAATAGAGAACTGTTTCGGACTATGACAGCCGGTTGCAGTATAATTTCCCTGTTGGAACTAGTATGTACAATGAGGAGTATAATTATATTTATTAAAAGGGACTGGAAGAATATCAGAAGATCTGATTATTCGGACAGGAGAGTCCTTCTTGTGGAGGACAATGATCTGAACAGTGAGATCGCATCGGAGATCATAGGAATGACGGGAGCCAGTGTGGAGATCGTTGAGAATGGCAGGGAGGCTGTGGAGAGGATAGAGAATGCCTCCGAGAACTGGTATGACATAGTGTTTATGGATGTTCAGATGCCGGTCATGAATGGGTATGAGGCCACCGCCGCTATAAGAGCACTGCCTGGAAGAAGAGGCCAGATTCCTATCATAGCCATGACCGCAAATGCATTTGCTGAGGATGTGCAGCTTGCAAAGAACACGGGGATGGATGAACACATAGCGAAACCGCTTGATTTTGAAAAATTGAACACAGTGATGGAGAAATATCTGAACTGATAAAATGTAGCAGCCAGCCGGGGGTGAACCCCGGCTGGCTGTTGTAGTTTTGAAGGAGGCACTGGGTAAAAAATAGTTATGGGATTCCGATAATAATTATAAACATTGAAATTAAGCCACGGGTGTAGTACAATTACCGTGCTATTGGGGGCTTTTTGCACCCTGAAAATAGATGGTACACTAAATGGTACACCATATAATCGGCAAAGTCAGAATATCAAGCAAAATCAAGGCTTTAAGAAAGGAAAATAGAAAAAATGAAATTAGGTATCGTAGGACTCCCAAACGTGGGAAAAAGTACACTTTTCAATTCACTTACAAAGGCAGGCGCGGAATCAGCTAACTATCCGTTCTGTACAATAGATCCAAACGTAGGAATCGTTGCAGTGCCGGATGAGAGACTGGACAAGCTCACAGAGATGTACAACTCAGCCAAGACAACACCTGCTGTTATAGAATTTGTAGATATCGCGGGTCTTGTAAAGGGCGCATCAAAGGGAGAAGGACTTGGAAACCAGTTCCTTGCGAACATCAGAGAGGTTGATGCCATCGTTCACGTTGTAAGATGTTTTGAGGATACAAATGTCATCCACGTTGACGGTTCCGTAGACCCGATCAGAGATATAGAGACCATCAATCTGGAGCTGATATTCTCAGATATAGAGGTGCTCGACAGAAGAATCGCCAAGACCATCAGAGGTGCAAGAAATGACAAGATGCTTGCCAAGGAGCTCGACTTCCAGCAGAGGATCAAGGCTCACCTTGAGGAGGGCAAGCTTGCAAAGACCATTGAGGTCACAGATGAGGACGAGCAGGCATGGATAGAGGAGTACAACCTTCTCACATGGAAGCCTGTAATATTTGCCGCAAATGTAGGCGAGGAAGACATTGCGGACGATGGCGCTTCAAATGAGAACGTGCAGAAGGTAAAGGAATACGCAAAGGACTTCGATGCAGAGGTATTTGTAGTATGTGCACAGATAGAACAGGAGCTGGCAGAGCTTGATGATGAGGAGAAGAAGATGTTTCTCGAGGATCTTGGAGTTAAAGAGTCTGGTCTTGACAAGCTTATCAAGGCAAGCTACTCACTTCTTGGTCTTATCAGTTATCTGACAGCCGGAGAGACAGAGTCAAGGGCATGGACCATCAAGAAGGGAACGAAGGCACCTGGAGCAGCTGGCAAGATTCACTCAGACTTTGAGAGAGGATTTATCAAGGCGGAGGTTGTCAGCTACAAGGATCTCATGGACTGCGGAAGCATGCTTGCGGCCAAGGAGAAGGGCCTTGTAAGACAGGAAGGCAAGGAATATGTGGTTGAGGATGGAGATGTTATTCTCTTCAAGTTCAACGTGTAAATGAATCTAGGAGGATGTAACGATATGTCTCAGATATCAGAATATTTTAGAAGCATATTCTTTCCGAATCTTGGGATAACCCTCAGAAACATAGGTTACCATATCAATATAGGAAGCTTTGAGGTGAGGTTCTACGGGATCATCATCATGATAGGATTCCTGCTGGCATATGTACTTGTCACCAACGAGGCAAAGAGAACAAAACAGAATCCTGAAATGTATCTGGATTTCATACTTATACTTATCATCCCGGCCATACTTGGAGCAAGACTCTACTATATCCTGTTCAGACTTGACCAGTATATAGTGCAGGGCGATGTGGGAGCTACACTCAAAGCCATGCTGAATATCAGAGGCGGCGGACTTGCCATATACGGCGGAATCATCGCAGGAGTCATCACAGCGGTAATCTTCTGCAAGGTGAGAAAAGCCAGCTTTGTGCTCATGGCGGATACAGCCACATTCGGAATACTGATCGGGCAGATACTTGGAAGATTTGGCAACTTCTTCAACAGAGAAGCATTTGGCGCATATACGAACAGTAAGATGGCCATGGCGATTCCTCTTGATTACTACAGATCAGAGGGCAATCTTGATTATCTGGAGAGAACCGGGGTCATCACACAGAAGATGCTGGACAATGTGATGAATATAGACGGAATGGACTGCATAACAGTCCACCCGACATTCCTGTATGAGTCCCTGTGGAATCTTTTGCTGCTTGTGTTCTTATTTATATATAGAAAGCACAAGAAATTCAAAGGAGAGTTCGCTCTCATATATGTGGGCGGATACGGACTCGGAAGATTTATCATCGAAGGTCTCAGAAGTGATTCCCTGATGATCGGCAATACAGGGATCAAGGTATCCCAGGCGCTTGCACTTGTATGCTTTGTAACTGCCGTGGTACTGCTTGTCATAAATTATGTAAGATGTGCCAGGAAAGGCTGGCCGTCAGTGGAGATGAGTGGTGACACTGAAACAGAAGTGGAGCCAGGTGGTGAAACGACACCAGATGAAACAGAAGTTGAAGCAGATGCGGACCAGAAAGCTGGTCGGCAAGGCTCAGATGATTATACAGAGAAATAGATAACACATGGATAAGTAACCACATGGTGGTTAATATCCCCACAGAATAGAAAAAATATGGGATTTGTCCCCACCACAAAAAGCCTGTAGATTTGACAGTGAGAACTGTCAGATCTACAGGCTTTTTTGCATATATGCACACACTTTTTTCATATAACAGGGTTGCAATTTTGGGGGCTATAGTATAGAATAGTGGTTACAAGTGGCATTACTGTGCAACTAAGTGGTGGAAAGTGGTGATTTAACCGGAGTTATACGAAAGGAGGAGATCGGGATGTCCAGATGCTTATCAGGTGAATATGAACATAAGCTTGATGCAAAAGGAAGACTGATCATGCCATTAAAACTTCGTTCGGAACTCGGGGAGTCATTCATGGTAACCAAAGGAATCGACTGCTGTCTCTATGTATATGGAATGACAGAGTGGGAGGAGTTCGTTGAGAAGCTGAACAAGCTTCCTATGACCAACAGAACGGCCAGAGCCTTCAAGAGAGGTTTCCTTGCCGGAGCGGTCAAGTGTGAGCCGGATGCACAGGGAAGAATACTTCTATCTCCGAAGCAGAGAGAATATGCTCATATAGACAAGGATGTGTATGTCATCGGTAACGGTGAGAAAGCGGAGATCTGGAGCAAGGAAGAGTGGGATGGCCCTGAGAACATGAGTGATAATCAGGCCAGCATGGACGAGCTTGCAGATGAGCTTGATGCACTTGATTTTAGTTTTTAGAAGAGAATGGTAATTGATTATGGAATTTGCGCACAAGTCGGTCTTGCTTGAGGAGACCATCGACAACCTGAATATCAAGCCGGATGGCATCTATGTGGATGGCACATTAGGGGGAGCCGGACACTCAGAGCAGATTGTGAAGAGGCTTGGTGAGGGCGGCAGGCTTATAGGTATCGACCAGGATGAGGATGCCATAGCTGCAGCGTCGAAGAGACTTGAGCCGTATGGGGATAAGGTGACCATAGTCAGGGATAATTACCAGAATTTCAGAAGAATATTGGATGAACTGAACATACAGAAGGTGGACGGGATACTCCTTGATCTGGGAGTGTCTTCATATCAACTCGATAATGCGGATAGAGGATTCACATATCGGGTTGATGCTCCACTGGATATGAGGATGGACAACAGGCAGCCAAAGACTGCAAAGGATATAGTCAATGATTATTCCGAGTCTGAGCTGTTCCGTATACTTAAGGATTACGGAGAGGAGAGATATGCAAAGAGTATTGCATATCATATATGCAAGTATCGTGAGAACAAGGTGATAGAGACCACCGAAGAGCTCAACGATATAATCCGTGGCTCCATACCGGCAAAGGCAAGGAATGGACAGGGACATCCGTCCAAGCAGACATTTCAGGCGATCAGGATAGAGCTTAACAGAGAGCTTGATGTGCTCAGGGATTCAATAGACGGCATGATAGCAAGCCTGAATCCGGGAGGAAGATTGTGTATCATCACATTTCATTCCCTTGAGGACCGGATAGTGAAGCTAGCATTCAGGAAAAATGAAAATCCATGCATTTGTCCACCGAACTTTCCGGTGTGCACATGCGGAAGAAAGCCTCTCGGCAAGGTGATAACGAGAAAACCGATCATACCGGGAGAAAGGGAGCTTGAGGAGAATTCCAGATCAAAGAGCTCAAAGCTCAGAGTGTTTGAGGCAATTTGACAGATATAAATGAAAGAGGCGATATAGATGGCAGATAGAAGATACTACACAGAGGGTAGTTCTGCAAGACAACTGAATTATGATGACCGGGCTGGACGTAACAGATCCCGCGAAGCTGTAGTCAGAGGCTCAGCCGCTCCGGCGAGAAGACCACAGCCTTCAGTGAGACCTGAGAGAGCTCCACAGCCGGCGCGAAGAAAGAAACAGGGATCATCTCATCTGACTGACAGAGAGAGACGAGAGCTTGCAGCCAGAAAGGCACAGAGAAAGGCAGTTACAAATGCACAAATAAGATATACGGCGGGCATGGTTGCTGCGATAATCGTTGCGGTGGCGCTGTGCTGTTATCTTCTGAAACTTACATCAGATGTCAAGTCACAGAAGGAGTCAGTGGCAACGCTGAAGAGCCAGGTGGCAACACAGCTTGACGAGAATGCAAGCTACAGCGCAGGACTTGATTCCATGACAGATCTGGATGAGATATATAATATTGCAACTACTAAGCTCGGCATGGTATACTCACAGCCGGGACAAACATTATACTATTCACAGAATAATGATGATTACGTAGTACAGTACAAGGATGTCCCTAAGGCCAAGTAGTCTTAGGGATATTTAATTTTTAAGGTGGAAAGATAAAATGTCAAAGAGATCAAAGCTATTTTTAAAAGGGATGAGAAGAAAGACCAAGATCGCATATTTGCTGGTGGTGGGAGTTCTGGTGGCACTCACCATAAGAGTTGTGTACATCAACGTGGCAAATGGAAAGGAGTATTCGGAGGCGGTGGTTCTGCAGATGGACTACAATTCCACGGATATTCCGTATGAGAGAGGCGAGATACTGGACAGAAATGGAAATGTCCTTGCAAACAGTGAGAAGACCTACAGCCTGATACTTGAGCCTGTGAATATTCTGATCACGGAGAAGGGAAAGGCGGCAACAAGAGCTGCGGTGCTGGAGTATTTCGATGTGTCAGGAGACGATTTTGACAAGCACATTGCAAATGAGGATTCTTATTATGAGGTAGTCCTCAAGGATCTTCCATATACAAAGGTTAAGGCATTTGAGGATTACTGTAAGACCGATGAGGGCGCAGATGTCATAGGTGTGAGATTCGAGACGGTGTATAAGAGAAATTACCCAAATGGATCTCTGGCGTGTCACCTGCTCGGATACACCGCCAGCGGAAATGTTGGACAGGGTGGTATTGAGGGCTATTATAATGACTACTTAAACGGTGTGGATGGCAAGACTTACAGATATATGTCGGGCTCAGGCGGCGTTGACTCGGAGACTGTGGCAGCCCAGAATGGTGAGACAGTAGTATCCACCATAGATATGAATATACAGAAGATCATAGAGGACAACATCACTGAGTATATGCAGAATACAGGTGCTAAGCAGATAGGTATCATAGCAATGGATCCAAACAATGGCGAGATACTTGGAATGGCAAGCTCACGTACCTACGATCCAAATGACCCGATGAACACACAGGCGCTCAGGAACATGACAGTCACCGTCACCCAGGAGGTTGAGATCGAGGGTGCAGATGAGAATGCGGACAGCCTGATAAGCGTTGAGAGTGCAAAGAAAAATACAACAGCAACAACGGAGAGCAGCGAGGATGGCACTACCACAGAATCATCCACAGAAGCGACCACCGAACAGAAGAATGTAAAGACTGAGGAAGTGGAATACGATTTCTCAAAGATGTCGGATGAAGAGTTCCAGAGCACGATAGATGGATTTACATCAGACCAGTTATATGAGGCACTCAACTATGTATGGCAGAATTACTGTATAAGTGATGTGTTTGAGCCGGGTTCAACATACAAGGCATTTACCATAGCGGGAGCCATGGAGGATGGAGTGATCTCAGACGGAGATGAATTTCTCTGTGATGGTTCACAGGTCGTAGTCGAGGGAGAGAGCCCTATTTACTGTAGTTACAGAGCAGGACACGGAATGGTTGACGTCAAGAGAGCTCTGGCTGTTTCATGTAATGATGCGTTGATGCAGATAGCGGACAAGGAGGGACCAGAGACATTTGACAAATATCAGATGATATTTAACATTGGTTCCAAGACAGGAATAGATCTCGAAGGTGAGACGACAGGTATTAAGTACGATGTGGAGAATCTTAATCCTACAGAGCTTGCGACATCTTCATTTGGACAGGGTGTTACAACATCTATGATCCAGATGGCAGCGGGATTCTGTTCTGTAATAAACGGCGGAAATTATTATGTGCCACATGTTGTCAAGAGACTTCTGGATTCAGACGGAAATGTGGTTGAGAATATGGATCCGGTGCTTGTCAGAAAGACCATATCCAAGGAAGTGTCGGATTACATGAAGACATACCTCCAGGCGGTTGTTGAGGAAGGTACAGGATATGCGGCTGGAATAGAGGGCTACACCATCGGTGGTAAGACAGGTACAGCCGAGAAGCTTCCTCGAGGAAATGGAAAATACGTACTGTCATTCATAGGATTTACCCCTGTTGAGAATCCTCAGATAATGCTTTACGTTGTAGTTGATGAGCCTCATGTTGAGGATCAGTCAGGATCAGGAGCAGGAGCAAAGCTGTTCAATCAGGTTATGCAGGATCTCCTTCCATACCTGAATGTATACTCAACAAACGGAGATGATGTGGCTTATGACGGAACGGAGGAGCCGCTCTCATCAGCATTTGACACGGATACAGAGACTGCAGATACAGAGGCGGCAACAGAGGATGCGGCTGCTGAGGACACATCAGCGGAAGATACATCAGCGGAAGATACATCGACCGACGACACATCGGCGGATGACACGTCGTATGACGATACGGCAGACGACAGTTATACGGCGGACGATACATGGGAGGATGACAGCGGAACAGGCGACGGCACGGATACGTGGAGCGGTGACGAGGACTATTCCGGCGAATGATAATTTACACAGTAAACCAAAGCATCGAAGGTGCAGATACACCTCCGGTGCTTTTTTAATGCAGAGATAGATTTATACACGAATAGGCGAATACATGAGGCATTCGGCTAATATGATAATAAAAAAGTCCGGGATCAAGAGTTGAAGGTATACAGTTATAACAGGCGGAGGATAAAGTTTGTGTTCGTTATGGCGGCCCTAGCGCTGGGAGTTATAGTTGGCCGTCTTGCATACATAATGCTCTACAGGGGAGAATATTATAGTGAGAAAGCAGATTCCCTGCATGAGAGGGAGAGAAGCATAAAAGCTCCCAGGGGAAGGATATACGACAGAAATGGCAATATCATAGCGGACAACAAGGCGGTGTGTTCAATATCCGTGATACACAGCCAGATAGAGGATGAGGCGGAGGTCACAGAGCTTCTTACAAGATATCTGGATAAGGATCCGGCAGACATCAGGAAGAAGGTGGAGAAGGTATCCTCAAGGGAGCTCATAGCGTCAAATGTAGACAAGGAGACCGGAAAAAAGATCAAGGCGGCTGCTGTTCCGGGGATCAAGGTGGACGAGGATTACAAGCGCAGCTATCCATATGATACCCTTGCATCGAAGGTTATAGGCTTCACCGGTGCTGACAATCAGGGAATACTGGGCCTTGAGGTGACATATGACAGTGTGCTCACAGGGACAAATGGAAGCATAAATGCGGTCACGGATGCAAGGGGAATAGAGCTTGCGGAATATTCAGAAACCAGGACAGAGCCCATTCCCGGAAATGATCTCGTGACAACACTGGATCTCAATATACAGAGATATGTGACACAGGCTGCAGAGAAAGTCCAGATCGAGAAAAAAGCAAACAGGGTGTGTGCAATAACGATCAATCCCCAAAATGGCGAGATATATGCCATGGTGGATGTGCCGGAATACAACCTGAACGAACCGTTCAAACTGGTTAAGCCAGAGAACGATGGAGAGACAGACACAGAGGAAGATGCAGAGAGGAATAACAGCGCATCCGGGACATCCATGTTGCTGCCTACAGCCGGCAATATGGATGAGCTGAACAATATGTGGAGAAATTATCTGATAAGCGACACATATGAGCCGGGATCAACCGCCAAGATAATAACACTGACGGCAGCACTCGAGAAGGGAGCGGTCGACAGCAGCTCAAACTTTTTCTGCCCGGGATATAAGATAGTTGAGGACAGAAGGATAAGGTGTAGCAAGACCACAGGCCATGGAAGCCAGAGCCTTAAGGAGGCGCTCATGAATTCCTGCAATCCGGCGTTTATGGAGATAGGAGAGAGAACAGGTGTGGATGGCATGTACGAGTATTATCACAAGCTGGGATTGTTCAGTCAGAGCGGAATAGACCTTCCCGGAGAGGCAAACTCCATCATGCATAAGAAGGAAAATGTCGGGCCGGTAGAGCTTGCCACCATGTCGTTTGGACAGTCATTCCAGGTGACTCCGATACAGTTCATATCTGCAGTGTGCACGGTTGTGAATGGAGGGCATACGGTAACTCCACATTTGGGAAAAAGGATAATAGACAGCAGTAAAGAAACTATTACAGCCATTGAATTTGACGAGCAGAGACAGGTTATAGATGAGGAGACATCACAGAAGATGCGGGAGATGCTTGAGGCAGTCGTTGCCGAGGGCGGCGGATCAAAGTGTGCCATAGAGGGCTGCAGGATAGGCGGAAAGACCGCCACGAGTGAGAAACTTCCCAGAGGAACAGGCAGATACATATCTTCTTTTATAGGATTTGCGCCGGCGGATGATCCTCAAGTCCTGACGGTCGTGCTAATAGATGAGCCCGAGGGCACATATTATGGAGGAACCATAGCGGCCCCTGTTGTGAGAGATATTTTTTTGAATATTCTTCCCTATTTGGGAATTGACAAAGCCACAAATGAGTATTAAATTTATCTCAGTCTGAAAACAGTTTAAGAAATACATAGTCCGCGGTGTGCGGGCAGGTAAGGAGTACAAAATGAATTTAGATTTAAAGATTGTTTTACCGGTAGTGATAGCATTCTGTATCAGCGTGGTGCTGTGCCCTATAGTTATACCGTTCCTGAAGAAGCTCAAGTTCGGTCAGTTTGTCAGGGATGACGGCCCACAGGCACATTTGAAGAAGGCCGGAACACCAACCATGGGTGGACTTATAATCCTTCTGTCACTTACGATCACGACGCTTATCTATATGAAGAAATATCCGGATGTCCTTCCGGTGCTTTTTGTGACACTTGGATTTGGACTTATCGGATTTATCGATGATTACATCAAAGTTGTTATGAAGAGATCAATGGGACTTCACGCATGGCAGAAGATGCTCGGACAGATTGTCGTTACGGGAGTATTTGCATATTATGTAGAGAAGTATTCAGATATCAACAATGAGCTTATAATACCATTCCTTGGCAAGACGGTTCAGCTCAACAGCACACTCTATGTGATACTGTTGTTCTTCATCGTGCTTGGAACAGTTAATGGTGCGAACTTCACAGATGGACTTGACGGACTTGCGTCATCAGTCACGGTTCTCATAGCCACATTCTTTGCGGTTGTAGCAGTGGGAACAGACTCAGGTGTTGCTCCGGTTGCCTGCGCAGCGGTTGGATGTCTTCTTGGCTTCCTTGTGTACAATGTGTACCCTGCAAAGGTATTCATGGGAGACACAGGTTCTCTGGCACTCGGTGGATTTGTTGCATCAACAGCGTATATGCTCAAGATGCCTATATTCATAGTTATAATAGCTTTCATATACTTCATTGAAGTATTATCAGTTATAATACAGGTTGTTTCATTCAAGCTTACAGGCAAGAGAGTGTTCAGAATGGCACCTATACATCATCATTTTGAGCTCGGGGGATGGCCTGAGTCAAAGGTCGTTGCTATATTTTCTATAGTGACTGCAGTCCTCTGTGTGGTAGGTTTACTGGCTCTGTAATGTAGAAAGGAGAAAATGGTGCAGTGGTGCACCATGGTGAAATGATATGGAGATCAATACAGCGATAGTAGCAGGAACAGGAAAGAGTGGAATCAGTGCAACCAAGCTTCTGGTAAATCATGGAGTAAAGGTTTATCTGTTCGATGAGAACAAGGACAGAGATATAGAGGCGATAAAGGAGAAGACAGGCGATTCAGAGCTTGTTCAGATAGAACTCGGTGAGCTTGGAGAGGATGCCCTCTCATCATCACAGCTCATGGTCATCAGTCCGGGAATCCCTGTTGATGCGCCATTTACAGATGTGGTGAGAAATGCGGGAATACCTATCTGGAGTGAGATAGAGCTGGCATACCATTATGGTAAGGGTAAGATAGCAGCCATAACAGGAACAAACGGCAAGACTACAACTACAGCCCTTGTGGGAGAGATAGTCAAGGCACACAATGCTAAGACCATCGTTGTGGGAAATATTGGAATACCTTACACAGAGCTGTGCGACACAACAGACGATGATTCAGATACAGTTGCAGAGATAAGCAGTTTCCAGCTTGAGACGGTTATAGATTTTCATCCGAATGTCAGTGCAATACTCAACCTGACTCCGGATCATCTGAACAGGCACTATACATTTGAGAATTATGGAAATGTAAAGTTTTCAATAACAAAGAATCAGACCATGGATGATGTGACAGTCCTCAACTATGATGATGAGCATACACGCGCCATGGGAGAGAAGGCAAAGGATCATTGCCATGTAGTATATTTCAGCAGACTGGAGAAGCCGGCCGGTGGAGTATATGTAGAGGATGGGGATATCATCCTCGAGGATGGCGATAAGAAGATCAATGTACTTGCCATTAAGGATCTTAAGCTCATGGGAGCTCACAATGTTGAGAATGTTCTGGCAGCAGTTGGAATATCATATTATATGGGAGTCCCTGTTGATGTTATCAGAGATGTTGCAACATCATTCAAGGCTGTTGCTCATAGAATAGAATATGTTGACACCATCGATGGTGTCGCATACTACAATGATTCAAAGGGAACAAACCCTGATGCAGCCATAAAGGGAATACAGGCCATGGTGGCTCCTACATTCCTCATAGGTGGAGGCTATGACAAGGGTTCTGAGTACGACGAGTGGATAGAGGCGTTTGACGGCAAGGTAAAGTGGCTCGTTCTCATAGGCCAGACTGCGCAGAAGATAGCTGACTGTGCCAAGAGACATGGATTTAACTCAATTATATTTGAGGAGAATCTTCAGGATGCGGTAGCATATTGCCATGAGAATGCGGTTGACGGAGATGCGGTGCTTCTCTCACCTGCATGTGCAAGCTGGGGACAGTTTGACAACTACGAGCAGAGAGGCGATATGTTCAAGGAGTATGTAAGAAGCTATAAGGAGTGATCTGATTGCATGGAGGTCCTGAGGTTTCAGAAGATAGAGTGAGAGATGCACGAAAACGGTGTCCGGGAGGATATGTGGATGTGACCATGCTCCTGGCGCTGGGGATGATTCTGATATTTGGGCTTGCCATGATATACAGTACGAGCAGTTACAGGGCGTACGACCTGTACGGAGATCAGATGTACTTTTTTAAAAGACAGGCACTTTATATGTTGCTGGCGATCCTCGCCATGTACATAGTGTCAAGATATGACTACAGGCGGCTGCTCAGGCTGTCTGCGGTCATTTTGCTGTCATCACTTGTTCTTCAGGTGGTGGTGCTGATAATAGGAACGGCCAGCCATGGGTCAGCAAGATGGATATATATTGGACCTATAGGATTTCAGCCATCAGAATATGCCAAGACGGCGATCATAATCTACACCTCGGCGAGGGCTGCCGTGGAGAGCAAAAATCTGTGCAGACCGGGCTGCCTTATAAAGGTAATGATCCTGCCCGTGATCACCATAGCCCTGATCGGTGTGGAGAATCTCAGCACGGCTATAATCTGTTTTGCAATCCTTTTTGTAATATTGTTTGTGGGAAGCCCCAGGGTCAGACATTTTGTTCTGATCGGTATATTTGGTGTTGTCGGGAGTGTGCTTTTCATAATGTTCGCAGGCTACAGGGCGAACAGAGTCAAGATATGGCTTGATCCTGAAAATTACGCAGATGGCTATCAGACGGTTCAGTCGTTATATGCCGTTGGTTCCGGTGGACTGTTTGGAGTGGGCTTTGGGAGAAGTGTCCAAAAGATGGGGTTTATTCCGGAGTCACATAATGATATGATATTCTCAGTCGTGTGTGAGGAGCTCGGAATTGTTGGAGCGGCATTTATACTTATCATTTTTCTTATATTACTTAGGCGGATGGCTGTGACGGCCATGAATGCCAGAGACAGATTTGGAAGCATGCTCACAGCGGGAGTGATGGCACATGTGGCGGTCCAACTGCTGATAAATGTGAGTGTTGTCACGAATACCATTCCGCCGACAGGTGTGCCGATGCCATTTGTCAGTTATGGCGGAAGTTCGATAATTTTCATTCTGATGGAGATGGGGATAGTGATGTCCGTATCCAGAGGAATTTCGTATGACGAAACAGACATATGACAGATCCTTTAAAGGAAGATTTGAATGGAAAACAACAATAGACGAAATGTTAATAAAAATAGAATGAGCAGAAATGTTGATGTTGCGCAGACCAGACGTGAAAGCGGCTATGTGGATGTCATGACCGGAAAACGCCTCGACGGAAGGGTGAAGGTTCCGGTTGATAAGAGAAGACAGCAGACAGACAGCCGCAATGGACAGCGGAGAGCAGACGGAGATATGCGCCGCAGGACGGATGAGCAGACACGAAGAAGGCCTGATGGGGAGCACCGCAGAACAGGCGAACAGGCGCGCAGAAGACCAGACGGAGAGCGTCGCAGATCTGACGAACAGGCGCGCAGAAGACCAGACGCAGAGCGTCGCAGATCTGACGAGCGGGTGCGCAGAAGACCAGACGGAGAGCGCCGCAGATCTGACGAACAGGTGCGCAGGAGACCAGATGGAGAGCACCGCAGATCTGATGAGCAGGTGCGCAGGAGACAGGATGGAGAGCGTCGCAGATCTGATGAGCAGGTGCGCAGGAGACAGGATGGAGAGCGTCGCAGACCGGATGACCGGATGCGCAGAGAGGATGCAGAAAAACGCAGATCCGAGGAGAGACGCAGGCGTAAGCAAGATCAGGCGGTTGCTGCAAAAAAGAAGAACAAGAAAAAACGCAAAAAAGAGCGCAGAAAGCTTACCCCGGAGGAGATAGAGAGAAAGAAGAAGCTGCAGGCGGAGAAACTTGCCAGAAGAAAGGCGAGACGTGAGAAGGCGGCAAGGATATTCAAGATAGTTCTCAAGATACTTCTTATTCTGGTGGTGCTGTGTGCTATAGCGTTTGTATACATACGTACATGTTATAAATTGAAGTCCATAAAAGTGACCGGAACTGATCACTACACTGACCAACAGATGGTCGATATCGTGACCGGCGGTAAGGATTATGGCAATACGCTGCTGTTTATACTTGAGAGCAGACTGAATCCTGCCCAGGATGTAACCTTTATAGATAAGATAGACGTCACATATGTGAACAGGAATTCAGTAGAGATCACGGTGTACGAGAAGGCCATGGCGGGCTGCATAAAGTACAACGATCAGTATGCATATTTTGATGGCGACGGTATCGTGCTCGAGATATCCGATGCAAAGCTTGATGATGTTCCTTGTATAGAGGGACTTACAAGTGACAGCGTGGAGCAGGGAAAGAAACTTGATGTCGGCGATTCGGGATTCTTCCAGGAGATACTGACTATGACACAGCTCATTTACAAGAGCGGAATACAGATAGACAAGATTACTTATGACACAGATCAGAATCTCATACTTCACAAGGATGGAATAAAGATCAGGATCGGCGACGGTGAAAACCTGGAGACGAAATTCATGAATCTTGAGAGCATACTTGAGAGCGTGAAGGGTAAAAATGGAACTCTTGATATGTCGAATTACAGTGAATCGCAGAGGAACGTTATCTTTAAAGAAAATAAATAAAAAATTTCTTGCGTAATGATATAAAAAATCGTATTATATAGGTACTAATGCGATAAAACGGTCAGCTTTTGAGCAGATGACAATGATTTATGGATAAAGAATAAGTATATAAGGAGGATGCAACCGTGCTTGAGATAAAATCAAATGACGAGAGAACACCGGCAAGGATTCTTGTAATTGGTGTCGGCGGTGCAGGTAACAATGCTGTTAACAGAATGATCGATGAGAATGTTGAGGGAGTGGAACTTATCGCTATCAATACAGATAAGCAGGCTCTTTCACTCAGCAGAGCTACAACAAAGATCCAGATAGGTGAGAAACTTACCAAGGGTCTTGGTGCTGGTGCAAAGCCTGAGATCGGTGCCAGCGCTGTAGAGGAGAATAGAGAAGAGATCGTAGACATCATCAAGGACGCCAACATGGTATTCGTAACATGTGGTATGGGTGGTGGAACAGGAACAGGCGCTGCCCCTGTCGTTGCAGAGATGGCACGTAACCTTGGTATCCTCACAGTCGGAGTTGTCACAAAGCCATTTGGTTTTGAGGGTAAGCCTCGTATGAGAAACGCGATCGAAGGTATAGAGAGACTTAAGGAGAATGTGGATACACTTATTGTTATCCCTAACGACAAGCTCCTTCAGATCTGTGATAAGAGAACAAGTATTCCTGATGCGCTGAAGAAGGCAGATCAGGTACTTCAGCAGGGTGTTCAGGGTGTTACAGACCTTATCAATAAGCCGGGTCTTATCAACCTTGACTTTGCAGATATACAGACAGTTATGAGAGATAAGGGTATCGCTCATATCGGTATAGGTTCAGCAAGCGGAGAGAACAAGGCTGTTGACGCCATCAAGGAGGCTATGGATTCACCACTTCTTGAGACAACCGTTTCAGGTGCAACAGATATCATCGTAAACTTCTCAGGTAACATTGGTATCGTTGAGGCTTATGATGCTGTTACATATCTTACAGAGCAGGCTGGAGATGGAGTCAACATCATCTTCGGTACAGTTGACAATGACAACATGGGTGAGGATATAAGCATCACGATCATTGCTACAGGTCTTGAGAGATCAGGCGAGAGCGATGTCACCGCAAGATATGCAGGTACTGCATCTCCTATGGGAACAATGACCACACCTAAGCCAGCAGTTACAACAACACCTGCTGCAGAGCCAAAGACTGCTACATATGCAGGCCAGAGCCTTGGGACACACAGCACTCAGACAAGCACAAGACCATCGTTCCTCGGCGGTCAGACAACTGAGACTGCTCCGGCAGCAAAGCCAGCATACACAGCACCTGTGACACCAGCACAGCAGACACCTGTAACATCAACACCAGTTGAGCCGGCACATGTGTCAAGACCAAAGACAGAGAGTATCAAGATTCCTGATTTCCTCAAGAAGAGATAAGGAAGAGATCGGAAGATTTTTATAGGTAAGTATAAAACGGGTAATTTCGAGAGAAATTATCCGTTTTCTTCAATAAGGAGGCAGAAATATGTTTTATGTTGCAGACCGAACAGAGATGCAGGAGATAGACAGGCTGACCATAGAGGAAAAGGGTGTGCCAGGGATCCTGCTTATGGAGAGAGCTGCGATCACCGTGCTGGAGGAGATAAATTCCAGACTGAAGTCTATAAACGCGGACAGAAAATTAAAGTGCCTTGTGGTTGTTGAAGGCGGCAATAACGGCGGGGACGGACTGGCTCTTGCGAGACTCCTGTACCAGCAGGGAGATATTGTCCATGTCTGTTATATAAATGGAATATCGAGAGTAAGCGACAGCTTTTCATATCAGCTTGAAATAGCGAAAAAAATCGGCATACAGGTGACGGATCACATCATTGACAGTGATTACGATGTGGTTGTGGACGGAATATTTGGCGTCGGACTCAAGCGTGATGTGGCGGGAATATGGAGAGAGACCATAGAGACGATGAACGGACTTGGCGGCTTTAAGGTTGCCATAGATACCCCGTCAGGTGTGGATGCCAGCACGGGGCAGATCATGGGATGTGCATTCAAGGCAGGTATGACGGTCACATTTGGACTGAATAAAAGAGGGCTGATATTTTATCCCGGCTGCGAGATAAGCGGAGAGGTCGTTGTGAGAGACATAGGATTTGCACAGGCTGAAGTGGACAGAGTACACCCGGTGGCATATTCCTACAACAGAGACGATCTGTGCATGCTTCCGGGACGGAGTGATTCATCAAATAAGGGAACATATGGAAAGCTTGCGGTGATAGCTGGAAGCAGAGACATGTCCGGTGCCATGACATTTGCGGCGGAGGCTGCATACAGGATGGGAACAGGGCTTGTGAAGATATACACACATATCGACAACAAGGAGATAGCAGGAGTAAGAATTCCTGAGGCAGTGCTTATGTGCTATAGCAACAAAGATGAAGCGGAGCAGTGTGCAAGGGATGCCGTGGAGTGGTCGGATGCCATACTGATCGGTCCTGGTATAGGAAAAGGCGATGCGGCAAGGAGTATGGTGGAATATATTATGTGTGAGGCCGTGCAGGCCGTGATCGCGGATGCGGATGCCTTGAACATAATATCCGAAAAGCCCGATATTCTTGGAAGACACAGAGGACCGGTGATCGTAACGCCACATATAGGAGAGATGTCAAGACTTACAGGCGTCGCCATACCGGATATAAAAAAGAATATATTAGAGGTGTGCAAAGACTTTTCGATGGAGTATAATGTTGTAAGTGCGCTGAAAGATGCCAGAACATGCGTAAGTGACGGCAGGGATGTGTACATAAACACATCCGGTAATAACGGTATGTCAACTGCGGGGGCAGGGGATGTGCTTGCCGGGATAATAGCTGGGCTTGTCTGCACCGGACTTGGTGCGTATGAGGCTGCGAAGCTGGGAGTATATATACATGGGTTGGCAGGAGATATGGCGGCAGAGCACAGAGGAAGAAATGCAATGATAGCCAGGGATATAGTGAGCGCTATATCGGAGGTTATAAAAGGAGCAGAACATGATGGACAACAGTAACTTTAACAGAGTGCAGGCTGTGATAAATCTTGACAATATAAGGGATAATATCACGGCTATGAAGAGGCTTATAGACGGTGATAAGAAGATGCTGGCGGTCATAAAGGCAGACGCCTATGGACACGGCGCTGTCGAGGTGGCAGAGGCACTTGATGATCTGGTGGATTTCTTTGCAGTGGCATTCATCGATGAGGCTTTGGAGCTCAGAAGAGCAAATATAGATAAGCCCATATTGATACTGGGCTACACAGATCCCTCGGATTACGAACTGATTATCAGATATGATGTTAGACCTGCCATGTATGAGGTGGACGATGCACAGAAGCTCTCGGATCTGGCGGTGAGCATGAATACAAAGGCAAAGATCCATATCAAGGTTGATACAGGCATGGGAAGAATCGGATTCACATGTGATGAAGATGGCGTGAAGAACATAGAAAAGATCAGTCAGATGCCGGGCATAGAGATAGAGGGGATATTTACCCATTACGCAAAGGCTGATGAACTCGACAAGACCGCTGCAAATGGTCAGCTTGAGAAGTTCAGGTGGATAAACAGCCAGCTTGAGGCACTTGGAATACACATACCTGTAAGGCATATATCTAACAGTGCGGGTATCATGGAGATGGACAATTCGGATTTTGATATGGTCAGATCGGGAATAGTCACATACGGACTTTATCCATCAGATGAGGTAGATAAGAATATAGCGGCTTTGAAACCTGCTATGAGACTTATGTCCAAGGTTATATTTGTGAAAGACGTAAAAGCCGGAACAGGTATAGGATATGGATGGTCCTATATAGCGGATCATGATATAAAGGTTGCGACGGTGTCGGCAGGATATGCCGATGGATACCCAAGAGCACAGTCCAATATAGGCAGAGTTATCATCCATGGAGAGTATGCTCCGATCATCGGAAGGGTGTGCATGGATCAGTTCATGGTTGACGTGAGCCACATTGATGGTGTAAAAGTAAGAGATGACGTAACTCTCATCGGACAGGATGGAGACAGAGAGGTAACTGTCGAGGAGGTGGCAGCGCCTGCCAACAGCTTTAATTACGAGCTGGTATGTAACATATCAAGACGAGTTCCGAGAACATACATAAGGGACGGCAGAGAGCTTGGACAGGTAAACTATCTTCTGGATTAACGAATAACCGGTACTGTCATGGGCAATACTTTTTTTAGAGTGGAATACATACTATATAAGTATATAGCCACATTCAATGAAAGTATTTGTGGGGTGAACAGAATTGGTGATCAGACGTGGGGATATTTATTACGCGGATCTAAGACCGGTGGTTGGATCGGAGCAGGGAGGCATACGACCTGTTATAGTAGTTCAGAATGAGGCTGGGAACAGACACAGTTCCACGGTCATAATAGCTGCGATAACCAGCAAGATGAAGAGGCCAAAACTTCCAACACATATCATGCTTGATTCTTCAAGCTGTGATATAGCGAAGGATTCCGTCATATTGTTGGAACAGCTCAGGACTATAGACAAACAGCGCCTGAAAGAAAAGGTGTGTCACGTTGACGCTGATGTGCTGAGGCGCGTTGATGAAGCTCTGAAGATAAGTCTTGAACTGGCATAAAATAATATATGAGGTGATACAGACTATTATATGAAGATTTTTAACAAAAAATCAGAAGAGGAAAAGGTAGAAGAAGAGATCATATCCATGGTGAACGAGGGAAATGAGCAGGGACTTATAGAGGACTCTGAGGCCCAGTTTATTACAAACATATTTGAGTTCACTGACAAGGAGAGCAGAGATGTGATGACGGCCAGATTGAACGTCATGGCTATAGACAAGAACTCTGATCTGGACGAAGTCATGGAGATAATGATAGAGAATAACTATTCAAGATATCCGGTGTATGACGGTGATCTTGACAACATAGTTGGAATAATCTATTTCAAGGATTTTGTGAAGGAATATCTGCGCGATAAGACGAAATCACTGGCTGAGATCATGGTTGAGGCTACATTTGTACATCCTACGTACAACATAGCAAAATTGTTCCGCAGGATGCAGACAGCAAAGATACATATGGTCATAGTTGTGGATGAGTATGGTCAGACAGAGGGAATCGTGACCATGGAGGATATTCTGGAAGAGATAGTCGGCAACATACTTGACGAGTACGATGACGCCAGCGAGGATATCAAGAAGCGTGGCGATATGTACATAGTCAGTGGTAAGGCTGAACTGGATGAGCTGAGTGACGTTCTGGGGATAGAATTCCCGGACGAGGACTTCCAGACGCTGAACGGATTTCTGCTGTATGAGCTGGGGAGACTTCCATATGCGGATGAGGAGATAGAGATAGTGTATCAGAACTACAGATTCACTTCCCTGTCGGTAAATAACAACATGATCGATGAGGTAAAGATCACAAAGGTTGAAAAAACACCGCAATAGTGTTAATATACGTAACTAGTAATCAAGAGAAAGAGGAGAATTAACGATGTCAGGACATTCAAAATTTGCGAACATCAAGCACAAGAAGGAAAAGAACGATGCAGCAAAGGGTAAGATCTTCACAATCATTGGTAAGGAGATCGTGGTAGCAGTAAAGGAAGGCGGAGCAAATCCTGAGAACAACAGTAAGCTTCGTGATGTAATCGCCAAGGCAAAGGCAAACAACATGCCTAACGATACTATCAAGCGTGGTATCGAGAGAGCGGCAGGAGATGCAAACTCAGTAAACTATGTAGTGAATACATATGAAGGCTACGGTCCTAACGGTACCGCCATCATAGTAGACACTCTTACGGACAATAAGAACAGAACAGCAGCCAATGTGCGTAACTGCTTCACAAAGGGTGGCGGTAACGTAGGTACAACAGGCTGTGTATCATATATGTTTGATCACAAGGGACAGATCATCATTGCAAAGGAAGACTGTGATATAGATGCAGACGACCTCATGATGATGGCACTGGATGCAGGAGCTGAGGATTTCTCAGACGAGGATGACAGCTACGAGATCATCACAGCACCTGAGGATTTCTCGCAGGTAAGAGAGAGCCTTGAGAAGGAAGGCATAAAGATGGCTGAGGCTGAGCTCACAATGATACCTCAGAACTATGTTGATATAGACGATCCTGAGGTTGTCAAGAAGTTCACAAGGATTATAGATATGCTTGAGGAGGACGATGACGTTCAGGCAGTATATCACAATGCAAATCTTCCGGAAGAGGACGATGAGGACTGATATATAATTGCAAGGGATATGATAACATTGGTAACAGACAATTACTCAGATAATCAGCGCCATTGCAGCATAGCTTGAAATAGAACTTCCGCACCTTATATATGGTGTGGAAGTTCTATTTGAGTAATGACGACATGGATGGTATCTGTGTCTGTTATATACGGAATGAGTATTGTTAGGAGAAGAGATGAAGGGAATACTTAGATATCTTAAGGGCTATAAGAAAGAGTCCATACTTGCCCCGCTTTTTAAGATGTTGGAGGCAACATTTGAATTGCTTATCCCGATCGTCATGGCAAATGTAATCGATGTCGGTATAGCAGGGCGTGACATAAGCTACGTTGTGAAGATGTGTCTCGTCATGATACTTTTGGGAATTATCGGTCTGGTGTGTTCTATCACCGCCCAGTATTTTTCGGCAAAGGCTGCTACAGGATTTGGAACAGCACTTCGAAATGATCTGTTCAGGCATATTACATCACTTTCATACACAGAGATCGACAGCATAGGAACATCCACACTGCTCACGAGAATGACCAGTGACACGAACCAGGTACAGACAGGAGTCAACATGGTGCTCAGACTGTTCCTCCGTTCGCCGTTCATAGTGTTCGGTGCCATGATCATGTCATTCACCATCGACGTGAAGTCGGCCATGACATTTGTGGTGACCATACCGGCACTTTCAATTGTTGTGTTCGGTGTTATGGCACTCAGCATACCTCTGTTCAAGAAGGTGCAGAACAGACTGGACAGAGTCACACTGCTCACCCGTGAGGGACTTGAGGGCGCGAGAGTTATCAGAGCCTTTAACAGACAGGACAAGGAATTTGAGGAGTTTGACAAGTCCACGGATGACCTGATGAAGTTCCAGCTCCTTGCAGGACGTATATCAGCGTTCATGAATCCTGTTACTTATGTGATAATCAATCTCTCAACCGCAGCTATAATCTGGATCGCAGCGGGACAGACAGATGCGGGAATCATCACACAGGGAAAGGTCGTCGCACTTGTCAACTATATGTCACAGATACTCGTCGAACTCATCAAGCTCGCAAACCTTATCGTGACGATCACCAAGGCTGTTGCCTGCGCAAAGAGAATAAATGCGGTCATGGATCAGCAGCCATCCATAACGGATGGATCAGGCAAGGCAGCAGGATCACCGGCAAATGCTGTAAAGGTAAGCTTCAGGGATGCAAATCTCAGATATGCTGGGGCCGGAGCAGATTCCCTGTCAGATATAACATTTGACGTGGCACCGGGCGAGACTGTGGGAATCATAGGCGGTACGGGTTCAGGAAAGAGTTCTCTTGTAAACATGATCCCAAGATTTTACGATGCCAGCCAGGGAAGCGTGTGCATAGACGGAGTTGACGTAAAGGACTACACCCTGGACGAGCTCAGGCATAAGGTCGGAGTGGTACCGCAGAAGGCTGTATTGTTTGCCGGAACAATAGCAGACAATATCAGGTGGGGCAAGCAGGATGCGACTGAAGCAGAGATAGACGAGGCGCTTGAGATAGCCCAGGCCAAGGAGTTTGTAGACGGCAAGGAGAATGGAATATACTTCAAGATCACCCAGGGGGGCAAGAACCTGTCGGGTGGACAGAAGCAGAGGCTTACCATAGCCAGAGCGGTCGTCAGAAAGCCTGAGATACTGATACTGGATGACAGCGCATCGGCGCTAGATTTTGCAACTGATGCGGCTCTCAGAAAAGCAATCAGGGAGAAGACAAAGGGCATGACTGTATTCCTTGTGTCACAGAGAGCGTCGACCATCATGAATTCGGATAAGATCATCGTCATGGATGATGGTCAGATAGCCGGGATAGGAACCCATCGGCAGCTGCTTTCTAACTGTGAGATATACAGGGAGATATGTCAGTCACAGCTTTCGGAGGAGGAACTGTCTCATGAGTAAAGATAAAGGGAATAAATCAGTAAATAAAAAGACGATACTCAGAATACTGAAGTATATCAAGAGATACAGGTTCCTCGTGGTTCTGTCTCTCATATGTGCAGCAATATCGGTCGTGCTCACACTGTATGCACCTATCATCATGGGACATGCAGTTGACAGGGTCGTTGGACCGGGAAAAGTAGATTTCACAGGACTTAAGGGAATGCTTGCAAAGCTTGTTGTGGTGGTCATCATAACGGCTGTTGCACAGTGGATCATGAACGTCCTCAACAACATAATCACATACAGGGTGGTTAATGATGTAAGAACAAAGGCATATGAGAAGCTTGGCAGCCTGCCGCTCTCATATGTGGATTCACATACACACGGAGACATAGTCAGCAGGATCATAGCTGACGTAGACCAGTTCTCAGACGGACTTCTGATGGGATTTACACAGCTATTTACAGGAGTTATGACTATAGTAGGAACACTGTGCTTCATGCTGTCGATCAACTGGATCATAGCCATTGTGGTCGTATGTATCACTCCGGTATCACTCTTTGTTGCGTCATTCATAGCAAAGAGAACATACAGTATGTTCAGGAAGCAGGCTGAGATCAAGGGTGAGCTCACATCCCTTGTAAATGAGATGGTTGAGAACCAGAAGGTAGTCACAGCATTCTCCATGGAGGATGAGACCTGCGACAGATTCCAGGAGGTCAATGGAAGACTTAATGTGGCAGGACTTCAGGCTACATTCTTCTCATCGATAACAAATCCTAGTACAAGATTTGTCAACAGCCTCGTGTACACAGGCGTTGGAATCATAGGTGCCATAACAGCTATAAAGGGCTTTATATCAGTTGGACAGCTCACAAGTTTCCTGAGCTATGCAAATCAGTATACAAAGCCGTTCAATGAGATATCAGGCGTTGTCACAGAGCTTCAGAACGCGCTGGCATCCGCTGCCAGAGTGTTTGAGCTTATAGACGAGGACCCAGAGGCTGCAGAGCCTGCTGGCGCACACGAGCTCACAGACGTTCACGGTGAGGTGGACCTTAAGAATGTTGACTTCTCATACAACAAAGATGTGGAGCTCATCAAGAACCTCAACCTGAATGTGAAGGATGGACAGAGGATAGCCATAGTAGGACCTACAGGCTGTGGTAAGAGTACAGTCATCAACCTGCTCATGAGATTCTACGATGTGGATGCCGGAAGCATATCCGTGGATGGATATGACATAAGAGAGGTCACAAGAAAGAGCCTCCGCGGCAATTACGGAATGGTACTTCAGGAGACCTGGCTTAAGAGTGGCACGATAAGGGACAATATAGCATACGGAAGACCGGACGCAACGGATGAGGAGATCATCGAGGCTGCAAAGCAGTCACATGCACACAGCTTTATCAAGAGACTTCCTGATGGCTATAACACATATATAACAGAGGATGGAGGCAATCTGTCACAGGGACAGAAGCAGCTCCTATGTATCACAAGGGTTATGCTTGATCTTCCACCTATGCTCATACTGGATGAGGCAACATCATCCATAGATACAAGAACTGAGATAAGGATACAGAGGGCATTTGCCAAGATGATGAAGGGCAGAACAAGCTTCGTGGTTGCACACAGACTGTCAACCATCAAGGAGTCAGATGTCATCCTCGTCATGAAGGACGGACACATCATCGAACAGGGAAATCACGAGACACTGCTTGCAAAGGGCGGCTTCTACACAAATCTGTACAATTCCCAGTTTGCAAGATAATACAGAGAAATGCATAAATATAAAAGGGCTGTGCTTTGAGGTATACCTCATGGTACAGTCCTTTTTAACGGTGGTTAAAGCATTTATCTGTTATATTTCACGAACGCTTGCCAGTGGCGGGCTTTGTGTATATAATGTATGCGGAATGCCTGTTATAATATGGGCGGATATTTGCAGATATACCGGAGAGTATACAAAAGGAGAGAAAGATGAAGGTTAGTGAATCAGGTTATACAAGAGAAGAACTTTTAGAGATAGTAGATACATATCTGGCAGAGCAGTCCAGAAGATGGGAATTCATAGAGGAGAAGGGCGATGGCATGTATGTGTACGCTGAGAACGGCGACAGATACCTCGACTTCTTCGCAGGAATAGCGGTAAGCAGCGCGGGAAATGCCAACAAGAAGGTTGCAAAGGCCATAGCTGACCAGGCGGCAAATGTAATACATGCATCAAACTATGCATATACACTTCCAATGATCCTCCTTGCAAAGAAGGTGTGTGACACCATAGGCATGGAGAAGATCGTGTTCCAGAACTCAGGAACAGAGGCAAATGAAGCCATGATCAAGATGGCTAGAAAGTACGGCGTGGACAATTACGGACCGGACAGATATAAGATCGTGACAGCGAAGAACAGCTTCCACGGAAGAACATACGGTGCACTGTCGGCAACAGGCCAGCCTGATTCGGCCTGCCACAAGGGATTTGCACCACTCCTTCCGGGATTCACATATGCAGAGTATAACAACCTTGAGGACTTCAAGAGCAAATGCGATGAGAACACCATAGGAATCATGGTAGAGCCTGTACAGGGCGAGGGTGGTGTATACCCTGCAGACCCTGAGTTCCTTAAAGGACTTCGTGAGTTCTGTGATGAGAAGAACATGCTCCTCATGTTCGACGAGGTTCAGACCGGATGGGGAAGAACCGGAGACATCATGGCATATATGACATATGGCGTAAAGCCTGACATGGTATCCATGGCAAAGGCCATCGGGGGCGGTATGCCTATAGGCGCGATGTGTACAAGCACCAAGATAGCAGCAGCATTTACACCTGGTGCCCACGGTTCAACATACGCAGCCAACCCTGTGTGCTGTGCAGCGGCGCTTGCAGAGATAGATGAGATACTGGATAACAAGCTCTACGAGAATGCAAAGGAAGTAGGAGCATACTTCATGGAGGAACTCAAGGCACTTCCTTGTGTCAAGGAGATCAGAGGACGTGGTCTTCTTATAGGCGTTGAGTTCAACAAGCCTATCGCATTTGAAGTAAAGCACAGAGCGTTTGAGAACAAGCTCCTCATAACAGCGGTAAGAGACAGCATCATAAGGATCGCACCTCCACTTATCGTTAAGAAGGAGCACTGTGACGAGGCTGTTAAGCTACTCATCAAGTCTGTGACAGAAGCACTGCAGGAGCAGTAATACAGCGTGATCATATAGCAGAATAAGCATGAATCATAAAAGTAATATAGGAGACCATAATGGGAAGAAGTAAAGAAGAGATGGAGGGGGTGACCCTCCTTGGAAATAAAGACGTAAAGTACAGCATGGACTATGCACCTGAGATGCTCCAGACATTTGACAACAAGCATCCGGACAACGACTACTTTGTAAAGTTCAACTGTCCTGAGTTCACAAGCCTCTGTCCGATCACCGGACAGCCTGACTTCGCAACGGTGTACATATCATATGTGCCGGGCGAGAAGATGGTGGAGAGCAAGTCGCTGAAACTGTATCTGTTCAGCTTCAGAAATCACGGAGACTTCCATGAGGACTGTATGAACATCATCATGAAGGATCTCATAAAACTGATGGATCCAAAGTACATCGAGGTGTGGGGCAAGTTCACACCGAGGGGAGGAATCTCCATAGACCCGTACTGCAATTACGGCAGACCGGGAACAAAGTGGGAGGAGGTTGCCTGGAACCGTCTGGCAAACCACGACCTCTACCCTGAGAAAGTTGACAATAGATAATTGGGTCTGAGCAGCACGCACGGACGGATAGGAGAATCATAATGGCGGATTACAGAGAGACTGTGGATTATATATTGGGTATTCCGCTTTTTGCACAGAAGATTGGCAAGGAGAACCTTTCCAGTCTTTTGTGCCGTTTGGGGAACCCTGAGAAGGCTGTTCCTGCGATACATGTGGCGGGAACCAACGGCAAGGGCAGCACATGCCGCGCTCTGGCGCAGATGCTTGCAGCCCAGGGATACAGAGTGGGATTGTTCATATCACCCCATCTCGTGTCCATAAACGAGAGAATACAGATAAATGGTACAAATATATCCGATGACGATTTTGTGTCGGCATTTGAGACCGTAAAGGGGCAGTTCATGGAGCACCCTTCGTTCTTCGAGGTCATGTTTGCCATGGCGGCGGTGTATTTCAGACAGCAGAAGTGTGACTTTGCCGTATACGAGACAGGAATGGGCGGAAGACTGGATGCGACAAATGTCCTGACGCCGGAGCTTACGATCATCACGTCGGTGGGAATGGATCACATGGAGTATCTTGGCGACACGATAGAGAAGATAGCTTATGAGAAGGCAGGCATCATCAAGCCGGGTGTTCCGGTGATATATTTCAGGCGGGATGAGGCGGCTGCGCGGGTCATAGAAGATACTGCCAAAGAGCGTGGAGCGGACATAATTCCGGTCGAAAAATCAGATTATATAATAAATCATTTGGGGAACAAAACCATTGATTTTTCATTGCATAATCGGTATTATAGTTATTGCAATTTACAGATACAGAAGACATCACTGTACCAGGTGGAGAATGTCAGCCTTGCCGTGACAGCATTCAGGATGCTCATGGAGAGGCGGAATGTACCGGAACAGGATATAGAGAAGACCGTGAGGAATGCACTCCTGCAGTTCTACTGGGAGGGCAGGATGGAGGAGATAGCTCCCCATATATATGTGGATGGTGCCCACAATGTGGAGGCTGTAAATGCATATATAGAGACCATGAACAGGCTTCATGGGGAATATGACAAGATACTGGTATTTGCGGCGGTGAAGGATAAGGAGTATGACTCCATGATACATTTGCTTGCCGGAAATATTACGTTTGGCAGGATAATAGTCACAAGCGTTGACAGCAGCAGAAAGGCGGATTCCGCAAAGCTGGCGGAGATATTCTCGGCGTGTACGGATACTCCGGTCATGGTCAGCGATGAGATTGACGATGCCATGGATATGGCAGTGGAGCTCAGAGGAGACAGAGAGAATACCAACATATACTGCGTTGGTTCCCTGTATCTGGTGGGCGGTGTCAAGAGATGGAGGAACAGACATGATCAATTTTGATGAAGAGATAAAGAGGTTTAAGCCGGCACTTGAACTTGACCAGGCAGAGGATGCAATATACAACAATGATCTCAAGGACATCATGGATGTCATGCAGGAGATGATGAGGGTTGCAAAGGAAGCAGAGAAGTAAAGAACACAGATTGGTCGGGAGATTAAGATATGGCAGATGTACTGAATTGTAAGCACTGCGGTGGAGCGATAGCCGTCACAGGCTACTGTACCAGGTGCGGACTGAAGATAGATTACGTGAACAAGGCTCTCAACTCGTCAAAGTACTATTACAACATAGGGCTTGATAAGGCGAGGGTCAGGGATATGTCAGGTGCGGAGGAGGCGCTCAAGCTGTCTCTGAAGTATGACAAGATGAATATAGATGCCCGGAACCTTCTTGGACTGGTGTACTATGAGACCGGAGAGATAGTTCAGGCGCTCAGCCACTGGGTAGTGAGCGTGAATTATTTTGACGGCAAGAATGTCGCCAAGAGATACATCAAGGAGATAAAATCCAACCCACACAGGCTGGAGGCGGTGAACAATGTAACCAGAAAGTATAATCAGGCGCTGGTATATGCGAAGCAGGGCAGCAAGGATCTTGCCTTTATACAGCTCAGAAAGGTACTTTCCGACAACAGCAGATTTATACAGGGGTACCTGCTCCTTGCACTTCTGTTCATCGACGAGGGAAGATATGACAAGGCTCGCAAGGCACTCAAGCGTGTCATCAAGATAGACAGGACAAATCCAGTGGCGGTCAGATATTTCAATGAGATGGGCCACACTGATGAGGAGATCATGAACTTCAGGGATTATCCGCAGGAGGACTACGATGTGGATTCTCTGTTCGTGGATGACCAGAAGAAGCTCATAGCTGGCAACAGCGAGGTGGATTTTGATGGGGATCCGATTCCGGTTGGAAGATACAAGGACATCAATTTCTACAAATATTCCATCGCTTATATCATAGCGGGAGTTGTTCTGGGACTTGCGGCCATGTGGACGCTCATCATCCCGCACAGGGATAAGGCAGCTGACAATTCAGAGAGAGACCTGAAGGTTACATTCAGTCAGGAGATAGCGGATAAGAACGTGGCCATATCGGAGCTCCAGTCACAGGTGGACAGCATGACCACCAAGCTCACAAATGCTGAGACTGAGGCGAAAAACCTTCAGACACAGATAGATAAGTATGGCGATTACGCTTCACAGGTTCTGTCGGATGACAATAAGGCAAGGGTACAGTCAGCGATCTATAAGTACGAGACCATGACATATGAGGCTGCCATAGATGATCTGAACAGAGTCCTTCAGGATACACCTAACAGCGATGTGGCACTGTTCTACAAGGCGATGTGTTATCTGAAGCTTTCTGATGATAACAATGCCACACTGGTATTTAACCAGCTTGTTGAGAACTGTCCGAACTCCGTATACTACACGGTTGCGTGTGATTATGCGGATGAAGATGCCATACAGGCGGGACTTGAAAAGAAGAATTCTGCAAGTACAGCCAGCACGAACACGGGCGACGGAACAGATACAACCGACAGATCAAGCACAGGTGACGAAACAGGTACGACCGACAGCACGGACACAGGTGACGGAACAGATACAACCGACAGCTCGTATACAGGTGATGGAACGGATACGACCGACAACACGTATACGGATGATGGAACAGGCACCATCGACAATACGTATACAGGTGACGGAACAGACACGACCGACAGTTCGTATACAGGCGATGGAACAGATACAACTGACGGACAGTAACGAAAGACAGAAAGACATATAAAAAGATTATAATTTATAGAAGGCACAAAAGAGACGGATAAGGATTAACCGTTTCTTTTGTGCCTTTTATTTTGTGACAGGGGGATTGAAGATGAATATCTACGAGAAAATGGGGGATACTATAATCGTATATATGCCCAGAGAGGTGGATGATTATGCGGCGGTGAAGATGACCGCAGGGATAGACGGAGTATTTGCCGAGGAGGTGGTGAGACATGCCATATTTGATTTTGGCAGGACAACGTTCATGGACAGCTCGGGGATAGGACTTATAACGAGAAGGTACAGACAGCTCCACGACAGAGGGGGAAGCGTTGGGGTGATAAATGTAAATGCGAGAATGGACAGGATACTGCTCATGTCCGGTATATACAGGATCGCGACAAGGCTGGACAGCGGTGTCCGGGATGAGGCTGAGGATTGGACAGATAAAATATAGATAACGAGGAGAATGGTATGGATAAGAACAGATTGATCATGGAATTTGGCTGTGATGCCCGGAATGAGGCTGTGGCGAGAGTCGTGGTGGCGGCTATGCTGACGAGGACAAATCCGACACTCAGTGAGGTGGAGGATGTCAAGACGGCGGTGTCGGAGGCTGTCACGAATTCGATAATACACGGATATGGATCCGGGGAGGGAAGCATAATCCTGGAGGCATACATAGAGGAGCGCACCCTGTACATAACGATCACAGATCACGGCTGCGGCATAGAGAATGTCGACAGGGCAATGGAGCCGCTTTACACCACTGTCACGGACGGAAGCAGATCGGGCATGGGATTTTCATTTATGGAGGCTTTCATGGATGAGCTAAAGGTAGAATCCCGCGTGGGTGAGGGAACCGTGGTAAATATGAAGAAGATAATAGGAAAAAGTCAGGAGATATATTGATGGCGGATAATCATCGTTTGCTTGAACTTGCAAAAGATGGAGACAGAGATGCCAGAGATAAACTTGTGACGGACAATATGGGACTGGTGGTCAGCGTTGCCAGAAGATATGTGGGGAGAGGACAGGAACTTGAGGATCTTATACAGATAGGGCTTATAGGCCTTGTAAAGGCCATAGACAGGTTTGATATGGACTATGAGGTAAAACTGTCCACGTATGCGGTTCCACTCATTCAGGGGGAGATTAGACGCTTTCTCAGGGATGACGGAATGGTGAAGATCAGCAGAAATCTTAAAACGATATACTATAGGGCAGACAGATACAGACACGAGGTCGAAAAAAACAGAGGGACTGAGCCGGGAATGGAGGAGATATGTGAGGCTATAGGAGCGACTCCTGAAGAGCTTGTGATGGCGATGGACGCGGCATCGGATGTGACATGCATAGATGATCTTCACGCGGAGATGTGCGGCACGGAAGATGGAGACCGCATCGTGGACAGGCTGTGTGTATCGCAGCTTCTGGACACGCTCACGCCGGATGAGAGAAAACTTGTGGTGTTGAGGTATTTTCAGGACAAGACGCAGGGACAGACAGGGCAGATCCTTGGCATGAGCCAGGTGCAGGTGAGCCGGCTTGAGAAAAAGATACTCGGAAGACTCAGATGGAAAATATTGGAGTAATATCAGCCATATACATGGACAGACTATTCTTAGAATATAAGAACAGGGGACATGTATATGGCTGAACTTTTGTATTTGAAACTGTCGGAGAGCTGTCTGGCGGAGAAGCGAAAAGTCAAAATAAAAGATGTGGCGACGGTGCTGAGCCCGAATCCCGATATAAAATACGGTGTTGAGAAGCTGGAGCTCATGAGCTTTTCCGGAAGCAAGGAGCAGCAGGTCATATCGGTGATGTACATTCTGCAGGTGATACAGGAGCACTACCCGGACTGCCAGACACAGACCATAGGGGCAACGGACGTGGTTGTGTATTACAGGACATATGACACCAGCGACAAAGTAAAGCAGTTCTTCAAATTCCTGATGATATGCTTCATCGCATTTTTCGGAGCAGGCTTTTCCATCATGTCGTACAACTCGGATGTCAATATGGTTGGACAGCTTGACGTCATGCACAACATATTTGTGGGGCAGGGCAGGGATGCCTATCCTGTGGCGGGAATAGCATATTCCCTGGGGCTCTTCATCGGTATAATCGTATTTTTCAATCACGGTGCAAAGAAAAAATTCTCTGATGATCCTACACCGCTTCAGGTTCAGATGAGACAGTATGAACAGGAGGTCAACCAGACAGTCATAACGGATGCCTCCAGAAAGAAGGCGGAGAGAGATGCTGATTAGATACGCTATGCTTGCCATAGCCTGCTTTGCCAGCGGTGTGGCCATATCGGGCGGGTATTTTGCATTTATATCCATGATAGGAATATTCCCAAAGCTTCTTGAGAAGGTAAAGGGGGCAAGGCATTATCTGCTCATAGAGTGTCTGCTGGCATATGGTGCGGCACTGGCAAATCTGATATATGTATTTAAAATATCGGTTCCGGTGACATGGGTGGGATATACCATCATATGTCTGTTCGGAGGGATATTTGTGGGATGCCTGGCGGGGGCACTTACGGAGGTGCTGAATGTCATTCCGATCGCAGCCAGAAGATTCAGTGTGAGAAGGAATTTCCCTTATGTCATATACGGCCTTGCCGCGGGAAAACTGGTGGGCTCGGTGCTGAGTGTCGTTCTGGGCATGTGATAAAGTCAAAATTATTTTGTGTGAAATGGAGGTATTTGTTATGAAGTTTGAACCTACAGAGAGTGATTACAATGAATATGTGGAGCTTGTGACACCCACATCAAGCGTTCCGAGAAACTGCCTGTGGGCGTTTCTTGTGGGAGGCGTGATCTGCACGATAGGGCAGGGGATATTTGACCTGCTGGTACACTTTGACGTGAAGGAGGATGAGGCGTATGCGTATGTATCGCTGATACTCGTCCTCGCAAGTGTCATCCTCACAAGTCTGAATCTATACAAGAAGATAGCGAAGTACGGCGGAGCAGGAGCACTTGTGCCGATCACAGGATTTGCAAATGGTGTGTGTGCGCCCATAGTGGAATTCCAGACTGAGGGTGAAGTGTTCGGAAAGGGCGTGAAGGCGTTCACCATAGCGGGGCCTGTTATACTGTACGGTATATTTACAAGCTGGCTGCTCGGTGTTATATATTGGATAGTCTCAATATGGTGAAATGGGGTTTATTAAATTAAAAATCGACATATTTTCCCCACATCGGTTGACAATATTTGAAAAAATAACATAATGGGTATAGATTGGGACAAAAGAAGAAAGACAGGAGAAATGCTGACATGAAGAGGCTTATGACAGTCAATCTGGCACCTGAGCAGAAGAGTGCAGTACAGGATATATGCAGTGACATAGGTGCGGAGTGCGTTGACATTCAGAGAAAGCATTACGGTATGAAGGTCGGAAGTCTGTGCGACACGGCTGACATATCTGGCTGTGGAGATGAGACCAGACAGACGGAAGATCTCAGTATGGATATGCTCATATTTGACGGAGTGAGCAGCAAAGAACTTGATATATTTCTTGAAAGGTATAAGAAGACCGGGCTTCCGGCAGTAAGGCTGAAGTCGGTAGTGACACGGAGCAACAGGGAGTGGACTGTACAGCAGCTCTACTCGGAGCTTGCAAAGGAATATCTATTCTACAGGATGAGGGGAATGTAGATGGCAGACGAAAGAAGAAACGGACATACAACTGAAAATAGACTTGCGCAGAACAGGCAGAGAGCTTCAGGACGTTCAGGACGGCGTGCATCTGAGCAGTGGAGGAAGAGACAGCAGCGATACAGAGTGATAAGCTGGATACTCACGGCGGTGTTCATGGTGATATTTTATGCGCTAATATGTGCGTGTGTGGGCAACAGAAAGCTGTACAAAAAGACCACCATAAACGGATTAGACGTTGGCGGAATGAAATCTGCGGAGGCGGCAAAGAGCATAAATGACCAGTTCAGACGCGATTACAGCAGTGTGGGCATACAGGTGAAGCTGGATGACAAGACTTACACCCTGGATGTGTCGGCGGCGCTGGATATGGATTCTGAGAAGTCTGTGCAGAAGATACAGGATGACTCACACAGCTTCTGGAGAAGAGGCTATGGGCTTCTGGAATCATGGACACTTGGAAGCAGCTATGATATTTATCCATATATAGGCGACAGCGGCATCATAACGACCGCCATCGAGAGCAGTGATATGATGAAGGTCGATCTGGATATAGAGGATGGATACAGGATAGAGGACAAGAACCTCATTGTGACAAAGGGAAAGGGCAGCTACAGGATAGACACAGACAAGCTGGTAACCCGCATAAAGAAGCAGATAGCAAAAGGAGACTATGGCACTGTGGTGGAATGTCCTGTCGTGTCTGCTGACGTGGATCTGGACGAGGTATACAAAAAGGTACATTGTGAGCCGCAGAATCCAACGCTTGACCCGGACAAGAACTACGAGGTAGTTGAGGCCAAGGACGGTGTGGACTTTGATCTGGAGGCGGCAAAGAAGAGCCTTGAATCTGCCAAGAAGGGAACGGATGTGAGCATCCCGCTCACATACACCCCGGCGGATATGAGTACGGAAGAATACAGGAAGATGCTGTTCAGAGACGAGATGAGTTCATACAGCACAGAGGTTGAGGGTTCAGAGAACAGAAAGACAAATGTCAAGCTGGCGGCGCAGTATTGCGATGGAACCATACTCATGCCGGGAGAGTCATTTTCATATAACCTCGGAGTCGGAGAGCTCACCGAGGAGAGAGGCTTCCTTCCGGGCCCATCATATGCTGACGGACAGTCAGTCATGGACATGGGCGGTGGAATATGTCAGGTGTCATCCACCATGTACATGGCGTGCCTGTATGCGAATCTCGAGATAGATGAGAGACATTGTCATCCATACCCTTCATCGTATGTTCCTGCGGGACTTGACGCCACTGTGGCGTGGGGCGGATGTGACTTTGTATTTACAAATGACACGGATTACCCGATAAAGATAAGCACAAGCTACGATGGATATTCCACATCATGTACGATATGGGGCACCATCACGGAGCCGTTCAGCGTGGAGCTCTACACGGAGACCGTTGAGACAGAGCCATATGAGACCAAGTATGAGCTGGACAAGAGTCTTGGCAAGGATGAGCAGGTGCTTGACACAGTGGGAATAGAGGGCCTTACAGTGCAGTCCTACAGAAGAGTGTATGACGGCGATGGAAATGTCATATCGGACAATCCTGAGGCGATAAGCGTGTACTCTAAGCGTGACGAGGTGTACAAGGTAGGAAAGCTTCCAAAGGACAAGGATAAAGACAAAGATAAGGATCAGAACAAAGATAAGAGTGACAGCTCAGACACAGATAAGAAGACGACTGAGTCTGAGTCAGATACTCAGGAAGAGTAGCTGCCGGCTACTCCTCAATGTCGTCTGAGTCGTCCTCCCTGATCCTTATAAGGCCTTCCAGGAATCCCGGTTCCTTGGTCTTTATCTCCTGGTTGGTGTAGAGATTGACATAGTGAGGGCGGAGCTTGGAGTAGATGATCTTCTGCTCGTTGTACAGGCTGTAATAGCCGGACAGCATGTAGCTGACGGCACATCCTATGGTGAACAGAAGTATTCCGTGCGCTCCGAACAGCTCTATGCTCAGGAACAGAGATGTAAGAGGACAGTTTACCACGCCACAGAAGAAGCACACCATTCCGAGGGCAGCGGCAAAGCCCGGGTCGAGTCCCATGAGTCCACCCATGACGCATCCAAATGTGGCACCGACGAAGAACGATGGAACGATCTCACCGCCTCGGAATCCACAGCCTATTGTTATGGCGGTGAACAGCGCCTTGAGAAGGAAAGCCGTTGGTTTTGCCTCTCCGTTGAGCGCCTGGGCGATGATGTTCATACCGGTTCCGTTGTAGTCGGTGGTGTTGAGTATTATGTTGAGCAGGACGAGCATCACGCCTCCTGCGAATACGCGCACATACTGGTTCTTGAAATATTTGCGGAAAAGCTTGTGCACAATGTTCATGAATATACAGAATAGACTGCTGAGCACTGCGCACAGGATAGCCAGACCGATGACCTTGATCACCAAAGGCACATCCACGGATGTCGGCATGCCGGCTATATTGTAGTGGTCGTGTACAACGTGAAGCTTTTTCGTTATTGCGTATGCGATGACTGACGAGAACAGACAAGGCACAAATGCGCAGTAGTAGAGGATGCCGATACTTATGACCTCCATACTGAAAAGTGCAGCCGTTATTGGCGTTCCAAACAGTGCCGAAAAGACAGCGCTCATACCGCACAGTGTGAGTATGTGCTTGTCGCTGTCATCCAGCTTGAACAGCTTGCCTATAGAGACACCGATGCTTCCACCTATCTGAAGGGCGGCACCTTCCCGGCCGGATGAACCTCCAAAGAGGTGTGTAATGACCGTCGATATGAAGATCAGCGGAGCCATACGGGAAGGAATCTCGTCCTCCACACTTCTTATGGAACCGATGACAAGATTGGTTCCCTTGGAATGTCTTATTCCACAGATCCTGTATATAAATACGATCACGATTCCCGCAAGCGGCAGAAAATATATTATCATATGATTGTTCTCACGGAAGCCGGTGGCGTACTCTACGCATATATGAAAAGCTGTTCCGACAAGCCCGCATATCGTTCCCATTATCAGTGAAAAAACTATCCATTTGAAAAAAGTCGTAGCATATCTGACACATCTGCTAAAACAGTTTACCCAGTATTCCTTTGTAAATTCCACGGCGATTCTCCATTCCTTTTTCTTTGTAAAGCAACTTTAGTAATGTTAAAGCAAATAAATGAATTTGTCCAGTGCTGAGATTAACAAAAACTACCATTATAATCTGCAGTGCATAAGGGAATTATAGTAACAGTTACATTTATCCATATAAGGGAGTTGCATGATATGAATGAGAAAAAAGGAAAACAGAGCATAAAATTTGGCAATCCCCCATATATACTGGGGGCAGCAGCGGTGGCGGGGCCGAAGGAGATAGACGGCCCCATGGCGAGATATTTTGACAGAGTGAGCGAGGATGCAACATTTGGCAAAGATTCCTGGGAGGAAGGCGAGAGTGAGATGGTGCGTCAGGCGGTGACCCTTGCCATACAGAAGGCGGGAATAGTCAAGCAGGATATAAGGTATATATTTGCCGGGGATCTGCTGGGACAGCTCATAGCGTCGACATTTGGAATCAAGGATATGGAGATACCGGTGTTCGGTCTGTATGGTGCGTGCTCGACGTGCGGGGAGGCACTGTCGCTTGCGTCCATGACTGTGGCGGCGGGGTATGCGGACAACGTCATTGCGGAGGCGTCAAGCCACTATGGAAGTGCGGAGAAGCAGTTCCGTTTTCCCTTGGAATATGGAAATCAGCGTCCCCTGTCAGCTACCTGGACGGTCACGGGAAGTGGTGCCTTTGTGGTGTCGGACAGAGAGTCGGATGTATGTATTCATGGAGTCACCACAGGGCAGATAGTAGATTATGGAGTGAAGGATTCTCTCAATATGGGAGCGTGTATGGCACCCGCTGCGGCTGCTGTCATATATCAGAATCTTCAGGACTTTGGAATAAAGCCATCATACTATGACAGGATAATAACCGGTGATCTCGGCAAGGTAGGCAAGAAGATACTGGAGGATCTGCTGAGCATGAACAATGTGGATATATCGGCAAATCATATGGACTGCGGTATAGAGATATTTGACAACGAGGAACAGGATACCCACTCGGGCGGATCGGGCTGTGGCTGCTCGGCGACTGTTCTTGCCGGATATATATTGAAGAAGGTGAGCTCCGGGGAGTGGAAGAGAGTGTTGTTTGTTCCGACTGGAGCACTGCTTTCCACCGTGAGCTATAACGAGGGGCAGACCATACCGGGGATAGCCCATGCGGTCATGATAGAGCATCACGAAAAGAAAGGAGAGTAGATGTAAATGGATTATGTAAAAGCGTTTGTGGTTGGCGGAATAATATGTGTCCTTGCCCAGATATTGATGGATAAGACCAAGCTCCTTCCGGGAAGGATAATGGTCATACTCGTCTGTACGGGAGTTGTGCTTGGAGCTCTTGGAATATACAAGCCGCTTCTGGAATTTGCACAGTGCGGAGCGTCGGTGCCGCTCACAGGATTTGGATATAATCTGTGGAAGGGTATAACCGAGGCGGTTGATAAGGATGGATTTATCGGACTGTTCCGCGGAGGTTTCCAGATGGCTGCGGTTGGAAGTTCGGCTGCACTGATATTCGGATATATGGCATCGCTGATATTCAAGCCGAAGATGACAAAATAGAAATAGAAGACAGGCAGATATAAAAAGCCCCACCATACATTGAATTGTATGATGGGGCTTTCCGTCATTGAGTTGTATCGGTTGAATCATCCGAGCTTGGTTCCTCGGTTGTGGTTATCTCTGTTGAAGAGGTAGGTTCCTCTGACGTAGGTTCCTCGGTTGTAGGTTCCTCAGTCGTTGTAGGCTCCTCCGTTGTTGTATCATCCGTTGTATCCTCCGATGTATCCTCGGTTGTCGTTGTTGCCTTGGTAGTTTTCTTTGTATCCTTCTTCTTGCCGTGGATGTTACAGTGCTCCTTGAGGAGTGATTCATCCCATGTGTAACCCTCAAGAACATATTCACCATCATCATTCAGCTTGTAGATGAAGGTTGTAGTCTCAGGACATTCCTTGTTGGCAAGCATGTGTGATTCGTTACATACGACAACCTTCTTGACACCTGGACAGTACTTTGTAGGAATCTTGGATGCGTCAAAGTAATCTGTTACGGTAGGACATCCATTCGATGGAAGAAGTCCTGTATCCGAACATACAGTGGCCTGTACGATTCCGTCCGGCATCTCAAATGTAGCCGATGTATCAAGTCCCTTCTTCTCAATGACCTGATCCATGATATCTCTCCACATATAGCACTTGATAGAACCAGGGCTGTATGTGATGTTCTCATCATTTCCAAGCCATATAGAAGCTGTGTAGTATGGGTTATAACCACAGAACCAGTTATCAAAGTCTCCTGATGTGGTACCTGTCTTACCTGCTGTATACATACCTGTGTAAGAGTTGGCACCTGAACCGGTACCTCCTGTTACAACGTCGTGCATGGCACTTGTGAGAAGCCATGCTGTCTGCTCTGATATGACACGTGTCTTCTCAGGCTCCCTGTTGTCTATCAGAAGATTGCCTTCATGGTCGTAAACCTCTGAGTAGAACACAGGCTTTATATAATTACCACCGTTGGCGATGGTTGCATATGCAGCTGTGATCTCTAGGTTGGTAATACCATTTGTCAGACCACCAAGTGCAAGTGACTGGTTGATATCTGACAGGATGAGACCATCGCTGTCTGTCTTTCTCTCAACAAGAGTTGTAAATCCAAGCTTCAGCAGATAGTCATATGCGAGCTGTGGAGTTACGTCTGTGATACACTTTACAGCTATGATATTCATAGACTCCATGATAGCATATCTTATAGTTTTAGGTCCCCAGTATCCGCCGTACCAGTTAAATACCTGATTACCATTCTCATAGTAGTAAGGTGCATCATCGTATACGGTGGCAAGAGACATGTTGCACGCGTCCAGTGCAGGAAGGTATGTGGCAACTATCTTGAAGCAAGAACCAGGCTGTCTGGTAGCCTCAGTTGCACGGTTGAATGATCTGTTCTCAGTTTTCTCTCCACGGCCTCCGACAAGTGCCTTGACCCGACCGGTGTTCTGGTCCATGAGAGTGAATGATACCTGTGGCTGTATGACAAGCTTGAATGTCTCCATGAAGACTTCGTCGCCGGTCTCGGCAACCATGGCATCCCTGAACTCGTCAGCCGCTGCACGGGCTTCATCCTCACTGTAATATCTTGCACTATAATCGTAGCCCTGCTGTTCAGCAAACCAGCTCTCGAGATTCTCTACACTGTAGTTTGTCTGGACCTTTGTCTCCTTGTCAGCAAGAGTGAGAGCGTAGTTGAGCTGATATACAGGCTCAGGCCAGTAGGATGTATCATTTACAACTGAGTCAGCGATCTCCTGGATCTCAGGATCCTGACAAACGATGACCTTGAGTCCGCCTGACCAGATCAGTGACTCTGCCTCGTCCTCTGAGTAGCCCTTGGCAACCAGATCATTCTGAAGCTGCTTGATGACCTCGTCAGTGTAGTAGGAGTTGACCTCTGTCTTCTGCTGCTTTTCTTCCTTCTTAGATACGGAAGCGATACGCTTGTAAACGTTATCGTTTATAGCCTCGTCATACTGCGCCTGTGTTATATACTCAAGATCCAGCATGTATTTAAGAACCTGGGTCCTTCTGGTCTTGTTGTCGTCAGGCGACAGGAGAGGATCGTATTTGGTAGGGTTCTGCGGAATTGCTGCGAGCACGGCACACTCAGATACCGATAACTGGCTGAGCCCCTTGCCGAAGTAAGTCTTGGCAGCGGTCTCAACACCGTAGCAGCCTTCTCCGAGATATATGGTGTTCAGATAATACTCGACTATCGACTTCTTGTCGATCTTCTTCTCCATATCCACAGCCAGGTACTGCTCCTGAACCTTACGCTCAAGCTTATCCAGGAAAGTTGACTCATTCAGTCCGACGTTGAACACGTTGTTCTTGATGAGCTGCTGTGTAAGAGTGGAAGCACCCTCATCGAAGTCTCCGCTTTTGAGACCCTTTATAAATGCTCTGGCGATACCCTGTACATCGATTCCGTTGTGCTCCCAGAAACGTCTGTCCTCTATAGCGACAAATGCATTCACAAGATCCTCAGGAATAGAGTCGTAATACACATACTCTCGGTTGGAGTTGGAATTGGCAAGTGTCGTGATCTCCTTTCCATTCTGGTATACAAGAGTTGTCTTGTATCCCTTAGGTATGAGAGCGTCAGCGTTGATGTTCGGCGTATCATCCAGAATACCCTTGAGGGCTCCAAATCCGGCTCCGACACCGACTATCACAATGGCGAGCACCAGCACCAGTATAATCTTAAACACAGAAATGTTAAGCTTACGCCGGTTTCTTGGAAGCTTGGATACCAGCTCCTTCTGAGCCTTCACCGCTCCCTTCTTAGTAAAATCCATAAAAAGACCTCCTTAAAACCTGGGGGATAGATCCCCGCTATTTAATTGTAAAAGTAAATTCTAAATAAGGGCAGACTACTGCCGTTAATATACACTTCAAATTAGTATATCAAATAACAGTATAATAATAAAGAAAAAAATATTGCAACAAAACAAAAATTAATAAACGTGAACGAAAAAATCAGAAAGAGTAAATTGACAACGGTATGATTCAAAAGCATAATAAATATAAAAAAGTGCAGAATAAACAGGAGAAGATATATGTTTGCATCAATAGACGAAGCGGTTGAATACTGGAAGGACGAGCTGTCATATGTGGACGACGCAAAGGTGACAGGATATGTGGGAGGCTACCCGGTGGTGGAATTTACCATCAACAAAGCCGCCTGGGGACTTGTTAAGGACAAGAAGAAATTTGGAAGGATCGTAAGATCATCAGAGATGGAGGGCGGAATAGAAGTCGGTGTGTCGACATGCTTTTATCAGACGGCATCCCTGGAGTGGGAGCCACCTGTCCTCAGGGTGTGCGGATATCCTGAAGTGATCAACAGAATACTTGGCAAGGTAATGTAAGATTTACCGTGGAATGCCCCGGCGGATACATAAAAATGCATCCGCCGGGGTATTTTATTATACATGTAATGGGTTATGTAAGGAGGACGCATATGAACAGGGAGATACGTACGGATCTTGCGATAGAGCTCAGAGAAAATGTAGCCGACAGGAGAAATATGCCTGGGGTCAAGGTGAAGACGGTGGTGAATGAGGACAGGAGCATCAAGACCACCACCATAACGGTGCTGGATGAGATAGGGGAGAAAAATCTGGGAAAGGCAAAGGGACAATATATAACGATAGAGTGTTCCAAGCTTAAGGAATATGAGGAGTCCATACATGAACCTCTGAGGGCGGAGCTTGAGGGCAGACTCAGGGAGCTCATGGGGCATGCGGGAAATATACTGGTGGTCGGACTTGGCAACAGGCAGGTCACCCCGGATTCCATAGGCCCGCTGGTCATAGACAATCTGTATGTGACAAGGCACCTGGACACTCCGGGAAAGCCAGATCTGGTCATGAGTGCCATATGTCCGGGAGTCATGGCACAGACCGGAATAGAGACTGTGGATATAGTCAGGGGAATATGCGATGAGATAGACGTGGAGATCGTGGTTGCAATAGACGCCCTGGCGGCCAGAAGCAGCAAGAGACTCGGATGCACCATCCAGCTCACGGATACAGGTATAAGCCCCGGCTCCGGTGTCGGCAACAACAGAAAGACACTGAGCTCAGACAACCTTGGCAGACGCGTGATCGCAGTCGGTGTTCCGACAGTCATCTCCGTTCCATCCATCATAGACGATTCGCTGGATGAGGTGGCTGATGCATTTAACGAGACCTACGGGCGCAGGATCATGAGGGAGTTCACGGAGAAGCAGAGATACCAGATAGCGTGCAATCTTCTGGACGAGGATATGGCGGATATGTTCGTGACCCCGAAAAATATAGACGAGCTAGTGCGCCGCATCAGCTTTACGATATCTGAGGCGATAAATGCCATAGCGATGTAGAGAAAAATACAGGGAATCATTTGGCACGTACACTCATATATTTGAATAATGGATAACAGAGGCCATAGCATATTCAAAAGGGGTGGAAATGTATGTCGGACAGAAAGCTTCATACGAAGACTGTGTATATACTTGCGTGGTTGATTCTGGTGTGCGCGGGGATATTGATAAAGACCGGGATAACTGATGATGTGTGGAAGCTGGTGTATAGCGGGATATATGGCAGTTCTTCGGGTGAAACAGGCGAGAGTATATACAGCCCCGGTGCGGCTGAGCCGGATGTGTACTGTTACATGGATTACTGGGAATCTCAGGTCAGGGAGGTGTGCGAGGAGGGCAGGACATACCAGACGGAGGATGCGGATTCCGAAGGTGAGGCATCATCGCAGGCGGAGACTTCAGAGACTTCTGCGCCTGCCAGCACTGAGACCACAGAAGCTGCGCAGAGATCCGCTGATGCCAGAACTGTGTCGGCCATGGCGGATATAATGAGCTCTTATATAGGTATGGACGCAGATACACTCCTTTCATATTGTTATAACGCCACATACCCTAAGTGCGTAAAAAAAGACGAGCTGGATGCGGAAAATCTGCTCGGCAAAGATCTGTCGCTGGATATGGACACGGGCGGATACAAGGTTCTGATATATCACACCCACGGCTCTGAGGCATTTGCGGACTCAAGACCGGGCGAGGTTGACGACACGGTGATAGGACTTGGCAACCGCCTGGCGGAGATACTCACGGATACATATGGCATACCGGTGTACCACGACACCACGGCATATGACATGATGACAGGGGTTCTTGACAGGAACGCTTCCTATGATTATTCGAGGGAAGGTGTGTCACAGATACTTAAGGACAATCCTGAGATAGAGGTCATCATAGATCTCCACAGGGATGGTGTGCCGGATGACACACATCTGGTTACAGATGTGGATGGAAAGCCCACAGCACAGATCATGCTGTTAAATGGTATGTGCCGTGACGAGGATGGCAACGATGTGGACTATTGGAGCAATGACAACAAGGTCGACAACATGGCATTTGCACTTCAGACCTATCTGGCGGGCAGGGCAAATTACGGCGACATGATGCGCAAGATATACATAAGTACGAGCCGGTACAACATGGATCTCATGCCGCACGCCATGCTGGCAGAGATAGGCGCACAGACTAACACGGTGGAGGAGGAATACAACGCCATCGAACCATTTGCCGCAATGCTTGCAAAGGTGCTTCTGAAGTGAGGATTAAGTGGCATATTGGCACTTGCAGTTATATGCTCATACATGTTATATTAACGTCAAATGCGAGTAAGACAAGTATAAGAATAAAAGAGCCTGCACATACAAGGCGCGGGACATAGATAAGGATGTGAAAACATGGAGCATTTAGACCAGTCAAAGATAAGAAATTTCTGTATAATAGCGCATATAGATCACGGTAAATCAACACTTGCCGACAGGATCATAGAGAAGACCGGAACTCTGACCAGCAGGGAGATGCAGAATCAGGTTCTTGACAATATGGATCTTGAGAGGGAGCGTGGAATCACCATCAAGGCACAGTGTGTCAGGATCGTGTACAATGCCAATGATGGACAGGAGTACATATTCAATCTCATAGACACTCCGGGACATGTGGATTTCAATTATGAGGTATCTCGAAGTCTGGCAGCCTGTGAGGGAGCCATACTTGTGGTTGATGCCGCACAGGGCATAGAGGCGCAGACCCTGGCGAATGTATACCTGGCGCTGGATCATGACCTTGATGTCATGCCAGTCATCAACAAGATAGACCTCCCGTCAGCAGATCCGGAGAGGGTCGTGAACGAGATCGAGGATGTAATTGGAATAGAGGCACAGGATGCCCCAAGGATATCGGCAAAGAATGGGATTAATATAGAAGAAGTGCTTGAACAGATCGTGAAGAAGGTGCCGGCACCGCATGGTGACCCTGAGGCTCCACTCAAGGCACTTATATTCGACAGTCTGTATGACTCCTACAAGGGAGTTATCATATTCTGCCGATTATTTGACGGCTGCGTGAAGAAGGGAACCACCATAAGGATGATGGCCACCGGAGCTGAGGCTGAGGTGGTTGAGGTCGGAATATTCGGAGCGGGAAGATTTGTCCCATGTGATGAGCTGTCAGCCGGTATGGTTGGTTACATAACAGCCAGCCTTAAGAATGTACAGGATACCACAGTGGGAGATACAGTCACACAGGCGGACAGGCCATGTGACGAGGCGCTTCCTGGATACAAGAAGGCACAGCCTATGGTATACTGCGGACTCTATCCTGCGGATGGAGCAAAGTATCCGGATCTCAGGGATGCCCTTGAGAAACTTCAGTTAAATGATGCGGCGCTCAGCTTTGAGCCGGAGACATCCATAGCACTGGGCTTTGGTTTCCGATGTGGTTTCCTTGGACTGCTTCACCTTGAGATAGTTCAGGAGCGACTGGAGAGGGAGTTCAATCTTGATCTGGTAACCACAGCGCCAGGCGTTGTATATAAGGTACATACCACAGATGGGAATGTGATAGAGCTCACCAATCCGTCGAATCTGCCGGATCCATCCACCATAGAGTACATGGAGGAGCCATTTGTCGATGCGGAGATCATGGTCACAACAGAGTATGTGGGTGCCATCATGCAGCTCTGCCAGGAGAGACGAGGCGTGTACAAGAGCATGGAGTACATGGAGGAGACAAGAGCGCTTCTCAAGTACGACCTCCCACTGAACGAGATCATATACGATTTCTTTGATGCACTTAAGTCGCGTTCAAGGGGCTATGCTTCATTTGACTATGAGATGAAGGGCTATGTCCGCTCAGAGCTTGTGAAGCTGGACATCCTTATCAATAAGGAAGAGGTCGATGCACTCTCATTTATCATACACAAGGATACAGCGTATGAAAGGGGCAGAAAGATGTGCGAGAAGCTCAAGGACGAGATCCCGAGACATCTGTTCGAGATCCCGATCCAGGCGGCCATAGGCGGCAAGGTAATAGCCCGCGAGACAGTCAAGGCCATGAGAAAGGATGTCCTTGCCAAGTGCTACGGCGGAGATATATCCAGAAAGAGAAAGCTCCTTGAAAAGCAGAAGGAAGGAAAGAAGCGAATGAGACAGGTGGGCAATGTGGAGATACCACAGAAGGCATTTATGTCTGTCCTGAAGCTTGATGAGGAATAGAAAAGACCGGGAACACAGTGACACGGTTATATCAAATAAGAAATAATAGAATCGTAGAAAAGCCGTTAATGAGAGCATTCTGACAGGAGCATTCTTAGTAGCGGCTTTTTTCATGCGGTGACGATATTTGAAATAAAAAGGAAGGATACTAATGATAGATATAATAAATACCGAAAATTCAGATCGGGATTTCGGCGATGCAAATAATGACGAAGTTTTAGAGTCATATGAGAAGAAGCCGCTCAGCATATACATACATATCCCATTCTGTGTGAAGAAATGTGCATACTGCGACTTCCTGTCATTTCCGGTGGGGGCAGCCTGCATGTCGGGATATGGAGTGTACCGTGAGAAATACGTCGAAGCCCTGTGCGAGGAGCTGAAAAGCTACTCGTATCTGGCGGAGACCCACAAGGTCAGGACAATATACATAGGAGGCGGAACCCCATCCATACTGGAGCCGGACGAGATCACACTTGTAATGACGACGGTGAGGAAGCTGTTCGATGTCGCAGAGGATGCGGAGATAAGCATAGAGGTAAATCCGGGCACCCTGACCAGCCGTAAGGCAGCAGAATATATAGCAAATGGCATAAACAGGATGAGCATAGGCCTTCAGTCCGCACAGAAAAATGAGCTGGAAGCTCTGGGCAGGATACACAATTATGACCAGTTCCTCGCCGCATTTGACATGGCTAGGGAGGCCGGATTTCGCAATATAAATATAGACCTGATGTCAGACATACCGGGACAGACCATGAGGTCATATCTGGACACCCTTGACAAGGTATTAAGGTGTAAGCCGGAGCACATATCGTCCTACAGCCTCATAGTGGAGGACGGAACTCCTCTGGCAGCAGATGAGAACCTGCTGTCACAGATCCCGGATGAGGACGTGGACAGGCAGATGTACGACATAACAAATAAGCTCTTAGGCACCGGCGGCTACCACAGATACGAGATATCCAATTACGCCAAAGCTGGCTACGAGTGCAGACATAACATAGTCTACTGGACCCTCGGGGAATACATAGGAATCGGAATCGGAGCAGCGTCCTTCCTGTACGGCAGACGCTACACCAACACATCCAGTCTGGAAGACTACATAGACGGCATGGCAAGACACAGGGAGCTCATGACATTCGGAGATCACGTCGCAAATTCGGGTAAGGCAAGAGATATAATAGAACACATGCGCAATGTGGAAGAAGAACTTGACGCAGACAGGCTGATGGAGGAATATATGTTCCTCGGCCTGCGTATGATATCCGGTGTGAGTGCAGAAAAATTCAACGACTACTTTGGACACTCCATCTACGACATATACGGCTCCGTCATAGATAAATACAAGTCCACCGGCCACCTCGAAGATGACCACGGCCTGATCCGCCTCACAAAAAAAGGCATCGACGTAAGCAACACGATCCTGGCGGACTTCTTAATAGAATAATACTGGCACGACCGTCCTTCAAAACATAAAAAAAACACAAAAACATTCGTTATTTTGTTGACAAAAGGGGGCGGCAGTGTTAGATTATGTTTAGTGGTTAGCACTCGGATATGTTGAGTGCTAATAAGACTAAAAGCAAAAAGGAATGAGAGTATGGAACTTGACGAGAGAAAAGTCAGAATTCTAAAAGCGATCGTTTCGAATTACCTGGAGACTGGAGAGCCCGTTGGATCGAGAACCATTTCCAAGCTGGCCGACATGAATGTCAGCCCGGCTACCATAAGAAATGAGATGTCAGATCTTGAGGACATGGGTTTTATATGCCAGCCACATGCATCGGCAGGAAGAGTTCCGACGGATGCAGGTTACAGGTTTTATGTTGACAGCATCATGGCAGACAGGAATGAAGAGAAAGCAGAGAATCAGACAGAGAGAGAGAATCTGCTGCAGAGAGTTGATAAGCTTGAGAAGCTTCTCAAGCAGGTGGCAAAGGTGCTTGCGACTAACACTCAGTACGCAACACTGGTTACGATGCCACAGTACAACAACACAGTAAAGTTCATCCAGTTGTCACAGGTTGATGAGACCACATTGCTGGCGGTCATCATGGTTGATGGCAATATAGTCAAGAATAAGCTGATCAAGACGACGTACAGCCTGAAGAATGAAGATATTTTAAAATTTAATATTCTGCTAAATACCTTCCTTCAGGGCGCGGCACTTCAGGATATCAATCTTGAACTTATACAGACCATGAAGGTTCAGGCAGGTGAATATGCAGAGATCCTTGAGACGATATTCCAGGGAATCATGGAGGCGATCCATGAGGCCGATGATCTCAAGGTTTATACCAGTGGAGCAACGAATGTACTCAAGTACCCTGAGTTGGCGAACACGTCATCCGCAGAGAAGCTGCTCGGAACACTGGAAGACATAGAGGACAAAGAAGAATTTGCAAAACATGTGGAGGATGTGATCCAGCAGGACAGCGACATACAGATCCTGATAGGACAGGAGAACAGCGATGAAAACCTGAAGGACTGCTCCCTTGTAACAGCAACATACAAGATGCCGGAGGGTGCAAAAGGAACGATAGGAATAATCGGACCGAAGAGGATGGATTACAAGAAAGTTGTGAGCATGCTCAAGGAACTCACCGGAGAGCTTGATGACATATTTAACAACAATGGATAGACAGATAAGATTATAACGATGAATAGGAGGATATGTAATGGCTGATAGCAATAACAGTACTGCATCCGACAAGAAGGTTAAGACAGAGCAGACAGCAGCCGAGACCATAGTTGGAGATGCTTCAGCAGAGATAAAGGATGGCGTTGAGTCAGAAGTCAAGGTCGATGAGACCGTTGACGTTCCGGAGGAGCAGGCAGAGGCTGCAAAGCCACAGCATGTTGCAAAGGAGAACAGACGTGGAGGCAAGGCTCTCCGTGAGGAGAACGAGAAGCTCAAGGAACGCTGCAAGGATGCAGAGACAAAGTACACAAGACTTCTTGCGGAGTGTGAGAACATCCGCCAGAGAAATGAAAAAGAGTCAGGCAAATTGTACGACATAGGTGCAAAGGGAGTTCTTGAGAAGCTCCTTCCTGTGGTAGACAATTTTGAGAGAGCAATGGCAGCCATTCCTGATGAGGATAAGGACAGACCATTCGAGTCGGGAGTTGCAAATATATATAAGCAGCTTATGACGTCATTGGAAAGCATAGGTGTAAAGCCTATGGATTGCGCCGGGGAACAGTTTGATCCTACATTCCACAATGCAGTGATGCATGTAGAGGATGACAACTACGAAGAGAATGTAATCGTTGAAGAGATGCAGAAGGGTTACATGTACAAGGATCAGGTGCTCAGATTCAGCATGGTAAAGGTAGCAAATTAAACTTCATAAGAAGGACCCACGGAGTGGGAGATTTCTTAATATTGTAAATTTTTTTTCTAGGAGGAAAAGACAATGGGTAAGATTATAGGTATTGACTTAGGTACAACAAATTCATGTGTAGCAGTTATGGAAGGTGGTAAGCCTGTAGTTATAGCTAACTCAGAGGGTATGAGAACAACACCTTCAGTAGTAGGTTTCCTGAAGACAGGAGAGAGAGTAGTAGGTGAGCCTGCAAAGCGTCAGGCAGTTACAAACGCAGATAAGACAATTTCATCTATCAAGCGTCACATGGGATCAGATTACAGAGTAGAGATAGATGGCAAGAAGTATTCACCACAGGAGATTTCAGCAATGATCCTTCAGAAGCTGAAGTCAGATGCAGAGGGATACTTAGGAGAGAAGGTTACAGAGGCAGTTATCACAGTTCCTGCTTACTTCTCAGATGGACAGAGACAGGCAACAAAGGATGCCGGTAAGATCGCAGGTCTTGATGTAAAGCGTATCATCAACGAGCCTACAGCAGCAGCTCTTTCATATGGTCTTGACAACGAGCAGGAGCAGAGAATCATGGTTTACGATTTAGGTGGTGGTACATTCGATGTATCTATCATTGAGATCGGTGAGGGTGTCATCGAGGTTCTTGCAACAGCCGGCGATAACAAGCTCGGTGGTGATGACTTCGATAACGCAATTACACAGTATATGCTTGATGAATTCAAGAAGGCAGAGGGCATCGACCTTTCAGGCGATAAGATGGCTATGCAGAGATTAAAGGAAGCAGCAGAGAAGGCAAAGAAGGAGCTGTCATCAGCTACAACAACCAACATCAACCTTCCTTTCATCACAGCAAACCAGGATGGACCAAAGCATTTCGATATGAACCTTACAAGAGCTAAGTTCGATGAGCTTACAGCAGATCTTGTAGACAGAACAAAGGGCCCTGTTAACACAGCACTTGCTGATGCAGGACTTACAGCAGCAGACCTTGACAAGGTACTTCTTGTCGGTGGTTCAACCCGTATCATAGCAGTACAGGAAGAGGTTAAGAGACTTACAGGTAAGGAGCCATTCAAGGGAATCAACCCTGATGAGTGTGTTGCTATCGGTGCTTGTATCCAGGGTGGTAAGCTTGCCGGAGATGCCGGTGCAGGCGAGATCCTTCTTCTGGATGTTACACCACTTACACTTTCAATCGAGACAATGGGTGGTATAGCTACTCACCTTATCGAGAGAAATACAACAATCCCTACAAAGAAGAGCCAGATCTTCTCAACAGCACAGGATAATCAGGATGCCGTTGATATCAACGTAGTACAGGGTGAGAGACAGTTCGCAAAGGACAACAAGAGTCTTGGCAGATTCAGACTTGATGGTATCGCTCCAGCAAGACGTGGAGTTCCACAGATCGAGGTTACATTCGATATCGATGCAAATGGTATCGTAAATGTATCAGCAAAGGATCTCGGAACAGGAAGAGAGCAGCACATTACTATCACATCAGGAACATCACTTTCAGATGATGATATCGATAGAGCAGTTAAGGAAGCAGCAGAGTACGAGGCTCAGGATAAGAAGCGTAAGGAAGGCATCGAGGCAAGAAATGAGGCAGATGCACTTGCATTCCAGACAGAGAAGGCACTCGGCGAGGTAGGAGATAAGCTTTCAGATTCTGACAAGGCTGGCGTAAAGGCAGATCTTGACTCCTTAAGAGCAGCAATAGACAGCACAGATGCAGAGAATATGAGCGATGCAGATGTAGATAAGATCAAGGCTGCAAAGGATAAGCTGATGGAGAGCGCACAGAACCTGTTCTCAAAGCTCTATGAGCAGAACGGTCCTGGAGCAAACGCAGGAACAGGTGCAGGCACACCTGATTACTCAGATGGCGATGTTGTAGATGGAGATTTCACAGAGGTTTAATATATAGAGGATGAAAGGTAAAGGCTATGGCAGAGACAAAGACCGATTATTATGAAGTCCTTGGTGTAACCAAGGGAGCCTCTGAAGCCGAGATCAAAAGGGCATACCGAGTGGTAGCAAAAAAATACCACCCGGATATGAACCCTGGTGATGAAGAGGCTGCAGAGAAATTCAAAGAAGCAGCTGAAGCTTATTCAGTCCTCAGTGACCCTGAGAAACGTGCAAAGTATGATCAGTTTGGCCATGCAGCATTCGACCAGAACGGCGGCGGTGCCGACGGATTTGGTGGATTTGACTTCGCAGACATGGGAGATATCTTTGGAGATATATTCGGAGATATGTTCGGTGGCGCAAGCCGTCAGAGAAATACAAATGGCCCTATGAAGGGCGCAAACATCAAGACCACCATCAGAGTAGCCTTTGAGGAGGCTATATTCGGAACCCAGAAGGAGCTTGAGCTCCCACTGAAGGATGAGTGTGATGTATGTAAGGGAACCGGTTCACAGCCGGGACACCAGCCGGAGGTCTGCGGCAAGTGCGGCGGTAAGGGCCAGATAGTGACAACACAGCAGTCACTTTTTGGAGTTGTACGTAATGTTCAGACATGTCCTGATTGTAGTGGATCTGGTAAGATCATCAGATACAAGTGCAGCAACTGTGCAGGAACAGGATATGTAAAGAGCAGAAAGAAGATACAGATAGCTATTCCACCAGGAGTAGACAATGGTACTAACATCCGAATCAAAGGAAAGGGTGAGCCTGGTATCAACGGTGGTGAGAGAGGAGATCTTACAGTTACCATACTTGTTGATCGTCATCCAAACTTCCAGAGACAGGAGTACAATCTGTATTCATCAGAGCCTATCACATTTACACAGGCAGCACTTGGTGGAGTTATCAAGATCAACACCATCGAAGGAGAGGTTGATTACACCATACCACCAGGAACACAGACAGATACACGTATAAAGCTGAAGGGCAAAGGAGTACCTAACCTCAAGAACCCAACTCAGCGAGGCGATCACTATGTAACACTTGTTGTACAGGTGCCGGAGAAGCTCACAGAGGAGCAGAAGAAGATCCTAAATCAGTATGAGCAGGCAACACTTGTAGAGACAAGACCTGCAACAGATTCAGCAGGACCATTTACATTTGGCGATCACAAGAGAAGAAAGAAAAAGTAGGTATAAAATATATGAAATGGACGAAGCTCACAATAGATACAACATGTGAAGCTGAAGACCTCATAAGCGCCTTCCTCGAAGAGGAAGGCGTTTTGGGTGTTCAGATAGAAGATAATATTCCCCTCACTGAGGAGGAGATGGAGACGATGTTTGTCGATCTCCTGCCGGATGATATGCCGGAAAATGATGGAACTGCAAAGGTGTCCTGTTTCCTTGACGATACATTTGACGTGCAGGAGATAAAGGATAAGGTGGCTGCAGAGATCAGGAGACTGTCAGAGTTTCTTCCTGTCGGAACAGGCAAGATAACCGAGAGTGAGACGAAGGAAGAGGACTGGAGAGACAACTGGAAGGCCTACTTCAAGCCATTCAGACTGTATGACAATATCATCATCAAGCCAACCTGGGAGGAAGTGCCGGAGGATGCAACGGATGAGGATATAGTTATTGAGATAGATCCCGGAACAGCATTTGGAACAGGTTCCCATGAGACCACGAGACTGTGCATAGGCCAGCTCAAGAAGTACATGAAGGATGGAGATGAGATACTCGATGCCGGAAGCGGAAGCGGTATCCTGTCATTTGTTTGCAATAAGCTGGGTGCAAAGCATGTTCTCGGTATAGACATAGATCCGATCGCTGTTGATGTGGCGGGAGAGAACAGAGATGTGAACCATATTCCTGCCGAGGCTGTGGAATTCAAGTGCGGAAATGTCCTTGAGGACCAGAAACTGGTAGAGTCAATAGGCGCAAATTATGATATAGTAGTTGCAAATATCCTTGCAGACGTTATAATTCCAATGTCGGCTGTAGTTCAGAAGTTTATGAAGGATGATGGTATTTTTATATCATCGGGCATTATAAACATAAAAGAGGATGAGGTCAGACAGGCTCTTCTTGACAATAACTTTGATATCGTAGATACTGTCTACATGAATGACTGGGTAAGCTTTGTCGCAAAAAAGCATGTATGAACCAGCGTGTGAGAGGAAATAATCAAATATGAACAGATTCTTTGTAGACGTAGATGGCAGAGATATAGGAACAGATATAAGCATAACAGGCGGAGACGTTAACCATATAAAGAACGTTCTCCGCCTTAAAGTGGGTCAGGAGATAACTGTCAGTAACGGCAGAGGAAGAGATTATACGTGCAGTATATCGGAGCTTGGCAGAGACGAGGTTCTGTGCCACGTCGAGGATGTGAATGATAACTTTGCAGAGCTTCCGGTGGAGGTTACCCTGTTTCAGGGATATCCAAAGTCGGATAAGATGGATCTTATAGTACAGAAGATGGTGGAGCTCGGTGTCTGCCGGATAGTTCCGGTATTCACTGCGCGCACCATAGTGAAGCTTGATGCAAAGAAGGCTGCAAAGAAGACTGAGAGATGCCGGATCATAGCGGAGTCTGCTGCAAAACAGTCCGGAAGGGGAATCGTCCCTGAGATCACGGAGCCGGTAACATTTGCACAGGCGATAGAGATGGCGAAGACTCTTGATATGAATATAATTCCATATGAGGAGGCGGAGGGACTTGCAAAGTCCAGACAGATCATCGCTGATGTGACAGCACCGTCCTCTGCCCGCAGAAGTCTGGGGGTATTCATAGGCCCGGAGGGTGGCTTTGCCAGGGAAGAAGTGGAACAGGCAATGGCGGCCGGGGCGGAATGTATAACTCTTGGACACAGGATACTGCGCACTGAGACGGCCGGACTGGCGGTTATGTCGATCATCATGTTCAGTGCCGACAGGGACAATTAGAACAATATTGTAGAGATTAGTGAAAGAAAGAAGCTTGAAGCCGGACGTATATCGGTTTCGGAATGGTGGAAGACAACATGGAAGCATATTTTGACAATTCAGCGACCACCCCGGTTTATCCAGAGGTGAGAGATCTTGTGGTAAAGTTAATGGAACAGGACTATGGCAATCCGTCATCACTGCACCAGAAGGGTGTGGATGCGGCCAGATACGTGAGCGATGCCAGGGATAAGATAGCCAGGCTGCTCAAGGTTCAGGCGAAGGAGATCGTGTTCACATCGGGAGGAACAGAATCCAACAACATGGCTCTGATAGGAGGCGCACTTGCCAACAGGAGAGCGGGCAACAAGATCATAACAACAGCAGTTGAGCATGCCTCAGTCGGCAGTCCGCTGACATTCCTTGAGGATATGGGCTTTGATGTTGTCAGGATCCCGACTGGAAGCGATGGTGTGGTAGATGTTGACCGGTTGGTAGATGAGGTCGACGACGACACGATCATAGTGTCAGTCATGTACGTCAACAATGAGATAGGAGCTGTCATGCCGGTGGAAGACATTGCCAGACGTATAAAGGAGAAGAATCCGAGTGTACTCTTCCATGTGGATGCCATACAGGCATTTGGCAAATATGTGATATACCCGAAGCGTATGGGAATAGACATGATGTCCATAAGCAGCCATAAATTCCACGGACCAAAGGGCGTTGGAGCACTGTTCATAAAGGACAGAGTCAAGGTCAAGCCTGTGATATACGGTGGAGGCCAGCAGGGCGGAATGCGGTCAGGAACAGAGAATGTACCGGGAATAGCCGGAATGGCACTGGCTGCCGAGATGACCTACAGAGATCTCGATGCAAATGTAGCGCACATGAGAGAACTCAAGGAACATCTTATAGATGAACTCACACAGATAGACGATGTGTACAGTAATTCCGGGGATGCACCCCATATAGCCAGCATAACCTTCAAGGGAGTGCGAAGTGAGGTCATGCTTCATGCTCTGGAAGAGAAGGGCATATATGTCTCATCCGGTTCAGCATGTTCGTCGAATAAACATTCCACAAGCAGCACGCTGAAGGCCATAGGTCTGCCACCTGAGAAGCTTGAGTCCACACTGAGATTCAGTTTTTCACCGGAGAATACAATGGAACAGATAGATTATGCAGTCGAGTGCTGCAAGGAACTTTTACCGATACTCAGAAGATATGTGAGGAAGAAATAGGAGGAAATATGCAGTACAAGGCATTTATGATAAAGTATGCCGAGATAGGCACAAAGGGAAAGAACAGGTATATATTTGAAGACATACTCTGCAAGAACATCAACAGAAAGCTGAAGCCTTACGGAAATTTCTATATCCGCAAGGAGCAGGGAAGAATATTCGTTGAGTGCAAGTCGGATTACGACTATGAGGATGTGGTAAATGCCCTTGGAAAGGTATTTGGTATCGTTGGAATATGCCCTGTTGTGGTTGAGGAGAACACAGAGTTTGAAAACCTCAAGCAGAAGGTAATAGATTATGTTGAAAAGGCATACGACAGAAAGAACTTCACATTCAAGGTGTTCACCAGAAGAAATGACAAGACATATCCTATGACTTCCATGGAGGTAAGCGCCGAGCTTGGACATTTCCTCCTTGAGGCGTTCCCTGATCTTGCAGTGGATGTGCACTCACCTCAGGAGATAATCAATGTGGAGATCAGAAAGGTAGCATATATCTATTCGATCACCATACCTGGCCCGGGAGGACTGCCGGTTGGAACGAACGGCAGAGGAATGGCACTTCTGTCAGGCGGTATAGACAGCCCTGTTGCGGCATATATGATAGCCAAGAGAGGAGTTGTTGTGGAGGCGGTATACTTCCATGCACCTCCGTTCACAAGCGAGAGAGCAAAGCAGAAGGTTATAGATCTGGCATGTCTTGTGGCCGACTACTCAGGAGCCATCAGACTCCATGTTGTCAACTTTGCCGATGTACAGATGGCAATATACGACAACTGTCCTCATGAGGAGCTCACGATCATCATGAAGAGATACATGATCAAGATAGCGGAGGAGCTGGCTGAGAAGAATGACTGTCAGTGTACGATAACAGGAGAGAGCATAGGCCAGGTTTCAAGCCAGACTGTGTTCAGCTTGAACGTTATCAACCAGGTCAGCACCATGCCGGTGTTCAGACCATGTATAGGTATGGATAAGCAGGAGATAGTAGACATATCAGAGAAGATCGGAACATACGAGACATCTATACTGCCATACGAGGATTGCTGTACGACATTTGTTGCAAAGCATCCGGTTACACATCCGGTTCTCTCTGCGATAGAGAAGTCGGAGGCAAAGCTCACAGGAATCATCGAGCCATTGTACCGCAAGGCTGTAGATACGGCAGAGGTCGTTATGTGTCGCGCAAAGCAGTAAAACAATATAAAACAGTGATAAAAGACAACAAAAAAGAGATGCTTCATAATAAGCATCTCTTTGATTATCAGATCCATATAACATACGGGGCAGAATAATGATTATTCTGCAAGGTATGGCTTCAGAGTAGCCATAATCTCATCGATACCGCTCTCTGCATGAATGTTAAGTTCGATAGGCTTTGAGATATCAAGACTGAAAATACCCATGATTGACTTTGCATCAATTACGTAACGTCCTGATACGAGGTCGAATTCTGCGTCAAATTTCGCAATGTCATTGCAAAAGCTCTTGACCTTATCGATTGAGTTTAAAGAAATCTTAACTGCTGTCATAAATAGTCCTCCTAACCCTTGTAAGTTTTTTATGTACTGTCATTATTATATTTTTATAGAATACAAAAGTCAATATAAGGAGTGTAAAATACATGCTAAAAGGAATGTCTGTGGCTGCCACAACACTTGGCTGCAAAGTCAATCAGGCGGAGACTGACAGCATGCTCGACATGCTGAAGGCTGCCGGTGCAAATATAGTGGAATTTGACGAAAAAGCAGATATATATATAGTAAATACCTGTTCTGTGACCAATATTGCGGACAAAAAATCAAGGCAGATGCTTCACAGAGCCAGAAAGATGAATCCTGATGGAATAGTGATAGCCGCAGGATGCTATGTGCAGTCAGCCAGAGAGATTCTCGAGCAGGATGAAGCTATAGATATAGTAATAAGCAACAATAAGAAGAAAAGTATCACAGAAATAGTTAATGATTATATTAATGTGAGAAACAATGAAAAAAATGCCCCGGGTAAAGATCATGAAGCCATGGAATACTTCGTGGATATATCCAGAGAGACTGAGTACGAGGAGATGGGCGGCCATGTCCCTGTGGGACACACAAGGGCATATGTCAAGATCCAGGACGGCTGCAATCAGTTCTGCTCATACTGCATAATCCCGTATGTAAGAGGAAGGATAAGAAGCAGAAGCCAGGAGGCGATCCTTGCAGAAGTATCAGAGCTTGCGGAGGCAGGAATAAAAGAAGTTGTGCTTACCGGTATACACATATCGTCATATGGCAAAGATAAGAATAATGAGGGAGCACTTATAGAGCTTATAGAGGCTATCTCAAAAATCAAAGGAATCAAGAGAATAAGGCTTGGTTCACTTGAGCCGGGGATAATAACAGAGGAGTTTGTGGAGAGGATTTCATCCAATTCGAAAGTATGTCCACACTTCCATCTGAGCCTGCAGAGCGGCTGTGATTCAGTGCTCAAGAGAATGAACAGAAAGTACACTTGCAAGCAATACTTTGAAAAATGTGACATGCTGAGAAAAGCGTATAAGTCCCCTGCGCTCACCACGGATGTGATAGTGGGCTTCCCGGGAGAGACTGAGGAAGAATTTGCAGAGACTGTCAGATATCTGACGGAGCTCAATCTGTATGAGATGCATATATTCAAGTATTCTCCGAGAAAGGGAACAGTCGCTGCCGCCATGAAAGAGCAGGTTGCTCCTGAGATAAAGAATGAGCGAAGCGATGTGCTGCTTAAGCTTGCCCATGACAACAAGACCGCATATGAAGCCCAGTTTGAGGGCTGTGAGCTTGAAGTCCTGGTGGAAGAGGTTGTAAAGAAGGACAATAAGACATATCTCAGGGGACATACGGAGAGATACATGGATATACTCATAGATGTGGGCGACATATCCATGCCGGAGAGTTTTGTGAACAGCTTTGTGTATGTGACATATACCCAAAATGGGGGAAACCTTCCTTTACTTTTGTAGTTTTTTATATTAGAATAGGAATGTTAATTGGCTCATGAGATAATAACAAGATGAGGACGTGATTTGATGAATAACGAAAGTACACAGAATATTGTTCCAATCAAGGACGCGACAGTGGACGTACGCGAGATAATTGGAGAAGTATACGATGCACTTACCGAGAAAGGATATAATCCGGTAAGCCAGGTTGTTGGGTACATAATGAGCGGTGACCCGACATATATCACAAGCTACAAGAATGCGCGAAGCCTGATCATGAAGGTGGAGAGAGACGAGATCATTGAGGTTTTACTTGAGGACTACATCAAGAATAACCTCGTGTAAAGGAAAAGAATAGTATGAGAATATTGGGACTTGACTATGGAACCAAGACGGTGGGAGTTGCCGTGAGCGATCCTCTCAAGATGACTGCCCAGCCGCTGGAGACGATAGAGAGAAAGTCGGCGAACAAGCTGAGACAGACACTTGCCCGCATAGAGGCCATACTTGAAGAGTATGGAGCGGCAGGAGAGCGCGACCGCATAGAGCTGATGGTGCTTGGCTACCCGAAGAACATGAACAATTCAGAGGGAGACAGATGCGAGGCCACCCAGGCATTCAAGGAGGATCTTGAGCGCAGAACAGGACTTGAGGTTGTTCTGTGGGATGAGCGCCTTACCACTGTGGAGGCAGAGCGGATCCTTATGGACAGCGGAGTGAGAAGAGAGAACAGGAAGACGTACATAGACAAGATGGCGGCTGCGGTCATACTGCAGAACTATCTTGATGCGAAGTGCAGCAGTCTGTGATAGACACAGACCTTCTGCCTTTGTTTTGTGTACGCCTGAAGAAGTATTAAGAGGTTTATATGGCAGAGAACAGGAAGACGGACAACAGTATCATATTTGAAGCAGAAGATGGAACAGAAGTGGAATTCTCGGTTGTGGAGCAGACCACACTTGGCGGCGTGAATTATCTGTTCGTTATAGACAAGGCGGATGATGAATCATTCCTTATCCTTCGCGAGAACAACGGAGCTGATACGGAAGAGATGGCAGCATACGATATTGTGGAAGATGAAAATGAATTAGAGGCGGTCATCAAGATATTTGACGAGCTGCTTGAGGACGTAAATTTGGAGGTATAAGAAAATTGAATAAGAATAATAAAGAGACAGTGAAGATCATTCCTTTGGGCGGTCTGGAACAGATTGGAATGAATATCACTGCGATAGAGTATGAGGACTCTATCATAGTCATTGACTGCGGACTGGCATTCCCTGAGGACGACATGTTAGGAATCGATCTAGTAATTCCTGATGTCACCTATCTCAAGGAAAACGCGGACAAGGTCAGGGGACTCGTGGTTACCCATGGACATGAGGATCACATAGGAGCCATACCATACATTGAGAAAGAATTAAACATGCCGATCTATGCGACCAAGCTGACCATGGGTCTTATAGAGAACAAACTGAAGGAACACAACCTTATGAACAACACCAGAAGAAAGGTTGTAAAGTATGGTCAGAATATAAATCTTGGGGCTTTCAGAGTGGAATTCATCAGAACAAACCACTCCATAGCAGATTCAGCGGCTCTTGCCATATACACACCGGCCGGACTTATTGTCCACACCGGAGATTTCAAGATAGACTACACACCGGTATTTGGTGGAACCATAGATCTTCAGAGATTTGCTGAGCTCGGCAAGAAGGGCGTGCTTGCCCTCATGGCGGACTCGACAAATGCTGAGAAGGAGGGCTTCACACAGTCAGAGAAGACAGTGGGAAGAACATTTGACAACCTGTTCAACGACAACAAGGATCACAGGATCATCATAGCGACATTTGCATCCAATGTTGACAGAGTACAGCAGATCATCAATTCAGCTTACAAGTATGGCAGAAAGGCTGTCATAGAGGGACGAAGCATGGTGAACATCATCACCACGGCGTCCGAGCTTGGATATATCAACATACCGGATAACACACTCATAGATATAAGCGAGATGAAGAACTACCCGGATGAGAAGGTTGTTCTCATCACCACGGGAAGTCAGGGAGAGAACATGGCTGCGCTGTCACGTATAGCTGCATCCATACACAATAAAGTAGCCATAAAGCCTGGTGATGTGGTCATTTTCAGCTCACATCCTATACCGGGAAATGAAAAGGCAGTATTCAAGGTTATAAATGAGCTTGAGGCGAAGGGCGCACACGTTATATTTGAGGATACACACGTATCCGGTCATGCCTGCCGCGAGGAGCTTAAGCTTATATATGCGCTCACAAGACCGAAATATGCAATACCTGTCCACGGTGAGTACAGACACCTCAAGAGACATGCAGAGCTTGCAGTTGAGATGGGAATCCCTAAGGAGAATGTCAAGATCATGACCACAGGTGATGTCCTTGAGATAGGTGAAGAGAAGTTCGACGTTGTTGGCAAGGTTCCTGCACAGGGAGTATTTGTGGATGGACTTGGAGTTGGAGACGTTGGAAATATCGTCCTCAGAGACAGACAGCTTCTGTCACAGAATGGTCTCATAATCATAGTTGTGACCCTGGACAGATACAGCAACCAGCTTGTTGCAGGGCCGGATATAGTGTCAAGAGGCTTCGTGTACGTCAGGGAGTCTGAGACACTTATGGAAGACTGCAGGATCACATGTCAGGAGGCTCTCGACAGATGCCTGAGCCGCGGCGTGACAGACTGGGGTAAGATCAAATCCGTGATAAAGGATGACATGGGAGAGTTCCTCTGGAAGAGGACAAAGAGAAGCCCTATGATCCTTCCTATAATCACAGAGGTGTAGAAGGGTGAGAAAATGACAGATACATTGGAACTTAGCAGACAATTGAATGCGTGCATCAAGGATTCTGATGTCTACAAGAATTATCAGTATTGCAAGGATAAACTTAGACAGAAACCAGAAAAACTTCAGCAGCTCATGGAATTTCGTAAGAAAAATTATGAAATACAGAATAACGAAATGCTTGACAATCCATATGATGAAGTTAATAATCTATTCATGGAATATGACTCCATAGTCCATGATACTATAGTCAATGACTTTATCAGGGCGGAGCAGAAGCTGGTGAGAATGATGAAGCTTGTATATGAACAGATAGCGGACGATCTTGATTTCGATATCATAGATGAGGACGCCCGGTGATTCGCGCTGGCTGGGATGTATTTGTGAACAAGGAGAATAACGATTATGGCTTTAGATAGTGCTAGAAGTATGAAGAAGATTCTGAGATTCCTTTTTGGACTGTTTATCAATGTATGTATTTTATTTATATTGGTAAAGGCTTTCTCATACTCGTATGATTTTGCGTATCAGGTGTTTGCCACAAGGGCTGCGGATCCGGGCAGCAACCGGAAGGCAACTATACAGATAACTCAGGACGAGCCGCTTCTTGACGTGGCGGATTCCCTTAAGACGGCGGAGGTCATCAAGGACAAATACGCTTTTATACTGAAGGTCAGAATAGGCGGATATGCAGATGATATCCAGCCTGGTACATATCAGATAGCACCGAGCGATACAAATCAGGAGATAATAGAGATCATAACGGGAAATGGCAAGAGTTCCTCGGGGGATAGCAGCGGAGACAGCAGTGATGACTCCTCCGGTGAGGACAGTGCCGAGGAATAGACAGAGAGGATAATTATGGTATGTGATGAAAGACTTGCGTCATTTATCAATTCCTTCAATACAGACTACGATGAGGTTGTGACCTCGATCAGAAGAGAGGCAGAAGAGAACAGGGTACCTATCATAAGACGAGAGGCCGGAGAGTTCATCAAGATGTTGATTCTTATGAACAGGCCGAAGAAGATTCTTGAGATAGGTTCAGCCGTTGGCTTTTCTGCCATTTTTATGAGTAGATTTCTGGATGATGACGCACATATAACAACTATAGAGAATTATCAGCCGAGAATAGAAGAGGCGAAGAAGAATATAGTCAGAGCCGGGGCTTCAGACAAGATTACTCTGCTTGAGGGCGATGCACTGGAGATATTACCAGAGATGACAGAAAGCTATGACATGGTGTTCATGGATGCAGCTAAGGGTCAGTATGGCAATTTTTTCACAGAGGCTATACGGCTGCTAGCTCCGAAGGGGGTATTGCTCTGCGACAACGTGCTTCAGGACGGAGATGTCCTTGAGAGCAGATTTGCAGTTACCAGAAGAAACAGAACGATACATTCAAGGATGAGAGAATACCTGTACGAGCTCACCCACAATGAACATTTGGAGACGGCCATACTCAATATAGGGGATGGAATGAGCCTTAGTATCAGGAAATAAACGAAAAATGGTTGGAGGAAACGATATGAGAGATAAGAAACCAGAGCTTCTTGTCCCGGCGGGCGGACTGGACACGCTCAAGGTGGCCGTGGACTATGGAGCTGACGCAGTGTATATAGGCGGACAGGCATTTGGCCTCAGAGCGAAAGCAGACAACTTTTCCATAGAAGAGATGAAACAGGGCGTGGAATATGCCCATGCACATAATGCCAAGGTGTATGTGACAGCCAATATATTTGCACACAACTATGATCTGGATGGAATAAGAGCTTATTTTGGCGAGCTGAAAGATACAGGTGTGGACGCTGTTCTTGTATCCGATCCGGGCGTGTTTACCATAGCTCGTGAGACTATGCCGGATATGGAATTACACATAAGCACACAGGCCAACAACACGAACTACATGACATACAAGTTCTGGTATGACCACGGCATAAAGCGGGTTGTGTCTGCCAGAGAACTGTCCCTTGCGGAGATATCACAGATAAGAGCAAACATACCGGACGATATGGAGATAGAGTCATTTATCCATGGCGCTATGTGTATATCATATTCAGGAAGATGCCTTCTCAGCAACTACTTCACAGGCAGGGATGCGAATCATGGTGCGTGCACCCATCCGTGCAGATGGAAGTATTCCATCGTCGAGGAGACCAGACCGGGAGAGTATATGACTGTCAACGAGGACGACAGAGGAACATATATATTTAACTCCAAGGATCTGTGCATGATAGAGTACATCCCGGAGATGATGAAAGCCGGAATAGACAGCTTCAAGATAGAGGGGCGTATGAAGACTGCTCTGTATGTGGCGACCGTTGCCAGAACCTACAGAAAAGCCATAGATGATTATATGGAGTCAGAAGAGAAGTACAGAGCAAACATGGAATACTACAAGAGAGAGATAGCCAAATGCACATACAGGCAGTTCACAACGGGATTTTATTTCGGGAAGACAGACTCAGAATCACAGATATATGATAGCAACACATATGTAAAAAACTATACGTATATTGGAACTGTGAGAGAGGTTACCCCGGATGGCTGTGTATGCTTTGAGCAGAAGAATAAGTTCCTGGTGGGAGAGAAGCTTGAAGCCATGGGCTTTGATGGAACAAATATAGAGTGCGAGGTTCAGGCGATATACGACGAGGAAGGAAACAGTATGGACTCCGCGCCGCATCCAAAGCAGAAATTGAGGGTGAAGCTTGATAAGGAGCTTGAGACCGGTATTATACTGAGAAGAAAAGAGTGATCATAAGGATGTCTGGATGTCAATCCAGGCATCCTCTTAATTTGCCAAGAGCTTTTTTCTCTATGCGCGATACATATGACCTGGAGATCCCGAGCATCCTGGCTACCTCCTTTTGGGTGAGAGGTGACTGCCCGTCAAGACCGTAGCGCATACATATGATCTCCCTCTCCCTGGATGAGAGGAGCGATGATATGCAGGAGGGAAGCAGGCACAGGTGGTCGTCCTGTATCATTTTGTCCAGAACGTTGACGTTCTCCGAACCTATGATGTCAAGGATGACGATCTCGTTACCCTCTTTATCAGTGCCGATGGGATCGTAGATCGAGACCTCACGCGCCTTCTTCTTCTCGTGGCGGAGAGTCATGAGAAGCTCGTTTTCGATACATTTGGCGGCATAACCTGACAGCTTACAGCCTTTGTCGGGCTTGTAGCTGTCTATGGCTTTGATGAGACCTATCGTGCCTATGGACAGAAGATCCTCGGGATCCCTCACGGCGGAATTGTACTTTCTGGATATGTGGGCGACCAGACGGAGATTGTACTCTATCAGAATGCTGCGGGCAGCTTTGTCACCGGACAGGCACAGCGCAATATATTTTTTCTCTTCTTCGGGAGTTAGTGGGTTTTTAAACGCTTCCATATATGAGCTGCTCCCGTAATTTGATTGTACTGGCTGTACATATGATGGACGGGCTATTTTACAATTAGTACAGTCAGCTTGCTTATATAATATGTTTATTGTGCAGAAATAGTGCCTATCCACCCTGTAAAAAAGCAAAAATCTGATAAAAGTGCGAAAAAATGTATCAAAATATGTACAAAATGTTTAAAATGTGAAAATACTGTGATATAATACGCTTTAGGTATTTGGATAATTCTGCCTGTGCGCAGAATTGCGAGAGACGTGAGGAGGGTATTTAGAGAATGCGATTAAGCGTGGGACGTAAGAAGATCAGAATTGGAGATGTCCTTGTAGCAGCGGGGGCTATCACGGAGGAACAGCTTCAGGAAGGACTTGCAAAGCAGAAGGAGACCGGCAGAAAGCTTGGTAACGCCCTGGTTGATCTGGGATTTATAAGTAACGACATGCTGATTACGGTACTTACAACCCAGTTGGGAATTGACTACATAGAGCTCAAGGGAGCTAAGATCGAGGAGAAGGTTATACACATGGTGCCTGATAACATGGCCACCAAGTATCAGGCCATACCTATAGAGATAGATCCTGATAACCCGAACATCCTCAAGGTAGCCATGGCAGATCCAATGGATATCATGGCCATGGACGATATTGGTCTTGTGACAAATCTTCAGGTAGAGCCGATGCTCGCATCTGAGGAGGGAATCCGGAATGCCATAGACAAGTATTACGGAAGCGCTCAGGCTATGGAGGCTGCTGAGGCATACAGACAGGAGCAGCAGAATGCACTCGGCGGAGACGACGAGGAAGATGGCAACGAAGAGATCGATAATTCCCCTATCGTACTTCTGGTTAAGCAGATCATCGAAGGCGGAGTAAGACAGAGAGCGTCAGATATACATATAGAGGCTCTGGAGAACAGTGTCAGAGTCAGATACAGAATAGATGGTGCACTTAAGCAGGTTATGTCATACGATCTCAGCATACTGGCAGGTATCACAGCCCGTATCAAGATCATAGGTGGTATGGATATAGCAGAGAAGAGAAAGCCACAGGATGGTCGTATCACCATCATGGTCGACAGAAGAGAGTTTGATGTCCGTGTTTCTATCCTTCCAACAGTTTTCGGAGAGAAGACGGTTATGAGACTTACATCCAAGGACGGTCTGACAAAACCGAAGAGTGCCCTTGGTTTCGATGCAGAGCAGGAGAAGGTTTTCGATAATATCCTCAGCAACCCACATGGTATCATCCTTGTAACGGGACCTACAGGATCAGGAAAATCAACTACACTGTACACATCACTCAGTGAGCTTAACACAGAGGATGTTAACATCATCACCGTTGAGGACCCTGTCGAGGCGAACATCAACGGTATCAATCAGGTACAGGTTAACAACAAGGCGGACATGACTTTCGCGGCAGCCCTCAGATCTATCCTTCGTCAGGATCCGGATATCATCATGATAGGAGAGATCCGAGACGGTGAGACAGCAGGAATCGCCGTACAGGCCGCTATCACAGGACATTTGGTTGTATCGACACTGCATACTAACTCAGCGGCTTCGACTATCACCCGTCTTATCGATATGGGTATTGAGTCATACATCGCCGGTGATGCTGTTGTTGGAGTTATTGCACAGAGACTTGTGCGAAGACTTTGTACCACATGTAAGCAACCGAGACTGGTGGAGGATGAGGAGAGAGTTCAGCTCGGTGTTCCGGCTGACGAGGAGGATGTCATCATCTACGAGCCACAGGGATGCCCACTGTGTAATGACACAGGATATTCAGGTCGAATAGGTGTGTATGAGATGATGCCTGTATCAAGAGAGCTTCAGGCAGTCATAGCTTCCGGAGCTACAGCGGATGTCATCGAGAAACAGGCCCTCAAGGAAGGAATGCTCACACTGAAGATGGGAGCTGCCAAGCACGTCCTTGACGGTATCACATCCATAGCTGAGATGAACAAGATCGTTCACAGTACAGTGACCGTGGCCGAGGGAGTGGACATGGGAGAACTGTAAGATATAAGAGATATATAATGAGATTATATATAAATTGTAATTATTAATGCAAAAGGGAAAGGAAGGGACAAGTTATGTTAGACATGAAGGAATTACTTGCCTTCTCTGTAGAAGCAAAGGCGTCAGATGTTCATATAGCTGTAGGTATACCACCTAAGCTCAGAATCAACGGTAAGCTCACCGAGGTTGAGGTTCCGGCACTGTCACCTGCTGATGCGGCAGAGGCAATTGGATCTACTATGAAGGATAGGCATAAGGCCATACTTCAGGACAGAGGAGAGGTCGATTTCTCATTCGACTCACCTGAGACCGGACGTTTCCGTGTCAATGTATTCATGGACAAAGGAAACATGGCAGCAGCGTACAGACGAGTTGAGACACAGATCCCAAGACCTGACCAGCTTGGTATTCCAAGGGAGGTTGTGGAGCTCTACAAGAGAAAAAGAGGTCTGGTTCTCGTAACAGGACCTACAGGTTCTGGTAAGTCGACCACACTTGCTTCTATTATAAATAAGGCGAATGAGAACCTTACGGATCATATCATCACACTGGAGGATCCTATAGAGTACATTCACCATCACAACAAGGCAATAGTTAACCAGCGAGAGGTTGGTATGGATACACTCAGCTATGCGAATGCACTCCGTGCAGCACTCCGTGAGGATCCTGATATCATCCTCGTAGGAGAGATGCGAGATCTTGAGACTATCTCCACAGCCATAACCGCTGCCGAGACAGGACACTTGGTATTCTCCACACTGCATACAATCGGTGCGGCATCAACCATCGATCGTATCATAGATATCTTCCCTACAAACCAGCAGCAGCAGGTAAGAGTTCAGCTTGCGATGGTTCTTGAGGGAGTTATCTCACAGTCGCTTCTTCCTATAGCAAGCGGTAACGGACGAGTTGCTGCATTCGAGGTAATGCTTGCATCACCTGCTATACGAAGTCTGATACGAGAAGCCAAGACTCACCAGATCCAGTCAACTATCCAGACAAGCAGAGCCTTAGGTATGATCACCATGGACGATGCATTGTATGATCTGTATGCTTCAGGAACCGTCACAAGAGAGGTTGCCATGACATACGCACAGGATCAGCAGTACCTGAGAAAGAAGATCAACGGACAGTAAGATATATGGAATAATCGATTACCATATGGAAAAATGTGGTATAATAACCAAGTCGCATTGTGCACATTGCCTAAAAAATAACGTGCAAATAATTAAATGTTGATTAAATCTGTGTGGTATAGTAAGATATTTTACATATAATTTATGTTGCATTATTGCGCTTTTAAAGTGCAGATACATGAAAACGTAAGAATATTAAGATTGGGTCGGAGGAGAGACAATGGCGGTATTTAATTACAAGGTTGTTGACAGAGATGGTAAGAATAAAAAAGGTACCATCGAGGCCCCTAACAGAGACGGTGCTGAGAAGAAGCTGAAGTCAGAAGGCTACTCGATCATGAGCCTGACAGAGCAGAGCAGCCCGCTTGGGGGTATAGGATTTAAGAAGAAGGTCAAGTCAAGAGACCTGGGTGTATTCTGTAAACAGTTCTCAGCGGTCATCAAGGCTGGTGTTACCATCATATCAGCACTTGAACTGATGGGAGACCAGATCGAGAATAAGACACTGAGAAAGGCTATAGCAGATGCCCGTACATATGTAGAGAAAGGTGGAACTCTTGCAGATGCGTTCAGAGTTAACCCTGATGTATTTCCGCCTATCATGATAAACATGGTGGCAGCCGGTGAGATGTCAGGTAACCTTGAGATATGTCTTGACAGACTGGTGGAGCATTTCGAGAAGGATAATGCGTTGTCATCCAAGATCAAGGGTGCCATGACATATCCTATCGTGGTTCTCTGTGTTATGGTTATAGTTATCATAGTAGTTTTGGTTGCGGTTATTCCAAACTTCTCGAGTATGTTTGCCGAGATGGGAACTCAGCTTCCACTTGCCACAAGAGCTATGATGGCAGCGGCAGATTTCGTTATGTATAAGTGGTGGCTGCTCATAATCATAGTGGCAGCTATAGTGTTCGGTGTTAAGTTCTTCAAGAAGACACCGTTTGGTGAACAGCTCTTTGCGAACATAGGACTTAAGGCTCCAATATTCGGAAATCTGAATGTTAAGACAGCCTGTGCAAGGTTTGCAAGAACCATGAGTACATTGATGGCATCAGGTATATCGATGATAGATGCTGTTGAGCAGGTTGCAAAGATGATGGATAACAAGATTATCAGAGACGGCCTGATGGATGCTAAGGTTCAGGTGTCCAAGGGTGTACCGCTTTCAAAACCACTTAAGGATATGACGATGCTTCCACCGATGCTTTCAGCTATGACGAAGATTGGCGAGGAGACAGGAGATATAGAGGAGATGCTCAGCAAAGTTGCTGATTACTACGATGAAGAAGTTGAGGCAGCAACAAATGCACTTACTGCAGCAATGGAGCCGCTGATTATGGTGCTTCTTGCTGGAGTGGTTGGTATGATAGTTGCAGCCGTATATGGACCTATTATGAGTATGTACGATGCTATGGATCAGTACTAAAACTGTAACAGATAGTGAGCTGTCTGGATGATCTGACCCGGAACATCTGGATAATAAAAAAGATTAAGCCCAGTAAAACGAGGATGCTGGTTTAATATAGTGCCTTAGGCATATAAACAACAAACAACTATAAACAATAAAAAGGAGAGTAATATTATGAAGAAAAACAACAAAGGTTTCTCACTCGTAGAGTTAATTATCGTTATTGCCATCATGGCAATCCTTGCAGGAGCACTTGCACCAGCGCTTATCAAGTACATCAACAAGTCAAGAAGATCTGCTGATATCTCAAATGCAGATACAATCAGAAGTGCTTGTCAGACAGCACTTTCAAATCCTGTAGCATTTGATGATTGTGCAGCAAGTTATTCATCATCTGATCTTGTAGGAGGATCTGATTCTTTCACAGTAGAGACAAAGTCAATTCTTGGAAGCACAACACTTCAGCAGAAGTATGGTGATCATAAGGGAGATGACTTCTTTGTTGAAATTGACACAGCTAACAATAAAGTAACTGTTCTTACAGCATCTGGTGGAGAAGAGATTACACCAAATCCAGGTGCTAACTACAAGTAAAAAAGTGATAATTTGATGCAATTGATTTGTAGTAATACAAAGATGTTTTATTATCAATGATATAGTCCTCGTTATATGTTGTGATAAAACTGGCAGATTTAATCTGCTACAAAAGCATAGAATACAACAGGCAATTTGATTTTAAATTGCCTGTTGTGTGATATGCGTCAATTTGAATATTGCGAAAGTGATATTCATTTGCAGTCAGGAGTGTATGTGCATGCGAAGAGACAGTTATGAGATGGTGCAGACTCGCGGCAACGCAGCTTATGGCGGCAACTGGCTTACTTGTGGGCTGGTACTTATTTTTCGGGAGTCTTTCTTCTATATAAAAGGGTCATTATATGGAGATGGACGACTATTAAAAGGGTGACAGAATGTTGACCTTTATTCGGGCGGTTATCCATCCGGAGCAATTATATGAATGGGGTGAACAGCGGTAAGCTGGTACTCAAAGCAATGTGGATTTTTCCATACAAAACTACTGATTAGCGAGGGAGGCTATTAAAATGGCGAGTAATAACAAAGTCTTAACAATCGACATTACAAATGAAAGTATTACAATCGTTGAAGTTACACCTTCAAACAAGAAGCAGTCAACGATACACAACGCTATCATCTTCGAGACACCGGAAGATGCCTATGAGGATGGCGTGATCAGAGACAAGGAGAGAATCGCAGAGGCTATCAAGTCTCAGCTCTCAGCAAATGGAATAACAAACAAGAACGCGATATTCGTTCTTACCTCTACAAAGATCGTTAACAGAGAGGTTCTTGTACCTTTCGTTAAGGAGAACAAAATCAAAGGAATTATTAATGCGAACTCATCAGAGTATTTCCCTGTTAATATAGAGGATTACGTAGTGTCTCATACAGTGCTCGAGACAGTTACTGATGAAGAGAATAACAAGCAGCTCAGAGTCCTTGCGGTTGCTGCGCCGGAGAATATGGTCAGATCATATTATGATCTTGCAGCTATGGCTGGACTTAAAGTGGTAGCACTTGATTATATTGGTAATGCAATGCTTCAGTTGATCAAGACTCAGACAACAGAGGCAATGACAACTATGGTAATCCAGTTGGGCAGCGAATCTACAGTGCTCAACATCGTAAAAGGAGATACACTTCTCCTTCAGAGAACAGTTCCATACGGAACGAATGTTGTTGTGAATGAAGTTATGGATGCGAAGGGCGTGGATGCGACAACAGCCATGACATTACTTCAGAATGAAAGACTTCTCACGGTGGATTTCGATGACAACGCCATAACAGGAGCGTTCAGATATCTCATCAACAACATTGGACGTGTGATGGACTTCTTTACTTCCAAGAATCCTGACAAGCCTATCGATGATGTATTCCTCACCGGTGATGGAGCCCTTATAAAGGGAATCGATGGACTGTTCAAGGTTCAGCTCAATGTATCGACCAGAGTTATGGATACATTGTACAACATCAAATTCGATCCAAAGATTGATCTCAAGATTTATAACCCGGTATACCTTATGGTTCCAATAGGAGCTGCCTTTGAGCCTATGGGCTTTGAACTTGGCGAAGCAGGAAGCAAGGGTGGCGCAAGCAGTGTTGATACAACCCCGCTGGTTATAGCGTTTATCATCATTGCAGTCATAGTTGCAGGCGGTGTTACAGCATATTCGTTCATAGCAAAGAACAAGGCTCAGTCAAAGCTTGATCAGGTGAACAGAGATATAGATTCTATCAAGGACATAGAGCAGATTGTTCAGGACTATGAGGATGCAGAGTCTGTATACATGGATGCTCAGAACATGTACAGCTACACAGAGAATCTCAATGAGAATGTCGGAACACTTATTGCAGAGCTTGAGGATAAGATGCCAAAGGGAATCAGCGTGACAGCTTTTGATTCTTCATCTACTCAGGTAAGTCTCACAGGTAATACGAAATCATACGAAGATATAGCTGCATTTGCTATAAATCTTAAGGATATAGAGTGCATAGATAATACATTCATTGAGTCTGTTACAGAGAACGTAGATCAGCAGAGTGGTGATACTACATATGATTTTACAGTTACATGTATCTATAAGGATGTAAACGCAGACGATACAGAGGCTTCAGCGGATGAAGTATCAGTTAATTAAGGAGGGACTATCATGGATTCAATCACAAAGGGACAGAGAAATTTATTATTATTCTTATTGGGAATTGCTATCTTGGTGCTTCCTATAAGATTCCTTGCCATGAGTAATTTCGATGACAAGAAGAGTATTGATAATCAGTACAACGAGAGACAGACATATTACAACAGCCTGCTTGAGAAGGATGCGAACAGACAGCAGTACATAGCTGACACTGAGAAGTACAAGGCTGATTACGAGGCTGTGCTTGCACAGTTCCCATCAGAGCTGTATCAGGATAACACAATCATGTATTTACAGGGTGTAAAGGATAAGTATAAGTTCAACTTCCCTACTGTAACAATGGGTGAGGAGACACTCTTCTATACACTTGGTACTGGAGCAGCGGGAGATGTTACTGTTGCAGATAATTCAAGTGATTCAACAGATGCTTCAACAGCAGATGTCACAATCGATGAGTCCACAAGTACTGTAGCAGGATACAACTGCTATTCTGCATCATTCCCTGTCACATATGAGGGTGATTATAAGGACATCAAGGATGTTATAGATTACATCAAGAATGGCGATTATAGAATGACTCTTGATAATGTGACTATTTCTTTCAATGATCAGACTGGAAAGTATGAGGGAGATATGACTATTACTTCATATGCGGTCAACGGAGATGACAGAACTACAGATCACGCAGATGTCAATGTACAGACTGGTACAAACAACATCTTTGGTAATCCAACAGTTAAGTCTACAACGACTACAACTACTACAACAGCCCAGTAGATGCGCACACACTGAATGGAGTGAACAATTAAATGGTTAAATCAAATAATAAAGGTTTTAGTTTAGTAGAGATTATAATCGCTGCAGCTATATTCGCCATTCTGATTTATCCGATTACGAATGCATTGATCACAGCCACGAAGACTGGTACAAAATCTACCAAGAAACAGTATGCAGTTGAGAAGGCTGAGGAGATTATGGAAAACTTCAAGGTCGCTGATCTTAATGGAAATGTAAATATCCCTGATGATAATGGAACAAAGACTTACTCATTTTCAAAGGGAACTTCAACCAGTAAGTCCATAACATTGCCAAACTCAAAAAAGGCAGTATATTCAGATACTACATATACATGCAATGATGTGTCCATAGGTAAGTCATTTGAGACGTATACATGCCAGGTTGATGTGAACGATGCAGCGTATCAGGTTTTAAAGAATGGATATGTACTCACAGGTCTTGATGGTGGTGCGACATTTAAGAGTGACGGAAGTGGAGCTATACAGACCAATGCAACAGAGTCAGGAACAATCAGGAATCTTGACAGCAAACAGTCAGCCATAATCATAGGTGCAACCTATAATGTGGCTGCGACAGGCAGCAATCTTGATAATCTTGCATACCAGTATTTCCTGGATGCAAAGCTTGATGTTCTGAGAAAATATGATGTTCAGTATAACCACTATCTTTCAGGTGGTGGAACTTTTGACGAGGATCATTTCCAGAAGAACACGAAGATCAAGATATCAAAGCTTGGATCAACATACACAGTTGAGTGTTATGTGGAATACACAGATTATACAACGGTCTCAGTTATCAGATCAGAGTATGAGAGCTCAGGCAACAATGTATATAAACCGACAACATTATATGGAGATGGAATAGTATACAAGCAGGAGTTTACCAATGGTTTACCTCCAATATATCTCCTGTATGTTCCAGCAATATATAATGGTTCATACTGTACAACTGATACTATAACTGTGGATAATTCAGGAATATCAGAGGATGCTAAGGTATATGTATTTGAGACAACAGCGGAGCTCAGCGATACATACAAGAAGATCATACGTGAGCAGTTTAATGTGAGCAATGTTGATGATCTTACATATACAAATGAAAGCAAGAACACAAAGATGTCAGATGTCAAAGTTAGGCTTAAGCTTGCTGCCGGAGCAAAGGCGACAAACCTTAATGTTTATGCTAACTTTGATTTCGACAACGAGAATTCTGATTATGCGGTGGAGCGTTTATCAGAAGATCAGAGTGACAGTGTATATATGTATGATATAACAGTTACTTTAACAGATAGTGAAGGAAACAAGACAACAGTTACTGGAACAAGGGGGAAGTAACAGATGATTGAGAGATTAAAGCGAAAGCTTAAGCATACTGATGATCACGGTTCAAGTTTCGTCCTTGTAATAGTTGCAACTACATTCATGTGCATTCTGGCTTCAGCAATACTCATGGGAGCGTTAATGACGTACAAACTCAAGTATTACAAGCTGAATTCCCTTAATAACTTCTACGAGGTTGAGACTGCACTTGATGAGATGTATGCAGGTGTAGGAGCGGCAACCAATGAGCATCTGTATTCAGCCTATACAACCACGGCTGAGCTGGTTGTTGTGTATGATACCAAGAATCAGGCATATACAACTCTTGATAATAAGTCTGCTAATGAGCTTTTCAAGAGGCTTTTTATGACAGGTTTTGTTGCAGATACAAATTATAAGAATCTGAAGAATGTAACAGATACACTCCAGTCATTCATATCGAATGAGTATGATGCAGCGAATAATCCTGAGGGAGTCAGACTTGATACGACAAATATGAAGCTTGTGTATACAGATGCTAGTGGAAAGACGACAACTCAGTATTACAACAACAACGGTACTGTAAAAACTGCTAAAGAATCAGGATATGATAATGACACAGTTGAGACTATAACTTTTAAAAATATATGTGTAAAGAGAAGTGTAGATTTAAAGGGGGCATCGGCTGGAACGTATGAGCAGTCGATCACAACAGATATAGTCCTTACAGAGCCTGAGTATAACGTATCATTTGATACAAGCAGTATAGCTAGCAATACATTGTATGAGTATGCGATACTTGCAGATATGGGTGTTGAAGTTGGCGAGGACAATGATAATAAGACAACAGATGCACAGGTAAAGGGCAATATCTACGCAGCAAGCGATTATTACAATAAGGATTATAATGATGTAGCCGAGACAAAGGTTACGAATAAATACGAGAGCAAGCCTACCACAATGTGGGGTACAAAAGAGAACAGTGCTTACTCAGGAATATTTGTAAATGGTAAGAATTCCACACTTACGCTCAACTCAGATGTGGTTGTGTGTGCTGGTTCTCTTGCCGCATATAACGGAGCTGAGATAAATCTGTCAGGTCGTACACAGACTCTGTCAGAGCTTTGGGCAGATAATATCGTCATCGGAGGAAAGGACGGAGGCTCACTAAAGGCTTCCGCGGATGCATATATCTTTGATGACACAGAGCTTAATGCAGAGAAAGCAAGCCTGAAGTTTACTCAGGGAAGTTATTTTGGATATAGTTATAATGCGCAAGATACAAGAAGTCTGAATTATCTCAGACAGAAGGGATATCTTGCAACAGGATATAAGCTCAGATCACACTTCAGTGATAGTGCAATTATTGTAAATGGTAAGAATTCAACACTTGACTTACAGGATCTTAATTCACTGTATATAGCAGGTAAGTCATATATCGAGTTTTCAAAGGTTGCAGCTTCAAGTGTTCCTGAGGATGATGAGAATATCACAGTTGATGAGAATGCAGACTATGCATTCACAACACTTGAGGATTATTCCACAGGACAGTCTCTTGATGTGAAGACTAATCAGCTTATGTTCCTCACTCAGTGGTCTGTAGTGAATAACACTGAGAAGGTTGACCCGGATACAGGAATCACTACGGTTACACTTCAGTTCCCAAAGACATTTGAGGCGGATGCGAACATACTTGATCTGTACGATGATTTCCTCAATGATCTTGCTATAGAGGGAGATAAGGGTGTAACAGCGATCAAGCAGACTGTTTCAGGACATGATTATTACTATCTGTATATTGAGGATGGAAAAGATTCATCCAATGTAAGCAATGCAGAGAAGTTTGCAGAGAAATATTATAAGCTTCTCCAGGATTATGGCGATGAGATAAGCAGCAAGCTTTATAATGTACAGAAGTACGAGCAGTTCCAGGTTAAGCTGGTTCTTCCGGCAGAGGGCAAGATAAATGCAAGTGGTGCTGTCACAGATCAGAATAACGATGATTCGCTGTTCCTGAGAGCATCCACAACTACCACAATGGATGTGGCTACAGCTCTTGATAATGTTTCAACAGGCAAGGTGTTTACTAATATTCTTGGAAACAAGGGTTCAGACAACAATAAAAAGGCATTTAATGATCTCAAGGCGGATGCACTTAAGCTTGCTGGTTCAGGAACTGCAAGTATGGAGGAGCAGACAAGCACATTCCTTTCATATATGTATATTAATATGAAGGATCATCTGTCGGTTCTTAACAATGTGGATGATAAAACAAAGCGTACACAGAATGCTTGGGAAATAGCCAATTACACTTCCTCATCGGTAGGATATTTAAGCTCATATGATAAGGATAGAGATACATATTCATATGATTACAGTATCACTCCTTTAAATCACTATGTTGATTTTGCTTATGTATTTAGCAAGAACCTTTCAATTGAGAAGACAATTGGAAATGCAACAGATAATGAGGCTAAAACCATAGTTATCAATTCTGGTGATGTTAAGCTCCAGCCAAACAATGGTGATGGATCATTCCAGGGAATTATAATTGCCGGTGGTAATGTAAGATTTGATGAGAGTGTTAAGAGCTTCAGAGGTATGATAATCACTGGATCAAAGCTTATAATTGACCATAATATGTCGATATCTGCGGACGCTGCATTTGTTGCAAATCTTCTTGAACAGTGTTCAGAGAGCACAGACGAAAAGCTCAACACGCTTACAACAAAGGTGCTGAAGAACTATACATCATCCAAGAGCGAAGGTAACACAGAGGTAACAGGTGCATCAATATCAGACATCTCATATGAAGATATTCTTGTATTCCAGAATTGGAAGAAGAACGTGGAATAGGAGGTGTAGTTGGTGAGAAATAATTTGAAATTAAATAGTGGATATACATTGGTCGAACTGATAATAGTTATCGCTATTATTGCCATAATGTCGGGTGCAGGTATTTTTACCGTATCAGCAATAAGAACATCTCAGGCTACAGCTTCTATGCAGAAGTTTGATAGTGAGTTGTCGGCGCTTGAGATGCGAACAAAGACACAGAAGAGTGGAGAAGCAATCAGAATAGTGCAGAATGGTGCTAATTATGATATTTTCTATGGCATATGTACTGATGGAAATCCTTCAACATTTACAGCTAATTCTACAACAGCGGATAAAGTTTTGGAGAGAGTTACAATATATTATGCCGAAGACTATGATGCAGATTCAGCGACAACACCCCTCACAGAGCAGGTAATTGTCATAAGAAAATCTGACAGTCAGGTATTGGCAGGATATGGAGAATATCGTTTTTGTAAATACAACAGTGATAAAAATGTCGGAAGGGTTTCATTAAACCAATACACAGGCGGCCATACATATGGTAGAAATTAGGGGGTGTGAAGATGAGAGAAAACAATAGAAACAAAGGCTTCACATTCATAGAGCTTATACTGTACATGGCTATACTTGGAATCTTTATGGTTGCAGTTATGTCCCTTATAGCTTCTACGGTTGCGTCACATAAAAAACAATCGTCCAGACAGAAACTTCAGTCACAGGCGACGGAGACATATGATGCGGTAGCAGATGTTTTAATGGGAGCCAGTGATGTAAAGATTGATGGATCAGCGTATGTACAGACCGGCTCATCTTATAAAAAGGTGACTGGAAGCTTTATTGTACCTGATGAGACCTATACGAAATCAGATGGAACAGGAAGTACACTTCGTACAGCAGGAGGAGTTGCGGAAGTTGTTCAGGATATTGTATCGGATAGCGGAGTAATACAGAAGAAAAGCAAATGTTATGATATAGCAGATGTAAAGCCTTTTGGTGGTACAGATGCATCAAAGGATGTTGAGACGTTCATAGATGCTGATTATCTGTGGGTACAGTATTCATCTGAGCTTGATAAAACGGCATTCTGTACGATTAAATACAGTGAGACTGATAAAAAACTGTATATATCAAGACAGGAGATGAGTGATGATGCCATCACTAAGGCAAAGCAGGATCTGAAGAGTGATGACCCAGCAAAGGTAAATGCCGCACAGGCTACACTTTCAGCTTGTAGCAAATATGTGGATTCAAGCACTCAGAAAGGAACTGTTCTTGCAAATAACGTGACAAGCTTTCAGCTTCAGGTTAATCCAGACGATGATAGTGTTGCTGTGATCATAGAATTTGAAGATGAGAAAACAAAAGAAACATATAAGGTAACAAGTGTAGTTGGACTCAGAAATTCATTCGTGCTCAAGAAGCATGAGTGGGATTAATAGAGGAGGAAAATACAGTGTTTAAGAATAAAAAAATAGTCTTATCATCTATAGCTATTATATTCGCACTTGTAGTCAGCTCTATATTTGTGAATTATACACTGGCTAACTCCGATTCACAGGCTTCCCTGAGTGATGCGAACGGCAGCGGAAGTACATCTACAAGTCTGACGGGATTGTCCAATATCGATCTGGCAGTCAAGAACTCCAACGATGCTGGCAAGAAACAGACAGGAGAGGACAAATTCAGAATCGTCCAGATAGTACCTGATTCATATAGTGGCAATGCAGATATGGATGAGAAGCTGAAGGAAACCGTCACTGATAGCAAGTTTTCAGGTGATGCGAAGAAGCTGACAGGATACGATTCAACAACATATCTCTGGAGATATGTGTATGCAGGTGAGTATTTTAGACTTGCAGTGTTCAATGGATATAAGACGATAAGCGATAACATGGCTGCCGGTGCGGTGACTCTTACAACTTGTACAGTCAGCGAGCTGAACAGCATGGATACAACAGCCCAGGGAATCCTCAATCAGGCGGATTTCATATATATTTGGGCAAATGGTGCCAGTGATTATGCCAGCACATCAAATGATATAAGTGAGGATCTGTATAACTGGCTGGATGCGTATGCTACAGCAAACTCACATCCTATAGCATTGTGTACAGGAACTCTATGTACATCAGAGCCAGAGCTTATAACAGGAAATAATGATGATTACAGAATGGGTGCACTTGCATACAAGCTGATCACCAAGGGTGCTGTGGCAAGATATGATAATGTTCTTGTTACAGAGCCGGATTTCTTTAAGACACTTTATCAGGAGGCAGATGATAACAAGACGACTCCTGATATAAACAAGACAACAAAGACGATTTCTGACTTTATTCTTCAGGCAGAGAGAAAAGCCAGCGAGGGTGGTAGCGATTACCTTAACTATGGAACATACTATAAGTGGTATGAGGGTGTATCAATACTTGATTTCCTTGATGGTAACATACCGGATAATATCAAGGATTCCACATATGATAAGGCTGGTTCAAGATCAGGTCTTACAGGAGACAGAAAGTCGTGGAACTTTGATAATGCCAAGATACTTGTGATTTCAGAGGACGGAGCCGGCAGTGCAATGTTCAGTGAAATCACAGAGAAGAACAGCAGTGCTACACGTGGAGACATGGCTTCTGCTGATTACACATTCAATGCGAAGACAAATACATGGGAATCTGTACAGAAGGCTCCAAACAGCGATCTGACAGGACATATGTATGCGAATGGTACTTCAAGCAGTGGTACAGGTCTTTCAAGATATGTGCCAAGTGGTGCTGATGTTTACCTTATTGACAGTGCCGATCTTGTAGAGGCGATGACAAATGGCGGTAAGGCATTTAAGAATGTCAACTTTGCAACATCATACTATAAGGATGTCAAGACAAAGTCAGTTACCGGTACAGTGAGATGTACTGATGATGCAGGTGATGCAGTGGATCCAGCGGCAGATATGTATGCATATCTTGTAGTAGAAAATGGAACACAGCTTAATCTGGCAGGAACATCAGTAGATATTCTTATGAAGGCTCCTCTTGAGATGAAAGAGGTTCCAAAGCTTGACGAGAATGGTCAGGAGATAAAGGATGCAGATGACAACACTGTTATGGAGACTGTATACACATACAGCTTTGACAGACTCAGTCCTGAGTACAAATACAAGGTTGTAGTAGCAGGAGATGTCAGTGATGATCAGTTCCCTTATGATGACCTTGTGGTAGGTGTAGCTGACAATTCAGGCCTTGTTGACGGTAGTGATACTGATTATCAGTATGATTTCAATGTTAAGACAGTTGACGAGGACAATATATCAGGATACACATACAGAGTAGACGCTGCAGGAACAGAAGATGAGAATGTTGTAGTTACATATCAGGATTTCCAGAAGAATCTTGATAAGGCAGGTCTCAACTATGAGTATAAGAGCGGTCTGGTATATACAAATCTTGATTTCTCAGATGCGACAAAGGTAGTTTCATATGTTACTGGTCTGCATGACAAGTATCTTGAGACTCAGGCAACATTCATGAATGGTACATATGATAAACTTGATCTCTCAGATTATGACTTTGTATTTATTGACAAGGGTACATATAACAAAGAGATAGGTACAGCAGTATTCAAGGATTTGTGCAGTGCAGTCGAGAGTGGACAGTATTTCATAGTTTCTTCAAAGGCTGGAGATGGAAAGGGCTCAGGAGATGGCGGAGATGATGATTCAGATCCAACTATTCCAGTAGTTGATTCACCATCAGCGAAGGCTGTGGCAGATGTGATCAATGCCAGCGTGTATCGCGATGGTTCTGATAACAAGTTCAAGGTACTTGAGATTCAGCCGGATTATCCGATAGATCTTGAGGTGGCAGCACTTCAGGATACTGTAAGTACAGCTTATACAACAAGAAGTGATGGAACAACTAAAATAACAGGAAACTATTACACAGTTCCATCTGATGTAGTAAGTGGTAAGTCCAAGCAGGAGCTGGCAGCCAGAACAGAGTATTATGATTTTGATCTTACCAAGGCGAAGATAGCGTACGCTATCGATGGTATATCCATTGGAGATATTCAGCTCACTCAGGTTTCGACCGAGCAGCTCATTGGTATGAAGGAAGATATAGCAGCGACATACGATCTGGTATATATCGGTGGCGATATAAGCGCTATGGATAGAAATCCGGCGGAGATGTACAAAGGACAGAATGATATCGGTAATGCTACGCCGGGATACACATATCAGATATTCCCAACATTCATCATGTATTACCATACAGGTACACTCAGTCAGTTGATGAATGCATCTACGTACAGCCCTGATACAGCACCTATATCAGGATCAACAAATATGCTTGCATCACCAAAGGTTGGTGACAAGTATTACACAACAACATATCTTGCAGAGAATGGTAACGACCTGACAAACACAAAGTATCAGGAGCTTCTCACATACATGGCATCAGGCAGACCGATGATCATAAGTGATGAGCTTACCAGTGTATATGAGAATATGCAGGGTACAAATGCAAATGGTGATAAGCTTTCACAGGCTGAGCTCCTTCAGGGATATTGGTATAAAGATGGAAAGCTTGAGAGAAAGAATTATTATCTCGATCCATCATCAAGAATGTATCAGTTGGTAGATACTCTCTATGCAAGACATACAGGAGCAAATGGATCAAATATTCTGTGGGGATTCGATAAGGATGCAACACAGTATATAAGTGATAAGGATGGAATATACGGTAACAGTTTATGGACAAAGCGTGTTCAGTCACTTGCTGGAGGTAAGTTCAAGGAAACTGATTATATGGACTCAGACGTACAGGATCAGTCATGGTATAAGCGTCCGGGAGCAGATACTGTATATTATAATTACAAGGTAGTCTATGATGATGCAACTTCAGCATCTCTTAACAGACTGGTGACAGGAAGTGCACATAGAACAAGACTTACTATCACTACAAAACCAGTTACATATCAGCAGGGAATACAGCAGACTTATATCAAGTCCAACAGATTACAGTTTACATTCCAGGTTGATGGTGACAAGTCAGTATATAACTACAAGTTGTTTGTAGATGTTGATAAGAATACAAAGTTCGAGAAGGGCGGCGGTGATTATTGTCTTGAGGACAAGATCACAAATGGCCAGGAGAAATCACTGACAGTAGCGCTTGACTCAGAATTCTTTGGATCAGCAGCATGGTATCTTGAGATAACAGATGAGGATGGCAATTTAGTTGCTTCTTCTACAGGTCTCAGCAAGATAGTAAACAATAATGTATCAAAGAGTGAGATAAATGTTCTTCAGGTTCAGACGATGGCAGAAGGACAGGAGGCTAAATCATGGCAGTCAACAGATACGCTGTATTTTGATATTGAGTCACAGACAGCTCACAAGATTGCAAAGTACAATGTATTTGCAAATCAGACCGAGCTTGATCAGAGTGATACAACGCAGTACGCTGTCCTTGGTAGACATGAGACCAGATTTGGTATATACGAATTTGATACAAATACAGATGCAGATGATTATTATTCGAATCTTGCAGATGAGCTTTCTGAGGATTATGACATAAATCTTGATCTTGTAGTAGCTTCAAGTGACAGAGCTTCATTCAAGACAGGTGATGGAGTGGATGCTCAGTATGATTGCCTTGATACTATGGTAGAAGAGGCTGAGAAGCTTGCCAAGGGTGAGAAGGTCGATGGACATGATCAGGAAGAGTACGAGAGCCTTGCCGCTGTTGCACTTACAGAATATTCAGCAGCGTCAGCAAAGGTTGCAACGCCAAAGAAGATTCTTGATAACTATCTCAAGAATGCAATAGACTATATTGATGGTAAATACACAGGAACTACAAATTACAGTACATTTATCAATAATTTCAGGACAAGCAATGCAGAGACAAAGAAAGTCCTTCAGTATATGCAGGATACAGGCGATTATTATCTGATATTCTGGCCAAAGTACAACACAATGAATCACTGTGAGGGTGACTTCAAAGCAGGAAAGATGTCAGATGATTTCGGAGCTGATTTTGCTAAGTATTATTCAGATTATGTGACAGCAAAGAACGCAGAGCTTGAGGCAAAGGATAAGTACAATACTTACCTTAGACGTTCATATGGTAAGAGTTTTATGAAGAATATGTATTCAATACTTGTTCTTGGACCATCGGATTCATTTGGTGGATTTAAGGTTGACTTCAAGAAGGAAACATGTCAGTACATACTTGACTATGTATCAGCAGGAGGAGATTTGTTCTTCTTCCACGATTCAATGTCACCATATGCAAATGCAGGTGCAGTTAATCTTACAAAGTCACTTATATCAGTAGTAGGAATGAACAGATTCCATGTTGATGTAACAGACAATGTTGTCAAGTATGACAATCCGCTTAAGCTTGGTAAGTATAACGTTAAGAGTGTTTCTTACAGCAAGGCTTCTGTTAATACAAGTACATTGGATGTTACATACACAGCAGATGGAACAGTCGATGATGTGACATATACATCACCGGATAGCAGCTTGTATTACCTGACACCATATGCAAATAATCCTACAGCGGGCGAAGGATTACTGAACAGTATGAATTCTAACATTATGGATGTATTTGTTGAGAAGAATGCATACTGGCAGCCATATCTTGGAAAAGATAAGAAGGTATATGTAAGTGCACTTGCAATGACAGCACTTTACTACAATGGTAATATGGCCGGTGCAACAACTACACTTCCATATGTATATGCACAGGAGTCATATAAGGCAGCAACAGCCTGGTCACAGGCAGCAAATCAGGATCAGTCAGCTTGTGCTGAGACAGTTAAGGCTACACAGCTTAACTCAGGTCTTGTAACATTGTATCCATACAACATAAGTTCATCACTGAACATATCGGGTACACATCAGCAGGCATTTGCACTTGATCTTGAGAGTGACAACATAACAGTATGGTATACTCTTGCAGGTTCAAATAACTCATCGAACAGTAAGATGCGTTCATCAAAGTATGCAGCGGATCCTGGAGATGCAATGGAGGCTTACTTCATCTACACTACAGCTTATGGCAGTGGTGCGATCACATATTGTGGTGCCGGACATTCATCAGTTACAGGTAGACGTACAAGAAACAATGATGAGAGAAAGCTGTTCATCAATGTTATTGTAAACAGTGCATCAGCAGTACCAGAGATGCCAACTATCAAGTGTTACGATCCAAAGCAGACATGGGCTGCAGAGTATGAGCTTCCAAAGGATGCAGAGGCACTTGCTTCGTCAGGAAAGACAGTATATGTTAAGGAAGTTGATTCAAAGACTGACGATCCTGACTTTGATTACAAGATTGGTATTCCAGAGAAGACAAAGGTAACAAAGGTTAACATTTACTATGATCTGGATTATGATGATTCCGATTACTCGATCAGACCAAGCTACACAGAGGATACTGATAGAATGATCAAGTCATACACAAAGATTGGTACAGCAAAGTTAACATCTATATCAGGCGACATAAAGGATATTGTGAGAAATGGTGATGATTCAGCTCTTACACCTGATGATTCGTGTTATGCACCATATGGTGGAAATTACACATACATCGTTGTGGAGGTATATTACCAGGGCAAGACAGTTCCTGTATATACAATGATCAAGGTTAAGGCCGCAGATCCATTGTTCGACCTGACAGACAATACTATAGACGTTCCGGCATTTGGAGATTTCATTGCCGAGAAGAAGAATGTATTTGCATAATGCGTATATAGTATAAATAATAGCAATAAATATAGAAACCGGGGTGGTTATATACTCCGGTTTCTTTTTGTGTTATACTAACTCTGTTCAAAATAAGAGACTGAAGGATGGAGATACATATGGCGATAAATGGAAAGACAAGATTATTGGGTTTGCTTGGTGATCCGGTTCAGCACACCTTGTCACCGCTTATACACAACACACTCAGCGATATATTGGGAATAAATGAGGTGTATGTGCCGTTCCATACCCATAAGGAGGGGCTGGCGGATGCTGTAAAGGGAGCGTTTGAACTGAATATATTGGGAATGAACGCCACTGTACCTCACAAGAATGAGATAATGGCTTCACTTGTGGATATAGATGAGGGGGCAGCGGCAATAGGTGCGGTCAACACTCTTGTCAGGACTGCAAACGGTTATAAGGGATATAACACAGATATGATGGGGCTGTCCAGAGAACTGGAGTCCTACGGAGTGGAACTGGACAGTAAGAGTGTTATCATACTTGGCGCAGGCGGTGCAGCGAGAGCTGTGGCATATATGTGCATGAATAAGGGTGCGGATAAGGTATATATCCTTAACAGAACGATCGAGAAGGCACAGACGATAGCAGAGGACATGAATGGTCATTTTGGCAGAGAGACAATGACTGCCATGAGACTTGGTGATTATGGACAGTTACTGCAGGAGAATGTAGATGATAAGTTCGTGGTATTCCAGTCCACATCGATAGGTCTGGCACCGAACAATGAGGCGGTAGTCATCGATGATCCACATTTTTACGACAGAGTCAGTGTGGGAATAGATCTCATATATAATCCGTTTGAGACAAAATTTATGAAGCTTTGCAGACAGGCTGGGGCATTGGCGTACAATGGTTTGCGTATGCTCCTTTATCAGGGAATAATTGCATATGAGCTCTGGAATGATATATCTATATCAGAGGATGTTGCTGATATTGTGTACGACAGGTTGCTGCAGTCAATCAGAGATAATGTGATCCTCATAGGATTTATGGGATGTGGTAAGACAACTGTCGGAGAAGCTCTTGCGAGAAAGCTGAACTTTGATCTGCTGGATGTGGATTCTTATATAGAGGACAAGGCTGGTTGCAGCATAAAGCAGATATTTGCCGACAAGGGGGAAGAGTATTTCAGACAGCTTGAGACAGATACTCTTAAGGAATTGAACAGCCGGCTGTCACATACGGTTATATCCACTGGAGGCGGACTTCCTATGAGACAGGCGAATGTGGATGAACTCAGGCGAATGGGCAGGATCATATATCTGGATGTTAAGCCTGAGGAGGTAGTAAGGCGACTTGTGGGAGATACGACCAGACCTCTTCTGCAGGGAGAAAATGTAGATCAGAGAGTGAGGGAACTTATGGGACAGCGAGGACCGGTGTATGAAGCTGCCGCTGATATCATAGTTCCGGTTACAGGAATTGAAATAGATGAGATAGTACAGGAAATAAGTTCTTATATAGAAGGTGGGAGATGATGGTTATGGATACAGCAATTGCTTATGAAAAGGTCAGAAGGATAATAGATGAGATGAATCTTGATGCGATATTGATCACTGACAGGTACAACATGAGATATATAGCATCGTACCGCGGCGAGGGCGTTATAGTTCTGGCAGGATCAGGTAAGACAGTCATAACGGATTCAAGATATACAGAGCAGGTTCAGCGCGAGTGTGAAGGATATGAATGTGCGGATATTGCTGGAAAAGGATATGTTGCGTGTATTTCATCTATTCTTGATGGACAGAGAAAAAATTCTGGGAATCTGAGAGTTGGATTTGAGAATCTTAGCATCAGCTATAGAGAGTATTCGGAATATTCGACAGGAATATCCGGTGTGGAATGGATAAGCCTTGATGGTAAGCTGGATTCCTTAAGAGAGATAAAAACTGATGAGGAGATCGAGAATATCCATATAGCGGAGTCAATAGGAGACAAGGCATTTTCACATATACTGGAATATCTCAGACCTGGCATTACAGAGAAGGATGTTGCGCTTGAACTGGAGTATCATATGAAGAAAAATGGTGCGGAAGGCTTGAGTTTTGACACCATAGCTGCATCTGGAATGAATTCATCCATGCCGCATGCTATTCCTACGGATAAGACTCTGAATAAGGGTGACTTCCTCACTATGGATTTTGGCTGTATATATGAGGGATATTGTTCAGATATGACCAGAACCGTAGCCATAGGGCAGGCATCTGATTCAATGAAATATGTGTATGATACGGTACTCAAGGCTCAGACGGAGTCTATGAACATGATAAAACCAGGAGTCAGATGTAACGATGTTGATGCTGTTGCTAGACGTATCATAGCCGATGCCGGATATGGAGATTGCTTTGGACATGGACTTGGACATTCGGTGGGATTGTTTATACACGAGAATCCGAGATTTTCACCTAAGTGTGATGACATATTGAAACCTGGCATGGTCATAACAGTTGAACCGGGAATCTATATTCCTGGACAGTTTGGTGTCAGGATAGAGGATCTGGTTGCTGTGACGGAGGATGGTTACAGGAATCTTACAGGATCAGAGAAGAAGCTGATAGAGATTTAGCATGTGTGGAGGATGCATAATGGAGAATAACAAGGGAAAGAAGAAACAGATATGGTGGTATATAGGTGCCTTTGTATTATCTGTTGGGATTTATCTGCTTGTCCTTATGCTTGGACGGGCATACCCGTTTGGGAATTCATGTTTTCTTACGGAGGATGCCAGGGTTCAGTATAATACCATGCTCAGAGTATTTCTTGAATATATACACAGTGGAGATACCAGTGGGATAATGTGGAATCACGGCATGGGAGTAGATGTGTATCTCAATGTGCTATATTATATCATGAGTCCGTTTAATATAATCGCAGTTATACTGGGAACAAAATATGTTGAATTGTCAATGGTCATAATAGTTGTTCTGAAATGCTCGCTTTTGCCAGTGACAGCTATGTATTATTTTGTACATACGGACATAATACAGGATGGTACAGAGAATAAATGTCAGTCAAACTGGTTAAGATTCTGTTGTTCTATGGCATGGGGACTGTGCGGATATATAGTTGCTTATGGACAGAACATTATATGGCTTGATGCATTGATTTTAATGCCGCTTATAGCCATAGGAGTGGAGAAGGTAAATGCATGTACAGGATGGAGAATGTATGTGATACTTCTTGCACTGACATTTATTGTCAATTTCTATTATGCTTTTTATGTCTGCATATTCATTGTGGTATATTTTATACTTTTGAACAGGAATACATTGAAGGAATTTGGCCTGTCTGTCTTGAGAATGTTGAAATATTCCATCCTTGCAGTGATTCTGGCTGGAGTAGTTCTGATTCCTGCTGCGCTGTGTGTCATGAGAGCTGGACATTCTGAGATAAATGGTTCAGATACATTGGCGATGTGGGGAGATATAGGCAGCTATGTGGTATCATTCTTCCCATTTAAGGAGATATCAAAGGGATATCTGTATAACAATAATAATTATTGTGGTGCAATTGCGGTATTGGCTGTGTGCATATTCTTTTTATCGGCATGTAACAGCTACAAAAAAAGGATAAAGTATGCATGTGTAACACTGTTGTTTATGCTGGCAGCAAATTTCCTTCCGCTAAATTACATATTGCATGGCTGTGTCGTTACTCATGGCATGGGAAATCGTTTTGCTATCATACTTACATTTGTCATGCTGATCATGACATACAGCGTACTCGTGAATTTGGATAAGCTGAGGATAAGATATGTTGTTATAGCTGGTGTAGTGGGGCTGGCACTTCTTGGAATCTCATTGGTTGATGGAAGCATGCTTCAGAAGCCGATATGCTATGCGATGTACCTTGGAGCTGTGGTCATATATATGATGGTTCTGGTGCTGTCCGCAAAGAAAAGCATCAAGGTTAGGACTGCAATCGGAATCACATCTGTTATGTGGATAGTGGGAATGTGCTCAAGTGCGGTGTATACCATGAAGGATAAGGTACAGGATGATGATATGCTCTCGGAGATAAAGCTGTCAGAATGGCAGGATGTGTATGACGGATTGGATACGTCGGATGTTTCGAGAAAAACGGCTATGGTTATAGATGATTACACTCCGGCCTCTGAGGTGAACTGGTATTCATCAATGATAAATGGCTATATGGTCAATGCATATTCATCCATGGGCCTTTCGAGGTATGACAATGTTGAGTGTGTATATGATGGTACTACTCCACTTACCGCTATGATGTACAATGTGAGATATGTGCTTACGAATGGAATTAATACAAATGGCGGATATCATAGTATAGCACAGGGAGATTCATATAATCTTTATGAAGCTGATGAACTTGCAGGCATGGGATTTGTGGCAGATAGATCACTCATGCAGTGGTCTGGAGATGCAGATGTTGGAGAGAATCAGTCGCAGTTCTTACAGTTGGCATTTGGCGATGAAGCATCTTTATCAAATGGTGAGAAGCTCATGAATGTGTTGCCTTGGAGCAATGTGGAGAGTGATTATGCTCTATTGACAGGTGCATTGAATATTTATTCGGAACCTGATAGAAGTGTGCTTAAAGAGTCATTCAATCTTGGTGAGTTTGAGAAAACAGGTATTGGTACATACAGATATACGAGTGAGAATAATACCTATCCTGCAAGTGTACATATTGATTTTGTTGCTGATAAGGATATGGATCTGTATATTTATAGTGAAGATACTAGAGATCAGGCGGTTATGGTTTATGTGGATGGTCACCAGATTACGCAGTCCTCATATTATAGTTCCGGCCAGCTCGTCTACGGAGGCCACATAGAAAAAGGCCAGAAGGTCAAAGTAGCAGTGTTCGGAGGTGCATCAGTTGGAGAGAAGGCGGAGAAGCATATACAGCTTTATACCTTCAACACAGAGCTTTTTGAGAAGATTAAGCCATACATAATTGATGAGACGCTTATAAGCGATGGTTATTCAGGCAATTCCTTCCGTGGACATGTGACAGCCAAGAAGGATGGCGTGTTATACATGGCTTTCCCATACAGCGATGGATACACGATATATGTCGATGGACAGAAGGCTGAGAAGCTGCTGCTCGGAAAAGGCAACATGGGAGTGGAGGTTTCAGCAGGCTATCACGATATAGAACTCAGGTATCATACCGCAGGTCTTATACCGGGAGCCATCGTGAGTGCTGTAGGAGTATGTGCGTTTGTATTGCTGTGTATATACGACAGTAGAAAGCGCAGAAACGTAGACTTACCTGATAAAGGTTGATGGTATGGTAAAAAATAGTTGAAAATTTATTTCATATATTATAAAATGTGACAAGAAGTTTATATCTTTAAGGAGGATAAGATAGTTATGGCAGAGATGATCTCAGCAGGCGATTTTAGAAACGGCGTTACAATCGAATTCGAAGGAAATATTTATCAGATTATAGAGTTCCAGCACGTTAAGCCAGGAAAGGGTGCAGCTTTCGTTAGAACAAAGCTTAAGAACATCAAGAGTGGCGGTGTTGTAGAGAAGTCATTCCGTCCAACAGAGAAGTGTGAGAAGGCTCACATCGAGAGAAAGGACATGCAGTATCTGTACAATGACGGAGATCTTTATTACTTCATGGATCCAGAGACATATGATCAGATTCCTATCAGCTCAGCAGCTATAGGTGATTCACTTAAGTTCGTTAAGGAGAACGAGATGTGTAAGATCTGTTCACACAATGGCAACGTATTTGCTGTAGAGCCACCTCTCTTCGTTGAGCTTGTTATCACAGAGTGCGAGCCAGGTGTTAAGGGTGATACAGCTACAGGTGCAACAAAGCCATGTACAGTTGAGACAGGCGCACAGGTATCAGTACCTCTCTTCGTTAACGAGGGTGACACGATCAAGATCGATACACGTACTGGCGAGTATCTTTCAAGAGTATAATAATTGTTACCAGCATTAGGATATAACTACCTACGATAACATATAAGAAGAATAAGAGTCCCAGTGATTCAGGATATTTGAATCGCTGGGACTTTTTTGCGCTGTAAGCAACCAAAGGTTCTAACCTATCCACCATCTGAATATACTTTTTATGTAGCTGTACAGACAGTGTTATATAGAAGAAGGACGATACATATGTGTGGAGAAGATATATTGCATCTGCTTCCCATCAGGATCAGGTGCATGGTTGAGAAGCTGAGGCTTGATTATGGGAGACTGTGGGAGATACGTCTGAGGGTGAATAGTCCCTTTATACTTAGATACGAGGACTCGGAGATATATGTTGATTCCTGCGGATCAAGAATCTGTAATATGAAGGATGCGTACATAGTGACTGCCAGGGATGTGAACGACACTCTGGAATGTATCTGCAATCATTCCCTGTATGCCTATGAGGATGAGATACGTCAGGGCTTTATCACCGTGTGCGGTGGACACAGGGTAGGAGTTGCGGGCAAGATCATACTCGATGGAACAAGGATCAAATGCATCAGACACATATCATTTCTAAATATCAGGGTGGCACATGAGATCAAGGGATGCAGCGGTGATGTCCTGCCATACATATACAGTGATGGCAAGCTGATGAACACGCTCATAGTGTCCGCTCCGTGTCACGGCAAGACCACACTGCTCAGGGATATCATAAGAGTAGTGTCAGACGGAGGAATGACAGTTGGTGTGGTTGATGAGAGATCGGAGATAGCGGCGTGCTACAAGGGTGTTCCGCAGAATGATGTCGGCATGAGGACTGATGTTCTTGACTGCTGTCCAAAAGCTTCAGGAATGATGATGCTGGTTCGAACCATGGCGCCTGATCTCATAGCGGTCGATGAGATAGGAGGGCAGCAGGATGTCGATGCCATTTTCGGCGTGATAAACTGCGGATGCCGTCTGCTTGCAACTGCACATGGCTATTCCATGGATGATGTGAGAGACAGGGCAGGGATAAGGCGTCTTGTGGAGAATAGGGTTTTTGAGAGGTATGTCGTGCTTGGAGGCGACAAGGCGGGACAGATCTCTGATATATTTGACGGCCAGGGCAACCGGCTGTGCTGGTACGATTAGATGGGAGGCAGGACATGGTTAAGGCGATAGGGGGATGTCTGATCGTATATGCCTCGTTTATGGTGGGACATGCCATAGGGCAGTTGCATGGGCGCATGGTGAAGGAGATGGAGGAAATGCTGCTCTTCATACAACTGTTCAAGGGGCAGATCATGTATGCCGGATCGGAGCTCCCGGAGATACTCGCCGACAGTGCAAAGCGTCTCAAGGGAAATATTGGTAAATGGGTGAACGGTCTGGCGGAGATGTCTGAGAAGAACAGGGACAGGCCATTTGCAGAATTGTGGACAGACTCACTGGCGATGCTGAGGCGGGACAGTGCCCTGAGCTTGGAGGTGCTGGCGGATGTGGACAGGCTTGGAAAGATAATGGGAGATATGGACGTTGAGGCACAGCTCTCAAGGATAAATCTTGTGGAAGATATAATTACGGACAGATACCAGCGGGAACGCGCCAGAAGTTCCGGGATAAAGAGGCTTGCCAATTCACTTGGGCTGCTTGGAGGCGTATTCATAGTTATATTGCTCATGTAGGTTAAGAGGGAGAGACGATGACGATCCAGATACTTCTAAAAATAGGTGCAGTGGGAATTCTGGTGGCACTGCTCAACCAGATACTAAAACATTCAGGCAAGGAGGAGCACGCCTATCTGCTCAATCTGGCGGGACTCATCATTGTGCTTTCCTGGGTTATCCCGTACATAAGTGACCTGTTCAACGAGATCATGGATATTGTAAATATAGGACAATAAATGAGAGTAGATGTGGGGGTAAATGATGAATCTCATGGCGGTTTCTCTGGCTACGGTGATCGTGGTTCTGATAGCGGTGAAGATAAAAGAACTGGATTCCGGGTACGGGATCGTGTTGTCCATAGCCGGGTGTGTGATGCTCATGTATTTTGTGGTGAGCAGGTTCAGACTTATAGCTTCGTACATAGACAGGCTGACTGCGTACGTGTCGGTGAATATTTCATATATAGACGTGATCCTGAAAATGATAGGTATAGCGTATATATGCCGATTTTCATCAGATATCTGCAAAGATGCCGGCTGCAATGCCATGGCATCCCAGGTGGAGATGGCGGGAAAGATAACTCTTATTTTGCTCAGTATGCCCATACTCATGGGAGTTATAGATCTGGTGGTGACCATAGTTGAGGGGTAATTTGATAGTGGTGGTGCTGATGCTCTTTATGGGGGTGTCAGTGCCTGATGCGGCAAATGTGTGTAATGAGAGTAAAGTTGAATCATATGATACAGATATCAAATATTGTCCAGAATTTTATGCTGAGAATGAAAAGGAAAATACCACGGAAAGTGACTCTGATATTAACTCAGATATATTGGAGGACGACTCCGTCATCGGAAGCCTCAATGAGATCACAAAAGACAAATCCGACGTGACCTTCTACGACATATACGAGTCCCTAAAGAGTGGTGACGTGGATTCCACCATAGACATGGCACTAAAAGTGTTTTCCGACAGTGTCATATACGAGGTCAGGACAAGCAGGGGGCTGGCGCTGCAGATCATAGCGGTGATCGTGCTCGGAAGTACATTTGCCCAGCTTGCGGGAAATATGGGCGAGTATGTATCCGCCCATGGTTTCATGGTTACATACATGGTGTTGTTATCGCTGCTGCTGGGGGATTTCGTCCTAGTGCAGTCCATCGTGCAGGACACCATAGGAGATGTCACGGAGTTCATGAAAGCGTTCTATCCCATGTATGCCTCGTCTGTGTTATATGTGAGCGGCCCGGAGAGTGCCGGATATTCACAGTCGGTCATAATCCTGGTGATATACATTTGCCAGAATGTGATAATAAAGTTCATACTCCCCCTCATCAAATGCGGCGGGCTCATAGCACTCATAAATAATCTTGGAAGCGAGGATTATTTCTCCCGGATGGCGGGGCTTATGAAGAGCCTGGCGGTGTGGGGAATGCGGACAATGTTTGCGGTGGTAACCGGGATAAATGTGGTCAAGAGCATGATAGCACCGTCCATGGACAGGCTTTCAAGAAATGGCATACTCAGGACATTGGGAAAAGGTGCAGGTATGTCCACGGTGAGCGCTGTCATCAGTGTGATGGTGAGCACAGGAGAGTTTATCAGAAACTGTATGGGGATGGCGTGTACGATCATGATAGTCATACTGGCCGCAGTGCCAATGATCAAGATAATCGTCATCATGTTCATATTAAGGTTCATCGCCGCGGTGGTGCAGCCGGTCGGAGACAAAAGATATGCCGAGGCAGCAGGCATCATGGCGGAGACAGTGGAGCTGATGCTGAGGGCGTGCGGAATAAGCGTGATGATGTTCATCATAAGCATAGCCCTGATGTCGGTGAACATATCATAGAACGGATGGAGGATGTGCATGCTTGCTGAGTGGCTGAAAAATATAGTTGTGTGCAGTATACTTTTTTCTGTCGTGCTGTATATTGCCCCGGATCCGAAGATGCGCAGATATGTCCAGTCGGCTGTGGGATTTGTCATGATGATGGTCGTGATAAATCCTGTCATAGGCTGGCTTGGGTATGCGGACAGGATAGAGTTCAATACATACAGTGAATCGCTTGGAATGGACGTGGCCGAGGGCGATGATGAGATGTATGTCAGGGCCATGGAGGAGGTAGTGGAGCGGTTTATATCTGACAATTGTAATGCCGATGCGGTGGTGCGTATAGTCACCGGGGAGGAGCTTGGGATAGACAGCATGGAGATATACATACAGTCTGATAAAGTAGACACAGACGGACTGAGATCCGCAGTGTCAGAGGAATATGGTGTTGATGAGAACAGGATTACCATCAGGAGGGGCAATACAGATCATATGCAGGAGGGACTGTAGTGGAGGATTCTAAGAAAAAGGGAATATCGGGGATCATGAATATATTGAAGAGCAGCAACAACAGATTATACAAGTTGCTGCTCATTTTGCTGTCAGGGATTTGTCTGATGATAGTTGTGTGGCCGGCAAATAACAGCAAGACTGATAAAAATGACCTAAAGAGCGGATGGACCGGACAGTCCGATGAGACAGACGCGGATGTGACCGGCGGAAATGACCGGAATATGTCAGGGGATACCACGGATTATGTGGAGTATATGGAGGAGAGACTCACATCAGTGCTTGAGCAGGTGGACGGAATATCGGATGTGAGAGTGATGATAACGGTCAAGGACAGCGGTGAGAACATAGCACTCAAGGACTCCGGAAGCAGTTCCAGTGAGAACGGCGACAGCAGCCAGAGAAGCGTGTCGGAGGAGACGGTCATGGTGAGTGAGGGCAGTGGGAGCTCGCCGTATGTGGTCAGGTACAGGGAGCCGGAGACCGAGGGTGTGGTTATCATTTGCAAGGGGGCGGAAAATGGCGATACAACGCTGAAGATAACGAATGCAGTGCAGGCATTATTTGACGTGCCGACGCATAAGATTGTGATATTAGAAGCAAATTAATGTGGAGGGACTATGAAGAAATTCAGTGGAAAGAACAGACTGGCGGTCATCGCACTTGCAGTTATGATAGGGGTGGCCGGTTACATGAGCTTTGCGGATGCAGGAAAGGACAAGAAGAAGGAAAAAACTGACAAAAAACAGGTGGAGGTGATCAACTATGAGGATCTCTCGTCCATGGCGGAAAATGAGAACTCACAGGCGGTGAAGGATGAGAATGGCCAGACCGAGGATGTGGAGCTCAATGGCCAGGAGGATGAGATCGGTGACGCTGTACTCACCAGTGCACAGGTGACAAGCAATATGGCCGCGGCAAAGTTGAACCGTGAGCAGAGCAGATCAAGGAGCAAGGAAGCTCTGATGGATGTGATAGGTGATGAGGCACTCAGCGATTCGGCAAAGAAGGAGGCGACAGATACATATGTGAAGCTGAACGATACCATAGAGAAGGAGACAGATGTCGAGACAGTTCTGGCGGCAAAGGGGTATAGCGATGCCATAGTGACGATAAGTGATGAGGCTGTTGACGTGTCGCTGAATGTGGAATCGCTGTCGGATACCGAGAGAGCACAGATAGAGGACATAGTTATCCGAAAAACAGGGTATGATATAAGCAGTGTTGCAATATCTGTCATGGGTGGCAAATAGACAGCGGAAGGATAAGCCGTGAATCGCATATACTTGCAAAATAGCTGCCTTCAGATTATAATAAGATTCAAATAACCCATACGAAACGGGAGGTATGACCATGAGTGATAAGTTGAATGATGATATCGTGATTGAAGGCAGCGCGGTTCAGGATAATTCTTACAATATAGAAGAGAGCAATTCTCTGGGCAAAGTTCAGATAGCGGATGACGTAGTGGCTATCATAGCAGGGCTTGCAGCCGGAGAGGTTGAAGGTGTATACAGACTTACAGGCAACCTTCCAAATGAGCTTGCCTCAAAGTTCGGAAAGAAGAACCCTGCAAAGGGCGTTAAGGTAGAGCTTCTTCCTGGCAAGGTAAAGGTTGATATTGCGATAGAGGTTCTGTACGAGTACAGCATACCATCAGTATCAGGTCAGGTTCAGGATAAGGTCAAGCAGGCTATAGAGACCATGACAGGACTGAGCGTTGAGGAAGTCAACATAAGGATAGCCGGTGTACGTGTTGGAGATGGCAGATAGGATACAGATAAAGCTTTATATAGTGGAGAGGAAGATATGACTAGAAGAGATATAAGAGACAGGATATTCAAGATAGTATTTACACTGGAGTTCAATGACGCTGAGGGCATGCAGGATCAGCTTGATTTTGCATTTGACCCTGAGATGCCGGGAGATGAGGAGGACGATCCGCTTCTGTACGGAATAGTCAGCAATGAGGACAGAGATTATATAACCACCAAGGTTAAGAATATCATCTCTAAGAAAGCAGAGATAGATGAGATCATTTCACAGATATCAGAAGGCTGGAAGCTTCCTCGTATAGGCAAGGAGGAGCTGGCTATATTAAGGCTTGGTGTCTATGAAGTGAAGTACGATGAGAGCATACCGGAGAAGGTCGCCATCAATGAGGCGGTTGAGCTGGCAAAGAAGTATTGTGATGCATCGGCGAGCAAGTTCGTGAATGCACTTCTTGCAAAGCTTGTATCCGGTGATAAGGACAAGAAGGAGAGTGGCGCAGATGCCACAGCAGAATAACATATATACAGTCAAGGAACTCAATGAGAGGATACAGGAGTTGGTCAGCGGCGAGCCGTGGCTTGGCAGTCTGGGAGTTGAGGGAGAGATCACAGGACTCGGAACAGACAAGAGAGGTCATATGTATTTCAGTCTCAAGGATCCCAGCGGAGTTCTGGCGGCTGTTATGTTTGCGGGAAAACAGGTATATGGACTCAAGTTTGCTCCGAAGAACGGAGACAAGGTTCATGCATTTGGTCATATTGATGTCTTCGTGAGAGACGGAAAGTATCAGCTCTATGTAGACAGGCTGGTGCGTGTGGGTGACGGCGAGGTGAATGCCAAGCTGGAGAGACTCATAGCCAGACTGGACGGCATGGGGCTGTTTTCGCAGGAATACAAGAAGCCTATTCCCGCCTATCCGAGGCGTATTGGTATAGTGACGGCGGGGGCAAAGGCTGCGATAAGCGATATCCGTGCAGTGGCAAAACGGAGGGATCCGTATGCCCAGCTCTATTGTTATCCTGCGACCGTGCAGGGACAGTATGCGGCGGCGGATATATCCAGAGGAATCGAGATACTTGATTCCATGGGGCTCGACCTCATCATCGTCGGAAGAGGCGGAGGTTCCAAGGAGGATCTGTGGGCGTTCAATGAGGAGCAGGTGGCATGGGCCATATTCAATGCGGAGACACCTATCATATCGGCTACGGGGCATGAGATAGACACCACAGTTGCGGACATGGTTGCGGACAGGAGAGAATCCAATCCGTCCACGGCTGTCATGCATGCGCTTCCGGTGGTGGCAGAGACAGTTGCCGGATTTGACAGGAGACTTGAACAGCTCACCATGCTGATATCCGGCAGGATAGACAGACTTGCGAGGAGTCTGGATGGATATGACAGGCAGCTCAGACTCTTAAGTCCATCCGGAAGAATGGACAGTCAGAGGCAGCAGCTTGACAGAATAGAGAAACAGATAAATGAGCTGATGGCGGATAAGATAGAGGACAGATCTATGCGCTGCGACAGACTTCATGATAGGATGAAGAGCGCGATGGTCAGAAAGTACGACATGACAAGGAATGCCCTTGCGGTCATGACGGAGAGAATACATGGCCTTTCGCCTACAGCTAAGCTCATAAATGGATTTGGATATATTTCATCGGATGGTGAGCCTGTCAGATCTGTGGCAGGGATCACACCTGGGGATGATATAGAGATAACTCTTCATGATGGAAGAATACAGGCGGTCGTGGCTGACGTGACCGGGCAGGAGGAATAGATATGGCAGAAGATACACAGAATATGGATACAGCGGACACTCTTCAGGATGTGTCCATAGAGGAGGCTCTTGCCAGACTTGATGAGATAGCGGCTGCGCTTGAGAATACTGATACGGGGCTCAAGGAGTCCATGGAGCTTTATTCTGAGGGCGTCCAGCTCATAAACAGATGCAGGAATTACCTGTGCGATGTTGAGAAAGAGATGATAACACTTTCGGGTCAGGAGGAAGCATGATAGATAAACTTATAGCGGAGAAGGCGGTAAGGATCAACGATATAGTTGAGAGCTATCTGCCACCTGCAGACGGATTTAACAGGACAGTGTGTGAGGCCATGGCGTACTCGGTAGAGGCGGGTGGAAAGAGGCTTCGTCCAATGCTCATGGAGGAGACATACAGGCTGTTCGGTGGCAAATCAGAGGTTATAAAGCCGTTCATGGCTGCGATAGAGATGATACATACATATTCACTCATACATGACGATCTTCCGGCTCTGGACAATGACGATTACAGGCGCGGAAGAAAGACATCCCATGTGGTATTTGGCGAGGCGATGGCCATTCTTGCGGGGGATGCGCTGCTCAATTATGCATATGAGACCGCATGTAAGGCATTTGGCATGGGTGAGGATATACATGCTGTGGCGTCTGCGATGTGTGTGCTTGCGCAGAAGCCGGGTATAAACGGCATGATAGGCGGTCAGGTCGTCGATGTGGAGATGACCGGCAAGGAGCTCTCAAAGGAGCAGCTTGAATATGTGTATGAGAACAAGACCGGAGCCCTCATAGAGGCATCCATGATGATAGGCGCGATACTTGCGGGGGCAGACGAGGCTAAGGTTGCGGCGGTACACAAGATAGCATCGGACGTCGGCATGGCATTCCAGATCCAGGACGATATTCTGGATGTCTGTGGAGACAGTGCGCTCCTTGGAAAGCCGACGCTGAGTGATGAGGAGAATGGCAAGGTTACATATGTCACGATACATGGAATTGATGAATCCAGACGTTATGTGACTGAGCTGTCGGAGAGAGCAGTAAGAGAATTGGAAGAGATAGGCGGGGACAATGAGTTTCTGAAGGAATTGGTCATCTGGCTGATAAACAGGGATAAATAGGACTCCTCTCGTGGTGTGCATATGAATATACTGGATAGAATAAATAAACCAAACGATATAAAGGATATAGACAGGGAAGATCTGCTGGAGCTGGCGGATGAGATCAGAGAATTTCTGGTGTCGCATGTGAGCGAGACCGGTGGACATTTGGCTCCGAATCTTGGATGCGTGGAACTTACAATGGCACTTCACAGGGTTCTGGATTTCCCTGAGGATAAGCTTATATGGGATGTGGGACATCAGTCCTATGTCCACAAGATACTGACGGGCAGGAAGAATGAGATGGGCACTCTCAGACAGTTTGGAGGAATGAGCGGTTTCCCGAAGACCAGTGAGAGCCCGTGCGATGCGTTCAATACAGGACACAGCTCAACATCCATTTCTGCTGCGCTCGGAATGGCGTGCGCCAGAAGTATCAAGGGTACAAATGAGAAGATTGCCGCAGTGATCGGAGATGGCTCCTTCACAGGTGGTATGGTATATGAGGCCATGAATAATATGGCGGATATCAAGACCGGTTGCCTTGTTGTGCTGAACGATAACAATATGTCCATCGATCGGAATGTTGGCGGCATGTCCACATATCTCAGCAAGATACGTGTTGGGCAGCAGTACAATGATTTTAAGGGTAACGTGGAGAAGATCCTCATGAAGATTCCTGTGGCTGGAGAGCATCTTGCCAGAGGGCTGAAGAAGTCAAAGGATTCCATCAAGCAGATATTTGTGCCGGGTATGTTCTTCGAGGAGCTGGGTGTCACATATATAGGACCTATAGACGGACACGATATAGATGTGATGGAGGCCACTTTCCGCAAAGCGCTTAAGCTCAACAGACCGATCCTTGTGCATGTGAAGACTGTGAAGGGCAAGGGTTATACCCATGCCGAGAGACACCCGAGCTATTTCCACGGCATTGATCCGTTTGATATACAGACAGGAAAGGTCATGAAGGACAGGAAGGTCATGACAAACACAGGAGTGTTTGCCAGAAAGCTGGTGGAGCTTGGTAAGGCTGATCCAAGGATAACAGCCATAACGGCTGCCATGGGCAAGGGAACAGGAGTGGCGGCATTTGCCGCGGAGTTCCCGGACAGGGCTTTTGACGTGGGCATTGCGGAGGAACATGCGGTGACGTTTGCCGCGGGACTTGCTACGTCGGGACTGGTGCCTGTGGTTGCGATATACTCGTCATTTTTGCAGAGGGCATATGATCAGATCTTACACGATGTGTGCCTGCAGAAGCTGCATGTCATATTTGCCATTGACAGGTCAGGGCTTGTCGGTGCAGATGGCGATACACATCAGGGCATATTTGACACTGCGTTTCTGTCACATATTCCGAACATGACCATCATTGCGCCGAAGAACAGATATGAGCTCACCAGAGCGATGGAGTGGGCTGTTGCTTACGATGGTCCGGTTGCGCTCAAGTATTCCAGAGGAGAGGCTTATTACGGACTTAAGGAATACAATGTGGATATTGAGTATGGCAGGAGCGAGATGATCCACAGGGGACAGAAGCTTGCCATAGTGGCTGTTGGAAACATGGTCCAGGAGGCCGAGAAGGTGTATGACAGACTGCTGGCCGATGGAACAAATGTCACATTTGTCAATGCAAGATTCCTGAAGCCGATAGATACTGATATGATAGATGAGCTCAGCAAGGATCATAAACATATAGTGGTTATTGAAGAAGAGATAAAGCATGGCGGATACGGATCTCTGGTCGAGGAGTATGTCATGGACAGACATCTTGATGTGGATGTGACAGTGTGTGCCATTGAGGATACATTTGTACAGCATGGAAGCGTGGAGGAGCTCAGGAGGATGCTGAAGCTTGACGCGGATTCGCTGTATGACAGGATAAAACATATAATATCGACAGATTGTACAGAATAAGAGGAAGACAGATGAAGAAGAGACTTGATGTTCTCCTTGTAGAACAGGGACTGGCAGATTCACGAGAGAAGGCGAAAGCCATCATCATGTCAGGAATAGTGTATGTTGACAATAACAAAGAGGATAAGGCCGGCACGACATTTGACGAGACTGCTAAGATAGAGGTCAGGGGCAACACCCTCAAATACGTGAGCCGTGGAGGCCTGAAGCTTGAGAAGGCTATGGATCATTTCGGCGTGGAACTTGCGGGTAAGGTGTGCATGGATGTAGGTGCTTCCACTGGTGGTTTTACCGACTGTATGCTGCAGAATGGTGCGGTGAAGGTGTATTCCGTTGACGTGGGTCATGGACAGCTTGCATGGAAGCTCAGAAATGACGAGAGAGTTGTCTGTATGGAGAAAACAAATATACGATATGTCACACCTGAGGATATTGACGATAAGATTGAATTTGCTTCGATAGATGTGTCATTTATATCTCTTACAAAGGTGCTTCCAGCGGTAAAGGAGCTGCTTACGGATAGTGGAGAGATCGTGTGCCTTATCAAGCCGCAGTTCGAGGCGGGAAGAGAGAAGGTTGGCAAGAAGGGCGTTGTCAGAGAGCTTTCAACCCATATTGAGGTTGTGGAGATGATAGTCGGTTATGCCAGAAGTATAGGATTCCGCACACTGCACCTCAGCTATTCACCTATAAAAGGACCTGAGGGCAACATAGAATATCTGCTCCACATATCAAAGGACGAGTCGAAGACGGATGAGGAATTCGACATAAAGGCTCTGGTGGAGGAGTCCCACAACGAACTGAACAAGTCATAGAGGATACGATATGAAGAATTTTTATATAGTATATAACCCGGATAAGGATGAGGATAATCGTATAACGTCGGAGCTCACAGCGTATATTGAATCGCAAAATGGTGCGTGTAAAGCCATGGACTGCTACAGCTTCAGTGCATGTGACAAGCAGCATGTTACGGATGAGCTTGAGAGCTTTGACTGTATACTTGTTCTTGGAGGGGATGGAACACTCCTCAATGTGGCATCCAGTGCCAGCCATGTGGAGATTCCTCTGTTCGGGATAAATCTTGGAACGGTGGGATTCCTCACTGAGGGGGAGATCACCAACTGGCAGACCATCATAGACAGACTGCTTGCGGATGATTATTCCATGCAGGACAGAATGATGATCAGGGGAACAGTCAGAACAGGAGACGGCAAGGAGTGCAGGAAGAGGGCACTCAATGATATAGTTATCAGCAGGGCAGGATTTTCAAGACTTATAGGCCTTGATGTCTATGTAAATGGAAGCTTTCTGAATGCCTATGAGGGAGATGGAATCATCATATCGACCCCTACTGGCTCCACGGGTTACAATCTCTCAGCCGGAGGTCCGATCGTGGATCCTATGGCAAGACTGATGATCATCACTCCGGTATGTCCACATTCGCTGACTTCGAAGAGTATTGTGCTTCCTAGTGACGCAAAGGTTTCAATAGAGATCGCCAAGAAGAGGAAGACGCAGGACACCGAGGCGATAGTTTCATTTGACGGTGGAAATGATTTCGAACTGGCAGCAGGCGATGTCCTTGATATATGCGTGTCACAGAGAACCACGCAGCTCGTAAAGGCGAGTGACGTGAATTTCTACGAGATACTTAGAAACAAGCTTGGGGGAAAGTGATATGAAACAGAAGCGACAGGCGATGATTTTGTCGATAATCGAACAATATGATATAGAGACCCAAGATGAACTGCTGGAGAAGCTGGCCGAGGCGGGTTTCAATACGACCCAGGCCACCATATCGAGAGATATAAGAGAGATTAACCTCACCAAGGTTGCCGTGGCGGGTGGCAGGCAGAAGTACACTCTGGGAAAGTCGGCAACACATGAGTCCATAGAGTCGTACAGAAAGGTTCTCGGGGCTGGCATATTATCCATGGTGCCGGCGGAGAATCTGATAGTGATCAAGACAGTGTCGGGCATGGCTATGGCAGTTGCCGCAGCACTTGACAATGTGGAGATAAATGGACTCCTCGGAAGTATAGCCGGGGACGACACCATATTCCTGGCGGTCAGAAGCCGGGAGATGACCGATTCGGTCATGAAGACGATAGATAAGATGCAGAGATGACAGCTCTCTGTAATATGTTATGTGTAATAAAGTCTGTGCGTCAACAGGAGGATACAAATGTTACTTAATGTACATATCAAGAATATTGCACTCATAGACGATGCAAATGTTAATTTTACCGATAATCTCAACATACTTACCGGTGAGACCGGTGCGGGTAAGTCCATAATCATGGGAGCCCTGAAGATTGGTATGGGAGATAAGCTTCCGAAGGATATAGTCAGGGAGCCTGACAAGGAGGGCTTCTGTCAACTGCTTTTCCTGGTGGATGATCCCCAGGTGATTGAGCAGATCAGAGATCTGGGAGTGGAGCCATCGGAGGATGGCGAGATACTCATCACGCGGAGAATAAATAATTCCAGAACCATCAACACTATAAATGATATGGCGGTGACCGCCGCAAAGCTCAGGGAGGTATCTGCGCTTCTCATAGATATGCACACGCAGCACCAGCAGCAGACGCTCCTTAAGAAAGCGGAGCATATGAAGCTTCTGGATAAATATGGCAGAGCATCCATAGATCCCCTGAAGCAGAAGGTTGCAGAGTGTCACAGAGAGTACGTCACACTCAGGCGTGAGATGGACGAGCTCTCGATGGATGAGGCGGAGCGGAGCAGAAAGGTAGAATTCCTCAAGTATCAGATCGCGGAGATCGAGTCAGCAAATATAAAGACTGGTGAGGACGAAGATGTTGAGCATCAGTACAACAGGATGGTCAATTCACGCGATATAGTTGCGGCAGCTTCGGATGTATACAGCGTTACAGGTTATGAATCTTTTTCATCTGCGGGAAATGAGATCGGCAGAGCTCTGGCATCGATGAAGGGTATAAAGGATCTCGACGGAGAGATAGACGGTCTGTATAGCCAGTTGGAAAATATTGACGCGCTGCTGAATGATTTTAACGTTGAATTAAATGATTACATGCAGAGCATGGACTTTGACGATTCTGAGTTTAGAAGTGTTGAGTCCAGGCTTGACGTCATCAATGATATAAAGGGAAAATATGGAAGCACCGTGGAAGAGGTGTTCAAATATCTGGAGGACAGCAGGAAGGAATATGAAAGGCTGTCTGAATATGACGAATATATAGCAGGACTTTCAGACAAAATAAAAAAGGTGGAGAAAGCCATGCTCAAGGCAGCAGATGCGCTTACTGCTGAGAGACAGAGGCAGGCTGAGAATCTGTGCAGAGACATCAGAGATGCACTTGCTGATCTGAGTTTCATGGAGGTTCGGTTCGACATGGTATTTGACAGGCTTCCGGAGTGTACGGCAAATGGAATCGATGACTGCTATTTTGTCATTTCGACAAATGTCGGCGAGAAGATGAGACCGTTATATGACGTGGCTTCAGGCGGTGAGCTCTCAAGGATCATGCTGGCGATCAAATCCTGCATGGCGTCCGAGGACAATATCGGCACTCTTGTATTCGATGAGATCGATGTGGGAATAAGCGGCCGTGCAGCTCAGAAGGTTGCTGAAAAAATGGCAGTTATTTCCAGAAGCCATCAGGTTATAAGCATAACCCATCTTCCGCAGATCGCAGCGATGGCAGACAGTCATTATCTCATAGAAAAGTCTGCCGACGAGGGCAAGACAGTGACAAGGATCGTCCGTCTGAACGACGAGGAATCAACAGAGGAGATCGCAAGACTTCTCGGCGGCGTGACCATAACTGAGGCAGTCATGAGCAATGCCCGCGAGATGAAACAAATGGCAGAAAAGACAAAAAAATACTGATATAAAGTTATTCCTAACACAACATACTAAGAGTAACAGCCAAGGCTGTTACTCTTTTTTTATAAGCTATTAGTTGTTTTTAAGTATATGTAGGAGGAATAGATTATGAGGCGATATAAGAAGGTGATCATATGGGTGGCTGTGGCGGATCTGTTGCTCCTTGCAGCACTATTGGTTTTATGTGTGTTGGTGGACAGACGAGTGGATGTTGGAAGGTCAGAGAAGACAAGCTCAACACTTGATGGGGTAGTGTCAAGGGCGACCACGAAGGATGCGGAGTTTGGAAGAGATATATTTGACCGGCCTGTAGTTCCGTCCGGCGAGGCGATGGGAATCTATATGAAGACGGAGGGAGTCTTGGTGGTGGATGTGTGTAGCTTTAAAAATGAAAATGGCGAGTCCTGTTGCCCTGCTGATGGAAAGGTCTGTACAGGGGATTATATTGTGAGTGTAGACGGTATGGAGATATCTAAGAGGTTGGAGCTGCTTGATATTGTTGCTGAAAGCCAGGGTGATAGCTTGTCCGTGAGATATATAAGGGATGGGGAGGAGAAGGTCTGTAGCATCACGCCGGAAAAAAACGAGAATGGCGCTTATCTGCTGGGCGCGTGGGTGAAGGATGATGTGTCGGGAATAGGCACGGTTACATTTGTCGACGGAACAAATTTCATGGCTCTTGGACACAGTGTGTCGGATATAGATACGGGAGTTATGATGCGGTGCAGCACCGGTGGAGTGTACACAACGGATATTACAAATATAAGCAAGTCATACTCCTCGGAACCGGGAAGACTTCAGGGAAGCATCGCATATAGAAGATCTTTGGTCGGTATTATTGATGGCAACAGTGCCAGTGGAATATATGGACATCTGGACACTAGCTATTGCCAGGCGAAATACGGCGATGCGGAGCGTATGTATATAGCCAGAGGTCATGAAGTCCGCAAGGGGCAGGCTTATATATATTCCAGAATGAGCGGCGAGCTTGAGAAGTATGAGATAGACATAGAGTATGTGGACAGGAATTCATCCGACAAGAATATAGAATTCCACGTGACCGATGATGCCCTCATAGACCTGACGGGCGGAGTGGTACAGGGAATGTCCGGTTCCCCGATCATCCAGGATGGCAAGATAATCGGCGCCGTCACCCACGTATTCGTAGACGATCCAACCAGGGGGTATGGGATTTTTATTGAAAATATGCTGGAGGAGTGAAATTAATCCTGTTTAGTGATAAAATTAAGAACAGAAGTGCCGGACTTTAGCATAAGGCAGACCGGCACACACAAACATCCCAGGAGGGCAAGAAAATCAAGGTTTCAAAAATTTCATTATGTCATACACTAAAGAATTATAAAAAAGAGAATTTGCTTTCTGATCTTTTGACAGGAATTATCATAGCGGCGGTGTCCATACCGATATCGATGGGGTATGCACAGATAGCCGGGCTGCCGGCGGTATATGGATTGTATGGGTCGGTGTTCCCGATCATAATATTTGGATTGCTGTCCACGTCGAGGCAGTTCGTGTTCGGTGTGGATGCCGCGCCTGCGGCGCTGGTCGGAGCGGCACTGGTGACGCTGGGGGTTACGCCGGGAACAGAGCAGGCGATGCAGGTCGTTCCTGTGATAACATTCTTTACGGCGCTGTGGCTGCTGGTATTCTTCCTGTTCAAGGCGGGCAAGCTTGTAAATTACATATCGACTCCGGTCATGGGCGGATTCATATCAGGAATATGCACCACCATCATACTCATGCAGGTGCCGAAGCTCTATGGAGCCGGAGCGGGAACAGGAGAACTGTTCGAGCTTGTGGAACACATAGCAGAGACGATAGGAGATGTAAATGTGCCGTCGATAATCATGGGACTTACGGCTCTTGCGGTACTGCTTGTTTCAAGAAGATTCATACCAAAGTTTCCGATGGCGATATGCGTCATGGCAGCGGGAGCGTTGCTGTCCTGCGTGATAGATATGGATGAATACGGAATAGTATGTCTGTCGGAGGTGAGCAGAGGACTTCCACAGATCGTTGTACCACAGATAGATGAGAGGATGCTTCCAAATATCATGACGGTCAGTCTGTCGATAGCAGTAGTAATCATGGCGGAGACGCTTCTGGCTGAGAACAATTTCGCCCAGAAGAACAGATATAAGATAGACGATAATCAGGAGCTTCTGGCATTTGGAATGGCAAATCTTGCAGCGGCATTCACAGGCTGCTGTCCGATAAACGGTTCCGTGTCCAGAACCACAATGAGTGAGCAGTATGGAGGCAGGACACAGCTCACTGGAATATTTGCAGGAGTAGTGATGATCGTGATCCTCGTGTGTGGAACGGGATTTATAGGTTATCTGCCGGTTCCGGTGCTCACGGCAATCGTCATCTCCGCACTCTACAGTGCTCTGGAATTTGATCTGGCGGCAAAGCTGTGGAAGGTGAGTAAGGTGGAATTCTACATATTCTGCGGAGCTTTCCTAGGTGTGCTGGTACTTGGAACGATAAATGGAGTTCTTATAGGAATCATACTCTCATTTGCCGCAGTCATAAGGAAGGCTGCGGACCCTCCGAGAAGCTTCCTTGGACTGGTACCTGGACATGAGGAATTCCTTGCGCTCGAGAGGTTCAAGCATGCATACCCGATACAGAATATAGTTATTTACAGATTCAGCAGTAACCTGTTTTTTGCAAATATAGCCATATTCCAGAAGGATATCATGGATGCGGTGCAGGATGACACAAAGGCTGTAATAGTGGATGCGTCCGCCATGGGAAGCGTGGATGTGACGGCTGCCAAGACCCTCAGGATCATGTATGATACGCTGAAAGAGAAGGGGGTGAAGCTCTATATCACGGAGCATATAGGCCAGCTCAACGTCCAGCTCAGAAAGCTTGGACTTGGCGACATGATAGAGGCAGGATGCGTGAGACAGACCATGGAGAGAGCACTGTCAGACTGCGGCCTTGAGAGTCCATATCCATTGGTTGGTGTACATAACAGTTATCATGACATCAGGAGAAAGAGAGCGGAGCACATGGCTCAGGAGCTTGTGTGGGCATTTGGCGATGATGCGGAAGATGTCATAGAGAAGCACATCCGTGAATCCATAGGCAGTATGAAGAACGGAACCGGGGTTGAACAGCTCATGACCGGTTTCTGGAAGCAGATGGATATACAGGATGAGGAAGAATGGCTTGAGCATATGGAGGCCCACATAGAGGAGATCGTGAGGGCCACAGGCGAGGATGAGGACTCTGTTGCAGAGCGTATCGAGCGCAGGCGGAGCCAGCTTCTTCACAGGCTTGAGAGCGAGCATCCTGAATTTGTCGACAGATATAAGGCGAGAAGAAAACGAATGGATGAGCACCTGAAGGAGCACAATCCGGCGGCCTATGATGCGATCATAAGACTCAGAGAAAAAGAACATACAAAAGAGAAGTGATCATGCGCGGCATATCGACCCGAAAAGGGAAGATATGCCGCATTTTTTCATTAAATGTGCGTATGTGGTCTGCTGGTGTCAGTCGCAGTAGAAAAAATGTTTTCCGGAAGCTGATGCTGTCGTAACTTGCGAAGTTCTATATATTCCCAAGAAAACTACATTTATATATAATGTTCGTAGTGGAATAACAGGAATAAAAAAGTAAATATTGTTATTCCGTCACTATACTTGGGAAGGAGTATAACATGAGTCATGTTAAAGTTATGATGGTAAAACATGACAAAAGAGAAATTGAACAGCTAAAGCACGTATTTGAGGATATGCCTGATTATGAGTACATTGGATGTTGTGAGAAGGGTGACGAAGCTGTTAAGAAAATTGCAGAAGATAAGCCAGACATAGTGATCGCGGACGAGGTTATACCCGGTACGGATATCACGGATATGGTCGAGGGCGTATCTGGAAATAAGAACCTGAGAAATGTCAAATTTGTGCTCTGTTCATCGAAGCAGCACAGAAATTATCTGGACTTTGTATTTTCGACGATAGGTGACAAGGCAGTGGTGAGACTGCTTGAACAGCCATACGATGAGAAAAAGGTCAGAGGTGTGCTTGATGATGCATGTAAAGGACGCGGAAGCAATACAACCCAGCTTCTGAAGATGGATGAAAATGAGCAGAAGACGGACGAGCTGGAGGCGGTGGTGACCAGGATAATCCACGAGATAGGAGTCCCGGCGCACATCAAAGGCTACCAGTATCTCAGAAGCGCGATAGTCATAGCTGTGGGGGATATGGATATTTTGAATTCTATAACAAAGCAGCTTTATCCGACGATCGCCCAGATGTACGGCACAACTGCATCAAGGGTGGAGAGAGCCATAAGACATGCCATAGAGGTGGCCTGGAGCAGAGGAAAGATAGAGACTATCAACGAACTGTTTGGTTACACCATAAGTGCGGGCAAAGGAAAGCCTACGAACTCAGAATTTGTCGCTCTCATTGCCGACAAGATAAGACTGGAAGCGAAGATGAGAAATGCAGGGTAATTTGTAGTAAAATGTTGTCATAATATGTGATATTAAAAACGATATTAAAAGCACTTGACAAATTATATCATATTTAATATTATTATAAAGCAGTTGGGATAAGCGCTTAATCCTGTAAATTTATACATAACAAGGGAGATACTATGGGAAACAAAGGGATCGAAATTGTAATTGCTGATGGCGACAGCACACAGATAGCAAAACAGATCGCCACATATGCATCAAAGGACGAGATGAGAGTAGTTGATATGGTCAGCACCGGGGATGAAGCGGTGGAATCAATAAAGCTCTACAAGCCGGATATAGTGATACTAGACATTTGCCTTTCGGGAATGGATGGCCTGGGAGTGATGGAGCATATGAGTGAACTGCCTGAATATCAGAATACGATATTTGTGGTACTCACATCGGTGTCATCACAGAGACTTATAAGATGTGCATTTGAGATGGGTGCGACATATTATATCCTGAAGCCGTACAATCCGGTGCAGCTTGTGACGAGACTCAGACAGATGTATATGAAGAAGAAGGAGCTTGAGTCAGGGCTGAACGACAAGCTTACATGTCTCACAGAGAAGAGTATGGCACACAAGATAGAGAATACTATAGAGAGCGATGTGACGGATATCATCAGGGATATAGGTATTCCTGCAAATATAAAGGGCTACCAGTACATCCGTGAGGGCATCATCATGGCGGTCAACGATGTGAACATGCTGAACTACATAACAAAGCTTCTCTATCCGACGATAGCGAAGAAATATAAGACCACATCCTCCAGCGTAGAGAGAGCCATAAGACATGCCATAGAGGTGGCGTGGAACAGAGGTCAGATAGACACCATCAACGATTTGTTTGGATATACAGTGAATGCGGGAAAAGGCAAACCGACAAATTCCGAGTTTATCGCACTCATAGCGGACAAGCTCAGAATAGAGTATAAGAAAAGGGCATAACAGGCTCACAGAGTAGGCAACATACCTTGAAGAACTGACAGTTATCATGTATAATAACTTAGGTACAAGAAGCAGGATACGGCAAGTACCCTGCTTTTCTTTATGTACCGGGATAATTTGCAAAATTACTAACGAATAAATAATACAAGGTGGACAAAATATGATAGAAACTGTAGTATCAGCTAACATGCTGATCGGGGAAGTCATGAGGGTGAAGAAGAACCATCTGGCTCCGGATTTCCCAACTGGAAATGAAAAGAGGCTGTGTATTGTGTCCGGTATACATGGGGATGAGGTTGCCGGACAGTACATATGTTATGAACTGATCAGAAGGATCAAGAAGGATTTTGACAAGCTTACTGGAATCGTGGATGTATATCCATTTATCAATCCGATGGGACTTGAGGCGCAGTACAGGGATGTGCCGGTATTTGACATTGATATGAACACTCTGTTCCCAGGTTCCAAGGACGGAACTGTGGGAGAGTACACAGCGGCAAAGGTCATGAAGGACATAGAGGGGGCGGACATTTGTGTTGATGTCCATTCCAGCAGTGTGTACATCAAGGAGATCCCACAGGTCAGGGTTAATTCTGACGTGGCATCGGATCTTGCTCCGTATGTTGCGTGCATGAATGTGGATGTTGTATGGATACATCCGTCGTCTACGGTCATGGAGGGAAGTCTTGCACATGCCCTCAACGAGATCGGAGTCAAGAGTATGGTAGTGGAGTCCGGCGTTGCCCTCAAGATAGATTACGATTACTCGAACCAGATAGTGGACGGACTGTTCTCTCTTATGAAGAAGATGGGAATATGGCAGGGCGAAGTCGAGACTGCACATAAGCCTAAATTTGCAAAAGACAAGGATGTTGTATTTGTAAATGCTGAGAGCAGCGGAATCTTCCTTCCTGTGGCAAAGCACTCAGAATATATACAGCAGGGAGAGATCATAGGAAGAATTGTAAATGTGCTCACGGGCTCGGTGGAGGAGACCATCAGGTCGCCGAGAAGCGGCATTGTGTTCTCACTCAGAGAATATCCGGTTATAGAAGAGGGGTCACTTGTGGCCAGAATTTTCGGAGGTGGCCATGAATAAAGAGATCATATATTCCATGAACACAGCCTACAGAGGAGAGTACGAGATACAGGGATTTTCCTATGGCAGCGGAGACAAGGCTGCATGCATAGTTGGTGCCATGAGAGGAAATGAATTTCAGCAGCTCTACATAAGCTCACTTCTGGCAAAGAAGCTTGGGGAGCTGGAGGCGAGGGGCGCCATAGTATCGGGGAAGAAGATACTTCTGATACCATCAATCAATTACAGCTCGTTCAATGTGGGCAAGAAATACTGGATAACAGACAATTCAGATATAAACAGATCATTCCCGGGCAATCCTGAAGGTCAGGCGACAAGCCGTATTGCAGCGGCGGTGATGGAGAAGGTCACCGGCTACGCATACGGAATACAGTTTGCGAGCTTCTATATGGATGGTGAGTTTATCCCACACGTCAGGATGATAGAGACAGGCAAGCAGAGCAACAGCCTTGCCAGCCAGTTCGGTATGCCGTATGTATTGACAGCGGAGCCTAGATCATATGATAAGGCAACGCTCAACTACAACTGGCAGATGCGCGGCACGGAGGCTTTCTCGGTATATTCGGGAGTTACCGACACCATCAATGGTGAGAGTGCCAATCAGGCGGTGTCCTCAGTGCTCAGATTCCTGACACGTATGGGCGTTATAAGATACAACTGCCATGCGGGATACATTTCCACCATCATGGACGAGGAGGATCTGCTCAGCATAAGGTCCGAGCATGCCGCCGGCTTCTTCAAGAAGCTTGTCCAGCCGGGAGACGAGGTTGTACGAGGCGACATAATTGCAAATATCATCAATCCGATGACGGGCGAGAATACGACGGACATATACGCACCGACGGACGGAATCATATTCTACTGTCAGAATTCACCTATGATATACCAGAATTCGGTGATATTTAAGATGATACGAAGACTGCATAACTAGCATGGAAAAGTTATGACATATTTGGTGAAAATGCAGGGTTAAGATACAATTTTATGCTTAAATAAGCTGAAAATCGGCAAAAAGATAAAAACTACTACAAAAAAAACAAGATAAATGCTATTATTAAAGAATTGAAATAACAAAAACGCTTTTACTATGGAGGTATGACATGAGTAAGGTCAAGAGAGTGTATGTTGAGAAAAAGCCTGACTATGCGGTCAAGGCGAAGGAACTTCACGAAGAGATTAAGAACTATCTGGGTATCAAGGCTGAGTATGTGAGAGTGCTTGTCAGGTATGATATTGAGAACATATCAGATGAGACATATGCAAAGGCTCTTGAGACAGTATTTGCTGAGCCGCCTGTAGATGTGATCTATGAAGGTGAGCCTGAGCTTGCTGCCACAGATAAGGTGTTCTCAGTAGAGGCGCTTCCAGGTCAGTTCGATCAGAGAGCCGATTCAGCAGAGCAGTGTGTAAAGCTTCTTGCAGAGGATGAGGAGCCTGTTATCAAGACTGCCACAACATATGTACTTTCGGGCGACGTGACAGACGAGCAGATGAAGGCTGTCATGGACTACTGTGTAAACCCTGTTGATTCAAGAATATGCGGTATGGAGATTCCTGAGACTCTGGTTACAGAGTTCCCTGAGCCAGCCGATGTTCATATATTTGACGGATTCAAGGACATGGCAGAGGCAGATCTTAAGGAGCTTTATGACTCACTTGGACTTGCCATGACATTCAAGGATTTCCTTCACATCCAGAACTATTTCAAGGGTGAGGAGAAGAGAGATCCATCCATGACCGAGATCAGAGTTCTCGATACATACTGGTCAGATCACTGCCGTCATACAACATTCTCAACAGAGCTCACAGATGTAGAGTTCGACGATGGAGATTACAAGGATCTTCTTGAGAAGACATTTGACGCATACAGAGCAGAGATGAAGGAGATGTACAAGGACAGAGATGACAAGTTTGTATGTCTCATGGATATAGCCCTTATGGGTATGAAACAGCTCAAGGCAGCAGGCAAGCTCGATGATATGGAAGTGTCAGACGAGATCAATGCTTGCTCTATAGTTGTTCCTGTAGTTGTGGACGGAGTAGAGGAAGAGTGGCTCGTATTCTTCAAGAACGAGACACACAACCATCCTACAGAGATCGAGCCATTCGGTGGTGCTGCTACATGTCTTGGCGGTGCTATCAGAGATCCGCTCTCAGGAAGAGGTTACGTATACCAGGCTATGAGAGTTACCGGTGCGGCTGATCCTACAAAGTCTCTCAAGGACACAATGGAGGGCAAGCTTCCACAGCGTAAGATCGTGACAACAGCAGCCCATGGTTACAGCTCATATGGTAACCAGATCGGTCTTGCAACAGGCCTTGTAAATGAGATATATCATCCAGATTATGTTGCAAAGAGAATGGAGATCGGAGCAGTTATGGGTGCAGCTCCAAGACGTGCTGTAAAGCGTCTCACATCTGATCCGGGAGATGTAATCATCCTGCTCGGCGGACGTACAGGCCGTGATGGCTGTGGTGGAGCAACAGGTTCATCCAAGGCTCACACATCACACTCACTCGAGACATGTGGTGCTGAGGTTCAGAAGGGTAACCCACCTACAGAGAGAAAGATCCAGAGACTCTTCAGAAGAGAAGGGGTTTCATCTATTATAAAGAAGTGTAACGATTTTGGTGCCGGCGGTGTGTCAGTTGCCATCGGAGAGCTGGCAGACGGACTTGTGGTAGATCTTGACAAGGTGCCAAAGAAGTACGCAGGTCTTGACGGTACAGAGCTTGCAATATCAGAGTCCCAGGAGCGTATGGCTATAGTTGTCGATCCTAAGGATGTTGACACTATGCTCGGATACGCTGAGGAGGAGAACCTCGAGGCTGTAGTAGTTGCAAAGGTTACAGAGGAGCCTAGACTTATCCTTAAGTGGAGAGGCAAGGACATCGTGAATATCTCACGTGCATTCCTCAACACAAATGGTGCTCATCAGGAGACACAGGTCAAGGTTGAAGTTCCAAGCAAGGCTGACAATTACTTTGATTCAGTTAAGGAGCCTGAGGATGTCAAGAAGGCATGGCTCGATACACTGTCAGATCTGAATGTGTGCTCACAGAAAGGACTTGTGGAGATGTTCGACAGCTCTATCGGAGCAGGAACAGTCACAATGCCTTACGGTGGTAAGTATCAGCTCACACCTACACAGACAATGATCGCAAAGCTGCCTGTACTCAAGGGTAAGACAGACACTATTACCATGATGAGCTACGGATTTGACCCATATCTGTCAAGCTGGAGCCCATATCATGGTTCAGTATATGCGGTTGTTACATCAGCAGCCAAGATAGCTGCAGCAGGTGGAGATGTAAGCAAGATCAGACTTACATTCCAGGAATATTTCAAGAGACTTGGAACAGACCCATACAGATGGGGACAGCCACTGGCAGCACTCCTCGGAGCATATGATGTTCAGATAGGACTTGGACTTCCGTCTATCGGTGGAAAGGACAGTATGTCAGGTACATTCAATGATATAGATGTACCTCCAACACTTGTATCATTTGCAGTTGACGTGGCAAGCTACATGGACGTTGTGACACCTGAGCTCAAGAAGGCAGGCAATGTTCTTGTGGAGATGGATATAGAGAAGGACGAGAACGACATACCTGTATATGAGAATGTTCTGTACATGTATGACCTCCTGAACAAGAAGATCAAGGAGGGCAAGATCCAGTCTGCATACGCAGTTGGATTTGGCGGTATCATAGAGGCTGTCAGCAAGATGGCATTTGGAAATAAGCTCGGTGTTGAGCTTGAGGATACAGTCAGCAAGAAGGATCTTGTTGCCAAGAACTATGGCGCTATCATTCTTGAGGTTAAGGCAGCAGATCTTGATCAGCTCGGAATTCCTGTCAAGAAGATAGGTAAGGTTACAAAGGAGCCTGTATTTACATACAAGGATGTCACGATCACTATGGACGAGGCTCTTGCAGCATGGACAAAGACTCTTGAGAAGGTATTCCCAACAGAGTCAAATGTTCCACAGACAGAGATCAAGACTGGACTCTTCGACGCCAAGACAGTTTACACATCAAGGAACAAGGTTGCCAAGCCAAAGGTATTCATACCTGTATTCCCTGGTACAAACTGTGAGTATGATTCAGCAAAGGCATTTGAGAGAGCAGGCGCAGACGTACAGACGATAGTATTCAGAAATATGACAGCACAGGGAATCAGAGATTCTGTTGACGCATTTGCAAAGGCAATCAGCGATTCACAGATCATCATGTTCCCAGGCGGATTCTCAGCCGGTGATGAGCCAGACGGATCAGGTAAGTTCATCGCAACTGCGTTCCGTAATGCAAAGATCTCCGAGGAGGTCATGAAGCTCCTGAACGAGAGAGACGGACTTGCACTTGGTATCTGTAACGGATTCCAGGCACTCATCAAGCTCGGTCTTGTGCCTTACGGCGAGATCAGACCACAGACGGATGATTCACCTACACTGACAATGAACAGCATCGGACGTCATCAGTCCAAGATGGTATACACCAAGGTTGTAACAAACAAGAGCCCATGGCTGAAGAAGGCAGAGCTCGGCGGAGTATACACAATTCCTATCTCACACGGTGAGGGACGTTTCGTTGCAAGCAAGGAATGGTGCGAGAAGCTCTTTGCAAATGGACAGGTTGCAACACAGTATGTCGACATGAACGGCAACCCAACCATGGACGAGTACTACAACGTCAACGGTTCATACTATGCGATCGAGGGTATCACAAGCCCAGATGGACGTGTCCTTGGTAAGATGGGTCACTCAGAGCGTATCGGACAGGCTGTAGCTGTAAACGTATACGGCGACCAGAACCAGAAGATATTCGAGAGTGGTGTGGAGTATTTTAAGTAAGATGAAATATGAAACAGATCGATCACCGGGCTTTGCCTGGTGAGGTGATACATGAACGGGGACAGGTGGCAGCAATTGCCACACCTGTCCCTATTTTTTATCAGGGGGATATCAGGAGTGAATAAGTCGAAGAAACTAGGCAAATATTTCATAGTATTTTTAATACCGGTCATATGTCTTCTTATACATATGTACATAAGAGAGTGCTATCCATTTGGAAATAATACCATTCTGCTTGGGGATGCAAATGCACAGTATTACTGGTTTGAAAAATTTCTGCTTGAGAAGATAAAGAATGGTGAATCGATACTGTTTAGCTGGCAGGCAGGAATGGGATTTGAATTCTACCAGAACTTTTTCTATTATCTTGGCAGTCCATTCAATATAATAGCCATGATCATAGGAAACTGGGATATGGAGATAGGTGTTGCAGTCACCATGATGGTTCAGGTCGGTATGTGTTCAGTTACTATGTTGTATTATCTGAAGAACACGTCCAGAAACAGTGGAAAAACCGGAATATTAAATGACTGTATTTGTATGCTGCTGGCGATCGTGTATTCCATGTGTAATTATGTCCTGGCGTATCAGTATAATTATATATGGCTTATAAGTCTTATCTTGGCACCGCTTGTCTTGCTGGGAGTGGAAAGGTTAAATGAAGGCGTTGGAGAAAAAATGTATATTTGCAGTATGATCCTGGTGTTTATAACCAATTTTTATTTTGCTTGGTTTATATGTATACTTTCATTTGTATGGTTTGTGGACACGTGCGAGGGAAGTGCCAAGGTGGTAATAAGGAAGACAGCAAGGTATGTTTTCTTGTCGGTTATCTCTGCACTTTCAACCGCATTTGTTCTGCTGCCGTGCTATTTGGCTGTTGTTGGAAGAGATGGCATGACAGTACAGGAGGAAGCTGGATTATGGGGCTGGATTGGAAATATCGCAGATTTTATACAGAGCTTTTTCTGGAAAAGTCAGATAGATCAAGCCGGTAAAAAGTTATATACATATAATGGATACATCACGGTTACAGTGCTGTTTCTTGTAGCACTGTATGTGTTTAATCGAAATATCAGGTTGGCCAGAAGAGTGAAAAGAGTTATCGAGATACTGGTGATCGCGTTCCAGCTAAACTGGGTGCTCGGTTCGTATGTATTTCATGGATTTGCGTTTCCGAATTCGTACAGCAACAGATTTCAATTTATTCTGGGGATATTACTGCTTGTTACAGCTTTTGAGGAATTGATAAATATAACGCAGATAAGTATAAAGCAATGTGCGACAATACTTGCTGCTGGTGCGTTGATCGTATTTGTGACATTGATCAACACATCCGAGGTAAATGATCCGATATCTTATATGGTGACAATACTTATTGTTGTATATGGTCTTATATGTGTGTGCCTATATACAAGAAAAAGCATAGGCAGGAGTGCACTGGTCGTCAATATACTTGCCATATGTTTTCTGGAGCTCGTGTCGAATTATTTTATAGTAAGCGAAAGCAGCTATGATACAAGTGGCGAGAAAAACAGAGGAACTGAGTTTTGGATTGCTGATTATAAAAATATAGAAACTGAGATCGGTGAGAGGAAAACCTCATGGGTCGATTCACAGAGGGGAATGGGAAATTCTGATGCCAGTATTTTCTCATCCATACTGAACAGAAACACCTTGGATCTGTATAAGAAGACAGGCTTGTCATATCAGGGAAATGGCGGATCATATACTTACAGATGTACAACACCGCTGACAAGTACACTTTATAATGTACGGTATGTGCTTACGGACCATCAGATGTATTTTGGCGGCTATGAAAGCATTTACAGTAAGAGTGTATTCAATACATATAAAGATAAGACTATGACGTATTCTGTGAGTGAGAGTCCATACACTGCCGGGCTTGGGTTCCTTGTGAGCAGAGATGTTGAGAACTGGGATTCGGATTCAGACGATCCGTTTGAATTTCAGAATAAATTTGTAGCCTGTGCACTGGGTGAAGACAATATATTTGAAAAGATAGACATAGAAAATGTATCTGTTTCGCCGTTTGGAAGTGAGATATTATCTCAAGATGATTTTGATATCGAATACAAGAACATATGGGCTGCGGATGGACTGTTTTATGTGACAAATACATATGAATTCACTGTTCCGGCTGATATGCACATGTATATTTATGCGTATGATGATGATCAGGTATGCTGCAAATTATATATAGATGATGAGCCTGTAGTTGATGATTCGTCATATATGTCTATGTCGGAAATGCTCGATGTCGGGAATGTTCGAGAAGGTCAGAGGATAAAGTTAATGGTAAGCAATAGTTCTCTGGCTGGTACTATAGGAAGAACAAATGTACTTGTGTACAGTTACAAAGATGATGTTATGAAAAATGTTGTTCAAAAGCTAAGAAGCGGCAGATTTTATGTAAAAAGTACGGGGACAACAAAAGTGATTGGAACTGTTAAGACCGATGAGGCTGGAATCTTGTATACGTCTATACCGTATTACAAAGGCTTTAAGGTGTATGTGGATGGAGAGCAAAAAAAGCTGGTGGCAATAGTCGGAGCTATGTGTGGAGTTGAGCTTTCATCAGGAGAGCATGAAATTGAGTTTAGATATTTCCCTTATGGTCTGAAGATTGGTATAATGGTTTCGATTATAGGAGCAGCTTTGCTATATATATTTTTGAAGAGAACAAAACACGATAAGCGGGGATTACATGAAAAAAACTAAGATCAGAAAAGAAAAGATATTTAAATATATAATAGCTTTTATGATACCGGTTATTTGTATAGTGGCGCATATGATTATGACTAATTGTTATCCGTTTGGAAAAAATTCGGTTTTGCTGGGAGATTCAAATACCCAGTATTATGCATTCTATATGGAGTTGTCTGACAGGATTAGAAATGGTAAATCGTTATTTTTTAGTTGGAGTATGGGGCTGGGATATGATTTCTATTCTAATTTCTTTTATTACCTTGCAAGCCCATTTAACCTCATAGCCGTAGCATTTGGCGGTTCTCATGTGGAGATGGGAATGATTGTTACAATGTGCGTCCAGGTGGGACTCTGCGGCGTTGCTATGACTTATTTTTTGTCTCATACCAGTAGAAATATTATGAGACAAGGCTTGCTGAATGATATGGTCTGCGTTGTATTTGGAATGGCATATTCAATGTGCGATTATATTCTTGCTTATCAGTACAATATTCTATGGCTGATATGTCTTCTGCTTGTGCCTCTTATGATGCTGGGAATTGAATGGTTGGTGGAAGACGGAGATGTAAAACCTTATTTTGTTATACTGTTTTTGTCGTTAGTGTTTAATTTTTATTTTTCGTGGTTTGTAGCTATTATGGCTGTAGTGTGGTTTGTGGATGTAAGAAAGGAAAACGCAGCTGTATTCTGGCGGTGTTTAGTTCGTTTTGTAATCACATCCATAGTGGCCGCACTTAGTGCATGTGTTGTTCTAGTTCCGTGCTTTCTTGCAATACTGGGAAGAGAGGGGGAGAGCTCAGTTTCTGTGGATGTGCGATTTAACAGTCTGGGGAATCTTGGGAGCTTCTTTCAGAGTTTTTTCTGGGGAAGTAATATAGATGTGACAGGAAGAGTTTTGTATGGAAGAAATATGTATATGGGAATAGCTCTACTTTTCCTTGCAGTTGTATATATGTTTAACAAGAAAATAAGATTTCTGTCCCGTATAAAAAGGCTGACAGAGATAGGAATTATGATAATCAGTCTGAATCTGGCAGGAGCGGTTTTTGCACTTCATGGCTTTACATACCCTCATACGTTTTCTTGCAGATATGCGTTTATTCTGGTTGTTCTGCTTATTGTGTCTGCATTTGAATGTGTTACAAACTGGGTAAAGCCGCACATTTGGGAGGTGGCTGCGACTGGTTTGATCTTTTCCGGATTATATGTGTTGGTTTTTTTGAAAAATGATGAGACACAGAGTATTGTCTGCTATATGGCAACTATGATGATTACTATATATTTATTCATGGTGTATACATTGCAGGCAAGAAACAGCATAAAGAAAAAATCGTTAATTATGAATTTTGTTATTGTGCTTTTAGTAGAACTGACAGCAAATTCCGTGTATGTAAATAAGGATAATTATACAACTAGTATGGAAAAAATTGGAGGAATTGATTATTGGGGGGCGATGTATGGCGACATGGATGACAGTGATCTAAACAGAAAGACATCTTGGGTGTTATCAGAAAATAATACTGCATATTCAGATACGAATATTTTCACATCAATCATTAATAACAAGGTGACCTGGCTTTTTGGTTCGTTGGGGATGGTGTATCAGAAGCATGGGGCAACGTATGCATATAGGAACACTACACCGGTGACGGCGCTCATGTTCAATGTGAAAAATGTACTGTCAGATACAGATGCATATTATGGAGGGTATAGCAAGGGAGAGAAATATCGTATCGAAGATAAAACGTATGATATAGACAAGAATATTGCGTGGTATACAACAAAATTTGCAACAGGACTGGGATTTTCTTCAGGTTATGCAATAAAAAACTGGGATATATCAAATGTTGATCCTTTTGTAGTTCAAAACAATTTTGTAAAGGCTGTATCGGGTGTGGATGGTGTGTTTACGAAGGTGGATGCCAGCGAATTTACAGATTATGATGTGAAGTATATGGGCTCTGTTTCGGATAAAGAACCTTTTACTGGTGGTATAAGTCTGAAGAGAAAAAGCGATACAAATGCATACAGCTATATAAACACTTCTATAGGAGAAGGTTCATACGCCAGCCAGATTTATATGTTCGTAGTTCCGAGAGCTATGCATTTATATGTGAGTCTGGAGGATTCTAATAGATTTTGCAGTGCAGTAACTGTGGATGGAAAGATAATAGAAGAGATAGATAAAAATGCTTCATATGCTGTACCTAAAGGAGTGCTTGATCTGGGAAATCTGAAGAAGGGGCAGAAGATTGAGATACAGGCTGTTAATTTATCATCTGTGCTAAAAAAAGGTGTAACATTTATAAGTTTTTATGAGTATCATGATGACAGAATGCAGGAGTGCATGGTGTATGTTGAGGACAGTTCAATGGTTATTGAATCTGCGAAGGATACATATATAAAAGGTAAGGTTACTGCAAAACAGGATGGGATACTATATACGTCTATTCCATATTATAAGGGATTTACTGCATATGTGGATGGGAAAAAGACTGATATAACAACTTTGGCAGATGGGGCACTTATTGGCGTGGAGCTGACTGAAGGCACACATACAGTGGAATTCAGATATGTACCATATGGGTTTAAATTGGGTTTGATATTATCTTTTATAGGATGGGGTATAGCTGTTATATATATGAGACATATCACACCCCCACCCACTCCATAAATTTCTTCATAGCCGTGCTCTGATTCTTTACCCCTGAGTATGCGAAGCCGACACTTCTGCTAGGGATAGGCGTATCCAGCGGAAGCTCGGTTATCCCCCCGGATGAGAGCTGTTCATGTGCGAATTCACGTACCACGCTGGCAACGCCCATGCCGATGGCGGCGAAGTCGATGAGAAGATCCATGTTGTTGATCTCTAATACCTGGCTGCAGTGGATACCTTGGCTGCGGAGATAGTCGTCCACATGGGTACGGGTTACGTTGGCTTCCTCGAGAACCATGAGGTTGGAGTTTTCGAGGATATCTGTTGTTGTGATATTGGAGTGATTCGGCAGACTGCTATCAGTCGGATTGTCTGTAGTAGCTTTTGTTAAAACATGGTCAGCCATATTCTCTAATGCTGCAGCGGAGTCAGAATCGTTATATAAGGAGTCGGAAGATGTATTCTTGTCGGCTCTTTTTGATGCACCTAAAAGTGGAATGATATTTCCTTTTATATGTGGCGACAGCTCATCCATCATATCATCAAGTGCATTTCCATTTCTCTCATAGAAGTTATCCAGATATTCCGGGCTTGCCACGAACACATCGTGTATCTCCTTTATAGGAGAGTACACTATCCCTTTTGGAAGCTCGGTGTTGCATATTAGTCCGATATCTATATCGTCATTCTTAAGCAGTTTAATGGTATTCACTGTTGAGTGACAGTCTATGCTGAACTTGATGTTGGGATTCTCCCTGATGAAGTCCTTCAGATAGTCCAGTAGTATGTGCTTGCACAGGGATGTGCTCACGCCGATTCTTATGTGACCGATTCCAAGCTCCTTGTAATTCTTCAGATTTTCCTCACCCATATTCAGAGAGTCAAATGCCCTCTCAACATATTCATAGAGAACCTGTCCCTCTTCAGTCAGAGTTACCCCTCTGGAACTTCTGTTAAAAAGCGCAGTGCCGAGTTCTTCTTCAAGTTTGGAAATAGCCTTGCTTATCGCGGGCTGACTGATGTAGAGCTGATTTGCGGCCTTGCTGATGTTGCCGGCCTTGGCGACTGTATGAAAAATAACGTAATTGTTCAGATTACTTATCATGATATTCCTCCAGGTTATAACAACTATTCTATATATATATTGTAATTATACCTAGATGAGTGATATTATCAAGAGTAAGAATTTGTATTTAGAAACAAATGATAGGAGGACTATAAATATGGGTATGACCATGACTCAGAAGATTTTAGCTGCTCATGCAGGACTGCCATCAGTTGAAGCAGGACAGCTTATCGAGGCAGATTTGGATTTAGTATTAGGAAATGACGTAACAACTCCGGTCGCAATTCACGAGATGGAGAAGTTCAACAAGAAGGAAGTATTTGACAAGAAGAAGATAGCACTTGTCATGGATCACTTCACACCTAACAAGGATATCAAGAGTGCAGAGCACTGTAAGTGTGTAAGACAGTTCTCAGCGGCAAATGAGATCGAGAACTATTTCGATGTCGGAGCAATGGGTATCGAGCATGCGCTCCTTCCAGAGAAAGGACTTATCGTGGCTGGTGAGACATGTATCGGAGCAGACTCACATACATGTACATACGGAGCACTCGGTGCATTCTCAACAGGTGTCGGAAGTACAGATATGGCAGCAGGAATGGTGACAGGCAAGGCCTGGTTCAAGGTTCCATCAGCCATCAAGTTCAACATCGTTGGAGAGAAGGCAAAGTGGATCAGTGGTAAGGACGTCATCCTTCACATCATCGGTATGATCGGTGTTGACGGTGCGCTTTATAAGTCTATGGAGTTTGTTGGAGAGGGAATCAAGAACCTCACAATGGACGATAGATTTACAATTGCGAACATGGCCATCGAGGCAGGTGCCAAGAATGGTATCTTCCCTGTCGATGAGCTTACAGAGGAGTACATGAAGGAGCACAGCACAAAGTCATATACAAAGTATGAGGCAGACGAGGATGCTGTATACGATGCAGAGTACACCATCGACCTGTCACAGCTTAAGCCAACAGTTGCTTTCCCTCATCTCCCAGAGAATACAAAGACTATCGATGAGGTCGGTGACATCAAGATCGATCAGGTAGTCATCGGTTCATGTACAAATGGACGTATCTCAGATATGAGAATTGCAGCAGATATCATCAAGGGAAGAAAGGTTGCTGACGGTGTCAGAGTTATCGTCATCCCTGGAACACAGGATATCTACCTTCAGTGTATTGAGGAAGGTCTTATGACTATATTTGTCAAGGCTGGAGCAGTGGTTTCAACTCCTACATGCGGACCATGTCTTGGAGGACATATGGGTGTCATGGCAGCGGGAGAGAGAGCTGTATCAACAACCAACCGTAACTTCGTAGGACGTATGGGTCACGTAGACTCAGAGGTGTATCTTGCCAGTCCTGCTGTTGCAGCAGCTTCAGCTATCACAGGTAAGATCAGCAGTCCTGACGAACTTGGATTATAAAAGAGATAAAGGAGATAGACTATGAAAGCACATGGAACAGTACACAAATACGGTGACAACGTAGATACAGATGTAATCATCCCTGCAAGATACCTGAATTCATCAGACCCTGCAGAGCTCGCAAAGAGCTGTATGGAAGATATAGATAAGGATTTCGTAAAGCGCGTAAAGCCGGGCGATATCATGGTGGCAAGAAAGAATTTCGGCTGCGGATCTTCAAGAGAGCATGCACCTATAGCCATCAAGGCTTCAGGAATAAGCTGCGTAATCGCAGAGACATTTGCCAGAATCTTCTATAGGAATGCCATCAATATCGGACTTCCTATCATCGAGTGCCCTGAGGCAGCAGAGGCTATCCAGGCGGGAGATGATGTGGAGATCGACTTCGACAGCGGTATGATCTATGACAGAACCCAGGGAACAGAATTTAAGGGACAGGCATTCCCTCCATTCATGCAGGAGATCATCAAGAGCGAGGGACTCATCAACTATATCAATAATAAAAATAAATAGAGTATGAGCATGTTTGGCCAGAGTGAAGATATATCATGAAAGGCAAAACAGGAAGGAGACAAAAATGCAGTGTAATTTAGCCGTAATAAAAGGCGACGGTATCGGCCCTGAGGTAGTCACAGAGGCTATGAAGGTTCTCGATACAGTTGGAGAGAAGTTCGGACATACATTTGACTATGAGCAGATCCTCATGGGCGGATGTTCAATAGATGCAACAGGCGTGCCACTCACAGACGAGGCAGTGGCAGTTGCAAAGTCAAAGGATGCGGTTCTTCTCGGTTCAATCGGAGGAAATACATCCACATCACCATGGTATAAGCTCCCTCCAAATCTTCGCCCGGAGGCAGGACTTCTGAAGATCAGAAAAGAGCTTGGCCTCTTCGCAAACCTTCGTCCAGCCAATCTCTACGATGAGCTGAAGGAGGCATGTCCACTTAAGGCTGAGATCGCAGAGCGCGGATTTGACATGATGATGATGAGAGAGCTCACCGGTGGTCTCTACTTCGGCGAGAGACACACAGAGGAGGTTGACGGAGTTATGACAGCCGTTGATACCCTCACATACAATGAGAACGAGATCAGAAGAATAGCCATCAAGGCATTTGACATAGCTATGAAGAGAAGAAAGAAAGTCACATCCGTTGACAAGGCCAATGTCCTTGACTCATCAAGACTCTGGAGAAAGGTCGTTGAGGAAGTGGCAAAGGATTACCCTGAGGTTGAGCTTGAACACATGCTCGTAGACAACTGCGCGATGCAGCTTGTGAAGGATCCTGCACAGTTCGATGTGGTCCTCACAGAGAACATGTTCGGAGACATCCTCTCAGACGAGGCGTCCATGATCTCAGGTTCTATAGGAATGCTTTCATCTGCATCACTTAACGAGACAAAGTTCGGTATGTATGAGCCATCAGGCGGATCGGCACCTGACATAGCAGGCCAGAACAAGGCGAATCCGATAGCAACCATCCTGTCTGCGGCAATGATGCTCAGATACACATTTGACCTCGACAAGGAGGCAGATGCAGTTGAGAACGCTGTAAAGACGGTTCTCAAGGACGGATACAGAACAATAGATATCCACTCAGAGGGAACACAGCTCGTAAGCTGTTCCGAGATGGGTGATCTTATCTGCGAGAGAATATAGAAAGGACCATTATTGGAGGAGAATAAGATGAAGAGTGATAATGTTAGGGTTGGAATGCAGCAGGCACCACACAGATCTCTGTTCAACGCACTGGGCATGACAAAGGAAGAGATGGAGAGACCTTTAGTAGGTATCGTATGTTCATACAATGAGATAGTTCCAGGTCACATGAACCTGGACAAGATAGCACAGGCAGTAAAGATGGGAGTTGCCATGGCGGGTGGTACACCTGTTATGTTCCCGGCGATCGCTGTGTGTGATGGTATAGCAATGGGACACATCGGAATGAAGTATTCACTGGTTACAAGAGATCTGATCGCAGACTCAACAGAGGCTATGGCTATAGCACATCAGTTTGACGCGCTCGTCATGATCCCTAACTGTGACAAGAACGTTCCAGGACTTCTCATGGCAGCAGCCAGAGTAAATGTCCCAACAGTATTTGTATCTGGCGGCCCTATGCTTGCCGGACACGTAAAGGGAAATAAGACAAGTCTTTCAAGCATGTTCGAGGCTGTAGGTTCATACGCAGCCGGAACCATGACTGAGGAGGATGTATACGAGTATGAGTGCAAGACATGTCCTACATGCGGATCATGTTCAGGTATGTACACAGCAAACTCTATGAACTGTCTGACAGAGGCTCTTGGAATGGGACTTCCTGGAAATGGAACAATCCCTGCAGTATATTCAGAGAGACTTAAGCTTGCAAAGCATGCAGGAATGGCAGTTATGGATATGTACAGAAAGGGCATCAAGCCTAGAGACATCATCACAAAGGAGTCAATCATCAACGCTCTTACAGTTGATATGGCACTTGGATGTTCAACCAACTCTATGCTCCACCTTCCAGCCATCGCACATGAGATCGGTTTCGACTTTGATATCTCATTTGCAAATGAGATCAGCGCAAAGACACCTAACCTGTGTCACCTTGCTCCTGCAGGCCACACATACATGGAGGATCTCAATGAGGCCGGTGGTGTGTATGCGGTTATCAAGCAGCTTGCAGATGCAGGACTCATCAACAAGGACTGCATGACAGTTACAGGCAAGACAATAGGAGAGGCTGTTGCCAATAGTGTAAACAAGAATCCTGAGGTCATCAGACCTATGGACAATCCATATACAGTTACAGGTGGTCTGGCTGTACTCAAGGGTAACCTTGCACCAGACGGCTCTGTAGTAAAGCGTTCAGCAGTTGTGCCTGAGATGCTGGCTCACAAGGGCCCTGCAAGGGTATTTGACTGTGAGGAGGACGCAATCGCAGCTATCAAGGGCGGCAAGATCGTAGAGGGTGACGTGGTAGTCATCAGATACGAGGGACCAAAGGGAGGCCCTGGTATGAGAGAGATGCTCAACCCTACATCAGCCATCGCTGGTATGGGACTTGGTTCATCAGTTGCCCTTATTACAGACGGAAGATTCTCAGGAGCAAGCCGTGGAGCGTCCATCGGACATGTATCACCTGAAGCTGCTGTGGGCGGACCTATCGCTCTTGTTGAGGAAGGCGATATGATCGAGATCGATATCAACAACCTCAGCATCAAGCTCGATGTCTCAGACGAGGAGCTTGCAAAGAGAAAGGCTGCATGGAAGCCAAGACAGCCAAAGGTTACAACAGGCTATCTTGCAAGATACGCAGCTATGGTTACATCAGGCAACAGAGGTGCTGTTCTTGAGGTGCCAAAGAATTAATTGATCACAATTAAGGGAAAAGGAGAAAGTAAGATGTCAAAGATATCAGGTTCTGAAATTGTTATAGAGTGCCTTAAAGAACAGGGCGTTGACACCGTGTTCGGTTATCCGGGAGGAACTATCCTCAACGTATATGATGCCCTCTACAAGCACCAGGATGAGATCAACCATGTGCTCACATCACATGAGCAGGGGGCTGCCCATGCGGCAGATGGATATGCCAGAGCTACAGGCAAGGTCGGCGTATGTATGGCCACATCAGGTCCGGGTGCCACCAACCTTGTAACAGGTATAGCTACAGCATACATGGATTCCATTCCTGTTGTGGCAATAACAGCAAATGTAGGTGTAAATATGCTCGGTAAGGACAGCTTCCAGGAGGTAGACATTGCAGGTGTTGTTATGCCTATCACCAAGCACAGCTTTATCGTGAAGCACATAGATGATCTTGCACCGACCATCAGACGTGCGTTCAAGATCGCAAAGAGCGGCAGACCTGGCCCGGTGCTTGTGGATATAACAAAGGATGTAACCGCAGCGGAGACAGAGTATATACCAGAGACACCGGAGGTCATCGAGAGAAAGACAGACACCATCCGCGAGGAGGATGTGAACAAAGTCCTTGAGATGATCAAGGTTTCAAGAAGACCATTTATCATGGCAGGTGGCGGATGTATCATCTCTGACGCATCAGCAGAGCTTGCAGAATTTGCAGATAAGGTGGATGCACCAGTGTGCGATACACTTATGGGCAAGGGCGCATTTGACGGAAGAAGCGAGAGATATACAGGCATGATCGGTATGCACGGAACAAAGGTGTCCAACCTCGGTGTGTCAAGGGCAGATCTTGTGATCGTTGTTGGTGCCAGATTCTCAGACCGAGTTATCGGAAATGCATCCAAGTTCGCGCCAAATGCAAAGATCATACATATAGATATAGATGCAGCTGAGATAGACAAGAACATCCCTACAAATGCCAGCATAGTCGGCGACGCAAAGGAGGTCCTGAAGCTCCTCAACAGCAAGCTTGCCGCCCAGTCCAACAAGACATGGATGTCTGAGATCGAAGACCTCAAGAAGCAGAATCCTGACGTGTACAGCTTTGACACACTGAACGGACCTGCAGCTATCAAGAAAATCTACGAGCTTACAGAGGGTGATGCGATCATCACAACAGATGTCGGACAGCATCAGATGTGGGCAGCCCAGAACTATACATTCAAGGAGCCTAGGACATTCCTGTCATCAGGCGGACTTGGAACCATGGGTTACGGTGTTGGCGCAGCTATCGGAGCAAAGTACGGCAGACCTGATAAGACAGTCATCAACATAGCCGGTGACGGATGCTTCAGAATGAATCTGAACGAGATAGCAACAGCTGCGAGATACAACGTGCCTATCATCCAGGTAGTCCTGAACAACCACGTACTTGGAATGGTAAGACAGTGGCAGACACTGTTCTATGACCACAGATATTCCAACACCGTGCTTGACGATTCGGTAGATTTCGTCAAGGTAGCAGAGGGACTTGGTGCCATGGGAATCAGAGCCAACACCCTTGATGAGTTCGAGGCAGCAATGAAGACAGCCCTGACAGCAGGCAGACCTGTGGTAATAGATGTAACAATAGCGGGAGACGACAAGGTATGGCCAATGGTAGCTCCGGGAGCAGCCATCGACACCTGTTTCTCAGAGGACGATATGTAATATATGTCAATATAAGCTCGGAAAGGCACCATATTTGTGCGCGTACAAAACATAGATATGGTGCTTATATATATAATCCCTACTTGCCGACAGGCGAAAAGAGTGCTATAGTACAGGGATATAAGCGATAATAAAGTTGTTTTACTTGATAATATAAGAATTTAGTAAAAATAACTTGTTAATCGCAAGCGAGATACACCAAAAGAACAAAGATAAGTCAGAATTTTCATATAAATGGGAACGAAGGACATTTTTGTTAAGTAAAATATCTCGCACACATTTTATTAGGTCATAAACAGATGATTTCGTAAATAAAGTAAATTAGCCTGTGTTTAGCTGCCTATATCGTTCGAAGGACATTCTCCTCCGCCGGTCCTTAGGTGGCGCTGTAGGCGGCACCTTAGTACCGCTGCAGGAGGAGACGAGCGGGAGCGCTCCGCAGAACGATATAGGCAGCTAAACACAGGCTTACATACATTAAAACGAAATCATCGTCACAACTAAAAAGAAGGAGAGATAACAAAAATGGCAAGAGTGTACAACTTTTCAGCAGGCCCTTCAGTTCTTCCTGAGGTGGTATTAAAAGAGGCAGCAGAAGAAATGCTTGATTACAAGGGAACAGGCATGAGCGTAATGGAGATGAGCCATCGATCTAAAGCCTTCGACAATATCATCAAAGAGGCAGAGAAGGATCTCAGAGATCTCATGAACATACCTGACAACTACAAGGTGCTTTTCCTTCAGGGAGGAGCTTCTCAGCAGTTCGCAGCAATTCCAATGAATCTCATGAAGAATGGCGTAGCTGACTACATCATCACAGGTCAGTGGGCAAAGAAAGCATACGAAGAAGCAAAGAAATATGGAAAGGCAGTTGCAGTTGCATCATCAGCAGACAAGACTTTCTCATATATCCCAGATTGTTCAGATCTTCCAATAGATGACGATGCTGATTATGTATACATTTGTCATAACAACACTATATATGGAACAACATACCACACACTTCCTAACACAAAGGGCAAGATACTTGTTGCAGATATGTCATCAGACATTCTCTCACAGCCTGTAAATGTTGAGGATTACGGTATGATCTACTTCGGAGTTCAGAAGAACGTTGGTCCTGCAGGCGTAGTAGTGGCTATCATCCGTGAGGATCTTATCAGAGATGACGTAATGCCATTTACACCAACCATGCTCAAGTACAAGACTCAGGCAGATGCAGACTCACTCTACAACACACCTCCATGCTACGGCATCTATATCTGTGGCAAGGTATTCAAGTGGGTTAAGGAGATGGGCGGCCTTGAGGCTATGAAGGCTCACAACGAGAAAAAGGCCAAGATCCTCTATGATTTCCTCGACAGCTCAGAGCTCTTCAAGGGAACTGTAGTAAAGGAAGACCGTTCACTCATGAACGTACCATTTGTAACTGGTGACGCAGACCTTGATGCAAAGTTCGTCAAGGAGGCTACAGAGGCTGGATTTGTCAACCTCAAGGGTCACAGAACAGTAGGTGGTATGAGAGCATCTATCTACAACGCAATGCCTATCGAGGGTGTTGAGAAGCTTGTAGAGTTCATGAAGAAGTTCGAGGCAGAGAACAAGTAATATATAGTAATAGAAAAGGGAGAAAAAGACATGTCAGTAAAGATTAATTGCTTAAACCCTATCGCCAAGTGCGGTATGGAGCTTTTACCTGATACATATGAAGTAACAGACAATTTCGCAGATGCAGATGCAGTTCTGGTCAGAAGTGCATCCATGCATGATCTTGAGCTGTCAGACAACCTTCTGGCAGTAGCCCGTGCAGGTGCAGGTGTCAACAACATTCCACTTGATAAGTGCGCTGAGAAGGGTATCGTAGTATTTAACACACCAGGAGCAAATGCAAATGGTGTTAAGGAGCTTGTAGTAGCAGCACTCCTCATGGCTTCAAGAGACCTCGTTGGCGGTTACAACTGGGTCAAGGACAATGCCGCTGAGGCAGATATCGCCAAGATGGTGGAGAAGCAGAAGAAGAACTACGCAGGCAATGAGATCCTTGGCAAGAAGCTCGGTGTAATCGGACTTGGTGCCATTGGAGCAAAGGTTGCAAATGTTGCGCTTAAGCTCGGCATGCAGGTATACGGATATGATCCATATGTGTCAGTAGATGCAGCATGGGGACTTTCAAAGGATGTAAAGCACATCACAAATGTAGAGGATATCTACAGAGACTGTGATTATATAACAGTTCATGTTCCAGCTCTTGACAGCACAAAGGGAATGATCAATGCAGATGCATTTGCACTGATGAAGGACGGCGTGAAGATCCTCAACTTCGCAAGAGACGTACTGGTCAACGATGAGGATATGAAGGCGGCACTCGACTCAGGCAAGGTTGCAAAGTATATGACAGACTTCCCTAACCCAGCTATAGCAGGTTACAAGAACGTGGTAGCATTCCCACATCTTGGAGCTTCAACAGCAGAGTCAGAGGACAATTGTGCAGTTATGGCTTGTAAGGAGATCAAGGCATACATCAACGATGGAAACATCAAGAACTCTGTAAACTATCCAAACGTAAACATGGGACAGTGCAGTGATGTAGCCAGAGTTACTATCTGCCACAAGAACATCCCTAACATGCTCACCCAGTTCACAGGAGTATTCTCCAAGAAGGGCGGCAATGTATCAGGAATGATCAGCAAGGCAAAGGGCGATTACGCATATTCTATCCTTGATATCGGTGTAGAGCCAACAGCAGACGACATCGCAGAACTCTCAGCAATCGAGGGAGTAGTTAAGGTAAGAGTCATAAAGTAATAAAAGATAAATAGGAGAGAAGAAAAATGAGTGACAAGTTAAAGGTAGGTATCCTTGGCGCAACAGGTATGGTAGGTCAGAGATTTATCTCACTTCTTGAGAACCATCCTTGGTTCGAGGTCGTTACAGTTGCAGCCAGCCCAAGAAGCGCAGGCAAGACATACGAAGAGGCAGTTGGTGACAGATGGAAGATGGATACACCGATGCCAGAGGCAGTTAAGAAGCTTGTAGTATACAATGTCAATGAGGTTGAGAAGGTCGCAGCCACAGTTGATTTTGTATTCTCAGCAGTAGATATGACAAAGGATGAGATCAAAGCTATAGAGGAGGCTTATGCCAAGACAGAGACTCCTGTAGTTTCAAACAACTCAGCTCACAGATGGACTCCTGATGTTCCTATGATGGTTCCAGAGATCAATGCAGACCATGCAGAGGTTATCGAGTTCCAGAAGAAGAGACTTGGAACAGAGAGAGGATTTGTTGCAGTTAAGCCTAACTGCTCAATCCAGAGCTACGCACCGGTACTTACAGCATGGATGCCATTTGAGCCATACGAGGTTATCGTAAGCACATATCAGGCAATCTCAGGAGCAGGTAAGACATTCAAGGATTGGCCTGAGATGCTTGGCAACATCATCCCATATATCGGCGGTGAGGAAGAGAAGTCAGAGAAGGAGCCACTCAGAATCTGGGGTAAGGTAGACAAGGAGAATGGTGTGATCGTTCCTGCAGAGGGAATCACTATCACAAGCCAGTGTATCAGAGTCCCAGTTCTCAACGGACATACAGCAACTGTATTCGTAAAGTTCAGAAAGAACCCTACAAAGGAGCAGCTTATCGAGGCTATGACAAGCTTCAAGGGCGCGCCTCAGGAGCTTGGTCTTCCAAGTGCACCAAAGCAGTTTATCCAGTACCTTGAGGAGGACAACAGACCACAGGTTGCTCTGGACGTTGACTTCGAGAAAGGTATGGGTATCAGCGTTGGACGTCTCCGTGAGGATTCAGTATATGACTGGAAGTTCGTTGGCCTTTCACACAACACTGTAAGAGGTGCTGCAGGTGGTGCAGTTCTCTGTGCAGAGCTTCTGAAGGCTAAGGGATATATCACAAAGAAGTAATAAAATATATGGATATTTGAAGTATCTGTACTAACAATATCATAAAGATTTGCCGGGATAATGTTGCTGCTATGAAGTGAACATGTTCCGGCAATTTTTTTGTTTTGCATGGCGTTATATTATGCAGTATTATTGATAACATTATGTTGACATTGCACAAACAGGTATACTAAAATTAGATTAATTGTAAATAAACCATGAATTACTAAGGGAGGTATTTTATGAGAAAAGGGAAGAGATGGCTGGCAGCGGCTGTGAGTGCAGCGATGATTGTCCAGTCACTGGCCAGTGTTGGCCCGGTTTATGCAGCGGATGATGGCGTATCCATAGCTGACACGTTTACGGATTCGTCGTTTAGAAGCTATGTGTCGAGTAATTTCGATAAAGACAGTAATGGTTATCTGTCAGATGCGGAGATCGCGAATGTAACATCTATAGATGTTTCGAAGTGTTCTCCTGCTATATCAAGTTTGAATGGCGTAGAATTGTTCACCAATCTGTCAAAGCTGGATTGTAATGAGCAGTCTATAAGGAATCTTGATATAGAGAATCTTGAGAATCTTGAATATATAGATGTCTCAAGTAACAGAATAGACAGTCTGACCTTGCCGGTAAGTGCAGAGAAACTTACATATCTTGATATAAGTGGAAACAAGATCACAAGCCTTACATCTCTGGCTGATTACAATAATCTTGTACTGCTCAATGCCAATTCAACAAACCTTTCATCGATAGATGTCAGCAATATGAAGGGGCTTAAAGTGCTTGGCGTAAGTGGAACCACCATATCAACACTTGATCTTGGCTCAAACATGGAGCTTACAACACTTTATTGTGACAGCATGAGCTCACTGTCAACACTTGATGTGTCAGATCACATGAAGCTCACATCACTGTACTGTGCCGGACCGGAAGGAGGAAGTGTTCGTTCATCACTCACAAAGCTTGATGTGTCTGGTGATACAGCTCTTGCTTCACTTGACTGTTCTAACAGTAACATTGTCGATCTTAATATCGATAATACACCAGGACTCACAGACCTCAACTGTTCTAATACAAGACTTACATCGATAGACGTGACACAGAATACGAGCCTCACCAGTCTTGATGTCAGCAGTAATGCATTAGGTGCTGTGGATGTTACAAAGAATACCAAGCTTACTAATCTTTATGTTAAGGATACAGGTATAAATAAGCTTGATATAACCACCCTGAAGGGGCTGATCAACCTTGATGCATCTGCAAATTCCCTCGCAGAGCTTGATATAGCATCAAACAGTGCGTTGGAGAAGCTGTATCTTGAGGATAATGATCTTCAGGGAATAGATCTGAAGGGCCATGATTATCTGAAGGAGCTCAATCTTGATAACAATAGTCTTGTGGCTATAGATATATCAGTGTGTCCTCAGCTTTATGGCGAAGGCGGAGTGTTCAGTTGTGCAGGAAACAGCAGAGACATAGTTCTTGAGACTCCTAATTATGATTATGATCTTGGTGAGTTCTCATCACAGTATGGACTTCACAAGGCGTGGGATGATCATGATCTGCCACCTGTATATGACAAAGAGGGCAATGCAAAATATGGAAGAACCAAGGATACAGTAGGTTATGCAGGAATACAGGGAATAGATGCCAACAATCAGTCATCAACTGTAACCGGTGGACAGATCGATGGATATAACCTGACTGCAGATCCTGATGAGCAGAAGATCACATACAATTATTACACAGGAGCAGGACTTGGAAAGGTTAAGTTCACACTTAACATACAGAATCCGCTCAGACTTGTGGTATGGTATACAACTGATGGCGGAGTTACAGAGTCTGGTGCATCTACCCTCAGCTTCAGAGTAGGAGATGTTACCACACTCACAGCAACTGATGACGAGAAGAATCCTCATGAGAATATAACATGGAGCTCATCAAATGAGAGAGTTGCTAAGATAGACGCCCAGACGGGTGAACTTACATGTGTTTCTGCAGGAACAGCCCAGATACATGTAATATTGAACGGAAGAGCTGTTGGATATCTGAATATGTCATGCCATAAGCCTGTTACAGGACTTTATCTTGTGGATCAGACAAAGAAGGATGATGCGGGCGATCAGATAACATATGAAGATGGTGCAGTCATCAACATGGACTGTGGAACATATGCTGAGAATGGCTCTAAGCAGTTAGATGTAAAGTGTGTTACTGAGGATGGAATTGCATCATCAGATATTTCTGGCTTTACATGTAAGGTGACAGATGCCAATGGTAACGAGAATAATAAGATCGTCACATTCAATGCGACAAGGAAAGTTATAACAACAAAGAGTGCTGGTATAGCATATCTCCACTTTGTATCAACTGATAACCCTGAGGTTGAAACTGTAGTACAGGTAAATGTAGCACAGAGAGTAAACAGTGTGTCACTTTCACAGTCGAGCATGACTCTCATAGCTGGTGGAAGCAATAAGCTCACCGCTACAGTATCACCAAATACGGCAGAGGAGCAGAGTGTAATATGGTCATCTTCAAATGAGGATGTTGTGAAGGTTGACTCTGACGGCAATGTGACAGCAGTTAACCCAGGAGAGGCCGATGTTATATGTACATCTGTTGATACAGACAAGGCGTATGGCAAGTGCCATGTGACAGTACAGAAGCCGGTGGAAGGTTTATCACTCAACATAGATAGTGCAGAACTTCTGCTGGGAGCAGATGCCGACAGCAAGGTTATATCACTTGAGGCTATCATCGATGCAGAGGATACAAGTATTTATAAGATGGCATGGACATCGTCAAATACAAGCGTGGCTTCAGTATCAGTTAATTCATCTGACAAGACAAAGGCAACCATTACCGCCAGGGCTCCAGGAGAGGCAGTGATAAAGTTCGCTCTGTCTGAGGATATATACGTTACATGTAATATTACTGTAAAGCAGAGAGTTACAAGCCTTAGAATAAACAGAGACAAGACAACAATATATGCTGGTGATACACTGCAGGTAACAAGCACTGCATCCCCTGCAACTGCATCGAATCAGGAAGTCATCTGGGCATCATCAGACGAGAGTGTTGCAAGCATTGACAAGGATGGTTTGATAACAGCCCTCGACAGAGGAACCACAGTTATCACAGCTACAGCAGCTGATGGAAGTGAGAAAACAACATCATTCACTCTTACAGTAAAGAAGTATGTAAGTGCTATAACACTTGACAAGGAGAAGCTCACTTTGTATGTGGGTGAACGAGGAACTGTTAAGCAGACCGTACTTCCAGAAGATGCAAATGACAGAAATGTTATATGGCAGTCAAGTGATCCGGGTGTTGCAACAGTATCAAACGGAACAATAACAGGTGTTAAAGCCGGAACAACAACAATAACATGTACTGCAAGAGATGGAAGTAACATATCAAAGACATGTGAGGTCACTGTTATTCAGCAGATTTCATCCATAGTTCTTGCTGAGACTAACAAGACAGTAAATGTTGGCGATAAATTTGTAGTAAATACAACTATCAATCCAGAGGATGCAGCCAGTGCAGCACTGAAGTGGACATCATCAAGTGATGCAGTTGCAACAGTAAATGAGAACGGTGAGATAGTAGCTAAGGGCCGTGGTACAGCGACAATCACATGCGAGGCTGTCGAAGGCATTGAAGGAAGAAAGGCCAAGGCAGCTCTCAGACTTACAGTTAACCAGCCGGTTACAGGAATAAAACTTAATCAGACAAAACTGAATCTGTTTGTGGGTAAACAGGGCAGAATAACATCGACTGTAGCTCCTGCTAACGCAAATAACAGAAATGTTGAGTGGACAACTTCTAACAGCAAGGTAGCAACTGTAAACAATGGTACTATCACAGCAGTATCAAAGGGAACAGCAGTTATCACATGTAAGGCTAAGGATGGAAGCGGCAAGCTTGCAAAGTGTACTGTTACGGTTTCACAGCCTGTAACATCCATCAAGCTCAATGCAACAAACAAGACTATCAAGAAGGGTGCGACATTCACACTCAAGGCAACTGTAGGTCCTGCAGCGGCAAACAATAAGGCGGTTACATGGTCATCATCGAACACCAAGGTTGCAACAGTTTCGTCAACAGGAGTTGTCAAGGCTGTTGGAAAGGGTTCGGCAGTTATCACATGTAAATCAAAGGACGGAAGCAATATTACTGCCAAGTGTACAATCAATTCAGTTATTATGGTTTCTTCGATCAAGTTAAACAAGAAGACAGCAACCATAAAGAGAAAGGGAAAGATAACACTCAGGGCAACAGTAGGTCCTGCAACTGCAAACAACAAGGCAGTTACCTGGGTTTCCTCAAATAAGAAGATAGCTACTGTAACAACAAGAGGAACAGTAGTAGGTAAGAAGAAGGGGCGTGCGGTAATTACATGTAAGGCTAAGGATGGCAGTGGTAAGTATGCAAAGTGTACAATCAGAGTAAAATAAAAATATAACAACATACAGTTGGGAGATATGATCTTAACCGTCAGGCCTGCAAAACAGGTCTGACGGTTTTTTACGTATATTGTTCTTTGCTGTTCTTTATTTTTATTTAACGTTAAAAAATGTTGTAAGCAAATAGCAATTGTGATAAACTATTAGAAAAATTGATTTCATTTACATGGAGGCATTTATAGATATGAAGAAGCTTATTTTAGTTACATCACCACCAGCATGTGGAAAGACATTTATTTCAAAGCAGGTTGCAAAGGCACTTCACAATTGTGTATACCTTGACAAGGATACACTTATCGTACTTTCAAAGCAGATATTTGTAGTTGCCGGACAGGAGTACAACCGTTCATCAGACTTCTTCCAGAAGGAGATCAGAGATTACGAGTATTACTGTGTGCTGGATCTTGCATTTGAGGCATTGGATTACAATGATACAGTTCTCATCAATGCTCCGTTCACAGAGGAGATCAGAGATGATGAGTATCTTGACAATCTTCGCGCTAAGCTTGCAGAGAAAGATGCAGAGCTCTTCGTTATCTGGGTAAATACAAGAAAAGATGTATGTCATGAGAGAATGATCAAGAGAGCTTCAGACAGAGATACATGGAAGCTTGAGCACTGGGATGAGTACATCAACAGCCAGAACTTCAATCCGCCTACAAACATCAAGGATCTCTTCATATTCGAGAACTCATCAGAGGAGGAATATGAGGATTCGATCAAGAAGGTTGTCAAGGCTGTGAGAGGTTAATTGGCACATACAATAAAATATTTATGACAGGAGTAGAGAATATGGCAACAATCAGAAGTTTTAGAGCCTATAGACCGAGACCAGATGTTGCAGGCAGAGTAGCTGCCTTGCCATACGATGTGTATAACCGTCAGGAAGCAGAGATAGAGGTCAAGCGCGAACCATTATCATTTTTGAAAGTGGACAGAGCAGAGACATCCTTTGGACCAGATGTGGATACATATGCTCCATGTGTATATGATAAGGCTGGTCAGCTGCTTCAGGGCATGATAGATGATGGAACATATATCATGGAGCGCAGACCAGTCTATTATATTTATGAGCTTATCATGGATGGCAGGCATCAGACAGGACTCGTGGCATGTTCTTCTATAGATGACTATATGAATGGAGTCATCAAGAAGCATGAGAATACCAGAGAGGACAAGGAGATAGACAGAATAAAGCATGTCGAGGCATGCGGAGCGCAGACGGGACCTATATTCCTTGCGTACAGAGCGATAGATAAGGTTGACGAGATCATCGATAGAGTGAAGAAGGGTGATAAGTTGTACGGCTTCACATCACCTGACGGGATCACTCACAACGTATGGATAATAGATGGCCAGGAAGATATAGACACCATCAGAGCTGCATTTGAAGGAGTGGACGATATCTATATAGCGGATGGACACCACAGGGCGGCATCGGCCGTCAAGGCGGGAATCCATATGAGAGAGAAGAATCCGGGATATACCGGGGATGAGGAATTCAATTATTTCCTCTCTGTACTTTTCCCTCATGACCAGCTTATGATCATGCCGTACAACAGAGTGGTAAAGGATCTCAACGGACATGACAAGCAGGAATTCATGGATGAGGTTTCAAAGATATTTGATGTGACAGCCAGTGATGTTCCGGTGGAACCACAGGTCAAAGGACAGGTGGGAATGTACATTGATGGAAGCTGGTACAGACTGGATGTCAGAGAAGGTATTGTTCCGGATGATGTCGTGGGCAGACTTGACGTATCGGTACTTCAGGACAATGTGCTTGCACCGATACTTGGAATACATGATCCGAGAACTGATCAGAGGATCATGTTCGTAGGTGGAATCAGAGGACTTGCAGAGCTTGAGCGTCTGGTGGATGGAGGAATGGCGGTTGCATTCTCGATGTATCCGACATCCATCACTGAACTGTTCGACATTGCAGATGCGGGACTTCTCATGCCTCCAAAGTCAACGTGGTTTGAGCCAAAGCTCAGAAGCGGAATATTTATACACAAGATAGACTAACATTAGGAGAAGGGGTTTTATGGAGATATTTGTATTGAAATCAGATGAGGTTGCAGCGATAACAAGGGGTACGCATGGCAACCCTCATCATATTCTTGGTATGCACCAGTGTCTTAATGACTGCTATGTAAATGCATACCTTCCGAGGGCTACGGCTGCGTTTGTTCTCAGGATAAATGAAGAAACGGGCGAGCCGATATTTAAATATCCTATGACCGAGATAGGTTCACAGGGATTTTTTACAGTGAAGATCGAGGATAGCGGGGCATTTGCATATAAGCTCATAACAGAAGGCGAGCAGGCGGCTGAATTCTATGATCCGTATTCATTCGGATACAGCGTGGATCCGGTCAATGTCATGAAGGTGGTAAATGGAGACGATGGAATATTGTCGGATTTCCATGTAAAGGATCTGTTTGGAGCAAGACAGATCACGCTCGATGGTGTACAGGGTGTATCGTTCTGCATGAATATGCCGGGGGCAACCAGGGTCAGTGTGGTCGGAGATTTCAACGGATGGGATGGACGCGTGAATCCTATGAGAAGGATTGACTACACTGATATGTTTGAGCTGTTCATTCCGGGCGATCTCATGAATACCAGATACAAATTCGAGGCATTATACAGAGATGGAAATACAGATATATTTGCAGACCCTTACGCTGAGGTTTATGAGGTGGCACCGGGGAATGCGTCGGTACTTGCAAAGCTTGAGTATAGCTGGTCAGACTCTTCATATATGAAGAAGAGAGGCAGTGTATCTGCCCCGGTAAATATATATGAGGTCCACATGCCGACATGGAAGAGAAACTCAGATGGATATCCTCTTAACTATCTCGAATTTGGCAAAGAGGCTGCCATGTACGTGAAGAATATGGGATACAACTACATACAGTTTATGCCACTTATGGAATATAGAGATGACAATGGCTGGGGCTATGATACCGTGGGAATGTTCGCTCCGACATCGAGATTTGGAACACCTACGGAGTTCATGGCTATGGTCGACCATTTCCACAGCAAGGGAATAGGCGTTATCATGGATATGGTATCTGTGAGGGATGTGGATTGCATCGCATATTGGATAGACACATATCATCTGGACGGAGTAAGGCTGGAGGACGAGGAACTTATCAGAGCATTGAGAACAACCCTCGGCACTGCAGGCGATGCTGTCATGACAGATCTCAGGTGGAATAATGAAGCTGTGTCCAGAGTGACAGATTTCATGATGATACCTCCAGTGAACAGAGGAAGCTTTATGGATTATACATGTGGTATACCATTTGATGAGAAGGATAATACCGTATGGGCGCTCAGCCATGATGAGGTTGCATATGAGCGTGGAAGTTACGCATCCAAGATGTCGGGTGGCTATGAGGACAAGTATGCTGATCTCAGACTTCTGTTTGGTCTCACCATGTCACTACCGGGAAGAAAGCTGACGTTTATGGGACAGGAATTAGGCGGATTTGCCGGGTTTGACGGAAGAACCCAGATCGACTGGTCGGTTCTTGAGTTCGATGCAAACAGCTATTTTCAGAAATATATAAAGGAACTCAACAAATTATACGATACAAAGAATGCTCTGTGCGGTGATGGCAGGGACCTTGCCGGTAGTGCACTTGATATACAGGAGAAGGGACAGGTAATATCATTTGTAAGACATGGTTTGGATGTCGCAGATGATGTGTATATTGTCTGCAACTTCGGACTTAAAAATGTGACAGGATATAAGCTTCCGATTGAGACGGATGGAAAGTACAGAGAGATCTTCTCAAGTGATAACCTGAAATACGGAGGCGAGGGCAACAATAACAAAGGATATGAGACTGCTGCGGATGGCGTGATAGAAGTGAGTGCTCCTGCACTGTCATTTGCAGTGTTTGCCCATGTAAAATAGGAGGAATAGACATTTATGCTATTGATTGGTGATCTGTATAACATGGCGGCTGATACTGCGACCACAGAGAGTGTGGTCGGGGATGCGGTGAAGGAGGCCACGGATCAGGTAAGTATCGTAGGGCAGTATATCCAGAAGCTTACAGACTGGTGTATGTCCAAGCTTGGCAGTATAGTTGTGGCTGTCATATTCATGGTCGTCTGCTTCAAGCTGGTGAAGTTGCTGCTCAGGATACTCAGGAAGAGTTTTGAGAGGTCAAAGCTGGATCCAAGCGTTGCTGGTTTTTTCATATCTGCGGTCAAGATTGTTCTGAATGTGTTGATCGTGCTCACTGCGGCGAGCATTGTGGGATTTCAGATCACTTCATTTATAACTATACTAGGCACAGCGGGGGTTACCCTCGGACTTGCACTTCAGGGAAGTCTGTCGAATCTTGCGGGCGGCTTGTTGATTCTCATATTAAAACCATTCAGGGTCGGTGACTATATTGTGGAGAACAATACCCACTGCGAAGGAACAGTCGTGTCCATAGACATATTCTATACAAGGCTGATAACTTTCGACAACAAATCAGTCGTCATACCGAATGGCAACATATCCAACACATCCCTTGTGAATGTGACAGAGCATGATATGAGGAGGGTGGATATACCATTTTCTGTTGCGTATGATTCTGATATGGAGAAGGTCAAGAGGGTTACCATTGAGACCATTAAGGATGTGGATGGTTATCTTCCGGATGAGCAGATTCTGTTCTATATAGATGAATTTGCAGACAGTGGGATCAATATGTATGTGAAGTTCTATGCGACGATAGAGAAGTTCTTTGATGCCAAGTGGGATGCCATGTGGAAGCTGAAAAAGGCATTTGACGAGAATGACATAGAGATTCCATTTAATCAGATGGATGTACACATGAAATAAATACTCAATAATCCACATATGATGTCTGATTTCTTGCAAAAATAAAAGCAATCGAGTATAATCATGTGGATGTAGATATCAAAGACCGTGTATTTAGTATACATGGTCTTAATATAAATTTGTTTAAGGAGTGATTGATATGACAAAGATTGATATTATCTCAGGCTTCCTTGGAGCTGGCAAGACAACGTTGATCAAGAAACTTATTGAGCAGGCATTTAAGGGAGAGAAGCTGGTTCTCATAGAGAACGAGTTTGGTGAGATAGGAATCGATGGCGGTTTCCTGAAGGATGCCGGCGTTCAGATCACAGAGATGAACTCAGGTTGTATCTGTTGTTCACTGGTCGGAGATTTCGGTACTGCACTTAAGCAGGTTATCACAGATTACACACCTGACAGGATCATCATTGAGCCGTCAGGAGTTGGCAAGCTGTCTGACGTTATCAAGGCAGTAAAGGATGTATCAGGAGATCTTGATGTAGAGCTCGACAGCTACACAACAGTTGCCGATGTGTCAAAGGTTAAGATTTATATGAAGAACTTTGGCGAGTTCTTCAACAACCAGATCGAAAGTGCTAACACTATCATCTTGAGCAGAACACAGACTACTACACAGGACAAGATAGAGAAGGCTGTAGCCATGATCAGAGAGAAGAACGATCATGCAACCATCATTACAACTCCATGGGAAGAGATCGATGGAGCAGCCATCAGAGAGGCTATGCAGAACTACAAGTCTCTTGAGGAGACAATGATGGATGAGGCTAAGAAGGGACATGATCATGACCACGACCACGGCGATGAGTGCACATGTGGCTGTCACGACCATGACCATCATCACGACCATGATGACGACCATGAGCATCATCACGATCACGACGAGCACGAGCATCACCACGACCACGACCATGGCGATGAGTGTACATGTGGCTGCCATGACCATGATCACCACCATCATCATGCAGATGAGGTATTTACAAGCTGGGGCAAGGAGACACCACACAAGTACAATGAGGACAAACTCAGAGAGATCCTTGACACTCTGGCTGACACAGAGAAGTACGGTGTTATCCTCAGAGCAAAGGGTATCGTACCTAGCGATGCAGGTGAGTGGCTGTACTTTGATCTTGTACCAGGCGAGTTTGAGGTCAGAAAGGGCAAGGCTGACATCACTGGTAAGCTTTGCGTAATAGGAAGCAAGCTTAAGGAGGACGACCTTGCAGAACTGTTCGAGGTTTAAGAAGGTTGTTCTATGATAAGGAGTTAATATGATGGGACGTCAGAATAAAGAGATACCTGTATATGTGTTCATGGGATTCCTTGAGAGCGGTAAGACAACATTTGCCAAGGAGACCCTGATGGACAGAGGCTTTACAGGTGGAGCCAAGACACTTCTTCTCGTCTGTGAGGATGGAGAGGAGGAGTATGATCTTGAGGCTCTGAAGAAGGCTAATATATATACAGAGTTCATAGAGGAAGATCAGCTCACCACAGACCATCTCCTTGACCTTCAGGACAAATACAATCCGGAACAGGTCATGATCGAGTACAATGGTATGTGGAAGCTCGATAAGATATTTGAGATAAGGGTTCCAAAGGGATGGACGGTTGTCCAGGTTATCTCATTTGTGAATGCGGAGACATACGATGTGTACTCACAGAACATGAAGGCAACCATGGTTGAGCAGTTCAACAGTGCGGACATGGTCATCTTCAACAGATGTGATGAGAATTCCAAGATCCCTGAGTGGAGAAGATCCATCAAGGCGGTGAACAGAAGAGCACAGATCATCTTTGAGATGAAAGATGGCTCCATTGCACCTGAGACAAATGAACCTGAGGATCTGCCATACGATGTGAGCGCAGATGTGATAGAACTGCCGGATGACGATTTCGGTATCTGGTATGTGGATGCATCTGACATGAAAGAGAGATACGACGGCAAGAAGATCCACTTCAAGGCCATGGTATTTAGACCAAAGCAGTACGGCAGCAATGCATTTGTTCCTGGAAGATTCGCCATGACATGCTGTGTTGAGGATATCCAGTTTGTCGGATTCAAGTGCTATTATCAGGGTGCTAAGAATCTTGTGGACAGACAGTGGGTTGATGTCACAGCCAAGATAGGCTACGAGTATTACCCAGATTTTGAAGGTGAAGGACCTGTTCTCACAGCAGAGAAGGTCACACTCACAAGTGCACCTGATGAAGAGGTAGTATATTTCAGTTAAGAGTTGAGCAGCTCCCTGAATACATGATATTTGATGTATCCGGGGAGCTTTTTTTGCGCGGACGGGGAATGCCGGAAGAGCTTTGACGTGTCCTTACGAAAGTGTAAGTTGCGTTATTTACCGGCAGAATTTATTATAAGTTTAGTGTAAAAAATAAAGTCAAATTGGAAGGAAAGACTTATGATCAGATCGGCGAAACTTGCGTGTGGCGGTGCGGTTGCACTTATGCTGCTTGGAGGTATGATCTGTCCAGCTATGGCGGAAACGAACACAGATAGTGCATATGGACGGGTTGAACAGAGGATAATTGAAAATAACCCTGATTTTGATATACAGCTAAAGTATGGACTCAATGGATATGCGGTAAATGACAGAGGCAGTGTTATCAGGCTGGATATTGTGTGCGACACAGATTTTGCGGGAAATGTGTCTGTACAGACGAGCTATTCCGAAGGCTTTGGCACGAAGAATATGACATATGCCAGAGATGTGGAATTAAAGGCAGGAGAAAATACAGAGCTGGAATTCTGTGTCGATAATATGGGCTCCGGTATAGCAAAGGTTGAGATCAAGGACAGTGACGGAGAGCTGGTGTACTCAGAGCGGGATTCACTGAGTATAGAGGGCAATGATATGGTAGCCGCGGTGGGCGTGATGAGTGACAGACAGGATGCCATGTCTTATATAGAGGATGTCTCCATGGACAATGTGTATGATAATGCAAAGGTAGAGACTGTTGCATTATCACCCTCAGACATTCCTGAGTCCGAGGAGGGACTGGAGGCTATAGAGTACCTGTTGGTGGATGATTATGATCTGTCGGGATTGTCAGAGAAGCAGAGTGCTGCCATAAAACAATGGGTGTACAGTGGTGGAGCTATGATACTGGCCAAGTCGTCAGATGAAAATGAACTCAGCAGCTTTGACGGCGATTTTGTCTCCGCTGTGAATGACACACAGAAGGTATATGAGCTGGACGGCTCAGATGGGTACTATCTGAATATGGGATATGGCAGGATCGTGGTGCTCCCGTATTCGCTTGCACAGACGGATGAGAAGGATAAGACTGCCCAGGCGCAGGCTGCTCTGGAGGCAGGCTTTACGGATATGACACAGAACTGGATCAATGGAGGCTGGTATTATGGTGGCACATATTATGGATATGATGTGGCAAATGCAGCCAACAAGAGAAGCACCCCGTCACCTGTTGTCATTATGCTCGTGCTGACCATATATATCATTGTGTGTGGTCCTGTGGCGTACATCGTCCTCAGCAGGCTCAAAAAGAAGGAGCTCATATGGGGAGTTATCCCGGTATGTGCAATTATCGGTACAGGTGCCATATATATGGTAAGCCTCAAGTACAGAGTTACAAAGCCTATCGGACTTACATTTGTGGCTGCGGATATAAGCGGTGATACCAAGCGGGAGGATGCATATTCATATATAATAGGCGGCAGATCAGGCCAATACAAGATAGACATCAACAGCAAATATTCCAACATCGAGATGGATGATTCCATGGAATCCAGCTTTTATGACAATCTCAATGCGGTAAAAAATGATGGAAAAGATGGCGTTACACTGAATTATTACAGCAATCGTTCATTTGGCACTATATCAGCTAATGCAAGCTTTGCTGGAAGCAACGATATTGGAAGGATTCGGAAGAATTTGACATTATATACAGATGGCTTTGAGGGAACATTGACAAATGACACCTCGTACGATGTGGAGAATCTTGTGGTCATGTCCGAGGGATATTATTACGTTGCTGATGTCCTGAGAGCGGGAGATACCATACGGATAAGCAGGAAGAATACCCACAAATTTGACGGCGGCTCCATACTTGACGGAATGAGATCATATTACACGAAGAAGTATGGTGAGGATTATTTCGGAGATGATGAATCGTCGGCGGAATGGTCCAGAAATTATTACATGCAGCTCCGGCTTGCCCAGTACAGTAGACTCGCTGCAGATGACGGCGTTGTGGCTGTGTGGGGAACCATACAGCGGGATCCGGATATGATGAGTGATGCCGATACGGAAAATTATGGCAGCTATATGGTATACGACATAGATACCCTTAAATATGAGGATGTGGATGGAGTTTATTATTACAGCATTTATGACAGGGATGAGAATGGAATCGGCGGATCAGATTATGGTGATGACGATCTGTTGATGTATTCTGAAACCGTGGACGTTAACATCAGATTTGGCAAGAATGATGATATAACGGAACTGATATACGATAAGACCCAGGCGGGAAGCGGCAAGAACAAGGTCGTAGTGCAGATGCTCAACAGAGAGACCGGTGAATATGACACGGTATTTGCCGATGGACAAACGATCATAAAGGGGCAGGAACTTGACAAATATATGTCGGACGGATGCCTGACTATGAGATTTATATCTCCTCAGCAGGGAGATTATTATGTGGACAGTTACCTTCCACATATCAGTGCGAGGGGAGGTGTCCGGTAATGGTTGATATAGAAGAACTCACCAAGAGATATGGAAAGTTTGTTGCGCTCGATCATATGAACCTTCATATTGATAAGGGCGAGATATTCGGATTTGTCGGACCAAATGGTGCCGGTAAGACGACAACCATGAGGATCATGTGCGGACTCCTTAAAGCCACATCGGGAAAGGTCACCATAGACGGTGTAGACGCACTTGGCAGACCCGCGGATGTGAAACGGAAGATAGGATATGTTCCTGATTTTTTCGGTGTGTACGACAATCTGAAGGTCATGGAGTACATGGATTTTTATGGCTCCATGTACGGCATGAGCAAGCGGGAAGTGGAGAAGGTCGCAGATAAATATCTGGAGCTTGTCGCCCTTCAGGATAAAAAGGACGAGTTCGTCGACAGCCTTTCAAGAGGTATGAAGCAGAGACTCTGTGTAGCAAGAGCGCTCATACATGATCCCGAGCTTCTGGTGCTCGATGAGCCGAGTTCGGGTCTGGATCCAAGGTCAAGACATGATATGAAGAATATACTGCGTGATCTGAAGGAGATGGGCAAGACCATCGTGATAAGCTCGCATATTCTGCCGGAGCTTTCATAGATGTGTACGAGTATAGGTGTCATAGACCACGGAAAGATAGTGGCCAGCGGAAGCGTGGATGAGATTGTAAATGGTGATAAGAACATGCCTCCTGTAAGGATAAAGGGATATATGTTGGGACTTGATGCGGAGGCCTCAGCCAACAGGATATCTGTCATTGTGAAGGAAAGATTCAATGTGGATCGCATAAGTATACAAGATGGAGAAATTCTTGTCTATTATTCAGGCACGAGGGAGTCTGACGCCGAGCTTCTCAGAAGTCTTGTGGACAACGGTGTGCACGTTCATCAGTTTTTCAGGGAGAAGGAAGATCTGGAATCCCTGTTCCTTAAGATTACGGGAGGTGAGAATCGTGGCGCGAAGAACAATTATTAATCCCATATTGAAGAAGGATATTCTGGTAAATGCGAGAAGTGCCAGAATGGTCGTGACGATAACAGTCATCAACTGCCTGTTTGCGCTGGTTGTCGGAATGCTCTTCATGACGAGCAGAGGCTCGGCATATCAGGTATATTATTCAAATATTGCACAGATGTTTCCTGTGCTTGCGGTGTGTGAGCTGTGCATAATAGGACTCATAGTTCCGATAATCACATCCACCTCGATATCCGGTGAGAGGGAGAGACAGACGCTTGAGATCATGCTGACGACTCCGGTAAGACCTATATCGATAGTTGCAGGAAAGCTCCTGTCGGCAGTTGCCACCACGGCAATGTATGTCATAGCAACTCTTCCGTTTATGGCGGTTGCATTCATAGTTGGAGGAATGGGCTGGGACGAACTGTTCAAATATCTTGGAATGGTTCTCTTTATAGATATATACGTTGGTAGTATCGGAATATTTTACTCCTGCGTGAAGAGAACTTCTGTGTCGGCGGCCATATCAACCATAGTGACTATAGCGGTTGTTGTGTTTTTATCATATGCGATAGGAAAAGTTTTTGAATCCATGATGTATATGTCGGACGGTTCAAGAAGCAGTTATGCTGCTTATATGATGGGAAAGGCAGTGTGCTATGCAGTCAATCCTGCCATGTGGATAGCAGAAAATTTCATCAGATTGCTCGGGGATGAATCTGTGGTGGAAACCATGACGGGATACGGTAAATACACGAATTTCGTGGTGGATCATATGGCCGTGATCTCAGTGTGTGTGAATCTCGCAGCATCATTTGTGCTGCTTAAGGTGGCTTCGGTGAAGCTGGTTAAGGGCAGCAGAAAAAGGAAAAAGTCAAGGATATGATATTCCAAACAGGTATACAAAATGGAGTTTGACTTGTGTTTGATTATGGGATATCCTTTTTAGTGTAATATGTGCTCCGATGGAGAGGCTGCTCGGCAGAGCGGGAAGGAGCACTTGCTTATGTATAGTAAAGTATTAAGTGGACTTGTACAGGGAATCGACGGGACGCTCATATCAGTGGAGACGGATATACACGATGGGCTTCCCGTTATGAATATGGTCGGATACCTGTCCTCCTGCGTGAAGGAAGCAGGAGAACGGGTCCGGACTGCACTGCGCAATTCTGGTTTCAACATTCCTCCGAAGAGAATAACGATCAATCTCTTTCCGGCGGATATCAGAAAGGAAGGCACTGCCTTCGATCTGCCCATCGCAGCGGGTATGCTGGCGTCCATGGGCGTTATTCCAACAGACAATATAAAGAACATACTTATCCTTGGAGAGCTGGGGCTTGACGGACATGTGAATACGGTGAGCGGTGTGCTGTCCATAGTTCACTCTGCGTACAGCGAAGGTGTGAGGAGCTGTATAGTGCCGGCGGGGAATTCCAGGGAGACCGCCATTATACGTGGGATGACTGTTATACCGGTCACAAGTATAGGAGAGCTGGTCGATCACTTGAGTGGTATACAGACCATAGAGCCTGAATATGTTGATGTAGAAGCCATGCTGGATACGTCAGGGGATGAAGCTGAAGTGGATTTCTCTGAGGTAATGGGGCATGAATCCCTTAAACGTGGAGTGGAGATAGCCGCGGCGGGAATGCACAACATACTCATGACAGGCCCCGCCGGGGCAGGCAAATCCATGATAGCCAGACGTATCCCAACGATACTTCCGAGACTCAGCCTTGAGGAGAGTATAGAGATAACGAAGGTGTACAGTGTGGCGGGGCTTCTGGATGAATCCTGTCATATAATAAACCGCCGTCCATTCCGGGCACCTCATCATACGATATCCCTGCATGCCCTGTCCGGCGGCGGGCATAATCCGAGACCAGGAGAGATAAGTCTTGCACACGGTGGTGTGCTGTTTCTCGATGAGCTGCCGGAGTTTAACCGGAACGTGCTCGAGGTCATGAGACAGCCCCTTGAGGACGGTGAGGTCAGTATATCAAGGCTTGGTGGAATATACAGATTTCCTGCGGACTTCATGCTGGTTGCGGCGAGAAATCCATGCCCCTGCGGACAGTACCCGGATATGAACAGGTGTACTTGCACGGTCAGGCAGATCAGGAATTATAATGCCAGGATAAGCAAGCCTCTGCTTGACAGGATAGATATAAATGTGGATGTTAGGAAGGTGGACTGCAGACAGTTATTTGGTGGCCGGACAGGGAAGAATTCAGCAGAAATGAGGGAGAGTGTGCTGAGGACCCAGAGGATACAGAGTGAAAGGTTCAGCGGTGAAAATATACGGTTCAATTCCCAGATGGATTCGGCATTATGCAGTAAATATGTAGTGCTTGATGGCGAGGCAAAGAATTTCATGGAGGACTGTTTTGCCGATATGGATATGACTGCGAGAGGAGCATACAGGGTACTCAAGATAGCCAGGACTATTGCGGATCTCGATGGAGATCCTGAGGTCGGGATAAAACACCTGAGAGAAGCGGTGTTCTTCAGAAATGCGGACATTCAGGGAGGTGTGTGACATGACGGAGGAATTACTTTATCTCTGGTTTGGGATGATAAGCAGGATGACTCACACTGTGAAGATGAACGTTGCCATGAAATACGGAGGTATAAGAGGACTGTGTAACACTTCTGAGGAACAGCTTCGGGATGAACTCACACAGGCTCAGGCTGACGGATTCCTTGAACACAGAGATGCCGGGAAAGTTGCGGCATATGCAGAGGAGCTTAGAAGAAATGACATTACATATATTTATCCGGGACATAAGCTGTATCCCGGGAAGCTGTATGATATACCGGATCCCCCAATGCTTCTGTTTGCAGCAGGGGATGTGGATGTGCTGGCGGATCTGGACCCTGCGGTTGCGGTGGTAGGGGCAAGAAAGGCCTCTGTGTACGGAAGGGAAGCTGCTGACAGGCTGTCGGGGGAGCTTGCAGCATCAGGGGTTACTATAGTCAGTGGAATGGCACTGGGAATAGATGGCGCTGCGCACAGAGCTGCCATGAAGGCCGGAGGAAAGACTGTGGCTGTGCTCGGAAGTGGTATAAATGTTCCGTATCCGAGGGAGAACTATGATATATATCACGACATAAGAAATGGCGGCGGAGTAGTGCTGTCGGAATGTGGGCTTGACATAAGACCGGATGCTTTCAGATTCCCGTACAGGAACAGGATAATCAGTGGACTTTCGTCCGGTGTGCTCATCGTTGAGGCGAGGGAAAAAAGCGGTTCTCTGATCACTGCGGACCAGGCGCTGGAGCAGGGGCGGGAAGTGTATGCTGTTCCCGGGAGGATCACGGATTCGGGCAGCAGAGGCTGTAACGGACTTATCAGAATGGGGGCGGTGTGTGTCACACAGGTGGAGGATATACTTGATGAAATGGGCATAAACCGAGCTGAATCAAAGGCATTTAACAAAAATTTACTTGCGCCTGCAGAGAAAAAAGTGTATAGTTGTGTACGTTTGGAATCAAGGCATATAGATGATATATGCTTCGAGACTGGGATTTCAGTGTCTGAGGTGACTCAGATATTGTATGAATTAGAACAGAAAAGATTGATAAAACAGTTGGTAAGAAATTATTATGTCAGAGCCTGACCATGAAAATGAACACTGCCGGAAGATGCTCTGGGATGATAAGAATTACAGGAAACCTACAGAAAGGACAGATAGCTATGGCAAAAAATCTTGTTATTGTTGAGTCTCCAGCTAAAGCTAAGACAATAAAAAAGTTTCTTGGATCAAACTATGAGGTGATTGCTTCGAATGGCCATGTGAGAGATCTGCCAAAGAGTCAGATGGGAATAGACGTTGATAATGATTTCGAGCCCAAATATATCACTATAAGGGGTAAAGGTGATATCCTTGCCGCTCTGAGAAAAGCGGTTAAGAAGGCCGACAAGATCTATCTCGCAACTGACCCGGACCGTGAGGGAGAGGCTATATCCTATCATTTGATGAAAGCACTTAAGCTGGAGAATAAGGATTACAAGAGAATTACGTTCAATGAGATCACAAAGAATGCGGTAAAGAATTCTATAAAGCAGGCAAGGGACATAGACATGAACCTTGTGGATGCCCAGCAGGCGAGACGAGTGCTCGACAGACTTGTTGGTTACAAGATCAGCCCGGTTCTCTGGGCAAAGATCAAGAGAGGTCTTTCTGCCGGACGTGTACAGTCTGTTGCACTCAAGCTCGTGTGTGACAGGGAGAAGGAGATAAATGATTTTATCCCGCAGGAATACTGGACACTGGACGCGAATCTGACCGGCGGCAAGCTCAAGAAGCCTATCACGTTCAAGTTTACCGGAGATGGTAAGAATAAGGAAGAGATATCAGGCAGAGCGGCACTCGATGAGATACTCAGCGGTCTTCAAGATGGAGAGTACGTTGTAAAGTCCATAAAAGAGAGTGAGAGAAACAAGAAGGCACCGCTGCCATTTACAACAAGTACGCTGCAGCAGGAGGCTTCATCGAAGCTCAATTTTGCGACATCCAAGACGATGAGGATCGCACAGCAGCTCTATGAGGGAGTTGATATCAAGGGCCGTGGAACGATAGGTCTCATAACATACCTGAGAACAGATTCCACTAGAATATCAGAGGAAGCAGTTGCTGCTGCTGACAAATATATAACGGACAATTTCGGTGAGATATATATTGGCGATTCAAATGGACGCGCCAAGACAGACAAGAAGATACAGGATGCTCATGAGGCTATCAGACCTACAGATGTGACTCTGTCACCGGTCATGGTAAAGGAACAGCTCTCAAGGGATCAGTTCAGACTGTATCAGCTCATATATAATCGTTTCCTTGCAAGCCAGATGGCGGGGGCGGTATATTCTGTCAAGAGTGTAAAGGTAAGCTGCGGCGATGCGACATTCCAGACATCCGCATCAAAGATAGCATTTGACGGATTCCTTGCTGTATACAATCTGGACAATGACAGAGGAGAGACAGTTGCGGGAATCAACAATCTTACTGAGGGCGATGTGCTGGAGCTTGACGGCCTTGAGGAGAAACAGCATTTTACACAGCCGCCTGCAAGATATACAGAGGCATTGCTTGTCAAGACATTGGAGGAGCTTGGAATTGGAAGACCAAGTACCTATGCTCCAACCATATCGACCATACTTGCGAGAAGATATATAACGAAGGAACAGAAGAAGTTATATGTGACAGCCATAGGTGATGCGGTTAACCAGAGCATGGAGCAGGCGTTCCCGGTTATCATAGATGTGAATTTCACGGCTAACATGGAGTCTCTTCTCGATAAGATAGGAGAGGGAACCGTGGACTGGAAAGTGGTTGTCCGCAATTTCTATCCGGATCTCGACGAGGCGGTGAAGAAGGCGGAGGCAGAACTTGAGTCCATCAAGATAGAGGATGAGGTGTCCGAGGAAGTGTGTGACGTGTGCGGACGAAACATGGTCATCAAGTATGGTCCTCACGGCAAATTCCTGGCGTGTCCTGGATTCCCTGAGTGCAGATTTACAAAGCCGTTCTACGAGAAGATAGGTGTTACCTGTCCTAAGTGTGGCGGAGACGTGGTCATCAAGACGACGAGAAAGGGCAGAAGATACTATGGATGTATCAATGCACCTGAGTGTGATTTCATGTCATGGGCAATGCCAAGCAATGAGAAATGTCCTGAGTGTGGAAAGTACATGATAGTAAAGGGCAATAAGCTGGTATGCTCAGATCAGGAGTGTGGTTATACCTGCAACAACAAGGCGGCGGAGACTGCTGATAAATAATTAAGATATAAGATATGTGACAGACAGATTCCTAATTGGAGACAATTAGTGAATTTGTCTGTTTTTTTGTTGAATTGTAGAAAAATTAAAAGAAGTGTATGGTTGTCATAATTATTAAAATTGTGTCGAAAAAAAGACTGACCACTATATGTTGTGGCTGAAAAATCCAGTAAAATCAACACTTTCTTAAATCTTTGTTTTTAGGACAACTTTACATAAAATATGGTTGTTATGTCAATCTTGTTGTGGTAGAATCACAAATAGTCATAATATTTCGAGCAAAAGATACTTTTTGTTACATAAAAAAATGGAGGATAACTTATGAGTGTACAATTGTTAGATAAAACACGAAAAATCAACAAGTTATTGCACAATAACAATTCACATAAGGTTGTTTTTAATGACATTTGTGATGTGCTCAGCGACATTCTTGCTTCAAACGTGATGGTAATAAGCAAGAAGGGCAAGATACTCGGACTCAAGAACAGAGAGGATATTCCGGAGATCCATGAGCTCATTGAGGGTAAGGTAGGAAGTCTCATAGACAACATGCTCAACGAGCGTCTTCTTCTCGTCCTGTCCACTAAGGAGAACGTTAATCTGACGACACTTGGATTTGATGGAAAGGATATAGACAAGTATCATGGTCTGCTCCTTCCTATTGATATAGCAGGAGAGAGACTTGGAACTCTGTTTCTGTACAGACTTCAGACTGAGTACGATATAGATGACATCATTCTTGGCGAATATGGAACCACCGTTGTGGGACTTGAGATGATGCGGGCGCTCAATGAGGAGAATGCTGAGGAGAACCGCAAGCTGGCCATAGTGAGATCAGCGATCAACACTCTGTCGTTTTCAGAGCTGCAGGCGATCAAACACATTTTTTCCGAGCTTGACGGAGAAGAGGGAATACTGGTGGCAAGCAAGGTCGCAGACAGGGTAGGCATAACAAGATCGGTTATAGTGAACGCACTCAGAAAGTTTGAGAGCGCAGGTGTTATCGAGGCGAGATCATCGGGAATGAAGGGCACGTACATAAAAGTGCTGAATGATGTGGTGTTTGATGAACTGAAGAATGCCTGAGAACAGAATTATAAATATATCGAAAAGGAGAGACGTATATGATACCGGCAATAGTGACATTGATAGTAGGTGTAGCGATAGTGATAGTAAGCTTTTTCCTCACTGACGGTCCAAAAGAGAATACAGAGAATTCTGTGATGGATGAAAGCAGGGAGAATCTGGAGAAGAAGCTTGATGAGTATTGTGACAGCCTTGTAGAGAAGAAGAAGAATGAGCTGAAGAAACAGGGCGAAGCTGTGAAATCAGACATGAAAAAGGGCCTTGATGAGGTCAGGGAGTCATCGAAAAAAGAGCTTGCTGAGATGAGAGAGAGTTCAAAGAAGGAAATGAGTGAGCTCATGGACAGCACAAGGAAGGAGCTGGATGAATTCAGAGCCGGCACAGTCAAGGCAAATGAGACAGCCCAGGCTGATACCCAGAAGAAGATAGATGATGCAGTCAAGGCATACGAGGAGGGTATAGAGGCTGCAAAGAAGAAGATGCAGACAGAGCTTGAGGCTTGTGAGAAACAGTTGTCAGAGAAGGCCAAGAAGCAGATGATAGATTACATCAACCAGAGCCTTAAGGACGCATACGAGGCATATGATCCGGATGACACCAGCGAGAAAGAGCCTGTGACATACGATGAGCCTGAGACTGTAGAGACTTCCGAGTCAGAGCCTGCGGAGGCAGATAACGGATCAGAGAAGACTGAGCCGGATGCAGAGAAAGCTCAGTCAGAAAATGATTCTCAGGCAGCAGATAAGACAGAGACAGCAGATGGAGCTGAGACTAAAGCTGATGCTGAAGCAGAAGATGACGTAAAGACAGACGGTATCGCTGACAATGATAAGTCGGAGACATCCGAGGGTGAAGCGCAGAAAGAGAATACCGAGTCAGAGAGCAGCACTGAGGCTGCTGCAGATGCAGAGGCTGCCGAGAAAGCAGTCAGTGTGGAGGATGCACCGGTAACAGACAGTGCATTTACAGTGGTAGAGGCTGAAAATCCTGAGAAGGCAGCCGCAGCGATCGCTGAGAATAACAATGCTGCCAGATCTAGAAACAATCGTTCAAAGAAGAGAAAAAAGAAGAAAGCCGCTCAGAACAAGGTTGTTGATATATGGGATGAAGGCACAGATGTAGAGTCGCAGGTTGCAGATCTGCACAAGAAGGGACTCAGCATCATGGAGATCGCAAACAAACTTGGAATAGGAGTTGGAGAGGCTAAGGTTATGATAGACAAGATCAATGAGGCTGACAAACAGTAATCAGTCCGGGAGGTAAGCTATGTATAAAAAAAGTTATTTCAGAGGCCTTGGTACAGGGCTGGTGATAGGAGCACTTACCATGACTGTTGCGTTTAATTTTGGAAATGCCGGAAAAACTGATTCAGGTCAGGGCAAGACGGCGGTCGTAAGTCAGCAGCAGGATAAGAGCACAGAGGATTCTTCCACAGAGACGACAACAGAGAAGAAGACTGAGGATAAGACGACAGAAAAGACAACGACACAGAAAGTAACCACGGAAAAGAATGCCAATGCCGATAAGACTACAACAGAGACAGGCAAGTCAGAAAATGGCAAGAGCGATGCAGAGAGCGGCAGCGGAAGCAACAGTGGTACGACCGGAAGCTCCGACAAGTCAAATGGAACCGGCACAACAGATAACAACGGAGGTCTTTCTGATAAGACAGAGAGAGTTCCATCTGCCAAGGACAACGGCTATACAGAGGATAAGAATTCGCAGACCGGTTCAGGAAGCAGCACAAATAAGACTACCGAGGCGGCGACAGAGGCTGTGAAAGCGAGTGCCATCAAGTATGACAATGGCGGCGGAGAGATCACATTTGGATCTGGAACATCTGCATACGAGATATGTCAGCTCCTGGCACAGATAGGGATAAGGGATGCGGATGAGTATTATGACTGGCTGCTCAGGTCAGGATATTCAGGCAGTCTTGTGCCTGGAACATATACATTCACCGGCAATGAGACAAATGGCGGAATAGTATGGATACTATTAGGTAATCAGTAAAGATACGAGAAAAGGGAGGAGTAATCAATTATGGGAGACAATATGAATAATGAGGAGATGGGATATCCGGGACAGCGTTTCAGTGCGGGTAGTGGTAGTAGTAGTATGGATCCGTTTGCGCCAAATCCGGCAGCCTTGCAGTATGTACCGAATGAATTTGGAATAACTCACAGTGAGACCAGTCCTATGTACCGGTATAACAATCCGGCTGAACCGGATAGTGGAGCTGCCTCACAGACGGACAACTATTATCCGGGACAGCAGTACGGTCAGAATCATCAGTATGGCCAGAACCAGATGTATGGTCAGAATCCACAATATGGACAGAACCAGATGTATGGACAGAGTCAGCCATATGGCCAGGGCTACGATCAGGAGACTATGAATCCACAGGGGAAAAAAGCAAAGAGTTCCGGATCAAATGTTCTGGCAGGACTGGTAGGAGCGTTTCTTGGATCACTGGTCGGAGTTGTGCTCTGGCTTGTTGTGTATAAGCTTGGTTATATCGCAGGCATATCAGGAGCGGTTATGGTCATATGTGCCATGATGGGGTACAACAAGTTTGGAAAGAAACTTGACCTGAAGGGCATAATAATCTGCGTAGTGTTGTGTATAGGAATGATATACATTTCAGAGAGACTGAGTGTCAGCATGGAATTATATCAGGAATTTAGTGATTATGGATATGATGTGAGCTTCTTTGACTGTTATAAGAGTATGTATGATGTGCTGGATGCTGCAGATACTATGAGTTCATTCTGGGGTGAGCTTGCGGTCGGTTATCTTCTGTTTGTTGTAGCCAGTGTTTCATATATAATAAACAGCATCAGGACAAGAGCAAAATAGAACACGGACCGGCAGACAGAATACTTCTTATAAAACATATATTTTCAGAAAAAAGTGCTTGAATGCACTTTTTTTTTGTGTTACAATGTCGATTGCGTGAGTGCGCATAACAAATATACATGCTGGTTGATAGTTGGCGTGGTGCCTGTGCTCGGGTGGTCCAAAGAGTTGATGCCGGCAGAAGATTTTAACCATGGAGGTAGAAAAAATGAGCGTTATTTCAATGAAGCAGTTATTAGAGGCAGGTGTACATTTCGGACACCAGACAAGAAGATGGAACCCTAAGATGAAGCCATACATCTACACAGAGCGTAATGGTATCTACATCATCGATCTTCAGAAGTCAGTAGGAATGGTTGACGATGCTTACAATGCAATCGGTGATTGTGTTGCAAACGGTGGAACAATCCTTTTCGTTGGTACAAAGAAGCAGGCTCAGGACTCAATCAAGAGCGAGGCAGAGCGTTGCGGTATGTACTATGTAAATGAGAGATGGCTTGGAGGTATGCTTACAAACTTCAAGACAATCCAGACAAGAATCGCTACTCTTAAGAAGTACGAGGAGATGGAGCAGGACGGTACATTTGACGTTCTTCCTAAGAAGGAAGTTATCCAGATCAAGAAGGAGATGGAGAAGCTCGAGAAGAATCTTGGCGGTATCAAGAACATGAAGAGAATCCCAGACATGATCTTCGTTGTTGATCCTAAGAAGGAGAGAATATGTATCCAGGAGGCTCAGTCACTTGGAATTAAGCTTGTTGGTATCGCTGATACAAACTGTGATCCAGAGGAGCTTGATTATGTAATCCCTGGTAACGACGACGCTATCAGAGCTGTAAAGCTTATCGTTTCAAAGATGGCAGACGCTGTTATCGAGGCTCAGCAGGGTGTTGATGCTGATTCAGTAGATGAGGCAGAGGCTGAGGAGGCTGCAGAGGAGTAATCTGTAGTTGATATTGATCATCATTGATTATAATTAATAAATGATTATAAAAGGTAACGGGGTAATATAAAAAGTATTATCCCGTGACTTTTAAAGAGACATATACAGGCTGAAAAAGCTTTAATAAAACGACATAACCATTATTATGATATGTCAATATTCAAATTTGGAGGTAAAATAAGATGGCAATCACAGCAGCTCAGGTTAAAGAGTTAAGAGAGCTCACAGGTGCCGGTATGATGGATTGCAAGAAGGCACTTGCAGAGACTGATGGTAATATGGAAGCAGCAGTAGATGTACTTCGTAAGAGTGGTGCAGTTAAGGCTGAGAAGAAGGCAAGCAGAATCGCAGCAGAGGGTATCTGCCGTGCAGCAGTTAACGATACAACAGGTGTTGTTGTTGAGGTTAACTCAGAGACAGATTTCGTTGCTAAGAATGAGATATTCCAGACATTTGTTCAGCAGATAGCTGATCAGGCACTTGCTTCATCATTTGTTGGTGGCAAGGATGGCGAGGATGTTGAGGCACTTCTTGGTGAGAATGGCCTTAAGGAAGAGCTTGTTGACAAGACTGCAACAATCGGCGAGAAGTTATCATTCCGTAGATTTGAGAAGGTTACAGGCGATGTAGTAGTTGATTACTTACATGGCAATGGTAGAATCGGTGTTATCGTAGCTGGCAACGGTGCAAACGATGATGCTGCTAAGGAAGCACTCAAGAATGTTGCTATGCAGATTGCAGCTATGAACCCACAGTACATCAGCAGAGCTGATATCTCAGCAGACGCTATGGCTAAGCTTAAGGAGATCACAGTTGACAGTGCACTTAATGCACCTGATACACTTCCAAAGCCAATCCTTAACAAGCTTATCGCAAAGGCTGTTGACGGCGTATGGAGCGCAGAGGATGTAGCTATCTACGAAGAGAAGAAGAGCAACATGAACTTCTTATTCAACTTCCTTTCAAAGGAGGCAAAGGCACAGCTTGCAGAGCTTGCTATCGCTGATAAGGATGTTATCGTTGCAGATAAGATCTTCAATGGTCTTGTTGAGGGACGTATCTCAAAGCAGGTTAAGGAGATCAGCCTTCTTGATCAGGTATACGTTAAGGCTGAGGATGGTAAGCAGACAGTTGCCAAGTACCTTGAGTCAGTTAACAAGGATCTCAAGATCGCCAGCTTCGTTCGTTTCGAGGTTGGAGAGGGAATGGAGAAGAAGAACGAGGACTTCGCAGCCGAGGTTGCTAAGCAGATGAACGTTTAATCATATCCCGTATCTGAATATATGAATAATTGCCTTGCGGTTGGCTTTTGAGCTGGCCGTGGGGCTTTTTTATTGTCTGTTTCTGTTGATATCCGGCACTGTATAAAATATAATCTATGTAATTGCGGTTCAGATGATCGCAAACGAGCTGAGTAACGAGCAGGGACACATAGAATCGGCATCCGGGCTTTTGGTCGACCTTATGCTTGACGGTGTGGAGGCAGGGAAGCGGGTATGAATGCCCATCTTGCCAAGCCTATAGATATAGACAGACTTGTCCAGACAATTGTTGATGTCATGAAGGTTTAAGCTTTATTTAAGCTTGAGGGGTATAATACGAATTATAGATGGTTTGCGTGATATCTGGTGGAGACCATAATAATATGAGACGGAGATAAGATTATGAGATTGCTTCTTGCGGAGGATGAGAAAGCGCTTTCAAGCGCGCTTCAGGTTATATTGAAGCACAACAATTACTCAGTGGACGCTGTGTATAACGGACAGGATGCCTATGACTACATTATGGCAGGGGTGTATGACGGAGTCATACTTGATGTCATGATGCCAAAGATGGATGGCTTTACCGTGCTGTCAAAGATCAGGGCTGAGGACTGCGATGTTCCGGTCATTATGCTCACGGCCAAGGCTGAGACTGATGACAAGATCAACGGCCTTGATCTGGGGGCGGACGATTATCTTGCAAAGCCATTTGAGACAAAGGAACTCCTGGCAAGGATACGCGCGATAACCAGAAGAAAGAGTGAGGCGGTCAGCACGGAGATGAAGTATGGCGACTGCACGTTAAACAGCCTGAATTATGAGCTCAGTTCATCTGGTGGAAGCGTAAAGCTGCAGAACAAGGAATATCAGATCATGGAACTGCTGATGGCAAATCAGAATGCGATAATATCAGCAGAGCTTATGATGGAGAAGATATGGGGCTATGACACGGATACGGAGATCAGTGTTGTGTGGGTCAATATCTCGTATCTCAGGAAGAAACTCAGTCAGATAGGCTCAGGGGTGTCCATTAAGGCAGTAAGAAATCAGGGATACATACTTGAGTATAAGGAAGAGGATAGAACATGATAAAGAATCTGAGAAAAAGATTTATATTTGCGGCAATGGCATCCACATTTGGAGTGCTGTTTGTCATAATGAGCATTCTCAACATAGCAAATTATGCCCGCATGGTTTCAAGGGCGGATGATACCTTAAGTGAACTGGTGGATAATAATGGACAGTTTGACCGCAGGGATTTTCTGAAAGAGAAGGTTAAGACCAATGCGGATTCCCAGCCACCTGATAAGCCTGATGGCAAGAGCAATGATAAGTTCTCACCGGAGACACCATTTCAGACAAGATATTTCTCCGTGGTCGTAAGTGATGGGGCTGTTGAGTCCTACAGCCTTGACAATATAGCTGCTGTTGATGAATCGGAAGCCGAGTCGTATGCTTTGAAGATACTTGGGGACGGTTCAGACAGTGGATTTACGGATATATACAGATACAGGGTAGCGGACTGTGAGGATGGAACCAGGATAATATTTGTCGACTGCCGTCAGGAGCTGGAGTCGTTCAGAAATACGTTGGTATACAGTGTAGGAGTGTCACTTCTGGGATTCCTTGCGGTGTTCATGTTGGTGCTGTTCTGGTCAAAGAAGATATTCAAGCCGGTGGCTGAGAGTTATGCCAAGCAGAAGCGGTTTATCACCGATGCAAGCCATGAGATCAAGACACCCCTAACCATCATAGATGCAAATACCGAGGTCATAGAGATGGTGAACGGTGAGAGTGAATGGACGAAGAACACCAGGGATCAGGTCAAGAGACTGACAGCTCTCACAAATCAGATGGTGGCTCTCTCCAGACTGGATGAGAATCCTGAACCGAAGGAGAAGGCAAAGTTTGATCTGTCTGATGTGGCGTATGAGGTGATAGATCATTTCTCGTCTCTGTCGGAGGTTCGAGGCAAGAAGATCAGCGTGGATATCGAAGATGGAATAAAGTATGTCGGAGATGAGAATTCCATCAGGCAGCTCATAAGCATACTGGTGGATAACGCTATGAAGTATGCTGTTGAATCAGCGGATATAAGTATATCCTTGAAGCGTGATGGCAGAAAGGTGAAGTTTGTTCTCAAAAACCTCACAGATGGCATGGAAGAGGGCTCTCAGGATATATTGTTTGAGAGATTCTATAGACCTGACAGCTCAAGAAATTCGGAGACCGGAGGTTCGGGAATAGGACTTTCTCTCGCCAAATCGATAGTTGAGTCTCACAAGGGTAGGATAACAGCAAGATGTGACGGGGATGGATACATCACATTCCAAGTTACATTATAGAATAATACAGTGTGTATACGTTAAAACGCTCTGTTCATGATATGAAGTTTACATAACATATCATGAACAGGGCGTTTTCTTTGTATAAGCGTTGGGATTTATTGTGCATATTTGAAAATATATAACATAATATCATTCTGTTGCGCACAAAATTGCACACAAATTGCGCTTAAGTTGCGCTTTGACATATACAAAATACACAAACAATTCTTAAAAACATTGTCTACAAGCGACATGGTAACCAGAACTCAAATATGTTAATATATCAATATGAGGACAAACGGTTGCGCAATTGTTGATCAACATTATTATTGCAAGGAGGAATCCTTGTGATAATGCAGACGCCGCGCGGAGCGCATTGGGATGCGTCTGCGTAATAATACTTATTAGGAGGGCATATATGAGAAGAAAGAGAATTGTAAAGCAGATTGGCTGTGCAGTTCTTGCAGGAGCGCTTATGGTAGGGCAGATCTTTGGATCTGGAGCTTCACTGATAACAGCGAAGGCTGCGGAGAGCTGGGTGGACACACTCAAGGTTGCAAATGGCGATTTTGAAACAGGTGACAGCAGTAACTGGACTATAGAGAGTGAATCGGGAGCTGAGCTTGTTGTAAAAAATGGTGGAAGTAATGTAAACGCCACATATTATCTGAATATCTGGGCTTCAGATGCGGCTGATGTCAGCATCACACAGACTGTAGAGGCTGTTCCTGCAGGAACATACAAGCTAGAGTATGATGTCGAGGGCGATGCACAGGATACAGGACTCACAGTATCTGTCGCTGATAAGTCACAGGCTGTTGGAGCCACGACCGGATGGGATGCATGGGCGACAAATGAGACAGAAGAGTTCGTTCTTGAGGATACAACTGATGTCAGCATTTCATTCAAGGGCAGTCTTGCCAAGGGATATTGGGGCAAGATAGACAATGTAAAGCTCTGCAAGCTTACAGACGAGGAAGATGTAGTTGAGCCTGTGGAGGCTGGAATATATGTGGACCGCGTGAGTGATCTCACATACACAGATCTGAACGGAGAGAAGCAGTCATTTATCGAGGGTGTAGACGTATCATCCTATGTGTCACTGAAGAACAGTGGAGTTAAGTATTATGACTTCGATGGCAATGAGCTTGACGATATCGGATACTTCAAGTTCCTTGCTTCATGTGGAATAAATTATGTTCGTGTCCGTGTATGGAATGATCCATATGATGCAGACAAAAACGGTTACGGCGGCGGTAACAATGATTTGGAGACAGCAAAGAAGATCGGACAGTATGCAACAGCAACCGGAATAAAGCTTCTTGTGGATTTCCATTATTCAGATTTCTGGGCTGATCCAGGTAAGCAGCAGGTGCCAAAGGCTTGGGCTGACTTTACTCTTGACGAGAAGGCAGCTGCAGTTAAGTCATACACATCGGAGAGCCTTAAGACTCTGCTCGATGCTGGCGTTGATGTGGGTATGGTTCAGATCGGAAATGAGACGACAAATGGAATATGTGGTGAGTCATCCACGAACTGGGAAAACATGGCAAAGATCTTCAGTGCCGGAAGCGAGGCGGTGAGAGCCATCGACAAGAATATCCTTGTTGCCATCCATTTCACCAATCCTGAGAGAAGTGGCAATTACGCAAATTTTGCAAAGAGACTTAATACATACAATGTAGACTACGATGTATTTGCATCATCATACTATCCTGTATGGCATGGCTCAACAGACAATCTCACATCGGTTCTCAAGAATGTGGCAGACACATATGGCAAGCTTGTCATGGTGGCAGAGACATCATGGGCATATACACTGGATGATGGTGATGGACATGAAAATACTGTCAAAAAAGGTAAAGATGATTCTACAACTTATGATTTATCAGTTCAGGGACAGGCCAATGAGATAAGCTCCGTTATAAAAGCAGTAAAGAATACAGGTTCTTCAGGAATCGGTGTATTCTATTGGGAGCCTGCATGGCTTCCTGTAAATGTGTATGATTCATCTGCAGAGAATGCAGCAGACGTCCTTGCAGCCAACAAGGAGGCATGGGAGCAGTACGGTTCAGGCTGGGCATCATCCTACGCAGGAGAGTATGACGCAGCTGATGCAGGAAAGTGGTATGGCGGATCAGCGGTTGACAATCAGGCGCTGTTCGATTTCACGGGACATCCACTTGAGTCCCTCAAGACATTTGCATATGTTCATACAGGAACAAAGACCAAGAGAGAGGTAGTCTCAATAACAGTTGATGATGTTGAGATCGAGATAACAGATATTGCAAATGTAGCTCTGCCGACCGCAGCAACAGTAGCTTACAATGATGGCAATTCAGAGAGCGCAGACATCACCTGGGAGGATGGAGCACTTGAGAAGGTAAAGAACTACGGTGCAGGAACATGTACTGTAAAGGGAACTGTGACAGTAAATGATGAGACTGTCGAGGTTCAGTGCAATGTAACAATATTAAAGGAGAACATCCTTGTAAATCCTGGATTTGAGTCAGGAAATGAGGGCTGGACGATCGCAGATACCAGCAAGGGACTTGCAATAAAGACAAAGGAAGACTACAGAAACGGAGCATACTGTGCACATTACTACAATGCTTCAGATTTCACATATGACATGTATCAGACCATCACACTTGAGCCGGGCGAGTATGTGTTCAGCGCATATATTCAGGGCGGTGCAAATGGAGACAATGATGTATACGAGGTATATGCAAAGGCAGGAGACACAGAGCTTGCATCAGCTTCAGCAGCTCCACAGGGATGGAAGATATGGCAGCATCCTGAGATTAGATTTACAGTGGAAGAGACAACAGAGGTTGTTGTCGGAATGAGAGCAACCGCATCAGGTAAGGCATGGGGAACATGGGATGACGCATATCTCTACAAGGATGCGGATATCACACCGACACCAGATCCAAATCCAGATCCAACACCGGATCCAGATCCAACACCGGACCCAGATCCAACACCAGACCCAGATCCGACACCGGACCCGGATCCAACACCAGATCCAATACCAACACCTGATCCAGATCCAACACCAGACCCAACTCCTTCTATTGATACAAGCAAGAATGGTCTTGTGAAGGAGAATGGAAAGACCTACTTCTATAAGAAGGGCGTGGTTCAGGAGAATTACACAGGATTTGTCAAGAGTGCTGGAGTCAACTGCTATGTTGTAAATGGCGTGGTAAAGACAGGATACAAGGGACTTGTAAAGAGCCCTAAGACGGGAAAAACATATCTTGTAAAGAATGGCAAGATTTATACAGCTTACACAGGTTTCTACAGAAATTCAAAGGAACAGCAGTGTCTCATAATAAAGGGCAAATTTGCAGAGAGCAAGACAGCCCTTGTCAGAAGCACTAAGAATAAGAAGTATTACTATGTAAAGAAAGGTATAATCCAGTCAGGTTATACAGGCTTCTTCAAGAGTACCACAACAGGTGCTAAATGCTATATCTACAAGGGTGTATTCCAGTCAGGCAAGACGGGAATAGTAAAGAGTCCTAAGAATCACAAGAACTACTATGTGAAGAAGGGCAAGATCGCCACAGAAGTTACCGGTATAGTTAAGATATCAGGTTCAAGATATAAAGTAGTGAGAGGTCTTGTTGTCAAAAAAGTAAAATAGTACAGAGTAATACATATATACGATAGTCCGATTGGGGAATACCCGGCCGGACTATTTTATTATTTGTTTATATGTTATTTAACTTTTGTAAGGAACATTAAGAAATTATTTAAAAGTAGTTGAAAAAGTATCATTAAGTGATATAGAATGGATAAGTATTTGTTTATATTATACTAAAACGAGAAAAGGAGAGTAATCATGGACAAATTCTTCAAAATCTCAGAGCGTGGGTCTACAATCAAGACCGAGATCATGGCAGGACTTACAACATTCTTCGCCATGGCATACATCGTTCTGGTCAATCCAAATCAGGTTGCAGGAGAAGGCAGCAATGGCTGGCTGGCAGGGGCAGTTCCAGACATGGCTGGTGAGCTTGGTACAGTATGGAATGCTGTATTCATCGCATCTATTCTTGTTGCAATAGTGGGAACACTTCTCATGGCGTTCCTCGCGGACATGCCATTTGCACAGGCCTGCGGAATGGGACTTAACTCATTCTTCTGTACTATCTTCGTAGCTGGTGCAGCATTTGCAGGTGTGAGTGTTATCAGAGGTTATCAGGCAGGTCTGGTAATAGTATTGATATCAGGTCTCGTATTCCTGATCCTTTCAGTGACAGGACTCAGAAAGTACATTGCAGTTGCAATGCCTGAGTGCCTTAAGAAGTCAATTCCGGCAGGTATTGGTCTGTTCATAGCTCTTATCGGACTGAAGAATGCAACACTTATCCAGGACAACCCATATACATTTGTTCAGTTCTTTGATTTCCACGGTGTGATCACAAGCGCTGGTAGCACAAAGGAGGCTATTGCACAGATCGCACCTCCTATAGTAGCATTTGTAGGATTTATAATAATTGCGATCCTTGCAAAGCTTAATGTAAAGGGTAACATTATCATAGGTATCCTTGCATCTACAGTATTATATTATGTTATGATGCTTCAGGCACCTAACTTTGATTTCTCATCGATCGGACAGTCATTCAAGGATTTCGGTTCAGTCGGATTCCTCGGAGTGTTCCAGGGACAGGCATGGAAGGATGCATTCTCTGCTGAGTATATCGGCGGTGTGTTCTCAGCAATCATGCTTGTTGTCAGCTTCTGTCTGGTAGATATGTTTGATACCATCGGAACTCTCTATGGTGCAGCTTCCCAGGCTAATATGCTTGACGAGAAGGGTGACCCAATGAAGCTTGACGAGTGTATGATGTGTGACTCTATAGGTACTGTATCAGGAGCTATTCTCGGTACATCAACATGTACAACATTTGTAGAGTCAGCTTCAGGTATCGCTGCAGGTGGTAGAACAGGTCTTACAAGTTTGGTTACAGCAATCTGCTTTGCAGTATGTCTGTTCCTCAGCCCTGTTGCCAACATCATTCCATCATGTGCAACAGCACCAGCACTTATCTTCGTAGGTGTACTTATGGCTAAGAACTTTGCAAAGGTTGATATGGAGGATATGCGCTCAGCAGTTCCTGCATTCGTGACATTCCTTATGATGCCACTGACATACTCTATTTCAAATGGTATCGGTCTTGGCGCTATCACATATGTTCTTATCACACTGTTCACAGGCAAGTATAAGAAGCAGGATATCGTAGTGACGATTATTGCACTCTTATTTATAGTAAAATTCGTTTCGGTAACTATGTAATTATTTAGTGACACAAGAGAATTCAAAGCGTTCCCGCATATAAGTGCGGGGACGTTTTTTTATTTGCCAAAGTGAGTTTTTTGTAGTATCATACCAACTGTGTACCAGTAGCCAATCGGATACGGCAATGGCCTCCGGAGCCATGACGGGCGGTTCGACTCCGCCCTGGTACGCTTTTTTATACTCTGATATTTATTTCGTAAAAGGATGATATGCAGTGATGAAGAAGAAAAAGAATTTGGAAGCGGAAGAACAGAATATAGAAAATGAAGAGCCGGAGTTGGATGGGAAATCAGAGATCGGTGGAGATTCAGAGACAGATGATGACTTAGATGACGGTGAAGAGCCGGAGTCAGACGATGAATCGGATGACAGTGGAGACTCGGGATTAGATGATGACTTAGATGACAGTGAAGATTCGGAGCTGGCTGATAACTCAGAGCTCGGCGGAGCTTCAGAGGTTGAGGAGACCCCGGCGAGACAGAAAAGGCCGTATGAGGATTATGTCATAGAAGATCCTGAGGATATGGATGATGCACCGGATACCGGAGATATGTTCGATGATGAAGAGCTGTATGGCGATGACGATTATTTTGCCGAAGAGAAGGCAAAGACGCGGAAAGGCCGAAGAAGATCCAGACATGGTGGGATCTCTGGTGGTGTTCTTGCCTTGCTGTGGGCGGTATTTCTGATACTTGTCGGAGTCTATGTGTATGTATTTTTTATAAACGATAAGCTGTTCACAGAGAACATAACCGGAAGAGATAACACGGTGAGACTGGAGATACCAGACGGAGCAAATTACAGGCTGTGTACGATCGATGAGATAAATCAGCTAGTGAACAATTATCTTTTGGCGAGAACAAAGGCAGATCAGACGACACTTCAGAGACTGGTCACAGATCCGTCGGAATTTGACGACATGAAGAGCATTGAGATAGCAGCGGAGTATATAACGGCGTACAACAAGACCACCTGTTATATAGCCAACGGATATACCGCAGATTCGTATATCGTGTACGAATTATCCAATCTGATGATAAAGGATGTCAACTCGGAACCGCTCGATATAAGGTCGTTATATGTGACGAAACAGTCAGATGGAAGCTACAAGATCAACAATTCGGCTTTGTCTGACAAGGAGAGCTCGTATATCAACACCATCAACTCATCTGGTGATATACAGGCGATATATGAACATGTAAAAGAAAACAATGATTATCTGCTTAGAACGGATGAGACATTTAGAAAGTTCCAGAATATGTATAATTAAAGAAAACGCAGGCTTTATGCCTGCGTTTTATATTATCACTGTATGAGATTTACATAGCCTCTGAAGAGTCTATAGTATCTGTGTCGATCAAAACCCCTCTGATAGGAACCGGTGTGGAAAATACTATCTGTGTCTCTGTGCTGCCAAATCTCTGGAGCTGTCCGATAAATGAGTCGAGATCCATGGTATTAGGAAAGCAAACCTTCATGAGCATGGAGTGCGCACCGGTCACACAGTTGCATTCAAGTACATTTGGACATGCTTCAACAAATGGATAGAAGGTTGGCTTCTGTTTTGGATCAAGAGCCATGTGTATAAATGCTGTGATGTGATATCCGAGAGCCTCATGGTTGATGCTTGCGTGATATCCGGTCAGTATTCCTGCTTTCTCAAGTCTCTCTATTCTTGCTGAAACTGCCGGCGAAGAAAGGAAGACTTTGCTGGCCAGATACTTGAGTGGCGTTCTGGCGTTGCCCTGTAAAAGATGAATGATTTTTCTGTCGATGTTATCCATAATATGCACTTCCTTTTCCTAAAATAAAAAAAGGTGCGTTTCCGAAGAAACACACCTTTGCGTTTGTTTAAATATACATTAATTGATAAAAAAAATCAAGGACTTTTACAAAATTAATTTAACTGAATCTTTGCTGTGGGTTATACATGGTGTGATGAATGGTTCACAAAATGAAAAATAAATGGTATGATGGTTCTGCATATTGGTTAGAATTTACTGGCCTTGGTCTGGCTGATACATGGTGTATGCTGACCAGAAATTAGAATGTGAGATATGTATTAACAATATAGGAAAATAATAACAGAGGAAAGATTATGGCGGATGGAATAAGACTTAACAAATATCTCAGTGAGGCGGGCGTGTGCTCAAGGCGCGCTGCGGATACACATATAGAGAATGGAAAGGTTACGATCAACGGAGAGACTGCAGTCATGGGTCAGAAGGTCATGCCCGGGGATGTGGTGACATTCATGGGCAGGAAGGTTCAGCAGAAGGATAGGACAGTGATCCTGGCATATAATAAGCCGATAGGACTTACCTGTACAGCGAGTAAGGCTGATCCAGACAATATATTTGATCACATAGATTATCCGATCAGACTTCAGTACGTGGGAAGGCTGGACAAGGACTCCCAGGGTCTACTTCTTCTGACAAATGATGGTGATCTGTCAAATGCCATCCAGAAGTCGGTGAACAACCATGAGAAGGAATACAGAGTGCGGGTGAACCGTGAGATAACAGAGGACTTCATCAGGAAGATGTCGGAAGGAGTGCCTATACTTGATACAGTGACAAAGAAATGTAAGGTGCGAAAGATAGATGACAGATCATTCATGATAGTGCTGACACAGGGTCTCAACAGGCAGATCAGACGAATGTGTGATGCATTGGGCTACAGGGTAGTGAACCTGAAGAGAGTCAGGGTCTGCAACGTGAAGCTTGGCAATATGAGACCTGGAGAGTTAAGGGAGCTCAGCCGCGAGGAAGAGGCAGAGCTGAGACGGATAGTGGGGATGTAGTAGAGAGTGTATATAGGATTTTTTGTGGGGTGTGTATGGAAGATATTAGTAGAAATACCAGTGAAAATATTAAAGAAAATAATGACATCAGTGGCAATAACGATAATGGCAAGATAGCCAGAATTAAAGAACTTGTAAAGCAGCTCAACGATGCTGCAAAGAAATATTATATGGAAGATACAGAGATCATGAGCAATCTGGAATATGATGCTCTGTACGATGAGCTGAGTGCCCTGGAGAAAGAGACCGGGATGGTCATGAGCAACAGCCCGACGGTCAAGGTAGGATATGAGGTCGTCAGTGAGCTGCCGAAGGAGGCTCACGAGCATCCAATGCTTTCTCTTGACAAGACAAAGGATGTAGGTGCTCTTGCGTCATGGCTTGGCGGTCAGAAGGGCGTAATATCCTGGAAGATGGACGGACTCACAGTTGTTCTCACATATGAGAACGGAGAGATGATAAAAGCGGTTACCCGTGGAAATGGTGAGATAGGCGAGGTCATCACGAACAATGCGAAGGTATTTGCAAATGTACCTCATCACATCCCGTACAAGGGCAAGCTGACGATCAGAGGCGAGGCGGTCATCAAATACTCGGATTTCAATGCGATAAATGAGAAGATAACGGATGCGGAATCTAAGTACAAGAACCCGCGAAATCTGTGCAGCGGCTCAGTGAGACAGCTCGATAACAAGATAACAAAAGAGAGAAATGTACATTTCTTCGCTTTTAATTTAGTGGACGGTGAGGATGTGGACTTCCACAATTCATTCAAATATCAGCTTGACTGGTTGGAGCAGCAGGGATTTACCGTGGTAGAACACTACCTGACAGACTCGGCGGCACTTCCTGATAAGGTGAGGGAATTTTCAGAGAAGATAACGGAGAATGACTTCCCATCGGATGGTCTGGTACTCATGCTGGATGATCTGGCATACGGAAGGAGCCTGGGAACCACAGCCAAGTTCCCGCGAAATGCCATGGCGTTCAAATGGGCGGACGAGGAAGCGATAACCCACCTCCGCTATGTGGAGTGGAGTCCATCAAGAACTGGACTCATAAACCCGGTTGCTGTATTTGACCCGGTGGAGCTCGAGGGAACAACAGTAAGCCGTGCCAGCATACACAACGTCAGCATACTTAAGTCATTGGCGCTGGGCGAAGGTGATGAGATTGCAGTGTACAAGGCGAATATGATCATTCCGCAGATTGCAAGGAATCTAACCATGAGTGGTAACGTGGTCATACCGGCTGCGTGTCCTGCATGCGGAGGAGAGACTGAGATAGTGAGGGAGGAAGGCGGTGCAGTGTCAGGAGTTGAGACTCTGTACTGCACAAACCAGTTCTGCCCTGCGAAGAAACTTAAGTCATTTTCACACTACGTGTCCAGAAATGCGTTGAATATAGATGGACTCTCAGAGGCGACCATAGAGAAGTTCATAGATGAGAAGATCCTCGAGGAGCTTCCTGATCTGTATAAGCTTGCGGCTCACAGAGAACATATAGTTGAACTTGAGGGATTTGGCGAGAAGTCGTACAACAAGCTTGTGGCTGCGGTGGACGCATCCAGACAGACGAACATGTGGCGTCTTGTCAATGGTCTCGGCATTGCAAATGTCGGAGAGGCGACAGCCAAGCTCATGGCAAAGCATTTTGCAAATGATATGGATGCCATGAAGAAGGCAGATGTGTCAGCATACGTTGAGATAGACGGAATCGGTCAGGTTATAGCAGAGGATATAGTCAGATACTTTGAAAATGAGAAGAATTGTGCTATCATAGATAGGTTGATGGTTGAGCTTACGTTTGTGGATGAGGTTTCTGATACGGAGCAGGATCTGGCGGGCAAGGTGTTCGTCATAACCGGTTCGCTCACCCATTTTGACAACAGAAATCAGCTCAAGGAACTGATAGAGAGCAGAGGAGGTCAGGTTACAGGTTCTGTATCTGCCAAGACCTCATATCTTATAAATAACGATGTGAATTCTACATCATCCAAGAACAAGAAGGCGAAAAGCCTTGATGTGCCTATCATATCTGAGGAGGATTTCTTAGAATTGATTGGACAGTAGGGTAACTGCGGTAGATTACTTGGTGTGTGCTACTGCATGTTTGCTTGGATAAGCAGTAAATGGAAAGGAATGAATAGAGATGCCGATAAGAATAGATGATGATCTGCCGGTTAAGAAAACATTGGAGGACGAGAACATATTTGTCATGGGAACAGGAAGGGCGCACAGCCAGGACATAAGACCCCTTGACATTCTGATACTCAACCTCATGCCGCTGAAGGAGGACACAGAGCTGCAGCTCATGCGAAGCCTGTCAAACACCCCACTTCAGGTGAACATCACGCTTCTTAGAACCATGTCCTACGAGTCCAAGAACGTGACAAAGGGACATCTTGACAGATTCTACGAGGATTTTGACAGCGTAAAGAACCGCAAATGGGACGGTTTCATCATAACCGGAGCACCTGTTGAAAAGATGGAATTTGAGAATGTTGACTACTGGGATGAACTCCGCGAGATCATGGACTGGTCCGAGACAAATGTCACATCGACCATGCACATCTGCTGGGGCGCCCAGGCAGGACTCTACTACAGATACGGTGTGCAGAAGTTCGACCTTCCGCAGAAACTGTCAGGCATATACGAACATCACACCTTCCACAAGAGAACACCACTAGTCCGCGGTTTCGACGATGTATTCTATGTGCCACATTCAAGATATACCGGTGTGTCCAAGGAGGACATTGTAAACAATGAGCACCTTGAGATCGTAGCCGAGTCAGATGTGGCAGGACCATACCTCATAATCGGTGATGGCGGCAAGAACATATTTGTCACAGGACATCCTGAGTATGACGTGCTGACCCTTGACCAGGAGTACCACAGAGACCTCGCCAAGGGACTTAATCCACAGATCCCGGTGAACTATTACCCGGACAACGACCCGGAAAAGAAACCAGTGAAGAAGTGGAGATGCCACGCGAATACTTTGTATGCGAATTGGTTGAACTACTATGTTTATCAGCTCACGCCGTATAAGTGGGAGTAGGAGCTGGTGAGATCGCATAAAAACTGAGGGGTTAAGCCAAATTCGTTACATATCAATAAAGACAAAAATGTATGTAAAATGATGTGATTTTCCATAATTTAATGACTTTGTGGCGATTAATTGGTGTTTTTTCAAAATGCAGATGGTGTTTTTTTAAAACGGCGTTAGGCAGGGAAGATATTAAATATAAAATTAAAATACAGCACTATGTAGATGAGTGGGAGTTATCTATATGGTGCTGTGTTTTTCGTTGTAATTTCTTAATCTATAGTATTTAGAAAGGCGAGTAATGCCTCTCTTTGTACAGAGTTGAGTCTATATATTCTGGTTGACAGTGGATCATTGATTAGAACCTTATTATCATCATCAAAAAAATCCCTTAATGAAATGTCAAGTGCTTTGCACAATTGGAAAAGAACTTCTATTATCACCGTAAGCAATCCGTGCAGAAAGCCGGAGAAGCAATATTTTCTCGGCTGGTAAAACAGTTTTCCGAAAAAGAGGGCGTAACGGAAGCCCTCAAAGCGGAAAATCAAATGCTGTGGGTGCAGAGGATGAACAACAGATGGCGGCTTTTCCTTTTCAGGCAGTATTCAATAAGTAATAAAGTTCCGTGAGTAATGGAAGAAGCCAGCGTTTGCGGAAATGTCACAATTTACGGAGGTAAAGTTTCAAATTCCACTTGCCTTTTTGCACTTGTTATGATATTATTAGTATGCGTACTAGGATGCTCAAAGAGAGGTGATATATTTGCGGAGAGACAGCAGTGAAACAAAGAGGAAAATACTGACCGTGTGCGTCCGTCTCTTTTTGGAGCAGGGGTATAAAAACACCTCTGTCAGTCAGATTGTGGATGAAGCAGGTGTTGCAAGAGGAAGCTATTTGAATTTGTTTCCTACCAAGGACAGAATTTTGCTGGAATTGACCGAAACGATGTTCGGCGGACAGTTCGGCGTGGCAAGAAGCATTGCAGACAGCAAGCTGCCGCCGGTTTACGCTTATGCGGTGGAAACGGCGATTCAACTGACACTGACCGAGTTGAACGAGAACCTGCGGGAAATCTACATCGAAGCCTACTCCCTGCCCGAAACATCGGAATATATTTACCTGCATACCACAGCAGAGCTGAAACAGATTTTTGGTGAAAAATTTCCCAATGATACCGAGAGCGACTTTTACGAGATGGAAATCGGCACGGCGGGACTGATGCGCAGCTATATGGCGAGAAAATGTGATATTCATTTTCCGTTGGAACGCAAGCTCAGCCGCTTTTTGACGGCGGCTATGCGGGTGTATCGGGTACCGGAGGCAGAGCAGGCAAAGGTGCTTGCCTTTATTCAATCACTGGATATCAAGGCAATCGCCACCGAGGTAATGTATAAGCTGTTCGCCATGTTGGAAATGAAATATGACTTTAAGCTGTCAAAGGACAGCAAAGGAGAGGAGACTATATGAATAAGAAAATTTTGAGCGTTGTGCTCATACTGTGCCTGATGCTGGCTGTTATGCCTATGACGGCATATGCGGCGGATATTGCGTTATGTACTAAATGCGGCCAGAGACAAACGGTAAGGGTGACTCGTCAATACGCAAATGATAAATGGCATCGATGCGATCTTACATGCACGGTGTGTGATAATACATGGGATTACTGGGAGTCACACATATGGAGCGGAACGGCGACTTGCACAAGCGGAAGGACATGCACGCTTTGCGGCGGATCTTCCGAACCGCTTGGGCACGACTGGGGCGCTTGGACGCAGAACAGCGATGAAAAGACCCACACTCGAATCTGTAAGCGTGACACCAGCCATACGGAAACCGAGAATTGCCACGGCGGCACGGCGACCTGCACGCACAAGGCTGTCTGCACGGTCTGC